>BNJU01000517.1_pt1 | contig 659785 bp, 760 predicted proteins | sample 8539281 | NCBI WGS metagenome assembly BNJU01 (sample SAMD00202456, study PRJDB9452) | human saliva metagenome | isolation source: human saliva | place: Japan | reverse complement strand
CGTCCTCCCAAAGTTTCTCATCCTCACCTTTTTTTCATAAATAGACTCAAAAGCTTTCGGGTCTTCAACACTTAGATCATGTATAAAAGTCCTCTAAAAGCCTTGTAAATAAAGGATTCTTGATGTCAAATTTTCTTTATTTTATTGTTGTATTTTTGTTGTATTATATGATATAATAAAGTATGAAGCTTTGGTATGACAAAAAAATCAAAGGATCCCACTTATTTTATTCAAAGAGGAATCCGTAATGGAAAAAAAGACCACTACTAAAAAAATGTAGTTCGTATAGGAAAAACATTCCGAACTTTTTAAAGACTACCACCGACCCTCTGGAGTATGCTAAAAAGGAGGTCCAAAGATATAACGAGGAGCTGAAAAAAATAATCAAACGGTAGCTTTTAGATTTTAAGTTTGACTTTAATGAGAAAAATAACATATCAAGATGATATAGTATCAAAGTCAAAAACTTTTAAATATCGGATATTTTTTTTCTTCAACAGATTTATCATGACCTTAAGATCGGATCATTCTTTAAAAAGTATCACAAAAAGATGCCAAGATACAGTTTGATCCTAATCAGGTAAATAGATTCCTTACCTATTCGCGAATCCTTAGCCCTGACTCTAAGCTTGGTACTCATCAAAAGTATTTCCGACTATTATGAACAGCCTGACTTTGGTTATGAACATATACTTCGTACGCTTGATATAATGTACAATCATTACGATGAATATATCTCTCATCTATATGATGCCAGTAATAAGATAGTAAAAGAGATACCTCTGTATGCTTTTTATGACTGTTCAAACTATTACTTTGAAATAGAATCAAATGATGACGACTATGTAGACGCAGTAACCGGTGAGGTAACTAAAGGTTTAAGAAAAATATGGTGTGAGTAAAGAACATAGACCAAATCCTATTGCACAAATGGGATTATTTATGGATAAAGACGGAATACCGCTGTCTATGTGTATTACATCAGGTTCTGATAATGAGCAAACCACTGCTATTCCTTTAGAGCAAAAGCTTATAACTATGTTTAAAGGGAAAAAAAGTTTATTTATTGTGCTGATGCAGGCTTAGGATCTTTTAACATAAGGAACTTTTAATTCAATGGGCGGTAGAGCTTTTATTGTCACACAATCTATAAAGATGCTTTCCAACACATTAAAAAGAAGCTGTGTTTAGTGATATTGATTATCGCTTATTATCTAATGATAAACCGGCAACTATAAAGCAAATGAAAGATTTTTGACAGATTTGACAAGTCTAACGCATCACTTTATGAAGATAGAATATATAAGATTATACCGGCTGATAAAGCTTTCGACCTAGGGACTATATGAAGAGAAGATGTGCAAGAACGGCACTGTTAGGAAGATTAAATCAAAGGCTATAATTCCTCAAAAGATTATTGTCTCATTCTCAAGAAAGATGATGGAATACCAAAGATTCGTACGTAATCGTCAGATTGAAAGAGCAAAAAAGCTCCTTACAAACATAGACCCTGAAGCCTACAAAAAAGGAGCAAATGACATAACACGTTTTATAAAGCGAACTACAACTACACGTTCAGGCGAAGAAACTGTAGATACCTATGAGCTTAATCTTGATGTTATCAATGAGGAAGAGAAGTATGACGGATTCTATGCAGTGGCAACGAACCTTAACGATTCGGCTAAGTATATCTTAGAGATCAGCTCAAACAGATATAAAATAGAAGACTGCTTCAGAGTAATGAAAACCAATTTCTCAGCCAGACCTGTATTTCATCAAAAAAGAGAACGTATAGTCGCACACTTTATGATCTGTTACACAGCACTCCTTATATATAGACTTCTGGAAAAGAAACTTGACATGTATGGGACACACTTCACTGTATACAGTGTTATAAAAACTTTAAACAACATACAGGTAGCTAACTTGGAGGATGTATGCTATATGTCGACATATAATAATTCCCAAGTTCTAACGGCATTAAATGCTATAATGGACCTTGGGTTAGACAAAAAATACTACAAGCCAAAAGATTTAAATAAAAAGATAAAAAAAATTTCAACCTAGATGTTCCATACAACATTTTTTGCAAAGAAGAAAAAAGTGGCTAAAGCCTTGTAAATACAGGGTTTTGAGCCACTTTTCTACTATCCAACTGTTGAAGATGGGATTATACCACAAAGTACAGATTCGTCAATATGTTTATTTTATTTCTTATCAAATTTGAGAGCCAAATTATTGTCGGCATCAAGAGAGTAGTTTACAAAGATGTACATATCATACCATTTGTCGTCCTCCCAAAGTTTCTCATCCTCACCTTTTTCATAAATAGACTCAAAGCTTTCAACCTCACTCTCAGGCACCAGCCATCCTCCAAGATCGCAAACCTTCATATCATTCAACGAAATATCTCTTCCTTCAAAAGTATCACAAAAAAAGATACCGCCGAGTTTTTTGGCTTCTTCTTCTACAATACCAAGAAACTTTTCAAAATCTTCTCCTTCATTGCTTCTTAAGCCCTGCATCTGTATAATCTCCTGTCTTTATTACAAAATTTTCACTAAAAAATACTTTTTATATAATATCACAACAGCTACAGAAATGGAATGAAAATATACATATTTCTGATATTATTTACAAAGACCGATCTATATTGTCTGTTTTAACCTTGGTCGTTTCATCTTTTTCTTATTCGTTAGCTTATTTATAATCTTAGTCGCTACCTTAATCGTTGTATTGCATGTTATTTCTTGCAACTTAATCGCTACATTGTGCAGTGTTTTACTCTATGATAATCGCTTTACCGCAGCTATTTTGCCGAATATGTTTAGCGTATATGATGTTGCAATCTGCGATTATGATATTTTCTTATACCTTTGATGTCTGCTTCTTGGCTTACCGGGCAATGTCATCTCTACAAGACCGAGTTCTATAGCAGGATTAAGATAGTTCTTTCTGAAGGTAGGCTTATGCGTCATACCGAGTCTAAGCATTATTTCATTTGTAGAAAGTACCTCATCACCCATAACCTCCAAAAGCTTATTTGTAAATGAAGATGTAGCCTTTACTGTAACAATCTCATCCATATCCTCATTTTTATAACTCTTATTTATATTTTCAGGTTCAGCAACTTTACTGCCGGCCTTAGGTATATCCGCATTTTTTAATGCTTCATACACCGTCTCAAGCATCAGCTCTACAAACCTGTTGCACTCTCCTGTCTTGTAGGCATCATACAATACCTCTCTGTATTCATCCCTTCTCTTTATAAGATTATCATGAACACATATAAGCAAAAAGATATCCTTCCATCTGCAAAGCAGCATATCAAACCACAGCCTTGACATGATTCCGTTATATTCTTTAAACGGCTTCAAAAACTCAAGTTCAAAATACAATACGGCACTCTTTATAAGAGGGTGAAGCTCTCTTCTTTTATACCACTCGAATACATCTCTTATCGCCCCCGGCACAAACCTTGACGGTATTGAATTTGCTTCAAACAAAGCGCCTCCACTCTTTCTGTCTTCCCTAAACTCATATGAGAGCGTATCTATAGAACCTAAAAGCATTTTATACGCAAAGAGCATATCGTTTACGGAACAGGGATTTATTTTGGCTGACATTTCATATACTTCAAAAAGATTTTTCGCAAGTGTACTTTCCTTATAATCTTTAGCAATCTTCTCTCCTCTTATAATATCCTCTATATACTCCGGTAAAAGACTGCAATCCTCAAGCGACAGTAAAGTATAGACCTTCTTTATCATACAAGCCTTTGCCTTTGAATTTATCCTTCCCTCAAAAAGTACACCGACTCTGCCTACTTCCTCACTTATCTGTGTAAGCAAATTTATCATCTTATCACTCAATTTAAAAAGCGGACTGTATTCCCTCAATGTATCCTCCCTTCTTTTAACACAACATCAATTACTATAATGAATATTACAGTAAAAATAAGAAGCTGTCGATATAATATGGCAGCTTCTTATAGATTTACTCCGTTTTATTTTTTCTTTCCTTATTTTTTACATACAATATCTGTATATTTTCCACCAGTATGGTAAGATTTCTAAATACCGACTCTGCTCCGAATCCGAATATAACCATCAACAAAACACTTACTCCGGACAAATCTGTAAGTGCAAACAGCTTCCTAAAGAAAATCCCTGCAAATATAAATCCGAAGATATTGCCTGCTATAATCATATACTTTCTTGTGTTGAAAGGCTCACTTATCTTACATAAATCATAAAACCTACAACCGACATTATCATAGTGGCTATAGTTCCGATACTGTCATCGGATATCTCAAATACACTTCCGCACATCACTATCGCAAACACCGCGATAACATCAGTCAATCCTCCCGGCAATGCCTTTATAAGTACATTCTTAAGAAAGTCACCCTTAATCCTGTGCTTATTAGGTTCAAGTGCCAATAAAAATCCGGGAATACCTATAGTAAACATACTTACAAATGAAATCTGTGCAGGCTCAAGCGGATATGTGAACATAAATACCGCCGAAAGCAATGATAAAAGCAGTGAGAATATATTCTTTACAAGAAACAGACTTGCAGAACGTTCAATATTATTGACCACTCTTCTGCCCTCATATACCAGATCGGGCATATGCGCAAAGTCCGAATCCAAAAGTACAACCTGTGCGGCCTGTGCTGTTGCCTCACTTCCCGATGCCATTGCCACACTGCAATCTGCATCCTTCATAGCCAGTATATCATTGACACCGTCACCTGTCATAGCCACGGTATGTCCGCTATTTTGTAACGCCTTTACAAGCAGCTGCTTTTGTTTTGGAGTCACACGCCCGAAAACTGTATAATTATTTGCAGCCTCCGCTATTTTCTTATCACTGTCAAGTAAAGATGCATCAATATAATGCTGTGCATTTTCTATACCCGCCTGAACCGCAATCTGTGAGACGGTCTGCGGATTGTCTCCTGAAATTACCTTTATAGCCACATCCTGACTCTTAAAGTAATTAAATGTCTCTACAGCATTCGCTCTTATCGGATTGGCAAAAGATATAAATCCGAGAGGAAGTACATCTTTCTCAATCCCGTTTTCAATATCGTCACCTTCATACTTTGCAAAAAGCAGTACTCTGCTGCCCCTCTCTGTATAAGGCAAAATATCGTTTTCATACTTTGTTATATTACTTTTAAGAATAAACTCAGGAGCTCCAAGTACATAGCAGCCGTCATCAAAGGTGATACTTCCGTATTTAAGCGTGGACGAAAAAGCCGATATCTTAAGAGGCACTTTCCTGCCATATATCTTTATACTGCTTGCATATAACTTTAACGCCTTCATTGTCGCATTATTATCCTTGGAAGCAAAGGCATAATCCGCCAAGAGCCTCTTCAAATCTTCCTCATGCAATGTATCATGTTTGCCTGATTTACAAAGAAACATCTTCCACCTTCATATCGGGTTCGGTAACGGTTCCCGTCTTGTCTACACAAAGTACATCAACTCTTGCCAAAGTCTCAATACTCTTCATATCATGTAAAAGCACCTTCTTACCTGCAAGCTTCATTGTACTTATTGCAAGCGCAACCGTAGTCAGAAGATACAGTCCTTCAGGAATCATACCTATAATCGCCGCCACTGTAGATGTCACACTCTTACTAAAGGTATCATGATTTACATAGAAGCTCTGCCAAAACAAAATAATTGCAATAGGTATTATGATAATACCTACAGCCTTTACAATAAGATTTATCTGACGTATCATCTGCGACTGTTCTTTGCCGTTCATAGACTTAGCTTCTATACTGAGTCTTGAGATATATGAGTCCGCTCCTACCCTCTCAAGCTTTGCATAGCACTCTCCTGATACCACAAAACTTCCGGACATCAATGTACTGCCTTGAGTCTTTTCTATCTCATCCACCTCACCTGTGAGTAACGATTCATTCACATGGATGCTTCCGCTTATAACTGTGGCATCCGCGCAGATTTGTTTTCCTGCCGACAATAAAACTATATCATCCTTTACAAGCTCTTGTGACAAAATATTTTGCAGTTTACCGTCTCTTAATACATCCGCATGCGGTGCATTAAGAAGATTCATCTTCTCAAGTGTCTTCTTTGCACGCAGCTCCTGTACTATTCCTATTACAGTGTTTCCTATAATAATCGGAAGGAAAGTAAGATTTCTAAAAGATCCTACCACTATCAGCAATATTGAAATAATCAAAAATATGAGGTTGAAGTATGTGCATACATTTGATAATACAATTTCTCTTTTGGTCTTATCCGTCTTTATATCCGCCTTATTTACATCACCTCTTTCAACTCTTGTCGCTACTTCAGCTTCACTAAGTCCCACCAAGACGGGATTATTCTCATCCATACTATCCATAAATCTTTCCTTTATATTATTTCTTCATCTCTTATACCCATAAGCTTGCGCTCCCAATCCCCTACTATATCACAAAGTATGCCGTCACAGGTATACTCATCTTCTCCATAGTTAAATTTACATGTAAATAAAGGCTCTCTTTTGGCAGCTTTATAAAACTTCATTGCATATTCATACAAATTTTCAGGATTAAATGTAATATCAAGTCTGTCTGCAATACTTTTTCTTATATTGTCCCATTCTATACCTTTTTTCTTATAGTCTTCTCTTATATAAGATAAGTATCCGTTACAAAACTTCTTTAATATACTCTCATTCTTATATATATACTTACAGGTAAAGTCAAAAATATTTCCGGCATGAAGCAAAAACTCCATAAGCTCTTTTATGCTGTCCGCCACTCTTCCGACACTGCCCTCACTGCTTATAAGTCCAACACTGCCGTCCTCCAAAATAACAAACTCTCCACCGCTTCCGTCAACTGCAAACGCTTTTGCAGACATTGAATATATTTCACCGTTTTCGGACATTGTAATATCCTGATTTTGCTTATAAAAGCATATATCACACTCTCTCATCAGTAATGTATTCAATTCATCATCTTTTCTTATAATTTCAATCAATTCCATAATATTACAACCCTAAAGACTTTATTACCCAATACGTAAGCGCTAATATGGCCACTGTAATATAGCTGTATACAACTGTCAAAATAGCCAACCCAATACCCTTTTTCCAATATTTTATACTTATATACAAAACGTCTATAATATTCACTATCGGTATCATTTGCAGGAAAAAATGTATCGTCCTCATCGAGAAACTCATTCCATATTTTTTTCTTGTAATATCCAGCATACAATTCACCGCTACAGTACATGGCAATCCTATAAAAACATATGATGCCAATATATATGGTACTACTACTACAATAAAAGCAATAAATAAAAATATCAAAATTGACGTAGCCAATTGATTGTCAGATTTAATCGTCATTGAAATCCACTCAAAAATAATATAGGACAGTATTCCTACACATCCACATATAAAGGGCGCTGTTATATACTTATATAGAAAGTATGTATTCAGGCAATAATCTATATCTTCTATCTTTGTAGCAGATAAAACACCTCGAATTTGTAATATCATAACAACAAAAATCATTATAAATAAAGCAAATACAACAACTGTCGACGATTCGCCCAACCTATTATTTTCTATAATCGAAAATACAAAACCATACAATGCCGTTCCGTATAGCAGCGCAAACAATATAATCGGCAGTCTGCTTTTCTTCACTTGAACATTGCTGTTTATATCATCCAAAATCTCTTTTACTTCAATATCATCTTTTTTCTCAAAATCCATATCTTCACTCATATCCGGCTCAAAATACTATTACCCTACAATGCCGGCACAATAAAATATGTGGCCATACCGACAATTGCACAAAGAGCAGTTATAACAGCTGCGACCTTACCTCTCTTCCAATATTTTATACTTATATAAAACCCGTCTATAAGATCCAATATCGGTATCAGTTGCAAGAAAAAATGTATCATCTTTTTAAAAGAACTCATTCCGAATTTTTCTTTTGCAATATCCAAGGCGAAATTTATGGCTATAATACATGGCAAACCTATTAAGACAGTTACTGTAAATATATAAGATACAAGTAATAAACCAAAAGCTGCCGCAATACCTATAGGATCATCTGACGACTTAACGGTCGTTAAAACCATAGATGCCACTATTCTTCCACAACTCCATATAAAGGGAGCCGTTATATACTTATATAGAAAGTATGTATTCAGGCAATAATTTATATCTCCTATCTTTTTGGCAGATTCAATACCTCGCACCTGTAATACCATAACAACAAAAAACGTTATAAATAAAGTAACTGCAAAGGCCATTAACAAACCTAACAATATAATGTTTGCTATAAACGAAAATATAAAACCATATAATGCCATTCCATATAGCAGTGCCAACAATATAATCGGCAGTCTGCTTTTCTTCACTTGAACATTACTGTTTATATCATCCAAAATCTCTTTTACTTCAATATCATCTTTTTTCTCAAAATCCATATCTTCACTCATATTCTGTTTAAAATACTACTGCCCTACAGTGCAGGTACAATAAAATATGCAGCCATACCGACAATGACACAAAAAGCAGTTACAACAGCTGCGACCTTACCTCTCTTCCAATATTTTATACTTATATACAAACCGTCTATAAGATCTACTATCGGAATGATTTGTAAAATAAAATGTAAGATGCATTTCCCTAAACTTGTTTTTTGCTCGCTCTTAGTAAGCACCAATATACAAACAGCCGCTATAAAGCTTGGTATATCCGCTATAATCGCAAATGTCCATACTATAGGTAACATTATAAATGCAAAAGCCAATAAAAAAGGTAATATAACCAACAGCTGAGGCATTACAAACGATATCGGAGTGATTACGATTACTCCAAGCATAATATATAGAGATATAAATGCAGCAGTCAGTATAACAGGAATCGCTGCATACTTACAAAAAAGGTAACTGTTTATACAGTAATTTATATTTTTATTCCTTATGGCAGATATGCTTCTTATACTCTGCGTTATCACCGCTATCATAAGTGCCGTAAAAAACAGCATATTTATAATTACAATAATTAAAACAGGAATATGAACCCCTGACTCCGTCCCCATTTGACTGAATACAAAGATATCAAACCCTATCCACCCATATAAAAAAATAAGATACAATATAGATAATACCCATGAAAAATCTCTTCATAACCGCTCCTTTTTATATCATTTTTTTATATCATTTTTTTCTACCAAAATTATAACACGTACCATATAAAAATACATCTTAACTTTATGCTATGATTAACTCCAATATAAAAGTGGGCTGAAAAATCAACCCACTTTAACACTTGACATAAAACCCTAATTTTCTTCTTTCCTATATATATTCCTTGCAAACAGTGCCGCCGCTGCCGCTACCGCCGCCAAAACCGGCTCAACTATGACTACAGGTATATGTGTACCTGTCATAATTACAGATATCGCATCTACCAAAAAGTGTATAAGCAGCGCTGCAAAAAACAAAGATTTTTTATCCTTTACAGAAAACCAAACCAAAACTGAAAGTGATATTTGTATGATTACGGTAGATATTCTCTCCACTATACCGAGCAAAAATATATAAGAAGGTGTTGTAGCCAATGTGGTGATACTTGTCTGAAGCTGTGAAAGTGCGGCCCCGGACAAACTGCCCGAAACCGACTCAATCCTTCCGTTATTTACCATAGCAGCCAATGTCAGATTACTTATCATTGTAAATCCCAGAATAGCCGCCGCTTCAAATCCTCCATGACCTGCACCGTACATCAGCGCATTTATATTTTTATCTCTGCGCTTCTTTAACATTACATTAAATGCAAACAGTCTGCCGCACTCTTCAAAGACTGCCGCCATCGCTCCGCCATATATTGCATACAGTACAATATTATTTTTAATATTTTCACCTATAGATGAACCGAGCACCACTTTGTGAACCGATGTCTCAAGTATCATGGAAAAGAATATAAATATAAAGCATCCTACAAAAAAAGGCGATATATCAGTCTTTTTATTCTTCCTGAAATAAATGAACAGAACAATCGGTATCAAAAATCCTGCAAAAGCGGCCGCTCCCATAAAAAATATACTTAAGGAAGGTACTTTACTCATATTACTTTCCGATTTCCGTTGTCTTCTTGTATGCAGCCTCTACAGCTTCCATTATGCTGCCCTGTACTCCGGCTTTTTCAAGTACATGTAAGCCCTCGATACTTATTCCGCCCGGCGCATTTATCTCGTCAATAATCTGATAGAAATGCTTGTTTGTTTTCTCCAAAACCATTCCTGTAGCTATCAAATTCTCTATTACAATCTGCTTTGAATCGCTTCTTGAAAGCCCGATCTTTACACCTGCATCTACCAAAGAAGCTGTAATTAGTGTCAGCCACTCAGGACCCGCACAGCCTATAGCGGTGAAAGCATCCAGCTGATTTTCCTGCATTTCCATAGTCTTTCCTATAGCATCTACAATAGCTGTCACCTTCTCTTTTTTCTCATTCGGAAATTCTTTGTCAAATACAAGAGCACTATATCCTCTTTGAGACTCTATCATTGTGTTCGGCATCACTCTGGCAATATGTGTCTTTTCTCCGAACCATTTATGTAATTTGTCTATTGATATTCCTGCGAGCAAAGATACTATAATCTTTTTCTCATCAAGGTATGGTAAATCTCCTTTGCAGCAGATTCACCGTCCTGAGGCCTTACCGCAAATACAATCAGGTTTGCCTTTAAAGCCAAGTCCTCCGCACTCTCAACTATAGAAATACCAAATTCTCTTTTAAGTTCATACTCTCTCTTTGTCACAGCCTCTTTTACATATATATTTTCCGGCAAGAAAACTCTTCTCTTTATAAGTCCCCCAATTATTCCTGCAGCCATATTTCCGCCGCCAATAAATCCGATACCTTTAGACATACTTACTCCTTTACTTAAAATAAAATTAGTTTTGAATCGAAATATATTCAACCCGATTTTATATTATATCACTTTCCGAGAAAATTGCTCCCTAAAAATGGTCGAAAACTTAAATCTATCAAAAAAATAAGGGCAAGTATTAAAGAAAATACATTTATCGCTCTTTTATCCGCTTTTTTGATACAAATATTTATCAAAGGTTCAATAAAATATATTATTATCAAACCTCCTATACCGAACTTGACACTGCTCCAAAGTGCAATCCTTCCTTCAAAGTTGCAAAAATAACTGCTGTAGTCCCAAAGCCAATCTCCCATTAAAAATTCCATAAAATAGCTTCCCAAAAGTTCAAGTACCGTAGTGATAAACATTGTAATCAAAAAGACCAAGATAAATGAAACATTGACCCTGCCTATATATATACCTTTATCTCTAACTCTTTTAAGAAGTATAATCAGTATCAGCCCTCCGAATCCGTATATCGGCAGATAAGGTCCGAACAAAAATCCTCTGTTTACATAGCCTACATGAGTCTCAAATATACCTACCGATACCTCATATATCCATCCCAAAAAGGAGCAGGCCATAAATATAAGGAAAATATTTCTAAGTTTAGTAAAATTCATAATATAACCTTATTTTCCGAGAATATACTTTACAATATCAGGTAATACTCCCTTATTCTGCTGCCAGATATTCTCAATCTGTGTTTCAGGAACAGGTGAAGTACCGATACCGACCTCAACCGTAACATTCGGTATTCCCTTCTCCCAATCAAGCCAATCCTTAAAACCTGTACCGTACTTTGAACCGTCAGCCTCAGGAGATACAAGCTTGTAGCCTGTATGTGATACAACTATATCGGCCATTGCCTTGTCCTTTGCGGCTACCTCCGCCGAAGCGTGTTGATTTGACCAGTATATAATCTGACCCTGTGCATGGTAATTTAATACCGCCGCAAACTTTTCATTGTTTACCAAATTTACGAGATACTGTGTTTCACTCTCTGAGCCTGCGCTTGGTCCCTTATAATGCTCATTTGAAGGTCTCTTCCTGCTGTCCGCTCTGTCCTTCCAGCCCTGAGTCGGGAAGTTGTGGTTGATATCCACGCCGTTTAGATTATTCTTCCATTTGTTCAAAAACCAGTTGTACTTGTCCTGATTTTCCTTAAGTCCCCACTCCGACCAGCTGTCTATAATCTCCTGCAATTTCTTCTTTGACTCTTCCTTATTAAGTCCGTTTATACCGCTTTGTGATATGGCAACTCCGTCAGGATTTACCATAGGAATATACTCTATACATACCTCATCCAAACTCTTATCGCCTTCAGCTCTTTTATCAAGCATCTCCTTTATCTGACGCATTACAAGCGGTGTGGTAATATACTCTCTCGCATGAATAGCTCCTACCACCAAAATTTTCTTTGCGGCGTCCTTGTTACCGATGGTTATTCTGTACATATTCCTTCCGTCAGGTGTTGTGCCTATAGAATCTGAAGTGACACCCTCATATTTTTGTTTCAAAAGATTTATATCACCCTCCATCTTTTGATATGTATACATTTCACTTCCAAAAAAATTAAAATCCGTACTTACATTCTGTGTAGTCACATAATTTGCTGAGGCATGGCCTATTACTCTGCCTGCCAAAACCGGCATCACCTGTGCCATTGTAATACATGTGGTTAATGTTATTGCTGTCCAAATATATCTTTTCTGCATATCTTCCTCCATCTTTTGTGCCTTTCTAATATACGACATAACAGCAAAAAATAATAGTTACAAAAAGTTTAAAAGATATATAAAATTAGATATATTTTTATTTTGTGCCTGTATATATGACTATATTAACCAATGTTTTTACAATTTTAAGCTTTTTAAATTTTATGCAATCTCTATGTACTTTGATAAAAAAACATGACGAATATAGCTGTATAATATTAGCAAATGATATAAAAAAATGCTCTTTTTTTATTTGGTTGTAAGCAATCTACATTTGTTAAATTATCTACTTTTGCAAAAGCTATGGCTTTTATTTTTCTTTTATGCTAGAATCAATCTATAGTAATTTACTAAAGATTAACAACTCGAAAGGAGTATTTTAAATATGGCAAAGAGACCGGACGAAAAGTATGGACTTTTTATTAACGGAGAATTCAGAGATTCAAAGGACGGTAAGTTTTTTGATACATACTCTCCGGCAACCAAGGAAAAAATCGCAAGTGTGGCAGAGGCTACAAAGGAAGATGTAGATGACGCTGTAAATGCGGCATGGGCAGCTTTTGATTCATGGAAAAACCTTGATAAGATCAAGAGAGCCGAGATTCTTTTAAAGATTGCCGATGTTATAGATGCAAACAAAGAAGACCTTGCTTATATCGAGAGTCTTGATAACGGTAAACCTCTTCGTGAGACATTAAATGTAGATATTCCGTTTGCTGCAGATCATTTCAGATATTTTGCTTCCGCAATTCGTACAGAGGAGGATACTTCAAACTTCCTTGATTCAAAAACTCTCTCACTTGTATTCAGAGAGCCTATCGGTGTAGTAGGACAGATAGTTCCTTGGAACTTTCCTTTCCTTATGGCTGCCTGGGAAGCTTGCACCTGTACTTGCATCAGGATGCTGTACAGTACTTAAGAGCAGTTCTTCAACTCCTCTTTCAGTGCTTGAACTTGCAAAACTTGTAAAAGATATCATCCCTAAGGGTGTATTCAATGTTATATCAGGTGCAGGCAGCAAGTCGGGACAGTACATCCTTGATCACAACGGATTCAGAAAGCTTGCATTCACAGGTTCTACAGAGATAGGATATTCAGTTGCAAAGGCTGCAGCAGAGAAGCTTATACCTGCAACACTTGAACTTGGCGGAAAGTCTGCAAATATATTCTTTGACGACTGTGATCTTGACCTTGCTATTGACGGTGTACAGCTTGGAATCCTCTTTAACCAGGGTCAGGTTTGCTGTGCAGGTTCAAGAGTATTTGTACAGGAAGGCATCTATGATGAGTTTGTAAAGAGAGCTGTAGACCAGTTCAACAAATTGTGGTAGGCAATCCTCTTGATATCAATACTCAGATGGGTTCACAGATAAATGAAGGTCAGGTAGCAAAGATTCAGGCATGTGTAGACAGAGCCGTGGCAGACGGTGCTACAATTGCATGCGGAGGTTCACGTTATACAGAGGGTGAGCTTGCAAACGGATCCTTCTATAAGCCTACACTTATCACAAATGTAACCAACGACTCTTATGCAGCTCAGGAAGAAATCTTCGGACCTGTAGCAGTTATTATCAAGTTCAAGACTGAAGATGAAGTAATCAAGTATGCAAACGAAAGTGTATACGGTCTTGGCGGCGGCGTTTGGACAAAGGATCTTAACCGTGCATTCAGAGTTTCAAGAGCTATTGAGACAGGTAGAGTTTGGGTAAATACCTACAATGCTATCCCTGCAGGTGCTCCTTTCGGTGGATATAAGACTTCAGGTATCGGTAGAGAGACACATAAGGTTATCCTTGATCACTATACACAGATGAAGAACATCCTTATCAAACTTGATGAGAATCCGAGCGGTTTCTACCCTAAGAAATAATATAAAGCTGTTCCTTTATATAGTATAAATGACAATATACGGTATATGCACACCATACTGTATAAAAACTCTCATTCCGTTAAAAGCGGTTTGAGAGTTTTTATATTCAGATATTGATTGTATCAGGATTGCTGTGATTGCGTAAGCTGCCATGTCTTAAGTAGTTTCCGTATCTCATATTTGTCAGCTTTAACATCACTATAGGCAAGATTATAGACTTTATGCAATACAATCCTAAAAAAGTAAAGAAAAGTTCCGGTTTTACTTTAGCAGTAAGTAATTTCGTGGTGTATCCTATATACAATACACTTACATTCAGTCCCACATTAAATAATGTGGTCAGTACAGGAAATACTATATCCACTTTGGCTGTAGGAGAAAAATACTTCACGGCAAATACTGACAATACCGAAATATTTGAAATACATATAGGCTTATAATCATGTCTATATACTACCATTGTTTTTACATTATAAAATGAGCATTCATGTCGGTATAAACTAAGTTCGTTTATCCATGTATATGTAATATTTGATATATCCTCCCACGGTACCGTCAAATCTATCTTTTTTTCAAATAAATTCCGTCCTTTGAGATAACACATTTTGTAAATACAAATGAAAAATACAACAAACATAACAATCCATATTATATTTAATACGGTACAAAGCTTTTGTTGAATTAAACAGATGACCTACAATAATTATATCTCCACCTCCCGAAAGAAAAAATATATTACCATTGTAAAAAAACATAAGCATAAATAATGTAAATCTGTAATATATACTGTGAAATTTTATTCCTTTTTCATACGCTCCACCTTTTTATAAACTGCTTATATTATAATACATCTTTTGAGCAGATACTAATACATTTCACACATAAAATAAACTCCGGTCCGCTTTATATTATTTATCCCATATTTTAAAATAAAAAAGCTCTCACAAAAGTGAAAGCTCCTTATTTACTATATTAGTACCATCTGGTCATCGGCAACTCATTGTTGACATCATTTGTAAATATAATCTGGTGAAGATCTATAACTCCGTTCCAAAAAGTAGCGGCACAGCTGCACAGATACAGCTCCCACATTCTGGCAAATCTCTCATCAAACATCTTGACCACCTCATCTCTGTGAGCCCGGAAGTTTTTATTCCAGCAAAGCAAGGTCTTGTTATAATGTCTTCTAAGGCTCTCCACATCTAATGTATAAAGTCTTAAATCACTTGCATCAGATATAATCTCTCGAAGACTCGGTATAACACCGCCCGGGAAAATATACTTCTTAATCCATGCATCACCCGGATACTCCTTAAGAGAGCTGATAAAGTGAAGTACGAATATACCACCCGGAGCAAGTACGGACTTGGCACACTGCAAATACTCCACATAATTGCCTCTGCCCACATGCTCAAGCATACCTACACTGACAATGCTGTCAAAAGTTCTCTTGGTTTTTGGAAGATCTCTGTAGTCCATAAGCTCTACTTCAAGGTAATCTTCAAGACCCTCTGCCTTTATTCTCTCCTCAAACTTGGCCTTCTGTTCATGACTTAAAGTGATACCCAGACCCTTTACCTTATACTTCTTTGCAGCCTCAATAAGCAAAAATCCCCAACCGCAACCGATATCAAGTATTGTCATACCCTCTTTCAGGTGCATCTTATCCAAAAGATGATGTACCTTATTGACCTGAGCCTGATAGAGTGTATCATCTTCATTCTTAAAATATCCGCATGAGTAACTCATAGTCTCATCAAGCCATAGGCTGTAAAAATCATTTCCTATATCATAGTGTGAAGAAACTTCCTTTTGCTGATTCTTCTTTGAAAGCGAAGTAAATATAAGCTTCTTCAACTTGTTTTGATCTGTTGAAAACTTACTCATCTGTCCGAGGAACATATTTAAAGCCTTATAAAGGTCACCCTCTATCTCGATATCTCCGTCCATATATGCCTCACCTAAGGTGATAGACGTACTTGTAAGCATATCCACAACTGAAGGTACCTTATTTACCTTGATAGAAAATGTAGGTTCTCCTTCTCCGATCATATGCTTGTTTCCGTCGATTATCATCTCAAACGGATGCTCATCAAACTTTTCCATAAACTTTACAAACTCATTTCTATCAATCCCATTTTATTACCTCCAATGGTTTCTCTATATCTTGTTCAAATAAAAAAAGACAATGGCGAATCCTCGTCTCGACATCATTGTCTCTATGCATATCTAAAATGCGATATAAATTTAACAAAACATATACAAAAAGTCAAGTTTACTACACAATTTTCTATCTTTTGCATATATTAACACTCTAATACATTGGTAAAAGCTGTCATATTTCAGATACAGTATAAATACTTTATTAAGTAAAAGAATACTTTTTCCAATATAGCAAATACTTATTTTACAATATCTTTATTAAAAAAATATTTTTTTACAGAATACCGGTTTAAAGACGTGAAAACAAAAGTATGGCTATTGAGAAAAACAAATAAACACTGTCTAATTATACAGAAAACAAATCTATTGAATATATATATTGTAAACTTTAGTTATTTTATGTACAATTTATACAAATATATCGTTTTACGGAGGATTTCATTATGTTACGACTGCCGGAAAATTTTGAGAGTTTTCCTGAAGCAAGAAAATCAGGCTTTATGAAGATGAAAGCTCATAAAGACAACGGAGGCAAAATAGTAGGAACATACTGCTCATTTATTCCTACAGAACTTATTATGGCCGCAGGTGCAATTCCTGTTACACTCTGTGCTACAAGTGAAGAGCCTATAGCTGCAGCGGAAGAACATCTGCCAAGCAACCTTTGCCCTCTTATCAAGGCAAGTTACGGATTTGCACTTACAGATACCTGCCCGTACTTTTACTTCTCAGACTTCATAGTAGGCGAGACCACCTGTGACGGCAAAAAGAAAATGTTTGAACTTATGAACGACATCAAGGATACCTACGTTATGCAGCTACCGTCTTCAAGAGATGAAGTTGCACTTACAATGTGGGAATCTGAGATCAAAAGGTTTTGGAAAAAGCTTGAAGACTTCTACGGCGTTACAATAACCGAAGAGGATGTTAAAAAAGCAATATTACAAAAAAATGCCGAAAGAGACCTTGTACTTGAATATCTTGACCTCGGCAAGTTGAACCCGTCTCCTATCTCAGGCTACGAACTTGGAACCAAGCTTGATACAATGAGTTTTATACCGAGTATGGAAGAACGCTGTAAGCAGTTAAGAGAAAGAATAGACGAGGTTAAGGCCGACTGGGAGGCAAACTATAAGGGTAAGGTAAGCAGGAAGCCAAGGATATTGATAACAGGATGCCCGAACGGCGGTGTCAGAGATAAGACAATCAAAGTATTGGAAGAACTCGGAGCGGATGTGGTCGCATTTGACGCCTGCAACAGCAACAGAGAAAAAATTGAAAAAGTTGATACTACATTGCCTGTAACAAAGGCTCTTGCCAAAAATATCTGAATATCAACTGTTCAGTTATGAGTCCTAATACCAACAGATTAAAGTTTATCTCAGATATGATTGACGATTATCAGGTGGACGGAGTACTTGAGATAATACTTCAGGCCTGTCATACTTTCTCTATAGAGTCATACAATGTCAAGAAGGCTGTACTTGCAAAGGGAATCCCTTATCTTAAGGTTGAAACTGACTATTCAAAGGCCGATGCGGGACAGATAAATACCAGACTTGAGGCGTTCCTTGAAACAATAGCCGTATAAAGAGGTTTTGATGGATTGTAAATATTATATAGGAATAGATATAGGTTCTACTGCTTCAAAGGTTGTGGTTACAGATAATGAGAAATTACTTGACTCATTTTGTATGCCTACAGGCTGGAACAGTAAGGAAACCTCCAAAGCTATAATGCAAAAGCTTAAGGAAAAAGGCTTTAGTGAAGATATGGCTTGTGCGGCTACAGGTTACGGCAGGATATGTGTAGACTATGCCGATAAAAACATCACGGAGATAACCTGTCACGGCAAGGGTGCTTATGCACTTTTTAAAGTAAACGGCACCGTTATAGATATAGGCGGACAGGACACCAAGATTATTACACTTGAAGACGGCATGGTAAAAGACTTTTTAATGAATGACAAATGTGCGGCAGGTACAGGCAAGTTTATAGAGGTTATGGCAAACAGACTCGGCTGTGACTTTGACGAACTGTATGCACTTGCATCCTCAGGCGATGCTCTGTCTATTAGTTCCATGTGTACCGTATTTGCCGAATCCGAAGTAATAAGCTATATAGGTTCAGGTGAAAAAAGAGAAAATATAGCGGCAGGTGTTATAGACTCAGTAGCCAACAAAGTAATATCTCTTGCCAAAAAGCACGGCATAAAAAATGAGATTATGCTTACAGGCGGTCTTAGCTTCACACCTTATTTTGTAGAACTTATGTCATCTAAGCTTGGTAAAAAGATTCATACTCATCCGCTTGGAAGGTACGCCGGTGCTATAGGTGCTGCACTCTCACTGAGACCTAAACAAAGTAAACCTATAGTATTTGACTGATTATTTAAAGGACTTTTTAAAGAAGTCCTTTTTTGTTTGACTTTTTTATTTTATTATGCTAGAACTTGTTCATAAATAAAGCTATGAAAGTGTGTTATATATGAAGTTTTATAGAGAAAACGGCGAATATATACATTATGAAATTTGTGGAGAAGGCTTTCCGGTTGTTTTCTTACACGGTAACAACCTTGAGAGCGGATACTTTAAAAAGCAAAGAGTTCTAAGTAAGTACTGCAAACTTATCTTTGTGGACAGCTTGGGACATGGCAAGTCAGGCAATTTAGTGGAAAAGGTAAGCTTTCTTATCTGGCTGACAGCCTTGACGAGTTGCTCTCACATCTGAATATACAAAAGTGTTTGCTTGTAGGACACAGTGACGGCGCCAACCTTGCAATAGAGTTTGCAAAACTGCACGGCAAAAGGGTGGCAGGTATTATTGCAAACAGCGGCAATATCTCCTTTGACGGTTTAAAGTTTCTTCCAAAGTACGCCTGCTTTTTTGAAGAATACTTGTACAAAGCTCTTGGAATATTTTTCCCTGTTTTCAAGAGAAAGTCGATGGTATCTCCTCTGCTACGTGAAAGTCTTGATGTATCAAAAGATACCTTCAAAAATGCAAGCTATCCTGTCATCGTTTTAGTAGGTGACCACGATATGATAAAGAGAAGTCACAGTATCTCTATATTAAAACTCTTCCCACACGGAAAGTTTATAGAAAGAAAAAATCAGGGACACAATATCCCGAAAAAAGACAGTATCTACTTTAATAAGACTGTTTACAAATTTGTTCAATATATTTCAAGGAGGTAGGATGCGCAGTATAATCTCATTCCTAAAAAAATACCAAAATATCCTAAAGGGTATACTTTTTATATCAATACTTATTCTGGTAATTATAGAACTTTTCCATATGGGAAAGACTATCTCATTCAGTGCTGTAAAAAAGATAATAGAGCATCTCTCACCGCTTCAGGTCTTAAGTCTGTTTATCTTCGGAATACTTGCCGTATCTCCGATGATGCTCTATGACTATATACTGACAAAAGAACTTGGCAAAGAAATTTCTGTAGGCAAGCTTATTGAAAGCAGCTGGACAATAAACAGCCTTAACAACCTTATAGGATTTGCAGGGCTTGTAGATGTAGGACTTCGCTACAGCTATTTCAGTGAAAAAGAAAAAGAGGGTAAGACAATGCAGGGCATCTCAAAGGTAATGCCTTACTTTATGTCAGGACTTTCTTTACTCTCACTGCTTTCAGTGTTTTTTATCTTTTTTTATGCAAAGAACGACACATTAAAACCTTACAGCTTCATACTTATCATTGCCTCACTTATACTTCCTGTTTTGCTTATACTTTCCACCAGAAAAAATATGGATTACTTCGGAAACTTAAGCAGCAAAAAGATGTTGGCGCTTATAGTGACATCTTTGCTTGACTGGGGATGTGTATCATTATTTCTTCTATGTAGGAAGAACTTTGGGATATGATGTGTCATTGGTAAATATACTTCCATTGTATTTTATCTCCATATGCATAGGTATGGTGTCTATGATACCGGGAAGCCTCGGAAGCTTTGACCTTATGATGATAGGCGGACTTTTGCATCTGTCAATCAATCACAATAAGGCTGCAAGCTGGCTCTTGCTCTTTAGAGTTTTTTATTATATAATTCCGTTCTTTATCGGACTTATCCTGTTTTTAAAGAGCATGGGAGGTCAAATCAACGATAAGTTTTCGGGTATTCCGAATAAGCTTTCAAAACTTGTAAAGCAGAGTGTAAGCCACTTTATGGCAAACTTTTTCGGATTTTTTCTTATGGCAACAGCCATACTTCCGGACAGTATACATTCCATCCCCATTATAGGAAAGATGGACCCCATACACGGACAGCTGCTTTTCCAGTTTCCAAGCTTCTTACTTGGAAGCTTATTCTTCCTGCTTGGAAGACTGTTAAAGAGACGCTCACGATTTGCACTTTGGTTTGCTGTCTGTTTGTCTTTTATAAGTCTGATTTATATAAATATCGGAGATGTTTCAATTTTCAGCAGCATATACCTTATGATATTTATCCTTTTGGTATTTTCAAGGCGAAAGGATTTGGACAGGAAGTCATTTTTCTATCCTCCGGAAGACCGATTAAAAGACATAGGATATATCGTATGCAGCTTTGCCCTCACATTCTTTCTTATGTATATTTCAAGTAAGAATACAGGACATGAAAGTCTCGGATATATTATCTTCCACAGCAAAGTCGGTAAGGAATACGCTCCGAAAATGCATTTTTTTAATGTGTTTTTAAACAGTTTTTTCCATCTGTTCATCTACCTTGTCATAATAGCGCTGTTTTATATTGTAGTTGAATCACTTGCAAAGGACAGGCACTTTTCATTCGGTGAGAGGTTTGATAAGGTTAAATATCAAAATTTTTTACAGAGTTTTGATAATACAAATCTGAATGCTTCACTTGCATTTTTGGATGACAAGCTGCTCTATTACTACACTGAAGATGATAAAGACCTTGTGGCGTTCCAGTTTGCATTGGAGGACGGCAAGGCTATTGTTATGGGTGACCCGATAGGTAAAAAAGAATATTTTAAAAGTGCCGTCATCGAGTTTATAAATGAAGCCGAATCCAAAAACCTTATTCCGCTTTTTTATGAAATAGGACAGGAATTGACCTTACTTTTGCATGAGCTTGGATATGAGTTTATGAAATTCGGTGAGACTGCCAAAGTAAACCTTGATGAATTCGGACTGGTTGGTAAATCCGGAAGAAAGTTTCGCGCTATTATAAACCGAGGTGAAAACTCCGGATACAGTTTTAAGATAATGAATCCTCCGTTTTCAAATGAATTTATGGATGAACTTGAAAATATTTCAAATGCTTGGCTCTCAGGCAGAGAGGAAAAGGGATTTTCACTTGGATTTCGACAGAGACTACCTCTCATTAGCTCCTATTGCCTGTGTGCTTGACGATAAAGGTAAGGTTCAGGCATTTGCAAACTTTCTTGTATGCAATACCGCCACAGAATCAAGTATAGACTTGATGAGATACGACCCGCAGACTGAAAGAAACGGTATCATGGACTATCTCTTTGTACAGATTTTTCTTTATATGAAGGAAAACGGTGTAGTGTACTTTGACCTCGGAATGGCACCTCTATCCAATGTGGGTCAAAACGACCACAGCTTTTTAGAGGAAAAACTTGCCTTTTTGGTATACACCTTTGCAACCCGCTTCTATTCCTTCGGCGGTCTTAGAAAATATAAGGAAAAGTTTGCCCCTACCTGGGAAGCAAGATACCTCTCCTACCCTAAAGACAGCAACCTCTTATTTAACCTGCTGACCCTATATAAGGTAGACAATAGGCAGATAAAAAAGATATAAATAGATACTTATGTAAAATCTTAACTACAGTGGAGCAACAGAAATCACATCGAAGGACTCTCAAAGTGACAAAACTTATACTTCAAGTGAAAGTGATCAGAGTGCTATTTTAGTTTCTACTTCTGATGATGTATCTATCACTAATCCTACAGTTACAAAATCAGGTGATTCAGATGGTGGAGATAATTGTAACTTCTATGGTTTGAATGCTGCAGTTTTGGTAAAAGATGGGTCTAATACTACTATTACAGGTGGTGACATAACTTCTGATGCTAAAGGTTCAAATGGTGTATTCAGCTATGGTGGTAATGGTGGACAAAATGGTTCCAGCGGTGATGGAACTACTGTTACTATTAGCGATACAAAAATTGTTACTACAGGAGATGGTTCAGGTGGTATAATGACCACAGGTGGCAGTGTCACTGTAGATGGCGGTACATATACATCAAATGGTCTTGGCTCTCCGGCTATTTATTCTACAGCAGACATTTCTGTATCTAATGCCACATTAACATCCAATCTTTCAGAAGGTGTATGCATAGAGGGTCTGAATTCTATAAAGCTTGAAAACTGTGACCTTACCGCTAACAATACAAAGCAAAATGGTAATGCTACTTTTTTAGATACTATTATGATTTACCAGTCAATGTCCGGAGATGCAAATAGCGGCACAAGTAGCTTTAGCATGAGTGGTGGAAGTATTACCAGCAAGAGTGGTCATGTATTCCATGTTACAAATACAGATGCTGTCATTACTCTAAATAATGTCACAATAAAGAATGAAGATAGCAATAATATATTACTTTCTGTTTGTGCAGATGGTTGGAGTGGTGGCTCTAATATTGCTACATTAGATGCTACATCTCAAAAACTCAGTGGCTTAGTAAAAGTAGGCAATGATTCAACTCTCACCATGAATCTAAGTTCTAATTCAAATTTTGAAGGTACAATAGATGGTAATATCAGCAATGCTTCCGGTATCAGAGTTTCAACTGAAGTTGGAAATGTTTCTGTTACATTAGATGACACAAGCACTTGGACATTAACTGCTGACAGTTATGTGACAAGCTTCCATGGTAATTCACAAAATATCATAAGTAATGGACATACACTGTATGTAAGTGGTACTGCACTTACAGGTACTAAATAATTGCAAGTATTTTAATTCATAAACTATAAGAGTGGGCCAGGCCCACTCTTATTTATATATCACTATATATAATTTAACCTCAATCCTTAGAACCTCTTACCCAGCGCAATCCCCATCCAAATGCTTTATCAAGTTCTACGTGGCCACCATAAAACTTCACCACCTTCTCCATAGAAAGTGACTGTCCATCACGGTTTTCTAAAAGAGCTATACCACACATAGTTAAATTTGAACCACATTCATCCATCTTCACTATAATATCTCTGCTTCCCGGACATTTTACTGTGACAACACCATTAGTCTCATACCAGTTGGCTGCACCTTCATATATAAAGGTATATACCAGCATTCTTTAATCTGGGGAATCATTGCACTGTTTACTCTAAGATTCTCACCATCTACTGCTAAACCTGTTCTATCATCTCCATCAAGAGAAATATATGGAGGATTAACCAAGCTACCAAAGCAATTCCCAAGTGCCTGTACTACTCCCTTTCTACCATCTTGCAGCTCATAAAGACAACCAAGGTCTAAGTCTATGCCATTTCCAAATCCTTTATTTTGTGGCTGACTCCAGTTTAAGTTTATTAGTATTTCTCCACTGCCTTTTTTTAAGCTTACCTTATGACCCTTCTCAAGTACAATAGCACCTCTATCTCTATCCTGAAGTTCAAGGTTCACTCCATAATTCATACAAAGTGCTTTTAGTCCGCCTTTGAACCCACTACCTACGGCATTGAATTTCCACTCATTCTTATACTTATATATTTCTCCAACTACTATAGAAGCCTCCATTGAAAAGTCTTCGCCTAAATCATATCTAAGTATCTCATTATTGTTTGTAGTATCCAATATATGGATATAAGCATTGCTGACCTGACCAAAATTTTGTCCTCTCTTATCAGCATCATAGATAGTCACTGCAATAACAATTCTTTCAATGTCGCTTGGTACCATCCTTAAGTCTACGTAGACTTGTTCATCATCACCCGTAGCACCACCTGTCAAATTGTCGCCCATATGACAGACACTTCCTGATGAATGCTTTAGATTCCCATAATAAATAAAGTCATTATTTGAACTTACCCTGCCATCAGCTTTTCAAAAGAAATGCTGTTGCATCAAGGTCGAAGTCATATCCGCCACTATACTTATTGGTATCCCAACCTAAACCAACCATAAGTTTACTCAACCCCGGATTTCCCTTTGTCAAATCTACCTTCTGACCTTTTCTTAAACTTAATGCCATAATATAATCCCCTTTTATTTAATAATTTATTAGCTAAATATTATAATATAACATCCTACTTATCCACTTTGCACTGTAAAGTATATCATCTTTACAGTGCAAGAAACAGATACCAACTCAAGTCGTTTGTCTTCCAGAGCCAAAGCTTCTATTCCCTTTGTGGACCAAGAAAGATACTACTCTATATTCTGAATAACTCCTGTAAAAAGAATTGAACCGTCAGGAGCCGCCACTGCAAATACAAAAGGTCTGTCAATAATGAAATCCACCTGATTCTGTATTATTCCTGTGCTCTCCATCATAAATGCAGTATACGCCGCACCTGTAACACCTTCCTCATCTATCTTTACCATGGCGGCATGCTCTGCACTGCTTACATAAATATTTTCAACTTCTTTTGTAAGTGGAGTGAAATCTGCCTTTTTATCTGAAAGCACATCTGTAATTCCGATATTCTTCAGACACTCCAACAGATTTATTTTAGCCGAATCATTGAATTTTGGAACTGTCAGATGCACCAATGCCGAATTACTTTCCACACTTGCAGGTTCCATACAGATTTTTATCATTTGTGGATCTGCTGCAATATCCTGTGCTTTATAACCTTCTTTCGGCAGGAAAAAATACATTGTACCACTGTCGACAAGGCTCAATCCTACAGCCTGAAAATGCTCTGTTTGATACAAATTTGTCATAACATCATTGTTCATCATAGGAACCGACTTATCCCCTGAAAGCCCATGAAATATTCCATCATTTGTTTGCTCCTTTGGGAATTCCTTATCCCAAGATGCCTTGTAATAAACGGTTGAAATAAGTGCCAACACCGATTCCGGTTTAAGTTCCAATTCTTTTGTATACTCTTTAAGCAATCCTCCTGTATACTCATCAGTCCATTTTTGAAGTTTCAGATTCATTGACTTAGATCCCATCTCACCGCTGTAAGATGAAACATGATACTCCGTTGACAGCCTTTTTAAAGTATCTTCATTATACCCTATACCGCTTTTTAACCATATAGAATTTGCCAACATACTCTTTAGTGCAGGTGTATCCACATAATTAGCATCCCATATCGCTTCTATTCGCTTATTTAAGACATCCATATCCTTTACATTAAGCACATCAAGTATTTGCTTACGTGTATTTCCATCTGTCGCTTCAGCCAGCATGGAAAGTGCCATATAAATATTCAATGGCGAACATACTGCATTATGATCTGAGGCATCTGATAAAAGTTCCTTCTGTATCTGTTCATAGTACTGTCCCATCCCTTCCTGCACAGTTTGTGAGTTGTGAACCTTTTCTATATAATCCTCCCACCATTTCCGGTGATCATCTCCGTTTATAAACTTATTAACATCTGTTCCCTCCGAAACCGGATTTGGAATCACAGCTTCAACATATTTTATGGATTTATCAGATTCAGTAACACTTTTATTTTCTAACTGTGTACCGCCCTTTTTACAGGCACTAAGCATAGTCATTGCCGCCAAAAATATTCCTACAATTTTTTTCATCCTCATACTAACCTCCTTTTTAAAATAATAACTTCCAAAAAAGGTAATAAATCATCCTTTGCCTTTAACAAATCTGTTTGTAAGTGCAGTCGGCAGTATATTTGCATCAATTCCATAAACTTTTTTTGTTCCTCAACCGGAAAGCTTTGATGCAGAAAATCTTCTTTTATCTGCTTTGCATTTGTCACCTTTTTTATAAGCGGAACCAATCTGTTTTTTAATCTTTGTATTTTTTTAGTTTTTCACTTGTATTCATGATTTTTCTTTCTTTATATAAACAAAAAGACCAATCTCTCGACTGGTCTAAAAACTTCTAAAATATCAATTGCCTAACAGTGACGACAACACATGACGCTTACCTAGACTATGGCATCTGTACAGGACTTACTGTTGATATAAGCATCGTAGCATATCCGTTCATAAATGTCAATATACCACAATAATTATTTATGGAAAAGTAAACAGACCTTTGAGTATCCCTGAATTTTTCAACTTATTTAACTCTTCATTATAACCTCCGGTTTGCATATGAGAATAGTACAAATTTGCAAATACATCGGCAATCTGAACAATATTGTTGTCTACCGAATCAAAATACTCAACAATAAATTTCCCAACGGTTGTTCCGTTCATAAATAATTCTGTATTCAAATAGTTTTCTAAAAAATGTACGGACTCTGTCTTCTCATTTCTTTCATCCAATTGAAGTAAACAGTCTTCATCAGGTAAATATCTTTCATTAAAAAAATACTCCAATGCAAGTCTCAATGTATAGTTAAAAACTCTTGCTGTATTATCACAAAGCTTATCAGTCAACTTTTCATTATCAATCCTTATATAATATACCTCAAATGAGTTTTTTTGAGCAAAAAAATCCACAAATTTCTGTTTCATCTCTTTATCAAATTGGGAGCCTTTCAGTTCTTTAAACTTACCGTTCTTAAACATCTTACCACCTTCTTTGATGATTCTGCCTGTTTTCGGACGTATTTTATCTTGATCCAATTCCATTAAACGACTGTAATTTGAAGATACAAAACGTTTATAAGCTTTCTTTACAGCTGTAATATCAAATGTTCTGACTAATGCTATAATAAAGTATTTATTATTTTTTATATGATTATTTATTGAGCCTGACTCATCTATATAAATATTCAAATATCTACCTCTAAACTTTATAGTACCAAACTGTTTTACTTACCTATATAATGCCTGATCTATATCTGCTATCAGGTCACGTACATCCTCAATACCTACAGACATTCTGATAAGATCAGGAGATACTCCGGCGGCTGCAAGCTCATTATCATTCATCTGTCTATGTGTGGTGGATGCAAGATGAAGTACACAGGTCCTTGCATCAGCCACATGTGTAACTATTGCAGCCAATTTTAAGGAATCAATAAACTTAACTGCGGCTTCTCTTCCAACTACAACACCAAATGATATAACTCCACAAGTTCCGTTTGGAAGATACTTTTGTGCCAAGGCATACTGACTGTCATTTTCAATTCCCGGGAAAGAAACCCATGATACCTTCGGGTGATTTTGTAAATGCTTAGCAAGAGTCAGAGCATTTGAATAATGTCTTTCCATTCTTAAATGCAATGTTTCAAGTCCGACTCCAAGGTAGAATGAATTCTGTGGTGAAGGTATAGCTCCAATTTTATGCGATATGTTGTATTTTAATCACATATTTTTCTTTTAATTTTGAGCATCTATTCTGTGCAATTATTCCTTCATGCTGCAACCTTCCTGCTACAATTCCGGGATGTATTCCTATCTCTTTAGCAAACTCTTTAATATCATTATCCGAAGTGTATCTTGTCGGATTAAATTTTTCGTAGTCTTTTGGTGAAATCAAATAATCCATTGCAAATCTATCCGCTTCTACTTCAAGATTATTATTAAAATCTTTCATTTCTTCAACTGTACTACTTATAAACACTGTTTTTATTTTCTGTTGAAGCACATGCTTGATTTCATGGAATAATGAAAACCAAAACTTATCTGCATCCAATCCTCGATTATTCATTGCAAGCACCACTCTATCTTCAGTTACCCATTTTACAGCACCATTTACACCTGAATTCTTCAAATGTGGTAGTAAAACAAATGCAATACCACAATCCGAAAAAATCTCACGCATTCTTGGCAAAAATTCCTCCGGTTTTTTAACTGTCATACTTCTTAGCTCCGGTAAATACTCTTTTAGCATTGCTGCATTATAAGGCTTAGTATCTATATATTTTGAAATATTCATAGCTGTTTGAATCCAAGCCCTGGAATTAATGATATTCTTCTCATTATTGCAAGATGCACTTGTTCTAAAATTCACTAAGAAATCCTGTTGCAACATAATTCTTAAATTTGAAACCATAAAAAATTTACAAAGATTATTAACTTTGTCATTAATACTCTTTGCCGTTTCCAAACCAACAACATCTACAAAGTATTTATAATCTATTTCTTTTGCTAATTCTGCCTGTGAGTCAATATCCTTAGCCATCTGTATTTCAATCAACTTTTGATCATATGTATTCTGTAAATTTAGCCAGACTTCTACACTTGTTCCTAACATAACAGAAAGTTTTTTTGCTAAATCATTAGAAATATTAGATTTTCCATTTATCAACTGACTTAAAGTCTTTGTGCTTGTTCCCATTCTTGTGGCAAATTCAGCCTGACTTATTTCCATATCTTCTATAATATCAGCGATATAATATCCAGGGTGAAATGCCACTATATCTTTATATTCATTTATATTACTCATAATGGTTTGACACCTCCGTTACCTTCACAATCTTGATCATTTTACACTGAGCAAGTATATCTCCTTTTATAATCTCACTACCATCATTATCACAAGGAATCATTGTAACCCTATATCCGGTTTTGCCTAATCGTATACTCCATTCATCTTTTCTGTCACCTCTCTGTCTCTTCAATTTACCTCCCATGTCATAGCCTGGAGTTTGACAGCTACCGATTCCCTTTATACACCTTTTAGATTTGGACTCAACACTTCTTAATGCCTATGGAAAACAAGAAGGTAGAGCATTTAACTTCCACTATCAAAGTAACGGTTATCATCCGCTTGTTTGCTATGATGGAATTACCGGAGATTTAATTAAAATTCAGCTTCGTGATGGAACTCAGTATTCAAGTACAGGGGTTGTGGACTTTCTTCAACCTATACTTGATGACTATATAGTTTTTGATACTATCCTACCACTTCAATCTCTTTAATTGTGTCAAGGATAATCTCCAATATCAGTTCTACAAAAGAACAGCTGTCGGCTTCTTTATCGGACTTGCCGAGTGCATTATAGTAATCCTTTTGTCTGTCCTTTATCAGTTCCTCAACAGGTAACCAAAAGAAAGTTCATTCCACTTTCCAAGCAATAAACTGTGCCACATCCTCCCGATGCGTCCGTTTCCGTCTGCAAAAGGGTGTATAAACTCAAACTCATAAAGAAATATTGCACTCTTTATAAGAGGGTGCATCTTGCTTTGCTTGTACCAATCAAATAAATCTTGTATCTGTGTCGGTACAAGCCATGCAGGCGGAGCCATATGTACAACTACATCTCCGTCAAATATTCCGACTCCTCCGCTTCTGAATTTGCCGTTTTCAGGAATCAATCCTTCCATCATAACCTTATGTGCCTTCAACAAATCTTCTACAGCATACGGATTAAGCGAAAGCATCAACTCATATGTATCATAGGCATTTTTAATCTCTCTTATTTCATTCAGATTTCCAAGGATTCTCTTTCCGTCAAGAATAGCCGTCACCTGCTCTAACGAAAGCGAGTTTTGCTCTATTGCCAATGACGAATGGATTGTTCTTATTCTGTTTTCTTTTTTCAGATGTGGACTCAAATTTCCATGAGAAAGTACAGTAATTCTTCCTACCTGTTCACATATGGCTGCTACAAGGTTTGTAATCCTGTCAGTCATATGAAAAGGCAACTTATATTCTCCCATCTTCCATGTCCTTTCTGTATGATTTTCTAAAAACTCTCTCCTACCAAGTCCATAACCACATGGTGGCGCCAAATCTCTTCACCGCTGCCTTCATCATATGCCGCAAGATAATAATTTCTGTTCTTGTCATACTTTTTATCTTTGAATCTGAAATTCATACGGAAAATTCGCTTTCTTGCATCTCTCTCTGCTGTCTGCAAAAAGAGTCGCTTCATTTGATATCTTCTCATTATCATCAGAGATAAAATAAAGCTTATATGTAGTTGCCTTGACAGTATCGCTTACAGCTTCAGACTGGATAAATTCAAGTACGGTAACATTACTTGTAATCTTTTGTACCATGCTGACAAGCGCTATCTGCGCATTCCCCGTATCAATATGTCCTCGCTCCATCTTAATATTCAGCACGGGGATAAGTATTTCCTGCGGAGACGAGCCGCCATGTACAAAGTTTTGTCCTCCTCCGGATACCTTGAAACGCTGCTGCTTATAGGAAATGATACCACCTTATTGTCATCATTTCTTAAAATCCTGCCCATAGAAATGTTCTCTATGCCGTCTTCATATATCGCCTCATTAGATACTATAAATCTGCGGTTCACAAAAGCGTTCTTATCTCTTACATTTATCTTGTCACTCTCATTAAGCTTATCTCTTTTATAGATAAATCCGTGGTCAGCCGTAACAATAAAATGGTGAGTGTTGGCATTTGAAGATATACGGCGAATCAAATCCGCTATCTCATTTACCGCCTCTTTGCAGGCCACGAACACCTCATCCTCCGTATTTGCCTTATCACCTCTTGCATCAATCTGGTTGTGATCGACATAGACCAGCTGCTTTCCGGTAAAGATATCACGAAGTTCGGACTTTTTCATGTTTTTTATATCGTCAAACTGTACACAAATACCGTTATCACAATACCTTTGCAATATGTTCTGCCTTGTAAGCAGGTTATCACAGCCCATACCGTCCACAAGCACGGTATAATCATCACTCATTGTAATACTCTTATGCGGCAATAATGCCGCCATTCCAAGCCTCGTATAAGAAGGCAATACACTCAAACTTGTATCAATCCTTATATTGCTCTTGGGATCGTCCGCTAAAGTAGTATAAAGCTCATGTCCCACCTCGTAGCGAAGCGCATCCGAAATAATTACAACCGTTCTGTCCTTAAGTCCGCCGATATTACTGTCATAAAAGTCTATCTGTAAAGGCTGCTTACCGAATGCATTCTCCTCCAAAATACCGATATTCCACTTTTGCAAAAGCTTATCAAGGTATTCATTGGTATATATATTCTCTACAAGCTCACGCAGTCTCTCAAAATCCTCACTGTCATCAAGGCTGTCATAATCATAATAAAAATGTCTGTAGTTTTATCTTAATTCTTCCCGACACTGTAACAAAAATCTGATTGGCACGGGCGACAGTCGGCGCACCGAATATATTTTCGTTTTTATTCATCTCTTTGATTTCTTCCAAGGTTTTACCGGCGGCAAGAAGCTCCACCACCTTGCGAAACTCCATAAACCAAAAAGACATCTTCACCGCACCTGCACTGTAAGGCTTTTTCTCCATAGCTTTCTCCCTTATTATAATATATTAGCTGTACGATCAAACGGACTTATACCCGTTTATAATCGACTCCAGATACTCAAAATCCTCTTCAAACTCCTCATCTTTACATAAAAGCCTCGCTTCATGTAAACGTTTCCTTGCTTCTGTGGTGTCCTTATTAAACTACATACATAAACATATCAAGTAATATAAAATACTCATAGTAATCATCAGTCTCTCTGTACCTGTCAAAAAAAGGCTTACTGTCTGTATACAATTCTTTTGCTCTCTCATATTTTTTGAGATAAAAACAGCAAAGACACAAATTCAACCTTCTTGCCATCTCCACTTCAGGCATCTTTTCAAGTGAACTTCCAAAATTTTCAAATATATATTTTGCCTCACCGTAATCCTTCTTTTTCATAAATGCAAAAGCCATGTTAAGTTTTGCCATTTTTTTGATATATTTTGATTTTGTAGTCTTCTCTATAGTATTCAATTTATCAATGCACTCATCAAACTTACCTTCATCAAGCAGTGATAAAAGCTTCTGTATCTTCTTTATATATACTACATTGTAGATTAACTTAAACAGTATAGCTCCCACAAAAATGATTACAGCCGATACTATATAGGTTACAAAAATTTGTCTGCCGTTGAGCCCAAGTCCTATCTCACACGCTAATATTATGCTTGCGTATACGATTCCCATAACTAAGATGCTTAGAAATCTCTTCATATTCTCACACCCCGCAAAAAATTATAGCTGATATAATTTTGTATATTTGTCTTCTATATAATTAAGGAAGTAATTTACATTAAATTCTTCACCTGTTACCATCTTCATAAGCTTTGGTGCCTCATAACGGAAGCCGTAGGTATGTATATTTTCCTTTAGCCAATTCATTACTACATCGAATTTATTATTTTCAAGTAAATTATCTACATCCAAATCATTTTTCATAGCGTGAACATACTGTGCCGCAAAGGCTGTACCAAGTGCATAGGTTGGGAAATAACCAAAGCTTCCGTCTGACCAATGCACATCCTGTAAGATACCCTGCTTGTCATTAGGCACATCTATTCCAAGGTACTCCTTATACTTTGCATTCCATGTCTTATCAAGTCCTTCTGTGGAAATACTTCCGTCAAACAATCCCTTTTCTATCTCATATCTGATAAGTACATGCAGCGGATATGTAAGCTCATCAGCCTCCGTACGTACAAATGAAGGCTTTGAAGCATTGATTGCCTTGTAAAAATCCTCAAGGCTTACTTTTTCAAGCTGCTTTTTAAAAACTTTCTGTAATTTCGGATAGTGATACTTCCAAAAAGACAATGTCTTTCCGAGATAGTTCTCACACAGTCTTGACTGTGACTCATGCATTCCTGAGGATACACCTTCAGATAAAATCATTCCGTCATATTTCGGATTTATATTGTGCTCATAGTAGGCATGTCCCACCTCATGCACCGTCGAAAGTATTGCAGACGCCACATTGTTCTCTATATAATTTTGTGGTTGTACGGCAGTCGTTCTCACAGGTCCATGATGTGAAAGGATGCTCGGACTCGTTTTGATATCCCCATGAAGGATCAAAATGCAGGTACTTAAGCAGCTCATCCATAAACTTCTTTTGTTCTTCAACCGGAAAACTCTGATGTAGGAAATCTTCTTTTATCTGCTGTGCAGCTTTCACCTTCTTTATAAGCGGAACCAGTCTTTCTTTGAGTGCTTCAAAGAACTCATCATATTTTTCCACATTCATTCCCGGCTCATAGTCATCAAGCATCTGATTATAAATACTCTTATCACTGTTTCTGTAGCCGTAAAGTTTCTTTTGGCTCTCTATCACTTTCTTTAGGTAAGGCTCAAATATCGAATAGTCGGCCTTTGACTTTGCAAGTATCCACGCATCAAATGACTCGTCACAAAGCTTCTTAAATGCCACATACTCATCTTTCGGTATGCAAAGTGTGTCCATAGCTCTTTTATAATAAAGTTCTATTGCACGCTTATCCTCGGCATCTACTTCAGGGTCGTCCTTTAACTCTTTTAAAAGCTTACCATCTCGGGATCCGTCTCAAGGCTGAAAAGCTCTCCTGCCAGATATGCGGATCTCTCATCTCTATACGCGGCTCCAGCACTCGGTGCCACCGTCTGTTTATCAATTCCTATAATATTTAACGCCATTTGGTATGCTGAACATTTAAAAATCCAGTCATGATATTTTTTTAATTTTTCTTTTGTAGTCATGTTATTCCTTTCCTTAAAAAAACATTTATAAATTTTTTTATTGATACTCCGTTATTATAAAATAAAAAGACCAGCTTATTTAGCTGATCTTAAGTCTTATAAATAATCAATAGCCTAATAGCGACGCCAACACATGACGCTTACCTAGAAAACGGCACTAAAATAGGACTTACTGTTGACATCTCAATGTTAGCATATGCAATCAACCATGTCAATATAATACCTGTATTTATACCGGAAATTTAAATGAAGACTTTAATTTTTTTCTGCATCTTTTAATTTTTTTAATTTCCTCTTCATAACCACCGGTTTTCATATGAGAATAATATAAATTTGCAAAAACATCTGCTATTTGTATAATGTTATTATTTGCCGAGTCAAAAATATTGAACAGCAAACTTTCCATTTGTTGTTCCGTTCATTGACAATTCTGTATTTAAGTAATTTTCTAAAAAAATGCCTAGTCTCTATCCTTTCATTTCTCTCATCTAATTGAAGAATACAATCTTCATTCGGTAAATATCCGGTATTGATAAAATATTCTAAAGCAAGCCTTAGTGTATAATTAAATACTCTTGCTGTATTTTCACAAAATTTATCAGTAAGCTTCTTATTCTCTATAATAATATAATACAGTTCAAAGGAATGCTTTTGTACAAAAAAACTCCACAAATTTTTTTGTTTCATTTCTTTATCAAATTGAGATCCCTTCAGTTCCCTAAAGTTACCTTTAAAGAACATCTTTCCTCCCTCTTTGATTACCTGTCCTGTACTTGGCTTTACTTTTATCACAATCAAGCATTAATAATCTATCAAAATTAGAGGAAACAAAACGCTTATATGACTTTTTTATAGAATCTTTATCTATAACTCTGACTAATGCAATAATAAAATATTCGTTTCCCGGTATGTGATTATTAATTGAACCCGATTCATCTATGTAAATTACCAAACAACATTCCTCCTTCCTTAACTATACAGTATTTAGGAGATTAATCACCTGAATTTACTTCTCCAAAGCCTGATCTATATCCGCTATCAAATCCCCGGCATCTTCTATACCCACAGACATTCTTATAAGGTCAGGTGATACTCCTGCCGCTATAAGTTCATCATCATTCATCTGTCTGTGTGTGGTAGATGCAGGGTGCAGTACGCAGGTTCTTGCATCCGCTACATGAGTAACTATTGCCACCAACTTCAAAGCATCCATAAACTTCACTGCCGCTTCTCTGCCGCCTGCAATTCCGAATGATATGACACCGCATGAGCCATTCGGTAAGTACTTTTTAGCCAACTCATACTGGCTGTCGCCCTCAAGTCCCGGGAAAGAAACCCAAGATACCTTAGGGTGATTTTTCAGGTGCTTAGCAATAGCAAGTGCATTTTCATAGTGCTTCGGCATTCTAAGGTGTAATGATTCAAGTCCTATTCCAAGGTAAAATGAATTCTGAGGTGAAGGTATTGCTCCAAGGTCACGCATCAGATTAGTTGTCATCTTTGTGATATAAGCGGCTTTCCCGAAAGTCTTTGTATACACAACTCCGTGATATGTCTCATCAGGAGTTGTAAGACTTTTGAACTTGTCACCGTATTTCTCCCAATCAAAATTTCCGGAATCCACTACCGCACCGCCTACAGCGTTTGCAGATCCGTCCATATATTTTGTGGTGGAATGTACCACTATATCCACTCCCCACTTAAAAGGTCTGCAAAATACCGGTGTAGGGAAAGTATTATCAACTATAAGCGGAACACCGTGCTCATGTGCAACTTTTGCAAACTTTTCTATATCAAGTACTTTCAATGACGGGTTTGCTATAGTCTCACCGAAAACAAGCTTTGTATTCGGCTTAAACTTGGTTGCAAGTTCCTCGGCTGAAATATCAGGGTCCACAAAGGTAGACTCAATACCCATACTCTTCATTGTATTGGCTATCAGATTGTATGTTCCTCCGTATATTGCTGAGGACGCTATAACGTGATCACCTGCATTTGCTATATTGAATATGGCAAAGAAATTGGCTGCCTGACCTGATGATGTAAGTATGGCTGCCACACCGCCCTCAAGCTCACATATCTTTCTTGCTATTGCATCATTGGTAGGATTGGCAAGTCTTGTATAAAAATAACCCGACTCCTTTAAATCAAAAAGATCACCCATCTGCTTTGAAGACTCATACTTAAATGTTGTGGACTGTACTATCGGAACCACTCTCGGCTCTCCGTTCTTAGGCTCATAACCACCCTGTACACAGATGGTATCAATATTATAATTTGACATGATAATTCTCCTTTATATATACATATTTGCAGCAGCTTATTCTGCCGATATGCTTCTCCTTACTCCGTACAAAGATGAGTATACTTTATTATCACAATAATATCAAATATATCATTTAATCAAAATGCTTTTATTTTTATCGTTAAGTTAGTATTTCTTTACCGGATGTTAATTCTACAGAATACAAAACCTTACAGCTATCCGTCATATATAAAACTCATTTACAAATAATGAATCGACTTTACCTATAGAATATACTTTTCATGATTTGACGGAATCAACGCATTTCTTCAGCCGGACATCAAGTTACTCTCTTTGTCGCCTCGAAATCTGAAGCACGTTCCTTATATACAGCCTTCACATCTGTTACAAAAATTGTCTCCGGATTAATCTGTCTGTTCCGGGGCGTACTGTTCCACAATGTTTCAATGACATAAAACATTCAACAATATATTAAAGTGCATCCTTCGGGCAGTTCTTGACACATTCCATACACAGAATACATTCTGTGCCGTTTGCCCTCTTCCGTGAATTATCGGTAACATCAACATTCATCGTACAGATTCTCTTGCATTTACCGCAGTCAATACACCTGTCCTTATCACATCTTATCCGCAGCAGAGAAAAATAGCTCATCGGTTTCAGGAATATTGTAATCGGGCAGATATATTTACAAAAAACCCTATTATCCTTAAAAGAAAACGCTAAAGCTATACCTATCCCATAATAAACCAAATTTCCAACAATAAGCGCCCAAAACATAATTCGTTCAATGTTTCCGACCTTCGCCAGAAACATTGCTGCAACAAACATCAGAGATGATACAAAAATGATGTAGCGAATCCATCCTATTTTCCTTCTCGGCTGTTTAGGCACCTTGTAGGGAAGAAAGTCAAGCACCATCGCCGTCCAGCAGGCATATCCGCACCATCCTCTTCCGAACAACAACGGACCGAATATTTTGCCACCGCATAATGTATCGTTGCCGCTTCAAAAACGCCTGTGAAAAGATAATACCAGAACCCTTCTATCTGCATATTTTCATTGCGAATCAGTCCCGGATAAAAGAGCATATTATCCTTCGTCAGCCACAGCACAACTGCTACTGTTTCGAATATCACTGCAATCATTATAGTAGGCCAATATTTTTTTAACATCAAATCACCTTCCAATATCCGTTTTCTTTGCGCCTATACGTTTTATATCAGTTTTCCTTATTTTCATTGTGTTTGTTATAATATTATATATTCCTCCATAGATAGCTGAAGAATATATAACATGGTCACCTGCATTGGCAATATTAAGTATTTCACAGAAGTCGGTCAACTAAGCTGATGATTTTTCAGTATTCAGTAAATCTCTTGTTTTTTCAAGTACAGTCATATTCACCATTTCTTCATTTGTCAATTCAATGTTGAAAAAAATAAAAATTTCAGCAGTATTGTTATTTTGTTTATGTAGATATTGATATTCTCTTATCCCAAAATTATATCAGCGCAACTTATCAGGATTGGCATATGTAAATCTTATAATAAGGCACTTGTTCTTTCGGCATCTTAGCCGGTAGAACCTCTCACTTTAATTTGTACTAAATCTTGACATATGACCATTCTTCTTCATTCATAATGTCACCTAAAATTTATTTTTTAACCTAAATCTTTCACCCTCATATACTCTTATCAGATTTCTTCTAACTATATACATATGTTTACTCCATGCATTATTCTTACTTTGTTCAATTTGTGAAGTATTCTTGTTTTTTTAAACATAAGCATCCTTAGGTCTCTTTACAGAAGTGCTTCTATGATAATGTCTTATAAATATCAGTAAAATCATTGCTGCAAGCAATATACATGCAGCAATGATTTTAAAAAAATTTTCTTTGATTTCATTTATATACCTATACTATTCTAATTATTATGGCTGCAACAATTGTTATTAATGTGACAACTGCTGTACCTATAGCTAATATCTTTCCACGCTTACAATATTTATTAGTAATATACAATGTATCAATTATATTTATTCCCGGTATAAATTGAAGTAATATATGCATAGTATATTTAGCCAGTTTTACTCTATGTCTATCTTTAATATAACCGATAAGGTAACATGCCGCTAACATCCCCGGTGACAATAAAGCGAAATACAACAATATTAATATCACCAAAAATATAATAAATATTATTCCAATGAACGGTGCCATAACAATTGTTGCCGGTACCACCATACATGCAATAAATAGACACAATTCACCTATAGCTATACCAAGAATACATATTGTGCACAACAGAGAAATCGGAAACATAGTGTATCTATAAAAAAGCGCTCCATTGATGCAATAATTTATATCATTCCTTTTTATAGCCTTATTCACGCTTATGATTTGCAATATAAGCGGTATTAAAAAGTAAGATAAGATATACTATATGAGGTAAAAATATCAAATTCTTTTTTTACTGCAGTGTTTAACTGAGATATAATAACATATGCCCATCTGTAAACTACTATATTATATATTATGCCTAAAATCCAAGGAAAATGCTTTTGTGTAGATTCCTCATTTATAATACGGTCTTTTTCTAAGATAAAATCTTTTTCCATATCACTATATCTCCTTTTAAGAATTTTTATTTCTTAACATATTATATATAAAATAATACTTGCGGCTATAAATATGCCGGCAAAAACGGCTGTAATTATAGCCAACTTCTTTGCCCTGCTCCAATAATGATCGAAATATATAATGCATCTATCAAATCAGCCACCGGAACGAACTGCAGGAGTATATGTAAAACGCAGCTACCAAGCTTCATCTCTTTTTGTTTTCTACTGATAATTACAGTACCTACTGCCAAAACAAATCCCGGTAAAGCGGCTATAAAAGAGATTGCCAACAATATGGGCGGCAGTATAAAAGCCGCCATAAGTATAAAAGGCGCCATTAAAAACATTACAGGAATAAAAAAACTACTAATGAAACACTTATTCCACCTACAAATATAACAAGTGCGAGAAAAATAAAATACAATGTAGAAGGCAAAATGGTATATTTAAAAAATAAAAATCCATTTATACAATAGTCTATATTCCCACTTCTTATCTCAGGCAACGCTCTACTGATTTGAACTGTCAGAAGTGTTATAAAAGCAATAAGAAATACTATATTAACCCCTAGAGATAGCCATTTATTTAAATTAAAGTACTTCATTCCGTAAATAACAAAACCGATCCACCCATACAATACCAAAATATAAAGTATTGATATTAGCCACGGATATTTTTCCATACTTTTATTCTCACTATCTACAGGCTCTTTGCTTATACTGATATTTTCTTCTACATTGTATTTTTTTCCATCACCCATAATGTCACCTCAAGTTTATTTTTTTAGTCTAAATTTTTCACCCTCATATACTCTTATCGGATTGCCTCTTACTATATCGGTATGCTTGCTCCATGCATTGTTCTTACTTTGTTCAATTTGTGAAGTATTCTTATTTTTCAAAACAATTGCAAGTTTTCTAAGAGCATCCTTTTTATTCATAAGCTGACTTCGTTCTCTTGTTGAACTTATCCTTATTCCTGTCGGAATATGTATAACTCGTACTCCTGTTTCCACCTTGTTTACATTTTGTCCACCCGGTCCGCTTGCATGAAATTTCTCTACTATTATATCCGCTTCAGAGAAATTATCATCTACATTTACCGTTTCAGGAATAATGCTTACATCCACAAACCAGTTTTTTCTTTTATGCTCCGGCCTATAGCGACTTTTACAAATCCAAAGCATGGTACCTTCAAGATATGACAAATCCTCATCGGATGAAAGCATCACTGAATAAAAAGTTTCTTTTTCCTCTCCGTCCACATGACTTAAAATCTCTAAAGACGGAATTTCTTTCATTAAAGCTTTACATATACCGAACACAGCTCTTTGACATTCCACCGGACCCATACCGGCACTTATTTGTAGAATCATTTTCTGTCCCCTCCCTTATAGTTATATATAGGAGTAAGAACATTTTCCACCTCTACGGTATCTTTTATAACTTCTTTTATATAGTCAATTCCTCTATATGCAAAAGGTGCTTCGTCCAAAGTATCCTTACTTATGCAGCTTGTATAGATACCCTTCATCTCTTTTTTGAACTCGGAAACCGTATGCGAAGAATTTACTTCTCCTCTTGAAAGTACTCTGCCGCTCCCATGCGGTGCCGAATTATTCCATTCTTCGTTTCCAAGTCCCCTACCAAGTAAAACACCTTCCTTCATATTTATAGGAATTATTACCTTTTCATCCAACTTCGCTGAAATGGCACCCTTTCTTAATATAGGCTGATTTCCTGAAAAATCCACATAATTGTGAGAACATGAAATTTCTTCTATTGCCTTCCACTTCATATTTTTTATAATCTCAGCAGCAATTATTTTTCTGTTTAATATCGCATACTCTTCCACGATTTTTAAATCATGTAAGTAATCTTCCATCAAATTACCGCTAAGATAGGTCATTTCAAAGGAAATATCATTTATACCGTTGTCTTTCAGTTCATCCTGTCCCGCTTTCATATAGTACTCAGCCACTTCTTTTCCAAGATGTCTGCTACCTGTATGCACTATAAGAAAAACTTCACCGTTCTTTGCTGTATCCAGCTCAATAAAATGATTTCCACCACCTAAAGTACCAAGACTTATCAATGCTTTTTCAGATCTTATATGTGAAAAGCATTTAAGATTACTTAAATCAATTCTGTCGGCATATGCATGTACATCTTTTCTTACAGCAAATCCGACCGGAACATTATCTCTGATTACAGTATCAAGCTTCAAAAAATCATTTCTTATTTTACCGAGTTTTACCGCAAGCATACCGCAACCTATATCTATTCCCACCAAAGAAGGCAAAATCTTTTTTCCCACAGTCATTGTAAGGCCTATAGGACCTACCTTTCCGGGATGAACATCAGGCATTACCCTAATCTTTGCGCCCTGTGATACTTCATTATCACAAATCATTCTCACCTGAGACTTAGCCACTTCTTCCACCATGGATTTTTCCACAGTTTCATCACACATAATATACGCCTGTGCGTATTTTCCGTTTAATTGTATCAAAATAAAAACCTCTGTTTTCTTCTGTTTCAAAGGCTTTATCGTTCATTCTCTAATAAAAAATTTAGAATAATAGACAGCGAACAACTATGCCTCTGTAGTTTATAGTTCCACTTATTGTATTATTCATTGTATTCCTCATAGTTATTCTCCTTTCGATCTCTATTATTTATTGTAATTTTAAAATTATATCATAACATTTTTAAAAAAACGCATCTTAACTTTCTTCTACATATATCTTTCGTGAAAAATAACGCAACTATTATTGAAACAACACCAAAGATAATCTCTACATAAATTAAAGGTAGATGAAATCCGTTTAATATAACTATCAAAGTATCTGCCACAAAATGAACTAAAAAGTGCTATTAATATAATTCCTCCAAAACCATAAATCGGCAAATATGGACTGAATAAAAAAACTACGATTTACATATCCGACATAGTGTTTCCAAAAAGTCCTACCGGTACTTCATAAATCCATCCAAGAAATGCACATGCTATAAACATAAGAAAGATATCTCTAAGTCTTTTTAATTTCATGTATTATCATCCTCTTCTTTTTTTATATTGTATCCTAAAATTTCAAAAATTTCATTTATTTTATACATTAATTTTTTTCACATTTATAGTATATATTATTTTTTTGGCACCAAATGTTCAAGCAAATATTCTTGCTTTTAGTAATATAACATATAGAAGAAAGAGAGATATAAAAATGAATTTTTTTGGAAAAAAATCAGACCGAAAGAAAAAGCTTAAATATTTAAGATGGTTTGATATCCTTATTGTTACCTGTATTATGTTCGGTATTTTTATAGTAACTTCAACCCAACTTTTTATCGGCTTACTTCAGTCTGACCCACAAGCCATACAGGATTCAGCAGAATCTATGGACATTACCTCAGACGGTGCGGCCTATACCGGCAATTTTACATTGCAGTCGATTCTTTTAATTATTGCATTGCTATATTTACTTATCAGAAACTTTGATTTTAAACAGTTGAAAATAAGATTACATTGGTCTGTGATTATTTGGGTACCTGTTCTTTTTTCAATTATAGGACTCTTTGGTGACCTTGTTAGTACAGTGAGTGGAGAATACAACTATTTTGATCCTTCATTGTTTAAATACATAAATCCTATAGAAGCATTAAATAAATTTCTAGCACTTTCACCGTTTGCAATAGGATATGCTTTTTTTAAACGGATTTTATGAAGAATTTTTCTTTCTGGGTCTTTTGACCTCTGTAAAGGATGAGCATAAATGGTACGCTCTGGCTTTTTCAACTTTAGTCAGAGTATCATTCCACACTTATCAAGGTCTTCTTTGGTCATTAGTAATAGGTGTTGTATATGGACTCTTCTACTATTTTATGTACAAGAAAGTAATAAAGAATCTTTTACCATTCTTTTTGATGATCGTAATGACTGATATGTTCGGTTCATCACTTATATATCTGCTTATAAACTGGAATTATCAATAAACAAAGAGGAATACGAAACGGAAAAAAGACTACTACTAAAAATGTGGTTCGCATAGAAAAACATTCCGAACTTCTAAAAACTACCGCTGACCCTCTGGCTTATGCTATAGATGAGGTCAAAAGATATAATGAGGAGGTGGCATTATAATTAATATTCGCCCTGTATCTGATCTCAGAAATAAATTTTTGGAGATTGAAGAGACTGTTGTTAATTCCAATTCACCTGTTTTCCTTACTAAAAACGGTTATGGAACGATGGTTCTCATGAGTGTTGAACAATACTCTGCACTCACAGAAAACATCGAGCATAAACTGGATGAAGCAGATGAGACCGCAGAGAAATCCGACGTCCGTTATTCTTCTTCTCAGGTATTTGGAAGGGTAAGGAGTAGGATAAATGAGCATGAAAAAGTATAAGCTGTCATTTCTTCCGCTCTTTGAAGCTGACCTGATAGAGATTACAGACTACATCTCCAATCGCCTGAACAATCCGGAGGCAGCACTTAGATTAGTGGATGATATAGAAATAGCAATTAATAGTAGTTTAGAAACTAATACAATATATACCAATACCGGTGAAATCATTGGGTTCCATAATTGAAAGCCTGATGCTGTAATCAGACCTGATGATCAAGTATCCATTTCAACAGATCACCAAAAGAAAGGCCTCCCGCAGCAATTTTCAAAAATGTATCTGACAAATCATGCTGTGTATAGCTGAGTTCGATCTTGTTAAGCGCAAGAAAGACAAGCATGGCATGTGCCCCAATACGCTTATTTCCATCAACAAAGGCATGATTCTTTGTAAGTCCTATGCCAAGACGTGCAGCCTTTTGCTGAATGGACTGATATACATCTCTGTCACCAAATGACTGGAACGGTGCATAGAGAGCAGATTCAAGTAGTCCCTCGTCTCGGACTCCTTCAGCACCTCCTGTTTCTGCTATCAGCTGAGCATGTAGAAGAATGACCTGTTCCTTGGAGAGAATAATCATTTGGCAAGCACCTCATACGCCTCGCGGTTCTTTCAATGAGACGCTTTGACAGCGCAAGAATATCTTCATCAGATGCAGTCTGTTCTCTCTGTGCCTGATTAAACTCAATCAAAAGGTACCGTGGAGAATTGTTTTTAAGAATAACTACTGAACCTTTCTCATCGACCATACGAGCTATACGGGAAAAGTTCTGATTTGCTTCCGTGATAGAAACCAGATTTTCAGTATTTACATTCATTTATAGAACCTCCTGTCTATTTGATGATTTTATTATATCTTATAAATAGGTTGATTTCAACCTATTTTAACCCGTAGAAAAGGCTCCTCACCACCGGAAACAACTCAATCTATTGACTGGAGTGTTTTTAATTATTGTGTGAATAAAAATCTATAATTGGTACTTTTTTATCTATCAAATAATTTCCAATTCCCAACTCTAACTCCCCAACCGAACGATTACTAAGAATTTCAGAAGTCATAGTAAATATCATTACAAAAGATTTATCCCATGCCTCACCTACCTCTTCAACTAATACAGTAGAACTTATTGGCCGTCCTTCTCTTGTCTTTCTATCAAAATTAATATCAAAACTTTTAGCAACCACACCTACATGCCCCTTTGTAGTAAATTTTATCCAGACTATATCAGATGGATTGCTAAGATTAAACTTGTTTTTTTATAATATCATTACTTGTAATCCCATTTCACATATTTCTGTTTTCTACAATCATATATAGGAGCATTCCATTTTAGTCCCATAGTCAAATTTCCATTATCTATAATTGTATGGATTGTATTATCTAATACAAAAGGTTCAAATCTTACATTCTTTTCAAAGTACCCATTTGCAGTTCTTAGTAGTTCAATGAATTCATTTACATATGAGAATACTTTACAAATTTGAGCAGGCGAAAGATTTGACTGTTTTCTTGCCTCGTCGTTTCTTAATGTATCACCATAATATTTATGTACTCCTCGAAACTTTTTTTCACCCCTATTGTTAATATAGAATGCATCTTCATTTTTTGAAAATATTTTTTTCTAAGTCCATCCTTTAAACGCCTCCTTTTGGTTATGTGTTTCTGCACAATATCATTATACTTTTTTTTACATCAAGTGTTTTATTTATCTTTTAATAACCTTTTTTTCTTTACAATAACCTGTTCCTCTTAGAAATTTATCAGTCGTATTTTTTTCAATAGATGATTAAAAACTATAACCCCTATAAACACTTGACTAAGCAAATATACTAACAAATAAATTACAATATGTTCCGTATCCATGATATTCAAAACACCTAGTACCGAATACACCATAATTGATAATGCTATAATAAATATAATTCCTGATCTATTTCCTCATCATATAGAACTAACGAAATTATATTATCAAAATCTAAATTTCTTGTCACAAGGACATCAACACCATATTGTGTTCCCAAGTTGTCAACAGCCTCTATTGAATCAATTTCTATAAAATATCTGCTACAAGTTTTTCCTTCATTATCCTTCACATATTTAAGGAGGGCTTCTTTACAAGGCCTTTCTTTATCTGTAAATAAAAAATGCTCTTTTCCATCGCTATTACATCTATTGATAATAGATGCTCTTGTTATCATATATTCAGCCATCTCTTATTCCTCCTAATAAATTTATGTACACTGTTTTTTTCTACAAATGCATATGCATATACAAGTAAATATTTTTAGCACATTATTGAATATATAGATATTCGATTTCTCTTGGTGTGATAACATCACCTGTTGTAATGTCAATCTTCATATCATTTTTAATTTTATCAAAATTAGATTATATAGCACGCGAAAATCCCCCCCCACAGTATATAACAGTTTTATAGTCATACACTATGAAGGGACTTATCATTCCATCTTATATCAAGAATAACTTTCCACCTGTTCAACCAAATCTAAAATAAGCTCAGAAAAGCTATCTGCAATTTCCTCAATATCATCATAGTCATTATTATATCCACGCACCTTACCGCTTTCCAAGTCCATAAATACTATGCTTCCATCACCTAAACCTCCAATCGGAAATGCCTTACCATGTTTACACTCGCTCATATACTCCTCATATGCTTCTTCAAAGAATGTATAGTTTTCCTCCAGCTCCTTCAAGTCAAAAATCCACGGTTCTGCCAAATAGCAACCTCCGAGGTTAAGTAGTAGCCAACGGTACTCAGACGGTATGGAGTCATAATTTGATTCAAACTTCTTTATATTATCTTCAGGCTCCGGTCGGATACCATTGGTGAACACACATGCTTCGTAAGCCGCCTTGATTCTATCAAAGTGTTTTTCTAAAACAAAATTACACATTTTTACTCCTTGATGAATTTATATATGTATTTTTCAGTATGCAGTATATCTCTTGTTTTTGTCAAGTACAGTCATCTTTTCCATTTATTCATTTGTCGATTCAAGGTTGAAAAATAAAATTTCATCAGTATTGTTATTTTATTTGTGTAGATATTGATATTCCATTATTACAAAATCAAATCAGAGCAACTTATCCGGATGGACATACGAAGATCTTATTCACGCCACTTTCACCTTTTGAAACACCTGAGGTTTTAGATATTACTATGTATTAGGAAAAGTAGGCGTAAATTATATTCCTAATCACTCCTTTTATCTGTTCTAATGTTTTCATAGTAGCACCTCCATATATAGATTTAAAGTTTCCTATGAAAGTTACTACATCAAAATCAAAAATGCTGAGTCATTCTATATTTCTAAAAGTTTCATTAATGACAAAGGTGTTAGCACCTCTGTTAATGTACGCAAACTTGGCACGCTTGCTGATTTATTAAAAAAGCACGGACCTACCAGAGATGATGTAATGGAATGGGCTCGTGCTGAGGCAAGACTTGAAACACAAAAATATAAAGAAGATAAAACAGAAAATATTTCTTTTAACTCCAATAAAAGACTTCAACCTCAACAAGTCTTCTATCGTGGGGGATACCTGTTTTTGCAATACTTTTATTATAAACTTGGCTTAGACAAAGTTTGCAGAAAGATAAGGGACAAATATAATGTTTCTATCCATGTACAATATTTAATATTTTAATATAAGTAAGAGAACTTAAAAATTATAATACTTGTTTTATCCTTTGTTTTTACTTATGGATATATTATCAATAACCGCTTCCCCACCTGCCTGCAATACACCGCTAAATGCACTTATCAATTCATCTCTCTTTTCCTTTGGAAGTTTAGCCAGGCTCTTTATAATTATCCCGACATTTTTTAATAAGTTCCCTCCAAATTCTTTAAATGTTTTTGCTTCTGTCTCTTCAATCAGAGCAAACACTGTAGAGACCAAAGACTCCCTCGTTTCATCATCAGTTTTTTCAAGCCAGGTTCCCAATGAAACATTTATAAAATTGCTCATATCATCCAGTTTAGACTCAACAAATTCAGTTCTCATTACTTCCCAGGTCATAGCATCATGCTGAAAAATGCCTTTTGCGCTGCTCTTTACTACCTTTTGCTCACCCTCATTTGAAAGTAATTGACCTATTATTGATGTCTGAGGGACTATACTGTATATTTTATTAACAATCTGTTTATATTCTTTTGTATTAATAATCTCCTCCCTAAATCCCGGGCCGTCATTATTATATATTTTAGTAATGCGCTTCTTTATTTCATCATTACAAAAAGCTGCTGCATACATTGCAAAATTTCCACCTTTTGAATGTCCGCCAAGCATAAAATCACCTTTAATCAGCTTTGATACATCATTTAAATAATCAAGCGCTTCCTTTGTTCCCTCCGTTTCCGACATACAACTCATCATAAAATCTTCTTTCCAGCCTGTTATAGTGCTGTCAGTTCCACGAAAAGCTATATAATTAGTTTTATCGGGAAGAAAAAATGTTACTGCAGAAAATTGTTTTATTTTTTCTTTATCAAAAATATCTCTATAATATCCAATCCTTGTCTCCCTAAATCGCTCCCCCGCTACCATCTGTTCAAGTAAAAGAGGTGCCCTCTCTGTAAATTGTCCTTTCTCTTTTATTTCTTCCAAAGAATGTTTCTCACAAAATGTCTTCAGTACTTCTTCAATACTGTATATTCCTTCAGTATCAGAAAACAACTCATCAAAATCCATATAAGATATATATGACAGTATTACATTATCTATATCATTAAAGGGTGATACCGATAAGCTTATATCATTTCTCCATTTTAAATAATCCAATAATTCCATATTTATATTTTTCCTCTTTGATTATATGATTAAACTTTTATTTTATATAATACCATGATACAACTTATTGTTATTATTTACAAATAAGAGTGGATTAAAATCAACCCACTCTTACATTTAAAACCCATATTAAATTTCTTCAATCTAAGCCTCAACTCCCCGGACTTCGATTTGTGTAAGTGCCGGGAATGGAGATTCTCCCTCCGCCTTTATAAGCTTTTCAAGCACAAGGCTTTTTATTTTCCTTTCCTTTATCAAAAAACACTGCGGCTTTTCAGATTTCTCAAGTTTTAGCGTTTCACTGCTGCCGTCATCAAAATTAATATCTGCACTTACCCAATAATTATCATGAGGATAATCCGCTCTAAGTGTAAGCCTTATTTCATTTACAAGTACTTCTCTTCCAAAATCTAAGGTAAGAGCCGCTTTTGGATCTCTGTTAATACCCCAGCTCTGATAAGGATATTTACCATGAGAGGAGTTTGCATACATTCCGTCTATCGCATTTCTTGCCGCAAATACCGCCTCACCTCTGGTTTCCACATTGGCAGAGGCATGAGGATAAAATGTATTATTCTCGTGTTGGTCATAAACATTTAACGCCAGGTTTTTTACTTTACTTATCTCCTCATCGGTAGCATATCTTGCCTCAATATAATGGATCATTCCTGTAAAGCTCTTCGGTGAATAATTCGGTCTGTTATTTGCAGGAGGAATAAAAAATTCAATACTCCTGCCCGGAATATAGATAAACGCATCTCTCATACTGTCCTCAAAACGTACGACACAATACCTTCCGGCTTTATCCGTATCAAGTACTATTCTGTCTCCATCCATGTATTCACTGCAATACACAAGCTCCGCTTTATTATCTCCCTCAAAGCCGCAGGCTCTTTCTATCTCTCCCCTACCTACTATTTTAAGTTTAATCATATCTACTCCTATTAAAGTACAAAAGTTGCTGCTTCTACCAATACATTTTCCAATCAGGTCTTGAAAGTCTTGTAAGAGCCTCCATAAAGAAATAATCTCCCCAAATTACACACTCGTCTACTCCGCTGTTTTTGCAGGTATTATAAGGTGTTTTCTTTGCATATGTTCCATGTAAAAGCTGACCGTTTGATATGCTCTTATCTTTAACCTGATAGTTCTTTATAAGAGAATACATTATTTTCTTTGCGACTGAAGTATAGTAAGCTTTGCTTTCTTCATCCAGATATTTACTCATTTCCAAATCCGCATACTGCAATCGCTCCTGAAGAAGAGTCTCTTGGCTGTTCATTTTCATCACCGTCACCGAAACTTAAATCCCAATACGGACAAAGATCTTTCGGCAGATGCTTTAAAAAATACTTTGATACTCTTTCAAAATATTTTATATATTCCTTATCTCCGGTATTCTTATAGGCAATGGCGGTTCCATAAATTCCCCATGCCTGTCCTCTGGCCCATGCGCTGGCATCCTTATACCCCTGACAGGTAGCACCATGAGAAAATTCTCCGGTATCAGGATCAAAGAATATCGTATGCCAGGTAGAATCATCATCTCTTATTATATGCTTCATTGTAGTTAGGATATGGTTTTTAGCTATCTTCGCATAATGCTCATCACTTGTCACTTCACTTGCCCAATAGAGTAGCGGCACATTTAACATGCAGTCTATGATAAGTCTGGCATTATCTCTTGCCCACATTTCTCCCCACGCCTGTATATACTTACCTTCAGGACGATACCTGCTGCAAAGCTGATCTGCCGCCTTTATAGCCGCCTCCTTTGCATTTTTATAGGAAATCAGGCTGTAAGCCGCCACACAGGACGGTATATAAAGAAATCCCATATCGTGATGTTCTATATAATGTCTTATATTTATTCTCTCCAAAAAGGAATCTACCTGTTTTTTTCCTGCTGTTTCAAAAATTTTTTTATCCTTCTCAGTTTTGGCATTTTCATATGAAAGCCATACTTCACCTGTCCAAAATCCGCTTGTCCAGTCGGTATTAATACCCGGTGTATAAAAATTTCCCTCACTGTTTGCCGCCGGAAAATGCTCTTCAAATGCAGGTAAATTGTTCTTCACCTGTTCCATACACATATCCAGAGCCTCATTAATCATACTGTCTGTGGCTTCCGGGTATTTATCCAATAAATTAATATCAATCCATTTATCCACTTAATTAATCTCCTTTAAATACTACCATTTAAGCACTGTCATATATTTGGGATTTTTATGTAATTCGGCAACCATAGTTTGTCCGAGTCCATATACTCCTCTTATACCGTTTAAGTCACTATGATTTCCGACATCATTTTTAATAAGAACTACCCCGTATTTTTCTTCATTTCTTGTAATTACATAGCCTTGGGCTGTATCATTTGAAAGCATAAGTTCATAGGCAAAATTGTATACATCTTCTTTTACGATCTCTATTTTCCGGTTTTCCACGCTTTTTACAATCACTGTAGTTAAAAAGTATGAACCTCTTGTATTTACTTTAAGAGCAGCGGTCTCTTCCATTTGATTATAATGTCTTGAAAGTGGCGAAGTAGTAATTTCAGGTAATACCTCACCTCTTTCATCAAAGCTAATTATACTAAATTTACACTTTTCTCCTTGCCCTATTATCACATTATTTTCTGCTTTTAAACTAATATTATTTCCGAATGCAAAATGCTGTAATAAGTCATTTTCTTTATTTCCTATAATTTCATCGCTTATAATAATGATACCTGATGTCGGTGCTACAATACGCCTTCTAAGAAGCACATTCAAGTCCATATATCCGCAGTGAAAGCCTTCAAATAACAGATGGTTTTCCTTAAAAACAAAAGTATTTCCCATAGAAGCCGGTAAACTTTTATAAATCCACGAATCCTTGCACTCTGCATATTCACTGTTATTTATAATGGGTACATTGTGAACCTTACTACCCTTAAGTCTGTATCTTTCCTCTACATCTTTATATGTAAAACGCCCGCTGTCCCTAAGTATTGCCTCACCTTCAAACCAAAGTTCCACATGAAGTTTATCCTGATGACCATGCCCTCCACCAAGGCTTGTATTTCTAAAATAAATAAAGTCCGAATTCTCATTATAGGAGTCTCTCCATATTGCTTCACCGCTTTCTTTGGCTGTAATAAGCCCTCCGGAGAGTTTTTTAGTTTCTAATTTTTCATAGGATAGTGTTCCCTCAATACCAAAAAGCCATGCACTTTCAAAGTCAAGCTTCTTATAGCCTGCAAATTTAAGTGAACTGTCTTTAAACAATAATGCCGCCCGACTTAGCAGATCTCTTACATCGGTATCATCTGAATCTCCGGTCAAGATTTGATGATAATTTGGATAAGTATGTTGTAAAGTAGCAAAGGCCATATTTTTTATAATGTTTTTTTCATCTTCTGAAAAAATTTCGTCATTATAAAGCTTAGCCACTCTTAAAACTTCAAAATATGCATCCAATACTTCATTATGATACATTGGAGATGCTTCCCATTGCATTCCGTCATCATGTATCTGTGTATGAAGCGCCATCTTCAGAAAATAAATTGCTTTCTTTTTATATTCATCGTTTTTTAGCACCTGTGAAAGTACATATAAACCTGCATACTCCATAACACCCCAGTTACTTTTTATGGAAAAGCCCTCTTTAGGATTTGTTGCCAAATGATTTGCATGTACAGATAATGCCAAGAAAAACTTTTCTTTTATTTCATCCGTAACAAGAGGATGAGATGTGAAAAAAGACATTGCCCTTACCCAGTAGTCTGCACGAAGACCTGTCTCAAGTGTTCTCCAAACTTTTGAGTCTGTATTTTCAATATCAATATTTTCATTTATCCAATCAAGCATCTGATTTAGAAAAGTTATTACATATATATCATCTTGTTTAATCCAAAATGCCTGTCCCAAACATATCCAATATCTGTGTCTGTTTAATTGAAAAATAAATTCTTCATCTTCATTAAAGGAGTAATTCCACTTTATTTTCTCAGCAAAATTTACCTGTTCATTTGTGGCTTCCATATCCCAGGGTAATCTGAAAAGAAATGTATTCTCTGTCAGCTCATCTGCAGTTTGAAGAATAATATCCCTCATCTCTTTGCAGTTTCTATTACAAAAGTCCGCAATTTTTATATAATCGTCTTTTTTGAATGAAAAATGTTCTCTAAAATCATCCCACAACAAATCTCCATTATTCATAGTTCACTGTTCCAGTTCTTATAAAAACCGTCATTTTGACGCTTCAGCCATTTAATAACTTTTTCTTCCATAGCTTTAGCAAGCTGTTTATTCTCTTCATTATCTAAATCAAGAGTATTTTTTTGCTGCGGATCATTTTGTATATCATAAAGATATCTTTTAGGATTACAAATAACATCATAACCCAGCTCCATAACATAGGTGTATTTTCTTGTTCTAATCCCACGCCACCCATACTCGGCAGGGTTCTTACCCACTTTTTTAAATTTTTCCACAAAATCGGCTCTGCCCGGGCATGCCATAATAAAGCTTACCCTATCCTCATTCTCATCACCTTTAATAAATTTGGAGCAGTCCTCTCCTTCAACTGTATCAGGTATAGCGCAACCCAAAAGTCCTAAAACTGTAGGCATCATATCCTGACTTCCCATACAGGTGGAACATCTTTTATTCTTGTTTCCCGGTAAATGTACTACAAAAGGAATTTTTATTGACTCCTCATACCAAACATGCTTGCCCATCAGCCCATGTGAGCCCATCATATCTCCATGATCCGCCGACAAGATAACAAGAGTATCTTCGTACAGATTATTTTCTTTCAGATAGTCAATCAACCTTCCAAACTGCTTGTCAAGACCGCTTATAGCCGCATAATACTGCTTTGTGGTAAGCCTTAGTTCTTCCTCACTCATTGCGGCATTTTCCCCGGTATGATGATGAATATTTTCAAAGATAACATTTTCCTTTAACTCCACATTATCATACAGTTTTAAATATTCATCCGGCACTTCACTGTATACGCTATGTGGTGGATTCCAAGATATATACATGCCAAAAGGCTTTGATTTGTCCCGTATTTAGACAGATATTCTATTGCCTTATCAGTTTCATGCTCAGGTGACCATTTGTTTACTTTAATCATCTCATCACTGTCATGCCAATAATGTGGTGATAAATGCATATCGTAAGTACCGTATGAGTACCAATAGTCAAACCCATGCCTTCTTACTCCCGGCGGAGTATATGCATCCCAATCTCTTGCACCTGACTTTGGAAATTCACAAATATTTTGTTCAGGTTCATCTAAATGCCATTTGCCTATATATGCGGTTTCATAACCGGCTCTTTTCAGCACCTGACCTACACAAATCTCTTCATCTTTTAATCTTAAAGATAATCCCTTCTTACAGTTTGTAAAAAATCCTGATGACAGTGGGTATTTTCCGGTCATAAGACTGGCTCTGTGAGGAGAGCAAACCGGAAAAGTACTGAAAGTATGATCGCAATAGGTTGATTCTTTGCAAAAATTATCCATATTCGGGGTTTTAACCGGATCTTCCTTTGCATATCCTATAGCTCCGGCTCTCCATTGATCTGCAAAAACAAACAATAAATTCATATTGTGCTTCCTTCCTATCCCTTTACACCTCCGGTTATTCCACCGATTATCTTCTTTGAAAGTCCAATATAAAGTATAAATGTCGGAATAAATACAATTATTACAGAAGCAAATAGACCTGACCAGTCACCACTGTATTTCATTCCGTTTATCATTGAGAATAATCCAAGCGCTACAGGTCTTAGTTTCTCTGAATTTACAAATAAAAGGGAAAGGAAATATTCGTTCCATATTGCTATGAAATTAAAAATTGTTACCGTTACAACTCCGCCTTGAGCCAGTGGAAATACAATCATCCAAAAAGCCTTTATCGGGTGACATCCGTCTATAGCCGCCGCCTCTTCATAGGCACTTGAAATATTGGCAAAGTATGCCATAAGAAATGTTGTTGTATAAGGTACCTTTATAGCTACAAACAAAACTATAAGTACAATTCTGTTTGAAAAAGCATTACCTAGTAACCCGGCTCCCGCCACCAATGTATACAAAGGTATTATTACCATTATAAGAGGAACACCCATAGTTCCCGCCAGTGCGGAGGTAAGAAATTTTCTTCCCTTAAATTCAAATCTTTGTAAAACATAAGCATATGGAGCACATACAAGAATAATAAATACACAGGATAAAACCGCATAAATGAGCGAGTTTACAAAAAATACGGAAACATTTGATGATACCCATGCTTTAACATAGTTCTCAAAATGAAGTCCTGTTTTAAATCCTAAAATATCTCCAGAAAATATATCTGCAGTAGTAGACAAACTTGCAGCCACTACCCAACCTAAAAGCACCGCAGTAAAAGCAACCCATAGTATCAGTATTATATATCCGGGTAACAGTTTAATCTCTTTTGACAAGTTAAAAGGTGCGGATTTTTCTTTATTTTTCAGCATTTTCATAATCTAACCTTTCTTAAAATTCCAAATCATCATCTTTAAGAACCCTATTTGCAACTCTAAATATAATTATTACCAAAGCGCAAAGAATTATACCTATTGCCGCACCTGCACCTGCATCACGAGAAATCATATCGGCAGTTTCAGCTCCGAATACTTTTGTATACATATAAACCATAGGAACTACTGTTGATGTATCTGCAGTTAAAGGTGAGAAAAGCTGTGACCATATAAAGAATCCTGCAATACTTATTGACCACATAATAATATTTGTTCTTAAAATTCCTCTTAAAAGAGGCAGTGTTATATGAAAAAACTGTTGGACCTTATTTGCACCGTCTATGCCTGATGCTTCATAGTATTCCTTACTTATTCTTTCAATTCCGCTGATCCATATAAGCATATGATGTCCTATCATTCCGAAGCAGTAAGAAAATAAGAGTGCATAGAATTTATGCTCAGCATCCAGCCACTGTATTTTTGCCAGACTCTCCAAACCGATCATTTTAAAAAATGTTGTAAAAAATCCATATGAGGAATTAAAGGCATATTGAATCCACATTGTAGCCATAGCTACCGCACTGATTACATTAGGCAAATATATTGCCGCCTGAAAAAATCCCTTTCCCCTTATTCCACTTGTCAAAATGATAGCTATCAATAAAGAGATTGAAAGTGTAACTATACCTCCGATCGTCCATATCTTTGCTATATTGATAAGCGACTGTATAAACAATGGGGCATTAAACAAATCTACGTAATTTCCTAAGCCTCTAAATTCCCATTTGTTTATCGGATCCGTAATTTCCACTATCGTAAAAAAGCTCATAATTACGGTTCTTATTATCGGGTAAATAAATACTCCAAGAAACAATATTGTTCCGGGAATAGTAAATGCCCAAATCATACTTTTATTGCGTTTCATAAATATTTTCCCTTCTGAAACAGGCAAGAGCCCGGCTTTTAGCTTTTATCTTAAATTCAGTAATTATTTAAAAAGGCAGGTCAAATAACGACCTCGTTACCCACCTGCCCTCTTTCATTCATTTAGAATTTATTTTCCTGCTGCCTTTTTCATATTTTCAACAAATTCAGCACCTGTAATCTTACCTGAGTAAAGCTTAATTAAGTTCTCCTTTAATGCCGGTGTGATCTCCGGATTGCTTTCCGCACCACCCATGATCTCTGTGCAGTTATCAAAGTATGGCTTTACATCAGCCAACTGCTCAGGCCATGAAGGATTCTGTGAATCTGCCGGAAGACTTATACTCTCTTTAGCAAGCTTCTCGTCATATTCACCTCTTGTCATCTTCTCAATAAATCCGAATGCAGCTTCTTTATTCTTACATACTGAAGTAATAGCAAAGCTCTGTCCACCAATCATCATAGCTTCTGTGCCGTTAATTCCGTTATTAACTTCAGGATATCCGAAAAATCCCCATTCAAAATCAGGTCCTGTAATATTTTTAACTTCATTCACAACATATGTTCCTACAGCATACATTGCAACCTTACCTGTAGCAAATTCAGTATTCTGTCCTGTAGGGAATACGTTTGAAGCCACAAGTTCTGAGAAATAACCCTTTGAGGCAAGCTCTGCCAAGTCATTAGCCGTTTGTAAAACTTCAGGTCTGTCCCACTCATTGTTGTTAATAGTTTCCTTTAAGCCTTCACTTCCTACAAGTCTTCCAAGATGCATACCGAAAGCCTGTGGTACATATGCATCATCAGTTGTAATCGGAGTTATTCCGGCATCTTTAAGCTTTTGACATGTTGCAAGGAACTCATCCCAGTTTGTAGGTACCTTATCAATACCTGCTTCTTTGAAAAGCTTTTTATTGTAAAAATAAGCGTTTGCCTTGAACTGATATGGAATCTCTTTAAGCACGCCTTCATTATAGCTTCTGAAAAGCTTCATCATTGTAGGGTTTGAACGTGACTCATAATCACTTTCTTTAACCAAATCCTCAAGACTTATAATACGATCACCGTAATTACTCTTATTTCCCTGTCCGTCAAAGAAGTCAACTTGCTGTTTTGCATCAAGTGCCGGAATCAAACCTTCTTTAATTCCCTTACGTCCTTTAAACTCTACCTCAATTTCTACACCGGTTTCTTTTTCATAAGCTTTTATAGCCTCGGCAATAACAATTCCCTGCGGCTCTGTAGCTTCCCAGTTTGACCAGTATACGAGCTTAACTCCGCTGTAATCAGGTCCTTTAGCTTCACCATCCTTTGATTCACCGCTTGTGCCCTCGCTTGATGCTTGAGCTGCTGTAGTACTTTCCTTGGCTGAATTGTTACCACAACCTGCCAGTACCGACATAATCATTGCGCCGGAAATTACTGCAACTCCAACCTTTTGTAAAAACTTTCTCTTCATATAATCCTCCTTGAATATGTATATTCACATATTTTATTAAACTGTATTCCCCTTCGGAAAACAGCAAATATAATTCTAAAAATCAATCCGCACAGAGATCCGCATTATTTTCAAGAGCGATATCAATTCTGCATGGTATAACATCAGGTACAGACATGTTTTTTATTAAGCAATCTACCATAATCTTAAAAGCCATATATCCTTTATCATAAGGATTTTGGTCTATAACCGCCGACATCCTCTTCTCTTTTAAAAATTCTAAAGTTTCTTCATTTAAGTCGGTACCGATTATAGGTACTTTTTTATTCTTTCCATGTTTTTCAAGTGCTTCAACAAACGCCCTGTTATCATGAGAGGTAAGTGCATATATAAGACATATATCACTGTACTTATCAAGTGCCTCACAGGCATTTTTATAAAGTTCGCCTCTATGATCCATACTCCTTGTATATCCTGTTACAAGTTCTATTATCAACTCGGGTTTATTTTCTTTTATATAATTACAAAAGCTTTCCAAACGTCCCTCATGTATCTTTGAATCTTTACGTCCACAGGAAACAAGTATTCTTCCGTTACCTTGAGTAATAAGCCCTGCAAGCTCGGCAGCCACTTTACCCACCTGTATTTCTCTTGGCGGAATGCTGATGAGACCTTCAGGAATTTCGATGTGATCGTCTATAACAAGCACTCTCATATCCTTTGCCAACATCCTTTGAAACTGCATGAGTACCTCAGATGCTCTTGTAAAAGAAATTGTAATAACGCCGCCATATTCATTTGGTCCCTTATCGGCAATCTCTTTTAACTGCGCAAGTTGCTCTTCTTCGTTATCACATACAAAAGGACTTATTTCTATATTCAGTCCTTTAAGCTCCTGTGCACCTTTGTTAATGCCAAGCCATAAATAATCAAAATAAATCTTTTTCTCCCATTTATCCTTTGGAAGCACTACAGCAACTTTACTTGTTTTTCTTTTTATTGAGGCTGCAGCATAATTCTCCACATACCCCATCTCTTTTGCCGTTTCCAAAATCTTAGAACGAAGTTCGTTGCTTATCCCTTCTTTTCCTCTAAGTGCTCTGTGAACCGAAACAGCCGATATACCCAATTCTTTTGATATATCCTTTATGGTTACCTTTTCTGAAGCTTTTTTCATAAATAATCTTTCTCCAATCTTTTAAAATCAAAGCCGGATATTAAGTTAAATTATCGTTTGCGTAACCGTTTACTTATGTGGTAAGTATATACCCAAATCGCTTTATTGTCAATATTTTTTTATTTATATTGTATAAAAATGAATTTTACTTTAGAATATACCTTATTTGCATCCGAATATAGTCATATTTATCTTAAACTATCGGATATTTCAAGTATTTTTATCATAATGGGCATCAAAAAATATCTTATATGCTTCACAGAAATAATTACTGTATAATCCTGTATCAGGATTTAAATCTCTATTGCGCTGACATCCGCCTCTGCATACTTTGTAATATTTACAATCTTTGCAAGTATTATCCAACTTAAATGACTTTTCTATAAAGCCGATTTCCGACCTCTTTTTATTGATATCATCCATATTGTTTTCATTGAAATTCCCAAGGCGATATTCGTCCATGGCATAGAAATCACATGGATATACACTTCCGTCAGCTTCCACTACTGTTTGAATTCCACATACTCCACGTTGCTCACAGGATTCCGCCATATATCCTCCTGCGAGATTTATATAATTTATAAACTGCCTGTTGTATGGATCTTTTCCATTTTTATAATCTTTGTACCACAGATCAAATAAATCAATTAAAAACTTTCCATAAACTTTTGGTGTTAAGGAATAAAGCTTATCTCCACGTACTTCATTTATCGGATCAAGACATGCTATGTACTGTTGGTACTTCCATCCCTGCTTATTATAAAATCTGTATATATCTGAAATATTCTTTGCCACCTTAGATGTAACAACGGTAAGAATATTATAATCCACCTTATGCTTATCAAGCAGATTTGCCGAATTTATTATTCTGTCAAAAGTATTGTCTCCGTTTTTTGAATGTCTATAATAATCGTGTATTTCTTTTGTACCGTCTACCGACAATCCTATTAAAAAATTGTTTTCCTTAAAAAAAGAACACCATTCATCCGTCAGTATAAAACCATTGGTTTGAACGGCGTTACTTACTTCTATATTATTTTTATTGTACTGTTTTTGATAATCCAATGCCTTTTTGAAAAAATCAATACCACATAAGGTCGGCTCACCTCCCTGGAAAGCATAATGTATACTGCCCTCCGCTCTAAGCATTGTTTTTCTGATTGTGTTTTTCAAAGTCTTTTCAGACATAAATCCATAGGAATTTTGCAAACGCTTACTTGCCTCATCACAGTAAAAACAATATTCACAAGACATATTGCAAAGACCTGATGCAGGCTTAATTAAAATAGTTGTCGGGGGCATGTGGTCTCCTTTTTGTTGGTGTAAATTTTAGTTCAAATTCTTTTTCAAGTAATTTATCAACTTCATCTGCAGAATATATTTTTCCTGCTTTTATAGAAGCATAACCTTTCTTCAGTTCCTTATCGAGTTGTTCTCTGGTCATTGTAGAAACAGACAACGGTGTGGATGTATTTATCATGGTAGAATCTCCTTTTTTATCATATTCTTAATATTCAACTTTGATTATGATTCCAAATACAGTAAAGCCAAGGAAGTCTCTTTTTATGCCTATTGCTTACTCCTATTTATTGGTAATAATATCATTTTCCAAAAGTACTTCTCTAAAGTATTCATTTCAGCGTTCTCGTTACATTTACTCTTTTATTTTATATTATTAAAGAGTAAATATAACAATTGAACTGTATAATACATAAGATTTCACTTGTAATAATTATTTCTCCACCACAACATAACTTCCGGTTTTATAATGTACATTTGACTTATTATACCTAAAACCCTCATCCTTAAAGGCATTCAATAGAGTATGCATAAAAAATCCATGTGTTATGACTATAGCATCCTCTCCATCCCTACAAAGCATATTTACAAAACATTTCGCACGTTTTTTTGTAATCAATCTTCCTTCAATCTGTCTTCCAATGTTAAAAAGCCACTGCATCCGTCCAACAAAATTCCAAAACCATAACGGAAATCTAATTTTTGAATCAAAAGCGGACCTTAAAGGCACCTCATCTATCAGCTCAGTTTGTCTAAGGTGAGTTTGTCCGAATATACTTATAGCAGTCTCTCTACTTCTTGACAATGTACTTATATAAATATTTTTATAATTATAATCCGGTAAGTTTTGCTCAGTGTGTTCGACAAAAGAGCTATCGTATTCTTTGCAGGCTTTATTAAATTCATCTGAGGTATACCATTTTTTCCATATATATTTTACTCTTGAATGTCGCATAATAATTGCTTTCATGATACCTCCCGAATAAGTTATAAGTGCATTATTATTTAATAGCTAAATCCGGCAGTTTTACATATATTATAAATAGCTTTAGTTTATCACATCTACACCGGTAGACTTATGATATCAATAAAACCTAATATAATGCAGGCTGATCCGCTACAGAATATAAAAATTATTATATCCTCTTTTTTTATGAAAGTATGTAATTAATTATAGATTTTTCTCCTTGATTATGCAAATAAAAAAATCAGATGCATCCCTAAAAACTACGCCAACCATAAGACTATTTAACAACTCTACTATTTCCTTATGCTGTAAAGCTGTTTCAAAAATAACTTCTGTATTTACTCGTTCTTTCTATTGCTTTTCTTAATATGTCTTTATCAAATTATGTATACAGCTTGAATAACAACTAATAATGAACCTTGGCAGCTTGATAACTCCTTGTAAACCTTACCTAAGGAAAGTCTGCCCATTTTTAGGTGTACTAAGTCAGTTACAGCGTCATGGATTAAGTTTAAAGATTTATAGCACGATACTTAATTTAAATATTACAACGTGAATAATTCAGGTTTTATTTAAAATCATATCATAAATACTCATTTTTTTATTAAATCTAACGACGCTAATTCTATAAGTCCAGCTTTGTTTCATCCAATAGAAAAATCCTCTACTCCAGTATATAAAAATTCCATTATCATCAAATCTAGGTACTATATTATTTCTAACTATAACAACTTTCTCAAATGAATCTCCTGTTCTTCTCAAGGATTCCGTTTCTTGTACTTGTTTTTTTCTCTTGTATCAACATTAAGTGCAGATAGAATATAATATCTATTACTTCCTCTATTGATAATAAAGTCTACTTTTTAAATTTTTTTTCTGATTGTTTTCTTATTCTCATCTTTATAGTTATATTCCACAACACCAACATCTACATCCTCAATTGAAGATTCCAAGGTACACTTTTAAAATAAATGCGTATTTACTACTTTTATTAAAATGTGTGTTAAAACTTATCAAATTCAGCTTGACATGCTACTTTACTGTATTTCACACTATCATTTAACTAAAATCATATCCCCTCCATATGATACAGCATCTTCTCATCCGCATAAAACACACAAATTACAAGCGGGTGAATAACATACCCTAAATAATACATAGCAATTACCTCCACTATTTAATCCATTTTTCCCTCACAAACAAAGATTGATTAAATCACTCCTGCTTTTTCAAAATGTTTTTTAAGTATCTTTATTGCAACAAATGCTCCTATGCACGCGAGAACAAAAGTTATCAAGCCAAATCCTACTGCACACGAAACTTTGAAATAAGATAATGCTTCATTTATCCCCGCTTCACTCATTTTCCATTTTGATGCTCTTTCCACAAAAGAAGCTGTTCCGAATAAAATTACAGGAATTACTGTTCCTAAAAAATCTGCTAATGCAAATGTTCCGTATCCAATAATCATGCGTCCCTTGCTCTCATAATTTCCTATAATCAAGTCACATATCATTCCACCGATTACAGCAAAGACTGCATGAGGCAAATGTCCTCCTGACAATGCAATTAAACCAAGAAGCGTTCCTGATATTGTAAATACACCCTTCTTTTTAACTTTTACAGCCATAAGAATATAAACGGTAGCAGCTATCATAAAGCTAACTCCTGAAGCAATAAATCCTCCTATAACTGTTGTTGCCATAGCAAATGCTACTGCCATGTATATGACAATTCCAATTGCATTAAAAATTCCGATTGTAATAAAATCACGACCATTTAATTTGTTTTTCATAGTTGGTCTCCTAATAAATTTTCTGTATTACTATCACAAGAGTAATCATCAAAGCTCCTAATAGTCCAATCAATAAATCCGTTGTTCTAAACCGCAATTCTGTTAATGTTACCCTGTTTTCATCACTATCAAGTCCTCTAATGAGTGCTGAAGCTGACAGTTCATCTGAAATCTTAATCATTCTCATTAAAAGTGGAACAAGCGTATATTCAATATATTTAATTGGATGTAGCAACGGGAAAAATCTGCTTGTTACGATTCCTCGAATTTTCATATTTTCTTTTAATGCCTTGAGTTCTATTTTTATAGTTGGTATAAACCTAAGCAAAACACTAAAAGGTATACCAATGCTTCTTGGTACTTTCATTCTATTTAACGCTTCCAGCATTTCACTTACACTTGTAGTCTTTGTTATATATCCACCAAACATAGCGATTAAGGTCATTCTTGATGCAAAGTAAATAAACATATATATTGCAAATACGATGCTTGCTTCACAAAATTTTCCAAGCCCTAACTCTATGCAGTATAAAGGCACAAAAAACAAGATAAAGCGTAACGCTCTTTTCCACATCCCGCTATATAAATATAGAAAAAAGGCAAAGGCAACCAGTCCGAAAAGTAGAATTGTATCGCTTATAAAAAAGCTCGTAAAGGAAGCAATTGGAAGTAGAGTAAGTTTTATTCTCGGATCTATAGTTTTTCTATCTGACAAGCTCTCTACCTCCTCTCATCTTGTCTAATATGAGAAATTTATTACTTTCACTCATATCTAAAACAGTTTCTATTTTTCCATCTCCCATTATCCATAGCTTGCTCACTGTGTTTGCTAAAAACTCAAAATCATGACTTATTACCAAAACCGTTGTCCCAATTTTCAATTGTTCTTCAATCAGTTTTGCGACGGAAAGCATTGAGTCTTTATCACAACCTGATGTTGGCTCATCATAGATGAAAATCTTTGCCTGTTTCATCATTCCACAAGCTATTGTCAGTCTTTGTTTTTCTCCTCTTGATAAAGCAAACGGATGCTTATCTATGTATTTGTCTAAGCCAAGTACATTCAAAAATAGACTGTGCCTTTTTGGGTATTTTCTTTTTTATCCTTACTTGAAATACCAAGTAGCATTTCATCAAGTACACTTTCCGAAAACAACTGATAGTCTGAATCTTGAAAGACAAAATATGACATATCCATTAAATCTTTATGATTAAGCGACTTATCTTCCCTCGCCCATATTGTTCCCTCTTTTATCTTCTCAAGTCCTGAAATCACTCTTGCAAAGGTAGTTTTCCCGGTACCATTTAAGCCGATAAGACCAATGGCTTTTCCGCACTCCATATTGAAATCAAGATGATTTAAAATGTACTGTTTTTGCTTCTTTCCATCCTTAGCTACATTCGGATAGCAAAATTTCAAGCCTTTTCCGCTGATACTTTCATCATTTAATTGATATGAATCTTTCTTCTCACTTATCCTGTATTCTTCTAATTCAAGAGTTCTTAGTCCATTTGCGTCCCAAAACTCCCCTTCAAGATGGATAACTTCTTCCCGACTCAAGTCCTGTGCAATCTCTCCATCTTTCACCAAAAGAAAACGGTCAAATAAAGATTTCGCATAGTACAAACGATGTTCAATTAGAACAACCGTTGTTCCTTTTTTCTTTAATTTCTCCAAGATTAAAAACAGGTCAAATGTTGCTTTCATATCCAAATTTGCTGAAGGCTCATCTAAAATTAAAACTTTCGGATTCATCGCATAGATGCTTGCAATAGCTATCTTTTTGTTTCTGTCCGCTTGATAATTCAAAAACAGATTTTTCCTTTCAGTTCCTGGGATATCCAGCTCTGCATATACTTCTTCTACTCTCTGTTTGATTTCATCTCTTGATTTGCAGATAGTTTGAAGCCCAAAAGCTATTTCTTCATCTGTCGTTGTCGTGAAAAAAACTGACTTCTTGGATCTTGAAATACAGTTCCTACAATATGCCCTATTTCATGAAGTAATAATTTGCTTATATCTTTTTCCTGACACAAAGGCTTCTCCTTTCATTTTTGCCTTTGTAATAATGTGGAATAAGACCATTCATTACACTTCCAAGAGTGCTTTTTACCACTTCCACTTTTTCCCTGAAATTAAAACAAATTCACCTTTTTTAATTTCAAGATTGATATTTTTCAAAGCAGTTCGCCCATCTTCCCATTCATAAGAAACATCTTTTAACAAAATCATAGTTACACCTCATATTGAGCTTTCCATAATTTTGTGTAGTAACCATCTTTCTCAAGAAGTTCCCCATGCTTTCCTTTTTCAAGTAAATTTCCTTTTTGAAATACGAGAATTTGGTCAGCTTTTTGAATGGTTTTTAAATGATGAGCCACTACAAGTACAGTTCTATTCTTTGCAAGTTCTGTAATGGCATCTTGTATCAAAGATTCATTTACAGGATCAACATTACTTGTCATTTCATCAAGAATTAAAATAGGTGCATCCTTTAGAAAAGCTCTTGCAATAGATATTCTTTGTCTTTGTCCACCTGATAAAATCCCACCATTTTCTCCAATATCAGTTTCATAACCTTTTGGTAAACTCATAATGAAATCATGTATCCTTGCTTTCTTTGCAGCGAGGGTGATTTCTTCTTTCGTTGCTCCTTTTTTACCTACCCTGATGTTTTCTTCAATCGTGTTATCAAACAGTTGAACATTTTGCATGACAATACTGATACGATCTAAAAGCTCATCATAAGGAATATCCCTTATATCAGTTCCTCCGAGTGTAATTTTTCCTTTATGCACATCATAAAATCTTAAAAGCAAGTTGGTTATAGTAGTCTTTCCACTGCCTGATTCTCCAACTAAGGCTGTCACCCGTTTTTCAGCAATAGAAAAGCTCAATTTTTCCATTTTAAATTCATCTTTTTCATAAGAAAAAAATCTATGTTTTCAAAAAGCTATATCATTATCTTTCGGAACAATTCCATTCACTTTATCCGGGATTACATCTGCATATAAAAATTCTTGAAAGTCTTTTCGTAACTATCTACCGCCGAAACATAGTACATATAGTGTTGTTCCATAGAAGCGAACGGCTTTATAAAAACTCTTTTTGAAATTACTGCAAAGATAATGAAAATGAAGTACATCAAGGCTTCCCTTTGTTACAAGTATTGCTCCTGCAATTAAAAGAACTAAATATCCAATATCCAGTAAAAAACCAAATATAGATAACTGTTTTGCCTTGAATCTTGAAGCTGCTTTACTTGTTTCTCCAAACTTTTTTGTCTTATTCATAAGCTCATTATCCAAGCTCTTATTGTTTGAAAAACTCTTTAGTACAGGTATTCCTCTAACATATTCAACAAATAAGCTAACCATATCAAGAAGTGCTGAGTTGTTTTGATTTTCAATTCTTTCAGATTGCTTAATTGTTAGATATAGAAAGATAAGTGCAATCGGAACAGATACAGCCATAATAATAGCAAGTTTGAAATCAATACTTGCAAGACCAATAAATACAATCGCACCTATCAAAAAATCGCCAAACATTCTTGACCACATGTGTCCTACAACAAGGGACATATTATCAACATCTTTGTGTAAAATTGTATTGATCTCTCCCAGTCTTTCATTGGTATAAAATCCCAAACTGAATTTCTTTAATTTGATAATCATGCGTTCTCTTATTTGCTGAACAATATCAAAACCTGCACTATGCTTTTTCATATCTGCGACCATATTACAAATACCTTTGAACACTACAAGTATTCCTATCGCAATAAAATATTTATAAAGTCTATCTAAACTTGTCCCATCAAATATCTGAAACAGTATAGAAAATACGATAACAATCATGGCTATGGAGCTTAGTCCATAAAGGGCAAAGAATACACTTGATATAATCAAATCTCTCTTGCCGGTTTTTGTAAGTAGTTTTAACATTTCTCTAAACATTTTCTGTTACCACCTCCGTACACTCGCAATTCGCTTTGCTACTTGCTCGTGAAAGACTATTATCTTTCAAATTCCATCTATCTACTTTGTTCTGTGCTTCAACCATATCCTTATAGAACTCACATCTTTTCATCAGCTCTTCATGGCTTCCTGCATCAAGAACAACGCCCTTATCCATAACTATAATTTGGTCTGAATCTCTAATCGTATTTAGATGATGAGCAATTGTAATGATGGTTTTATCCTTGCTTAAATCGTCGATTGCTTCACCGATTAGTCTTTCATTTTCACTATCAACAGCTGCCATTGCTTCATCTAATATCAAAATCGGTGCATTTTTAAGTATCATTCTTGCTATGGAGATTCTTTGTTTTTCTCCACCGGATAACTTAACTCCCATTTCACCTACTCGTGTTTCATATCCATTTGGCAATGCTGAAATAAAGTCATGGCATCTTGCTTTTTTAGCCGCTTCTATGACTTCTTCTTTTGTTGCATTTAGTTTTCCGATTGCTATATTTTCAAAAATGCTTAAATCGAAAAGGATGACCTCCTGTTGCACACTTCCAATAAGATTTGAAATATTTTCCTGACTGTAATCCCTTATATCTTTCCCATTTATTTCTATACGTCCGCTGTCAGCATCCCAAAATCCCATAAGCAAATTAGATACAGTACTTTTCCCACAACCACTTGCTCCTACAAAGGCATTCAAACTATTTTTCTTAAAAGTCAAATTGATATTTTTTTAAGCTTAAATCCATTTTTTTCCGTATGCAAAAATTCACATCTTTAAATTCTATGTTTCCAAATTCTAAACCTTGTTCTGTCTTTTTGTTTGGAAGTGGAACTGTTAAAACTTTTCCAATCGCCTTTAATGCCTCCCTAAACACAATAGAAAAATGTTGCAATGTAGCTGTCTTACTTATAGATGCAGTAAAAGCAGATGATAAAATAATAGCAAGGATAAAATTAGGCGTTGTAATGTTCCCCTGATAAAGAAAGATACTTCCCAAAATCATGACAATTACCACTCCAATTTCCATAAATATGTCAATGAGTCCCATTGGAATTGTAATTGCTCCCATACTCTTTTTAACCCAGTAAATATATTCTCTTGCCGTTTTTAATGTTCTTTCACTAATCTCCTCTTCTTTAGCAAAAGCCTTAATAACAGAAATATTTTTAACATATTCCATTAGCTCTTCTCTCATCTTGTTTTCATGGTTAAAGTAAATAGCAAAGTTCTTATCCATTGTTTTCTGTGAAAGAACTTTTACCAAATACATGAGTGGAACTCCGGAAATCATTCCAAGAGCAAGACGCCAGTCTACAAAAATCATAGCTACAAAAATAATGGTAGGCAGAAGTGTAACTGACATTATTTCAGGAAGACCATGAGCAAGGTATACTTCCACTTGTTCTACATCATGTTGAACAATGTTGGTAAGCTCTCCGGTATTATGTTCTTTGAAAAATCCTAAACTTAGTTTTTTTAGATGACCGATAATATCTAACCTAAGTTCTGTCAATTTTTCGTATGCTTTCTCATGAGCAACCTTTGTCGCAAAATAGTAAAACACGCCTTTTAATACAAACGATATAAAGATTCCCAAGAATATATACTTTAAATTACCTTCGTTAATATTGTTTGTGATTAAAGAACTAATCAAATATACAAGTAAGATTTGTGGTATCAAATCAAATACTATTTTTAAAGCAAGAAGTAAATTGGATACGCCATTTTTTTCCAATCACTTTTTTTCCTTAATTCTTTTTTTCTAGCATGAACAACTCTCCTTTCAAAATTAAATAATATTGAATTTTAATTCAGTATTAGGTTTAAAGTAAGACTTTGCTGATTACACAAAGTCTATTTTTAGTGCTGATTACAGGGATTCCACTCCCTTGTAATAACACCTTGCAATAAGTTTTAGCATATCTTTTGCCCACTTTTCACTTTGATAGTGTCTTGCTATTTCAAGAAGTCCCTCTGTAAAGTTACTGGCTAAAATATGGGCAAGCATCGGATCATATTCTTTTTCTGATTGTCTTTTTAAACTTACTTCAGTATGAACCTGCATTTGTGATATAAGTTTGTGTTTGGCTTCTGTATGCTTCGTGCCTGAGCTTTTATCCATTAAAATAATTAACTTCTTACGCTCTTTTAAAAGTTCATGAATATAGTTTTCTCCAACTTCATCAAATCTTTCAGAAGCAGAACCTTTTTCCAAAGACTCCTCCTCATCAAAAGCTGACTCGAAGTTTATATAAACAGAACTTACTACTGCATCAAACAAAACTTCCTTATTTTTGAAATAGGTATAAATAAGTGCCACAGGAATATCTGCTTCTTTTGCAATTTCTGTTAATTTGGCACCTCTATAGTCCTTTTCATAAAATACTTTTTCTGCTGCGTCCAGTATTCTATTTCTAACTTCTTCTTTTAATACTTGTGCCATAGCAAACCTCTTTCTATGCCAATACTGAATCTTAATTTAATAATAAATTAAAGTTCAATATTTGTCAAGTTTCATGCGGAAATTATGGCGTCCTAATGGTATAATTTAATAACAATTTCAAAAATTCTACAGGTGTTATCTACAAAGAGGACATAGTCGATATGAAAAAAGAGAGTGAACATTCTTCCTCAAAATCCATAATGGAAGAGCTTTACAAGATACGCAAAAACCATGGAATTTATATGGGTAAAGGATTGAGAGATAGTCTTTATCTTTATCTTCTCTTTTTTTCTCCTTGATCATACAAATAAAAAAATCTGATGTAGCCCTAAAGCTCACACCAACCATAAGACTATTTATTATCGTCATTCACATTTAATACAGAACCTATTTCTTCATAGATTGATATAGTATCTAAGAAATCAACATCTTTAACATAAGGGTTATTCTGTGTATTTTTTTTCCATAGTTCTTTTGGTGTTTCACTTTCTCTGAACAACTCTACTATTTCCTTATATTGTAATGCTGTTTCAAGAGAACCTCTGTGTTTGCTCGTTCTTTCTATTGCTTTTTCTTAATATGTCTTTATCAATTTTATCTTTATAAATGCTGTATATCATATACAAATCATAGAAATCCCTTGCTCTTGTTGTGGTAATATTTCTGCTTGAAATGGTTTCAAATTTTTCAGCAAGTATAGTTTCTATGGTATAGGTCATAATCGGTATTGTACCTTCTTCTAAGATTTTTGAATAGGAATAATTCATTTCTCTTGGAGTAATAACATCTCCTGTCGTTATATCTATATTTAAGGTTGCATTTATTTTTCCCAAAAAAATGCAGGATATGCTTGCACAAAAAAATCTTCATACACATCTTCCTGTCTTATTGGCAATAATTTAATCAGATTATATTCAATATCTGCATCAATTTTAATCGCCAATATTTCATTTAAGATTTTTGTTATAGACTCTTCATTTAGTGGAATTCCTCTAATCGTGGTATCCATATCCATTGTACTGCGCATATCAACACCGATGAGAGAGGATATAAGAAGTCCTCCTTTTAATATAAAATTCTCACTATATTTTGATTTGGAGAGTTTTTCAAGTATTCCTTCAAATAAGCACATCTGAAGCAGAGAGTTAGGATTAACTCCTGTTTTCTTAGATATGTTCCTAATCGCTCCTTTTATCTGTTCCGATGTTTTCATAACAGCACCTCCGTATATTGTTTTAAAGCTTGCTCCATATTCATCTTAACAGCATATTTCGACAGTTTTAATAAATTTTTCTCCTTACTTGAAAAGTAAGATTTTATTGACTCGCTAAATACTTGTGCATCTATTCTGTCCTTATCTTTGATAATATCAAGCATAGTTCTTTCTTTGTCATACACTGATATTTCTCTGCCAAAAGGACCAGTTATAGTTATTTTCCCAATATCGTAATAATCTATTTTTACATACTTAAAAATAATATTATCTCTTGCCGCCTTAACTCTGCTGACATTATCTCCTGCCTTTACAGTCATCACATAAACAAGAGGCATTCTTGTTGATAATCCTTGTAGATACGCCGCTGTTTCGTGTGAAAAAATACCTTTGGGTATTCTATATGAGAAATAAAGATACTCATCGATATTTTCACCCGGAAGTGCATAGAGTCCATTTGCTATTTTTTCAAGTTCTTCTTTTATGGTTAATTCTTTTAGTATATCTTTATGAACACCAAAAATTTAAGGCTTCTTTGGTAGTTATAATCCCATTATTTTCTTTTTATTTTTTTAGCAGGAGTTCTCGTTTACTCATTTGCATCACCGCCTTTTTATTCTTAAATTATAGTTTTTATAAGAACAAAAGTCAATATTCGAACAAAAGAAGGGCTGGTGCATATAACAAGACAATCAGAGTTTTTTCCCTATACAAATACATCTTAGATTCACTTAATTATCGACATATATCAAATGGCCCTACAGAAGGGTTTAATAATAAGATAAAAGGTACTTAAATGAATATATTATGGTGTACGTAACTTTACATATTTTAGTAATATAATTTTAATGGGAACAGCTTAAAAATGAATAGGGATGCGGTCTTTTTTGTGCAATAAAAATATTTATCAGGCTTTAAATATATACTGTCTGGTAAAATATCAAGTTCAAAAAAATTCAAATATAAAAAGTAGGCTGAAAAATCAACCCACCCCAATACTTGACATAGAACCGAAAAATCAACCCAACTTAACACTTGACATAGAACTAGAAAAGACACTTATCATAAAAAGTAATATGCCATCTTAGAAACATATGAAGATAGCACCGTCAGTTTCATACTTCGTCTACTGAGTATAATAAAAGTGTAACTCTCTCAACAATACATATTAAGATTAAAAAGATTCCTGCATTTAAGGTTGAAGTAAACAAGTATAACTACTACCTCATCAAAAATCATGAACTTCACGGATTCTGACTTTACTCATTAAGTTAACAATGGCCATTACTACCAATACCTAAATATTGTAGATTCTCAATTTCTTACATGGTCTCTTCAATGATCTTTGCACTATTAATTGTACACTATTGTATTTTCAGTTTCTCTCCTTTAGACATATTATAGTGTTCTTCTAAAATTTAAACAATATTTCCTTATAATCCGGGCAATATACAGAGTAGATACATAAACTTCTTACTTTTCCAAAACATAATTTTGAATTTATTCATAAATAACCTGACTATTCACATAGGTAATATCCATCTCATCAATCAGACATTATAAACTAATACGTTTTCTTTAATCCGCTTTTTAAAGCAATATCACCCCCTCCGCATGGCACGAGAGGATAGCATGAATGTCTTTCGCCTATCGGTTTGACCGACTTAATCCAACACCATTTTTGTCCTCTCGATCGTAACAGGGAACATATCTACTTGATACTATATACGCTTTTAGGAACTACTTAATAGCTCTTGTAATTCTTCTATCGTGTTTTGGTGTTCTCTATATGTATCACCATTTAACAGTTTTCTTTTCTCAGAGAGTACTATAACTTTAGCACTTATCTTCATTTCATTTTCAAAATCACTATAGTCCATCGTAGCCAGAATAACTTGTGGTAAATTATCCATTTCAAAAATCAATTTTAATATATCTTTGCTACTCGTATGACTTGCCTCCTTCGCACGAGGTGAATCTACAACCAATGGGAACAATATGGTATTTGTCTTAAAATACTGCATCGTTTGGAACAAACCTATCATCTGCGCCAATATGATTTTATTCTCTAAAGTACCTTGTGCTTTTATTGGCTTAAGCAACTTTATATTTCCTTCATATGCAGAATTCCACGCATCCAATTTTATAATATTGAGACGAACATTTTCAATATAATTTTTCTCAACCTCTTTTTTATTAGGCAACTTTCTAAGTTCTTTATCTATCTCCTTAATTTCCCTTCCATACCCCTCTTGTTCATAAACATTCTCACCAAGCTGTTCTGTAAAATGTTTAACTGAATCTTGTAATCCTCTCTGCCTCAAATACACTTCATATGAATCTTGTTTTTCATCATATGCTTGCTCCTGCTGCTTGAGTTCATACATCAAACTAACATAATTTTCTTTATACTTTTCTAATTCCGATGCTATGGAAGATATTATTTGCTCAATCTGTTTATACATGTAATCTTCATTTTGAAGATTATAATTTGAACGGACGATGCTATATATTTCCTCATCAAAAGAATATCCACATTTTGGACATATATGTATTTTATATCGATCTTCACACACACTGACACCATCTTTTAATTTTTTTCTGTATTCTTGTATAACTTCTAATTGGTGTTCATGTCGATATAAAGCAGTTTCCAAACTCTGTATTTTTATTTCTAGTTTCTCCAATCCTGCTTACTAATAATACAATCCGTCCTTTAGGAATCATCAAATTTCTTTCTAATTCTTCTATAGATTCAGCAGGAACCAAATTCTGTATTTCTGCGTATAACGATTCTATAGTAATTTTAATTTTCTCTTCTTCCACTTTTAACTGCTCTATCTTGTCTTTTTAAGATATCTATTTTAGCCATTAATTCCACAGTTGAACGTGTATATATTCCTAAATGATAATAGAGAGACTTGATCCGGTCAGACTTTTTATATTGACCTATATTTGAAAAACTCTCATATAAACCACTCCAGCCTCTATCTTGGTCAATGTAGTAAGGCATAAAGGTAAATGATGGTGGCGCAAGTTCAATTTTATTTGTTTTTTTATTTGCAATATAAACAGCAAACGAAAATATTTTTTCAAATTCTCTAGCCAATTCTCTGGACACACTTTTTGTTGTCAAAATAAGTTCTGTCTCTCTAAAAAAAGCAAATGCTTTCTGCCATCTTGCTACCCTAAATTTTATTTCATCAATGTAAAATTCAACTACATAAAGCTTGGTATTTTTATTCCATACATTGTCAAAGCCTACTTCTGCTCCCATAGCAAAATACAATGATTTCAAAAGAGAGGATTTTCCCACATGATTATCTTTGCTTGTTACAACATTAAACCCCTTTTCAAATTTATGAAAATATGCCGTTTTTTCTACAATATCTGCAATTAATATATTATCAAAATACATCTCCTTCATCATAATCTCCTCATTTCACCGATTGTAATACTCGCTATCAATATTGATATGTACGTTTTATTATATATAAGCTCAATATCGGGATGAACAGAGTATAGCCTCTGACACAACTCCTCTGTGTATTGTTTAAATGGCTTCTCTGTTTCTCTTTTATTCTCTTTCATCATGGTTCTAACCTTTGTAAACAGGCTTGTAAAGGTCTCTGATTTTGTCTGCGCATCTGATAATATTAGAGTGTATTCATAAGATGCTTTATACTTATCATCCTCTTGAAAACTAAGTACCCTTGATATTTCTTCAAAAGTAGGTATTGAAATCAACATCGCTTCCTCAATAACTCGTTCAAAATCTCCCTTGGATACTCCCTTCTTATTTCTGACTTCTGAAAAAGATGCTGAATCATCTAGTAATTCATATTGTTGCCGCCTTGTCAAGATATCCATCATTGCCCCAAAAATGGCTTTTACCGAATCCATAGTAATTCGTGGATACTTGCTATGTAAAAAATCCCCCATCTCTTGTTCTACAATTTCTCTATGGCTTGGAATTGAGAGAGTTGTCCTAATGTGAAAAAATTTGGTTAAATCCACACTTTCTACGTCTACTACTTTTTTCTTCGCAATATCTTCTTTAATTTTACTTATTGTTACTGGATTAAATTCCATAAAAGGTGTTTTCTCTGCAGTGAAAAGTTTTCTTTCCTTTTCATTCTTTCCATTATCCTTTTTTGTTGTAACAGAAACCACTAATGGGCAATTTGTTATTAACCCCAACTCTTTGACAAACCAATCTGTACTAGCTAACTGAGCATACATTTTAACCAGCCAGTCTTTTGTTATTGCTGTATTAATGCTAATAGACTCTTCGTTTGTTTTCATCTGAAAATAACTTACCATTTCAGGATCATTTTCTTTATCGAATATAGTTATATCGTCATAATAGTCCAATACAAATAAATAATCTAAATTATCAAAGATTTCTATAGCCATATGCAATGTTTGACTTACTTGCATTTCAAAACGATTGTAGGACATACTGCCAGAACCTGTATCCACTTCTATTTCTCCAATTTTTGTTTTTTTATCCTTTGCTTGCTTATCCAACATATCGTTTCCTCTCTGACAAAATTATTTCTATAAACTATATCAGTCCCGATTTATACAGATTTTAAGCCATTTATTTTCTCTCCATCTGCTAAAATAAAAGCCTGCTCATATCTTACACCTAACACCTCTGCAATCTTCACCATTTCCTCATAAGAAACAGTGCCACGCTGCAACTTCTTATTAAAATTCTGCGGAGTCTGCCCTATCTGTCTACAAAGCTCCGCAAGGCTTATATTCTTTTTTTTACATAGCTCTCTTATCATATCTGACGTTGTCATTCTCCACCTCCATCAGCACACCATTATTATAAAACATTTGGTTGATAAGTACAATCTGTTCCTTTCAAAAATTTACACTCCATTAAAAAAGCACCTTGCAGCTATTCTAAGCCACAAGGCGCCATATCCTTATATTCTATTTACTTCACCACATCCACCTTCGCGCCAGATTTGAATTCCACTTCAAACCTTTCTTCGTAAACCTTGACCTTTTTAATCAGTCGCCAGACCAACAGTTCATCATAGCTAGTAATTTCTTTAGGCTGGCTGTCTGAAAACTCTCGCATTTCTTGAATCCGTTGTTTCAATCCTTCACACTCGGCATTCTACACCAGAGCATTCTGCTTTAACTCCCACAGTCGATAAATCTCATCAGGTCTTTGACAGTTTGTTTACATAAATAAATGTTAAAAAAGTCTTACAACCTACATATAGCCTAGGACATTCCATATTGTATTAAGAATAACTTTCCACCTGTTCCACCAAATCTAAAATAAGCTCAGAAAAGCTCTCTGCAATTTCCTCAAGGTCAGTATAGTCATTATTATATCCACGCACCTTACCGCTTTCCAAGTCTATAAATACAATGCTTCCGTCACCTAAACCTCCGACAGGAAATACTTTCCCGTGTTCACATCCGCTCATATACTCCTCATATGCATCTTCAAAGAATTTATAGTTTTCCTCCAGCTCCTTCAAGTCAAAAATCCACGGTTCCGCCAAATAGCAGCCTCCCAGGTTAAGTAGAAACCAACGGTACTCTGACGGTATCGAGTCATAATTTGATTCAAACTTTTTTATATTATCTTCTTGCTCCGGCCTGATGCCTTTGGTGAACGCATTTGATTCATAAGCCGCCTTAATCCTTTCCAAGTGTTTTTCTAAAACAATATTACACATTTTCGCTCCTCAATGAAATTACAGATGCTTTATTATATAGAGATTGACATTCCCTTATTTCTTAGCTTATCCCTTAAAATGTAGTATATTTTAAGGGATAAAAATAATATATTATTGCCTCTCCAACAATGCCACTGTTTCCGCATGCTTAGTTTGAACTGCAAGTAATTGAATAAGAACAAACGACTTTACATTATATTCTTTTACTGTTCACTTTTTTATTTTTCTGCTTCCTACTGTTTGGCTTATCAGGTATCGTCATTTCAATCTTCCCCGCCTCAAGCAAAGGCTTAATATATTTTTCTGAAAAGTTTCTTCTATCAGTCAGCTCCATAAATTCTTGCATTTTTTTCCGGCTGCGAGGAACTGAGCAAAATTGAATAAGATCTTGTATCGTGACTTGCTCCTTATCTTGTTCCTTTGAAGCAAATTCTATAGATGGCTCGACCATAGCTGTTGTAGCGTCGGATAGAGGAATAAATAGTCATAAATTTTTTATTAGTCTATTTTACATGCTGTATAAGTCATTAATTTTTTTCAAATATTCATCACTCGAAATATTTGTCCAACATTAACTAACATTTTTTTAATTTGCACATAGCCGCAATCTTATCTCCAAACGCAATTCTCGTTTTTTTCTATATTCATTTCACTAACATTATATCCTGTAGGATTATTCCTCCACCCACAAAAAAATAGATTTTTGTCTGCCTCCTCTACCCTCCTTCTTTTGGATGCTACACTTACTACTTCTGAATAATTCGGTTTTTATCTGAAACTTTTTCGGAATTTTATTGTTTAATGTTTCAAATAAATCTATCGGTTTAAAAAGTATGGTTTTGGATCATATTTTATTTCTAAATATAGAATAAGTTCTTTATAATCCTCTATATAAGTTTTCGCGCAATATTTTTCATCAATTTCAATTTCAAAAACAATCTGACTATTTCCCAAAGTTGATAAATACAATCTCATGGGTTTAATATCAGTTAAAAATATACAACTAAAATCTTTATAGTTATATGTAAATGGAAATATCGCTCTTTCCTCATTTTTTTCACTTTCATATCTTCATCGTAATATTTTTAAGTGCAGAAAAATTCATACATCTTCTATTTCAACTTTTTAATATCGCATGATCCGGTAATCCGGATATTTTTTTCTTAGATTCTGCTTGAATACCATTTTTTTATATCTAAGTGTATTCATAAAACTCCAATCATATTCAGCTTTAATATATTTATTTTTTTAAATTAGTTACTAAATGATCAAGCTGCACTTCTTTTTCTATCCGGCGTAACATATGAATACCCTTCAGGATATAGGGATGTATATGGAGGTGTACATAAGCTATAGCCTTTCTCTGCTGTGTTAGGTAGCTTTAAGTTTTTTTCCTTATCATCCCATGTCTTCCCCCAATATACATTAAAATCACCTACACAAATCACATCATGATTTAACGAAGATAGATAGGTATCCAGTGCTTCAAACTGAAGTTTAGAATAATTCAAATTATTATTTGATAGATCTTTCCTTATTCTCACGCCAATTATAGATAATTTTTTTGTCCATTATATTCAACCTGGATTTCATAAAAAATCCGGCGTAGAATTACATTTCAGAATTTCACTATTATTTATGCTGTCAATTTTATAATTAAAAGTATCATCAAATTTAAATGTGGATTCTTTCAATGCAATTAATATGCCATTTTTCTTTGTGGATGAGGAAATAAACCAATGATAATTATTCTTTTCTAAGACTTCAAAATAATAATCAATTCCTCTTGAAACTACAAATTCCGTCAAAACTATAATATCCGGCTGATCTTTAATAATTTCCTCAATAACCCATCTTTTAAGATTGTATCCATTATTGCTTGGAATGGTTGCAGCCATTCCTATATTCCATTCGTAAATTTTCATAAAAATATCTCTCCAAATCGTAAATTAAGAATCCCATCCATAAATGTATTGCCATTGTTATTGGACTTTTCCAAACCGGGAAAGTTCTTTGGAATACCTTGATTGCAAGCCTTTTGATGTAGTTTTACTGCTACTTGCGTGACATCAGTGCCACCGTCTCCGCATGCCCCGTATGACAAAAGCAATCAAACACCATCCCCTTTTCAAACCTGTACCTTTGCCTCTTGAAAACTTCCAAATCTCTTGCCAGTGTCTCCGGATTACAGGAGACATATACCACTTTCTTAGGTTTCAGCCTGCCTACTGCGGCTATGAACTCCTCTGTGGAGCCTGTTCTTGGAGGATCCAAGATTACAACATCTATCTTTTCATTAGCTGCCGCCAGGTCGTTTATAAAGTGCGTTGCATCGGCGTTATAGAATTTCACATTCCTTATATTATTTATCTTGGCATTTGTGATAGCATCTTTGTGGGCATCCTTATTTAACTCCACAGATATTACTTCCTTTACGGACTTTGAAGCGATCAGTCCGATAGTTCCAATTCCCGGAATAGGCATCAAGCAGTATCTCATCCCCTTGCAAACCCGCATACTCTATTGCCTGAGAGTAAAGCTTTTCGGTTTGGTCTCTGTTTACCTGATAGAATGACTTCGGTGAGATCTTGAATGTAAGTCCGCAGAGCTCATCTGTGATATAGCCCTTGCCATACATCACTATTTCCCTGTCACCAAGTACCATACTGGTGTTTTTGTTGTTTATATTTTGAACTATTGTGGTTATCTCGGGGTGTTCTCCTCTCAGTACCTTTATAAAGGCATTCTTATTTGGAAATATTACATTTGAGGTCACCAAAACCACCATGATCTGACCGCTTTTCTTTCCTACACGTATCAATACATGGCGCAAGAAGCCGAAGCCGGTATCCTCATCATATGCCTTTATTTTAAATGAAACACACATTTTCTTTATGGTCTGAATGATACTTCCCGCCTTCTCGTCTTCTATCAGACAGTTCTTTGTATCCACCACTCTATGCGAGTTTTTTTCATAAGTTCCTGCAATGATTTTCTTGTTTTCAAAGCCGAAACCGCACTTACTTTGTTCCTATAATGATAGGGATTGTCCATTGAGACAATCCCGTCAAACTTGCCATATTTTTTTATCAAAGAATTTGCCTTCTCAAGCTTTTCTTTGACATGCTTATCGTATGGGCTGTTTATATAATCGCAGCCTCCGCATTTTTTTGCTACACTGCATTTTAAATCCTTTTTGGACTTTAAATTTCCTTTGTTACTTCTTTCAGCCATGCCTTCTCTTCTTCATTTAATCCGCCGGATATGGAATCATAGACTTGTCTTTGATAATTATTATAAAGCTCTATATCTTTCTTTGTCATTACATCCACCAAAAGCGGCTCATTGTCAATAGGTGCCATTGTAAGCGGTTCAAATCCTAAGAATCCTTCTCCCTTGTCCACCACAGTCATCAAAATTTCCATTCTGATACCGTGCTTACCGCTTATATATACTCCCGGCTCATCACTCATTATCATTCCCGGCTCAAACTCAAGATTTCTGTATACGTCTTTATTTATCTTGTTTCTGATAGATGTAGGCATCTCATGTACAGTATTTACAAAACCTACACCGTGACCTGTGCCGTGATTATAGTCAAGTCCGTAATCCCAAAGCGCCTCTCTTGCCTTTATATCAAGGCTTACACCTATAGCTCCTCTTTTAAATTTGGTATTTAAAAGTCTAAGCATTCCGATGGTTACCAAAGTGTAATGAAGCTTCTCTTCATAGGTATTTTCTCCAAGAGAAATTGTTCTTGTAACATCTGTGGTGCCGTCCTTATATGTGGCACCTGAATCAAACAAATAAAGCCCTTTAGCTTCAAGCTTCTTTGCAGTCTCATACTCGGCCTCATAGTGAACTATCGCACCGTTGTCCGCATATCCTGAGATAGTCGGGAAGCTTAAGTCAAGGAAGAGTTCATCCTCTCTTCTTAGATTGTCAAGGTAGTCTGAAGCTGTCTTTTCTGTAAGGTCGACTCCGTTTTTTACCTGATTTTTCAGCCAATAGATATACTTTGCCATATATACGCCGTCTCTTAGATGTGACTTCTTTGTATTGGCAACTTCCACCTCGCTCTTTATATTTTTCAGATATGTTACAGGACTTAACACAGAGTAGAGCTTATTGGCATTTTCTTTTTTGCTTATTGAAATAAAAGTCTTATAGCTTACATCAGCTTCATCAAAGAGTATCTCTTTGTGAGAAATACCTGCTACAGTCTCATCAAAATCGTCATAAGGCTTTATATCAATTCCGTTTTTCTTAAGATATTCTCTTACCTCGTCTGTCAGTGACTTATCCTGTATAAAGATGGTCGCTCTGTCCTTTTCAAGTATGAAATAGGATAAAAGCAGCGGATTGCACTGTATATCAAAAGCTCTGAGGTTTGTGAGCCAGGCGATATCCGACAGTGAGGAGATTATAAGCAAATCCTTTCCGTTCATCCTCTCTCTTACTTCGTTTATCTTGGTACTTGCCGACTTTCCTGCATACTTTTCATCCAATATAAATACCTTTGTATGCGGTCTTTCAGGTCTGTCAAGCCATATTTCATTTGTGATATCTTTCCCGATTTTTAGCTTGACACCGTTTTTTACCACCTTGCCTGCAATGACCTTGCCTTCCGAAAAGCTGAGTACAGAACCGTTAAATCCCAGTACTTCACCGCTCTTTAGCTTTTTTTCAAGCAATTCATCCAAAGTAGGTACTCCGGGCTCACCCATCTTCATAAGTGTAATACCCGTGTCCTTAAGCTCGCTTTCCGCCTGCAAAAAATATCTTCCGTCGGTCCAAAGAAAGGCTTCTTCCTTAAGGACAAGCAGTGTTCCCGCACTTCCTGTAAATCCGCTTAAAAATCTCCTACATTTGTCATATTCTGTAGGATATTCACTTTGATGTGCATCAGAAGAAGGGGATATCCATGCGTCTATCCCCTCTCTTTGCATTACTTTTCTTAAATCAACAATTGTCTGTTTCATAATGCTCCTTTTGTAAAAGCCCTGCTTAATATAAGTTTATCAAATCGCTACAAAACGAACCGATAATCTTATTTACAGAGCTGTTACTTATATATATATATAGTATTTATAAAGCCAAATTTTACCAATGCATTATAGACTCCGTCATCCGCTATATCATCGGTAACATAGTCCGCATATTTTTTTTTTTAGTTCCTCTATTGCATTGCCCATAGCTATTCCAAGTCCCGACTCCTCTATTATCTCCTTGTCATTCATAGAATCACCGAAGGCAACCGTATCCTTGATGTCAATATTATAATATTTACACAGTAACTTCAAGCCCTCGGCCTTGCTTGCACATTTTTCTATAACATCCGCTCCGAACATTCCTGCAAAAAGCGGAAGCTTAAGAGTAGGAAAGTTTTCTTCTATCTCTTTTGCGCCGCTTGGAGGACCTACATATGTAAGTGTCCTTACAGGCAAATCAAACAGCTTTTCCGGAGGGTAAAACTTTCTGAAGCTCTCCCCCCATCTCTTTTTGTCATAGTCATCTATTACATTCTGATTGAAGTAATAGTCCTTATCTTCCAAGGTAAGGCCCAATGAGCAGTCCTTACCTTCTACAAACTTTGCAAGCTTTTTTAAAACATCCTTGTCAAAAAAATGTTCAAAAAGCTTTTCTTCTCCTACCTTTACCAAGGTGCCGTTAAGTCCTATCACCGCATCGGGCTTTACTATATCTACAAACTGCTTACTGTCACTGTTTTCAGGATTTCTTCCGGTAGCAAGTACTATGATATGCCCCTGCTCTTTTAAACTTTCTATAGCCAAAAGAGCCGAAGAGGTTATCTTATAAGTCTTATGCTCCAAAAGCGTCATATCAATATCAAAACTGAAAATTTTTCTATTTGCATTATCCAACCTTAACTTAGTGAGATGCCAAATATCTCTTACATACTCCTCGATAGTTCTGTCAGATGAGAACTTACCTGCGTTGGCAGTCTGTGTAAGCGCCATCTTTGCCCATCTCTTCTTATCTTTGTAGGCTTTCTCCACTTCATCATGTGCTTTGGCATAGCTTCTGAAGTCCTTAAGAATAAAGTATACATCCGCTCTGTCATTGCCCTGCTTCTTTAAAAGTGAATCATAGATTTCTCTAAACTCCTCGGTATTGTTAGGAGAATAAAATCCGTTTACAAGCTGCATAAGCACTGTTCTGATTTCAGTATCGGAGTTGAAGATAGTCATAGGGTCATATCCGCCGTTGTTCTCATAGGAGATTACCTCATCTGAAGAAAGTCCGAAGATGAACGCATTATCTCTTCCCACTTCTTCCACTATTTCCACATTTGCACCGTCCATAGTTCCTAAGGTAGGTGCTCCGTTTAACATAAACTTCATATTTCCGGTACCTGAAGCCTCTTTACTTGCTGTGGAAATCTGCTCACTGACGTCTGCCGCGGCAAAGATTATCTCAGCATTGGATACCTTATAATCCTCTATGAATACCACCTTTATCTTACCGTTTATGCTCTTATCATTGTTGATGACATCCGCTACTGAATTTATAAGCTTAATAGTCTGCTTTGCTCTTCTATATCCTGCCGCAGCCTTTGCTCCGAATATAAAGGTTCTCGGATACATATCGAAGTTATCATCATTTTTAAGCTTATTATAAAGATACATTACATGAAGGATATTTAAAAGCTGACGCTTGTACTCGTGAAGTCTCTTTACCTGTACATCAAAGATGGAATTCGGATCCACATCTATACCGTTATGTTCCTTAATATACTTTACAAGTCTTAATTTATTTTGATATTTAATCTCCATAAACTCTTCCAAAGACTTGTCATCGTTTAAATACTGCTTTAGGCCGGAAAGCTGTGGCAAATCTGTAATGAATTTATCACTTCCAAGTTTCTTTGTAATCCAATCGGTTAAAAGAGGATTGGCGTGAACAAGGAATCTTCTCTGTGTGATACCGTTTGTCTTATTGTTGAACTTCTCAGGCATCATTTCATAGAAGTCTTTAAGCTCCTGATGCTCAAGTATCTGTGTATGAAGCTTTGCAACTCCGTTTACGGAAAATCCCGCTATGATTGCCATATATGCCATTCTGACCTGTCCGTCATAGAGTATTGCCATCTTCTTTTCTTTTTCAGCGGCATTATTCGGATATCTGTCTCTTATTTGCATTACAAATCTTCTGTTTATCTCTTCCACTATCTGATAAACTCTCGGGAAGTAATGACTTAAACAAGTCGATAGGCCATTTTTCAAGAGCCTCCGACATGATGGTGTGGTTGGTATATGCCATACATCTGCTTGTAATGTCCCACGCCTCATCCCAGTTAAGGCCTTCTTCATCCAAAAGAAGTCTCATAAGCTCAGGTATTGCCACTGTAGGATGTGTATCATTCAGCTGGAATACCACCTTCTCAGGAAGCATATGTATATCGCTGTGAGTTGATTTGAACTTATCAAGCGCTCTTTGAAGGCTGGCTGATATAAAGAAGTACTGCTGCTTTAATCTAAGCTCCTTACCTGCATAATGATTGTCATTAGGATAAAGCACCTCTACCAAAGTCTTTGCAAGATTTTCCTGCTCAAGTGCCTTCTGATAGTCACCCTTATCAAACTGCTCAAGGCTGAAGTTTGTGATAGCCTCCGCATCCCAAATACGAAGTGAGTTTACCATTCCGTTCTCATATCCGAGTACCGGCATATCATAAGGTATAGCCTTTACCGAACCGTAGTTTTCCTGTACAAACTTCTCTTTGCCGTTTACGTTCTCTACTCTGACATTTCCGCCGAACTTTACTATATATGAGTATTCGCTTCTCTTTATTTCAAAAGGATATCCGTTTTTGATCCAGTCATCCGGGAACTTCCTTTTGATATCCGTTTTCTATCTTTTGCTTAAACATACCGTAGTGGTATCTGATACCGCAACCGTATGCCGGATAATTCAATGTCGCAAGTGAATCAAGGAAGCAGGCGGCAAGTCTTCCAAGACCGCCGTTTCCAAGTGCAGGATCGCTCTCCTGATCTTCTATATCTGTAAGGTCAAATCCGAGCTCCTCCAAAACCTGTGCCACTTCTTTTCTTGCACCCAGGTTTATGATATTGTTGCCAAGCGCTCTGCCTATCAAAAACTCCATTGAAAGGTAGTATAAAATCTTTGCATCCTGCTTATCATATGCCTTATGTGTATTTATCCATTCATCTATGATAGTATCTTTTATGGCATAGGAAAGAGCATAAAAAACCTGCTCTTTACTGGCCTCGTCTATAGTCTTTCTGTACAATACCTTTACATTATCTTCTATAGCCTTTTTTAATTCCTTAGCGTTCATCATCGTAAGTACATCTAACCTTTCTTACTTACTCCAAGGGATGTATGTTCTCCGTTCAAGTTCCAATCTTTAGTGTATCCCTCTACATTGTTATAAACTATCTCATCTGCTAATGTATCATTCTTTATAACAGCTTCATTTTTCTTTATTATCTCGGCAATTCTGTCATTTCCGGACTGTGAAAGTACTATATGATCAACGACCTCAAAGCCCGCCTCTTTTCTCATTGTCTGAATCTTTGATATAAGCTCTCTTACAAATCCCTCTTCAAGTAGTGCGTCGTCAAGTCTTATATCAAGTACTACAGTCACCTTGTTGTCGGCTTCCGTAACGAAGTTGTCGTTCTTTGCAGTCTCGATAAGTAAATCTTCTCTGCCAAGTACCACCTTCTCACCGTCAAAGTCGAAGTTTAATGCTCCGTCAGTGTTAAGTTCCTGCATTGCCTTATGTCCGTCAAGATTTGAAAGCGCTTCTTTATCTTACCTAGAAGCTTGCCGTACTTAGGTCCGACCGTCTTTAACTGCGGCTTGAATGAGTAGCTTACAAACTCTTCCACATCATCCTTAAACTCTACAGCCTTGACATTAAGCTCATCCTCTATAATCTCAACATAGAAAGGACTAAGTACATTCTCAGCCTTAACATACATATTTCCGATAGGCTGACGATTCTTTATATTAGCGGAATTTCTTGCAGCTCTACCAAGTACCACTATATCAAGAACCTCGTCCATGCTTACTTCAAGATCTTTGTCGATAAATTCCTCATTTACCTTAGGGAAATCTGTAAGGTGAATACTTTCAGGTGCAGACTTATCCACACTTCTTACAAGATTTTGATAAATCTCTTCAGTCATAAAAGGTATCATAGGTGCTGAAATCTTTGAAAGAGTGATAAGTGCCGTATAAAGAGTCATATATGCATTTATCTTATCCTGCTCCATGCCCTTTGCCCAGAATCTCTCTCTACATCTTCTGACATACCAGTTACTCATATCGTCTGTGAAGCTTTGAAGTGCTCTTGCAGTCTCTGTTATCTTATAGTTGTTTAAATATTCGTCAACGGTCTTTACCAATGTGTTAAGCTTTGATAAAAGCCACTTATCCATTACGCTAAGCTTTTCATAGTCAAGTGTGTACTTTGTAGGGTCAAAGTTGTCAATATCCGCATAAAGTACATAGAAAGCATATGTATTCCAAGTGTACCCAGGAACTTTCTCTGTCCCTCTTCAACCGCCTTGTCATGGAATCTGTTAGGAAGCCAAGGAGCGGAATTTACATAGAAATACCATCTTATAGCATCCGCACCGAACTTGTTCAGCGCATCCATAGGGTCTACAGCATTTCCCTTTGACTTACTCATCTTCTGGCCGTCTTCATCCTGCACATGACCCATTACGATAACGTTCTTATACGGCGCTCTGTTAAATATCAGTGTCGATATTGCAAGCAGCGAGTAAAACCATCCTCTTGTCTGGTCCACAGCCTCCGAGATAAAGTCTGCCGGATACTGCGCTTCAAACTTCTCTTTATTCTCAAAAGGATAATGATGCTGTGCAAAAGGCATTGAACCTGAGTCAAACCATGCATCCAGCACTTCAGGAGTTCTTCTCATCTCCTTGCCGCACTCAGGACAGGTAATTGTCACTGCGTCAATATAAGGTCTGTGAAGCTCTATATCTTCAGGACAGTTCTTTGACATTGACTTAAGTTCTTCAATGCTTCCGATACTGTGCATATGTCCGCATTCACAAATCCAAACATTAAGAGGTGTACCCCAATATCTGTTTCTTGATACCGCCCAATCCTGGATATTCTCAAGCCAGTCGCCGAATCTTCCCTTTCCGATACTCTCAGGTATCCAGTTGATTGTATTGTTGTTTCTTATTATATCTTCTTTTACCGCCGTCATCTTGATATACCAAGACTCTCTTGCATAGTAGATAAGCGGTGTATTACATCTCCAGCAGTGCGGATAGCTGTGCTCAAATACAGGTGCGTCAAAGAGCTTTCCGTTTTCCTCAAGGTCTTTTAATACAAGCTTATCGGCATCCTTTACAAATACGCCTTCCCACTTTGTCTCTTTTGTAAGATTACCCTGTGCATCTACAAGCTGAACAAAAGGAAGGTTATAGTTTCTTCCTATTCTCGAGTCGTCCTCACCGAATGCAGGAGCTATATGTACAATACCTGTACCGTCTGTCAGAGTTACATAGCTGTCACATACTACAAACCATGCTTTACCTTTTACATTAAGTCCGCCCCAAAGCGGCTCATACTCAATGCCTTCAAGTTCCTTACCCTTATAGGTTTCAAGTACGGTATAGTCCTCTTTTAAAACTGTTTCGACCAATGCACTTGCAAGAATGTATGTATAATCTCCCTGCTTTACCTTTGAATATTCTTCGTCAGGATTTACACAAAGAGCCACATTACTTGGCAATGTCCAAGGTGTTGTAGTCCATGCAAGGAAGTATACATCCTCATCCTTTTTCTTAAATCTTACAATAGCGGATCTTTCCTTTACATCCTTATATCCCTGTGCCACCTCATGACTTGAAAGCGGTGTTCCGCATCTTGGGCAGTACGGTACTACCTTAAATCCTTTATAAAGAAGTCCTTTATCCCAAATCTGTTTAAGTGCCCACCACTCGGACTCTATATATGAATTGTGGTATGTTACATACGGGTCGTCCATATCGGCCCAGAAGCCTATTACATTTGAGAACTGCTCCCACATGCTCTTATACTTCCAAACAGACTCTTTACACTTCTCTATAAAAGGTGCAACACCGTATTTTTCTATCTGCTCTTTTCCGTTGATGCCCAGTTCTTTCTCAACTTCTATCTCTACAGGAAGTCCATGTGTATCCCAACCTGCTTTTCTCGGAACTTTGTAGCCTTTCATTGTCCTGTATCTCGGAATCATATCCTTGATAACTCTTGTGAGTGCGTGTCCCATATGCGGCTTTCCGTTGGCTGTAGGCGGTCCGTCATAGAACATATATGTAGGAGCATCTTTTCTGTCTTCGATACTCTTTTCAAAAATATGGTTGTCACGCCAAAACTTTTCAACTTCTCTTTCTCTCTCCACAAACTTTAGATCTGTAGGTACCTTTTTATACATAAAAATCCTTTCTTTGTAAGCCGGATTATAAAAAAGACCTGTCCTGTAACAGGACAAGTCAAAAACTTATAAACCACCTTTACAACATACTGTCATATGTGCTCCTATAACGGGGAAACCGGCTCACCCTACTGATATTTCAGGCGGCAACTCAGGAGTGATCTTCACTCTTGACTCCATACCGGTCTTCCACCGTCACCGGCTCGCTAAAACTTCTGCCAAGAACTACTCTCTCCGTCTCAGTCTTTATAACTAGGGATATTATAATCACTTGTAGATATTCTGTCAATGCCGCAAATCACAACAGCGGCATTATATAAGCTGTCCAGATATGGCTTATCGGCATTGCAAGTATCATAGCAGGTATCATATCGGCCACAGGAAACATCTTTACCTTTATCATTCTGAAACTTGTGGCAATCAGTATTATTCCGCCTACCGCCTTAAAATCATCAACCATTTCAGGTGTTGTATATGGCATAATCATTCCGCCGCATGAAAACAGTGTAAAGAATATAATAAATTGCGGTATGGCAATAAAGGATACCACAGGTCCCAACAGACATGAAAAAATCATAGCGGTAAACAAATCAAGTATTGCCTTTGATATAAGTAAAGTGTGATCGCCGCTCATTCCCGATACTATAGAACCGTAGATACCTGTTCCGCCTGCACAAAACAGCACTATAATGGTAAGAAGCATTTCATCGTATTCCTTATCCGATATATCGCTCTCTTTTCTTTTTACAAGTCCGAATATCAGATTTTTTAAAAGCACTCCCAGCCTGTTTATCAGATCTCCGAAATGAATTATAAGACCTATTGTAGTACCTGCAACAGTGGCGAATATAACCGCCGGCATATTTTTCATAAGCATTACGCTTGTAATACCCATTGCCAAAGCACAGGCTCCGAATACCATGTTTATCTTTTCCTTAAAATCAACACTCAAATACTTTCCGAACAATGTTCCCAATATTCCACCAATTATAATTGATGAGGAACAAAATATAACTCCTATAGGCATTTTTTTCTCCTCTCATTCACGACATATATAATAATGTAATATTTAACTTATGTCCAACGAAATTCGAATAAGTTTCATATAAAGATTTAAATTCCAATATTACTTATAGTTATACTTAACATTCCATTTTTCCCTAAATATTTAACAGAAATATTTTTGCTAAAAATCTCTGTTTTTGTAACCTAAATTTTCTATGAATCAAGCATCACTATTATTTATTTATAATTGTTTTTTTCTTAATTATTTTTTTATTTTATTTCCATATTATAGACACAATTATTCATTATATTATAAGAGCATTAGCGAATGGCTAATGCAGGTTTCAGAATTACTGGAACTACAAAAGCTTTTTCATACTCATACCGGACAGTTTAACTGTCCGGCCCCCCTAAAAATGTTAAACCACCTTTTTTCCCGGGTGGTTTTTTCTTGTATTGAATTTGAAACCGAGTTTCTTTATTGTTAGAAATGTAGCAATGTTCTGAAAGTACTTTCAATAATCTATGTTTTAACAGTTATTATAATCATATAAAAAGGAGCCTACTTTAAAGTAAGCCCCTATCTTAAAATCATTTTTTAATTAAAATCTATATATTACGCTGTCATTGCAAGCTTTCCGTCTACAACCTGAATAACCTTGGTCGGACATTTAGCCGCACATTTTCCACAGTTTGTACACTTTGAATAGTCTATAAGCGCAACATTTCCGTTCATATGTATTGCATCATCTTCACAAGCCTTTACACACATAGTACATGCGATACATCCTACCTCACATACTTCCTTAACGGCCTTACCCTTATCCTGTGAATTACACTGTACAAATGTAAATGTCTCATAAGGTACAAGGTCGATAAGCTTCTTAGGACAGGCCTCAACACATTTGCCGCAGGCAACACATTTTTCTCTGTCTACAAGCGCGATACCGTCCACTATGTGAATAGAATCAAACTCACAAGCCTTTACACATGAACCGAATCCCATACAACCGTAGCCGCAGGCCTTACCGCCCTGACCCGGAACATTCATAGCTGAATTACAGTCTGTAATACCGAAATATGTAAAGTTTTGCTTTGCCTTGTCACAAGTTCCCTTACATTTTACAAATGCAACCTCTTTTACGGCTTCACCTGCGCTTACACCCATAATCTCACCGATAATTGCCGCTACAGGAGGTCCGCCTACAGGACATTTGTTTACAGGAGCCTCACCTGCCGCAATAGCCTTGCAAGACCGTCACAACCCGGATAACCGCAACCTCCGCAGTTGTTTCCCGGCAATGCTTCTCTGACCGCTATCTCTTTTTCATCCACCTCTACTTTAAACTTCTCGCTGGCAACTCCAAGTAGGAGACCAATAAGAATACCGACTATACCGACTACAGCCGCAGCAATAATTACACTGTTCATATTTTTCCTCCTATTTTATAAGTCCTGAGAATCCTGTAAAGGCAATAGCCATAAGACCTGCGGTGATAAGGACAATAGGCATACCTGATACGGTGTGAGGAATATCATTGTGTTCAATCTTCTCTCTTACACCTGAAAGTAATACTATTGCCAAAGCAAAACCGCTGGCTGTACCTACACCATATACCAAGCTCTGTGCAAAATTATACTCTTTTGCAACATTGTCAAGTGCCACACCGAGCACTGCACAGTTGGTTGTAATAAGAGGCAGGTATACACCCAGTGCCTCATAAAGTGAAGGCATATTTTTCTTTAATACCATCTCAACAAACTGTACCAAAGCCGCAATAACCAGGATAAATACGATAGTCTGCAGATATTCAAGATGCAGCGGTATCAAAATATGTGCATATATAAGACTTGCCGCCATACTTGAAAGAGTGATAACGAATATAACCGCTGCACCCATACCTACGGAAGTCTCCGTCTTTTTTGATACACCGAGGAAAGGACACAGTCCCAAGAATCTGCTGAGCACTACGTTGTTTACGAGTGCCGCACTAATCAAAAGTAAAATCAGTTGAGTCATTATTTACCCTCCCCCGCATTTATATTTTCTTTTGCGGCTTTTGCCTTAGCAAGAGCCTCTTCTTTTTTTCTTCTTTGCTTCAAGTTCTTTCTTTTCAAGATCCTTATCAATAGTGATATGGTTTTCAAGCTTAGCCTCACCGAAGCAAGCCGCACAGTTGCCTCCACATGCTATCTCGGAGGTATTGCCTGTATTTGTGGCACTTGGAGCCTTGAAATGATTTTGTAATGCTGAAAGCAGCGCAAGTACAAAGAACGCACCCGGTGCAAGTACAAATATTGAAATTCTGTATCCGTCAGGAATAATTACTATACCGTTCGGGAATGATGCCGCAGGTAAAAATCCTTTTAAGAAAGTACCTCCACCTATAAGCTCTCTCACGATTCCTATACATGAGAGTGAAAGTGTGAATCCGAGACCCATTCCAAGTCCGTCAAAGAATGAAGGGAGTGCAGGGTTCTTTGAAGCATAACTCTCAGCTCTACCGAGAATAATACAGTTAACAACTATAAGCGGTATATAGATACCGAGTGACTTATAAAGTTCAGGTGTATAGCCCTGCATTAAGAGCTGTACAACTGTAACCAAAGACGCAACGATAACTATAAACGCAGGGATTCTCACTCTGTCAGGTATTATATTTCTCATTGCGGAGATAATTAAATTTGAAAACATTAAAACGGCTGTTGTAGAAAGTCCCATACCGATAGCATTTACAAATGATGTGGTAACTGCAAGTGTAGGACACATACCTAACATCAGAACAAAGGTAGGATTTTCTTTGAATATACCGTTATATAAACGCTCTAAAATCTTGTTCATATTTCCTCCTTATTCCAATATTGAATTAAAGTAAAGCGCTGCATTGACAGCATTTGTAACGGCACTGCTTGTGATGGTTGAACCGCTTATAGCAGCGATTTCATTGTCACCGCTTGCACTGCCCTTTACAAGCTTAAACTCTTTTGTATTTTTGTTTGCATACTGAGAGTAGAAATCTTTTTCTCCGGCTCTCATACCAAGTCCCGGTGTCTCAGCCAATGTAAGGAATGTAATTCCCACTACCGTACCGTCAGACTTAATACCTACCGAAAGCTGAACGGTACCGTTGTAACCGTCCTTTGATGTTGCGGTAATAACTCTTCCGACATTGTTTCCGGAGCCATCCTTTGCATCCACAACCTCATCAATAGTTACATGGCCGAAGCCTTTACCTGATATTTCATCTGCAGTCTCTGCAATCTTTGCTGTTTCCGCATCGCTTGCCTCAAAGTCTTTGCATCCGGGAATACCACTGCATAAGCTTCATTCTTTGCAGCCTTTGCGGCTGCCGCTATAGGTGCCTTTGTAATATCATATACAAAGCCCAATATAAGTCCTGAAATAAGGGTTATAGCAAATAAAATAATCGCATCTTTTATAAATCCTGATTGCTTTTTCATGCCTTCTTTGCCTCCCTTCCGAATGCCTTAGGTAATGTTGCTTTTTCAATCAAAGGTGCCACTATATTTCCGATAATGATTGCATATGAAACACCTTCCGCATTACCTCCGAAAAGTCTGAACAATCCTGTCAATATACCTATAAATATAGCAAAGTAAACCTGTCCCATCTTTGTTACCGGAGTACTTACATAGTCTGTTGCCATAAAGAACGCACCGAAGATAAGTCCGCCGCCAAGTACATGATAAAGTACTGTTGTAGGATTGTGGTCACCGAAGATAAATACAAATACCGCTACAGTTGCAATATATATAAGAGGTATTCTGAGTGAAATAACCTTTCTTACCACCAAATAGATTGCACCTATAAGAAGAGCAATTGTTGAAACCTCTCCTATTGTTCCCGGTATTCTTCCGAGGAAAATATTCAAAAGCTTGTACTGATCAAGTGCCTTTTCTATACCGTTTGCTCTTAAAAATCCGAGCGGTGTAGGTGTTGATGTTGAATCAAACTTTAGTGCCGTAGAGCTGAAGTTTGTCATAGCTCCCGCAAATGATATAAGCATAAAGCATCTTGCTGCAAGTGCCGGGTTCATAAAGTTCTGACCGAGTCCGCCATAGAGCTGCTTTACAACAATTATTGCAAACACACCGCCAAGTATAGGCATCCATACAGGAATCTGCGGCGGCATATTGAGGGCTAATATAAGTCCTGTAACTACAGCTGAAAAATCTCCTATAGTTATCGGTTTATTCATAAATTTCTCATATAAGTATTCAGCAAGTACACATGAAAGAACTGTACATATAACAACTATAAGTGCAGAAATACCGAATTGAAAGCATCCGAAAGCCAATGTCGGAATCATTGCAATACAGACATCCTTCATGATACCGGCAGTAGATGAATTATCCCTTACATGAGGAGATGATGAAACATTAAATTTGCTTGCCATTATTTCCCCTCCTTCTTTGCCGCTGCAGCTCTTCTCTTTGCCGCTACAGCCTGACGCATATATTTAAATCCTTGTGTAAGCGGTCTCTTTGCCGGACATACATAGGCACATGAACCGCATTCCACACATTCCATACCGTTTAACTTCTCAAACCCTTCAGTATCGTCTGCAAGTGCCTTTTCCATCATAAGCACAGGAACAAGGAAGCTTGGACAAGCGTCAACACATCTTCCACATTTGATACACGGTGTCTCAGGATTATCCTCAACTTCATCATTTACAAATGTTGTTATAGATGATGACGCCTTTGTAACAGGTATATCAAGCGTAAAGAGCGCCTGACCCATCATAGGTCCGCCTGAAAGAACTTTTCTCGGCTCTTTTTGAAACCGCCTGCGGCCTCTATAAGCTCCTGATAGTTCATACCTGTTCTGACTTTAAAGTTCTGCGGTGTTGTAATCGCATCACCTGTTATTGTAACAATTCTTCTGATAAGAGGTGTAGACTCAACTACCGCGTTATAAATAGATATAACGGTATCGGTATTGTCGACTATACATCCCACATCTGCAGGCAACTTGCTTGAGTTCAACTTTCTTCCTGTGCAGGCATAGATAAGTGAACGCTCACCGCCTTGCGGATACTTTGTATAAAGCTCCACCACTTCTATCTTTGACTCGTTCTTTACAAGTTCTCTAAGTTTTTCAATAGCTTTCGGCTTATTGTTTTCAATTCCTATAATACCTTTTGCATTAGGGAAAAGCTGAAGTATAACCTTTAGTCCTCCGACTATTTTTTCAGGTTCTTCCATCATAAGTCTGTAGTCGCTTGTAAGATAAGGCTCACACTCCGCACCGTTTACAATAATATAATCAATCTCATTTTCATTCTTCGGTGAAAGCTTTACATGTGTAGGAAATCCCGCACCTCCAAGACCTACAATACCTGCCGCTTTCACTATGTTTCTGATTTCATCCTTGGAAAGCTTGGTGTAATCTCTTTTTTCTCCGAAACCTTCTATTGCACGGTACTCTTTATCATCTTCGATGATAACGGAATTCACCATTGAACCGTTAGCGACTCTTCTCGGCTCGATTTTTTTCACTTTTCCGGACACTGAGCTTACTACATTGGCTGAAATAAATCCTCCGGCCTCTGCAATGATTTGTCCGACCAGCACTTCATCTCCAACAGCCACCAAAGGTTTTGCAGGTGCACCGATATGTTGAACTAACGGAAAAACCATCTCGGAACCCTTTGGTTGTAGCACTGTTATAGGGTGTTCCATTGAAAGTTCCTTACCTTCATACGGATGCACACCACCAATAAATGTAGCTAATCCCATATTTTTCTCCTCTTCCTATCCGGGTAAATAAAATGTAATTTAAAGCAGTATACAAGTACATATAATGTCAACTCACAAGCAGATTACTAAAGCAAATCATAATCTCTTAAAACACAAATAAACCAAGAAGCCGCAAAAATTCTTAGTCATTCGGTATATCACCGTCAAAAGCATTTTATCACCCACATTTTTCTTTATTATACCATATTTGTACAAACTTAAAGATGATTATTGAGTATTTATATTGCACTTTTTTTGCATACATTGTGTAAAAATTATATACCTTATGTATCTATTGCAAAATATTATGTAATATAAACCTATATATCATCTCTTTACTATACTACACTTAGTCTATAATCTTATACATATAATTTCAATCTAAATAAAAATAATATAGCAAAAATATTTTTTTGAAAACAAAAAAACTACCGCCTTTGATTCCAAAAGCGATAGTTTTTTATTACATCTTATCAGGTGCTTCTATTCCAAGTAAGTTTATAGCTGTTTCAAGTATCTCCTCTGTCAAAAGAATAGTTGCCAGATAACTCTTTTTCTTCTTCTCATCAGTCTCTGTAAGTATTTTTATCTCATGGTAGAATGAATTGAATGTATTTGAAACGGAGTAAATAAACTGACATATTCTATGCGGAGCCAGCTCTTCCCATGCCGTCTTCATAACCTCATTGTACTGTGACAATTCCATATAAAGTTTCTTATGAATATCCTCTACAGGTACTGTCAAGTCACTAAGACTTATCTGTTGTGAACTGCTTTCATAATACTTTTCCAATATAGACTTTATTCTGACTATTGTATATAGGATATAAGGTCCTGTATTTCCTTCAAATGAAGTAAATCTGTCAATATCGAATATATAGTCCTTTGCAGCCTGATTGCTGAGGTCGGCATACTTTATAGCTGCAAGCCCTACAATCTTTGCGGTATTTCTTGCCTCTTCATCTGATATGTCTCGACTTTGTTTTATCTTTGCAAAAACCTCGTCTGCAATATCATTTATAACGGCTTCCAGACGAACCACGCCGCCGTCTCTGGTCTTTAGAGGCTTGCCGTCCTTACCGTTTATTGTACCGAAACCTATATACTTAAGCTCATGACTTTTCGGTACAATTCCTGCTATTCTTGCCACTCTGAAAAACTGTGTATAATGAAGTTCCTGCCTCTTATCGGCTATATAGATGTACTCATCAGGAGAATAAAGCTTTTCTCTCTCCACAAGGGTTCCCAGATCCGATGTGGCATAGAGTGCCGCACCGTCCGACTTTCTGATAATACATGGAGGCAATTCCTTCTTATCTCCCTCCATACCTATATCAACTACAAGTGCTCCCTCCGACACTCTTGCAATCATTCTGTCTTCAAGATCCTTTATAAGATCGGGGATATACGGATCCGCATCGGATTCGCCCTTCCAAAGGTCAAAATCCACAAGCAGTGAACCGTAGTTTTTCTTCAAATCCGCTACAGACAAATCCATAATATGCTGCCAGATGGCTCTGTAAGGCCTATAACCCTTTTGAAGTTCCAATGTGGCTTCCTGCGCCCTTTGTTTAAAGTCCTCGTCGACCTTTGACTTTTTGGAAGCCGCAGGATATATCTCTTCAAGATCGTTTAACGTAAAAGGCGCTTCCTTAGGATACTCACCGTCATAGTCTTTCTTAAAATACACGAGCTCAGGGTTTCTTTCTCTAAGTTCTTCTATTATAAGTCCCATCTGAAGTCCCCAGTCGCCCAGATGCACGTCGGATATCACTTCATTTCCGAAAAATCTTCCCATTCGCTTTAGACACTCGCCGATAATTGCCGAACGAAGATGTCCTATATGCAACGGCTTTGCCACATTTGCACCGCCGTAGTCGATTATTATTTTCTTTGAAGGATTGTCAAGTTCCACTCCGTATTTTTCAGAGTTTGACATATCCCTAACGTATTTTTCTATAAAAGCGGAACTTATATTTATATTGATAAATCCCGGCATAACAGCCTCTATTTTATCAAAGCTATCACTTTCTTTTAAAAGCTCCACAACTTCATTTGCAATATCAATAGGTTTTTTCTTAAATACCTTGGCAGCCGCCATTGCACCGTTGCACTGATACTCACACAGGTCAGGCCTGTTTGAAATATTGACCTTACCGAACCTGTCGTCACCATACAATTTTGCAAAGGCGGATTTTAATTCATCTGAAATCAATTCTATAATTGTCTTCATATTTCTCCACTTATTTTTTATTCCGTAAGCCTTTATAAAGGCCGTCAAAGTTAACCGTTACAAAAAAGGACGGTCCTAAGACCGCCAAATACTAAATCATTAAACTCTTGAAAGATACTCACCTGTTCTTGTATCAATCTTGATCTTATCACCAAGATTTACAAACAACGGAACATATACGGTAGCACCTGTCTCAACTGTTGCAGGCTTTGTAGCACCCTGTGCCGTATTTCCGGCAAATCCCGGCTCTGTATCTGTGATTTCCAACTCTACAAACAATGGCGGCTCTACTGAAAATACATTGCCGTTGAATGAACAAATCTTGACCATCTCATTCTCTTTTACAAACTTAAGTGCATCTCCGACCTTGTCCTTGTTGAGTGCTATCTGGTCAAATGTCTCCACATTCATAAAGTTGTACATATCACCGTCTGAATACAGATACTGCATATCCGCTCTGTCAATTCTTGCCTGTGGGAATTTCTCAGTAGGTCGGAAAGTTCTCTCAACAACGCTACCTGTGATTACATTCTTAATCTTTGTACGAACGAATGCAGCTCCCTTTCCCGGCTTAACATGCTGAAACTCAAGAATCTGAAAAACCTGACCTTCCTCAATCTCCAATGTCAAACCATTTTTAAAATCACCTGCTGAAACCATTTATATCTCCTCCTAAACTTTCATGCGATACTCACGATATTTTATAACAATTTTTAATTCAAATCAAGCTAAAATTTACCGCCCCGTAACATTCTTTACTATATATTCCATTGCCAATGTATATCCGTCAAGCCCAAGTCCCGCTATCTGTCCGTTACACACAGGCTGTGTAAGTGATCTGTGCCTGAACTCCTCCCTGTCGGAGATATTTGATATATGAACTTCCACTTTTATACAGCCAAGACTTTCAAGCGCATCTCTTATTGCCACACTTGTATGGGTAAATGCCGCAGGATTTATTACAATACCTGCCACATCTTCAAAGTATGCTTCCTGAAGCTTGTCAACTATTGCACCCTCGTGATTGCTTTGAAAACATTCCACTTCCACTTTAAGCTCTTTTGCCTTTTCTTCAATCATCTTCAGAAGATAATTGTAGTCCTTATTTCCATAGACTTCCTTGTTTCTGATACCGAGGAAGTTCATATTTACACCGTTTATTACCAAAATCTTCATTTCATTCTCTCTTTTAACTTTTCAGTAAGTAAAGTCTTCACCTTTTCAACTACAGGCTGCTCCACCTTTACATCATTCCATATCTCAAAGCTTGCAACTCCCTGAAGTATAAGCATATCAAGTCCATTGATACATTTTTTATTTGCTTTAAGCATATTTTTGATAAATACAGTCTCAAAAGGAGTATAGATTAAATCAATTCCGTATTCACATTTTTCATAGAATCCCGCATCATCTATTATGCACTCATCAATTTTCGGATACATACCTACATTGGTGGTCTGAAACACAAAATAATCGCTATGCTCCAAAATATTTAAATTTTGTTTAAGCTCATCCAATGACACTACAGATATATTTTTAAAAGTATCGCGCACCTCTTTTTTAAGCTCATCTGCTCTTTCAACATTTCTGTTTATGATGGTGACGGACTTTGCACCTTCTTCTACCACCAGATATAATGCAGCCTTTGCCGCACCTCCTGCACCCAGAAGTATCACATTTTTACCCTTGATACTCATCCCGTTATTTTTTATACTGTGCTTTAAACCGAGGATGTCGGTGTTATAGCCCTTATATCCGCTCTCTACCTTTTTTAGAGTATTTATGGCTCCGATTTTTTTTGCTCTTTCATCTATATTGCTTACTATATTGAGCATATCTTTTTTGAATGGAATCGTGACATTAAATCCCTTTATTCCAAGAAAATAAGCACCATCTATTGCGGCTTTTATATTATCCGTTACATGAAATGCCACATAGCTCATATCAATATTCATCTCTTTTGCCAGAGCATTTTGTAAAAGAGGTGACAGACTGTGCTCTATAGGATTGCCTACTATACCGTATACACTTGTACTTGCACTAATCATTGTTTCTTCCTTTTTCTAAACCTCTTTTATAAAAGAACAATACAATTCTTTCAAGGTATCTTTTCAAAACTATCTGTATCTCCTCTTTCGGACTTATAGGGTCAACCAGTATGGAATACACTCCGGCACTGTTTGCTCCCCAGATATCCGTAAAAATCTGATCTCCGATAAAAACAGTCTGAGTATCCTTTACTTCAAGCAGCTCCATCGCCTTTATATATCCTCTTTTTGAAGGCTTATTCGCCTTATAAATATACTCCGAATTTACCGCCTTTGCAAAGGGAAGCACTCTCTTTTCTTTATTATTTGATATAAGACAGGTCTTAAAGCCTATATCTCTCAAATTCTTGAAAAAAGCGACATTTGAACCGTCCGCCTTTGTCCCATGTGTGGTCAAGGTATTGTCTATATCAAAAAGTATTGCTCGAAACCCCCTGTTATACAGCCCCCTGTAGTCTATATCATATATATCTTTCTTATACAATCTCGGAAAAAGTTTATTCATAAATATCATTTCTTTAAAAGCTTTGCAATTTCGTCCATAAAAGTACTTACATCCTTAAACTCTCTGTATACGGACGCAAACCTTACATAGGCCACCTCATCAAGATTTTTCAGTTGTTCCATCACAAGTTCACCTATCGTTCTTGTAGGTATTTCACTGACTTCCATCGCATATATTTGATTTTCTATCTCATCAACGGTCTTTTTTATTTCAGCAGTGGATACAGGCCTCTTATGACAACTTTGTATAATTCCCGCTTCTATCTTCGACCTGTCAAAGTTTTCTCTGGACTCATCCTTTTTTATTACCATAAGAGGTATTGTCTCAAGCTTTTCATATGTGGTAAATCTCTTATTGCAGCTTTCGCACTGCCTTCTTCTCTTTATTGAAGAGTTGTCGTCGGCAGGGCGTGAGTCTATAACCTTTGTATCCTGTGCTTGGCAAAATGGGCATTTCATACGCTAATACGCTATCCTTTATATTTTAAAATTCGTTAAGTCCTTCACTTCCTTTGTAGTCAAAAACACCGTCGTCATATTCGTAAGGTAAGTTTTTGTAATCATCGTCATAGTCAAGCGAATCGTTATCATAATCAAAGTAGTCAAATACACTGTCATGATTATAGTAATTTCTGTCTGAATCAGGTGAATTTAAAACTGCGATAATAATAAATACCGCGGATATTATAGAAAGTATAAATCCGATTATTGAAAGTATCAAACCTATTACAGCCTTTGCATCCGCTTCGTTACCGTTTCTTGTGGACAGTACAAACAGTACCACTCCTGCTATTCCAAGCGGAAATCCTACACACATACAACATAGTACACAGCTTAGTATTCCCACTATCAAACATGCTACCGAATATTGCTTTTCCAATATTTTCCTCCTTAAATAAAATCATTCAGGCAAATAGACCCATAAGGTCTTATCTTCATCTTATAAGAAGAACCCTCGCCTAAAAATCCGTCCATATATGCAACATACTCGTCACTGTACTCTTCAGGTACCATTGCCATTATTACTCCTGCAAAACCTCCGCCATGTACTCTGGTTGCACCTACATTTTTATCCTTCAAAAATCTCTCTGAAAGTGCAAGTGCCACTGTGATACCCTGTTCGTTCGGTGCGGCATTTGTATACACATTCTGAAGATACTTCCATGACGAATTGCCGCTTTCGGTTATGTTTTTCAAGAATGTATCAAAGTCATTATGTGCAAGTGCATTCACCTCAGCCTCCACTCTCTTGTTCTCATCAAAGAAATGTATACTTCTTAACACAGCTCTGTCATTTGCATACTCTCTTATCTGTGGCAAATTCTTATAAAATTCTTTTTCATCCACCTCGGACAGTGTATTTTTACCGAAGTACTCCGCCACCTTCTTCATCTCCGAAGGTATGGATGAGTAATCCGCAGAAAGGTCGGCATGACCTCTTCCTGTTTGAACTATAATAAGATCATGTGCCGCAGATGAAAAATCAAAATCTATCTCTGTAACTTTCGGCATATCCGGATTTTTAAAGTCAATACTTATCAGTCCGCCGTAGGCACAACACATCTGATCCAAAAGTCCGCTTGCCTTATCCCAATAGTGATTCTCTGCATACTTTCCTATATATGCATAATCAGTCTTTGAAAGTTTCCCGTCATTGAACAGTGTATTTATTATCTGACATATAAGAGTCTCAAACGCCGCAGATGAACTTACACCTGCACTTGATATAACATTACTTGTGATATATGCGTCAAATCCGCCTATATTGGCATTTCTTTCTACAAAGCCTGCCAAAATACCCTTAGTAACTCCGTAGTTCCTACCTTTTCCACTCCCGGTTTTATATCGTTTATATCTATACTGAACTTTTGTGAAAATGATTCACTCACAATATTTACAATATTTGAACCGTTATCCGCCGCGGCTGCTATACAGTCAAGGTTTATACTTCCTCCAAGGACCTTGCCGTTGTTGTGATCCGTATGATTTCCTGAAATCTCCGTTCTTCCGGGAGATGAGAACAGTTTAACATCTTTTTCACCGAATTCTCTTACAAATCCTTGTAAAACATCTTCATATCTCTTTAAATTATCCTTAACTCCCGCCTTGGTATACAATTTCTCCAATAATTCCTGCCCTTTATTTCCCAATGCAGCCTTTGTATCAAGTAAATTCATAAAATCCTCGCTCTATATTAGTAAAACAAGCTCTAAATAACTTCATGTTTTCTAAAATTAGTTTATCATAAAATCAAAAAAAGTACACAATTATTATTGTGTACTTTTAATTTATCCTACAGCGATGACTATACCTCCGTCACCTGCATACAATGTCGCAACTCCTGCACCGTTTACAATCTTTATATCCTCAAACTTACCTGACTTTCTGAAAAGATCGGCCACATATTCGCCCCTCTCCAAATTGTTTATATGTGTGATACATACGGTCTTCTCGGATGCATTCTCTCCCGCCTCTTTTACGGCTATCTCCACCATCTTTGCAAGCGCCTTTTGCATACCTCTTTGTTGGTCTTTTTTTATTATTACACCGTCCACGGCACCCATTATAGGCTTTATATTGAGGGCCGACGCTATAAATGCGGTAACTGCAGAAAGTCTTCCGTTTTTCCTTAATGTATCAAGAGTCTCAATAACAAAGTATGTCTTCATCTCATCTCTAAGCTTTATGATTTTCTTTGAAATATCCTCAAATCCAAGTCCCTGCTTACAAAGCTTGTCAAGCTCCAACATCAGTCTGTACTGACCTGCCGAAGCCGACCTTGAAGAAAGTACCAAAATATCCTTGTGCTCATGTTCTTCTTCATAAAGTTTCTTTCCAATCTCGGCACTTTGGTAACTTCCGCTTAAGTGTTCTGAAAGCGTTACCACAAAAGCCATATCGGTATCACATTCCATAGCTTCTTTGAAAGCCTCAGGAGACGGACAGGCACTCTTTGCTCCTATCTTTGACTCCGCCATTCTTTTTATAAAATCTTTTTGATTAAATTTATCATCATCTTTAACACTGTAATCTCCGATTTCAAGTGTGAGAGGTACAATGACTATATTGTCATCTTTCTTTAGATTATCATCCAAATCGGTACAACTGTCTCCAATTAATCTATATGTCATATATCTCAACTCCGTTTAATGTAGTTTTAAAAACTACATTCATTATAATTATACAGCCGATATAAGTCAAGCATAAGTAAAAATGTGTTTACACTTATCTCACCTTATTTTTATAAAATATCTTGATATTCTACAGATATATGATAAAATCGTTAGATGCATAAGGTAATACGCTTTATGTAAATTATTTACTAAAGAGGTTTTGCAAAATGAAATTAAGCGCAAGAAATCAATTCAAAGGAATTGTTACTAATGTTAACGAAGGTGCTGTAAACGGCATCGTATCTATCAATGTAAACGGAGAGGCAGTTTCATCCACTATTTCAATGAACGCCATCAAGGAATTGGGACTTAAAGAGGGTGTTGAAGCTGTTGCCATTATCAAAGCTACAGAGGTTATGATTGCAACTGAGCTTCCGAAGATATCTGCAAGAAACAAATTCAAAGGCACAGTAAAGAATATTCAGGTAGGTGCCGTAAACGATATAGTAACTCTTGAGACAAAGCTTGGCATAGTTTCTTCTACAATATCAAAAAATGCCGTAGAGGAGCTTGAACTTGCCGTAGGTAAGGAAGCATATGCTATTGTAAAAGCTACATCTGTTATGGTAGGTGTTGAATAATTCAATAAAAATGAGGCTGCCACATTTGATGTGACAGCCTCCTCATATAATCAAGTGTTTTTTGTTGAAAATTCAAGGTTTTTGACCTTGTCTGTCTCAGTAAATAAGCCAGAGTTACGAACATTTCGGTGTATCTGGTACTGAAATAGCGGTAAAAGGGTACACGAAATAAAACGTCATTATTTTTCGCTTTACTGGCCTTGTGTATACCCATCCCTCTATGGCAGCTAACCTCCTATATCCACCAGGATCATCTCTGTCTCCAGAGGTCCTAACTTCCTTCGTCCTGCCTGCCCATAACTAGGGTGTCAGCTATGCTCCTTTACGGGGTCATGCCCCATGGTTACAATTCCTGCCGACTACCGGCTCATTCTTTGTATTGTTGATTACTGACTCGCTTCCTGTACCAGCACTGTGATCAGTGGACGTTATCTGCTACATTCTGCTTTGTTTAGTGACCTCCCATAGGACGGCCGCCGTATTGATTACATTGTACGCTTATGCTACCTGCAGATATACTGCCGGTCTCTTTATATCACCAACCAGCTTTTGGGGATCATAGTCCACGCCCTTGGTCAGCATTGCAAAGAAGACACGGAGCAGCTTTGCCGCCACAGCCATCAGCGACTGCATCTTCTTTAATGGCTTCAGCTTTCTGGTTGTATAGTATGAGTGGAGTTCCCTGAACTCCGGATTCTTTGAAACAAGGGACATTGCAACCTCGAAGAGCAGATATCTTAGTCTCTTTCGACCTCGTCTGCTTATTGTTGTCTCACCCTTATGTTTACCCGAACTATTCTCAACCAATGCTAAACCTGCAAGTTTCTGCAGTTCTTTTGGGTTATTGAAGCGGCTTATATCGCCTACTTCAGCCAGGAATCCCGACACCGTCTTAATTCCTACTCCCTTAATTTCCAACAGCTTTTCAGCCATTGGAATCTTTTTTACCAGCTCTTCAATCAGAGCTACTACTTCCTGAAGACGAGTATTTCTGGACTCATAATCCTCCAGCAGCATACGGATTTCCATCCTTGCAGATATTTCACCTTCTTTGCTTCCAACACTGTGCTCAGCAGCTTCTATCAGGGTCTTTGCCCTCGCTTTCCCAACTGCTCTCACCTTCGCATCTCGCCAGATTTGGTTCACCCCATCGATACCCAACGTCAGGATATCTTCCGGAAGTGGCGCCACCTTAAGAATCAGCATTCCGCTTTTAGCATCCGGCTGCCCGTACACTGTTTTGTATTCAGGAAAATATATATTGAACCAACGACTGATCCTATTCTGAATTCTTGTAAGCTCCGCTTGTAGCTGAAATCTCATGTTAGATGCAGTTCTAAGATCTGCATAAACACCCTCAGGCAGGTATGGGATCATGTAACGTCCCTCTCTAACTAGTCCTGCTATGACTTTCGGATCCTTACGATCGTTCTTTGTCGGATTGTTATCGTCGAGTTCTTTTGATTTCTTTACATGATGAGGATTCACAAGAACCGGCTTCATCTCGTTGTCCTGAAGGAACTTACCAAGATTGAACCAGTAGTGGCCGGTAGGCTCCATTCCTGGAACCACTTTGTCCTTACCATGCTTTTCTTTGATGTCCAGAATCCATGCCTTAAACGTCACGAATCCGGCCTCATCATTACTAAACTTTAATGGTTTCTTAGAATACTCGATTCCTCGGTAATCAAAAGCTCTTGCATAATGCGTTTCACTTCCGACATCGATTCCGAGCACCAAAGTAGTTTCTGTAATTGCTTCAATTTTTGTGTTTTGTGTGTTAGACTTCATTGTAGATACCTCTCTGTTTGATAAGATTTACCAACCTGCCAGTCAGTAGTCTTATTTTACTCTGAGGTATTTTCAATTTTCAACGTCCACCATTTAAATTATACAGGAAGCTCCTTTTTTATTTAAGTTTTAACATAAGTTCATTGCTTCTTTTTATAAATGCAGTCATTCTCTCAGGTGAGAGCGGGCTATGTGATATGGAAGCCATATCATAGAGCTGCTCACAAATCATATTAAAATACTCTTTGTGACTGTCTGATAAGAGTTCCTTTACAAGCGGATGATTTGCATTAAGCACAAGTGTCTCTCCTTCGCCTCCGAACATGGAAGGGTCCATTCCCATCATACCGTACTGCTTCATCATCTCCTGCATTCTTCTGCTCTCTTCAGATACAGTAATAACTGAAGAAACCTCATCATTCTTCAGATGCTCCACACTTACCTTAAGCTTATCGTTGTGAAGTGCGCTCTTTACCTTCTCACATAATTCATCATAAGCCTTCTTTGATTCCTCGCTTATATCCTCACTTCTCATATCATCACTGACATCGGAGTCTATTCTTAAGAACTTTACATCTCCTCTCTTCATTTCAAGAGTTGATATAAAAGGTACATCTATACTGTGCGGAAGTACTACAGCATCCTTGCCTGCCGATTTGAAGATATTTACATACTGACTCTGCTCTTTTACATCATTTACATAGAAGATATCAGTCTTTTTCTCTTCATTTTCTTTTGCCTTTTCATCACTGTCCGTTTTCTCATCTGCAGAATCACTCTCAGGCTCATCAGACTTGTTTTCTTTTATAAGCTCATCAACTGTAAGGTATTTGTCATTTATGGTTTTGAATAAAATGTAATCCTCCACCTTCTTGCCGAACTTCTCATCTTTTAAGTATCCGTACTTTATAAAAGGTGCTATATCATCCCAGTACTTCTCATACTTATCTCTCTCGGTCTTGCACATTCCGGAAAGCTTGTCCGCCACCTTCTTTGCAATATACTCCGAGATTTTCTTTACCGAACCGTCATTTTGCAATGCAGATCTTGATACATTAAGAGGAATATCCGCACTGTCTATTACACCCTTTAACAGCAGTAAAAACTCAGGAATAACTTCTTTTATATTGTCGGCAATAAACACCTGATTGTTGTAAAGCTTTATAGTACCCTCTATAGAGTCGTACTCGCTGTTTATCTTAGGGAAGTAAAGTATACCTTTCAGATTGAAAGGATAATCCATATTCAAATGAATCCAGAAAAGCGGCTCCTTGTAGTCCATAAACACTTTTCTGTAGAATTCAATATACTCCTCGTCGCTGCACTCGTTAGGATGCTTTGTCCAAAGCGGATGTATATCATTTATCGGAACAGGACGCTTTACTATCTTTACCTTTCCTTTGCAGGTTCAACTTCCACAACTTCTTTGGTACCGTCTTCTTTCTCCTTTTCCTCAGTCTTTGCCGGCTCTATGATATTCTCTATAACGGTATCGGTATCCAAAAGCTCTGATTTGTCTATTATCTCTGAAGCCTCTTCTGCATCAATATCCTTTAAGAAAATCTCTTCAGGCATAAAGGAACAGTATTTGTTTAAAATTTCTCTTACTCTGAACTCGTTTGCAAACTCGTGGCAGTTCTCATTCAGATAAAGCGTGATGGAAGTTCCTCTTGCAGCTTTATCTCCTTCACCCATTTCAAACTCAAGTCCGCCGTCACTTACCCAATGAACAGGCTTTGAACCTTCCTTATATGACAATGTATCTATAGTCACCTTATCGGCAACCATAAATGCGGAATAAAATCCGAGTCCGAAATGTCCTATTATCTGCTCTTCATTTGCCTTGTCTTTATACTTTTCTATAAAATCGACAGCACCTGAAAAAAAGCTATTTGATTTATATACTTTTCAACTTCTTCCTCGGTCATACCGATACCGTTGTCGATAAAGCGTATAATCTTTTGCTTTGGACTGATTTCAACATCAATCTTATACTTTTCATCTTCAGATTTTTGTAAACTCACCTGCAAGACTTAACTTTTTTTAAGTTTTGTTATTGCATCTGTCGCATTTGATATCAACTCTCTAACAAATATATCATAGTCTGAATACAGCCATTTTTTTATAATCGGAAAAAAATATTTTCACTGTTTATTGATAAATTTCCCTTTTTTTCATGTCATCACCTCTCAAATAAATTAGCAAATGCTTCACATTTGCCTGATATATCTATTATATCAACCAAAATACAAATGTCAATAAAAAATTAGCACTCGAGTAACTCAAGTGCTAATAGTTTTAATTTTATTCAACCAATTTATCAAGTTCCTTTACGGATTCGGTTTCACTTGCCACTATATGGCTTGCTTTTGATGCGTACTGATTTACGGCTCCCTGTGACTTCTTGATATTTTGCATTGTACCAGGTCCTGCAACACAGCCTCCCGGACAAGCCATACCTTCAAGAAGATATCCCGGATACTTTCCGGCCTTTGCCATCATTACCATCTTCCTACAGTCAACCAATCCCTCCGCATTCATAACATTAACTTCTTTGTCAGGATATTGCTTCTTTATAACACCTACTACCGCCTTTGCGACTCCTCCCGCTACGGCAAAGTTTCTTCCGGCTGTAGAAGCGTCGTTGACACCGTTAGGATCTTCCTCAAGATTTTCAATATCTATATGCTTGGCATCAAAGATTCCTGCCATCTCCTCAAATGTCAGTACAAAATCCACCTCACTTCTAACCTCTGTCCACATAGCCTCAAGCTTCTTTGCAGAGCAAGGTCCTATAAATACCACCTTACCGTCAGGATGATGTTTCTTTATAAGTCTGGCTGTCAGTGTCATAGGTGTAAGCGCCATTGATATACAATTTGCCTGATCCGGGAATACCTTCTTTGCCATCAATGCCCATGAAGGACAACATGATGTACCCATAAAAGGTAACTTTTCAGGAACCTCAGCAAGGAAGTCCTCGGCCTCTTGAGTGGCGCAAAGATCGGCACCTATTGCAACCTCAAATACGTCCGCAAATCCGAGCGCTTTCATAGCCGCACGAAGTTTTCCCGGTGTAACCTTAGGTCCGAACTGTCCTACGAATGCAGGTGCAATCGCCGCATATACTCTCTCTCCCGACTGTATAGCTCTGATAGTCTGGAAAATCTGTGACTTGTCCGAAATAGCACCGAAAGGACAGTTTACAAGGCATTGTCCGCAGGATACACATTTGTCATAGTCGATATCGGCCTTTCCGTTCTCATCTGAGGAAATGGCGTCCATACCGCATGAAGCCGCACAAGGTCTTGTCTGTATTATTATTGCATTGTAAGCACAGACATTTGCACATCTTCCGCATTTGATACACTTTTCCTGATTGATACTTGAAAATCCGCTCTCTTTGTCGATGCTTACAGCACCTGTAGGACAAACCTCGGCACAAGGATGTGCAAGGCAACCCTGACAGCCGTTGGTAACATAGACTCTTTTTTCCACGCAGCCGTGACAGGCAAACTTTATAATATTGATCAACGGTGGTGTATAATATGTTTCAGCCTTATCAGCCAGTTCTATACCCTCTGAAAGCGGAGCATGATTTGCCGCACTTCTGTAAGGCAATCCCATAGCAAGTCTTAATCTCTCTCCGACTATAGCTCTCTCCAGGAAACATTGTTTCTAAAATTTCCAACCTCGCCCGGAATGATCTTATACGGAAGTTCTTCTATTCTCTTATCCACAGGCCACTCCGTGTGGTATGCCATTCTTGCAACTTCCCTAAAGATTCTGTGCCTTATTTCCTGAATTCTTGTTTCAACACCTCTCACAATATTCCTCCACTAAATAAATCCTTTGTTAAGAGACGGATAACCGCCTCAATGAGCAGTTATATTTTACTATATCCAAAAAAATAAAAATAAAGTAAGGTTCGTTATTTCTTTGGCAATTTCATGTTTTTTTATAAGAAACAGCCAATTTTAAATATAAATATACAAAAAGGCAGGCTATATAGCCTGCCTAAAATGTTTATACACTATAGACCTAAAAATATGTCTAAATTAGTTTTCTTTCTTCTTTGTAGCTACTACAAAAGCACCGCCTACAGCTGAAAGACCGAGTAATGCTGCATATAATCCCATTGCTGAAGCATCTGCTGTCTTAGGAACATTTAATCTGCCTCTCTTAGCAGCTGTAACGTCTCCCTTTGTTGCACCGTTGTTGTTAGCGCCTGCAGGTCCTACATTTCTTGTATTTGTATTTGTATTTACATTAGCTGTATTTGAGTTGTATGAGCTTCCGTTAGGTCCTACATTGTTTGTAGTATTTGTATTGTTTGTGCTTACAGGTCTTGCACTTCCTCCGCCATGGCTTGATGAACTTGAGCTACTTGACGAGTGACTGTCTGCATTTGACTTAGTCGCATTAGAATAAGTTGCATTAGTACCTGTAGCTCTTATTCCATTAAATGTTGCTACTATAGGTCCCGGTACAATAATATCTGACTGTGCACCGAAAGCAACCATACTTCCTGAAACCAAGCCTAAAGCTAAGCCTACTGAAACAACTACCTTTTTTTAATGTTTGATAAACATATGAATGATATCTCCTTTTTTTATAAACTTTATTTCGTTGGCACTAATATAGACCCATCTGAAAAAAATTTTTCAACCCCTTTATTCAATCTGTAACATTATAGTAAGAATTCTTACAAGGATAATACAGAATATTTTATTATTTTAAAAATGATAATTACACAAAGTTTCGGACCTGTAATAAAAGAGATTCACAAAAGAAACAGTATTTTAAAATAAAATGGGCTGTCACTTTAAAGCTACATAGCGACAGCCCCGATTATTAAATCAATATATTATTCGGCATCGGCATCAAGCTTTGAAGCTCTGGCCTCAACCTCTTTTTTCTGGATATCACCCGGAGTCTGCTCATATCTTGCAAACTCATAGCTGAACACGCCCATACCGCCTGTCATGGAACGAAGTTCAGTATTGTATCCGAACATTTCAAGCATAGGAACATCAGCCTTAATAAGCTGCTTACCGTGGTTAACGGACTCCATACCGAGTACTCTTCCGCGCCTCTTATTAAGATCTCCCATAACATCGCCTGTGAACTTGTCAGGTACTATTACGCTGACTGTATATATAGGCTCCAAGAGTACAGGAGCGGCCTTCATAAATCCGTCCTTAAATGCAATGGTTGCAGCCATCTTAAATGCCATCTCGGATGAATCTACAGGGTGGTATGAACCGTCCAAAAGCACAGCCTTAACACCTACTACAGGATATGCGGCCAAAGGTCCCTTAACGCAGCACTCCGCAATACCTTTTTCTACAGCCGGGAAATAGTTTTTCGGAACGGAACCTCCGAATACAGTCTCCTCAAATACATACGGCTTTTCAAGATCTCCTGAAGGCTCGAAGCTCATCTTAACATCGCCGAACTGTCCGTGTCCGCCTGACTGCTTCTTATATCTTCCTGCCGCCTCAACCTTTTGTCTGATAGTCTCTTTGAAGGCCACCTTAGGTCTTGAAAGCTCTATCTTAACCTTATATCTGTCTAAAAGTTTACTAACCACAACTTCAAGCTGCTGGTCGCCTATACCGTATATAAGAGTCTGTCTGTTTGCAGTATCGTTTACATGCTTTAGAGTCAAATCCTCTTCCATAAGCTTTGACAAACCTGATGAAAGTTTATCCTCTTCACCCTTGTTCACTATCTTATATCTCATACATGTATACGGTGATGAAATCTTAGGACCGTGATAAAGTATAGGAGCACTCTTAAGTGCGATAGTATCACCTGTTGTTGTCACACTGAGTTTTGCCATAGCGCCGATATCACCTGCTACAAGCTCAGGTACTTCTATGGCGCTCTTACCTCTGAGTACATATATCTTTCCGGACTTTTCTTCCGTTTCCTTGCCTACATTGTAGATTGCACTGTCAGGTTTAAGTGTACCTGTACATACTTTAACCAGTGAATACTTTCCGATAAACGGATCGACTATTGTCTTAAACACTCTTGCGGACAGTGAAACATCCTTATTGTACTTTGCTGTGAAATGCTCACCGTTGCTTACATCCACGCCTACACATTCCTTAAAATCAGGTGATGGGAAATACTTTTCAATAGCCATCATAAGTGCCTTAAATCCTTGTGCATCGATTCCCGAACCCATCATAACAGGCACTATATCTCCGTTGCAAATATTATCCTTGAGTGCGCCTGAGATTTCTTCATCACTGAAGCCTTCACCTGAGAGATATCTTTCCATATACTCTTCACTTGTCTCTGCAACGGCTTCCATAAGTGCTTCTCTTGCAATCTTAAGGTTCGCCTCCACATAGTCAGGTATCTCACACTCAACATAATCTGATAAATGTGTAAATCTTCTACCTTTCATCTTTACAACATTTACAAATCCCACGAACTTTTCATTCTCTCTGATCGGAAGATGGAACGGAGCCACTTTTTCTTCCGAAGCGTGTCTCAAGCTTCAAAAAGCAGTTCACGATAGCTCGCCTTGTCATCATCCATATTTGTTACAAAGAATATTCTCGGTAATCCGTACTCCTCACAAATTTCCCATGCTTTTTACGGTACCTACTTCTATTCCCGCTTTACAATTGACTACAATGATGGCTGCATCCGCAGCAGATACGGCCTCTTCCACCTCGCCTACAAAGTCAAAAATATCCCGGAGTATCCAAAAGATTTATCTTCAAGCTTCCGGATTCGCCCTCATATTCTACCGGAACCAAAGAAGTACTGATGGAAAAACCTCTTTTTATTTCTTCCTTGTCATAGTCGCTTATGGTATTTCCGCTTGAAATACTTCCCATCTTTGAAATATTTCCCGCTACAAAGCTCATAGCCTCCGCCACTGTAGTCTTGCCCGAGCCTCCATGACCAAGTAATACGACATTACGAATTTGTTTAGTTTCATAAACCTTCATAAGAGAATCCCTCCTTTTTCGTCAATAGACTTTCTGATAAAGATATTTTACTAAACAAACAATAAAAATTTCAAGTTTTATATTCAATTTATACAATGTATTTTACAATTTTTTTATAGTTAAATTGTTAGAATATTTTATAATATTTTTGGTGCAATTATACCATTTTAGTAAAGTTAAATAGTATACAATATCCTTTTTCTTTTATCACTTTAAATCATTAAAGTAAAATTGTTGACTAATGAGTTTAAATGTAATAGACTTCATATGTCAAAGTTAAGCGGAAACGGAGAATTATGAAGTACAATAACATAGCCTTCATAGGCTTTGGGCTTATAGGCGGCTCCATAGCAAGGGCAATAAAAAAATACAGACCGATATCAAAAATATATGCCTATACAAATAACAGCCTTGAACTTTCAAAGGGTAAAAGTGACGGAGTAATTGATGTTATTTTGGAGGATATAGATACCTCACTTTCAGAATGTGACATTATCTTTTTATGTACTCCTGTAGAGTTCAATGAGTACTACCTTGAAAAGATAAAGCCTTATATTAAGAAAGAAAGTATAGTAACGGATGTAGGTTCCACAAAATCATCCATTCATAATCTTGCAAAAAAGCTTGATATGGAAGAAGTTTTTATAGGCGGTCATCCTATGGCAGGTTCCGAAAAAACGGGCTATGCGGCGTCGGATGCACTGCTTTTGGAAAATGCCTACTATATGATTACGCCTTCATCAAAGACTCCAAAAGAAAAACTTGATGTACTGACAGATATTGTTACAATGATAAAGGCCATTCCTTTTGTAATAGACTATCAAAAACATGACAATGTGGTAGCTACAGTCAGTCACCTGCCGCATATACTTGCGGCAGCTTTGGTAAATCTTGTAAAGGACAACGACTACAGCGACGAGGTGATGAAAAGAGTTGCTGCAGGCGGCTTTAAGGATATAACAAGGATTGCGGCGGCTTCTCCCATTATGTGGGAGCAGATATGCATGGTAAACTCGGTGCCTATCAATAAGATACTGAGAAAATACATTGATATGCTTGAGGATGTATACGCACATCTGTCCGACAAATCAAGTCTTTATATCAGCAATATGTTTGAAAAATCAGGAGAGTACAGAAACTCCTTTGACTCAAACTCTCAAGGAGTCATTATTTCAAAACATGATATCAGCGTGCATATACAGGATAAACCCGGTGCGATATCCGTTATTTCCGCGATACTGGCCGCAAACTCAATCAGTATCAAAAATATAGGTATCAATCACAACAGAGAGAAGGGCGAAGGCGCTCTGAATATCTCATTTTACGATGCGGATTCCTGTGAAATGGCAGGCAAATTATTAAGAGAATATAATTATACGGTATTATAACGGAGGTAATATGATAAAAGGAAGATTAAGAGTTCCGGGAGACAAGTCAATCTCACACAGAGCCGTGATGTTCGGCTCTATAGCCAAGGGGACAACAAATATAAAAGGGTTTTTGACAGGAGCCGACTGTATTTCCACTATTTCGATATTCAAGAAAATGGGAATTGATATAGAACTTTACAACACCTCGGTAAAAGTTCACGGAAAGGGACTTTACGGGCTTACCTGTCCAAATGAGATACTTGATTGCGGTAACAGCGGCACTACAACAAGACTTGTAAGCGGAATACTCTCGGCACAAAACTTTACCTCCGTGCTTACAGGTGACAAATCCATACAAAAAAGACCAATGAATCGAATAATTACACCCCTTTCAATGATGGGAGCCGATATAAAAAGTAATGACGGATTTGCGCCGCTTACAATTACAGGAAGTTCTCTTCACGGTATAAGGTACAACTCTCCTGTAGCAAGTGCACAGGTAAAATCCGCCATACTGCTTGCCGGATTATATGCTTCAAGCCCTACTTGTGTAGTGGAACCTGCAAAATCAAGAGACCATACGGAGCTGATGTTAAAAAAATTCGGTGCAGATTTAACCACGACCCAAACAAGTGTAACAATAAATCCTTGCAGTGAACTTTTTGCAAATGATATAAATGTGCCTTCAGATATATCTTCAGCCGCATTCTTTATGGCTGCCGCAATACTTGTTCCGAACTCGGAGCTGATACTTGAAAATGTAGGTATCAATCCTACAAGAGACGGTATAATAAAAGTATTGAAAGATATGGGCGCAAATATTGAAATAATAAATCAAACAAATTCTTTTGAACCTGTAGCGGATATAAAGGTGGCTTATTCAAAGCTTCATGCAACCTGTATAGGCGGAGATATAATACCTACACTTATAGATGAACTTCCTCTGCTTGCAGCCCTTGCTTCTCTTGCAGACGGTACAACAGTTATAAAAGATGCCCTGGAGCTTAAAGTAAAAGAGTCAAACAGAATCCGTGTAATGTGTGAGGAGCTTTCAAAGCTCGGTGTAGATGTAATTGAGACAAAAGACGGTATGGAGATTAAGGGAACAGATAAGCTGAAAGGCAATGTTACAATATCCACTCACGATGACCACAGAATTGCAATGACTTTTGCCGTTTTAAACCTTGTATCTGACGGAGAGATAAAACTTGATAATAAAAAAATTGCGTGGAAATATCATATCCCGAATTTTTTTCAATGATTTGAATAAAGTAAATCTATAAAAATACCGCCACCCATATGACTTTTAATCTCATATAGGCGGCGGCATTATTTATTTTTGATGTCCGAAAATCATTGCCACATAGTAGTAGCCGTTACTGTAGTAATAACCTACACCTGCATATATTGTAGATGCGGCAGATTCTCGATAAATCCCTCGCTCTGAAGCATAAGCTCATTGTGCTTAGGGTGAATTCTTGAATGAATTTATCTTCATATCTGTAGATGCCGAATTATCCATAGTAAGTATCTCGGATAATCCCACATAGTTATTTGTGATATTTTTTACAGTGTAAAAGCTCTGACCGTCAGGCCTTGTATGCGAGAAAGATGCCGCAGCCTCCATGGCTCTCTTCTGTGCGGCAGCCATAAGCTCGTTGCTTACCGCCATCTGTGGAAGTCCCTTAGACTTTCTGTATTCGTTAAGCTTTAAGAAAAGATCCGCTCTCTCCCCGGAATTTTCACCGCTTATACCCTGTGCTACACTAAGACCCGCTTCTCCGGACTTTGTCATTACAACTCCGTTTTGTACCCATGCTCCGTCGGCATTCAAATCGTATCCGTCAGGAGATTTTGTACTCTTTAACATTGCACTGTACGGGAAACTTTTATTGCTTCCGTCATTGAAAAAGTATGACTTTCCGTCAATCCACTGCCATCCTGTGAGTGTATATCCCTTTGAATTGAAGTAATACCAGTTGCCGTCAATATTTCTCCACTGTGCTACCGGATATTTATAATCGTCTGTTATATACCACCATCCCTTTGAATCGTGCTCCCAACTTGCAGCATATGAAGCTACCGACATTCCCATACTCATACTGAGTGCGGCAGCCAAAACAACTATTCCTCTTTTCATTTTTCCTCCTACATCTTTTACAAATATGCACTGTTCAGTCATAAAATATATTTTACAGATGTTAATTTCTTAGGTATAATACGACCGATACCGGATTAACCGGTCTTTGCGGTATCATATATATTATGGCTTTTATACAATCAAATTATATCAGATACATAAGTCATTTCATAGAGCTTATTTATGTATCTTTTATAAATTTAATTGTAAGAAATACACAAAGGAAAGGAAAATATGAGTCAAGAAAAATTTGATTTGGACGCTGCACTTAAAAATCTTAACAACACTTCAGCTCCTCAAAAAAGAAACGGAACAATAAAAAAGAAAAATGCCGTCAGTATAAAACCCGACTATAGATACGAAGCTTGTAACGACTCTTTCCCATGTGCAAACTGCGGAAAGATGATTACACCTGAGGGCGCAGGCACACATCACAGAAACCACTGCCCTTATTGTCTTTGTTCCATTCATGTAGACAATGAACCGGGCGATCGGAAAAGTGATTGTAAAGGCATTATGGAACCTATTTCCATATGGGTTAAGGACAAGGGCGAATGGGCAATCGTTCACAGGTGTAAAAAATGCGGTAAAATTAATACAAACAGAAGTGCGGCAGATGACAACCCTGTACTTTTGATGTCAATAGCCGTAAGACCTTTGGCTTCACCGCCTTTCCCTCTGCATTTATTGGAGGATGTTATAAACAAATAATCAAATATGGCAAAGACCCGAAGCGATCTTTGCCATATATTTTATACTTATTCAGTTACTTCTTCTTTTCTGATTTCTTTTGTTCTTATCTCCTTACAGATCATATCTACAAAGTCTGAAAGCTTCTTGCTTCCTTCATCTCCTGCAAATCTGCTTCTTACAGATACGCTTCCCTCAGCCTCTTCCTTTTCGCCTACTACAAGCATATACGGAAGTCTTGCAAGTCTTGCATCTCTTATCTTAAAGCCTATCTTCTCGGTTCTTGTATCGACAGTAGCATCCACACCGTTTTTCTTAAGCTCTTTCAACACTGAGTTTGCATAGTCCGCATACTTATCGGATATAGGAAGAATTCTTACCTGCTCAGGACATAACCATGTAGGGAACTTTCCTGCATACTTCTCAATAAGCCATGCAAGTGTTCTCTCATAGCATCCAAGAGATGTTCTGTGAACAATGTAAGGTCTTACCTTTGCACCGTTTTGGTCGATATAGTAAAGGTCGAAGTTTTCCGCGATAGCGGCATCAAGCTGGATTGTAACCATTGTATCCTCTTTGCCGTATACATTCTTTGCCTGAATATCAATCTTAGGTCCGTAGAATGCGGCCTCACCGTCAGCCTCTGTAAACGGAAGTCCCTTCTCTACAAGGATATTTCTGAGTGCGGCCTGTGTACCTTCCCAGTAAGCCTCATCTCCAAGGTATTTTTCCTTATTGTTCTTATCCCACTTTGACAGTCTGAATGTTACATCATCTCTAAGACCTAAAGTCTCAAGTACATATATTGCAAGGTTAAGGCAGCTTTGTAACTCTTCCTCGGCCTGATCAGGTCTGATTACATTGTGACCTTCAGAAATAGTGAACTGTCTTACTCTTGTGAGTCCATGCATCTCACCTGAATCTTCGTTTCTGAAAAGTGTGGATGTCTCACCCATACGATAAGGAAGATCTCTGTATGACTTTTGTGTATTCTTGTATACATAGTACTGGAACGGACATGTCATAGGTCTGAGCGCAAGGATTTCTCCGTCATGCTGAGGATCTCCCAAAATAAACATACCGTCCTGATAGTGATCCCAGTGGCCTGAAATCTTATAAAGGTCGGACTTTGCCATAAGGGGTGTCTTTGTTCTTACATAGCCCCACTCGTTATCCTCAAGGTCCTCAATCCATCTTTGAAGTTTCTGAATCATCTTTGTACCCTTTGGAAGCATAAGAGGAAGTCCCTGACCTACAACATCCACAGTAGTAAAGAGTTCCATCTCTCTACCGAGCTTATTGTGGTCTCTTAACTTGATATCCTCAAGATGCTTAAGTATGCTTCAAGCTCTTCCTTTGAATTATATGCGGTACCGTAGATTCTTTGAAGTCTCGCCTTGTTTGAATCGCCTCTCCAATATGCCATTGACGATGAAACAAGCTTAAACGCCTTTATATCCTTTGTTCTTTGTAGATGAGGTCCTGCACAAAGGTCTGTGAAATCACCCTGCTTATAGAAAGATATCTTCTCTCCCTCAGGCAGATCCTTTATAAGTTCCACCTTGTAAGGTTCATTTTTTTCTTCCATAAACTTGATTGCTTCTTCTCTCGGAAGCTCAAATCTCTCTATAGCCTCGCCCTCTTTTATAATCTTCTTCATCTCGGCTTCAAGCTTATCAAGGTCGTCTCTTGAAAACGGTTCATGCTCAAAAATCATAGTAAAAATCCTTCAGCAATGCTTGGTCCTATAGCAGCTTTTGACTGCGGAAAAACTCTTTTTACAGCCTGAGCAAGCACATGTGAAGTAGTATGTCTTATAACCGAAAGTCCTTTTTCATCTTTTAATGTAATAAGATTCAGTTCACAGTCACTGTCTATCTCATCTCTCAGGTCATGCATTACACCGTTTACCTCACCTGCAACCACACTTCTTGCAAGTCCTTCACTTATGTCCTTAGCTATATCAATAATACTTTTCTTGCTGTCGTACTCTTTTACTGAGCCGTCTTTTAATGTTACTTTCATCTTTCCTCCATTCAAACTACAAAAAATCGCCCTCAAACTCTCGTTTAAGGGCGATGTACGCGGTTCCACCTTAATTCGGATATATAATATCCCTCATTTGATTATAACGGAATCACCGTGCTCTATTAAAGCCACTCCGAGACGGTCTTCACATATACATCCGTAAGTTGCTCTCAGCCCTGCAACTCTCTCTGTAATTTCAATATATGCTACTCTTCTCTTCTTCGTTTATGCACCATATGATATTACTTGATTTTATCTTTGTCAAGTATTATTCCACTTTTGCTTCCAAATCCTCTAAATATCTGAGCATTCCCTCTACAGCTATCTTAGCCTGTGATACTGCATTTACTACAGTCTTTGAACCGAGTACCACATCACCTGCCGCAAATACACCGTCAACTGTTGTCATACAGTTCTCATCAACTATCAAAAGTCCCTTATCTGAAGCCTTTAAGCCTTCCGTTGTAAGTACAAGCTTGTTTTTAGGTCCGTTACTTACAGATATGATTGTAGAATCCGCTTCCACATAGTCAAGATCCTTCTCATATCCGATTACATTGTTTTCTTCATCAAATATAGCTGTCTTAAATACAGGTCCGTCATAAGTAATGGAGTCAATAGCCTTACCGAATATAAACTCGGCACCCTCATACTTTGCAGACTCAACCTCAACTGAATTCGCTGCAACTCTCTTACTTCTGGCATAAAGTTTAACGGATCTTGAACCTCTTCTAAGAGCCGTTCTTGCCACATCCATTGCAGCATTTCCCATTCCGATAATGGCAACGCTCTCACCAAGTTTATGTCCGTCAGGGTTTGCAAGATAGTCCACACTGAAATGAACATTCGGCAAGCTCTCACCTGCAATACCGAGAGTCTTTGCTCTCCACACGCCTGTACCTACAAATACGGCTTTGTATACGTCTCTAAAGAGGTCCTTTATTTCCAGAGCTCCGCCTACAGCGGTATTGTTTCTTATCTTAATGCCGATCTCTTCCATCTTGTCGTAGTATCTTTTCATAAGCGACTTAGGCAATCTGAAATCAGGAATACCGTACTGAAGCACTCCTCCGATACTGTTTCTCTCATCGAAAATAGTTACATCGTAGCCTTCCTTTATCATCTTGATGGCAACAGTCATTCCTGCCGGGCCTCCGCCAATTACGGCAACCATGATATTCTTTCTCGGCTTTTTGACAAACTCCATTCTGTCAAGATAAAAATCCGATATAAATCTTTCTATATCACAAAATCTGACAGGATTGTTTTTTCTGTTCATTATACAGTTTCCAAGACACTGAGCTTCGTGGTCACAAACTATTGAACATACAAGTGAAAGTGGATTGTTCTCAAAGAGAATTTCACCGGCTTCCATTATTTTTCCTTCTTTAAAAAGTGCTATAACCTGCGGTATTGATGTAGTCACAGGGCAATGCATACTACATAGCGGCTTCTTACACTGCAAGCACTTATTTGCTTCATTTACTATATGTAATCCCATATTTTACCTCTTACTTAAAAAACTATTATAAGACCGGATAAGTTTACAGCGTAAAATTAAATTTTTTTCAATAAAGTATCTTATAAAAATACATATAGATATTTTTTTGTCAATACTTTGTAGTTCTTCCTATTATTCTTCTCCGAAATATTTTTTAAAACATTTGAAAGTCTCTTCACTGATATAATGCTCTATTCTGCAAGCATCTTCTATAGCGGTTTCCTTGCTTACTCCCATCTTTTGTAAAATTCTTCCAAGTACATTATGTCTTTCAAGTGTAGATGAGGCAATTTCCATTCCCTTATCGGTAAGTGTGATATGTCCCTCGTTATTTACTTCGACATATCCGTTTTCTCTGAATTTTTTCATCTGCTCGCTTATAGTAGGCTTTGAATATCCCATCTCTCTGGCAATATCCACAGCTCTTACAACACCGATTCTGTTTTTCAGTCTGAGAATAGTCTCCAAATACATTTCTGCCGCCTCTTGTATAACCATATATCCTCCTTTTTTATTAAAACTGTTTGAATGTAATTATAACCAAAACAATTGCAAAAATCAATTGTTTACAATCATTTATATCTTTATAAAAACGGACATCCTAAGATGTCCGAAAAAACCATTTAATCTTAATCCTCAGGCAGTAAGTTTGTCATACTTGAAAGCGCAATACCTACTGTTGATGCGTTATGTAAAAATGATGATGTGGCAGGAGCCAAAATTCCTAAGATTCCAAGTCCTATAAGTGAACCGTTAAATCCCATAATGAATCTGAAGTTTGACTCAACACGCTTTGTAAGCTTGTTTGAAAGCTCTTTTAATTTTTACAAGCTCGTTAAGATCGTCTGCAGATATACATACATCCGCAATCTCTCTTGCAATTGCCGCACCCTCACTGATAGCGATACCGCAGTCTGCAGCGGAAAGAGCCGGCGAGTCGTTGATACCGTCACCGATCATTATTACGGTTCTTCCCTTTTGCCTTTTCCTTTTTCAACATAGCTTGCCTTATCCTCAGGCAAAACCTCGGCATAGTACTTATCTACGCCGACTTCTTTTGCAATCGCCTCGGCGGTATATTGATTGTCACCTGTCATCATTACAGTCTTTTTGATTCCAAGCGCCTTTAACTTCTTTAACACATCCTTGGCTTCAGCTCTAAGCGGATCCGCAATCTCAATAATAGCTGCAAGTCTTCCTGCAATTGCCATAAACAGATGTGAGTATCTGTGATCAAGGTTTTCAACCTTTCTCTTTGCGTCTTCACTAAGGAATGCCTTTTCATCCTCAATTACAAAGTGATAACTTCCTATTACTACCTTGTCGCCCTCGATTGTACTTGCAATACCGTGTGCAACAATATACTGAACCTCGGAGTGCATCTCCTTATGACGAATCTTTCTTTCCTTAGCCTCTTTTACTACGGCATTGGCTATAGAGTGAGGATAATGCTCCTCAAGACATGCCGCAATCTTTAAGAGCTGATTCTCGTCATCTCCGTCAATTCCGATGATTCTTTGTACCTTAGGGCAGGCATATGTAAGTGTACCTGTCTTATCAAATACGATAGTGTCTGCTTTGGCTATAGCCTCCATGAACTTACCGCCCTTTACGGTAATCTTGTCATTACCGGCCTCTCTCATTGCTGAAAGCACTGCAAGCGGCATTGAAAGCTTAAGTGCACATGAGAAGTCAACCATCAGAACTGAAAGTGCCCTTGTTATATTTCTTGTAAACAGATATGTAAGTCCTGTTGTAAGAAGTGAATAAGGAACAAGTCTGTCTGCAAGTCTGTTTGCCATATTTTCGGTATTTGACTTAAGCTTCTCGCTGTCCTCAATCATAGATACAATCTTGTCATATCTGCTCTGTCCGTTTGTAACTGTCGCTCTGAGAAGGCACTCACCCTCTTCAACTACAGTACCGGCATATACTCTTGAACCTGCGCTCTTTTCCACCGGAACGGATTCACCTGTAAGTGAAGCCTGATTCAACATCGCTTCACCGCTTACCATCTCTCCGTCAAGCGGCACTACATTACCTGTATGTACTCTGATAAGGTCACCTGTCTTAATATGTGAAATAGGTACGGACACCTCTTCATTTTCTGTAACAAGCCAAACCTTGTCCACATTAAGTGACATACTTCTTGCCAGGTCGTCTACAGACTTCTTATGCGTCCAATCTTCAAGCTCGTTACCTATATCAAGTAAAAGCATCAAAGAACCTGCTGTTGAATAGTTACCCTGTACAATAGATATAGCCACTGAAAGTGCATCAAGCAAATCAACTTCAAGTTTTCTGCTGACAATACATTTGATTCCTCTCCACACAAGCGGAGCGGCCTTAACAATCGTATAGACACTGTTGATAATATTCGGTAAGAACAATCTCCTTACACCGAATGACAAAAGCATTCCCACCATCTTTTCCTGGAACTCTCTTGTTATCTGTCTGCCTGAAGTATTCGGCATATTTTCAAGCAGTGCCGTATCATTATAGTTGAACTTTTTCAGTCTCTTTATAACAGACTCTCTTTTATTGTTCTTATAATAAATAGCTACATCACAGGTTCTCTCATATACAACGACCTTTTTTTACAAAGTCAAAACCTTCCAAATAATATTGAAGCATATCCGCTTCTTTTTATAGTCATTCTCTTTTTTGAGCCATAGCACACGCATTCGTCTGCTTGACCTCATGTAATATCTTACAATTCACTTTAAACCTCTAATCATTATACTCAAATCTATTATAATTTAAGGAAGAGTCAGACTCTTCCTTATTATCAAAAACTATATTTTTCTTAAAAGTATTACTCTTCGATGTTAGCTTCTTCTTCTTTTTGCTGCACGCTCTTCGTTGATGTCCTTAGCCTCAGCTAAAATATCGCTTTGCATTCTCCTGAACACATGAAACTGTATCCATTACACATTCCTTCATACGAAGTACTGCTGCTGTTCCTGTGCATAAGCTTTTCTTTGCATCCTTGCTTGAAAGCAACTTAATTCCTGCTGTTCCGAAAAAGTGTACCTGCTGCGAATAAACCTATCTTCTTCCAATCGATTAATAACATATCATACCTCCTGTTTGTGTTCACTAATATTAACAATTTTATTTTTGTAAAATTTACTACGCAGATAATATATCATAAAGGAAGGTTCTTGTAAATAGTAAATAGACGGAAAAATTAGCCTTTTACCCGCTAATATTGTACTTTTTTTAAGTACTTTTTAGTTAGTTTTCTCTAATAGTCAGTTAATTCAGTAAGTATTCTCTAACTTTTTCTTAAAAAACTCTTGCATTAAATGTTAGCGTATGCTACCTGACTTCCGTCGTTTCTCTCAAAACATAGTACTCTAGGTGTCCAAGAGCATGCAGTTTTGAAAGAAATTGTCGACTTCAGTTCTTGTTAAATAGAGGGCATCAAGGTTACTAAAGCCAATCAGTTTTTTGACTTTTTCGTTAACAGATTGGTTTCTTGATATATTGATATATGTATCATCACCTTTATTTACCACCCTAAAATCACGCATAAAGTTGATCAAGTCATAAGAGTTTATTTTATTCTTGAAGCACTTGATTTCTAATACTCTTAAAAGAAACAAGCTAAGGTAGCATATCAAAAAATACCCATAGATTGTTTCTTTTTTCTGCAAATAAACCGGCCTTGCATCCAGGTATGATTTTGTAAGTCTAAAAGATTCCTCGATTTTCCATAGGCTATGGTATGTCTTATATACCTGTAAAGGCTCCATATCTATCTCAGATGTAACTAAAAGATTATATCATGCATATTTAAGGTCTTCATCAATCTTAGATTTGTTTAGACCTATTGTGGGCTTTATTGTCTTGCCTGTACTATCTTTAGTTATGATGTCTACATATTTAGCACAATCTCCAAGTTCATCTTTTGCTATATTTTTGTATGTAGAAAACTTTGAAGCTTTATCAACCATCTTCATTATTTCAAGCCTTTGTTTCTTTGCAAGGTTAGGATTATAAGAGACGATACGCTTTTCCTTTACAGAGAACCTTGTAACACTTTCTTTTCCTGTTTCCGGATTAATCTCTTTAAAACTGTAATCAAAGCTGTCAATACATGATTTAAGACGAAAAGATATATTACCTCTTTCATCAGTATAGTTAGAAAAGACATTTGCATCGTTCTCAAGTAGAACCCATTTCTTTTCCTTTTCACTTAGATTCTTACCATGTATTGACTTTGAAAATATATAGCCGTCATTAGCTTCTTTAACGGCAGCATAAACATTTCTTGCGCAATTAAGGCCTTTATCAGCCACCTGAATGGTCTTACCTGATACGTTATGTCGTTGCTTCATTTCTTCAATAACTTTTCTGATATACGGCTTTTCCGATTCGTTTCCGGGATACATTTGCATGGAGACAGGTACTAGATCAGCGTCTAAAAGTAAAGCTTGCCCTATTATCGGAGAGTGCCTATTCTCTTTTGAAGGTCCCTTTTGCTTGTCATCGCTAGGAAGATCAATTTCAAAGTAATAATTAGTACAATCGAAAAATACATTGCTTAAATCTCTTTTAAAATACTTTTCATAAGAGTGATTAAACAAATCAATGTACTTCTTATAAGACTCTCCTATGAAAGAACATCCGTCATATACTTGGTCTTCAGAGATGGTTGAGCTGCCATAAAGGTATGGAAAGACATGAGAAGCTGTCTTTGACTTAGAGCATGGTGATATAACCCTTGCATAAATAAGTTGTGTAATTAAATCAAATACAGAAAACTGAAAGCGCATTTGAGAAGCAAGTATATCAATAGTCTCCTTAACATTAAGCTCATCAATTAATGAGTAAAGTAAAAAGTGTCCTATATTAAATTCAACAGGGGTGGAAAACGCACGCGGACGTGATTCTTCAGAAAGAGCTTTTGTTCTATTCTCATTTTGCTCTTTTACGTAGTCGCTGTAAAATTTAATAGGATCCGGAATCTCATCTGAAATCAAATCTTCAACATAACCAAAAGATTTTACATTTTTTGCTCTTGGTTGCTTTTTATCCTTATCCCAAAATGATTCATACATTTGAAGATAAGTCCCTTTTTTCTTCTTTTCTTTTCTCAAAAAATAAGCCATAAACACCTCTAAACCCAAAGCACTATGAAGTACTATGATTATAACATACTCTAAAAATTTTTCGAATTTTTTTGAAATATTTTTTTTATGTGAGAAAAGCCTTTTAAAAATAAAGGGTCTAAAAGAATTGTATAAAAATTAAATAGTTTGCTCAAAATTTAAAAACGTCGGAAATTTCATAGTACTTCGACGGAAGACGGGATTAATAACATATCATACCTCCTGTTAGTGTTCACTGATATTAACAATTTTATTTTTGTAAAATTTACTACGCAGATAATATATCATAAAGCAAGGTTCTTGTAAATAGTAAATAGACGGAAAAATTAGCCTTTTACCCGCTAATATTGTACTTTTTCGAGTACTTTTTAGTTAGTTTTCACTAATAGTCAGTTAATTCAGTAAGTATTCTCTAACTTTTTCTTAAAAAAACTCTTGCATTAAATGTTAGCGTATGCTAACCCTATAGAATGTATTTTGACACAATAAGAAGGAGGGGTTTTATGATGCCTTTGCTTATGGCTAACTTAGGCGAGGAATACACGATAAAGCAAATCGGCGGACGCGAGAAGGACAAAACCTTTTTGGCGACTCTCGGATTTGTTATTGACGGTAAGATATCTGTTGTGAATGCAATGTCGGGTAACTTAATAGTAAATGTTAAGGATTCCAGAGTTGCAATCAGCAAAAGAACTTGCTTCAAAAAAATTATGGTCTAGTTAGTTTTTATAATGTAAATATTTTATTTACACAGCAATGGAATTTCCATTATTACGTTTTGAGATTACTTCGCATTACAGAAAGGAGAACGAATGGATACTTTAAGAGATGTAAAAATCGGCGAAACAGTAACTGTTGCCAAAGTTCATGGTGAAGGTCCTATAAAGAGAAGAACTCATGGACATGGGAGTTACAAAGGGTACAAGCATACATGTAGCGTAAGGTAGCACCTCTTGGTGACCCTATCGAGGTTACTGTAAGAGGTTATGAGCTTTCTATCAGAAAAGCTGACGCGGAAAATATTGAAATCACCAGATAAGGAGACAATATGGCAATTAGAATTGCACTTGCCGGAAACCCTAATACCGGTAAAACCACATTATTTAATGCCCTGACAGGTTCCAACCAGACTGTCGGTAACTGGCCGGGTGTTACAGTAGAAAAAAAGGAAGGTAAACTTAAGGGACATACAGATGTTATTATTACAGACCTTCCGGGTGTTTATTCTCTCTCTCCATATACATTGGAGGAAGTTGTAGCAAGAAACTATATTCTCAATGAAAAGCCTGATGCGATACTTAATATCATTGACGGTACAAACCTTGAGAGAAACTTATATCTTACTTCACAGGTTACTGAGCTGGGTGTTCCTGTTGTTATTGCGGTCAACATGCTTGACGTACTTGAAAAGAGCGGAAATAAGCTTGACCTTGACAAGATGAGTGCGAGCCTCGGCTGTCCTGTTGTTGAGATTTCGGCACTTAAGAGTACAGGAGTTATGGAAGCTGCCGAAAAGGCTATTTCTCTTGCAAAGTCAAAGACTCTTCCGAAAGAGCAGCATGTATTTGACAAAAACGTAGAGTCCGCTGTAAAAGATATCATTGATCTTTTGCCGGGTAATGTACCTGATCTTCAAAAGAGATGGTACGGAATCAAACTTTTCCAAAGAGATGCAAAGGCTATTGAACAGCTTAACATATCGGATGACACACTTAATAAGATTGAGAAGGTTATCACAACTTGTGAAGATGCTATGGATGATGAAGCCGAGAGTATTATCACATCCGAGAGATACAACTACATCTCAAATGTAATTGCAAGCTTCTACAAGGTTAAGAACAAGGACTATGTAAGTGTTTCAGACAGGATTGATAAGATCGTTACAAACAGAATCTTAGGTCTTCCTATATTTGCAGCTATCATGTTCCTTGTTTACTACATATCTATTACCACTATCGGTACAGGAATGACCGACTGGGTAAATGATGTATTGATCGCAAACATTATACAGCCGGGCATTCAAGGCTTTTTTTAGAGTCTGTGGGTGCCGCCGAGTGGCTTGTAGGACTTATTGTAAACGGTATCGTAGCCGTGTAGGTGCCGTTCTCGGTTTCCTGCCCTCAGATGCTTACACTGTTCTTCTTCCTTGCTATCTTAGAAGGTTGCGGATATATGGCAAGAATCGCCTTCGTTATGGACAGAGTATTCAGAAGATTCGGTCTTTCAGGTAAGAGCTTTATTCCGATTCTTATCGGTACAGGTTGCGGTGTTCCGGGAATTATGGCTTCAAGAACTATTGAAAGTGAACATGACAGAAGAATGACGGTTATTACAACCACATTTATTCCATGTTCTGCAAAGCTTCCTATTATAGCACTTATATCAGGTGCATTGTTTGACAACTCGGCATGGGTTGCTTCATCAGCTTACTTTGTAGGTATTGCGGCTATTGTCGTCTCAGGTATCATGCTTAAGAAGACCAAGATGTTTTCAGGTGATCCTTCACCGTTCGTTATAGAGCTTCCTGCGTACCATATTCCTACAGCAGGTTCCGTAATCAGATCAATGGCTGAGAGAGGTACAAGCTTTGTAAAAAAAGCAGGTACAGTTATTACTCTTGCCACTATACTTGTTTGGTTCTTAAGCTACTTCGGCTTTGTAAACGGTGCATTCACATATCTTACAGAAGAACAGATGGATTTATCGTTACTTGCAAATATCGGTAATGTATTTGCTTGGGTTTTTGCTCCTCTCGGTTGGGGGTAAGATGGAAGCCGGCAGTTGCTGCCATCACAGGACTTATGGCAAAGGAGAATGTAGTAGGTACATTCGGTATTCTATACCATGTATCTGATGTCAATGCCGACACAGGTGAGGGTATCTGGCAACTTCTAAGAGCCGATTATACTCCTATAGCTGCTTACTCATACCTCGTATTCAACCTTCTGTGTGCTCCTTGTATTGCAGCTATGAGTGCTATCAGAAGAGAGATGAGCAGTGTAAAATGGTTCTGGACTGCTGTAGGATATCAGTGTGTGTTTGCATATATAGTAGCTATGATTATATATCAGGTAGGTTCACTTATTCTTACAGGTAAGTTCGGTATCGGTACAATATTCGGATTTATCGGTATTATTGCTATTATTTACGGTCTTGTACGTAAGCCTTATGATGAGAGACATCATGAACAAAAGGCAGGTGCGAGAGCATAGTCGTTTTACTAAAGAAAGGAGATCACTATGGTAGCAACAGTTATTATTTCAGCTGTATTGGTCGGTGTGGTAGGTCTTATTGTAAGAACTATATACAATGATAAGAAAAAAACGGAAAAGTCATCCTGTGGAGGTGGCTGTGGCGGTTGTTCAGGCAGCTGTCATCACTAAAAAATTAAGAGTCGTAGCAAAAGCTACGGCTCTTTTTTATTTCCAAGTCTTATATCTTCTATTTGCTGTTTTAACTCACCTTCAAGCGAATCAAATAGTCTGTTGCTTACACTTTGTTTTTCTATATGCTCTTTTTCTGAAGTTTTCTTTTTGTCTCTTCAAGGTCATATAAAAAACTCTCTTGCAGATATAAGTATGGCACCCTTGCCTCTTATTATTATCTGCTCAATACAGTCAGAAGTGGCTACAGTCACATCATATTTTTTTTCATCATCTCATATGTGGTCTTTTTCAATATACTGGTCCGCCGTTTCGGCAGTCTTTGTATACACAACATATACTCCTGAAAAGTTAAGTATCTCCGTAGATGATTTTTTTCAGTCTATATGCGTCAAAAACCAGTATTATCTCATAGTCCTTATACGCCTTATAGTCAATCAAAAGTTCCAAAAGCCTGTCTCTTGCCGCGTCAATATTCATATCCGCAAGTTCACTTAGTGACTTTGATGCAAATATGACATTGTAACCGTCTACTAAAAGATAGTGCTTTTTCTTTTCTCTTTCCTTGTATACATATTCTCTTTCAGGTGTCTTCTTGACAGGCGCATCCCAGTCTCCTATTCTTGGAGTTACCTTGCCGTATGTTCTTTCAAAGATTGCCATCAGCTCTTCACTGTCAGCCTTGCTTGCATCATATGTGGAACGAACGGTTTCTATTTTCTCCTCTTCTTTTACAAGTTCAAACCTCTTAAGCGGCAGATGCATATAGTTAAATACCTCATTCCAAGGTACTATAAAGCCCTCACCATGTGAAGCAAATACGGAATCCGCAGTATTTTTCACATCAAATTCCGGATAATAATTACACTTTTCAATAATTTCATCCGCATTGTGACACGGCAAAAATCCTCTGAGACTGAATGCAATCCGTCCAAGTCCTTTTGTATAGGATAAAAGTACACTGCCGTAGTTTTGAATATTGACTGTAGGAGCAAATCCGGTTACTCGAAGCACATCCGTTCCTTCATAGCTTATCTCCTCGGCATTCATATTGTTGAGGTCGTTTAAAAGTCTGCCGAGGTTTTCTATAGGAAGTTCTATTTCAAAGTCATAGTAAGGCTCAAGCAGTATGGATTTTGCATACATCAGTCCGTGTCTTACGGCTCTATGTACGGCTTCAAGAAAATCTCCGCCCTCGGTATGCTTTTCATGTGCTCTGCCTGCCACCAAAGTAAGCACCACATCTGTAAGCTCACTGCCTGTAAGTACACCCCTAAACTTTGAGTTTTCTACGATATTTCTTACCTGACTTTGGTAGTTCTTTAGCAGTTCATCATCAGATACATCATTTTTATATACTATACCGCTGCCTCTCTCACCTTGTGATATCAGTATATGCACTTCCGCATAGTGTTTCATAGGTTCAAAATGCCCTACTCCCTCAACACTTCCCACTATGCTCTCCTTATAGATAATACCTCCGTCCACAAGCTCACAACTTATATGAAGCCTCTCATTTATCAGATTCTTTATAAGGTCTATCTGAACTTCACCCATCAGATTTACTTTAACTTTTGAAAGTTCTTCATCATACTCCATCTTTATTTCAGGTACTTCATCAAATATCTGAATAAGCTTGGGATAGATTTGATTCATACTGATATTATCCGGAAATATCATATTGTAGCTGAGTACAGGCAAAAGCTTTTGTAGAGGTCTTTTTACATATCCGAAAGTGTCACCTGCATGTGATTTTGTAAGACCTGTCACCGCCACAATATCTCCGGGATTTGCCATATCTGCCGCAACATACTTTTCACCATCATAAGCCCTTATCTGATTTATCTTCTCATCATTAAGAGTATCCTTGACATGCAGGCTTCCTCCCATAAGCTTTATAAATGAAAGTCTGTTGCCGCTCTCATCATATTTTATCTTATAAATTATTCCCGAAAGCTCATCCGGATAAGTCTTTTCATCTATATACTTATTTATAAATCTAAGTATTTCTTCTATATTTATAAGCTTAAGAGCCGAACCGAAGATAACCGGAAAGACCTTTGCTTTTTGTATACATTCTTTTATATCTTCCTTTGTTATCTTCTCTCCCTCAACAAATTTTTCTATCAGGCTTTCATCACAGGATGCCACTTCTTCCTCAAGTATCTTTTCATCTGTCGAAAAAAATCTACTGTATTTTTTTGAGAGCGACTTTTTCAAGCTCTTCCATTATCTTATCTTTATCAAACTTGTCACTGTCAATTTTATTTACAAAGATAAGTACAGGTATATTTGCCTCCTTCAACAGTTTAAAGAGTGTATGTGAATGTGACTGCACACCTTCACTTCCGCTTATAACAAGGATTGCCATATCAAGTACGGATATACATCTTTCCATCTCCGCGCTAAAATCAATATGCCCCGGAGTATCTATTATATTTATATCCTTATCTCCTATCTTAGTCCTTGCCGTCTTTGAAAAGATTGTAATACCTCTTTTCCTCTCATATTCATCATTATCAAGGAAGCTGTCGCCAAAATCTACTCTGCCGACTTTTCTAAGTTTCCCGGTCTTATAAAGTATGGCTTCTATCAATGTAGTCTTTCCGGCATCTACATGTGCCAATACACCAACATTTATCATAATTTCACCTATGTAAGCGGTGCAAAGCTTAAAGGAACAAATTTTTCCAAATCCTTTGGCGACATCTCTACCTGATATCCTATCTTTCCGCCGCTAAATATTATATTCTCATAGTCATTAGCTGTCTCATCCAGTACGGTCGTAAACCTCTTTTTCATTCCTATAGGTGAACATCCGCCATGTACATAGCCTGTAAGCGGCAAAAGGTCCTTAACTTTAAGCATTTCAATAGACTTCTCGCCTACAGCCTTGGCAGCCTCCTTTAGATTAAGTTCCTTTGCAACCGGTATTACAAAGACATAATTTGCCTTAGATTTGCCCACAGTCACCAAGGTCTTAAATACTCTGTTTCATCCTGACCCAGTAACTTGGCCACCTCAACACCGTTTGTAGACGGAGTATCCACATATGAATAGTGATTATATTTTATCTTTTTTTGATCTAAAAGTCGCATTACATTGGTTTTCTCGTCCATATTTCTCTCTTTTCTATATCAATAAATATTCCGCCTTATCGGCTTACATTATCTTTATATAACTCTCTCAGCTAAGTAATGATACAGCCTCATTTATATTACTTACACCTATCAGCTTTATATTACCTTTGAATGAAATCTTTTCAAGGCTTACCTTAGGCAGTATACATACTTCAAATCCGAGCTTCATCGCCTCTCTTATCCTTATCTCAGGCATACTCACCGCTCTTACCTCACCTGAAAGACCCACCTCTCCGAATATTACGGTCTTCTCATCTATCGCCCTGTTTTTCATACTTGAAATAAGCGACATTATGATTGAGAGGTCAAGCGCAGGCTCATTTATTCTTAGTCCTCCCGCTATATTTATATAGGCGTCATATCTGCTCATAGCAAGTGCGCATCTCTTTTCTATAACCGCCATCAAAAGATTGATTCTGTTCACATCCGTACCTGTAGATGTCCTTCTCGGAAGTCCGAAAGCTGTAGGCACGACCAAGGCCTGTACCTCTACCAAAATAGGTCTGCTACCCTCCATAAGGCAGGCTACAGCCGCTCCGGTAGCATTCTTGGGTCTGCCTGAGAGCATAAACTCTGAAGGATTTTTCACCTCTATAAGTCCTGCCTGTTGCATCTCAAACACTCCTATCTCATTGGTGGATCCGAACCTGTTCTTTACCGCACGAAGTATTCTGTATGAGGCAAACCTGTCGCCTTCAAAGTAGAGCACTGTATCCACCATATGCTCCAAAACCCTCGGGCCTGCAACTTGTCCTTCTTTGGTCACATGACCTACTATAAATATGGCAATATTATTTTCCTTAGCCACCTGCATAAGCAGATTGGTGGACTCCCTTACCTGACTTACACTTCCGGGTGCAGACGCCACCTCCTCATTAAACATGGTCTGTATTGAGTCAATTACCACCACATCAGGCTTCTCACTAAGTACTGTCTCTTTTATAATATTCAGATTTGTCTCACAAAGAAAGCTTAAGTTTTCAGTGATATCACCGATTCTCTTTGCCCTCATCTTTATCTGCTTAAGGCTTTCCTCTCCTGAGATATACAGGACATCTTTTTTACTGTCCGAGATATTCTTACATACCTGTAAAAGCAGTGTGGACTTTCCTATTCCCGGGTCTCCGCCTACCAATACCAGCGAGCCTCTTACCACTCCGCCTCCAAGCACTCTGTCAAGTTCCTCAAATCCTGTGTGGAACCTGTCTTCTTCTTCCAGCTGTATTTCAGAAAGTCTTGAGGGCTTTTTTTGTAAGTATTACTTGACAATCCTTTGGCAACAGTCTTTGTCTTTACTACCGGTTCTTCTATAAGGCTGTTCCATGCCTTACACATAGGACATTGCCCAAGCCACTTCGGCGACTCATAGCCGCATTCTTTACAAAAGAACGCACTTTTTACTTGCTTTTTGCCATAAAAAAACCTTTCTATTTAAAAAAGGGGCATCTTCTTAACCGGATGCCCCATGTAACTATCTTTTTTTGATTAAAACTTTTGTGCTCTTTTCGCTTAGCTCTACACTGAATATAAGTTTACCTGACAGATTTGTCTTCATACCTCCTATGCTGACACCGTCTACATAAACTTCATATTCAGTATCCTCTTCCAACCCGATGGTAATCTGAGTATCTCCAAAGCCGTATATTTCAAATGTAGTCAAATTTGGGGTAGTCTCGAATCCCATTACTGTACTTCCCGGAACCGACTCATATACAAATGCTGAATTCTTCTCAAGTTTTGTTATCTCTTTAAAAGTCTTCACCTTGTATACATCTCCATCATGTCCAAAATCTTCTACTTTTGATTTTGTACCAAGAATATAATTGCCAAAACTAAGTTTACCATCTGCCTCTTTGCAAATCAAACTCTCTACTACCGGCATATTAACCTCCCACCAAGCTATGTTGTTTTTGTATGAATAGTATACAACATTTGTAAACTCCAAACAAGTATATTATTGAGAATGGATATGTGTATACAAATATATTATTTTAATAGAATACAATAACAGGTTCTTTAAACCGCTCATTTAATTCATCTGTTGAATGATATTTATCTTTTAAAATATATATTTTACCTAAATAATATTCATCTTTCAATTTTTTCGGTACTCTAATCTCTTCCAGCATATAACATTCACTGATAGCATAAGGATCTACATATTCTACATTTTCAGGCACCGTTATAGTTTTAAAAGCACAATTTATAAAGACATGATCTTGTATTTTCTTTAAATTCTCAGGCATTTCTATTTCTTCCAAAGATGTACACTGACCAAATGTACATGACCTAAGTTCACTCAAATTGCTACCCTCACCGAAATATACATCTTTTAATCTTGAGCAATTATAAAATGCATATTCACATATTATTTCAACACTTTTAGGTATATAAACACCTTCGATAAACTCTCTGTCTTCAAAAGCTCCTGCTGCTATCATTCTGGTGCCGTCTCTAATTTTTATTCTTCTCACACCTTTACCTGTGTATCCGAGAAGTATATCGCCAACATATTTACAGCCATATTCATCAGACTCCATATCAAGCAGATAGTCGGTATTACTAAAACACCAATATCCTATATTTTCTACGCACTTCGGTATATTTATTTCAGATAAATGTATACACTCCATAAACGCATAATCACCTATATCAACTACACTCTCCGGTAAACTCACCTTTTTTAATCCCGAATACATAAATGCGGATTCCCCTATAATATCTACTCCTTCAGGAACGCTTATTTCTTCCAAAGATTCACAAGATCTGAAGCTCTCATTTCCTATTCTCTCTAAACTGTCCGGAAATTCAATCTTCTTTAAATTCTCATTATCATAAAATACACCGTCTGCAATTACTTTTGGTGTAATCTTTTAACCTTAACATACTCTTTATCCCCATCACTACATACCAATACTTTTCCTATATATGCACAACCGTATTCATCAATATCTGTTTTCTTAAGAATATCAGTTCCTAAGAAAGCATCTTCTCCAACAGTTTTTTTATCTCTTCAGGAATATTTATATCAGATAAACTGCTACAATTTCTGAAGGCATATTTGCCTATTTTTTTCAAGACTATTAGGAAACTTTATTGTTTTAAGCTTCTCGCAACCCTCAAAGGCACTATTATTTATTTCAATTATATTTCCTAAAAAGGAAACCTCCTCTAAAGAATTACAATCTAAAAAAATACTTCGGGATAAATGGCATCCACAGCCTTGGGAATTTCTATACTCTTTAATGAACTGCAATTATTAAATGCTCCTGTCTGTATTATTTCCAAATTATCAGGTAATTTTATATACTCTATTTTTACACAATTATCAAAAAGCATTAAGGTCTATTTTTACAGTTTCGGTATAACAATACTTTCCAGATTTATACAATTATAAAATGCACTTTCGCCTATGACCGTTACTCCTTCCGGTATAATAATACTTTTTCAGATTAATACAATCATAAAATGCTCTATCACCTATAGCTGTGGCTCCCTCCGGTATTTCCACTTTTGTAATACTTTTCCTTTTTTTCCAAAAGACCGTCTTTTATCCCCAGAAAAAAATATTATCTTCTATAATCTTCTTACATTTCAAATTGCTCAAAAAGAAACCTATAGCTATACATACTATACCTGTTATAATAAATAAATATATCTTAGTCTTTCTGTTACCCACAAACATCCTCCCCTATGATATTGCTATTCTAATATGTAATTTTAATAATATATAACTTTAGGGTATATCTTTTCAGAGTTTAAACTTTTCTTTATTATAGCAAAAATCCTCTTTCATACTTAAAGGTACTTCAATTTGCTTTTAGGTTCTTGCATATAGTTATAGTAAGGCTGTCTATATACTGCATACTTTCCGAAATCTTATTTTTTTCAAGGCTTTTACAATATGCAAAAGCTGCAAAGTGTACCTCTTCCAATCTTGAAGGCAGAGTAATCTCCTTTAAACCGGGTACAACCAAAAAAATACTCCCATATTCAATATTCTGATATCACAGCCTTCCTTAAATACAACCTTTTCAAGTGCTTCACAGTCTTCAAAGGCCTTTACACCAAGATATTTTTGTACTCTTTGGTATCTCTATTTCTTTAAGACTTTTTACATTCTATAAAAAGCTTCCAATTGAATTTCTTTAATATTACTTTCTTCTTCAAATATACACTCATTTAAATTCTTACATCCGCTAAAAAGCTTCCCTGCCTATGATTTCCACACTTTTTTTGGAATCTCTATGCTTTTTAATCCTTCCGAGTTTAAAAACGCCTCACTACCTATACTCTTTTGTTCCTTCTCTGACTTTAACATAACCTGCTCCATGTTCGTATTTAAGGAGTATATCTTGGAAATATTTACATCCATATTCATCCTTTTCCAAATTTTCAAGCCAATATGTATTCTCAAATACTCCTGCATCCAATCCGTCAGGAGTTTTTTCCATATCGATATCAGATAAATTTCTACAATTTGCAAAGGCCATACTTCCTATATTCTTTATCTTTTCAGATATATTTACACTTTCTATATCACATTCATAAAAATGCCCTGTCTTCAATATCTTCTAAGCTTTTGCGGCATATTTATATTTTTAAGACTTTTACAGTTTGCAAAGGCTTCATCACCCACAACTATAATACTTTCAGGTAATTCAACCGTAATCAAATCAGGCAGATTTGAACAGGCTTTACTTGCAATCACTCTTGTACCATCTTTTACCTTCATTTCACTGCCTTTATTCCAATATTTTATCAGGGCATCACCTATATATATTCCATTCTCATCTTCCCAGAGTCCCCTCTCATAATACTTTGTACCTTCAAATGCACCTTCCTCAATATATTTTATTCCGTTGGACATCTCTATATCAGAAAGTTTTTTACAATCTTTAAAAGCATATGTATTTATCTGTTCGACCGAATCCGGAATATCTATACTTTTTATTTTTTCACATCCCAAAAACGCTTCACTTCCTATACTTTTTAAACCGTCATTAAGCTCTATTTCTGTCAGGTTATTACAGTTTGAAAATGTAGACTCACCAATCTCCTTTACTCCAAGCGGAATACTTGTTTTTTCCAAAGCAGTACAATCTTTAAATGCTGCAGCATTTATTTTCTCCAAGCCTTCGGGAAATTCTATATTTTTTAAATTTGAGCATTTGTAAAATGCCCCTTCACCTATCTCTTTTACATTATCAGGTATATTAATATATTCTATTTTTCTACAGCCTGCAAATGAGAACTTACCGATACTTTCCAATGTATCCGGCAATTTTACAGTTTCTAAATTTTCATAAGCTATAAAGGCATACTCATTTACCACTTTGACTCCTGTAGGAATTATCAACTCTCTCATACTTTGCCTACTCTCAAATATACCTTCTCTAACACCTACTAATATATTTTCCTTTTATAATCAGTTTCCTTTTTGCATGAGTACTTACATATATTGAAATAATCACAATCAATAATATAAAAATAATCAGCCTGACTTTTCTTCCTTTGCTCATACACAAATTTCCCCTTTATTTTACTTCACCACCTTAACAGCTTCATATAAATAACCTCTGTTAGTAAACAAATCCCATATACTTATGGCCCTATCCTCAAATACAGTTTTTTTCTGTGCCGTCTTCATTTTCATATATTATTTTTCCCGTTAAACCTCGAATTGTCATAATCCATGTATTTAAGAACATACAAATAATATTTACCGTCCTCTGTTGTTTTATGCATATATTTTATAAGTTCATCTAAACTATTTACTTCTTTAAACTCTTCCAGTCCTGCAGCTTCAGATATGGTTTGTGGTGATGTAAGCTTACCGTTTTTATCTCTTTTACAGACTCTCAGATGCTTCATATTATCATTAAAATAATCTATAAACTTCTGTGTATTTTCATCTTCTACAATCTTATATCTATATAGAATCCTACTTTGCCCGTAAATGTAATCTGAAATGTCCCGTTCAACCACATATGACCTATCCCTACTTGTGTATACATCATGAACCTTTCCTCTCTTGTCGATGCACTCAAGATCTGCTCTTAATAAATCTGCCAGCATTGCAATAATTCCCGCTTCAACACGATATTTTTCCGCTCTGTCTATTCTTCTGTCATTTAAATATTCCGCAATATCCATCGATGAAAAAAGCAATGTCATCACAAAAGATATTATTATAATAACTTTGAGCTTCTTTATCTCTATCCTTCTTGTTTCACTACACATAGTCATCCACCCCTAAAATTTAATAAAACACGTCCAAAATCCCTTAATTCATCTGACAATCCAATGTATACGACATCAACAGTATAATTATGGATACGGGTATCTTTATTTAGCAATAAATACAATATACTACTATTCTCGTTCCGCTCTTTTACCTATATTTTAATGTATAAAAAAAGGTATTTTTCAAGTTTTAACACAAAAAAATATCTATATATATTTATTATGTTCTTAACTGTTCACAGAAATTAAACAAAAATACGATACATATTTTATATGTAACAAAAAACTGCCGCACACTCTTTACGAGTATGCGGCAGTCTGCGCGTCTTTATTATATTGGCTTCTAGCCTACAAGCTTAGCAACATTGAGTCTGATTCCAGGGCCCATTGTTGAAGTTAAAACGATGTTCTTAATGTATGCACCCTTAACTGTGCTTGGCTTAGCCTTGTTGATAGCATCCATGATGCTCTGGAAGTTCTCTAAAAGCTGCTGCTCACTGAATGAAGCCTTTCCTACAGGTACGTGAACCAAGTTTGTCTTATCAAGACGATACTCTACTTTACCTGCTTTGATGTCTGCAATAGCCTTTGTAACATCCATTGTAACTGTACCTGCCTTAGGGTTCGGCATAAGTCCCTTAGGTCCGAGTACCTTACCGAGACGTCCTACAACGCCCATCATATCAGGTGTTGCAACGATAACGTCAAAATCCAACCAACCGTCGTTCTGGATCTTCGGAATAAGCTCCTCAGCTCCTACATAGTCAGCTCCGGCTGCTAAAGCTTCATCAGCCTTAGGTCCCTTTGCAAAAACTAAGATTTTAACAGTCTTACCTGTTCCGTGTGGCAGAACTACCGCACCACGAATCTGCTGGTCTGCATGACGTCCGTCAAGACCTGTTCTTATATGTAATTCTATTGTTTCATCGAACTTAGCTACTGCTGTTTTCTTAAGTATAGCTACTGCCTCGTTTGCATCATATTGTACGCTACGATCAACTAATTTGGCAGCTTCAACATATCTTTTTCCGTGTTTCATGTATATTACCTCCTAAATTAGTCTTCTACTGTGATACCCATTGAACGGGCTGTACCTGCTATCATAGAGATAGCTGCGTCAATACTTGCTGCGTTTAAGTCAGGCATCTTAAGCTCTGCTATTTCCTGAAGCTGAGCTCTTGTGATCTTAGCTACCTTTGTCTTGTTAGGTACGCCTGATCCTGAAGCTATTTTACATGCCTTCTTAAGTAAAACTGCAGCCGGTGGAGTCTTAGTTATGAAACTAAAGCTTCTATCTGCATAAACTGTGATAACTACAGGGATGATCAAATCTCCCTGATCTGCTGTTCTTGCATTAAACTGCTTTGTAAACTCAACTATATTTACACCATGCTGTCCAAGAGCCGGACCGACAGGTGGAGCCGGTGTTGCTTTACCTGCAGGTATCTGCAATTTTATATATCCTGTAACTTTCTTTGCCATATGGCACCTCCTTGTGGTAATTTCGGGAACTTCCCTCCCACGCATTTAAAATGCATTATGTAATAACGGCTTATGCCGGATTACACCTTCTTTACTTCTGTGAACTCAAGCTCTACTTTTGTCTCTCGTCCAAACATTTCTACATTGATAGAAACAGTCTTTCTTTTTTTCGTTGACAGCGGTAATCACTCCCACGGTATCCTTCCATGCTCCGCTGATGACTGTAACCATATCGCCTTCCTTGAGGTCAACCTCAAGCCTTGCTTCCGGCTTTGTGGCATTGCCGCTGTAGCCGAGTGCTACAAGCTCATCTTCGGTGAGTGGTACCGGCTTGCTTCCCGGACCTACGAAACCTGTAACGCCTCTGGTATTTCTTACGACATACCAGGTTTCATCATTCATATACATATGAATAAGGACATATCCCGGGAAAAAGTTTCTTATCTGACGATTTTTTTCGACACCGTTTTTTTCACTTCAAGTATGGTTTCCATAGGAACCGTAACTTCGAGTATCTGGTCTTGAAGCCCACGATTCTCAATTGTTTTTTTCAATATCTACTTTTTACTTTATTCTCATAGCCTGAATAAGTATGGGCTACGAACCATTGTGCTTCTGCCATATTATCACCTATTTGATAACAAAGTTTAGTAATAGTTTGAAGATAAAGTCCAGTATTGATATTATAATACCGATAGCTATAGATGATGAAATAACAGCAATAGTCTCTCTTACAATATCATCCTTAGTTGGCCATACTATCTTTTTAAACTCTGTCTTTATACCTTTCAAAAAGTCAGATATCTTTCCGCTTTTTCCTTCAGCCATAAATACTCCTATTTTGTTTCCTTATGCACTGTATGAGTTCTACAGAACTTACAATACTTTTTGATTTCCATACGGTCAGGATGATTTTTCTTATCCTTAGTCGTATTATAGTTTCTCTGCTTGCACTCTGTACAAGCAAGTGTTATCTTTGTACGCACAATTCCACCTCCATTGTTCGAATTAGACTTGAAAATCCAAAAAAAAAGGACTTTGCATCCTTTAATCTTTCACATTCTAGCACACTTGCTCACTCCCGTCAAGCACTATTTTTCTTGTCACTTTTGTAAATACGGTATAAATTCGGCTTGACAAACCACTTTAAAGCTTTAGAATTGTACAGGAAGTAAACATAATTTAATGGAGGCGTTCATTATGGAAAAGCTAAAGTTATTTCTTAAGCGAAAGGATGTCGTTATCTCGGCAAAAAGATACGGTATCGACGCTTTGGGAGCTATGGCACAGGGACTGTTTTGTTCACTTTTAATAGGTACTATTATCAATACTGTAGGAAAGCAGTTTAATATCGGCTTTCTTACCGGCACAGTGGCCACCATTGCAGGAGTGGACTATACTGTAGGTTCTCTTGCAAGTGCCATGAGCGGACCTGCAATGGCGGTAGCTATCGGCTATGCACTTGCCACTCCGCCGCTTGTACTGTTCTCACTGATTACGGTGGGCTTTGCATCCAATGCACTCGGAGGTGCAGGGGGACCGCTTGCAGTACTTTTTGTAGCAATAATAGCTTCTGAAGCGGGAAAAATGATATCAAAGGAAACCAAGATTGATATACTCGTCACTCCGCTTGTCACTATCTCGGTCGGAATACTTTTATCCGCACTGCTTGCACCGACCCTCGGAAAGGCCGCTATGAAGCTAGGTACTGTCATCATGTGGGCTACAAGCCTTCAACCTTTCCTTATGGGAATACTGGTCTCACTCCTTGTAGGTGTGGCACTTACACTTCCTATTTCATCTGCAGCCATATGTGCCGCACTCGGACTTACAGGACTTGCAGGCGGTGCCGCACTGGCAGGCTGCTGCGCGCAGATGGTCGGCTTTGCAATTATCTCATTCCCTGAAAACAAATGGGGCGGACTTATCTCACAGGGTATCGGTACATCCATGCTTCAGATGGGCAATATTGTAAAGAATCCGAGAGTCTGGATAGCGCCATGTATCACATCCATGATCACGGGTCCTATAGCAACCTGTATATTCAAGTTGCAAATGAACGGTGCCGCAGTATCATCCGGTATGGGTACCTGCGGTCTTGTAGGCCAAATCGGAGTGTATACAGGTTGGGTAAATGATGTAACAAGCGGTGCCAAATCCGCTATAACTTCATTTGATTGGATCGGACTTATTATGATATCCTTTATCCTACCTGCCGTTATCACACCTGTTATCCATATGTTCGTAAGAAAAGCGGGACTTGTAAAGGACGGAGATTTAAAACTCTAAAGACAAAAGCAGCTTAATGATTATCTCACTAAGCTGCTTTTTTTATAGCAGTCTGAATACCTGTTCCGCCGTATCAGTCAGATTTTTCTTTGCAGTATCCGTTTGCATCGCTTCTTCCAATGTAACTATTCTTCTAAGAATAGGGAAAAACGCGTCTATTCCATGCTCATTGCAAACTCCGGCGTCCTCTGTTACACTTCCTGAGAATGCTATGACTTTTTTATTATACTTCTTTGCAATATTTGCCACACCGACAGGTGCCTTACCCATTACAGTCTGACTGTCAAGTCTTCCCTCACCGGTAACCACAATGTCCGCATCCTTTACATAATCTTCAAGTCTTGTTTCATCAAGCACTATCTGTATTCCCGATTCCATCTTTGAATTTGTAAAGTTGTGGAAAGCATAACCGAGCCCTCCTGCCGCGCCGCATCCCGGATATGTGGAGTCCGAATCTTTATACTTTTCCTTTACAAGATTTGAAAAGCTGTAAAGCCACGCATCCATATCTTCAACCATTTCCTTTGTGGCACCTTTTTGAGGTCCGAATACGGCACTGCAACCAAGTTCTCCACAAAGCGGATTGGTCACATCACATGCCACTCTGAATGTACACTCAGTCAGCTCTTTTAAGACATTTTTATCTTCTATTTACAATATCTCTGACACCTTCAGCACCGTATCCTACCTCTTTGCCGTCAATATCAAAAAACTCATATCCCAGAGCCTGAAGCATTCCTACTCCGCAGTCATTTGTAGCCGAACCGCCTATACCGACAATAAAATGTCTACAACCTTTTTTGACAGCATCTTTTATCATCTCTCCCACACCGTATGTGGTGGTATGAAGCGGATTTTTTTCGTCACCGCTTACCAAGGTAATACCTGCCGCCTGTGACATCTCTATTATTGCGGTCTTTGTAGACTCGACTATTCCGTAAACAGCATTTACCTTTCTCCCTACAGGTCCTGTTACTTCCACATTTATAAGCTTACCTCCCATTCCTATTGAGAGAGCCTCCACCGTTCCTTCTCCACCGTCTGCAAGCGGTCTGATCTCAACTTTTGCATCTTTTTTTGCCTTAAGTATACCTTGCTTTATAGATTCTCCGGCTTCCAAAGATGACATACTTCCCTTTAAAATGAATCAATAGCGACAACAACTCTCATTTTCTCACTATTTCTCCTTTCATTATACTACTTCCAGTTTATCATAATAATAACCGGTTTTACACTTAAAAATTCAACTGAAGTATCAAAGTTTTTCTACTAAAAAAGATGAAGTTTCCTCCACCCTTTTTAAAGAGTTATTTATTAAGCTCCTTGATGAAAAATCATACTCAAAGCAACGAGTGCTACTTCGTGAATGGCTACTTGAGGTGGAAAGTTCCGGTATAAAAGAGTTTAATGCAGCAATCACAGCATTCAGAAATAATTACAAATACATCTTAAATTCACTTAAGTATCGACATATATCAAATGGGCCTACAGAAAGGTTTAATAACAAGATAAAGGTACTCAAAAAGAATATCTTATTATGTACGTAACTTTACATATTTTAGGAATAGAATTTTAATGGCAACAGCTTAAAAAAATGACTGGGGACGAGGTCATTTTGTTGTTCAAAAAAATATTTATCAGGCTTTAAATATATACTACCCGGCAAAATGGTAAGTTCAAAAAAATTCCAAATATAAAAAGTGGGCTGAAAAATCAACCCACCCAACACTTGACAAAGAACTTAAAATAGATTCCTTGTACATAACATTTACATAATGTTTAATAAGTTTTTTTGACACATTTAAGTATATTAAACTGTGAAATAATATTGATTACTCCTAATCATGTTTTTTTGTAGAACAAATGCTCGCTTGAATTTCCCACTCTTGTATAATATTTTATCCTGACTCCCGTGTAATAACACAAACTGTATTCTTATAATCATATATGGCGTATGAGCCGTTGTCCAATGTAATAGTACAAAAACTCTCACCGGGATCTATTGTATAATTTCTATATTCACGGGTCTTTGTGTCCATATATGTCCCATCTCCATAGAAATCAGTTCCAAAAAAAGAAATAGCATCTGAATTCACTACATCAAAAATTTGATCTGCACAATATGTACTACCTATTGGCTTTTTTTATAGAATTATATCCATTAATACACAATATAAGAATTATTATAATAAATTCTATACTGCAAATAGCAAATGCTATAATCCGCTCAATCGACTTTTTTTGCATAGGCATTTTCCCCATTTATTTCTTCCGACTCTTGATTAAACTGTATCTCACGTTCAATAGCTGTAGTTGTATGTGATGACACAAAATAACCGTTATTAACGCCTTCCTAATTAATTTTCACAGTCTATATATCTTGACTGAATTATATCACTCTTTATAATTTTTTTCAATTGATATCTTCCCGGAAATAAGAATGTACAGCCAACACTAAAAGCCTTTAGAGCTAAAATAAAAAAGGTGAAGTTTCCTCCACCTTTAAACAACTTATTTTAAGAGTTCATCATAGCAAGCCACTACACCGTCTTTTTCTATCTTTTCAAACCATCTGTTTACGATATCATACATATCGCTAAGGTCCTCACCCCAGTAATCTTCTCTCTTTAAGATATCCGCTACCGAAGCGCTCTTCATAAACTGTACAATCTCTTCACCGTCATTTGCCTCGTCCGTCTTATAGAATGCAATAAGTGCAGCCAATGAAAAGCTTAGTATCTCAGGATACTTTCCGTTTTCGGCCTTATATTCCAAGATTGTAGGAAGTACTCTTGCTCTGAACTTTGACACTGAATTAAGCGCAATTGATAAAAGCTGATGCTTGATAAAAGGATTTGAAAATCTCTCAAATACAGCCTCACCAAACTTTCTGTTGTCCTCGGTATCTCCTATTGTAGGTATTATTTCCTCAAATACGGATTTTCTAAGAAGTGATGAAACCTTTTCATCTTTCATGCACTCGCCTACAGTCTCAAGTCCGTACAATCTTGCAGCTAAGACCATTGAAGTATGTGCTCCGTTAAGTATACGGACCTTTCTCTTCTTATACGGATCCACATTGTCTGTCCAAACTACATTAAAGCCTGCCTTTTGTAGCGGAAGCTCATCCTCGTGATTTCCCTGTATTACCCAAAGGTGGAAAATCTCGGCTGTATCCATCATATTGTCCTTTTGACCGATTCTCTCCTCAAGTGCCTTATGTTCATCTCTTTGGGAATCCTGTAACAATTCTGTCAACCAATGTAGAACAGAAACTGTTTTCTTTTTCAAGCCATGAAGCAAAATCAGCTCCAAGCTCCCATTTGGAGGCATACTGCTTACAACATTTTAAAAGCTCTTCACCGTTGTGATCTATAAGTTCATGATAAGTATAATAAATCCCGGCAATCCTGCTTTTAAATCTCTCATATAAAAAGAGCTGTAAGTTTTTGCAGGAAAGCTGTTTGCAGGTTTATCTGAAAGCTTGTTATCATCTTCATACACTATTCCGGCTTCCGTTGTATTTGATACAATAAATCTGAAATCAGGGGTTCTTTGCAAGACTCAAATATCCCTCATAATCCTCATATGGATTTATACATCTGCTGATAACATCTATATGAGTATGCTCATCTACCACCTTACCGTTATCAACTCCTCTTAAGAAAAAGATTGTATTCGCAGTTTTTGTGCTTCAAGCATCTCACACATACCCGTCTTTATAGGCTGTACAACCACAACCGATCCCTCAAACAAACCCTTGTCATTTAATTTCTGGAAGAAATAGTCTACAAATCCTCTCAAAAACCGCCTTCACCAAATTGGATGATTCTCTCTTTAGCCTTCATATTATACTCCTAATATTTTTTTTATTAACTACTGCAGCCATTGCTATCAGTAATCTGTTATCATTGAAATAATTTTACCTACTTAAATGTTATCTTTCAGCTTCCACATCTTAGCTTTTATACATCGATATATTTGCTTCATATCTTCAGACTTTATTTTTTTCGCCCTCTAATAATGTAAGCGTTTACATTTTTTTGAGTATATAATATTTGAAATTCTTTGTCAATCAAAAAAAGACAGCCAAAAAGCCACCTATAATTACTCATCTTTCCAAATATATTTTTTTCAGGATTGCACCATCCACATATATAATCAAGCATATCCGCAAACCACTCTTTTGATAATCCTTCCTCTAAGCTTTTATAATATTCAAAAAAACATATTATATACAGAATCTTTTGAAATTCCCAAATCATGTATAGCGATTAATAAATCATACCCCTGTTTACTGTAATCAGAAAAAAATTCGATTCTGTAACAGCTTTAGAAAGTTGTTTTATCTTATCAAATAATATATCAAAATCATTCATTTATTTACCTCTATATTTTGATTAAGAAAGCCGGCAACCCTCTGTCTATCTATAAATCCTCTACATCTATCGCCTTTATTCCGTTTTTCCTTAATAAATCTGCAAATACACCCTGTCCTGATATAATTTTTCCTGAAAATGAACCGTCATATATTGCATTAACTCCACATGAGGGACTTCTTGACTGTAATATAACAATATCGGCATTTTGCTCTTTTACTGTCTTAAGTGCTCTCCTTGCTCCTTCACGGAATTCTTTATCAACAGATGTGCCGTCCTTGAGACTGACTATACCGTTTACTATTTCCGCAGGCTCTCTTGGAATAGACAGTCCGCCAAGGACTTCCGGACAAACAGGTATTACCTCATGTCCTTTTGTATAAGCTCTTACCTTTTCACTGTAATTATTTCCGCCGTTATATTTACAATTTTCTCCAAGTAAACAGGCACTTACCGCTATTTTCATTCTAATAACCTACACTTCTTATAAATCTTTTCAATAATTTCCGATTTGAATTCCATATACTTATCTATATCATCCGGATAAAGTACTGCAGCCTGTTCTTTCACCTTTGAATACTCAGCTGCTAAATCCGGATTATTTTTCAAAAAATTTCTAAATGTAATATGTTTGAAGAGTTCTTTGGAGTCTTGAGGGCATACATATAAATGATGTGTCATCAATTCTTCTTTTCCGGAGTATGAAAAAGCTTCTCTACCTTCAATACCCAAATCTCCCTCGTGTTCATATCCTTTTTTATTAAGTAATTCTTTAATAATTGCAAATTTGTCCTTTTCAATAACAATATCAAGATCAATGATAGGTTTTGCTGATAGTCCTTCAACTGATGTACTTCCAACATAGTTTCAATTTTAATGGAATCGTAAATAACATCTTCCCCAATGAATCTACTATTCTTTCAAATTCATCTTTCCATTTTGGATTCCATTTTTCAACCACAACATTTTTCGTTCTCATTTATTAACCACCTGCACAACTTCTAATTTTTTCTTAAATCCAAATACATTATATCAAAATCTATATATGAATCCTCTATTTTAAAATATGCCGGAGAGGTTCCGATTTTTCTGAATCCGAACTTTTTATAGACATGAATTGCCCTGAAATTATCGCTTCTGACTTCAAGATTTATTATCTCAATACCATGTGACTTGGCATACTCTATCGCCATTTTAAGCAATCTACTTCCAAGCCCTTTATCCCATTCCGATTTCAAAACTGTAATACCAAGTTCCGCTCTGTGATTCATTCGTCTTGGCATTCCGCTTAGGCTTACATCTCCAACGATTTCACCATCTCTCCATGCAAAAAATGAACATGACCTTTCATCTTTCAAAACAGAACGGATATATTCTTCCTCTCCTTCAACGGAAATCGGAAAGCCTTCCGCTCCAAATGACAGATTATCTGTCTCACTCCCTATCTTTTTTGAATATTCTATTCTTGCTAAAGCATCCTCAGGAGATGCCTCTTTTATAATTATATTGTCCATTTATCTTCCCTTCTCAATAATCTTAGATGTCTTTTCAAATAAATTCTCACCATTATATTTACAATTTTCTCCAAGTAAACAGGCACTTACTGCTATCTTCATCCTCAATCCCTTCTTCATAAATTATATATCACTATCCCTGCCTTCTGTTCGTATTATTGTAAAATAACTCTGCCAACTCTTTTGTAAGTTTACCTTCTTTTTCAAGTCTACTCACAAAAATTTTTCTTCGTATCTTTCAAAAATCCTCTGCACATCCGACATTCCCTGCAAGGAGTAATAGGGCTTTATCTATAGTATCCGAGTTTTTTTATTTCTTTTTAAGTTCTGTCTTAATATATTCACATAAGCTGTCCAAAAACTTCATAATTTTTCTTTTATCAGCCTTTTTCAAAGTTCCCATTCCAATCTATTGAATCAAGCTTTTCTTTAAAAATATCTTAAATCTTTACTATCCATACTTCTATAATAAATATACTTCGTCTAAAAACTATCTTATGTCTTATATGTTAAATCCTAAATTAGTGAAGGGATTTATCCATCATTTCAGCTCTCTTTAATAAAAAAACAATAATATTATCCAAATACTCATCCATCTCTTTTTTTCATTTTCCGGTAGTGGCTTGCTTAGAGATTGTCCTGTAAAAAAATTTTTTTCCCTTTTTATTTCTTCATTGTCAATACTATACAATTCATCCAAACAATATACAGACCGATTATCTATAAACCATTTTTTTCCATATTTTTTTAACTTTTCTAATCCTATTATTTTATTATCATATTCCAATCCATCTCCATCATCAATACACGCTTGTACTTTATCTATCATTAAATTCAAGCTGTCAGCTAAATCTGATAAACAACCTTTAGCTTGATTAAATGGATAACCGGGATGTGGTGTGAAATTTGACAAAGAATCCAATAGTTCTGCTACCTCTTCCAGCTTTTTTTATAAATGTCTTTCTTTTTTATTTCATTAAATAGTTCCTTCAATATACATTCTTCATCATAAATAGCTTTTATTGTACAATCTTGCCTTTGTGTATGAGTATTTAGGCTTCCATTTACCGTCTATCTCATATTCTAAAGTGTTATTTCTGAAATAATACTTTATTTTTTTGCCCATTTTTTTAATTTAAGTTCTATATTCCTAGAATAAATTTCAATTATTTTACAGAAAAATAGTTCTAAATGAAAATATAGTATCCTTATATTTATTACTCCATCCCAACCTAATAAAAATTGCTTCAGAAAATTCGCACGTTTCATAATCACCGATATTCAGCTCATACCTTTTTAAGTACTTTTTTTCAACAGGTCTGTCTATACCTTCTAAATTTTCATCAAGTTTTTTTTATATCTAACAAAAAAAGTTTTTTTCATATATTATACTCCTATTCAATAAATTCTATTTTATTTTTCCTCTCTCAAGGATCTCTGCTATCTTTTTCAAATGTATTTCCGGGAGCTTGACAGCTAACTACTCCTCTATAAACCTCAAACCCTTATAAATCTCTTCAATTCTCATTAAAGGTCAAAAAGCAATTGATACCACCAATCTCCAACCTCGAAACCGTAGTTTTTCATAAAGAGTATAACCCTTAACAAACTCGTACGCTTTTATCGCTATAAAGTTCAGGTCTCTTTAACTATGCAAAAGGCGACCTGAAGCTTCTCATATAATTCCCTTTTCAAATAATCACAATTTCATTATTATGCTTCTGATAAAACATCCCTCTTTATCAAATTAATAGCATCTTCTACAGTTACTTTCTTCATAAGCAAGAAAAACATCGGAAGCGACAACTTAGACATAAGCTCTGGAATAGTGGCAGTACAGTAATCCTCTGTTTCCAATGGTGCCATCTCAAAATGATCATAGTCAATAACAGTAGTCGCTGTAAGATCATAATATCCGTCTTCTGTAATATAAATGCGAGGTGTCTGTAAATGATGTGAAGCATACAATTTGCCTCCAAGCCCATCATGAGAAAAAGGCCAGACTCTTGCGTTTATGAAATTTAAAAGTCTATACATATCAGCTAAGTCTTCTGAACGTTCTTTAATCCAGCTAGATGCGTTCTTTGTAAAGAAAACCCTTGTTTCCCTACAAGTATCTAGGAATTCAATACTACATTCCAGTACTTTGTCAGGGCATGTAGTATATCCTTCAAATGTCATTACAATGCTACTATCCCCATCATGTAGATGTTCAAAATACTTAATATTTCTTTCTTTAAGATAAGTAACCATTTTTCGTCTTGCTTCTGTCTTATTCAAAAAATCATCTCCTTATATTAAAAGTTCTATAATACCCAAAATAAATCAACTATAAACTATAAATAGAAGTATAATGCAATCTCATTTCTTCTTTAATCTAGCTTCCGGTTCAAGAAACCAGTTCTGCTGCCACAGGTATGCATCTGCAACAACATTTCTTATGGTTTCTATTCTCAGTTTGGCTTCTTCAAAATTTCTGAGTATAAACAGAGTAATGTGTGGTCGCTACACTTGCCTACATCACTATTGTCATAAATAATTTCAGCATCTTTCCAAAAGCAGTTCTAGCACTTGTGCTAAGAATGATGTGGTCTATACATGATTCCTCGTTAAAGAAGTTATTTCTTACTGTATTTGTTCCAAATGCACCAGAAACAATGTATCCATCTTCCATCAGTTTATTCAAATTTGATGAACTCTTCGATTCCTGCATATCTCCTGCAAAAATTACATTTGCATCCTTATTATTGTGAAGTTCCTCACGTAATAACTCCCACTGCTGATTGTGCAGCCTTCTTCTCTCTGCAATGTACCAATTAGCCTGATACTTAAAGTTCTGAATCTGGGCAAGATGTGAATTAATTATATGTGTTTCAACCCCATTCAATTCTGCTACAATATAGCACGTTCTGTTAGGAAGCTCTGAATCTAATTCAACCACTCGGTAACTACCAAGTGCATCTCGCCTAATCAATGTTACAGACATAATCGATTTGAAATGCTTGCCATAATCAAATCCAGCCGGAACGAATAATTCATACTCCGGATATAGTGACCTAAGCGAAGCCAAGAATTTATTGTTGCAACCCGCTAAGATCTCTTGAAACATAACTAGCAGAGGAAGTCCATATGTCGCCTTTATATCTTTTGCTGTATCTTTAAGTTTCTGCTCGAATGTTATAGTTTTATTTACTGGTCTGTGACCATTCTCATTGTAACAAACAATACTATTATTTCTTTTCATAACCAAATGCCTCCTTATAAAATCTCATACAAAGTTGCCCTATTTACACTCTTCTTCGCAACGCCAGATTGGGTTCTAACTATAGCCACATTCTTAAATTCATTCTTACCTAATTTAGATACAAATATTTTTCCCACCGTAGCACGATTTGCTGATGGTTTTCCATCTGCTACCATGTGTATATTCTTAAATGTATCAGAAGCCGTAAGTAAATCAAATGTAGTCCCTACTGGATTTTCCTTTACAAATACTTTAACCTCTTCGATTACTTCATCAATTATTTCAGGTAAAGCCTTCTTATTTTCAATAGGAACTGCAAGTCCGTAATGCTGCATCAAAATATCAACTGTTAACTGACTTATACTAAGTCCCTTTACCTTAGCATCCTTCTGTATCACATTTTTAGGTTCTCTGGCGGGTATAATTGTATTCTTTCCACATCTCTCTCCTTTCATTGCTGGAGCATTTCTGCTCCGCCACTTCTCTTGTTAATCTGTAGCATAACCGTCATAAGTATTCCAATCTTTAACATTATTTCGATTAAATCAACTAGTAAATGCTACACCACGTAAGCTACGTGGTCTTTATGCCTATAATAGTAATTTTTTGGTTCTATGTCAAGCCTTTTTAAATTATTTTTATGTATCGTATCATTCTCCTTAAAGTACAAAAAATATCATCAGAAAATCAGGCAAAGCCAGATTGACCGTGCTAATAAGCTTATTGAAAAAGGGGAATATAAAAGAAATCAAAAAAATCAAAATGATCCACGCCGTTTTATTGCTACCGAAGCAATGACATCTTCAGGAGAAGTCTGTGACATGGAAATCCCTTATATAGATTCGAACCTCATAGCTGAAGAAGAAAAATATGACGGTTTCTATGCCGTTTGTACTAATCTGGAGAGAACAAGTGCCGAAGAGATAGTTCGTATAAACAAGAAGAGATGGGAAATCGAAGAATGCTTCAGAATCATGAAAACAGAGTTCAGTGCACGCCCTATTTATCTTCAAAGAGAGGATCGCATAAAGGCACATTTCATAACTTGTTATGCTTCATTGGTAGTCTTTAGGATACTTGAGAAAAAACTTGAAGAACAATATACATACGATGAGATTATTAACGTATTACGCTCTATGATGATGTATCGTCCGGGAGAAAAGTTAGGATATCTATCCGCTTATACAAGACCAGCCATAACAGATGCACTTCATGAAGTATTCGGATTTCGTACCGATTATGAAATTTTAACCGATTTGAGTATGAAAAAAGTCTTTCGAGACAGCAAAAAAAGTAGGTAGTTCTAGCTACACTTTTACGAATTAAAAAAGGTCTGAAACCCTTGATATATACGGGCTTCAGGCCTTTTAGCTGTCAAAGACAGGATTACACTCCGACTCAATAAATCCTATTTTATCTTCCCCTCTCAAGGATCTCCGCTATCTTTTCAAATGTATTTCCATTCCGTATTGTTACCTGCTTATAAAATTCCTGTTTTATAAGCTTTTTGTGGTATATAGTTTTCATGTATTCCGATTCATCATATTTTCCCCAAAATACAGCATTTTCACCAATATAAACTATTTCATTATAAAACGTGGATTTATCTATAAAGTCAAGGATTTTACTTCTATCCAAATCATAGGAAAAGAATAAAACGTCTCTTCTTGCCATTTCTTGATGCCACCATTTGGGAAGGCTCTCCTTCTCTTTCAAGTACTCTTCTTTACTAAGTAAAGTAAAAGGGATTGAAAAGTCAAAGTTCGTTTCCAATAAATGTTTTATCTTAGAGATACAACTTTCATAGGTTTCCCCACTGTTAAAGAATAGATTCCCGCTGTTAATATAAGAATCAACATCCTCAAATCCCAATTCAGTTAACAAAACTTTCAATTCACTCATAGCGACTTTATTCTTTCCACCAACATTTATACCACGCAATAAAAGTATATATCTCAACTTACTTACCTCTATACAATAAAAATCATTTCTGTTTTGACGGCTTTGAGAAAAACAACAGGTAAATTCCAATTATGAGCTTAATTGCCGCATCAATATATGCAATCACAGTTACAGGAATGCCTGAGAAAATATATCCTGCCAAAATATTCAAAGTACAAACAGCACCTAAATAAATCATTGATTTTCCATGTACAAAGTAATACATAAAAAAGTGTATTGCGGTCGCCATCAATGCTCCCAACCAAATCAATCTCCAATTCTCATCGGCAAAGAACGGCCCACCAAGTAGTGACATTAAAACAAGCAATAAAATGATTGCATATAATGACACTTTTCTTTGAAATTCAGAGGAACTTCCATCAGACAATTTATTTAGTACTTTTTTATTCATATTAACAGAAAAAAAGCTGACAATATATCCTATGCAAAATACCTGCATATTTATGATTTGTTTTCCGCCAACAAAAGTAGCCACTAAAATAACTGCTGCTACCAAAATCAACCATAAGCCACATGCCCTCTTATAATTGAATTCCAACTTCTCGTTTTTATTATATTTTAAAAACACATAGCCTCCTTAAGTATTTCTGCAACAAGCATCCGATTTAATTATCAAAAACAATCACCTGCTTATCCACATCTACCTCAGCTTCAACTCCGAAAGGAATAATGCACCTTGGTGTTGCATGCCCCACATTTATATTATAGACAACCGATAAGTCTTTATCTCCGATTTCCTCAAGTAAAATTTGCTTATACTCCTCATAATATACCTCATCTTGAGGCTTGCCTACTAAAACACCTGCGAGCACATCAAATATTCCGTACTCATTTAAAGCTCCGATCATCTTTCTATATAGCTTCGGTTCAGGTTTATTTTCACTTGTTTCCAATAATAAAATTTTATTCTTCCACTCCTTAAGACTTGGGAATAAATCATATTTTTTACAAAGAGATACCGTATCCTCAAATCTTGAATTATCAAATATATCATAGATTGAATCAATACAACCTCCTAAAATCTTACCTTTAAATACCGACTTACCGCTAAGTAATTCAAATCCGGTATTCTCATACCTTTCCATATCAACTCCGATAGAATTCTCACTGAAGTCTTCTCTTTCCTTATACCAAAACTCACTTTGGCGTATTTCTTTTATTTTGCCTGTTTTGATAAGCTCCTCAAAGTATTTTTTTGTATATGGCAACATATCATTTGAGAGCTCACATATATCAGGTAAAAATGCCTGGCCGTAGAATGTTTTTATTCCCACTTTATTCAGCATAAAATGATTTTTGGTGGTATCTGAAAATCCTAAGAATATTTTTTGTTTAACAGCCGCCTTCAGCTCATTGTTTTCAAACAGATATGGCAAAAGCTTATAGGTATCAACTCCTCCTATTGCACATAAAATCATATCTATAGAGTCATCCTTAAACGCTTCTATCAAATCTTTTGCTCTACATTCGGGATGTTCTTTTATAAAGTCCATACCTTTAAGTGCATTAGGCAAAAATTCAACCTCTATACCGTATTCATTTAATCTTTCCAGACCTATTTTAAGTTCATGCTTAATAAAACTTTCTCCTAAAACACCGCTTGATAAACTTACTATTCCTATTTTCTTTACCATAAACATCTCCTTATCAAAAACCCGATACCTCCATTGAATCATCAATTTTGATATCGGGTTAATTTAAAATTATTTCACTGTCTGGTCGCCGTCTTTGATAACATAATTGGTCTTTGCACCGATTTCATCCATCCAAGATCTTACCTCAAGTGTTTTATAGCTGCCTGTATTGTAACCTGAACCGCCGTCATTGTCCCAAAGCCACTCAGGAGCGTTCCACATTGCCACCTTCGGAGCAATTATCTCATATACATCCTTGTTCACACCGTACTGACCGTGGTGAGCCATCTGTACAATATCGGCCTTCAAATCTGTTGCCGGAACATCAGCCTTAAGTCTCTCACCTGCTGCAGGTCCCATATCGCCTAAGAACAATACTCTGGTACCGTTGTCAAAGTCAAGTCTGAATGCTATTGACGAGTTGTTGATAGAGTTTGACTCAATCCAATAAGGATCGTTAAGTATATGGATTGAAACTCCGTCTACATAGTAAACCTCACCCTTGCTTGTAATATGTGATACACCTGCAGGTAATTTTGCTATTGAGTTTCTGATAGTATTTACCATATCGGCTCTATACTTTTCATACTTGTCATACCAAGCCTGTTCTCTGATATTGTAGTAGAAATTGTCGATTTTGATACCTTCAAAGCCGTTTTCTGCAAGCTTTGTGAAAGCACCGCCGTGGTCACTGTGAGGATGTGATAAAATCCATGCGCTTACCTCACCGCCATAGCTCTTTATAGTCTCTACAAGATGCGGCTCGTCCTGTGGAAGTCCTCCGTCCACAACTATCAGCTTGCCGTTCTTGGTCTTTATGACATAGCTCATCATCTGGCTCTTTGTTGCCGAATTTAATATATGAATCTCGGAGCCGTTTAAATAAGTTCCGTCATTAGCCTTGGTCGCAGTCTCACCCATCACTACCTTAGGGTAGTTGTTTGAGCTTTTACCTATAACACCTGCAAAAGATGTCATACCGGTATTTACAATCATTGCCGAACAAAGTGAAGTTAACAAAATTTTCTTTAGAAGTTTCATTTATCCCCCTTTTTACTGTTTTGTAGTTGTAAGTTAGTATCAGTCCCTGCCTTATAACCTGATTCACAATATATTTTGAATCTTCCATTATATCGTTCGCTCTGAAAAGCTGGATTTCAAGGTCATACTTATCAAAAAGTCCGCCGTAGGAAGTTTCACTTGACTTTTTTATTGAGAAATCCTGAGTGGCCGCATAGTCGTTGATTGCTCTGATGTATTCATTACCGTATGCTAGCGCCTCATCATCACTTATATCGTCCGACAAAGACCAGATAAGCAATACTTTATTCTCATTTTCCTTAAATGCCATATCAATATAGTCACTCATAGGATACAAAGTCTTATCGTTGAACTGTTCTTCCGCATCACTTCTTATCTGAGACCAGTCCAACACTATATTTTTTTGTGTCTCAAATACAGGTTTGTCCGAATCCACGCTTTTGTTGACAACTATATCCGAATTCGCACAGGCTCCCGCAGATAAGGCAAATACTATAGAGAGTACCCCTACAATATGCTTTTTAATTTTTATCATAATATAAATACCTTCCATTAGACATTTACTAACTTCACTATTATACCAAAGGGTTTTATTTTTTGTAGTGTTTTTTTGATTATTCCATAATTTTTAAGATTTTTTTATATCTTGTAAAATAAGTTTAAAAGTGTTATTATGTTCAATATCAATATTTTTTATCTTATTTTGAACATAAGGAGGGCATGATGAAAAAATCAGGTATTGATTATTTTGTTACTATAGTACCTTTTTTGCTTGTACTGGCTTTGGTACTGCTGTTTTTTATATTTCCTTTACAGGCGACCGATATTCTCGGTAGTATCAGAGGTCTTTTAAATAACAGCCTCGGAATCTTTTATCTTATATTCGGACTTTTTATCTTTTTACTGTCACTTTATATGGCATTTTCAAGATACGGCAATATAAAGCTTGGCAGCGGCAAAAAGGAACATTCCGACTTTGCATGGGGAACTATGATGTTTACAGCAGGACTTGCCGCAGATATATTATTTTACTCACTGTGTGAATGGATGCTTTATGCAAATCAGGACAGAATACAATCCCTCGGTGATACCACACTTTGGTCCGCCACCTATCCGCTTTTTCACTGGGGACCTATTCCTTGGGCATTCTATGTGGTACTTGCATCATGCTTCGGCTTTATGCTTCATGTAAGAAAGAGGACCAAGGCAAAGTACTCTGAAGGTCTCAGGGTACTTCTCGGCTCACATGTGGACGGTGTAATAGGCAAGATTGTAGATTTGACTGCAGTATTTGCACTTATTGCAGGTACAGCCACCACATTTTCACTTGCAACACCTTTACTTTCTCAGACTGTAGCAAAACTTTTCGGCATCGGCAACAATAATATACTTACCATAGCTATTTTACTTGTAGTCTGCCTCATATATTCAGTCTGTGCGTATTTGGGTATTGACGGAGTGTCAAAGCTTGCATCATGCTGTACATATCTGTTTTTTGCACTTTTATTGTATGTATTCTTTGGCGGCGGACATGGCAAGTTCATACTTGAACTTGGCTTTAAATCACTTGGCAATCTGGCAAACAACTTTTTATCTCTTGCCACATATATAGACCCTACAGGAAAATCAAGCTTTGCAGAGGATTGGACCGTATTTTACTGGGCGTACTGGATGGTATGGTGTGTTGCCACTCCTTTCTTTATAGGAAGCATCTCAAGGGGCAGGACAATAAGAGAGGTCATACTTGGCGGCTATATATTCGGACTTTCAGGTACATTTATATCCTTTATCGTACTCGGCAATTACGGTATTGCACTGAATGTATTCGGTCAGGTGGATTTGCTTAAGCTCTACACAAGCAGCAATAATCTCTACACCACTATAGGTGAGATAATATCAACTTTGCCGCTTCCCTATATAGCCATGATACTTTTGATACTGACAATGATTACATTTTATGCTACAACATTTGACTCCATTACGCTTGTAGCCGCATCGTACTCATATAAGGACCTTGAGGACAAAGAGCCTTCAAAGCAGATAAAACTGTACTGGTCGATACTTTTGATTTTACTGCCTATCGGTCTTATCTTTTCAGACAATTCCATGTCAAACCTGCAGACCGTATCCATCATTGCCGCTTTTCCTATAGGTATTATAATGATTTTACTGATTATATCGTTTTTTAAGGATGCAAATATGTATCTAAATGAGTAAACAGCTCTATGATTCCAAAACTCGCTTTACGGAAATTGAAAAATCCGACGGCGAGTTTTTTTCTATACTTATTACACCGGGATTTTTTTACTTCGACCTGAGATGATATCTTTTATAGTGGTTTTGGGAACTCCGGACTTTTTTTGAAAAGCTCATACACCGTCATATCTTTTTTTCGTAACATAATAACATTACTCTTTTTGAAATCGCTTGTGAAATATTCATACTTACTCCATAGATTATTAGAAATTCAGAAACTTTGTATGTAATATTATAGCAAAAAAAGAGCCGTTTTCACAGCTCTTTTATTCTTTATCTTCAAAATTTATTTTCTCTTCGACTATATATATAGGTCTGTCCTTTATCTCGGAAAGAATAAGTCCCAGATACTCTCCTATAATACCGACTATAAAGAAAAGTACCGAAAACATAAAGCATATAAGACATATCGTGGTGGCATATCCGCTTGGCGTACCTACTCTTATAAACGACACTATGGTATATATCATCATTATTATTGCCAAAAACGCGGCCATACTGCCTGCATATATACCGAGCTTAAGAGGCAAATTTGAAAAGGTCATTATAGTATTCATGGAAAATCTGAAAAGCTTCTTTATAGAATACTTGCTCTCTCCGGCATATCTCTTCCTTGCCTCATACTCTATATTTACAGTGTTAAAGCCTACATTTTGTACATAGCCTCTCAAAAATCTGGTCTTTTCTCTGTAGCTGCTTCTCAATACATCGGCAACTCTCTTTGATATTCCGAAAAAATCCGAGGCATTGCTGACCAAATGTATATCACTTAACCTGTTTATAACCTTATAAACATGGATGAGGTTATATTCTTTATAATTCCTGCCGACTTGTTCACGGTTCTGACCATATTTATTATGTCATATCCCGATTCAAACTTTCTCAACATCTCAGGAAGTAAGGTAGGCGGATGCTGAAGGTCGGCATCCATGCATACAAGATAATCTCCGCTTGCATTGTCAATACCTGCAATCATCGCGGCCTCATGTCCGAAATTTCTTGAAAAATGTACAACCTTTACATTTTCATCATCTTTTGCAATCTTAAATAAAATACCTCTTGAACCGTCCACACTTCCGTCATTTACAAAAATGATTTCATATGGATTATCTATCAAAAGAAGAACCTTTATTGTCTCTCTATAAAACTCAAATAAAACTTCCTCTTCATTATATACAGATACAATAATTGAAATCTTCTTACTCATAAATCTCTATCTCCGTACTGCCGTGGGTCGGGATTCTGTCGGCCTTTGGAGGAGGCGTCATATAGTCACCGTACACCAGATGCAAAACACTGTCATACTCATCTATTATAGAAAGTGTGGCATCCTCAAACTTTATATTCAAATACTTTTCATACCAATCCTTACTCACCTTTATATCAATATAATCAGGCTGATAATTGCTGTAATACCATGTATTACTCTTTCTTGACTTATAAAAAAGCTTTGAAAGCCCGTCCTGAAGTTTAAACAATCTTTTCATAGGTATTATTTTACCGAAAATTGAAAAGAACAATACCGCAAGTTTCATAGAACCCTTATATTTTTTCAACTCAAGCTTTTTTCTGTGTCCCATTGAAAACAGATATATAAGCTTCTGATTGAATAATACAAATTTTTGCAATAACTTTGATTTCGGCAGCTTATCCAAAATGAATATATCCACCCAAAGGTGATTTAACTTACCCTCATAAGGATCCTTTTTGTCATTATTTTTATGTCTTGCACTCGGCTTATATATTATCCTCGGAGTAAAATCATAAAATACTTTACCGTTTTTGAACTCATTCGGCATGATGAACTCCAGCTTATCACTCAACTCTCTCTTTACAATCCTTCTGAACGCCTCAAAATTCGCCCTTGTCATCGCAATATCGGCATCGTCATCCCAAGGAATAAAACCTCCATGCCTTATCGCACCAAGCAGCGTACCTGAGTCCAGAGTATAATTTATTTTATACTTTTTACATATTCTGTCTATTTCCTGCAAAATATATAAATTTGCCTTTTGCAGGGCAAGCATTCCGTAAGAGTTATCCATTTCTAAGCCTTCCCATCAAAATAATTTAACGACATCATTTTACACTCTTTACAGTGTACAAATCAACAGTATTATTCACTAAAAATGTTCAATTTCTTAGATTTTATCAATCTGAGTGCCTCTCTTGTTTTCTTAGGACTGTGATATTGTAAAACCGTCTTTAATGTCTCATCACTCTCGTACTCAAAATTCTTTGCAACCTTCACCTTTTTCTCAAAACTTTCCATACGATATTTCGCCATTCTTATCTCATTGCCTGCCGTCAGTACATTACCTGCAAACACCAGTATTACAAAAACAAAAATGCCGATATTCGATATAAGAGGAATCTTTATAGGTGCAGGCTTCTTTCTTCCGGGTCCTTTTACCTTTCGCTTAATATAGGCAAATGTCAATATAACTCCTATAAGCCCCGCTCCGAACTGAAGTGAATACCTTGAGCTCATTGCGTACATGGGATCCAGGAAAATCCACCTTGTAAGTATTACCATAGTGTGACTGAAAAGTCCCGATACAACCAACAAAAGCGGAAATATCGTATCCTCATATATCTTATATCTGAAGTTCATATACAGTGCATCCAGATAAAATAATATGACCACCGCACCGAGTATTCCTGTTCCTATTACATTTATCTCAAAGTATTTTACAAGCTCCACACTTACCACATCAGATGCGAATGTATTCAGACCGAAATACAAAAAGTAAAGCGGATCTCTGCCGAATACCGTCACGATACTCTCACTTGTCGCACCTGCATTCACATTGTCGGCATTCATATAAGAATACATAAATAAAGCCAATGCCATAGCTACAGGTATACACAGCAATACTCCTCTTTTTTTCTTTCTGAAAAAAGCATAGAAAATATAGGCACAAATAAGTGTTGCACCGTAAGCAAGTGAATACGAACCTGCAGCCATTATTATTGTAAATACCGGCAATAAAATATTCAGTGCAAGTTTAAAACCGCTCTCTTTTTGAATATATGAATCCAGTATATAAAAATGCAGTGCAAACAAAAAGAATGTAAAAAAATGCACCCAGCCTGTACCGTTGGTGAGCATCTCCCACTGTGAAAGTGAGAACACCACCATCATCGCAAGAATGATATATCCGATTTTTAAATTCTTCTTTGCCATAAACAGCCCTATAACAATACCTATCATCGCAAGGAATATTATTCCCAGGCTCATATCAAACATTGTGGAATAGTTAAAAAACTTTACATTTATCGCTCTTTCAAAAAATGTTATAGGCAATCTTGTCAGTGCATCTTTTCCAAAATAAGGTTCAGGTGAAAACGGATTACGTAAATAAGTATTTATAATCCTTATATAGTCGGTATAGACCACATCAAGCACCGCACTTCTTATATATGCACTTAAATATATTGCACCTACTATCGGTAGGAAAAATGCTAAAAACTTCTTCATTATACTCCTACTATTCTATCTTTATATTTAAATAAAGCTAAGTTTCTTATCACCTCTTTGCTCCTTGGCATCAGGCATATAGAAATTGCTCTTCATATGTATCGGTATTACAGTATTCGGAGTGGTATCTATCTCGTAGTATGTTATATTTGAGACCAAATCCAAGGTTTCTTTCTCTCCGTTTGCATCTATCTCGATACTTTCATTTCCGGTAAGCTCTCCCGGATACATTATTTCAAAATGAATCTGTCCATGCTCTCCCGACATTACATTAAACTTAGCCTCTTCATCTGTCCAACCGTCATCATAATGTCCGTAGATATTTTCAACCTTTATATTCCTTAAAAAATCCGTAACATTGACATATTCATTGTTCTTTTTATCTTCAGTAAGCACTATCATATCTTCATTAACCACTCCTATATCTCTGTAGTTGTCAATAAATGTCACTATATCCTCTCTTATATCAGGATTATAGGCTCTGAAGAATTCAAGCGCATCAAAATCACTTAGTTTAAAATCATTTTTTATAATATAAATTCTTTTATTGCTTAAGTCCTTATCATATTTGTAGTAAGTCTCATTTGCCAGTGAATTGGCCCTGTTTTGCCCCTCAAAGAGATATATCTTATTATAGTAGCCTCTGTAGTACATATCCCCTACAAGCATACAAAATCCCCAGACCATCACAAGTATTGCGGAAACAAATGAAACATGAAATATTCTGCTGAGTGAAGTCCCTATAACTTTATTCTTTGACTTTCTTACAGCTATCTTTTTATCCACACCGTAGATATAGGCAGTAAGTAAGAGTAAAAATAAAAAAGGTGCATACAGCCATCTCATCTCCACTCTTATAGTTACGGCGGATGACACTATACTTCCTATAATAAATCCGAGAAACAGTAAGATATTTTTTATCCAGTCAAATTCAATTTTTTTACTTCTCATCAGAATGGAATATACGGACTTACAAATAAACATAATAAATGCAAATATTCCGATAATTATCAGAATTTTGACTGCAATATTTACATCCTTGAAGTCAATTCCGTTCAGATGTGTAGGCCCTGTATTTATTCCGCAAAGATATAATATCTCAGTTTTTACAGATGCAAAAAAACTTGACAGTTTGAAAGTTTCACTTACCTTTGAGTTGCCTGTACCCTCAGGTATAAATGACTTTAAAGCCGCAAATCTTATATAATTTGCCACAATAAAAGTAATTATTGCCACCGGTGCATTTATTATTCTATATCCCTTTTTCACAATTACTGCAAAGATAAGCATAGGGAATAGTACTACAAATCTCTAATGTGTAAAACAGTCCAAAAAATAAAATATACAGGCATAATAAAAGTATCTGTTTGCCTGTCCGTTGATATATTTGTAAAGGCATACACAAAGTGCAAATGCAAATATCATCGCCATGGCTTCCATAAGTCCGAGATACTGCCCTATATCATAGTATGAAAATCTTGAGACCAAAAACATGGCGGCAAATAAAAACGCCATCGTCTTGGAACGCGCAAGCCCCTTTGCAAAAAAATAAATTGCAATTGCTATACCTGCGCCTATAACTATATTTATAGGCACAATAAAATCAAGATTATTTTTTATAATCCCTTGATATATCCAAGTGACTGCCCAGTATACCGGTCTGAACTTTCTCATCTCATGCGGAAATACATATCTGAAAAATCCCGTGCCTCTTCTGGTAGACCACATAAGCAGGTCGTCCATATATAAGCCCTTTATACTGATTCCGGTATTTATAATAAATGCAATACCTATAAGAAGTAATGAAAGCAATATATCCTTCAGATATTCGTATTTTTCTTCAACTTTTACCAGTACCATATCTCCCCCTAAAAATATGCATTATACGAAGTTTGATAGAGTTTCTTTATGACAACTGCCAAAGGCCTTGGCAACAGTCTGTCAAACATAATACTTTCTTCTTTTTGCCTTGAGTGATCAAGTATACTCTTTTTTGTGGTCGCACCGTCATGTACTCTGTAGCAAATCCCCGGATTTTCACAAAGTACAAACCTGCCCTCCAATTTTGCAAGCTTAAGAAGGCACTCCCAATCCAGCGCAAACTGAAAACTTGATAAAAACAAATCTTTCGGACAGAGTCTCTTATCATAGGCACAGCTCGGTGCTATTATAGGATTTCCGAAGGTTATAGCAAGCCTTTTTATAAACTCTATATTGTTTAGATCATTGAAAGTAAGCGGCAGTCTTAGAATTCTCTTCACGAACTCCACTTTTCCAAACTTCATCCTTCCGTTTTTTATCGTAATGGACGATGTGGTAAAAAGAGTCATATCCGGATATTTCTTTTTATACTTTAACAAATCTTTTGTATAGTGCTTAAGATAAATATCATCCTGATGTGCTATAGTTACCAGCTCAGTGGTAGCTATATTGTAGGCAAACTGCCAGTCATTGCCTATATTTGAAATATTATCGGCTTTTTTAATATTGTTGACAAATACATCTATTCCGTATTTGTTTGCAATACTGTAAATATATTCATTAGGTGTAGAGGTTGCAATCTTTATGTCAGACTTTACTTTTTGAGCTTTCAAAGATTTTTATACAGTCCTCCAAATATTTTTGATTCCTTATATGCACAAATAACAAAATGTATGTTTCATAACCGCTCCGTCTTTGCTACTTTATTTTGCTTATATACAATGTCTCACATTATACCACGAAAAGCTTATTATTGCATTACCCGCAGCATATGAAAAAATCTATGGAAAGGAAAGCCTTCCCATAGATTATAGATATTATCTTCTGTTTTCCTGTGCCGTCCACTTAAAGTTCGGAACTTTTTCCTGCCACTTGCTGATACCTAAGACGCTCTTTGCGAAGTCCGTATTGTCAAGTGTGTACTTTGCCTTGTCAATGTACTTGAATACATTCCAAATCTTTCTCTTTGAAACAGCCTTAATCTCATCGCCCACATTCATATTGCAGGTCCAAAGTCCGAATGAAAGCCCGGATCTTACTTCAAGCGGTGCATCCACCTGACGGCTGAGTATATATGCTTCGATATACGGGTTTGAATCTACAAGGTAATATGAGTACGCAAATGCCGCAGCCTGCTCATTTTCTATATTGCCTCTTGTAGGATTGGTAGCTGTAAAGCCCTCCTCTGTAAGCATTATATGTCTTACCACGCCGTTTTTCTTGAGTGCATCCTGTGCAAAGTAGTCTGTAAGCTTATTAAGGTTTGCAAAGTTGATTACAGGAGAATCAAAACTGTCCTTGATAAGTCCTGTCTTCTCGGCATCATCCCAGAACTCTGGCTCAGTCATAGGTGCCGGATACGGGTGATATGCAAGACCCCAGTCTATATCTCCGTGCTCCAATACCAAAGAGTTGAAGTTGTCAACCACCTGCTTGCCGCCATACTTGTTCTTGTTGTTGATTTCATTGTTCCAGTTGTAATCAAGTGAGTAAAATACTCTGTCTGTTGATGAATTTGACTTGATTGCATTGTAGAAAATTCTGAATGCCTTCTCATATCTTCTTGTATAGCTTCTTACATCCATATCTCCGACATAGTTCCACTGCTGGTTGTTAATCTCATTTCCGATAATCCAGTTGGAAACTTTACCGTACTTAGGAGTCTTTCCGTTGTATCTTTCCGCAAGGAAGGACGCTATAGCCTCTGTAGTCTCGGCTCCCTCTTTTGAAGATGCGTTGAACATATAGTAGAATATACTGTCTCTTCTGGGCATATTCGGGTACATAAGCTCAGGATGTGCTTCGTTGTAGCCGTTTAGAATAATGGCCGTAACGGTCATATCCTTTCCTGAGAATGCACTTATAGTCTTATCATAGTCCTCAACTACAGCCTTGTTGAAATGGTATGTCTTACCGTTGTAATTGTAGTCGATACCGTTACCGAGGATCTGATTGAAGGCAATATTGGTGGATGCGTGCTTTACTCCAAGGTCAAAAGCATCGTCAAGCATCTTTAACTCAATCTGTAATCCCTTCTTTGAGGCCTGTGTCTTATACGCGGCGGTATTTGCGGCAACCGCCTCAGGATTTGTGATATACTTTTGTGAACTTACAGGAACATACTTGCTTCCGTCATATACAGCCACCACATAGCTGTTATAAAGTCTGCTGTTCTCACTTCCTTTGTTCAGCTGATATGATTTTGTTACACTTCCGGCACTTAATTTTTCAAGATAGTCCGTTCTGTTTCCGATACCGTCCTCATAAGGCTGTAACTCAAACAGATAGAAGTTACCGTCGGTCCCCGACATATCTCCTGAGTTGTTCATAGTAATATCCACTGTAGTCTTATTTGAACCTATTGTAACTGAATCGATACTTGATGTTGCACCAAGCGCATATGCCTTAGTATGTATGCCAAGTCCCAGCATAGTCACAACTGCAAATGCGGATGCAAGTTTTATTAAATTTTTTCTCTTCATTTCGCCTCCTTATAAAAACTATTATAGCGTATTTCACAAATTGTTTTGTTAATTTTTTTTTACAGTTTTGTTATTTACTGAGTAAGGCGTCAGAGTCTTATACATACTGTAGCAAATATCTGTAAAAGAGAAAGTCCGTTCACAAAAATAAACAGGAATATCAAAGTTCTCTTCATCTCATTTTTTACAGAAAGCTTGTTGTTTTGAAGCACCGAAAGTATAGGGAGCATCACAGGTATAAAGTATCTGCCGCTGACTCCCTCTATAAACTGTGAACTTATCGGAGTCCACGCAATAAGCATTGATAAAAGTATAAGGAATATTATAAAGCCTACACTTACAGTAACAAGAATTTTATCCTTTAAAAGCAGCATCTTTTCCTTGCCCTCTCCGAATACGGAAAGCATTAAAGCTGCATTTAATACTAAAAATCCTATATAAGGTATTCCGACCACAGTGTCTGCATGACCCAAATAAGTTCCCATCATGGTGCCGTGATAGTACTCAAGCTGTAAAATAATTGTATTATAAAACAGCTTTATCGCCTTGGCTTTATTGTGAATCAAATATCCTATTGTATAGCTTTGCTCACCCGCCCACTCAAGGCTGTCTGTATTGCTTGTGGAATATCCTACCACCGTAGCCCTGTTTACCAGATACATTGCAATCACAAATGACAGAAGTACAGTCACAGCACTTGCAAGGAAAAATGTTATATTTTCTTTTTTTATCTTCCCGTTTACCTTGCCTCTTACACTGAATTTTTGCATAGGTACTAAAAAAAGTATAAGCAGTATAGGGAAATACACCATCTTACAAGGCAAAACAAGTCCTGAAAATAAAGTTACCGTTATCAGATCCTTTATATTAAATGAAGTCTTTTCATATGCAAGATAAAATACATATGAAACAAAGAAAATCAAACTTGCAATCATAATCGCATCATATGAATATGACGCCGCAAGTTCGACTGTAGTCGGAAACAGACCTATAAGGAATATAAACTCTTTAAACTTCGGCAAAAGCTTTATTGCAAAAGATGTAAGCAGCACAAAGACCGCCAGATTTGCGAGTCTGCCGAAAATTACAAGATATACACTTCCAAGCCCCAATATCCTTGCTATACTTATGCCGAGTGCCGCAAAAAAATATACACTCGGTATTGTATTTACAGGTGAATGTAGCGACTGCGCTTTGTCATAAGTCTTTCCTTTAAAACTAATCCCGCTATTGCGACTGCGAATATTCCCCTCTCCATAAAAAACCTTATAAGATGCTTCTTCCAGCTTGCTTGAAACAATTTTGCCATGACTCCCTCCTTCCGGTATCAAAACACCCTCTTTTATGCTTTTATTTGCATCAAATTTATATTCATTATCAGTATCTTCCAGCCACAAATCTCCGGCTCTGATTATCACATGCCCGTCTGTGACGGTTGCCCTCTCACCAAGCATTATATTTGATATTTTATACGCCGAGATAAAATGTGCAATCTCATCCGGAGCCGACATTGCCGGAAATACATACATATACGCAAGTCCGAATAATGTCAGTACTATCGGATATATCTTTACAATACTGAATTTTGTCAACTTCAGATATATAAGTGAGGCTAAAACTGTAACAAAAACAGCTGTAGCCAAAACAAAATATCCCTTTTTTTAAGAATATATCATTTGTATGTGAAATTCCCATTTTCACATAAGTGTAGCTGATATATGCAATTATAATAAATCCTATGATATATCCCAAAAAATATATTATTTTTTTCATATTCTCTCCAAATAACTCTTGTACTTTTTACAAATAGATATTACACTGTAATCACCACAATTGTAAAGGAGGTTATTATGGCAAGTTTCAAAAAGTTATTGTTTTTAGCATCTCTTGCAGGTGCCGCAGCAGCAGGTGTGTCATATGTACTGAAGTATAAAGGATATCAAAAGGAATTGGAGGGTGAGTTCAAAGATTTTGATGATGAACTTGATGAAAATACAGACAATAACCCTTCCGACAGAAAATATACCGAACTGAAATCATCTACAGATGAGTTCGTCACTGCCGCCAAGGATACCGCAAACAGTGCCAAAGGAATGGCAAGTGCCGCCAAGGAAGTACTTAAAGGCGTTGCAAATATTGTAAGCGACAATGTAGCCGCTGCAACCGATGTTGCAAAGGACAGTGCAAAACCTATATTTGACAAAGCAAAAGATAAGTTTGATAAAGCAACAAAAAAGTCTGAGGACGATGATTCCGAAAAGTCTGAGGACGATGATTCCGAAGTGGAAGTTGACTTTTATGAAATGAATCCTGACGAGGACAAAAAAGACCTTGCACAAAAAATAGACGATGTCCTTGAAGACGACAAAAAATAGTAAACTTAAAGAAGAGGCCTAAGGCCTCTTTTTTATCTGTCTTTAAATGCTGTATATTCGTGTAGTTCACCCACATACTTTGTGGCAGGTCTCATTATTCTGCCGTCATAAAGCTTGTTCTCCACATTATGTGCAACCCAACCTATATTTCTTGCCACTACAAACAGCGGTGTATATAAGTCTTCAGGTATTCCAAGCATATTGTAGGCAAATCCTGAATAGAGGTCTACATTTGAAGAAATTGTAGTGCCCTTTCTTTCAAATACCACCTTCTTTACAGTCTTTTCAAACACCTCGTAGAAGTGATACTCGTCAAGTCTGTCCTTATCCTTTGCCACGACCTCACAGTACTCTCTTAAAAGCTCGGCTCTAGGGTCCGTAATTGTATAAACCGCATGTCCGAATCCGTATACAAGTCCGCTACAGTCATAGAAATCTTTATCAAGCAATCTGTTTACAACAGTTCTTATCTTCTTTTCATCTGTGGTTATGCCTATTTCATCCTACAGCCTTCATCATCTGCACAACGGATATATTTGCACCGCCGTGCTTAGGTCCTTTCAGTGAACCGATAGATGCGGCTATTGTAGAGTATATATCCGTACCTGTGGATGAAACCACTACATTTGTAAATGTTGAGTTGTTACCGCCGCCGTGGTCCGCATGAAGTACAAGTATTGTATCAAGCAGTGCCGCCTCGTTCTTTGAAAATTTCTGGTCAACTCTTAACATCTGCAAGATATTCTCAGCCATTGACAGCTTCTCATCAGGATAATGTATTATAAGACTGTCATTGTTAAAATAATGTCTCTTTGCCTGATATGCATAGCACATTATTACAGGTAGAAATGCCGATATTCTGAGCCCTTTTAATAAAGTGGAAAATACATCCACATTGTCAGGCTCATCATCGTAGTTATAAAGTGTAAGTACCGCATTTTGAAGTACATTCATCAAATTCTTTCCCGGATTTCTAAGAAGTACGCTCTCAAAAAAGCCGTTAGGCAAAGCATACATACTTCTAAATACCTTTGAAAAATTATCAAGCTCCACCTTATTCGGCAAGAAACCGAACAGCAGTAAGAACATTACTTCTTCATAGCCTCTGACAGATTTGGCACTTCCGTTTACAAGGTCGTTAAGGCTGTAGCCTCTGTAGTAGAGCTTACCGTCCACATTTGTCTTCACGCCGTCCACTATATCATAGCCCACTACATCAGATACCTTTGTAAGACCTACTCTTACTCCTGTACCGTCTTCATTTCTAAGTCCCTTTTTTACATTGAACTCACTAAAGAGTACATTTTTTATCTCATTATAATTTTGGCTCTTACCAAACTCCTGTGCCAAAAACTGTCAATACAATTATCTCTCATTTATAACTTTCCTCTAATCTTTAAATACTCAAGTATCAAATCTACGCCCTGATCAAGTGTAATTTTTGATGTGTTCAGCGGCAGATCATAATGTGTCATATCATCCCACTCTTCACCTGTGTAGTACTTATAGTACTCTTTTCTGATCCTGTTGTTTCTTTGTACTCTTCTAAGAGCTTCCTTGGCATCCACTCCGTCCACATCCATTACTCTGTCCACCTTTGTAGATAGGTCCGCATACACAAAGAGTGAAATAAAATCCTCATCTCCTGCGGAGCCAAGTACAAAGTCGGAGCATCTTCCGATAAGTATACAGGCTTCATTTGCCGCCAGCTCTCTTATCACTTCACTTTCAAATCTGAAAAGATTGTCAGGTGAAACAATATCGTCACCTATTGACGGCTTATTATTTGCATTCTTTATTCCGCCTATGATTCTTTGTAAAATATTGTTACCCGGTCTCTCATCATTCATTCTGAAATACTGCTCTCCCACAGCCGAATGTTCGGATGCACGCCTTATTATTTCATCGTCATAATAAGGTATGCCAAGTTTCTCTGAAAGCTTCTGTCCTATTATCCTTCCACCGCTACCATATTCTCTGTTTATGGTGATAATAAGTTTCTTATCCATAGTCCCCCTCCGTTTTTATCTAGTTTGCCAACATCATTCTGTCATTTGCAAACTCTCCGCCGCTTGCCTCTTCAAACTTTCTTAGAAGATCCTCGACTTTAAGTTTCTTTTTCTCTTCTCCGCTTACATCATATATCACTCTTCCCGAGTGCATCATAATAAGCCTGTTTCCGATATTCAGCGCATCCTTCATATTGTGAGTAACCATCATTGCGGTAAGATTTTGCTCTGCAACCACCTGCTCTGTAAGGTCAAGTACTCTCTTTGCAGTCTTCGGGTCAAGTGCCGCCGTATGCTCGTCAAGAAGTAAAAGCTTAGGCTTTTTGAGTGTTGCCATCAAAAGTGTAAGCGCCTGTCTTTGACCTCCCGACAGCAGTCCCACCTTTGAAGTCATTCTGGTCTGAAGTCCGAGGTCAAGTTTTGAAAGTATCTCTTTGTACTTTTCCTTCTCGGATTTTTTGATGCCCCAAGCCAATCCCCTTGACTCACCTCTTCTGAAAGCAAGTGCAAGGTTCTCATCTATTTGCATACCTGCACTGGTTCCCATCATAGGGTCCTGAAATACTCTTCCTATATACTTTGCTCTCTTGTACTCAGGCATCCTTGATATGTCTACGCCGTCTATTATAATCCTGCCTCCGTCTATAGGATACACGCCTGCAATCATATTCAACATTGTAGATTTACCTGCACCGTTTCCGCCTATGATTGTCACAAAGTCGCCGGGATTCAGATGCAGTGACAGTTTGTTTAAAGCTTTCTTTTCGTTTATTGTACCTTTGTTGAAGGTCTTGCTTACATTTAAATCTCTAACATCTTACTCTCCCTTTGGTGAATATGCTCTGTTTAATCTTATTTTAGCACTAATTACCGGTACTGCCAATGCCAATGCCACTATTATAGCTGAGAGCATCTTCATATCGTTGGCGTCCATACCCAGCTGCAATACAATACCTCTTATTACAAAATATACTATTGAGCCGACTACCGCAGATGTAAGTTTCATCCAAAATGAAATCACTTTTCCAAGTATTACCTCACCTATAACTATTGCCGCAAGTCCTATTACTATGGCACCTGTACCTGCGTTTATATCCGCATACTTTTGGCTCTGTACGATAAGTCCGCCTGAAAGTCCTATAAGTCCGTTACTGATTACAAGTGCAAGCAGCTTTGTATGAGCTGTATTTACACCGAGCGCTCTTATCATCGCCTCATTATTTCCTGTAGCTCTGAGTGCCGAACCGAGCTCGGTACCGAAAAACCAATATAAGATAAGTATTATAAGTACTATTATTATTCCGCCCAAAATAACACCTGCTATGGAATTGCTGATTCCCGTAGCATCTGTATTTATGAAAAATATTGTCTTTGTCTTTAAAAAGCGGCACATTACTCTTTTCCCATAACTCGCAGGTTAATTGACCACAAAGAAATCTGTGTCAAAAATACCTGCAAGTATAGCAGGAATCTCAAATATTGTATGCAATGCTCCTGTGATAAATCCGGCTATCATACCTGCAATTGTCGCAAATATAAGCGCCGCCAAAGGATTCATATGGAAATTCACAATCATGACCGCACATACACAACCTCCGAAAGCGAAACTTCCGTCCGCCGTCAAATCGGGAATATCAAGTAATTTATAAGTAATATATACTCCAAGAACCATTACACCCCAAAGTATTCCCTGTGATACGGCTCCCAAAAGTGCTGTAAACATTTTTACCTCCACAAATTATATTTAATAACAACAAAACCGGCATACACCGGTCTTCTAAAATTTCTTATTCCATTGAAATATTTGATGTATCTATTCCAAGTTCCTTTGCAACCTCATCGTTTATAACAAGCTTACATTTGTCCTTAGGTAAATATGCAATCGGAATATCTGCCGGAGACTTGCCGTTTAAAATCTCTACAGCCTGCTCTCCTGCAAGCTTGCCGACCTCAAAATAGTCTATACCGTATGTTGCAAGAGCACCGTTTTCAACATGAGCCGCCTCAGCTCCGATAATAGGAATCTTATGTTCTGTAGTTGCAATCATTGCCACGGTTGTCATACCTGCCGCAATAACATTATCTGTAGGTACATAGATGGCATCCACCTTGCCTACCATTGACTCAACAACACTTTGTATCTCATTTGAACTTGAAACAGTGTACTCAACACCGTTAAGTCTCTTAGCTTTCAGGGCGTCCATAGCAAGTCCCGCCTGAAGCTTTGAGTTGGCTTCCGCAGTACAGTAAAGAATACCTACATTCTTTGCCTCAGGTAAAATCTTTGTAAGAAGTTCAATCTGATCCGCTACAGGTGTAAGGTCCGAACTTCCGGTAACATTGCCGCCCGGCTTCTCGTTACTGTCTACAAGTCCCGACTCTGCAGGGTCTGTAACTGCAGTTATAACCACAGGAATATCTGATGTGGCACCTGCTACAGCCTGTGCCGCCGGTGTTGCAATAGCAAGAATCAAATCCTTTTTATCGTTTACAAGTTTGTTTGCAATAGTCTGTGCAGCGGACTGCTCACCTCCGGCATTCTCCTGCTCGATATCCACATTCATTCCGGCCTCTTTAAGTGCGGCAACAAATCCTTCATTTGCCTTATCAAGTGCAGGATGCTGTACATACTGCAAAATACCTATCTTTTTTGCATTTGCATCCGCCTGTGATGAAACATCGGTTTTTGCATCGGTGCTTGCAGTACTGTCTGAAGTATCAGCCTTCGAGCCGCATGCCATAAGGCTTGCGCCAAGCAACATAGCTACAGCTATTTTAAATATATTCTTTTTCATATACTGTCCTTCCATTTACAATAAAACTCTGCAATGGATTATACTATAACAAAATTTTCGCGTCAATACCTTAAGGCTTTAAACCTTAAAAGTTTAAAGTGATAAAGTAATAATATTATAACTCAAAATTTAGGGTGACTCACTGATTTTGACTTAAAAACTTTTTTACATTCTCAATATTTCTTAAGCCCTCTTCATAGCCTTCATTATAAAGGCTTTCAAGCTTGGCAACACTCTTTTCAAGTCTTTGTACAATGACCTTCTTTGGCGGTCTTATTATAAGAAGCTTGCCCTCATTTGCAAGAGCTTCCATCTCTTCCTGCATTGCATTATACCTTTCAGGTACAGTCATAAGCTTATCTACAAGTCTTGGCAGCGGCTTAAAATATCTCTTATATATACTCTCATTCACCTTGTTTACAGGCTTTTTTCTGTATCCCTCTTCTCTTGTAAGTACAACCACAGCCTTAGTATATCCGAGGTCAAAGGCTCTTTTGTATGCAATGGATGTGGACACTCCGCCGTCCAGATACTTTCTTCCCTCAACATCAATCATTTTTGACATCACAGGTATGGATGCCGACGCTTCTACACCTGCCACAATATCACTGCATTTATCTCTGTCAAAATATGTACTTTCACCGGTTATTACATCTGTGGCTACAGCCTCATACTTTTGTGATTTGTCATTAAATGCTTCCCAATCAAAAGGATCATATTTATTTGAAATATCACCAAATAAAAAATCAAAATTGAATATCTGTCTTGATGTAAACATATTTTTGAAACTTATATACCTTTTATCATGCAGATACTTAAGATTTATCCTCTTTGACCTGCCTCTCTGTTTTGAAACATAGTTCATTCCGTTCATAGAGCCTGCTGAAACTCCGTTCACATATTCAATATACAAATCATTGTCCAAAAACGCGTCCAACACTCCGGCAGTAAAAAGCCCTCTTAAAGAGCCGCCTTCCAAACACAATGCTCCCTTTAATATATCCATCATTCTACCTCCGTTTTAATATTTTAGCACCTTGATTGTAATTACTCAATCTGTTACAATCTACATTATCGTAAAAATGAGAGGTATTTTATGGCAGAAAAATTAGCGAAATCACTTATCGGGATGATGGGCGGACTTTTATCACTCAGCTTCGGCAAGCAGTTGATAGTATTTATTATATCCATGTTGCCTATATTGGAGCTTAGAGGAGGACTTATAGCCGCGTCCCTGCTTAAGCTTCCGCCGCTTGAGAGCTATATTATCGCAATAGTGGGCAATGTTATCCCTGTTCCTTTTATACTGCTTTTAATCAACAGAATTTTAAGGGCAATGGAAAAATCAAGATTCAAACTTTTTAACGGAATTCATTCATTCCTGCATAAAAAGATAATGAAAAACAAGGACTCTATAGAAAAATACGGTTTCTGGGGACTTGTAATCTTTGTAGGTATACCGCTTCCCGGCACAGGTGCATGGACAGGTGCGATCATTGCGGCATTCCTTGATATGGACAGAAAAAAGGCGTTCCTCGGTATACTGCTTGGTATGCTGATGGCAAGTATTGTAATGATGATTATATCCTTCGGACTTATTTCAAAGGTGGCATAAAAATATCGCAACGGCTTTCGTTGCGATTTTTTATATAGGTCCTTTATTTAATACCAAAACATCTTTCTCACAAAGAACGGTTTCTCCGTTTGGAATGATGAACTCGTCTCCTCTTATTATAAGCATTACAAGCCCGTCAAGTTCATCTGAGAGTTTCGCCAAAGTATTGCCCTTTGTAAGCATTTTCTTTGTAACTGTATGCTCCACAATACTGTAGCTTTCCTCAAAATCTATGGATTTTGCCGCAAGCACAACGGTGTCTCCATATTTTAAAACAGTCTGACCGTTCGGTACTATATCCTCTCCGTCCCGCTTTACCAAAACCAGCAATGTATCCGGAGGAAAGTTTATCTCACTTATGCTCTTGTCACACCATCCCTGCTCCCCGTTTAAAGTCAACTGTATAAATTCAATAGGTATTTCCCTCTCCCGCATAGTCTGAAAAGGTCTTCATAACATCACAGTTTTCATCAATCATATCAAGCTTCTTTGACATAAAGGGCAAAAGGCTTCCCTGTAGTGATATTGAGAACAGCACTATAAAAAATACATTATTGAAAACATCATAGTTGGCATTTGTACTTAAAAGTGCAGCAATTGCAAAAACTATGGATGAAGCCCCTCTAAAGCCCGACCACGAAACCAAAAACACCTGATTCCATGTGGACTTAAACGGCTTTAAAATCAAAGCAATTACAAGCGGTCTTACAATAAATGTAATAAAAAGCGCAAGTATAAGTCCTGTGCCTGCAACTCTCAAAAGCTGTGTAGGATATGACAAAAGTCCAAGTAAAAAGAAAATCAAAATCTGCATTATACCTGTAATACCGTCAAAGAAAGGTACAAGTTCTTTCTTTCCTCTGATATCCGAATTTCCAAGTATAATACCCGTGATATATACACTCAAATACCCGTTGCCTCCAAGTACGTTCGGCAGTGCATAAGAAAGCAATGCCACCGCAATTATCAGTACCATATTAAAGCCCGGAGTATGAATGATAAATTTGTTTATAAATATCTGAATATAAGCGCAATTAAAACTCCGCACAAGACTCCGAGAAATAATTGTAAAAACAACATACTAAAGATATCAAAAGGCGTAATACCTCCTGCGATTATCTTTATCACTATCATTGTAATCATATACGCAAAAGGGTCGTTACTTCCGCTCTCCACTTCCAATATGGATGCTGTGTTATCCTTCAGATTCAAATGTCTGTCACGGAGTATTGAAAACACACTTGCAGCATCTGTGGAGGAGATAACGGCTCCTATAAGCATACTGTTTATCCATGAAAACCTTAGAATATAATGTCCGAATAATGCCACAAATACCGAAGTCAAAAGTACTCCGACGCTTGAAAGCAGTCCCGCCTTTATTGCAATGGGCTTTGCCTCGTTTATATTGGTTCCGAAGCCGCCGTAAAACATTATAAAAATCAGTGCAAACGAACATATTGTCTCCGCCTGATTAAAATCGTCAAATTTAATTTTAAAAATACCGTCGGATCCGAAAACCATTCCAAGCAAAATAAATGCAAGAAGAACAGGTACACCTATTTTGCTGGAAATGATATTTAACATTATACAAAGCAGTATAATGACCGACATCATAAGCAGCATAGTGTTCATAACTATATTTCCTCTATATCATTGAAAAAACAACTCTTTTTACCGTCACAGCATATAGGTGCCACAGAGTAGACCTTTACCAAAAGCGCATCCTTTTCCCCGTTCAAAAACAGTTCTCTGACATATTGATAGTTGCCGTACTTTTTACCCTTTACTATTGACCTGTTGTGTATATCTGAAATAAGTAAACAGACCTGTAGATAGCGTCTTATTCCATGCATCTTCATTCATATGTGTATATAATAAAACGGAGTTGTCTACAAAGTCCTGAACAATAACAGGAAGCAAACCTTTATGATTGAGCTTTAAGTCTTTCCACTCAAAATTTGTTTTTCCGCTGTAAATTCTGGCATCAATATGTTTCATAAATCTCTCCTTTACCTGTCCAGAAGATATAAACTCAGACTTTCAAGATAATGCACGATAATATCGCCTTTTTTGGGTATCTCATATTCTAAGTTCAACTCTTCAAATTTAAAACTCTTTTTTCCGCCTGCATACATCCTGTCCATAAATACTCTCAAATCACTTAGCGGCACATACATAATCTTATCAAGTGACTTAAAAAATATAATCAAAAAGGCTATACCGCCCTGCTTTTCAAACTCACACATAAATTTAAACTGATGCTCATGTACATTTGCCAAAGAAAAGCTTGCAGTAGCGCACTCCTTGGCATCAAAACATACAGGTATACCCTGTACCGCCCCGATATAGTCCACAGTTGACTTCTTATCAAAGTATGCCAATGTGATATGCCTTGTACTCTTGTCAATATCAATAGGTGTGATGGGGGTGGGTATCTTTTGAATAAGTGCCAGCCCCGATTCTCTGTACTTTTCATTTGAATAGTTTATATACTCTTCAAGTGCGGAGCCTCTAAGACCTCTTGTCTTCCAAGTTCCCATCTCCTATCACCTTTCTGAAATCACTGTTATACTCGGCCACAAAGCACTTTCCCTTTAGAGCTTTGAAAGTCTTTGTATCCGATATATCCTCATTTTCGTATATGAGTTTATATGAATGCAGCATTTGCCATTTTATTCCGTATTTTTTCTTATAGGCTTCATTTACCGACCTGTTGCCGTACTTGAAATCACCTATTATAGGATGTGATATACTTGCCAGATGCGCCCTTATCTGATGTGTCTTTCCTGTAATCAGCTTTACCGACAGTAAAGTGGCATCATCAAAATATTCTATAGGCTCATATTCTGTCTGTATATAATCCGCTTTTTCAAACTCGACATTTTTTATAATTACCTTATTTGTCTTTTCATCCTTATAAAGCCATCCGGATATTGCACTTTTTTTACTTACTTTTCCCTTTACTAAAGCCAAGTAGAACTTTTTTACCGCCTTTGTCTTTATCAGCTCATTATTTACTCTAAGACCTTCCAGAGTCTTACCGCATACCAAAAGTCCTGAGGTATTTCTGTCAAGTCTGTTGCAAATAGACGGCTTAAAAGTATTCAAAGCTGTTTCATCAAAGTCAAGGTATTCTAAAAGCAAATCATTTACAGATATATCATTTGCCTGTGCCTTTTGTGACAATAATCCTGCCGGCTTATTTATAATTACGGTATTCTCATCTTCATATACTATATATGACTTGAATGCAGTCGTCTTATTATTATACTTATCTGTATTTCCAGTTTTGACCGTCTGTGAAATATTTTTCTTTCCTGTAAGTTTTTCAAAGCTTTCATCTGAAACCAAAGTTTGATACTTGACCCAAGTATCAGTCTCTCCTTGCCGTCAGCCTTCTTATCGTCCAGTGTAATATTTTTCTTTCTGAGCATCTTAAAGATAAAGCCCGCATTTACATTTACAAATATCTTTTCCAACACTCTGTCAAGCCTCTGACCGCTTTCATTCTTACCTACAATTATCTCAACCATTATACCGACAGGCTTTTTAAGATTGCCCTAATCTCATTTAATTTATTGTTCTCTTCATTCTGTGAGGCTTTTATAAACTTTTTTAATTCATTTATACTTTCACAGACCTTTACATTCACACTTATTCCCCCGAGTTTCATTCTCTCTTTTATAAAGTCTTCAGTTTTTCTTTTGTCCGCCCTATTTGAAAGAACAGAAAATATCCTCTCTCCGTCAATATATATAATATCAAGAGGCATAACCTGTTCCTTCATAGTAAGAATAATATCAAATAAAAAATGCTTATCTTCCAAATATGGTTTTACAAGGTCGTACTCACATGACCTGTATTTAAACACTACCAAAAAAGGCGACAAAAGATTTGCCATAGGCAGTACCATAAGTATAGACGACACCAACAGTATCCTTGACATATTTTCTTTAGTATGTTTTGAAGCTATAAAAAGTACCAAAATAACGATAATAAAGAATCCTATCATTATCCCGTTTTTTATCTTGAAGTACTTTCTATATCCGTACTCACCTTTTTTCTTTATCATATCAATTCACTGTAGTCTACTATATAGTAGTCTGACAACTCCTTTTTCTTTTGTCTGACTTCCTTGGTAAAATCGTCTTCGATTGCACAGACTTTCATGCCTGCCGACTTGCCTGCCATTATACCTGCCACAACATCTTCAAATACCAGACAGTTTTTCGGTTCCACATTAAGAAGATTTGCAGTGGTAAGGTACACATCAGGTGCAGGCTTACCTCTTTTTACTTCATCAGATGTGGTGATTACCTCAAAGAAATCTTTCATATTTAAGGATTCCAAGACCGCATCCACCATAGACCTGTTATTGCTTGTCGCAATCCCCATCCTGATGCCTTTTGACCTTAGATGCTCCAAAAACTTTTTGCAACCGGGTTTTTCCTTGACCTCATACTTATACTTATCATATGCCATATCCTCCCAGTCCTTACATATCTTTTCGACACTGTCCGATATACCGAACTTATTTTTAAAGTATACGGCTGTCTCATGAAAGCTGATACCGTCTATCTCATTTTTTAAATTGTCGTCATATTCAATCCCGAATCTGCCAAGATACTCTCTGTCTATGTCGGGCCACATCCACATAGAGTCCACCAAAGTACCGTCCAGATCGAATATACAAGCTTTAATGTTCTTTATCATAATTTACCTAATCCGTTATTTCATCTACCAACTCGGGATGTTCATTACCGTACTCTGTAATAACATTATTTACCTTAGTTATAACATCACTTCCCAAGCTTTTATATAACTTTCTGTCACCAATTATATAAAATTCTTTTTTAGCTCTTGTAGCGGCAACATTCATCATATTTGCCTCATTTACAGCCCAAGTTGCCGCTCCTTTACTGTTTGTATCTGCACCAAGTACCATAAAAACAATAGGCGCTTCCTTACCCTGGAATGTATGTATAGTTCCTATATTCGTTACCTTACCTTTTTCTTTTCTCGTAAAACCTATTTCATTAAGTTTTATTCCAAGTTTATAAGCAACATTTTTAAAAGGTGAAATTATATAAACTGTATCACTTTCATTTTTTTATCAATTATTTTAGGGTCCTTCTCAATCATTGATTTTATCTTTTTTAAAAGGAAATCCCCCTGCTCCTCAACATACTTATTTGCGGCCTTGCCGGATATATCATACCACCCTGTTTTGCCGTAGCCTTCCTTGCCCTGCACCATAAGATTATTATATGAGATTGCATTTGAAATAGTAAACATCGGATACTGACATCTCCTATGTACCCAAAGCGGAATGCCTATCCATGAACTCTCATCCATATCTTTACTTGTATAAAAGCCGTATTTGCTTACCGCATCCACCAAAGTTTGTACAGAAGCCGACTCGGATAAGTATATCTCACTTACATTATATATTTTTGAGAGCAGTGCAAGTATTCCTTCATCTAATGTAAGCACAGGCTTTATCTGGAACGGATCGCCTACAACCATAATATTTCTACTTCTAAATAAAGCACCTACCGCCGCTTGAGGCAGTGCCTGCCCGGCCTCATCTACAAAAGTATGCCCCAGTACATTCTCATCAATGTTTTTTAACATTCTTGAGAAACTGGCAAAGGTTGAACTTATAACCGGAATACAAAAGTTTATCCAATTCCATGCAATATTTATTAATCTCTTATTTTTTTCTACATAATTTTTTTCTGATTTTTTTCCATATATTTATAGCGGCTTTGAGATTTTTTTCTGTTCTCATACAAAAAAACTCTTTTTCGTACTTGCAATGCCGACACAAACAGCTTTGACTGTTCAATCCTATACTTTTCATCAAACCATGGATTTGACATTTGTAAGCTGTCATAATCTTTCTCAAAAATCAAGTACTCTGTCAAAAAAACTTCTTTATCCGATTCAAAAGCTTCTATTATACTGCTATACTTTTGCTTTTTTTGTTTTTTTCACTTTGTTGCTTTAAAGATTCGTACTTTACAATATCTTCATCCAATCTATGCTTATAGGCGTCGATATCTCTCTTAAGACGGTTAGATCTGTTTTTGAAGTTCAATTTCAGTCTTTCTCAGTATCTCATCTTCATCTATAAGCTTTTGTAATCTGTTTAATAAATCATTTACTTCATTTTCAACAGCCTTATTCTTATTGCTGTTAAACAGCCTGTCCAAAAATCCGCCCTTTTGACTTCTTTTCAGTTCAACCGACATCTTTTGGTTTGCAATACTGTTTGCCAAATCCACCCTCTGAGCCCTTATACTGCCAAGTTTACCTGTGACTTCATCCATATCCGCTCTGTTTTTTTCAACAGCTTTTTCATACTCAAGCTTTTCAGCTTCTATTTTTGCTCTTTCGGCTTCTTCTTTTTCAGATGTATTATTATCAATATTTTGCTTTGCACTCTTATAGTCTGCATACCTCTTTTGCAAATTCAGGGCATCACTTCGCAAATCAGACACATACTCATACTGCTTTTTAAATTTATCATAAATCTCACTGTCGGACTTATATTCTTTATCCAGATAGTTGAAAATGCATTCCATTTTATTCAATATATTTGTCATATTTTCAGCCTTACCGCCTTCAAGAGAGAAAGTGCCCCAAAACCTTTCTTCTTTCATATCTGCATTGGCTATATCTTTGAAATAATCCGCCCTTTCAAGTTCAGTCAATATATTATCATCAATCCCCTCCTTTAAAGGCAGTTCATTGACAATATTTTGAACGGCACCGTTATTGGAACTTGCAACCACAATATTATTTTCCGCGATTTTATCTGTCAGTACTCCTATTGAAGCCTTTTCGCCATAATATATAGTGTCTTTACTTCCCTTTATATACTTTGACGTCAGTAAACATATATCATGTGCCTGTTTAACAACCAATTCCGCAAATATATCCTTTAAAAGTGTGGTCTTTCCTGTTCCCGGAGGACCGTTTACACTTCTCATATTGCTGTTGTCATATCCTATTGTCAAGTTTACGGCTACCTGTTGCACAAATGAAAGTGCAAACTCTGTTTTACTCGGAAATCTTCCAAGCGGATAATTCTGCGGCTCCAATATCTTTTCAAACACAGATTGATTATAGTTTGGAGAGTCTTTTTTACTGTCCAAATTTATCCTGTCTTTTATATTACCGCCTGTCAAATATCTTTTAAGATTTGTATTATCAATTTCCTTTGCCTTATTGAGGTCTTCAATAAAGAAAGAGTGCAAATTTGTTGCTTCCGTTTCAATATTACTCAGTGTCTTTACACGACAATTCTCTATATCAATGTTGTACTCATTTAACAAAGCATTTAAGGCGTTATCAAATTTCTCCTGATTATCCTCACTGCCTTCAAATCTTTTGATTGTCTTTTCCTTGAATTTCTCTTCAAATTCCTGAAAATCAGACTTACTCGGTACATCCTGCAGATATCTCATATACCCGCTACAGGTAAAAAAAGATATTATCACTTATAAAATTTATATTTTTTTATCAAAAATACAATGCGATACTGAATTTATTACCATAATTTATATCGCTCTGTGTTTTTTTGCCACTCCGTATTTCTCTCTGAGAAATTCCACCACCTCGGCAAATTTAAAGATATCCAAATACAGTACAAGGCCTGAATTTTTATACTCATACTCTCTTGAACTTTTCATCCGGGTTTGAAAAATATTTTTTTATATTTTTTTATCAGTCAAATCATTAAGTAATAAAAACTTTTTCATCATTTATGTTGATCTCACCCTCTGATAAATGTTCCACCATAATCCAAGCATCTAAAAATGCTGTTTGTATTATCAATTGTACCTCTACGCCTTATCATACCAACTTCTCCATCTCTTCCTCAGTTATTTTTCCTGCTCTCGCCCTTTTTGAGGTTCAAATCGTCAAGATTCAGCCTCCGAAAGCAATTCTTTTTAAGATATGTCACTTCACCTCCAAGAGCTTTTATCATTCTCTTGACCTGATGAAACTTGCCCTCATGTATGGTAAGTTTTACCTCATCACTTGACAGAATTTCAAGCTTTGCAGGCTTTGAAACCTCGCCCTCACCTATATCAAGTCCTTTAGCCGTACACTCTATTGCGTCATCTGCTAAAGTACCGTCAAATTTTGCATAATATACCTTGTCAACATGAGATGCAGGCGATACCAGTCTGTGGTTTAGCGCTCCGTCATTTGTCAGAATCAAAAGTCCTTCCGTATCAAGGTCAAGTCTGCCCACAGGCACAATATTTTTCCTGTCTGAATCTATAAGCTCCATAACAGTTTTGTGTACATTGTCCTTAGTCGCACAGACATATCCTGCAGGCTTATAAAGTACATAGGTCTCAAACTCTTCCACAACCACCTGCCTGCCTTCAAAATACAGCTTATCTCTTTCACTGTCTACCTTCTCATCGGCCTTTTTTATAACTTTATCGTTTATTCTTATCTTACCGGCTTTGGCGTATTTTTTGATTTCGCTGCGACTTCCAAAGCCAAGCTCAGACATAATCTTATCCACTCTGACAACCATTACATCCATCTCCAGCCCTGATAATACTTATTTTTACAGCTTCTTTTGTTCTGTTTTACAAAGCCGAGCGAAAATCCGTCCACACATACAAGCCTGATTCCGTTGTACTCATCATCAGCCTCTATAGTCTCACCTTTTAAATACTTTACCACTCTTTCATCATCTGCAGGCAGACTTAGCGGATTTTCCCACTCATCAAACTTTATATTCATAGCCAAAGCCTGAAAAGGTTCAAATCTGTTTTTCTTTATCTCACCCAAAAGCAGTCCTGTTCTGATATAGTGAAGACTCTTGTCAATCAGTGCATCTTTCGGCAGATAGTAGGCGTAATCTTTGTTTATAAAAATCCTATCATAATCCCAATCACGCTTTATCTTCTTTAAAAATTGTAAAAGCTCCTCAGGTAACTTCGCCGGCTTCTTTCTTTTATTCTTTTCCTTCTTATTGTCTTTACTTACAATCTCCTTTTCACTGCCGCTCTTTTTAAGCCTTGCTACAAAATGTCCCTCTCCTTTAAGCTTATGCGGAAAAAGCCTTACAGTCCCCGGCAGCTGCTTAGACTCTTCAAACCCGAACTCAGGTGTAATCTTGTCTATAGTAAAATCACTGTGATTTTCAAGGAAATTTATAAGACTTCCCTCATCCTCTACACTTGAATATGTACAGGTAGAGTATACCAAGGTGCCTCCCGGCTTTAACATCTTGGCGGCCTCATTCAATATACTAACCTGAATTCCTGTAAAAAACTCAGGACCTCTTCCAAGATATGCCTTAAACACCGCACTGTCTCTTCTGAACATTCCCTCTCCCGAACAAGGAGCATCCACAATTATCTTATCAAAATACTCAATATATACCTTTGAAAGATTCTTAGGGTCCTCGTTGGTGATAAGTACATTGTCAATACCGCTCACCTCTATATTCTTTTGTAAAGCCTTTACTCTGGAAGCTGAAAAATCATTTGTTACAAGTAATCCCTCACCTTGCAGATATGAAGCCGCCTGTGTCGACTTTCCTCCCGGTGCCGCACAAAGATCAAGCACCTTATCACCCGGCTCTATACCTGCCACACTTGCAGGCGTCATGGCTGAAGGTTCCTGTATATAATAAAGGCCTGCAAAGTAATACGGATTTTTTGATATGCTCTTTATCTTTTCATCGTATTTTATTGAAGGAGTACTAAGCACTCCTTTTTCTTCTTCAAAATAAAATCCTTCTTTTACCCATGGTACACTCTTAAAATCTCTGTCAAGAAGTTCCTTTAATCTGTCAGGGGTAAGCTTTAATAAGTTCGTTCTGATACCTACATACGGTTTTTCATACAGTGAGTCTATATAAGCATCATATTCAGCTCCTAAAAGATCTTTCATCGCATCTTTATAGGCTTTCGGCAAATCTTTTTCCTGTATCATATATACCTCTATCTTAATTACGCAAAAAATGGGCTGCTTGGCAGCCCAATCATTGTTCCTGTGAATTCGGATCTACAGGAACAATACTGGTTGCAAGCTCCTGTCTATTCTTTCCGATCTCTTCCGTATAATACTGCAGTGAATTCAAATACTGACTAAATTTGTTTTGGCCGTCCACCAATGTTCCTGAGATGATCTCCTGAATACTCTGTAAAAGTTCATCCGCATATCTTACAGATGATTTTCTAAGTTCATCGGCTTCAGCATTGGCCTCATAAATTATCTTATCGGCATCCATCCTTGCATATGCTATTATCCTGTCGGACTCCGCATACGCCGCCTGCATAATCTGATTCTCATTGACAAGCTGAGACTTAAGCTTATTGGCCTCAAGCATAATAGCCTCGGACTCCTTCCTTGCGCTAAGAATTATAGCATCGGCCTTTCTCTTTGCGTCATCCTTTATGGAGTTACTTTTCAAATTTGCATCAAGTATTTCCTTTTCAGCCTTATCCTTTGCATCCAGCAATATACTTTCCTTGTTGCTGATAACTTTCTGTGACTGTGTAACTTCCTCAGGTATTTCCTGTCTCAGTTCATTCAACAGTGCAACGAACTCTTCCTTGTTTACCTTATTATCGAGTTTGACAGTGCAACAGTTTTACATCTGTTTACAAACTCCTCTATCTCTGTTATTACCTGTTCGATTCTACTCATTACTTCTCCTCAGACCTTTTTCCCTCAGTCTTTCCATAATCCTTTTTCTTATATCTTCTCTTACGAAATGACTGATATCTCCATCGTAAACCGCTATCTCCTTAACGATGCTTGAACTTAAATATGAATACTTCAAGTTTGTGCTCAAGAAAACAGTCTCTAAGTTCGGCGCAATTATTTTATTAGTCTGAGCCAATTGCAATTCATATTCAAAATCGGTTATCACTCTAAGTCCCCTGACCAAAATATTACAGTTCTGCTCACGAGCAAAATCCACCAATAAACCGTCAAATTCCAAAACTTCTATATTCGGTAGATGTCCTACCACACCCTTTATCATATCCACCCTCTCGGACGGTGTAAAAAGCGGATCTTTGGCAGAGTTGATAAGTACTCCGACAATAATCTTGTCAAACATCTTAGCAGCTCTCTCAATTATATCAATATGTCCATTGGTAATAGGATCGAAACTTCCCGGATAAATAGCTTTAGCCATAGTCACCCTCGCTTATGTATAAAAATATGTTTATTAGACTTATACTCTTTGACTTTAACTATATCCCAATCCTTTTCCAAATGGGTCGTATCAGTCTTAAAATCTTCTTCAATTATAATCAATGTATGCTCATCAATCAATGTGGAATTTAATAAAATATCCAAACATTTATCTTCAAATCCCTTTTTATATGGAGGATCCAAAAAAATAATATCAAATCTTTCTGAAAGACCTTTTATCTTATCAAGATTACTTTCAAAGCTTCCTTTCATTACAACGGCTCTGTCTGAAAGCTTTGTATGTGCAAGATTGTACTTAATACATTCAACAGCCTCTCTGTCAATATCACAAAAGTAAGCCTTCTTTGCCCCTCTGCTTAAAGCTTCAATGCCTATACCGCCACTTCCCGCAAACATATCAAGGAAAGTGGCATTATATAAGTCATTTGCAATCATATTAAAAAGAGTCTCTTTTATCTTATCTGTAGTCGGCCTTGTCAGATTTCCTTTCGGAGTCTTTAATATCAAACTCCTTGCAGTTCCTGAAATAACTCTCATACTACTGTTCTATCTCAACCGCCGTCTTTCCGCTCTGCGGACTTACATTCTCACTGATAGGCTCCACTGTTTCTTCGGCAGTTTTACTTGCCGCAGTCTCGCCTGTACTTGCAGCGGTTGTTTCGGTCGGTGCAGGTGCCGGTGCCGCTTCAGTCAGGTTGTAGCAAAGTACCGGGAATCCCGCATCCACATATTCATATAGCTGCTTTGCAACGGCAGGCGGCAAGTTGACACAACCGTGTGAACCTGAAGTCTTATATATCTGTCCGCCGAACGCACTTCTCCAAGGCGCATCGTGGAAACCTATACCGCCGTTAAAAGGCATCCAGTAATTTACAGGGGTTGAATAACCCTCACCCTTTAATGTGGCATTCCTTGTTCTGTATGTAAGCGGAAATGCTCCCGGAGGTGTGGTCCAGTTCTTTGAAACATTTCCCGATACAAAGTCACTTTCAAGTACCTTTGAACCGTTCTTTATAAGTATCATATGCTGTGCGGTAAGATTTACCTCCACATATGAATTACCATAGTCGTTTTCACCGTGTGAAGCCGCTTTTCTTGAATACTCCGGTTCTCTCTTTGCAGTCTCACCGGCCTCTATAAGTGATCTTATAGCAGCCTTCTCTTTTTCCGTGTCTACCTTCCATCCGTATGAGCCGCCTGTTATTGTAACTGTCGGACCGTATGATGTCTTTAGTGTCTTTGGCTTACCCACCGTATTGTAGGCGCTTGATACCTTCTTTACAAATGAAGCTATTCCGTCATCTGATATACTTACAGATCCGTCACTGTTCACAGTCAGCCAATTATGTATGGTATCACCGTTTAATACATTAGCTTGTCATATGATATTCTGGCTGAAATATACTTGTTCAAATTCTTGAGTGCCGCATTCAAAGTAGGGTCATCAGACCTCTTTGCCGGCTTCTCATACAAATCATTGTCCTCATAATCAAGATTTATCTCGTTGTTGAGTGTAATAAGCTGACTCTTTATATACTCCTTGGCCTTTGCAATATCAATTGTATTGCCCTCGGTCTCAGGTATTATAGAGTATCCCGATCCCTGTACAAAGTCGGAAATCTTTGCATCTACAGGCTTTTCAAACTTGGACTCGTCAAGTGCCTTAAGTTTTGATACGGTATTTTCAAATTTGTCCGGATCTACGGTAAATGAAGACTGTATCTTCAAATCCTTTTTGCTGTTCATCTCGGCAATCCATGCCATGCTGTTTTGTTCGTTTAAAAGATTCTCAAGTGAGTTGTCCTTGACAAATGCAAGTCCGACATCGCTTCCCTTTATTATCTCGTCATTATTTCCTCTTGACTTTATTGTACTTTCAAAATTGTCAATCTGTTTTGACATCACCTGACGCACTTCATCCACAGTTTTCTCAGATGCATCTATTCCGTTGATGACGGTATGCGGGAAAAATCTTGTTCTATATGTGTTGGCTTTCACAGTGTAAGCACCTACCACCGCTACAACACCGGCAACTATAACCCCCAGAGCGACTTTACTTCTTCTCTTTTTCTCTTTTTTACCTCTTTTTCTTGGTTGTTCTTTATTCTCAGACATACTACTCCTATCAAAGTGCTAACTTTTTATAATGTAAATCCATATAGCTGTTTATCTCCCTCTCAAGCTTATCTTTCTCGTCATCCCCCATATTGTCACATTGTATCACATTTACGGCCTCTTTTGCCATCTCAAATATATCATTATCGTTATATATATCCGCAACGCCAAAATCAAGTTCACCGCTCTGTGCCAATCCGAAAAGCTCTCCCGGACCTCGCAAAACCAAATCTTTGGAAGCAATATAAAATCCGTCATTCGAATTTCCTATTATCTCAAGTCTTTGCTTTGCCAATTTCGAGTTTGAAGTTCTCACAAATATCGCATATGACTGCAATCCGCTTCTTCCTACTCTTCCTCTAAGCTGATGCAAGGTCGCAAGTCCGAATCTCTCGGCATTTTCAATCATAATCACGGTAGCGTTTGGAACATCCACTCCCACCTCGATTACAGTTGTCGAAACCAAGATATCAGTCTCTTTATTTACATACCGAGACATTATATCATCTTTTTCTTTTTGATGCATTCGCCCATGTAACACTTCCACCTTACAATTTTGTGAAAATTTATCGGCTATTTTCTTACCGTAGTCGAGTACATTCTCGGCTTCTATATTTTCACTCTCCTCAACCATCGGACATATGATATATGCCTGATGTCCTTTTTTTATCTCAAGTAATATATGTTTGTAAGCTTTTTCTCTGTCATTTTCTGTAATTACGGCATTCTTTATCGGAAGTCTGCCCACAGGCTTTGACTCTATTGTGGAAATATCAAGGTCTCCGTAAAGTATTATTGCAAGTGTCCTAGGTATCGGTGTAGCCGACATTACAAGTACATGCACATCTTCTCCCTTGTCTGAGAGTGTACTTCTTTGCCTTACTCCGAAACGATGTTGTTCATCAGTCACTACAAGTCCAAGGTTTTTGAACTTGACATTCTCGACAAGAAGTGCATGAGTACCTATAACTATATCAAGTTCACCGCTCTCTATCTTTTCATATGTGAGCAAATGTTCCTTCTTTGTCATAGACCCTGTAAGTATACCTATCTTAGGCGGATTATCAAGCTATTTAATATATCACACATAGACTTAAAATGCTGCTTTGCCAATACCTCAGTCGGTACCATTACCACACCCTGAAATCCGGATCTCACAGCCATATAAAGGCAAATCAGCGCAACTACGGTCTTTCCGGAACCCACATCACCCTGTATAAGCCTGTTTGTTACCGTTCCGCTTGACATATCATGTAAAATTTCTTCTATTACATTGTCCTGTGAATCTGTAAGTGTAAAAGGCAGCACGGATTTTATTTCATTCAATGTGTCTTTGTCATTTGCTACTATATTCTTTGTCTTTACTCTAAGCCTCTTATCCTTTAAAAGTCTCATGCCGTATAGAAATCTGAAAAAATCATCAAATGACAGCCTCTTCTTTGCGGCAAAAAGACTTCCCTTATTTATAGGATTGTGAATATTCTTTATAGCAACTTCCCTGTCTTCAAGTGAAAATCTTTTCACAATCGGCTGTGGCAAATACTCTTTAAAGTCCATATCGGGAATATATTCAAATGCGGATTTTACAAGCTTTTCCATAGCATTGTTGTTGATACCTGCAGTAAGCGCATAAACCGGCTTGAAGCTTCCGATTTTTCTCTCGTATTCATCTACAGTATAGATAGTAGGATGCTCCAAAGTGTTTTTGCTTCTTTTTGACATCTTACCTACAAAGACATAGGTCTCACCTGCTCTTAAAGTCATCCTTAAGTAAGCCGAGTTGTACCAAATCACATCTATTACATCTATATAATCCGTAAGTTTTGCCGTCAGTACCTTTTTATTACCTCCGGCAAATGTCGGAGTCTTTGTAAGCGTTGCTTTGATTACAACATCCTCATCTTTGTTTATATCTCCAATTTTTGTGGGAGGCTTATACTCCAAATATCTTACAGGATAGTGCTTCAAAAGGTCGTTTACAGTCCTGATACCAAGCTTATCCAAATACTGTGTCGTCTTTGCTCCCACACCTTTTATGTTTTTTACAGATATATCCGGCATACATCTCCTAACAAAGTTTTAACTAGGTCATCAAATCAAAGACTTGATAAACCTAGTTATTAAGTAATTATTCTACAGATATAAAATAATAATAAACCGGGCTGTCCGCCGTTATGTAACTCAAATTCAAGCTTAGGATACCTGCCTACAAGCTCGTCACAAAGCTTCGTAGCATCCTCCTCACTGACATCGGCACCGTAGTAAAGACTTACAAGCTCGCTTGAATCATCTATCATACTTGATACAGCCTTATCTACCGCAGAGTCTATACTCTTATCCACGCCTATAATACCGTTATCTCCAAGTGCCATAACATCATTTTCATGTATCTCCACATCGTCAATAGTGGTATTTCTTACAGCATAGGTAATCTGTGCCGACTTCACATTGGCAATCTCTTCCTTGGCGTTTTCAAGATTCTCCTCGGCGCTTCTGTCCTCAGACAGACTTATCATTGCGGTAATACCCTGCGGTATAGTCTTTGTAGGTATTACTACAACCTTTTTATCTTCTTCCAATTTTGCCGCCTGCTCAGCCGCCAAAATTATATTCTTATTGTTAGGTAAAATATAAACGGTCTCGGCATTCAGCTTATCAATTGCATCTATGATATCCTCCGTACTCGGATTCATAGTCTGGCCGCCTTCAACCACTATATCCACACCTATTTCTTTGAAAATAGAGGTAAGTCCGCTACCTGCGCTTACACTGATAACCCCCATTTTCTTTTTGTGGTTCTGCTCTTCCAGAATTTTATCAACACCCTTTATGACTCTTTCTCTATGCTCTTCACGCATATTGTCAATCTTTAAGTTGGTAAGCTCACCGAATGTGAGACCTCTTTGAATGGCAAGTCCCGGATCGTTTGTATGTACATGTACCTTAACCACTTCATCGTCGGCAACACATACCAAAGAATCTCCGATAGATGTAAGGAATTTTTTGAACTCCTCCTCATCCTTATCTGTAAACTCTTTTTCAAATTCACTATAAACTCGGTACAGTATCCGAACTTGATATCCGCAGTATCTATATCATCTCTTGCGGCACCGCTAACTGATGACGACTTTGCGGAAAGAACTACATCTCCAAGCTCTATTATATTGCCCTTAAGTCCTTCAAGGATACCGTGAAGTATAACCATAAGTCCCTGACCGCCGGAGTCTACCACTCCCGCTTTCTTAAGTACAGGCAACATCTCAGGTGTCTGCTTAAGAGTTTCATCGCCACATTTTAATACTTCCTCTAAAAACGGGATAATATCATCAAAATTGTCATATATTTCAAGCGCCTTCTCTCCCATAGCCTTGGCTACTGTAAGGATTGTACCTTCTTTCGGCTTCATTACAGCCTTATATGCTGTCTCGCTTGCCTTATCAAAAGCAAGTGCAAGTTCAAACACATCTATAGTCTGCGACTCTTTTAAAATCTTTGCCGCCCCGCGAAAAAGCTGTGAAAGTATAACACCTGAGTTTCCTCTGGCTCCGCGAAGTGAACCCTGCGCTATGGCCTTACAAAGTGTAGCTATATCATCACTCTGTTCAGCCGCCAGATTCTTTGCCGCCGACATTATAGTCATTGTCATATTTGTACCGGTATCTCCGTCAGGAACAGGAAAAACGTTCAGTTCGTTTATCCACTCCTTTTTTTAGCTTCCAAGCTTTTTGCTCCTGTTATAAAAGCACTTCTCAGTGATTGTGCATCAATCTGCTCTAGACTCACAAAAAATCCTCCTTAGTCTATTATTCGTACACCTTCTACGAATATATTTATTTTCTTTACTTCCATTCCTGTGAAATTTTCAGCTTTATATTTTATAGTTTCTATCAGATTCTGAGTTATTGCACTGATACTTAGACCGTATGCAACTATGATATGAAAATCCAAAACAAGCTTGTTATCATCTATTTTTACACTGATGCCCTTTGTCATACTCTCTCTTAAGGAGCCTTGCAATACCGTCTGTCACGGAAACTGCCGCCATGCCTACTATACCAAAGCACTCAACAGCCTGCATTCCGACATAGAATGCTATAACATCCGGATTTATACTTATTTGACCAAGATTTGTATTGATTTGCCCTTTATTCATATAACCCTCCAATCATATTTGTCAAAAGACCTTTATTTTTTTGCGGCACTGCCACCTAACTATGAAAGAATAAATATTTCGTAGTTTATATATAACCCAAAGTCCGAAAACCGCCTACATAAGACATATCTCGGATACTTAATCATACCATTTTTTTATGATAAAGACAATGCAAGCTTTTAGCTTGGTAAACTGCCGGGTGTTTTGAAATTTTTATCCCGTAATATATTTTTTGTAGTACAATAGAAATATCATTTTTTTAGAAGGTTGTTTATGGAATACAAGTTTGGTAAAAATAAAAATATTTTCTTTCTCGGTGTAAGAGACGGTATACCAATCGCTTTAGGGTACTTTGCAGTATCGTTTTCACTCGGTATAATGGCTACCAAATCGGGACTTTCCCCGCTTCAAGCGCTTGTCGCAAGCTTTTTAAACAATGCTTCGGCAGGAGAATATGCCGGATTTTCAATGATTGCCATATCATCGTCATATATAGAAATAGCCGTTATCACACTGATAGCCAATGCAAGATACCTCTTGATGAGTATTGCACTCAGTCAAAGAATACGAAAGGACACACCGCTGCATCACATTCTGATAATTGCACATCTTTTGACAGATGAAATATTTGCGGTGTCCATTGCAAGACCGGGAGATGTAAACCCCTACTACACATTCGGAGTAATACTTACAGCTTCACCGGCATGGGCTTTCGGAACCTTCTTCGGTGCGGTTGCAGGCAATATCCTTCCGATAAGACTTGTCTCGGCTTTCAGCGTTGCACTCTACGGAATGTTTATTGCAATTATCATACCTGCAGCCAAGTCCGACAAAGTAATACTTTCACTTGTAGTTGTAAGCTTTTTACTCAGCTATATCTTTTCCTTTGATTTTTTCAAAGTATCCGAAGGAATAAAGACGATTTTACTTACAGTTGTAATATCCGCTTTCGGAGCAATATTTTTTCCGCTAAAGAATGGAGATAATGATGAATAAATGGATATATATCTTTATAATGTTTGCGGTAACTTATCTTATCAGGGTACTTCCGCTCACACTTATAAGAAAAAAATTGAAAAACACATTTATAAGGTCATTTTTATACTATGTGCCTTATGTTACACTCTCTGTGATGACCTTCCCCGCCATATTACATGCAACCATGTCAAAAACTTCAGGTCTTATAAGTTTTATTGTGGGAATCATTGCCGCATGGTTTGGAGCCAACCTTTTCAAAGTGGCACTGTTATGCTGCACATTGGTATTTATAATCGAATATTTTATTGTATAAAAAAGCTGACACTAAGTGTCAGCACCTTTATCCCCTGAATCTGTATCCTACACCCCAGATTGTCTCTATAAATTGAGGCTTGGAACTGTCAAGTTCTATCTTCTCTCTTATATTTTTGATATGTACCGTAACTGTCGAGATATCACCCATCGACTCAAGTCCCCAAACTTCTCTAAAAAGATCTTCCTTGGAATATACCTTGTTCGGATGCTCAGCCAAGAATCTGAGTATATCAAATTCCTTTGCGGTCAATGTTCTTTCCTTATCGTAGGACCAAACTCTTCTTGAGCTTGAATCTATCTTAAGTTCTCTGATTTCTATAATATCTCTGTTGGCGGCCGCAACACCTGCCAGTCTGTCATATCTTGTTATATGCGCCTTCACTCTGGCTACAAGCTCACTTGGTGAAAAAGGCTTAGTCATATAGTCGTCGGCACCAAGTCCCAAACCTCTTATCTTATCAATATCGTTTTTCTTTGCACTGACCATCACGATAGGTATTTCCTTTGTTGCCCTTATACGCCTGCATATCTCGTATCCGTCTAATCCGGGCAACATCAAATCCAATAGTACCAAATCATAATCTTCACTCAATGCTTTATCAAGTCCTTCTTTTCCGTCAGTTGAAATATCCACCTCAAAGCCGGAAATCTCCAGATAATCTCTCTCCAGCTCCGCTATGCTTACTTCATCTTCAATTATAAGAACTTTGCCCATTTTATATCTCCTACTTTTTTAAAACTATATCTATATCCGTTCCTACTCCGGATTTTGAAATAGCAACAACACTACCTTCATGATTCTCTATCACCTTTCACGATAGATAAACCTATACCGCTGCCACCAAGCTTGGTATTCCTTGATGCATCACCTCTGTAAAACCTCTCAAATATATGAGGCAGATCCTTTTCATCTATACCTCTTCCGTTATCTGAGATTCTTATATTTATAGCATCCATAGTTTCTTTGACTCTGAAGTGAATTTCAGGATCTTCCTTATCCATATACTTCACCGCATTGGCCACTATATTATTCAAAGCTCTTTTTATCTGTTCCCTGTCAATATCTATCATAGTATCGGCATCGACATTGGCACTATATGAGAAATTTATTTTGATGGTATCCAGTTCAAGATACAGATCCTTCACATAGTCGTCAAAAAACTCTTTGACATTTGTTTTTTCAAAGTTATATGAAAACTCATTTCCTGAAACCCTTGAATAATAAAGCAATTCATCAATCAACTTAGTCATATCGTTTGTCTTATTGTATATAGTGGTCAAGTAATCTCTGACCTTTTGTGGTGAGGAGGCGACTCCGTCAAGTATCCCTTCCACATAACCTCTGATAGCCGTAAGCGGCGTCTTCAGATCATGTGAAATATTGCTTACAAGCTCTCTTGACGCATTTTCAGAAAGAACCTTCTCCTCCTCATTTTCCTTTAACTTGATTCGCATTTTTTCAAAATCATTGTACAAAAAAGGAATTTCCACAAAATCTTTCTCATCCAATTCATAATCAAAATTACCGTCGGCAATCTTTTTGGTGGCTATACGCATCTTATCAAGCGGCACCAAAATCCTTTTATAGATCCAGAACCACATAACAATCGCAATAACATCTATGACACATGCAAGGATTGTAAGCCATAGGTCTACATCCCTTGCAGTTTCATAGTTTATACTATATATCAAAAGTATTGACGGTACAACAATTACAAGACAAACTACCGAAAATAAACCGGAGCCGATTTTCATTAGATACCCTTCTTAAGCTCCTCTACCTTGTCAAGTCTCTCCCATGGAAGGTTGAGTTCATCTCTTCCGAAATGTCCGTAAGCTGCAGTCTGCTTAAATATAGGCTTTCTGAGATCAAGCATCTTTATTATTCCTGTAGGTCTTAAATCGAAATGCTTTCTGATAAGCTCAACTATAGCACTGTCGCTTATCTTACCTGTGCCGAATGTATCTACAGATATTGATGTAGGATGTGCTACACCGATAGCATAAGACAACTGTATCTCACATTTCTTTGCTAGCCCTGCCGCTACTATATTCTTTGCAACATATCTTGCCGCATAAGCTGCAGATCTGTCAACCTTTGTGCTGTCCTTTCCTGAGAAAGCACCGCCGCCATGTCTTGCATAGCCTCCATAGGTGTCAACTATTATCTTTCTTCCTGTAAGACCTGAATCTCCGTGAGGTCCGCCTATGACAAATCTTCCTGTAGGGTTGATAAAGTACTTTGTATTCTCATCCACCATATCCTGAGGAATGACCTCGTCAAATACATATTTCTTTATATCCTTATGTATCTGCTCCTGTGTCACATCCTCATCATGCTGTGTGGAAAGCACTACGGTATCTATCCTTACAGGCTTACCTTCCTCATCGTACTCTACAGTAACCTGTGTCTTACCGTCAGGTCTGAGATACTTAAGTGTACCGTCTTTTCTTACCTGTGTAAGTTTCTTTGCAAGGTTGTGAGCAAGGTATATAGGATAAGGCATATATTCCTTTGTTTCATCTGTAGCATATCCGAACATAAGTCCCTGATCACCTGCACCGTTGTCCTCATCTTCTTTGTCGATAAACTCTCTTGACTCTAATGCCTTGTCTACACCCATCGCAATATCCTTTGACTGTTCATCAAGCGCTACAAGCACACTGCAGGTGTCACAGTCAAAACCGTACTTTGCTCTGTCATAGCCTATCTCTCTTACAGTCTCTCTTACTATCTTTGGATATCTACAGTAGCCTTTGATGAGATTTCTCCCATTACAAGCACCATTCCTGTAGTTGTAGCTGTCTCACAAGCCACTCTTGAATCCGGGTCCGCACCCAAATATGCATCCAATATTGCATCCGATATCTGATCGCACATCTTGTCAGGATGTCCTTCTGTAACTGATTCTGAAGTAAAAAGTCTTCTCTCTTCCATCTTTCTCCTATCTTTTTACACTTATATAAACCTTAGAATATAAACTAAACAATTAAGTATATCTAGTATTAAAAAAGTCCACCAAACGGTGGACTAAGGCTTCCACTCATTGCTCGATTTCTCGCTCAGGTTGGCACCTTCCTAAAAGGGGTTGCCGTGACATCACAGATCCTTAACTCTCCGTCACTCTTAATAAGTGTATATAATACCCATAAGGGCAAATTTATTTTGTTGCTCCAATAGTATAGCATTTTAGTATAGTTATGTAAATATGAAATTTATATGCTAATGCTTAAAAGTGTATTTTATCTTTTCTTCCGCCACCATTGGTAAAGTATCTTCTGTATTATCAGAGTATATGTAAATATTGTGATTTTCTTCAAAGCTGTTATTATCCGTCCAAAGCTCACACTGTGTCATAACAGTCTGAACTGCATCTTCCATTCCCTCAGGTGGATATTTGTGTTTTTTCAAAAGCTTTTTAATGAGCATACGCATTTTTGCTCTTGCGGATTCTCGCTTCTGCCAGTCAATTGTCTTATTTTTTCTAAGCGTTTCTGTAAGCTCTTTTGTTATTGCAATCAGCTCTTCATTTTCATAGAAATCCTTAATTGCCTGCGGTTTGTCAATGCATCATAAAATGCAAGCTCGTCAGCATTAAGACCAAGTTTATTACCTTCTTTTTGGTCAGCCGCTATCTGTTTTGCAAGTTTGAGCATTTCCTCTATAACCTCTTCATTTGTCAGCATTCCGTTTAGATAAGAGTTGATAGCCCTTTGCATAATATCGCTGAATTTCTCTGACTTAACCACATTTGTTCTACGATAAACAGAGACCTGCTCTGCAATCAACTTCTTCAGCAGCTCTACTGCAAGATTTTTCTCTTTCATATTAGCTACTTCCTGAAGAAACTTCGGATCAAACAAAGAAAACTCCTCTTTAATATCTGAGAACAGATTTATCACACCGTCACTTTTAATACTTTGCTTAAGAAGTTCATTTATTCTCGCATTCATTTCAGGCAATGAAATCTTTTTTCCTACACCTGTAACGGTAAGTCTGATAACAAGCACTCTGACCGCCTCAAAGAAAGCCGCTTCAAATCTACTTTCTTCATCAACCAAGGATGAACAAAGTGACAGTGCTTGATGAAGCATAAGAGCTTCCTTTACAAATGAGTCTTTATCATCAACCTTTTCTCTACCGATAATAAAATTTACAGCTCCGCTGATAGCCTTTGCTCTTTCAAGATCTGTACCGTTCTTAAATTTTGAATAATCATATCCATGAAATTTATCGCGACATACTGCCAGTTTCTCCAAGAACTTTGGATATGCAACTTTTGATACGTCAGTATCTCCATAATTCTTTTTATCCCTGGATGTATAATCATTCATCGCCTGTTTCAATGCGGTAGCAATACCTACATAATCGACAACAAGACCACCTTCCTTGTCACAGAAAACACGATTTACACGTGCAATCGCCTGCATCAAATTGTGTCCTGCCATAGGTTTGTATACATACATAGTAGCAAGAGAAGGCACATCAAATCCTGTCAGCCACATATCAACAACTATGGCAATCTTCATAGGGCTGTTGTTATCTTTGAACTTCTTTGCAAGTTCATCCCTATGATGCTTGTTTCCGATAATCTGTCTCCATTCCTCCGGATCATTATTTCCGGGAAGTCATAACAACTCCTACCTTCTCAGTCCAATCAGGGTGTAGTTCCAGAATCCGCTTATAAATCTTCATAGCAATAGGACGTGAATATGCTACAATCATAGCCTTTCCTGTAAGCAGATTCTCTCGATTATTCTCATAATGCTCAAGAATATCACAGACAAGTGAATTTATTGTATTGTCATTTCCGAGTACCGCCTCCATCTGACCAAGTTCTCTCTTGCTTTTTTCAATAACCTCATTATCGGCATTAAGCGCCATCAAATCATATTCGGCATCAATTTTATCCAATATCTCTTGATCCAGATTTAACTTTATGACACGGCTCTCATAATACACCGGTCTGGTTGCACCGTCTTCAACAGCCTGTGTCATATCGTATATATCTATGTAATCACCAAAAACCTCACGGGTGCTTCGGTCTTTAGACGAAATAGGCGTACCTGTAAATCCTATATATGTGGCATTAGGCAGTGAATTACGAATAATTCTTGCTGTACCGATAACTCGCTTTGCCTCTTCTTTTCCATCCTCATTCTTTACAATCTTTATCTTCTCTGCAAGTCCATACTGCCCTCTATGTGCCTCATCAGCCATAACTATAATATTATGACGCTCGGAAAGTGCTTCCCCTGACTCCTCAAATTTCTGCATTGTAGTAAAGATAATACCGTTTGCCTGCCTTCCCGCAAGCAATGTCTTTAAATTGTCTCTGCTCTCCGCCTGAATAGGATCCTGTCTCAAAAAATCTTTACACTTTGCAAACTGCCCATATAGCTGATCGTCCAAGTCATTTCTGTCTGTAAGCACAACAATTGTCGGGCTATCTAATGCTTCCTGCAACAAATGAGCATAAAATACCATTGAAAGCGATTTCCCACTACCCTGTGTATGCCAAAAAACACCACCTTTTCCGTCAGTTATAGTAGCCTTCTTTGTTGACTCAACAGCTTTTCTTACCGCAAAGTACTGATGGTATCCTGCCAATATTTTAAAACTGCCAACACCCTCATTTGAAAAGCATATAAAGTTTTTTATAATATCAAGCAGTCTTTCTTTTTGAAAAATCCCCTCAAAGAAAGTATCAAACTGTGCATATTGTGTATTTTCATAATCGCCATCTTTAGTTTTCCATTCCATAAAACGATCTTCACCTGAAGTAATCGTACCTGCCTTGGAAGTCAGCTGATCACTCATAACACATATAGCGTTATAAACAAACATAGATGGAATTTCCTGCATATAGTTGCGTAGCTGTCTATAAGCTTCGGAAGCATCAGTTTCTTCACGTGACGGAGACTTAAGTTCAACCAATACAACCGGCAGACCGTTCAAAAACAGAATAATGTCCGGACGTTTATTACTGTTCTCGATAAAAGTCCACTGATTAGCAAGGACAAAAGAGTTATTATCGGGATTTTTATAGTCAACAAGATAAACGATAGAAGATCGTTCCTCGCCGCTAACAAAATATCTTACCGGAATTCCATTTTGTAAATAGTCCATGAAAACAGAGTTCTTCTGCACAAGCTCTCCGTTTTCAAAGTTTTTAAGTTTGAATATGGCATCCTGAATAGCGTCATCAGGCAAACCTTTATTCAAACGATATAGAGAATCTAGCAAAACTTCCTCATATAATGGGTTATAAAAATCCCTTTCAATATCGGGACCGTATGCGTATTCGTACCCCAAGTTATTTTGAAATAATTCAATTATTGAGTTTTCGTAGTCGGATTCGGTAAACATTTATATATCCTTCTCCATTTCTTTTTTTAATTTTTTTTCAAATCTGATTTTGAAACTAAAATAATCGCCGTATGATTTCCATTCTTATTGTAGTCCTCAAGCAATACAAATATTCTATTCTTTTGTTTTTTTCATAAAAAACATATCCATGTGCAATGGCATTCCTAAGATGTCTTACAAAACACTCATAATCACTTTCCTTTTTGTCCTTTTTGTCCTTTTTAACACAAACAAAAGCTCTGTCTTTATTTCCTATCGTATCTTTTTCTGTAAGTTTATACTGTTCCAATTTATTATCACTGGGGAACTTTGAATAAAACTTGTAGTATTCTTTTTTTCCAATCTCGAATAAAATCATTCCATTTTTGACTATTTTTGTTGCTTTTTAAAGCCAAATGACTATCTATCGTAGGTGCCTTATGAAGAAAAAAGCTAAATAGTAATTGTAACTCTCTATCTTCAACTTCAAACGGAAGGATATTGTTCTCTTTTATTTCACTAAACTTCATTTAACTCCTCAATAATAAACAATAACTGAGCAAGACGCAGGCCTGCTATGCTTATTGACCGTATGGCAATAAGATAGTTTTGATTCTGAATAGCTGGTAAACAATAATTTACCGCCTAATCCGTGCAACGCGCGGATAGCTGCGAAGCAGCGTAGGCAGACACCGAAGATGGACGAATGCTTGCATACGGACGGCAAGGTGTCTGACAGAGGCGGTAACTCGAAAACTGCGGAGCAGTTTTCGAGTCTATTAGCAGCTTAAAAGTCGATGTTGGAGACATCAAGTTCGCCGGATATAAGCTTGGGCAACAATGTATCTCTGATTTCTATTAACCTCTTTGATTCTCTTGTTTTTGAAAGAATCATAGAAAATATAGGCTTAACAATTTTATCAAACTTGTTTAATACATCGTCGGTCGGTAAATTAGTTGGATAATTCTTGAGAATATCCGTTTTCAAGTTTGTAAATACACTTCCATTTCCAAGTACAACCAAATTGTTGCGTATGTACTTGAAATACAGATATAAGTATTCGTTTGAAAACTTGGATGATGGAAAATATAGCCAACCATCGTGTATACAAGTATCTATATCAAGGATTTTCGGTAAACCGGGCGTGGCACTATTTGATAAAACTAAGCTTCCTGCTTTGATAAATACAGTTTTTTTCAATCCTTCTTCAATGATGTATTCTTTAATTTCATTAACGAATGGTGAGCTAATGCAAGTTGCATCGGATATTTTCAACCAATGCAAGCCTCTATTCGATAGGAAGTTTTGAATAGGACGAGGTGAACCACCACGCTTTATTTCGACAAAATCACCAAGAACTCCATATTTCCAAGTGGTTATAACTTGTTTATCAAATGGTTCATAGTCAATAAACCAAGATTTGAAAAGAGTCATTGCTTGCTCCTCTAAATTATTGTTTACCTCATTATTTTTCTTAATTTTTTTATCTATGCTTGAAAGAATACTTACTAAAGCATCTTGCATTTTTCTTTCAATGAGTGGTATTTCCATTTTGCCAAGTGTTTGTGCATTTATGTTGCCACGAGTACTACCTGTATTAAATGAGTTAATCCAATCTTGATATTGCTTCGATTGGCAGAAATACTTTATATTTTTGGATTAACTTTTTTTCTCTTCAATACTAAACTTTATAAGGAAACCTGCATATACAAACTCCCCATCAGTTCCATCATAAAAATAGTTTCTCCCAGTGCTTGCACCAGTTCTTGCAAAAACAATATCATTTGGCTTTAAAAGATACTCTCGAGCCTTCTCATCTTCAACCGATTTCAAATCTTGCAGATTTAGTGTACCATCATCTTTTATATCAGTTATTCTTAAATAGGTGTATAAATCTTTTGAAAAAGGGACTGCACTTGCTCCAATTCCATATGAACCTTTACCATCTACCGTTAGTGAAGCTAATGTTACAAGTTTTTCAGCCATAGCTCAATCCTCTCTATCCAATATATTTTCTATGCGCAATTTTCACATTGCTTTGCTTTACCATTGCATACTGCAAGGTCGTGTCTATTTCTATGCCCTAAAAGCTGTTGCAGTTGCTCAATGGGCATTCCTTTATCTATCGCCATAGTTGCAAGGGTACGCCTGAATTTGTGCGGATGTACCTTTTGCAACCCTAATTTCTTCCCATATTCCCTTAATCTTACTTCAACTCCACCTATTTCCAGCCTTTTATGAGGCTCTTTCAATGATACAAACAGAGCCGGGTTATCATCTATTCTACTGTTAAGATAATTCTGCAAGTGAATCTTTGTTCTTGCATCAAAATAAACAACTCTCTCTTTACTGCCTTTGCCGAACACAATACATTCTCTCTCGTTGAAATCAATATCATTTATGTTAAGCAATACCATTTCACCTACACGCATACCGGTTGATGCAAGAATATCTATTATTGCTAAATCTCTTAGTTCTGTGCAATTATCACGCATAAGTTCTAAAGCTTCATCTGAATAGGTCTCTTTTATGTTTGTGCCGGTTTTAACTTTATGTATACGTCGTACCGGACTTTTCAGTATGTAGTCCTCATCCTCCAACCAAGCAAAGAAACTTGAAAGAATACGGCGGATATTGTCTATTGTAACTTTACTTGTTTTTTTCTTTTCCTGATATTCTGTCAGGTATCCCCTAATGTCGTCTGTAACTATATGTTTGACATCTTTTTGTAGTTCATCAAGCATAGCTTCAATCGTAGCCTTGTAGTATTTAAGAGACTTTTCGGAACAACCCTCTATGCGTTTTGCCGATAAGAACAGTTCTACGAAGTTTTGCTTTGAAGTTTTCTCTTGTTCTTGCTTTTCTGTTAGCTCATAGTTTACAAGGACATATTGCAAAACCACCTGCAACTTTTCGTTTTGTGCGTTGTTCAAATATGGCAACATGCCTTGAACAACGTCATTTATTAAGTTTTGTTTCATCGTCATTTCTCCTTTTTTATTGAGAACTGACAAGCAACGGCTGTTCTTTAAATTGACTTCTGCCGCTGATAGAAGTTTTTATTTACAAATCACTTGTCTTAAATGTAAAATAGTCTTCGTAATAATAGCTGTGATCAATACCTTTCATATAAATCTCACGGTCATTGATTTTTTCTGTCAGCGCCTGCTTTAATATATATTTGATTTCAATAGTTTTAACGGGACTGCGTTCCATGGCAGAAAGGTAATCCTCCTTATCTACAAGGCTCCAATCAACAACTTTACCTAACTCTTTTTTCAAAATTAAATCAAGCCAAATTCTTGTACTTCTACCATTTCCCTCACGAAAAGGGTGTGCAACATTCATTTCTACATATTTTTCTATAATTTCATCATATGTTGACTGTGGCATTTTTTCGATATTTTCAAGAGATGCTCTCAAATACATAAGCGGAGCAAAACGGAAATTACCTTTTGCAATATTAACAGTTCTTATTTGTCCGGCGAAATCATAAATCTGATCAAATAAATATTTGTGTATTTCAGCTAGTGATTTAAAAGTTCCATGTTCAAGATTATCCAAGTATCCGCTTTCAAAGAGTTCTATTGCTCTTTTTTTACTAATTTTTTCTTCAGCTTTAGCTAATTCTACCGAATCAGTAATGCCAAGTTTATTCTCTAATGTCATAGCAACTTCCCTTTCTATATTTTTATGATAGTTATGATATACAATAATTGAGCAAGTCGTAGACTTGCGACGCTTATTGACCGCAGGGCAATAAGATAGTTTAGACTCTGAACAGCAGGTAAACAATAATTTAGAGCAGCAAGCTCAGTCTATATATAAGCAAATGTTTATTGATAATGCAAGTTCAGACTGGACGGAAGGCATATTGAGTGACATAGCTGATATTACAATGGGACAGTCTCCAAGCAGCAGTAGCTATAACGAAGATAGAAATGGTATAATTTTCTTCCAAGGTCGTGCCGAATTTGGATTCAGATTTCCGACTGTGCGACTTTATACAACTGAACCAAAGCGAATGGCTTGTACAAATGACACATTAATGAGTGTTCGAGCGCCTGTTGGAGACTTAAATGTTGCTCATACAGATTGCTGTATTGGGCGAGGACTTGCAGCTATTCATTCAAAGGATAATCATCAAGCTTTTGTACTATACACAATGTTTTCCCTCAAAAAGCAGTTAGATGTTTTTAATGGAGAAGGCACTGTATTTGGATCAATTAACAGAATTTCGCTAAATAAAATGCCTCTCCTCATACCATCAAGTGAAAAGCTTGATGAATTTGAAGCGTTAGTTTCTCCAATAGATGCTGCTATTCGCAATAATTACGATGAAATCTGTTATTTAAAGCAGCTTCGTGATTCATTATTACCCAAACTTATGTCCGGCGAACTTGATGTCTCCAACATCGACTTTTAAGCGGCTAATAGACTCGAAAACTGCTCCGCAGTTTCCTCGTTACCGCCTCTGTCAGACACCTTGCCGTCCGTATGCAAGCATTCGTCCGTCTTCGGTGTCTGCCTACGCTGCTTCGCAGCTATCCGTGCATAACACGGATGAGGCGGTAAATTATTGTTTATCGCAGTATTGAGTTCAATCTTATCGTCTATCATTTCCAAATATCTAGCAATTCTCTTTTGTTCTTCTACATCTTCCGGAATATCAACTTCCAAGCTGTTAATATCATTTCTGTTCACTGAGCCAAATACTGTACCACTCTCTTTTTTTAGCAAATGTGAAACATAATATTTCATCATATAGAACAAAAAACTTTGATTTCCATTCTTCATTCTCAATGAACAAACACCACGACCTAAACACATATCCACTGGAGTAATATTAAGTGCTCCAACAGGTGCTCTAACACTCATTATCACATCTCCGGCTTTAGCAAATTTCGTCACTACCGTTGTGTAAGTATCAAAAGTAGGATATTTAAATCCAAATGTTCTATTTCCTTGCAAAAAAGGGTACCCATTCTTTTCTGTGTTATAGTATTCAGATTTAGGCGATTGTCCCATTGTTACATCTACAATTTCTTCTAACCTATATTTCATACCCAATCGCCCCCAATTTCTTTCTTATCTCTTCTTCCAATTCATGGGACTTTTTAAACATATCAGAAAGCTCAGATGTTAATCTTGCCATTTTTTCCTCAAACGGCTCTCCATCATCTTCCTGCTCTTCAATACCTACATATCGACCCGGTGTTAATATATAATCTTGCTTTGCTATATCTTCTATTGAAGCTATAGCACAAAATCCTTTCTTTTCCTCCAATACTCCATTTTGAAAATCCTCAAATGTTTTTGCTAATAAATCAATATCTCCAAGGCTACCGCCTTCCTGAACTCCTTCTGTGAAATCTCTATGTTTTCTATCAACCATATAACCCATTTTTCTGGCATCAATAAATAGAGTCTTTCCTTTTTGCTTTTTATTCTTAGTGATAAACCACAATGTTACAGGAATAGTCACACTATAAAAAAGCTGTGTAGGTAAAGCTACAATACCCTCGACTAAATCATCTTCTATGATTTTCCTTCTTATTTCTCCTTCTCCTGAGGTTTGAGATGATAAAGCACCGTTCGCAAGTACCAAACCTATTTTACCGTTCGGTGCTAAGTGATGGATCATATGTTGTATCCATGCATAGTTTGCATTTCCTGCCGGCGGCATTCCATACTTCCATCTGACATCGTCCTTCAATTTATCGGCTCCCCAATTTGACAAATTAAATGGCGGATTTGCCATAATAAAATCCGATTTTAATGTCTTATGAAGATCATTAAAAAATGTATCTGCATGGTAAGCACCGAAGTTTGCATCAATTCCTCTTATTGCCATATTCATTTTTGCCATTTTCCATGTATCTGCATTGGACTCCTGACCATAAACAGAAATATTTCCTCTGTTATCACTATGAGCCTGTACAAATTTTTCACTCTGTACGAACATACCGCCACTTCCCATACATGGATCATATACTCGACAATTATCAAAAGGCTTCAAAATTGCAACAATTGTTTTTACAATACTTGAAGGTGTATAAAACTCTCCGCCCTTTGTTCCCTCGTATGCTGCAAACTGAGCAATACAATACTCATAAGTCCTACCAAGTAAATCCTTGCCGGCCTCTGTACCGTCCATTTTTATTTCATTGGTAAACAGATCTACAACTTCTCCAAGTACTCTTTTATCTAAATCGGGATTTGCATAGTTTTTAGGTAAAACATTCTTAAGTGTCGTATTCTCTTTTTCAATAGCTCTCATAGCATCATCAATTACTGTGCCTATTTCAGGTGTATGAGCTTCCGATGCAATTTTACTCCATCTAGCCTCTTCAGGCACAAAGAAAATGTTTTCTTCTGCATATGCATCCCTATCATCTTCAAAGCCGTCACCTTCTTTTACCAATTCATCATAACGTCTTTCGAATGCACTTGATATATAGCGAAGAAAAATAAGGCCTACGATAACTTTTCTATATTCTGCTGCAGGAATATGTCCCCATAGAACACAAGCAGCATCCCAAATTTGCTTTTCAAAACCAATGTTTGTATTATTTTTTCCGGCCATTATTTATTCTCCATCCCATTTAAATTCTATCATATTGTTTAAACTCTTAATTAACATATTCTATCATATTCGTGAGCATTAAAATAGTGTATATTATAAATGTATACAAACTCCTACTGCTAATCTAAATAATTTAATCTCCTTAAGCTTCCTTCATCAAAAGTATAATTCTGTGTTCTGAAAGGATACTTAACCTCACTTTGATAATACCACGGGTCTTCACTGTGAGCAGGATTTTTGATTATATGAAAGCTTTGTGCCGGCATAAATCCCTGTGCAAGTAAAAATGCCTTTTCTCCGGACTCATTTTCACAGATATCCGCTACCATCACCACATGCCCGGGACTTCCTCCCTTTATAAAAATATCTCCCACCTTAAGTTGTGATATATCTATCGGTCTTGCTTCTTTTTCCATAGAAAGTGTAGATGAATACGCAAATACAATTCTTAGATACTTTTTAAATGTCTCTTCACTGTTATCGGCATCAGTCTTCTTTTCCCAATATGGCTTGTCATCTGAAAACTTCACTCTGTACCCCTGTTTCCAATGATTATAATCACATACAAAGCCGTCTACAAACTTAAAACTTATTTTATCCTCATTTCCGCTCTTATACAGATATTCGGCATATATTCTCATAATACTGTCTGCACACTGCTGTAAGTCCTCTTCCGCCACTTCCATAGAAATACTGCGGCGTGACCGTCTCCGCTCTTTTCTCTTTTATCAAAGTAATACACAGGCGTACCGTCAGGCTCAAGCGGATAATTCCCTATAAAATCTGCAAAGCTTCCCTTTGTCGCTTCTACTCTTTTATATCCCTTTGGTGTAATAAAACGGGTAAAAAGTGTATATCCCTCCGGATTTATAAAATCCGAAAGCTGTACAACACTTTCCTCAGCGTTTTCTTCCTTGCTCTCATTATCATTTGTTTTTGTATCATTACTATTTTCAACAATTGTGCTTTCTGCTTCCTCATTTGTGACGGTATTCATATTTTTACTCTTGCAACCCCAGCATATGCAAGCAATCATAATAAGCAGTAAATAAAATTTATTTCTCTTCATAAAATTCATCAATGTCTGTATACCCCTTTCAAACTCTTAAAATCAGATTTATTTACTTTAAGTACTCCTCTATTTTGTCTTCATATTTTTTTAAAAGTTCACTTGAATAAACTTTTTTTCATTTTTTTGAGTCTCTAACTTCTTTTCCAAAGGGTAGCTGCAGCTTTTTAACTTATCAGAATAATTATTGCTACATTCATCTAAACAAAAAAATCTTTTAGGAACTGATTCCATTGACAAGCTGAATTATCATACTTAGCGTAATCTGATTCACCATAATATACTTTCAGCATATCTTGTATCGTAAAGCTTAAATCATTTTTCGGCTTTTACTTTCCTCCAAGCTGTTGCCATATCAGCATTAAATTTAAATGGATTAACACCTGTTACAGCAGAAAAAAATAATCTCTAAATTTTTTTGGTTAAAGGAAAAATCCACATTCAAGCAATGACGTATTTAAATTTATCGATTCAGTTTTGATTTTTTTGTTTACTTTCCTTACAGATTTTTTTCCACTCTATTTCCCTTAAAAAAATGTTCTATAATTAAGTTCAGTTCTTGCTTTGTGCATCTATATTCCAGCCCAAGAGATTTACAAATTTGTGAAAGTTCTTCTCGATACCAATAATATCTGTTAAATTCTTCAAATGATTTTTATACCTTTAAAATCCGGTCTGATATCTTTCATCATCCCTCCTCTATAAATACTGATTTATCTATAATATTTATCATAGTAAATAATCCAATTCAAAACTACATTTCAAATCACAACTCTTTTGTATAATAGTACCTCTCCCCTGTATAAGGATATTCTTTCAAGGCAAACACTTCTTTATAACCATGTTTTTCATAAAATTTCGGTGCTTGAAAATTAAAAGTATCAACAAATGAATACTTACAGCCTCTATTTCTTGACTCATTTTCCGCCGTTTCTAAGATCTTTGAGCCTATTCCTTGTCCACGTAAATCATCACTGACATACAGATATTCAATCTCAAGCCAATTACCGAAAGTCTCCGCTACCATTCCCGCAACTAAATTCCCCAGTTCATCTTCCAAACAAATATTAAGTGGTTCGCTTTTAGACGGTTCTCTATTGGATCTGTTGTATGCTCTGACTAAATTTGCCAGTTCTTGAGTTCTTTTCGATTCAATATTTTCTAATTTCAATTTCATACTGTATAAGTCCTTCACTATTTTGTACTTCAATTTTTTAAATTCTAATTACCGAGCTTAGCAAACAGGGATTTCTTAATTACTAATTTTTTAATTAAGCTTCCAAAAAGATTTCCTGCTGTTGCAATTATATCATATATCAATACATAAATAGCTACACTTTTCATATTCAGTCCATCTTTTAGTCCCGACCTGTAGAAAAAGCACATAGCTGAAAGATTTTATAATCTTAAAGTTATGTGCTTTGTTTTTACACTATTCGATGGTTTAGACATACCGTTTTTTTAAGCTTTAATTATTGGAATCCATAACTCCATTTTGTAATCAGGACTATGCATATCACCTTCATAGTAATATTCAAAGTCAGACTTTCCTGAGTGAACATAGCCATGCTCGGGAAAGAATACTTCCATCGCATATTTCCATCCGGTATGAATGCAATCCGGAACACTTCCTGTTAACTCTACAACGGCATACTCTGCTTCATCAACTTCTAAAACATCTAAGCCCATGCTTCTTGCTTTTTCTACATCATTAACAATATAGCCTGCCATATAGTTTATTGTGCTTGGGTTTTCCACATCATGGCAAACGCCAACACTTTGACCGTTTCCCAAACTTGCAAGTTCCTCGTGGCTATATTTTTCATACAGCTTATCCCAGACACTTGGACATAATGATGAATTAATGCTTTGTTCATTTACTCCTGCGACTGCAAAGGCTTGTTTCTTTTGAATTGTAATATTCATGCTTCTTCCTCCTCTTACACTGAGTGCTAATTGCACCCGTGAAACTAATTTAAATGGTTTCCCATTTCTCACCTCTGAAGGAGTAAATCCATGAAAATTTTTAAACGCTGTTCCAAATGAATCTGATGACTCGTATCCGAATTTGAAAGCAACATCAATAATCTTATCATCCGTATCTCTTAATATAACGGCTGCTTCCGTCAATCTTCTGCTTCTTAAATATTCTGAGAGCGTTGTTTCGGTCAGAATAGAAAACAAGCGACTGAACATTGAATAAGAGTATCCTGATAACCGGGTTACTTTCTTTTCGTCAATTTCATCATCGAGAACTGTTTCAAGATAATCAATCGTATTGTTAAACGACTTGATAATATTCATTTCAAATCCCCCTTTTTTCAGTTTATTTTAGTATAGAGGAAGATTTCTTTTCCTACCCTACAACATCCGTACAAGTTTTATAGGTTTTATCTCATAGAAACTTATAGCTTGCCACATTCAGCAAATTCCTGTTTGTGGTGCAGAAATTTTGTCTAATTGCAGCATTATATTAACCACCGTTTCTCCAAACATTCCCAATTTTATCAAACAAACATTTGAATCTGTATATAGATATTTTTTTCAGCAATAATTCCAATCTGATATAAGACCGGAAAATCATTTTGTAAAAAAACAAAATTAGATTACATTTTTCTCCTCCTACCTCACTTTATTTATCAAATCCTGAACCAAATTTCCATCTTCAATTTTTGTTATTGCAAAGCTCTTCTTGCCGGCATCTTTTATAGATGCACCGATGAAATAACCTTCTTTGTCATCTATAATCAAAAAACGGTCATGAAAATCTGTAGTCGTTTTTATTCTCACACTCGGGTATTGAGCATTAAACTTATTGATATCTTTTGTTGTTAAGCTCCCTTTTCCTGCTGTTGCTATCAGTGCATCAACTCCTGAATTCTTCTTACAAAGTATGTTAAGCGTATTTACATCCACATAATTATCAATCAAGATCAGTTTACTCTGTGCTTTTCCAACTAAATCTGCAATAAAACTGAAAGCATCATAGATTTGACCATCAAAAAATATCTTTTGTTTTACCTCTGTATTGCTCGCAATATAGTTGAATACTTCTTCGAGTTTCTTATCTGTTTCCAGTTGCTTATTCATCCCCATATCTATTTCTTTTTTCAAGTCCAAATGACTAAGTTCCAGTCTATCAAGTCTGGAAAAGAGTTCCTGATTCGTAAGCAAAAACTTACGCATTTCAACAAAGCTATCCATAATTTTAATGCTGGTATCTACCGCAACTTCACTTTTAAGCACAGCAGATAACATTGCAATCCCTTGTTCTGTGTAAACATAAGGCATATATCGTCTACCGCCATAAGTACTGTTTGTACTTGAGGTTCCATTTTGGAATCTCAAGTTTTTATATTCCACCTCCGTTATTTGAAAACAAAAGCGTTCAGGAAACCTTGCAATATTTCTTTTCATTGCTTTATTCAAATTACCTGTCGTAACCCGGTATAAACCGGCCAAATCACTATCAAGCATTACCTGTTTCCCACGAATAGTATAGATCATATCTGTGATATTTGTTTCATCTGTCGGTATCAAAGTGTTATCATCTTTCATTTGCTAATCCTCCACAAATTCAAATTTACCCATACTAGCAAACCGGAATTTATCAGTTTGTAAATCTTAATAAATATCCATTGGGATCTTGTATTAAGAACTCAATTTGTGTTTCTTCTGTCCCATTAACTTGATATTTATTTCTTGTTAGTTCTTTATATATTTCAAAATTTAGAGTTTTCACTAATTTATAAAGTTCTTCAACATCTTCGACTGCTATTGAAAAAAATTTATACCTCTTCCCAATGGATAACTTAATTCTCCCGTGTTCCACCCATCATCATGAATTTGTTCAAACATAAACTGACTATCTTGAAAAGACATAAAAATAAATTTCTCTTTCTGTCGTTCGTACTCTATTTTAAACCCTAGTTCTTTGTAAAATTTTTTTAGTTTGAAGAATATCAAAAACTGATAACTCGGAATCATCTTATTAAAATCCATATCAACTTCTCCTAAAAATTCTAATTTATCTATTTCGATAATTTAGCTGATTTAGTTGCAATATATGTTTTAATATTCATTTCATGCAACCTACCGGAACCGTTTGTATCTTCATATATATCAAGTAGAGTAAACCCTGCCTTTAATTGTCCACCTATCTGCTCAGTTATATTGTGAGAGAACTGAATTCCTGAATTTCCTTTAATCATATATTCTTTAGCCGCTTTATCTTTTAATGGATTAAAAGGCATTTTCCAAACAATTTCTTTTTCTTCATCATCCACAATGTAGTTTATCTCATTATTTAAACCTGCAAGAAGAATTCCACCCTTTTTCAGAACTCTATATGCTTCGTTAAAAACATGTTGTACATCTTCAACATAACAGTTTGAAACAGGATGAAACACTATATCAAAAGTTTCATTTTCAAAAGGCAAAATTTTTGTCATATCACCTTCAATTGCTTTAATATTATAGCCCTCTCTTTCAGCAACTAAAAATTCGTTTTCTATTTGCTTTGAAGAATAATCAAGCACAGTACATTCTGCCCCTAAAGCATTAAATATAGGCATTTGCTGACCTCCACCTGATGCTAAACCTAAGATTTTCTTTCCTTTTAAATCTCCCAGCCACTCATGTGGAACCGGAAATGTAGGAGTAAGAAAAACTTTCCATTCTCCATTTTTCGCACTGATATATGCATCATGTGAAGTTGGTTTCCCCCATTCCCAACCTTCCTCAACCCATCTGTCAATAGTTTCTTTGTTTATATCCTGATATGTTTTCATTATTTTACTTACCTCCATAACAACTAAAAATTCACTAACCTTGGTAAACCGGAGTTTGTAGATATCATTTGTGGAATATGATTGTTTATATCAAAACTTAAAATTTTAATCATATATCTTGAAATCATATCAAATCTTACTTGAAATGTATTTTTATTAGTTTTTCCTCTCTTGAATGATTAAGTATATAATCAATAACATCTTTTTTAGACAGTATTTTAGCCATAAACTCTTGTTCCAACTGCTCCATAAACTCAATCAAAGATACCTTACTTATTTCATTAAATTTTTTAACACGACTGGTTTCTTTAATCTTTCGTTCTGCAATCTCTGGAGGAAATCCGATTCCAAAGTCTCCATCAAACAATTTTTCTAAAGTATATTCAAGATTGAGTTCCCCTAACCAACCAAAACCCAATCCCAAAGATAAACTTGCTACATTACCATCGTTAATTCTTCCAAATAGGTAGGCGTCTTGAGGATTCTGAATAAATCCTGACAATAACCCTGGCAATGTATTGCATGCCAAATTCATTCCTTGCCCTGAAGAACATCCAGTTATCACAAAATCGACCACCTTACTATTGATGAGTAAGGCAGTTAAGGCCGCAATTTCTGTATACGAATATGAATTTATTTCCCACGGATAAACCCCAAAATTTATAACTTCATAATTCTTTGATGACACTACTTTATTTGTTATTCTATATAATATTTCATTCTTATCAACTTGTGTTGTTCCCTGAATTATTCCTATCTTCATTTTTACCTCTCTTATATTGCAGTTTTTTCATTACTATTGAAATACAAAAATACATTGTAAAATTCAAATTTACATGGCCTATCAAACCGGGATTTCTTAATTACTAATTTTTTCTTCTGGCAACTGAACCTTCATCTACTTTTGAAGTCAAAAAATTTGACCTCAAAAATTCCCATTCCTCTTTTGTAAATTGAAACCTAACATCATCTACAAATTCTCAAACACTCTTCTAATCCCATCTTCATAACACCTGCTATCAAAATCCGGTTTATACTTCATAGTTTCTTCTTAATGATATCGGAAAGCTCCATAAGATAGTCCTTATACATTTTAAGAAACTTACTTACACTTTCTATCTTGTTGGAATTCCACTCATTAGCGCTAAAATGAACATATACCATAAATTTCCCCACTTTAGAATAATACCTTGCCTGATAAATTCCCGATTTCGGATAATACTTTGATATATTTCCGCTAAGACAAACGCAAATATCCATCTTCTGCAATGTCTCTATCTCAATGCTTTCAAAAGTTTTTTTCATTTCTTTTCTTACCGTTCTTGCGGCAGACAGTATATTATCCAATATATCATCCGTTCCGCCGACAATAATATTCATATTGACTTTCATATTTTCCTCGAATCAGCTGTGAAGTTGAACCCCTCCGACGCTTGACATAATACCAAAAAGCCAACGCAACCACAGGCTGCATCGGCTTTTCTATTAACAATTCCGGACGTCCAAAAACGCCTTAGCTATCACTATATCCTCAGGTGTGGTTACCTTTATATTCTTATAATCACCATCTATCAGCCTTACCTTGGTATCGTTAAATTTTTCAACCACCATTGCATCATCTGTGATACCGAGATTTTTATAATCGGTTTTGTACAGCCTTTCAAAGGCAGACTTTATCAAAGCTATATCAAAGCACTGTGGAGTCTGGATGATACAAAGTTTATTTCGATCAATTGTCTCACCACCAAATCCTCCGTCTCGCACTCTTATAGTGTCCTTTGGAGCTACCACAGGTACAACCGCCCTATATTTAACAGTCTCTTTTATACATCTGTTTATAAGCTCCACACTTATCATGGCTCTGGCGGAATCATGTATCAGACAGATATCGCCTATGGCTTCTTTTAGCCCGTTGTATACTGAATCATATCTTTCATCACCACCGGGCTACAATACTTTTTACCTTACTAAATCCGTATTTTTTTACAATATCTTCTCTTACAAAATCAATGTCAGCTTTTGAGGTTACTACAATTATATCATCCGTATCACTTTCACTGAAGGCTTTTAGTGAATAGTATAACAAGGGCTTATCAAAAATCTCTACAAACTGTTTCTTTTTCTTGGCACTAAATCTCTTTCCGCTGCCTGCGGCAAGTATTATCGCCGTACTTCTCATAATCATATTCCAATATCAATAAATACTTTTTAAATCACAGTTCCAGATTCGGCACTGCATTCAGTGTCAAATCTTTAAAGTTTTCATCTAAATATTCAAAGTATGCGGCCACTCCGATCATTGCCGCATTATCCGTACAAAATATCGGTGAAGGGAAGTGAAGCTTTAATCCCTCTTCACTACATTTTTCTTCCATCAAGCTTCTGAGTGCGGTATTTGAAGCCACACCACCTGCCATAGCTACATTCTTTATATTGTAATCCTTTGCAACTTCAATAGTATGCTCCACCAAAACCTCTACAACAGCTCTTTGAAATGAAGCTACAAGGTCATTTACATTTATCTTTTCACCGGTCATATTTGCCTTGTTTTGATAATTTAGGACAGCAGACTTTACACCTGAAAAGCTGAAATCATATTTGGAATCATTTACTCTTGCCTTTGGAAACTCTATCGCATGAGGATTGCCAAGTTTTGCAGCTTTATCAATCTTCGGACCCCCCGGGATATCCAAGTCCGACACTTCTTGCCACCTTGTCAAATGCCTCACCTGCCGCATCATCTCTGGTGGTGGCAACTATCTCAAAATCATTGTAGTCTTTTACAATCGCTATTTCGGTATGACCGCCTGAAACGATAAGGCATACAAAAGGAGGTTTAAGCTCCTCATGTTCTATAAGGTTTGCAAATACATGTCCTTTTATATGGTGTACACCTATAAGAGGTTTATTAAGGCCGTAAGCAAGCGCCTTTGCTTCACCTACACCTACAAGCAGCGCGCCTACAAGCCCCGGCCCGTAGGTAACCGCTATCGCGTCAATATCATCAAATGTAACATTTGCCTCTTTCAGCGCATCTTTTATTACAAAATTTATATTTTCTATATGCTTTCTGGAGGCAATCTCAGGGACTACGCCTCCGTATATTGTATGCAAGTCTATCTGTGATGAGATAATATTTGAAAGCACCTTTCTTCCGTCTTCCACAACTGCTGCCGCAGTCTCATCGCAGGAGCTTTCTATTGCAAGTATCTTTATATTATTCTTCTTCATAACCCAGTTCTACACTCCATCCGTCTTTGGCAGTCCTTATCGCCGGAAAAATTTTCTTCAGCTTATCAATATACTCGTCAGGCTTATTCATTGACGGTGAATAATGTGTCAGCCACATTCTTTTAGGATTTGCCTCTTTTCCGAGAGTTGCAGCCTCAGTCATAGTCATATGCTTATAACCTTTGGCATTGTCTTCCTTATCATCTTCACCGTACATACCCTCACATATAAAGAGGTCACAGTCTGCGGCATACTCCGCAATAACAGGTACAGGTCTTGTATCGGTACAATAGTTTACCTTTATACCTCTTCTGGCCTCACCCATTACCATATCGGGAGTATAGGTTTTATCTCCGTCCGTGATAATCTCTCCATGCTGCAATTTATTCCAAAATTTTAGAGGAATATCAAGCTCCTTTGCTCTGGCAGCATCAAACTTTCCCTTTCTCTCAATAGAGATTCTGTAACCGTAACAAGTCACCCGATGGTTTACCTTATACGCCTCTATCTTATATGGAGCAAAGTCTATCACTTCCTCGTTTTCTCTAAGTTCTCTAAACTGTATTTCAAAAGGAAGTTCAGGTGCTATAACTCTCATAGCATTTACCACTCTCTCAAGACCTTTTGGACCTATTACAAGCAGAGGTGTGGTCTTTTCACAATTTCCCATTGTAAGTAAAAGTCCCGGGAAGTCCGCTTATATGGTCCGCATGATAATGTGTAAAGCAGATCACATCTATAGGCTTCGGGCTCCATCCCTTTTCCTTTATCGCAATTTGGGTGCCTTCGCCGCAATCTATCAAAAGATTTACTCCCTCGCATCTGGCCATCATTGAAGTCAGCCATCTGTAAGGCAGCGGCATCATGCCCCCTGTACCTAATAAACAAATATCTAACATTTTATATATCCTTCCATCAACAGAGCATCATCTAAAGGATTTGAGTAATATTCTCTTCTGATACCTATCTTTTTAAAGCCGTAGTTTTCATAAAGCCTTATGGCGGAAGTATTTTTACTTCTTACCTCAAGAAATACTTTCTTTACCTTCATTGTCCTCAGATTTGAAATCATAAAGTTCATAAGTTCATGAGCAAACCCGAAGTTTCTGCTGTTTTTATCTGTGGCTATACGGAAAAGTTCGGCCTCATCCATATTTACTCTGAAAATAATATAGGCTAAGACTCTATAGCCTTCTTCGATTACCATACAGTAATCAAATTTTGATTCTATAGAGTCTTTTATATTTTTTTCGCTCCAGGCATCACTGAAAATATCACATTCAAGTTCCCTTATCGCCTCGGTATCAGAGGGAAGCATCGGTCTTAGCCACATCTCTCTCTCTTTCTGCCTGACTTTTTCTAAGGTAGTTCGGCCTCATATCATCTGCTGATATAACCTTGCCGGCTTTCATCATTTCCATACCGAGCATTGCAATATTTGATGCTCTCTGTCTGTTTAAATTCAGAGGTGCAAAATCATGTTTCATTGTAAGCTTTTCATCGATATATTCTCTGAATACCGGTACACCGTCACCTAAGAATATCGCTCTTTTTACATTTTCCTTTACACCGGTTTCTTTTAAAATTTCAAAAAGTTCGTCTATAGACACCGCCATAGACTCTGCTTTAACCTCAAGTTTTGTGTCGTTTTTATATATTCCCGTATACACCTGATTTCTTCTGGCATCCATTATCGGCACAATCAGAGCATCGCTTGAGTATATATTTAATGCCATAGCATCAAGAGTAGGCACATGGATAAGCGGCAAATCCAGTGCAAGACCAAGTCCCTTCGCACTTGCAGCACCTATTCTAAGACCTGTAAATGAGCCGGGACCTCCTGAAACTGCTATAGCCGAAAGCTCATTAAGGCTTATCCCCGTCATCTTTACTATCTCATCAAGCATCGGCAACAATGTTTCTGAATGAGTCTTTTTAAAATTTGTAGTATATTCAGCTATTGTCACATTTTCATCTATTATTGCAACTGAAGCCACTAATGCGGCACTTTCAATTCCTAAAATCTTCATCATCCATACCTTCTACAGCTACTTCTCTATAATCAAATCCCTTTTCAAGGTTCTTTGATATAACCACTCTTATCAAATCTTTCGGCAATGCTTCCTTTATCAGAGTTGACCACTCTATAAGAATGACGGCATCATCAAATAAAAACTCGTCAAAACCTATCTCGTCAAGCTCCGATATATCGCTAATTCTGTATACATCAAAGTGGTGCAGCCTTTTATCGCCCTCATAAGTCTTTACTATATTGAAGGTGGGGCTTACAATATCTCTTTTGATATTAAGCCCTGCACCTATCCCCTTTGCAAATACGGTCTTGCCTACTCCAAGGTCTCCGTCCAGACATATCACTACAGGACCGCTTCTTTTTTTCAAAATATTTGCAAGTCTGTAGGCAATATCAAATGTATCCTTATCGCAAAAGCTGTCAAAAACAATTTTACTCATTCTAAAATATACTCACTCTTGTCTTTTCTTTTAAAATAGCGACTATTTTTTCTTTATTACCTTTTGTATACCTGTCAGGTAAAAGATATCCTCTTATCGCATCCACATATATCACTATAATTCCCGGCAATATCCTTGAACGAAATCCGCTTTCCCACTTAAAGTCAACCTTGTCATCTCCTGATGATACCTCTATGCCCTCGTCATTAAGCGAAATAGAAAGTCCGGCCTTAATAGCATCCGTCCTTGCCTGCTTTTGTGACTTTAAGTAGAGCATTGCAGGCTGCACTATAAGAAACATATTTGACATTACCAAAAATAAAATCTTTCTCGGAATATCAATCCTGTTCCAGGTAGTAATCATAAAATAATACATTGCCACAGTGAACAATATATTGAAAATAAGCAAAAATCCTCTGTTGCTGTGATACATGGAAAAAAGCCAAATATCCTTAGCATTCAGTTTCATATCTATTTTTATTTTGTTCATATCAATCAAATACCATAGACAGGGCTATTCTCTTTTTCTTCAAATCCACACTGTCCACCCTTACTTCAACAATATCTCCGACACTTACCGCCTCAAGCGGGTGCTTTATAAACTTCTTACTAAGCCTTGAAATATGCACAAGTCCGTCCTGATGTACTCCGATATCCACAAATGCACCGAAGTCGATAACATTTCTTACAGTACCTTTTAAAATCATGCCTTCTTTTAAATCTTCCATCTCCATAACATCCGTACGGAGTATCGGCTTTTGCATCTCATCTCTAGGGTCTCTTCCCGGCTTTTCAAGCTCCTTTACAATATCTCTTAGAGTGATTTCACCGATTTTTAGTTCATCACTTATCTTTTTGAAATCATGTATTTTCTTTGAAATACCGCTAAGACCTGATAAAGTGATATCACTGTCACTATATCCCAAGCTCTCCAAAAGCTTTTTGGTGGCGGCATAACTTTCAGGATGCACACTTGTCATATCAAGAGGTTCTTTTCCGTCATTTATTCGAAGGAAACCTGCACATTGCTCAAAGGCTTTAGGTCCAAGCTTTGAAACCTTTAAAAGCTCTTTTCTTGTTTTGAAGCTTCCGTTTTCTTCTCTGTATACCACTATATTCTTGGCAACAGCCTTTGATATACCTGAAATATACTCTAAAAGAGGTGCAGATGCGGTGTTCAAATCCACACCTACTTTATTTACACAGTCTTCCACAACTGCGCCAAGTGCCTCCGAGAGCTTCTTTTGGTTCATATCATGCTGATACTGACCGACACCTATGGACTTAGGGTCTATCTTTACAAGCTCCGCAAGCGGATCCTCAAGTCTTCTGGCAATGGAAGCCGCCGACCTCTGTCCCACATCAAAATTCGGGAACTCTTCTGTAGCAAGCTTACTTGCGGAGTATACGCTTGCTCCGGCCTCATTTACTATAATGTACTCAAGCTTCGTATCAACTTCCTTTATAAGCTCTACAATAACGGCTTCAGACTCTCTGGATGCAGTACCGTTTCCAAGAGAAATAAGGCTTATATTGTACTTTTTTATAAGCTCCTTTAATACCTTCTTAGCCGCCTCCACCTTGTTTTGAGGTGCTGTAGGATAGATAACAGTGGTATCCAGTACCTTTCCCGTTTCATCCACTACGGCAAGCTTACAACCCGTTCTGAAGGCAGGATCCCAACCCAGCACCACTCTGCCCGCTACAGGAGGTTGCATAAGAAGCTGCGTAAGATTCTTACCGAATACCTTGATAGCCTCATCCTCTGCCGCCTCTGTAAGGCTTGATCTTATATCTCTTTCTATAGAAGGTGCAATAAGTCTTTTATATGCGTCATCTATAGTATCCTTTAATATCTGCTCTGTATGTTCATTATGCTTTTTTATAATGCATTTTTCCAGATATCTGATAATCTCCTCAACCGGAGGGTCAAGCTTTACTGTAAGTATCTTTTCTTCCTCTCCTCTGTTGATTGCAAGTATCTTATATCCTGCTGTTTTTGAAACACTCTCTGCAAAATTGTAATAGTTTTCATATACAGATTCTACAGTTTCATCCTTTGCCACTGAAGTCAGTATTCCCTGCTTAAATGAAAGATCTCTTATCTTATTTCTAAAAGCCGCATCATCAGAGATTTTCTCTGCAATAATATCCATAGCACCTGCTATAGCATCTTCAGGTGTCTCCACCTCAAGCCCCTCTTTATCTGAGAGATATTTTTTAGCTTCCTCGGTAGCGTCTTCTTCAAGTTTTTCTTCAAATATATCATTTGCAAAGCCTTCAAGCCCTTTTTCAATAGCAATCATTGCCCTTGTACGCCTCTTCGGTCTGAAAGGTCTGTATAAATCATCTACCGCTACCAAAGTGATTGCGGCTTCAATTTCTTTTTTCAGCTCATCGGTCAGCTTCCCCTGCTCCTCGATGGCTGAGAGTACCTGAGTCTTTTTTTCCTCAAGATTTCTAAGATACTTCAATCTTTCATCAAACTGTCTGAGTATCTCATCATTAAGCGAACCTGTGACTTCTTTTCTGTATCTTGAAATAAAAGGAATGGTATTTCCCTCATCTATCAATTTGATAGTAGCCTCTACCTGTGCCGTCTTTATGCCAAGCTCTTCTGCAAGTATTTTTACTATATCAGTCAAAATTGCCTCCTTATCAATGTGCTATATACATTTGAATATAGTCCTGTATAACTTTAATCTGTTCCGGTCTGAATTGATTTAAAATTCTTTGATCTTTAAGCTGTACCACCACAAAAAGTATCATGGCATATATGATAAGTCCGATAATTATCCCAAATATACCGGTAACAATACCGGCTACAGCCTTTCCTCTCATTCCGCCCTTGGCTGAGATAATGGCAAAAGCAATTGCAAATATCCCAAGCGGAATCCCAAGCGGAACACCCGATGTGGGCAGCGAACACATACATGACAGTATTGACACGATGCCGAACACCATCGACCTGTTCTCCCACCTCTTTTTTGTCTTCTCTTCAGTATTTTTCATCTATAATCCCCGTCTATTTCAGTAAGTCTATGCCTCTAAAAACTAAAAACCAGTCCTTCACAACCCAATTCAAAAGCATTATAACGACTCCGATATACAGCATAGGCAGAATAATTTTATCCTTATTCAAACGCCTGCCGCTAATCTTATACTTTACTACAAAAGCGAAAAAAATAAAAGTTGCAATAACTGTATACAGCACTATCGGATTATAAATAAAGCTCTTTTCTACATTTCCTCTTATCAAAAACCTTACCGCTCTTGTACCTCCACATCCCGGACAATATAATCCTGTGAGCTCGTGAAATGCACATGGCGGCAGCGGTTTTACCAATTTATCAAATATTCTTTCCATATAAAAATATAGCACCACCTGTGGTGGTGCCGAATGCTTAAGCTATTTTTGTTCTAATATATTTTATCACATCACCGAGATTATTCAAGGCTGCAAGGAAATCTCTTTCCTTCATAAGGTCTGTAACCAATGCAAACTCGTCTTTGCCGTCAAGGTATACTTCCTTTGCATTCTTAAATGTCTCTTTGCACTTATCTATAAACTTGGCATCCCTGCCCTTAAATCTTACAAAGTACTTGTGGCTTGTCTCATTCATATCGACCACATTCTGCTTTTCATCTCCCCAGCCGAATGTTGCCACATTTGTCCTTATTCTTTGTAATTGCTACAATATCCGCCACTACTGCACTTGCTGTAGGCAGCTTACCTGCGCCGCTTCCGTATAACATACTCTTTCCGAGCATATTTCCTTCCACCATGATACCGTTGAACACATCATTTACCATGTATAGAGGATGGTCTCTTTCAACCATTACAGGTGCAACAAATGCAAACACCTTACCGTCTTCAAACTTTGAATCACCGAAAAGCTTGATAGAAAGCTTCATATGCTTGGCATATTCAAAATCTGTAGTGTCTATCTTTGTAATACCCTCTGTATGGATTTCCTCAAAGTTTACTTCCTTGCCTGTTGCCAAAGATGCCAATATCGCAATCTTTCTGCAGGTGTCATAACCTTCCACATCAGCTTCCGGATTTCTCTCGGCATATCCAAGCTCCTGTGCTGTGGAAAGTGCTTTTTCAAAGTCCTCACCCTCTGTATCCATCTTTGTAAGTATATAATTTGTTGTACCGTTTAAAATACCTGTAATCTCTTTAAAATGTTCACCGGCATAGCTTTCCGTAATTGTTCTGATTATCGGAATACCTCCGCCTACACTTGCCTCAAAGAAGAAGTTTACATTTTTTTCTCTTGCAATCTTTAAAAGCTCGGTACCGTGTGCAGCTACCAATGCCTTATTTGATGTGGTGACATGCTTTCCTGAAAGAAGTGCGTCTCTTACAAACTCAAATGCAGGAGATGTTCCTCCCATTGTCTCCACTACCACATCTATATCATTATCTTCTATTATTTCCTTTATGTCATCTACAACCAGACTTTCCCACTCGCTGCCGGAAACTCACGGATATCAAGTATCTTTTTTTACCGCTATATCTTCACCTGTCTTTTTTTCTTTTAAAAAGAGCATTGTTCTCCTTTATAACTTCATATACACCTGAACCTACTGTTCCAAATCCTAAAAATTGCAATATTAAACATATATTACTCCCTAGCTAAAAATTTTTTTATATCAAAGATGCCTTCCAAACTTCTGATTTCATCTACCAGCTTAGACAAGTCTCCGGTATCCTTTAAAAATCTCTATAGACAAAGAAATAGTTGCCACACCGCTTACCGGTATAGTTTGATGTATTGTCAAAATATTGGCATGATATTTTGCAACTACTGCCAAAAGCTCCGATAAAAGACCCGGTTCATCCGATATCTGAATTGAAAGGGTAATATTCTTTCCCTTTGAAGAATCATCAAACGGAAATATATCATCCTTATATTTATAAAATGAGCTTCTGCTTATACCACATTTATCTGTGGCTTCTTTTACAGTCATCATCTTATCCGCTGTCAACAGTCTTTTCGCCTCAACCACTTTTTATAAGTACCTCAGGCACCGCCTTGTCTTTTACCACATAATATTTGACATTCTGTTCCATGTTCGCCTCTAAAATACATCTGTTCGTCTACCGCACAATGATAGCATACAGGATTTTAAATTGCAAGTAAAAATCAGTTATGGCATCCGATTTACGACACAAAAAAGAGGCCGAATACACAGCCTCTAAAAAAATTTATGCTAAATGTTTCTTAAGTTCATCAGCTATTTTGCTCTCAAGTTCTCTTGCACTTGACTCATTTTCACCGGTTATTGCAAGGTATAATTTAAGCTTAGGCTCGGTTCCTGAAGGTCTTAATACCGCACTTGAATTGCCCTCAAGCATATACTTGATAACATTTGACTTCGGAAGCTTTATCTCCTCCTTGGCACCTGTTTTAAGTGTAGTCTGAGTGGAAGTCTCATAATCTCTTACCTCAAGCACCTTTACACCTGCAATCTCACTTGGAGTATTGTTTCTGAAGCTGTCCATTATCTCATTCATCTTGTTCATACCGCTCTCGCCTTCAAACTCAAATGAATAAAGTGTATTCAGATAATATCCGTACTTCTTATAAAGTCCTTCAAGTACCTCAAGCAGTGACTTTCCTTCGGCCTTGTAGTATGCAAACATCTGTGCAATCAGATATGAGCCGTTTACGGCATCCTTATCTCTTACATAGCTTCCTGAGAGGTAACCGTAGCTCTCCTCAAATCCAAGAAGATATCTGTCAACCTCACTGTCCTTTTCAAGACCTGCAATCTGATCTCCTATATACTTAAATCCTGTAAGTACATCTCTGGTCTCAATGCCGTAGTCGTCAGCCACTCTCTTTGCAAGATCCGTGGTAACTATGGTCTTTACAAGTACAGGCTTCTTAGGCATTATACCCATAGCAATCTTTCTCTTTGCAATAAAGTCTGTAAGAAGTACACCTACCTCATTACCTGAGAAAAGTCTGAAGTCGTCGCCCTGCTTTACGGCAATACCCACTCTGTCACAGTCAGGGTCTGTAGCTATAAGTATATCGGCACCCACATCCTTTGCAACCTTAAGACCTACCTCAAGTGCCTGTCTTATCTCAGGGTTAGGATATGGACAGGTAGGGAAATCACCGTTTGGAGTAGCCTGCTCTTTAACAACTTCAATATTTGTGAAGCCGTTTTTCTTAAGACAGGTTGTAACACATCTGAGTCCCGTTCCGTACAGCGGTGTATAAGCAATCTTTACGTCCTTATTTACATCATCACCTATGAAAGTCTGTGTTGAAACCGCATCTATGAACTCGTTAAAAGTATTCTCACTTATATACTCTATAATACCTGTCTCAAGTCCTTCTTTGAAGTCCACAATCTTGTAATCGGAGAATGTGTCTACACTGTTTATCTCATCAAGTATTCTGTCTGCCGCCTCATTGGCTATCTGACATCCGTCCGCACCATAAACCTTATATCCGTTGTATTTTGCAGGATTGTGGCTGGCTGTTACCATTATACCGCCGTCACATCCGAGCTCTCTTACCGCAAAAGAAAGTGCAGGTGTAGGCATAAGCTCTTTCCAGATATATACCTTGATTCCCGCTCCTGCAAATATTCCTGCCGCCCATTTTGCAAAAAGCTCCGAATTATGTCTGCTGTCATATGATATGGCAATCTTAGGAGTCTTTGAAATAGAATTTATATAGTTTGCCAATCCTCTGCTGGCTTTACCTACAGTATAGATATTCATTCTGTTACTTCCGACACCCAGTACACCTCTTAAACCTCCTGTACCGAAAGCAAGCTCCTTATAGAATCTGTCGTTGATAGCGTCTTCATCGTTCTCGATAGCCGCAAGCTCCGCTATAAGATTTTCATCCTTAAGTTTTGCACTCTTCCAAGTCTCATAAGTTTTTTTTGTAAGTTCGTTCATAATGCTCCTTTCATAGGGAATATATGTTACCCGATTGCTGCACATTTTGCACTCACAATCCTTGTACCATCATACCAAATTTCATGGTTATTTTCCAGCATGTTTCGTACTTTCTCTGCCGTAATAGAAAATATATTGCTGAATAACTCCGGCGTAACCGTCATAGAGTTTTAGCGGAAATTCTCCGTCATAATGCTCATCAATCATTCTCTTTATCCAAACGTCAATAGGAAAAGCCGCAATCCTGTGATATCCGAAAAGTGCCACACAGTTTGCAACCTTAATGCCCACTCCCTTAAGGCTCATAAGTGCCGCCAAAGCTCATTGTCATCAAGCACACTCAAAGCTTCAAGGTCGATATCTCCTCTGTATACAGACTTTGCGCTCGCCTCTATATAAGGGCTTCTGTACCCCAGTGAACAGGCATTCAAATCGTCAATACTTGCATCTGCCAGTGCCTTAGGTGTAGGGAAGGCAAAAAACTCACTGTTTTTATCAATATTTTTTATAAAATCAGGTACTTTCATATCTATCTTTTTGCCATATCTTTTTGCAAGTTTTTCGATAGATGATTTTATCGCAGGTATACTCTTTCTTTGTGAAATAATAAAGGATATAAGCATCTCCCACTTGTCCTGATTGAGTATCCTGATGCCGTAGGAGTACCTGGCGGCATTTATCAAAAACAAATCATCTTCAGGAATATTCTTTTCAAAATCACTGTAGTCAAGCCTTAAATCAAAGTAGTCAATCCAAAACTCTTCAAACTCAGACTTGCTGCATGAGAGTATGTATCCGTCATCATCCTCTTTTATAAATAAAAGCTTATCCCCTGCCACAAGGCTGTACTCGTCGTCATAAACATTAAATCTAAATATCTGTCCGCTCTCTGCGATCTTTTTCATATCCAGATACGGGTATTGTATTCTAAACATATTCGTCAATTCTTTCTTTAAAATCTTTCGGAAGCTCACATTCAAGGTATAAATCTTCACCTGTTATCGGGTGTATAAAAGAAAGGCTCTTTGAATGCAGCAGCGGCCTGACATTCTCTTTATCATAATACCTTTCATTATACAAATAATCTCCTACAAGCGGATGCCCTATATAACTCATATGAACTCTTATCTGATGTGTCCTGCCGGTATCAAGCCTAAGCTCTATCAAAGAAGCTCCTCTAAGTCTTTTTAAGACCTTATAATGAGTGATTGCTCTCTGGCCTTCCTTGCTTACTCTACGCTTTATAAGTGTATCATCCTCTCTGGCTATATGGGCATCGATGATTCCGCTTTCTTTAAGGCTGCCGTCGTCTTCAACTATTGCATTATATACTCTTTTTATCTCACGCCTTTGCATGGAGACATTCAATATGCCTGCACTAAGAAAATGCTTTGCCACAACCGTAAGCCCTGTAGTGTCCCTGTCAAGCCTGTTTATACATCTGAAGACAAAGTTTTTATCCCTGTAGTAGTACATCAAAGCATTTGCCATAGAGTTTTCATAGTTGTTGAGGCTTGGATGTATAGGCATATCACTTGGTTTATTCACCACCACTATATCCTCATCCTCATATTTTATATCAAGCTTTATAAAAACAGGCAATATATTTTCACTTTTTTTATATTCACATACACGAACAAGAAGCGGTCAAATCTTGCCGACTTCTGATTCATCTACGCCCTAAGTTCCATTGAGCACTATACCGTTTTCATATTTTTTTTGAGCTCCACTATATTGGAGGAGGTATACCCCTTACTCTTTAAAAAGTCCGATATACTCTTATAGTCTTTATCTATTATATATAGAATCTGTCTTTCCATTACTTCATCATCTTCTTTATGGTATTTGACAGCTCGACCATCTTTTCCTTTCTCTCCTCGTCACTGCCTGTAGCGGCGGCGTCAAGAATACATCCTTCTATATGGCCTTCAATGATGGTACGATTCACCCTCTCCAAAAGAGCTCTGGTGGCAAGGACCTGATTGGATATGTCAATGCAGTATCTGTCCTCTTCCACCATCTTTATGATTCCCTCAAGCTGTCCTTTTGCAGTTTTCAATTGTCTCAGAACAGTCTTAGAGTCGGCTCTCATTATACCACCTCATAACCTGCGTCAGTGATAGCTTTCTTTACCTTCTCAAGGTCTGTACCTTCGGCGTACTCTATTGTAACATTTTTCTCATCCAAATTCACTATTGAATTGCTTACACCCTCTACAGCCTTTGTTACCTTCTCAACTGTTGCCTTACAATGTTCGCACATCATTCCGTTTACATTAATTACTGTTGTCATAGTTTTTCCCTCTTTCTTTTTTTCATTATTTTCAATGATAACTATCTCATCATTGCCTGATTTGTTATTTTTTATATTCTTCGGCTTAAAACCGCGAAGTCTGAGTGCATTGCTTACCACACATACACTGCTCATTCCCATAGCTGCAGCACCGAACATCGGACTGAGCTTCCATCCGAGGCTTAGATAAAATACACCTGCCGCAAGCGGTATTCCTACAGAGTTATAAAAGAATGCCCAGAAAAGGTTCTGCTTTATATTTCTTATAACCGCCTTGCTGAGGTCGATAGCTGTAGCCACATCCTTAAGCGAGCTGTGCATAAGTACTATATCCGCACTTTCTATAGCCACATCGGTTCCGGCACCTATTGCGATACCTACATCGGCTCTTGCAAGTGCAGGCGAATCATTGATACCGTCACCTACCATTGCCACCTTATGTCCGGCCTCCATAAGCTTTCTTACATGCTCTTCCTTATCTGTAGGAAGTACCTCGGCTATTACCTTGTTGATACCTGCCTGCTTTGCAATAGCGGTTGCGGTATTCTTGTGGTCACCTGTTAAAAGTACCACATCTATATCTCTTGCCTTAAGAGCCTCTGTAGCCTCTTTACTGTCATCCTTTATTGTATCGGCTACCGCAATGATTCCTATGAGCTTGTCATCCGCCATAAAATACATCGGAGTCTTACCCTGTGATGCCAACTCATTGCCCTTATCAAATACCGTATCAAATCCCGAGTCGTTTCCGACAGCTTCCCTTATTGCCTGCTCATTTCCGGCTACAATCTTTTTACCGTCAATATCGGCTCTGATACCTCTTCCCGACTGTGCGGTGAAATTTTCAGGGGATGAGAATGTCAAATTCTCTTCTTTAGCTTTTTCCACAATAGCTTCAGCAAGCGGATGCTCAGAAGCACTCTCCACACTTGCCGCCAGCTTTAAAAACTCATTGTCATCTATATCAAATCCTATAATGTCGGTAACTACAGGTTTACCCTTGGTAACGGTACCTGTCTTATCAAGTACTACCGTATCAATACTGTGAGTTGTCTCAAGCGCATCTGCAGACTTTATAAGTATACCGTTTTCTGCGCCCTTTCCGGTACCTACCATTATCGCTACAGGAGTTGCAAGTCCCAGTGAACATGGGCATGATATAACAAGTACCGCTATAGCACGATTGAGTGCGAATGAGAAATCATATCCGAGTACAAGCCATACAATGAATGTTACCAAAGCAATTCCCATTACTACAGGTACGAATACACCTGCCACCTTATCAGCCATCTTGGCAATGGGCGCCTTTGATGATGAAGCTTCCTCCACCAAGGCGATAATCCTTGAAATAGCGGTATCCTCGCCTACTTCTGAAGCCTTTATCTTTACACTTCCATTTTTGTTGATTGTGGCACCTATCAGCTTGTCACCCTTATCCTTTTGAACCGGGATACTCTCACCTGTGATGGCACTCTCGTCAACACTGGTGCTTCCTTCTATGATAATACCGTCTACAGGGATACTCTCACCCGGTCTTATTACTACTATATCTCCTACTCTTACGTCCTCAGTCAGAATATTTTCTTCCACACCGTCTCTTATTACATTGGCTCTCTTAGGTGAAAGATCCACAAGCTTTGAAATGGCGTCTGTAGTTCTTGCCTTTGAACCTGTCTCAAAGAACTTACCTAAAGTAATAAGTGTAAGTATCATGGAAACCGACTCAAAATAAAGATTCTTTCTGTACTCCGCCACGGTATTCATATCACCGTTACTTAACGCATATCCCATAACATATATTGCTATAACACCATATATAAAAGCCGCTATAGTGCCTACCGCAACCAATGTATCCATATTCGGGGAAAGATGGCTAAGTGACTTAAAACCGCTGATATAATACTTTCTGTTTACATACATTACAGGAAGCACCAATAAAAGCTGTGTCAGCGCAAATCCTACCGGATTACCCGCTCCCGATAAAAAGTTCGGCAGCGGAAGCCCTATCATACTTCCCATACTGAAATACATCAATATGGCAAGGAAGATAACAGATACCTTCAATCTGAACTTCATGGAACTAATCGCATCATCATTTGTCTTTTTGATGCTCTTTTCCTTTGCCTTTTCCTTTGTATCACCTGCAAGTGAAGCACCGTAACCTGCATTCACTATACTCTTTATTATATCATCCGGACCAAGCTTCTTCTCATCGTATTCAACCTGCATAGAGTTGGTCAAAAGATTCACGGAAGCTTTATCCATACCTGCAAGCTTACTTACCGTCTTTCCACCTTTGCGGAACAGGCGGCACAGCTCATTCCTGTGACATTGTACTTTTCCTTTGTCATATATCTCCTTCCCAAATATATCATCTGCACTTTTAAAGTGCCCAAACAACAATATAATAATTAACTTATACACCTTATTGGGATGTAAACTGAAAAATCCGACTTTATGGCATTTTCAGCTTTATGTACACCCCCACAGGGTATATGTATAGTACAACATTTATTATGCTCTTGTCAACCGAAAATATATAATTTCTTAAAGTTAAATTGCATTATATAGAAAAAAGCCTTACAAAACGGCTTTTTTGCTTTATTCTTCTTGACAAATGGCCTTAAACAGACTATAAATTTTATGTTATGAGTGGTGTTATGCCTCATAATAATTGCCGATTTTATTCGGCGACACTATTTTATTATAATGTTTTTTCAAGCATTATTTTTAGGAGGAAAAAATGAATAGAACAGAGTTAATCGATGCTATGGCTAAGAAGATGGGCGATTCCGCTACAAAGAAGGAAGCTGAAGCAGCTCTTAAGGCTTTTGTAGACGTTGTTACAGAAGAACTTGCAAAGAAGGAAAAGATCCAGCTTGTTGGTTTCGGAACATTTGAGACATCTGTAAGACCTGAGAGAGAGGGTAGAAACCCTAGAACCGGTGAAACAATGAAGATCGCTGAGAGCGTAGTTCCTAAGTTCAAGCCGGGTAAGGCACTAAAGGATGCTGTTAATAACTAATGCGTATTGACAAATTTTTAAAAGTTTCAAGAATAATAAAAAGACGCACAATAGCCAATGAAGCATGTGATGCAGGCAGAGTCCTTATAAACGACAAAGTAATCAAAGCATCTGCTGAAGTAAAAGTTGGAGATATTGTAGAAGTATTATTCGGTGGTAAGTCTGTAAAGGTAGAGGTTCTTTCACTGAAGGAAACTACCAAAAAAGATGAGGCGCAGGAATTATTTAAATATCTTTAGTAAATAGCCGGCTTGTCCGGCACAGACAATGCCGTATGGGTTTTTCCAAACGGCATTTTTATTTTATATAACAATAAATTTATTTTAGGAAGAAATATTATGTGGATTGCAGATAATTGGAAGGACTATGAAATACTGGATACTTCAAACGGCGAAAAGCTTGAAAGGTGGGGAGATTATATACTTGTAAGACCGGACCCTCAGGTACTTTGGAATACGGAACATGAACACCCTTCATGGAAAAAGAAAAACGGTCACTACCACAGAAGTAAGGCCGGCGGCGGACATTGGGAATTTTTCAATCTTCCGAACACATGGAGTATCGACTATGAACTTCCTTCATCAAAGATAACCTTTAATCTGAAACCTTTTACATTCAAGCATACAGGCGTTTTCCCTGAGCAGGCGACCAACTGGGACTTTAGCTACAACATGATAAAAAATGCAGGCAGAGAGATAAAAGTGCTCAATCTTTTTGCCTATACAGGCGGAGCCACATTGGCTGCGGCAGCTGCCGGCGCTTCGGTCACACATGTTGATGCAAGCAAGGGCATGGTAGGTTGGGCAAAGGAAAATATGATAAGCTCCAATCTTTCAAATGCTCCTATCAGATGGCTTGTAGACGACTGTATCAAGTTCGTTCAAAGAGAAATACGACGCGGCAACACATATGACGCTATAATAATGGATCCGCCTTCATATGGAAGAGGTCCAAAGGGTGAGATATGGAAGATAGAGGACTCAATATATGACTTTATAAAACTTACAACCAAGCTTTTAAGTAAAGACCCTCTCTTCTTTCTTATAAACTCATATACCACAGGACTTGCGCCGGGTGTACTTACCTATATGATGCAAAAATCACTCAAAGAAATAATCTTCCGAAAGCGCATATTGAAGCTATGGAGATAGGACTTCGCGTAAACAAATCCGAATATATATTGCCGTGCGGTGCAAGTGCCAGATGCACATGGTAATACTAACAATAAAAAAGGGGCTGTCCGAAAATGACATCCCCTTTAAAATTTATTTCATATCTTTTATTATCTTTTCTACGGCATCAAGCAAATCCTTCGCCTCAATATCACAGCTTCTGTCATACTTGCCGTCATTTCCTGCAAATCCCGTATCCACAAGCACAGACTTAACACCTGCATTTCTTGCCAATTCAAGATCCATTGTAGAATCTCCCACCATATATGACTTGGACAAATCGATATTGTACTTATCTACCGCCTCATTTATCATACCTGTCTTAGGCTTTCTGCAATCACAGTCAAACTTAAGTTCAGGCACCTCTCCTTCAAATCCCTTATCAGGGTGATGCGGGCAATAGAAAATATCATCCACAAAAGCTCCCTTCTCACCCAGAAGAGTCTTTAACTTGTTGTGAATATTGTGAAGTTCCTCAAAACTGCATTCACCTCTTGCAATTACAGGCTGGTTTGTAATAACTATCGCCAATGCTCCGCTCTTATTGATAGCCTTTATAGCCTCAATTGTTCCGGGAATCAACTCAAGGTCATCGGCATTTGAGATAAATCCCTTTGAAACATTCATAGTGCCGTCTCTGTCAAGGAATATAGCTCTTTGCCTGTTCTTAAGATTTTTGGATGCAATAAGACCGTTTTTCAGTTCTTCCACAGTAGCATTGATTCTGTCTACCGTACCCACATCCTTCACATACTCAGGTGAATGGTAAGCATAGATATTTGCTCCGTTTTTTACCTGATTTGCCAAGATATCCTTTTCAAAGTCAATCTTTACAGGTTCTTTTACAAGCTCAAGCAACCCTCTGTTTATAACATACATACCGGCATTGACCATATTGTCATACCAGTAATCTCTTACATTATTCTTTGAGTCAAATCCTATAACCTTGCCGTTATCATCAGTCTGTATAAGATCCGAATCATAAGGATGTCCGTTCGGATGTGCCAGCAGTGTGGTAAGTGCGGCATTTTTGAAATGGAAGTCCTCCATTCTGTCAAAATCAATATCAAAGAACACATCACCGAATACAAGCAAAAAATCCTTTGCATCTGTCTTATCCTTAAGATAATAGAATGCACCTGCAGTACCGAGCGGCTCTTTCTCTACAATGTAGTCGATATCAACACCGAAATTCTTGCCGTCCTTAAAGTGATCCATAATCTTTTCACCCAAGTGTCCTACAATCATTACAATCTTTTTGATACCGTATTCTTTCAGCTTTTCAACCTGATACTCAAGCAGCGGCTTACCGTCTACCGGTACCATAGGCTTCGGAATCTCATCATTTGTTATACTGCGAAGTCTGCTGCCCTTTCCCCCGGCCATAATAACCGCAACATCTATTTTTTTCATTTATTCAACCTCTCTACAACCTCTTCAAATGTAGGGATACTTACAATACCGCCTCTTTTTTTCCACACACAGACTTGCAACCGCATTTCCGTACCTTGCAATATCATACATCTGACTTGTGGTAATATCGTCCAGGCTCACATCTTCACTCAAAAAAATCTTGCCAAAAGTCCGCCCCAGAACGAATCTCCGGCACCTGTGGTGTCGACAACCGTACTCTTAAATCCCGGAACTTCAACATATCCTGAAGCCGATACCACCAGTGCACCCTTTAGCTCCAAGAGTCACTACGGCAAGCTTTACTCCGTTTTCTATCAGATACTTTCCTGCCTCAAGCGGATCGCTATACGGTGTCAAAAGTGCTGTCTCCTCATCCGATATCTTCATAACATCGGCAAACTGTACCATAAGTCTCATCATCTCCATGGCCTTATCCACACTCTCCCAAAGCGGAGCACGGTAGTTCAGGGTCATAGGATATAATGGCACCTGCATCCTTTGCAATCTTTACAGCTTCAAATGTGGCAGTTCTTGCAGGCTCATCTGTAAGTGAAAGTGAACCCACATGGAAAATCTTTGTATCTGTAAGAATATCCTTATTTATCTCATCTATAGAAAGCCTTGTATCCGCTCCCGGCTTTCTTGCAAAAGAAAATCCCCTGTCTCCCGTTATAGAAAGGCTTACAAATGCAAGAGTTGTAAATACCGAAGGGTCTGTAATCAAACCGCTTGTATCAATAGGTATACCCTCCAATGTACTTCTCAAAAAATCTCCGTGCATATCCGCACCTATCTTTCCGATAAACGCCGTTTTAAGACCCGATCTTGATACCGCGGTCAGCATATTCGCAGGCGCACCGCCCGGATTTTGCTCAAAAAGCTTCATTCCTGCAGGTGAAAGACCTGCAGGTGTAAAATCAATCAACAGCTCGCCCAATGCAACTACATCCCAATTCTTCATCACATAACTCCATTCTTTTATTACACTTCAAAAGCTCAATTAAAGACTGATAACTCCCAAAGTATTGAGTATGGCGCTAACCAATATAATAATCAAAAATACCGGTGCAAACACTCTCATTACTATATTATACATACTTTTTCTCTTAAATGCAGAAGAATATGATATTTCCTCCGCAATTTTTTTTTCAATGTGATAATCCTTACTACAAGATAGCAGGTGGCAAGCGCCGCTATCGGCATCATTATAGAGTTGGTAAGGAAATCAAGGAAATCCAAAATAGGCATTTTAAAAATCTTTACAAAGTCAAGTATACCGTAACCTGCCGCAGATGAGCCGCCTACAAAGACCATTATAACAGCCATCAAAATAATGGATTTGTTTCTGCTTAGATTAAGCTCATCACAGAATGTGGAAATACTTGTCTCCACAAGTGAAATGGCACTTGTAAGAGCCGCCAAAAGCACAAGTAAGAAAAATCCTATACCTGCAATCCTTCCTGCACCCATACTCTCAAACACCTTAGGCAGTGTAATGAACATAAGTGAAGGTCCGGCCTTAAGTTTATCAGGGTCACCGCCTGAGAAAGCAAATACGGCAGGTATAACCATCAGTCCTGCAAGCACCGCCACACCTGTATCCACCATCTCCACTCTGGAAGTGGAAATCTCCACATCCACATCCTTTGTCAGATATGAACCGTAGGTATATAGAATACCCATCGCAATGGAAAGTGAATAAAACATCTGTCCAAGTGCCGCAACCACAGTCATCAGTGAAAAATTGTGAAAATTAGGTACAAAGAAATACTTCACACCTGCCATCGCACCCGGTCTTGTAACCGAATACAACGCCACCACTATTGCAAGTATTATAAGAAGAGGCATCATTATCTTTGATACCCTCTCAATTCCCTGCTCCACACCTCCAAGTATTACTACAAAGGTTGCAAGAGCAAATATTACAAACCAAAAGAAAACCACCTTTGTATCGCCTATGAAACTGCCAAAATATCCGTCTGCCGCAAGTCCGTCCACATTGCCCTTTATATATTCCACAAGATATTTTACGACCCAACCGCCTATGACACTGTAGTAAGGCACTATCAGTACCGGTACTATCGCATTTATAAAGCCTCCAACTTTTAAAATCCTGCTGTTTCCAAAATAATTGAAAGCGCCAATAGCACTTCTTTGTCATCCTGCCTATGGTAGTCTCGGACATAATCATTGCATACCCGAATGTTAATGTCAGTATCAGATATGTAAGCAAAAACATTCCGCCGCCGTACTTCGCAGCCAAATACGGAAACCTCCAAATATTACCGAGTCCCACCGCAGAGCCTGCAACAGCCAATATATAACCCAGTCCGCCTGAGAAGTTGGCCCTCTTCTCACCTGTATTTTCTATACTCGTCTCTTCCCCGTACTTAAAATCGTCAGTCATATCTCTCCCCTTTACTTTTTATTTGTTAAGACTAACATTTTAATATTCTTTTTACAAGGAAAATTTATTGCAAATTCATTTCAAAACACCTGCAGGTTCACTTCTTTTATCCATATTTTCATATATGTTTTACAAAGATTTTATACAAATCTATCATAATAGAAGCTTCACCTTTAAATCCAAGTGAAGCTTCTTTCAGTATTTTTGTTATTCTACATATTTTTTCAAATATCCGTAGCCCTCTTCGTCCATTTTATCAAGAGGAATAAAGCGAAGTGCAGCCGAATTTATACAGTATCTTAGACCTCCAAGCTCACTCGGACCGTCATCAAACACATGGCCCAGATGAGCATCGGCCACATTACTTCTGACCTCGATCCTTCTTCTGCCAAGACTTAAATCCTCACTGTATTTCACCAAATCCTTTTGTATAGGCTTTGAAAAGCTCGGCCAGCCGCAACCCGACTCAAACTTATCTGTGGAGAAAAACAGCGGCTCACCTGATGTGATATCCACATAAATACCTCTTTCAAAGTTTGAATTAAACTCATTATCAAAAGGTCTCTCCGTAGCCGCATTCACAGTGACATCATACTGAAGCGGCGTCAAGTTCTCCTTAAGTTCCTCATCATTTTTCCTTTTGTATTTTTCACTTCTTACTATCGGTTCATATGCCAAACCCAAATTGATGTGACAGTAGCCATTCGGATTCCTATCCAGATAGTCCTGATGGTACTCCTCCGCACTGTAGAAGTTTTCTATCGGCAGCACTTCAACCGCAATCTTTTCATTGTACTTTCTTTGCTCTCTTTCTATAGCGGCCTTTATCACAGGCAGCTGACTCTCATCCGTATAATATATTCCGGTTCTGTACTGTGTACCCACATCATTGCCCTGCTTATTCACACTGACAGGATCAATTATCCTGAAATAATATATAAGCAAATCTTCAAGACTGATAACCTCATCATCAAAATCCACCTTCACAGTCTCCGCATGCCCCGTATCATGTCGGCACACGTCCTCATAGCTCGGATTTTCGGTCCTGCCGTTGGCATATCCGCAGGTAGTACCCTTGACACCCTCAATTCTTTTAAAGTAGCCTTCCACTCCCCAAAAGCAACCGCCGGCAAGGTATATTGTATTCATATCTACTCCTTATCTATATCAAAAATATGTTTAAAAAATATTGTAGATATAGTATACCGAATTTTTGAAAAATACAATTCAATTGTAAATATTTATTTACAATCACCTGCCTCTATAGTCATCTAAATATGCACTATCATCATTGAATGCTGTAATATAACCATTAGAATCTATTTTAAATCCATCATACGTATTACTGTGTAATACAGTTTCATTAGATTTTATAGCAAATCCACCATATTTTTTTATAACAATCTTCTGCGGTCATTGTTGTAGTAGGTTTATTATTATACTTATCTCCCAGAGTAACTACTGCATCCTTGCGTATGTATACTGTTGTGTCTTCAACTGTTTCATAATAACGAGAATTCATAGTATGGTCCGCATTCCATCTTATATACTCAAAGCTAACATTTGTTAACTCATAGTAGCTTCCCTTATCTGTAATTTTACTATTTTTACTAGCTAACAAAAAATTTATAGGACTGGTTGATGAACCTTCTTCATTATACTCTGAAGGATTCATTTTACTTCCATCGCTGAAAGTCTTTTCATATGTGAACTTATCTGTATAAATCTTGCTTGGTGGAACCGGATTATCATTGCCATAATTAGTTTCCTGCATTTTCCCATTTGCTGAAAACACGTAGTTTCTTCCATCTATAGTTCTTCTACCTGTTACCATGCTTCCATTACTATCCACATAGTACCAGTCATTACCTGATTTTATCCACTGATTGGCTGCCATGCTTCCATTTGCGTTCACATAGTACCATACTCCACCTGACTGCACCCATTGATTTGCCATCATCGCACCGTTTGAATTCAAAAAAAACCAATTACCGGATGATTTTACCCATTTATTAGTTAACATATTTCCATTAGTATCTATAAAATACCATGCGCCATCCGACTGTATCCACTTATTTGCTACAGCTTGCCCATTCTCATGATATTCCCACAGTGAACCATTCGACACCCAATTTCCTGCATATACCGGAACCGCCGATACTATTGAAAACATCATCAAACACGTCGTAACTAAGCTCCATCTTTTCACTTCTATACCTCCTTAATATAACATAAACTTTATTATTTTCGATTTTGAAAATAATTATCAATCTAAATCAACATCAAAGTCAAATGTACTAAATTTATACTGTACTCTAACAAAACAATTATCAATCTAAATCATCATCATCGAACTCAAATATATTGAAATATCTATATTCTTTATCCGAATATCCTCTCAAAAACCATTTCTTCCTTTGTTGTGATGTACCGTGGTCAGACTCCTCTACACTATACGCATCACCCAAAATCACATCATCGCCTATACTATTAGAAACCGTCATTGCCTCAACTAAATCGTCAAAACTATACATATCTTCCTTCTCTAAATAACTCGCCAATGAACCTGCAAAATAATCTGCCTGTAACTCCAAATAAACCTGAAGCTTGTTTGCACCTGCCACATTGCCTTCAGCTATCAACTTCATCTCATTCTGCTTAACCATATCTAAAGTAGTCATTAAATTTTGCATATGATGTCCAACTTCATGTGAAAGAATATAGGCCTTTCCGGCGGCAGTAGGTGCTATTTCATTCATTTGATTTACATCAATAAACACTATACCACTGCTATAAAAGTTTCCATTATGCGTATCATTTTTTCCATCAAATGATAAATTTATAGCACCGTTATAAACTACAAGTATCGGTTTACTATATCCGTCATAAATAGATCCCCAATATTCATCAGCATACATCAAAACTCCTACATAAAGATTCATCTCGTCTTCGTCAATACCGACACCGTCTACATAATAGACATCGTCTCTATTACAATCATATTTATAATAATTATCTAGAATATTTATATCAAAAATCCAGAAAGTCATACTCTTTTGATGTTTCTTCTCTGAAACTATCTTCATCCTCTTTATTAGGCTCTCCAAAACGTCTTGTCCCCTGAGTAATTATCATTTGACTGAGAATAATAATTTATACATCCGGTTATGGATATGCTCAAAAAAATGCTTAATACAAACACTACACCACGTTTTATAAACATCAATTCCCTCCGTATACAGTAAAATATAAATTTATACTGAATAAAGTATAGTTCTATCTATATATATTGTCAATATTTTATTATATTTATCTTAAATTTTTTTCTGTATATATAAGTTTTCTATATGAAAATTTTTTTAATGATATTAATTTATCTACTTTGTAAAAAAATGGCATACATATAAATAAAAAAAGGATAAACCTATAATAGTTTATCCAAAGTAGTCATCTGTAATTCTCTGTTAAGTGAACTTTGTATCCTGTTAAATTCCTTGTTCAAAATACATTCACCACATCTGTTGTTAATACAGTCATATCCTTCTCTAACACATTCAGTTATACTCATATCTTCACCCAATGCAATACATATGTCATACAGTGTTGTATTGGTTAAATCACATTTTAAGTAGTAGCCTCCGTTGACTCCTCTCATACTCCCTATAAGTTTTGACTTCAGCAAACTGTTCAATACCTTATATGTAATGGCCTGTGGTAAATGCTCTTTCTTTGCAACCTCAGATGCGGAAACCTTTGTGCCGTCTTTTAACGCTCTTACCACTCTTACTGCATAGTCCATTTCTCTAGTAATCAGCATTCGTCCCCCCTAAATATAATTCGGTGTAAAATCTATTCTAATACATAAATACTAGCATAAAGCCGTTTTTTTTTCTATTATTTTTTATAAATTTTTATGTTTATAGTAAAGAAAAAGCCGATACCCTTTCGGATACCGACTTTATATTCATTCTACTGCAGCTTGGCATTATTTATAGCATCTTTAATTCCTTTAGATGTTACGGATGCTCCTGAAACATTGTCAACTTCGAACTTACCGCTCTTTTGCATACCTTTTTTAATCTTGTTGATAGCTTTACCGCCTATTTCGGTTGTCTCCTTAGGACCTGAAATCTCCAGGTCGTTTACTATACCTTTTTTGACTGTGAAGGTAACTTCTATATCACCGCCGAAGCCCTTCGCGCTGCCCTTATATGATCCGTCCTTAAGCTTGGTCTTTATATCCTTAGCTACAAAGTTTGCATCTTCAGCCTGTGCCGTGATAGTTCTCTCAGTGTTTCCACCGTTGTCAAGCACATACTTGTTTGCACTGTCACCTGCGATTCTGCCGAATACTACGATGTCTGTAACAGCATTTCCACCAAGTCTGTTGGCACCGTGTACTCCACCTACAACCTCACCGGCTGCGAAGAATCCCGGAATAACACTTCCGTCTTCTTTAGCACCTGAGTTTCCTTATTTATCTTTACACCGCCCATAGTATGATGTACAGCTGGCTTTGCCTTACCTGCAAAATACGGCGGCTTGGTCAGAGGTACTTCCATACTCTTTCTGCCGAACTCACTGTCCTTACCTACTGCCTGCATTGCCGCATACTCCTGCATAGTAGCTACAAGATTAGCTTCATTAACACCTGTCTTTTGAGCCAGATCTTCAATGCTGTTTGCCTCTACAATGATTCCCTCATTGATATACTTTTCTATAGCGGAAAGTGATTCTCTGACAGCCGTATCAAATACAAGCCAGCTCTCACCGTTTGGCTGAGCCATGATAGCTGCAGAAACAACATCTCTTGTATCAAGCTCATTGACAAAACGCTTTCCGTCATCGTTTACAAGAATTGCACCGTTACCTCGCACACCCTCAGTGTACATAGTTGCAGTGTCAGGATTTACAGTCGGATGTGTCTGAATCTGTTCAATATCTTTAAGTCCCGCTCCAAGCTCGGTTGCCATCTCAATACCGTCACCTGTTGCACCTACATGATTTGTGGTAATAAAGCCTTCAAGCTGTGGTGCATACTTTGCAACCATCTGAGGATTTGCACCGAAACCTCCTGTAGCAAGCACTACCGCCTTTGTATTTATAACGAAGACTCCGTTCTCATCTTCCGCCTCTACACCTGTTATCTTGCCGTCCTTATCTGCAAAGATTTGGTTGCCTTAGTCTCCAACAAAACAGGTACACCCAGTTCATCAAGTTTTGCATTAAGTGTCTTTACAAGCATCGGTCCTACAGCGGATGTATCGCTCGGTCTGTGTATTCTCTTTACGCTTGCACCGCCGAACTGTCCAACTACTGAAAGGTCGCCGCCTATTGAATTAACCCAATCTACAGCCGCTGCGGAATTTTCCACCAAAGTCCTTACAAGTTCAGGGTCGTTCAGATTCTTTCCGCCCTTCATAGTATCCTGATAGAAAAGTTCATTACTGTCTTCTATACCGTCTCTCTTCTGATACTGAGTCTCTGAAGCGTTCAATCCGCCTGTAGCTCTTACGGTATTACCGCCTGTAATAGGCATTTTCTCCAATATAACCACATTTGTAGCGCCGTTTTGTGCAGCCTCTATTGCAGCACTCATTCCCGCACCTCCGGCACCTATTACTACAATATCTGCCGACTGCGGTTTTCTTTCACCCTTTACCTCTTTGCCTTGAGCTTTCAGCAAAGCTTTCTTCAGTGCATGCTTTAATCCGCTTGATGTAACAGTCGCACCGCTGACAGAATCAAACTCGGTATCTAAATTTGCCTTCATCTGTTCATTCAGCTTTTGTATAGCGGCTCCACCTATATCCGGAGTCTCACTTTTTCCTTCAAATGAAATATTTTCAATTCCGTTGTCTCCCACTACCACTGTGGCTCTTACATTGCCGCCAAAACCCTTATCTGCGACTGAATATGTACCTGCAATATACTTTGTATTGTCTTTTATGTACTTTCTTACACCGTCAGTAACAGGGAAAGCTATTATAATAGTAATAACAGCAGCCAATACCATCAAAAAGAGCCCCACTACATTGCCCTTGTTCTTATTTGTTGGTTGCTTACCCATCCATTTCCTCCTTGAAACTCTCAAAATTACTCTGATATTATAAAAGAAAGTTAAAAAACTATCAATATTTTTTTTAATAAACCACACATTTACTTTTGCTATCAAAATATTATGAAAGGGGGCTGTCATTTGCCCCCTTTCTACATACAATATGTTTAGTAATCGCTACGGTTTGCCTCTTCCTGCTCTTTTTCTCTTTCTTTGATATCATTTCGCTCGTAGTTACTAAGACTTGTTACCCACTCATCATCCGAATTACCGGTTTGCTTTGCCTTTGCTATAGTTTCAGCAGTTCTATATGTTATAACTCCCGTATCATCATATCTCATATCGACTACCGAACCATCCTTTCTTTTCTCCTGTCTCTTTTTATTCCTGTAAAGTTCTCCACTTGTAGGATCCGCATAATATGTCAGCTTATTATCTAAATAGTCAGCTCCAAGTTCAAACTTTCCTGTTACCATAGAGCCGTCCTCTCGCATATAATACCTCTTTGAACCGATGTCCAACCAATGAATGTGCATTTTACCGCCCTCATTCGGGTCCAGATAATACCACTTTCCGTTATCATTGAGCCATCCTATTTTCTTTGAACCATCCGGTTCAAAGTAAAACCACCCCATACTATTATAGTTGGTATACTGCCAACCAGTAACCATGTAGCCCGCATCATTAAAGCAATAATCTACTCCATTGATATTACGAATACCTGACTTAGCATATGATTTATCAGAATATGAATAATACCACCCTACATTATCCTTCTCCCAACCTGCCGCATATGCACTAAAACTACCAACCGCAGCTAATACAATAGCTGAAACTGCAACAAAAATCTTTCTTTTCATAAAAATTACTTCCTTTCTATTTTTAGATAGCTACTAATCCTCATCACTATCATAATAATATGTTATTGTCTTGCGTTCTCCATTTTCATCTATATAACTTGACTCTCTTTGATACTTTATACTTACTCCATCATTGATCTTATCCTGAATATCCTCAGGCAGTTCATCAAAACTCAATCTTTCCCTATTCTTATTATCCTTTTTCTTCTTTTTTTTCTTTTTTCCACCTCCTTCTTCGTCTGAATTTAATCCACTTTCACCGTTTTCATCAGGCTCTGTATTTCTCTCTATACGCCTAGGTTTTACAACGTCAGGCTGTACATTCTGCGTTGCCGGCGGAACTGTCTCACGTGCTGTTGTAGTTTCAGGCGGAGCTGTATTCTCTGTCTCAGGAGCTTTCTGTGTCTGTGTTTCTTTAGCCTTTGTAGTTTCCGGTACTACCAAAGTTTCTACCTTTGCCTTTGTAGTTTCCGGTACCTGTTTTGTCTCCTGTTTTTTGGTCTCAGTTACAGATTTATGTGGATCATCTCCATTATTCACTATTAATGTAATACTGTTGCCACTGTGCAAAACGCTTCCTGCTGCCAACTCACCTCCTCCTGCATCCATTGTTCTTATTATGCAATTAACGTTTACCTCTGACGAAAATTCATACTGCGTTGAAACATTTATTCCTGCTGATGTTAAAAGATTTTGTATCTCTTCCAAACTTTTTCCCTTATAATTTTCAGCTTCAAACGGTTTTACTCCATCATATACATATACATGAAGTAACTTATCCCTATTATTGGCATTCTCATCAGTATCTTCTGCAACTATACTACCAACAGATATATCATTAGGTACATTAACATTTACCTCTAAATAATCCTGTTCTTCCTGATTGTATTCATCTACACGTATATATTTATTTTTTTGAATATCCTTAAGTATATATACCGGTGATAAATATACAGAATTACTATTATAAAAATCATTCTGTATATTTGAAAGAATCTTAGAATTTATATCTATACTACTTGGAACAACAGTAGCTGTCTCACTTGCAGTATATGTACCAGCATCAAAACCGTTAGCATTGTATTTTAATGTTATACTATCACCATACCCTGTCTTTATAGTATCACTATATGGCTGCTGTGATTGAGATACTACAGCTCCCGGTGCAACAGATGACATATCATCTTCTGACGGCTCACAAATTACATTCTTATATAGTTTCCCGGCAATATTCTTTGCTTCATCTACACGCATACCGACAACATTCGGAATGAGCATAGGTCTTGCTCCCTCACTTATAGAGACATGTATCTCTGTACCTTTAGGGACTGTCATACCTCCGGTCGGATCTTGCTCTATTACCCTTCCCTTTATATAATCATCATTAAATTTTGTATCAAAAATTTTAATCTTTAAATCATCGTTATTCTTTATACTTTCATAATCCTGATTAACTATGTTGGGAACTGTAACCTCTGTGGCTCCTAATATCTTATCTATTCCAAGCCTCGGTGCTACATTTATTGTAAGCACAGCCAGTAGAGCTATTGATACTATTGATGCACCAACTCCTATACTTATCTTTATCGGCAACGGCATACTTCCTGATGTATCCTTTGATGCAGTCTTTTTTCTTTCTTTTACATCTGCATCATTTAGCTCTTTTTCAAACTCATCCATCGTAGGAGTTCTATCGTCAATATTTACCATAAGTGCATTCATTATTGCTACATCCATAGGCTTTGAAATGTCTACACCCATTTTTGATGGAGGCTTAAGCATATCCTTGACGCTTCTCTCCATAGCATCTTCAGGAGTAACCCCTGTAATCATTTTATAGAATGTAGCTGCCAGCGCATATACATCAGTATGAGGCCCTTGATCCCCTCTGCTCCTATACTGCTCTTCCGGTGCATACCCCGGTTTTATGATTACAGACAAACTCTTTGAATGTTTAGTAGTTGCATACCTTGCAGCACCAAAGTCTATAACCTTAATATCGCCATTTTTTAAAATGAAGATATTATCCGGCGCTATATCTCTATGTATAATACCCTCTTTATGCACCATCTTCATAGCTGATATAACTTTTATAACAATATCATAAGCATCTTGAACCGGCATCCTCCCATCTCTACTAAGTTTATCTTTTAGAGACTCGCCATCCAAGTATTCCATAACTATGTACACTGTATTATTAGCCTGAAAGCAATCAAAAATATGTACTATATTAGGAACTGAACTGAACTTGCTAAGTCTTTTTGCTTCCTCTTCTATTTTCTTTAGACCTTCTCTAAACTGTTCCTCTCTTTCACCTGAAAATACAGTCACAGTGCTCTGTTCAGGCATTCTTGTAGAGAACTCGCCCGGCATATACTCCTTAATAGCAACCCTTTGTTCAAGTATCTTGTCATAAGCAATATATGTTATTCCAAACCCACCAAACCCCAGCACCTTACCAATAATATATTTATTATTCAGTATGGTACCCGGAGTCATATGATAGGCTTCTTTTGGAGGAGTACCATAAACATAACCACAAAACGGACAAACATCATATTTTGCATCATATTCATGCATACACCCCATGCACAGTCTTTTCAATTTTCACCTCCTAATAAGTATATTACTAATCGTTAATAAATTCATCTACTACTTCCGGAGCCATAGTTGTTTGTGGTGTCTGCTCTCTTGTAGGATCGACCTTTGGTGCTTCAGTATCCTGCTGTGTATGCTTCGGCTTAGTTTCCGTTTCTTTAGCTTTAGTTGCTTCCGTATGTTGAGCCTGTGTCGATTTTGTAGGCTTAGTTTCAGCTGCCGTTTCAGTTTTCTGTCTTGTAGTTTCAGTAATATTCTGACTTGGCTTATTACTGCTATTATCACTCTTACTTGGCTGTGAAGTATTTGTTTTACTGTTATCCTGTGGAGCTACTCCTGTATTCACTATCAATGTAACACTATCTCCCTCATGGAGCAAAGCACCTTGTTCCAATACATCGCCACCTGCATTCTTAAGCTCTATAGCACTATCTTTATCTACACTTGGATCATAAGCGTATTGAATATCTACATTAATACCATATGAACTAAGCTTATTTTGTATATCTGTAAAATTACTTCCTCTATAAACTTCCAACTTAAACGGTTTGACTCCATCATATACATATACATGTAATAATTTATCAATATTCTCACCATTCTCAGTATCTATAGCAAATATTCTACCCTTATCAACACTCCCTTCTACCTGTATTTCCTTCTTTTCATCACTTGAAAGTACGTATTTATCGCCATCCTTTATCACATATTCAGGCGATAAGAAGACAGAATTATTATCATAATAACTTTTTTGAATTTCTGAAAACATCTGATTTTTTATACCATCTTCACCGGGTATCGGTGTATCAGTGTCACTCTCTGTATAATTATCTAAATCAAATCCGTTATTATTATAGAACAATACCATACTTTCACCTTCTCCCGGAATAACTGTACCGCTATATGCTTCTATTGACTGTGACACCACAACTCCCGGTGGGTATAATGACATATCACCGGTTGCTTCTTTTGCAACTAACGACTTATACAATCCGCTTAAAGCCTTTTGTGCTTCATCTATACGCATACCGACTACATTGGGGATAATCTTAGGTTCTTTACCTACACTTACTTTAACTCTAACTTTTGTACCTTTACTTACAGTCGTTCCTGCTGCCGGGTCTTGTGTTATAATCCTTCCCAATAAAACATTGTCACTATAATCCTCATCTTCTACAATCTTAATATCATTGTTATTCTTTCTAACATCTGTAATACTTTGATTTACCAAATTCGGAACCGGTATCTCCTTCTCCCCAAAAATTGATTCCGCCACAAGTTTCGGTGCAAAACTCATAGAGAATACTGTTATTGTAGATATAGCTATTATTGCTACACCCACTCCTATTCCTATCTTTACAGACAGCGGTATTTTTCCTGAAGTATCCTTTGCTGCTGTTTTTTTTCTTTCCTTAACTTCAGCATCATTAAGTTCTTTTTCAAACTCATCCATTGTAGGAGTTCTATCCGCAATATTTACCATAAGTGCATTCATTATTGCTGTTTCCATCGGCTTGGAAATCTCTATACCAAGTTTTGACGGTTTTTTAAGCATATCCTTTACACTTCTCTCCATCGCATCTTCAGGAGTAATACCTGTGATCATTTTATAGAATGTGGCAGCCAGTGCATATACATCTGTATGTGGACCTTGGTCACCCCTGCTCCTATACTGTTCCTCAGGTGCATATCCGGGTTTTATAATGACCGACAAACTTTTTGAGTGCTTCGTTGTCGCATATCTTGCAGCTCCAAAGTCAATAACCTTAATATCATCGTTTTTCAAGATAAAGATATTATCCGGTGCTATATCTCTATGAATGATACCTTCTTTGTGTACTTTTTTCATAGCTGATATGACCTTCATAACAATATCAAAAGCATCTTGAACCGGCATTTTACCTTCTCTAGCTATTTTTTCCTTAAGAGTTTCTCCATCCAGATACTCCATAACTATATACACTGTATTATTAGCCTGAAAACAATCAAATATATGTACTATATTCGGTACAGAGCTGAACTTACTCAGCTTCTTAGCCTCAAGCTCTATCTTCATGAGACCTTCTCTAAATTGTTCTTCTCTCTCTCCTGAAAACACAGTCACTGTTTTTTGTTCAGGCATTCTGGTAGAAAACTCACCCGGCATATATTCTTTAATGGCTACTTTTTGCTCCAAAATTTTATCAAAAGCAATATATGTAATTCCAAAACCGCCAAATCCCAGGACTTTACCTATAATATATTTTTCATTTAAGACTGTACCCGGAGTCATATGATAGGCTTCTTTTGGTGGTGTACCATATGCATATCCACAAAATGGGCAAATATCATATTTTTCATCATACTCCTGCATACATCCCATACATAGTCTTTTCATAATAATTTATTCTCCATTTACTTTGAACCACCCGCATTACTAGTTGTCCCTTGTCCTTTATGGATTTCACTCTCTCCAACATCACTATTTTCTGATTTCTCGTTTTCCGAGATACCAACATTATTCTGTTTTGACTTATTTGAATTTACCAATCTCTTTCCTATAAAGTATCCGGCACCCCCCATAACACCTGCTGAAATAACTAATATCAATACAAATAACAAACGTCTTTTAACTTTATTTACTGACTTATCATCCTGTCTACCTCTAATCTTTCTTGAAGGCTTAGGAGTGATTTTTCTGGTCTTTGAATCATCCTTTTGATTGATTGTTCTTGAATCATCAAAAATATCTTTAAAGACTTTATCTAAAGATTTAACTGATAAATCTTCATCCAACAATAAAAGAATTTCATTTCTTATTTTCCCGGACAACCCCGTTTTATCACTATTTAGTAGCCGTCTGACATCTACCTCCATTACGCTCGTATTTCCAAGTACTAAGCATGCAAATAATGTTGCTAAAGCTCTCCTATCTTCTCTTTGGTATTCAGCTGTATTTAGATTCATTCTTGGGTAGAAATCTTTTGCTATTACATCATCTGCAGTCGCACCGAATATAAAGCTGCTTGCTTTTACATTTCCATGGTACAGTCCGACATCATGAATCTTTAATATAGAACGCATAGCCTTACCGAATAAATCTAATGCTGCAACTGCACCAAGCGGTTTATCTTTGTCTATATAAGACTCATATGATTTACTTTTTATGTACTGTTCTATTGCATAATATGTATTATTATACATAAAACAGCTATATACATCTAATACCTCTCTTTCTTTATAAAGCAACATAATATCTCTATAATATTCATAGAATTCTTTTTCTATCCTATTATATTCCTTGATATTTACACCACTTTTTAAAAAGTCAATTCAAAGGAACCTGCTCTATCCAAATACTCCTCCGGAAAAATATTCTACAATCTGTACTATTCTCTTTAGAAGTATATCTTTACCGATATATCGTATTTGTGATTTCTCTCTGTTCAAGACCCTTCCAACAATATACCTATTTTTCAAAATTTCTCCGGGTTTGATTTCGTTATATTGTTGTAATAAACTTTCTTTTATATTGCTCTGGCAAAATGGACATATCTCTTGAGAATCTCCCACTTCTTCCATACAGTTTAAACATATTATCATTGCTTTAGATCTCCAATATCTTTTAGCTCAACGTATGTATTCAAATAATATTCATTAAGTATCTCTGAATTAACCGGAACTCCATCGTTGTTTTTAATATTCAGTACTTGCTGTGCCTTTTCCTTCATAAGAAAATACACCAATACCTCACCGGCTTTCTTTTGATTCTCGCTTACATGATTATTAATACTTACCAAATTAGTAAATCTTGGTTTTAGTCTTTCATCCTTTACAACCTTAACAGAATACTTACCAGCCATCCGTGTCTGTACTTCCTTGTAGTCTGAAGTATCTGATATATAATACATGCATCCTCCACTATAAAAAAATCTTCTATAGTTTTTTTGTAGATGATACAGTTAAATCTTTACCTATTCTTACATTAGGATTTATTGCATAATCATTTGATGCTATAACCGTATCTAAATCATAATCTGATTTAGCATCAGTATTTTCAGACTCTGTACCACCATATTTTTTTCATTTTTTTATAAATAAGCGGATACTGCACACTTAAAGGTATCTGTTTTGTATCTTCAAACCCTTTATAATATTCCATTATATTATTGCTCTTATCAATTTCTATAAAATTATAGGTTGTATCAAGTTTATCAAAACTATTTTTAAACTTATCCACATCTAAGTATGTACTGTCAAACACAGTTGGTACATCCTTACCACCTGACTCCAAGGCTGACTCCAATGCACTTTTATATTCTTCATCTGTTTCAAACGTTTTTAATTTAACATCTACAGAATCATAGTCCTTTTTAAAACCGGATATAAGCTCATCAAAAATCTGATTTTTTTGAATCATCTGATGCCTTATCTGTTATATTATCCGAAGGCGGTAACCATACTTCTATTTCAGTGCCTGCTTTTAGAGCAAATCTATGAGTTTTATTCTTATAAATCGAGAATACAACTGAAATCATAATTATAAATATAGCTGCTGATAATGCAACAATTATATTTCTAATCTTCTTTCTTCTACTCAAAACCTTGTCCGGAGTATCTGTATATTCTCCCTTTAACAGAGCCTCTTCAAATTGCTCTACATTCTTAAATCTCAAAGATTTATCAAGTGCCATAGCAGTCATTATAATATTGCTTAGATCACTGCTAACATTTTTATTTAACTGTTCCGGTGGTAATACCTTATCTTCTACCATTCTATTTACAGACTCATCCGGCATTATTCCCGTAACAGCTCTATAAAACATTGCACCAACTGCATACACATCAGTCCATGGTCCTTGGCTACTTCTGGTCCTATATTGTTCCGGTGGTGCATATCCGGGCTTTAGAATAATTGACATGGTTTTTTCTTCTTCTCCGGTAGAGAATCTTGCAGCACCGAAATCAATAACTTTTATTACACCTTCAGGACTTATAAATACATTATCAGGACTTATATCTCTATGTATAATACCTGCCTTGTGTATTTCTTTTAGAGCATCAAGTACCGCCAACGTAACATTTTTTGCAATATTACAATCAATAGGGCCGTCACTTTCTTTTAAATATTCCTTATAGGACTTTCCTTCCAAAAACTCCATTGCAATATAAGCAGTATTATTTTGCTCAAAATATTCATAAACATGTACTATATTGGGGTGTCCGCTGAATCTTGCCATACTTCTCGCTTCTGTCAAGAACCTCTGTTTTCCCTTTTCAAACTCTATAGCCCTATCTCCTGAATATATAATGACATTTGCGCTTCCGGGACTACGATTTACAATTCCTCCGGCACTTGGATAAAATTCCTTGATCGCTACTTTCTGCTCAAGTTTTTGGTCCCAGGCAACATATGTAATACCAAATCCTCCAACACCCAATGCCGTACCTATCAAATACCTGTTATTAAGTACAATACCCGGCGGCAATTGATATAATTCTTTTGCCTTTCCTGATGAAATATAACCACAATGTGGACACACACCATATTCATCATCGTATGTTTTCATACAATTTAGACACCGCATAAAACTATCCCCCTAACCTAATATCCCTTGTACTTTAAAACAAGCACAGATGTATTATCCTGCTTACTTTCTTTTTTTAATACTCTGGATCTCTCAATTAACCTGTCTGATGTAAGTTGCATATTTATATCATTATCTTCAGCTATTACCTGTATCTGTTCGTCACTCAGATTTTTATACAATCCGTCACTGCATAAGATTATAATATCTCCCACTTCCAACTTTATAGGATTTGTTGGAAGGTCTATAAGGCTTAAATTCTGTATACCGATAAAACTTGTTAAGGCATCCACTCTTGTAGTTGCCTTTTCCTTCTCAACAAATTCCTTAGTAACCTCACCTGCTCTTAGCTGACTCATCAATTGTTCATAATAATTGTGTTCTTTGTTCAACTGCACTAATTTATTATCTCTGAGAATATAAATATGACTGTCACCTATTGACATCATATATAATAAATCATCCTTTATAATTACTGTAACAACTGTTGAACCGGCATGTATGGGGCTACCCTCAGAATCTACAAGCATCTTAACCTTTTCATTCATTTTATATGCAGTATCTTTTAAAAAACTGACATAATCAATATCACTACTTCTGTTTTCAAATGCACTACCCAATATATTTGCGGCTGTATAGCTGGCTTTCTCACCTCCGTCCAAGCCACCCATTCCATCGCAGACCGCTGCCAGTGTTACCCTATCATCCTGAGAGAAATATAAATAGTCTTGTTGGTACTCTCTATCCCCTATCACCGTTGTCATTCCTACCTCAACTGACCCATTTGTCAAATTATCTTTTTTTATATAATTCACTTTTAGCCCTCTCTTATCACTTTAATAGATACTTAGCATCTAAGCAAATACGGCAAACATCGTTCCCAAGCACCAATGTAGTTGACGGATACACTGTATAAGACCATCCTTTTTCCATTCTGATACCATCAATAAATGTACCGTTTGTTGACTTATCTACTACTGTAAAGTTCTTTTCATGACTATCATAATATATTGTCAGATGATTTTTACTTATCTCCCCATAATCTATTATTATGTCACTATCCTCTCTTCCAACGGCTATCTCTTTATCTAATGCAATGTCTCCACTCATTACAATATTGGTTCCGACTACAACACTAAATTTAGGTATAATCTCAAGCCTATCTGCACTACAAATACCTTCAACAAACTCTCTGGCACTTCCTGTTCTCTCGTTTATATTCATGATTAGTGCCTTATCTACAGCATCGGAAATTTCTTCCGGGCAATTAATTACATTTTTCAAAGGAGTATATACTGCACCGTTAATTCTATCTATAGCAGACGGAATCCTTATTCCTGTCAACGCATAATAATAGCTGCTGGCAAGACCATATACATCTGTATATGCTCCCTGTGGAGCATCAAACACAGCTTGTTCCGGAGCACCAAATCCCGGCTTGAAAATTAACCTGGTATCTCTTCTATCACTATCAAAGATAATAACTTTTGCATTACCAAAATCAATCAAATACACTTTATTGTCTGATATATATATATTTTTCCGGGCTTATATCTCTATGATATATAGGATGATCTTTTTCATGCATCACCATAAGAATTTTTGCCACTTTTAAAATAATCTCAGTAATATTAGCAAATGGCGGTTTAATAGTCTTTATAAAGCGAGTAAGATTCCATCCTTCCAGATACTCCATAACATAATATAAAGTACCATTTTCAGAAAAATTGGTCTTTAAACTGCACAACTCCTTCTATTCCTCGTAGTACATTCAATGCACTCATCTCTCTCTGAAATTTCTCCAGTCCGTCATTAAACTCAATCAATTTATTTTTTTTATGAGTCAACATTTTTGAGCCTTTTTTTCTTTCAGAATCAGTATACGGTACGTATTCTTTTATACAACATATACTACCGTTAATTAAATCTACTGCTTTATATGTAATTCCAAAACCACCTTCTCCAAGCACTCTGCCTAAAATATATTTTCCATTATTTAATGTGACCTTTGGAAGCAACGCTCTATCAGAAAACTTTCCTACTTGTGGACTATAGCCACAGCTTAGGCATCTCCCGCTCATATATTTGCTTTCAAAAACATAATTATTCCCAAAACAATTGGGACACATATCTTTTTGCATCATTCACACCGTTAAAACTGAATAATCATCCTCTCCATACCTGCAGAAATTTCATCTCCGTACTCAAGCTTTCTTTTCCCCTGAATTCTTACACCATTTACAGCCGTTCCATTTGTAGAATGAAGGTCGGAAATATACATATTTTCTCCATCCCATTCCAAAACAAAGTGCTGCCTGGACATCTCTTCATCATCAAAATACAGTTCATTCATACTTGATCTTCCGACTATAAAGCTCTTAACAATCTTAAAATCAGTCTTTTTAGTTTTCATCCCTTTGACTGATATTAAAAGACTGAAGTCTTTAGTATCCACATGTTCAAGCTTAATATGATATTTTTGATTATGCATCTCTCCATCAGGCATATCTACCGAATAATGCTTCTCTACGTATTCAGTATCTTCATTATCGGACTTTTGTTCTTCTTTCTTCTTACTTTTTGATACTATCAGAATAATCAAACCTACAACAGCCAAAAGTATCGCTAATATCGCCAGTGCAATTGCAAAAATACCTATATCGGAATCACTCTTATGTAACCTTATAACTGTACTGTCAACTACCCTGTTTTTTTCGTTTGAATCATCTGTAATACCGTCTCCACATATCAATTTATACTTTCCGTCATCAAACTTCTCGGCTGTTGTTAGTATATATGTATTTTCTTCATCTTCTACTTTGTTTACTGCTGCAAACAATATTGTCTTCTTATTATTGGCAACAAGAGAATAATTGGCCGGATCTGATGTTCCCAACATTTTCTCTGAAAACTTTACTTTTATATTTCTTCCTTTTTCCTGCTTTACCTCCAAAACAGTTGGACTGATATTGTCAGGTTGTGACAGTATCGACATAACCTGTCTTGTATCGGAAGCTTTTGACCCATCCACTTGTATTGTTACGTTCGCCAATGCATTAGTAACCTTATTGTTGTCAGCCAAAAACTTTAACACTCTTGCAGAATCTATTCTCGATTTTATATTCTTAAAACCTGTATCAACTTCTTCAGGCGATACCACCTCTATGTTTCCACCTGATTTTCTTGCCACTTCTCCAAATGCATCAATATTTTCTCTCTTTGTATCCTTTATACAAAGAGCATAAAGAGAAATAGATTCTCTCTGCAACTGACTTAATACCTCTGACGAAGTCACCTTCCCTATTGCAAAATCTTCACCATCGGACAAAACTATAATTTCTCTTCTATGTGGGCCGGAATCGGGATTTTGTCCATCCTTTTCAACAGCTACTTTTATTGCATCAAATAGCAATGTATCTTGGTCTCTATTATTTATAGTGTCCAACACACTCTTTAATTCATCATTTGATACTTTCGTATCCACCCTCGTTTGAACAGTCTCTCCAAATGTCATCAGAGAAAATCTGTCATTTGCTGATAAAGTAGTGTAAAAATTCAATATAGATTCTTTCATTTTTTTAAAGTAAGATTTAGGAATAGAACCTGATATGTCCAATAAAACATAATACTGAACACCTTCTCCTGTGCTCCTGAAGTCAACATTGCTATCAAGAGTAAGCTTCTCACCATCCAAAAAGCCTTCTATATTTTTGTCTTGATCAATACCATAACTATATATGGTAACATCAGGCATATTCAAATATACTTGTTCAATACTTGGGCTTTCAGAATCCGCCAATGCTGTTGATGTTATTCCAAGTAATATACATAAAAATATAAATATAGATATTATTCTTTTTCCCATTCTCTGCCCTCTCTACAAAATGCAATGAATTCATACTTCTGCATTCCCACTTGTATTACATCACCTGTTTTTATATATTCAGGTTCATGTATCGGATTGCCGTTTTTATACAGTTCATTACCTGCGTTCGGTACAATAGAAAAGCTGTTACTCCTGTCATCATAAACAACCGCACAATGCTTTTGCCTACTGACTGCTATATCACTTTGTAGTATAACATCCATATCATAGTCACGACCAATCCAGTTAAATCCGTGTCTTAATCTAAAATCCCTTCCTTTTTCTACACCGTCAATGCATACCAGCCAACCTGTAACATAGTCGTTTCCCATTGCAGCTGAAAACATACCTATTGTTTTCCCGTCATCTGAAGGTTTTTTTTTCGGTGCACTTTGAATACTTTCCATACTTACTGTAACTGTATCTTCAAAATGTTTTATATTACCTGCATTTTTATTTTCTTGTCTTGCAACTGTTTTTGAATCATCCTTTTGTCTTGTAAACGCTGAAAAAAATCCTTTCTTTTCTATGCCCTTATCTTTTTTTTCTTCAACACCTGCAAATATTCCACAATGCGGACATCTTGAAAATTTTTCATCATCATAATAATGTCCTTGACTACACCTTACAACTGCCATTATCTGCTCCTATTCTACCCAAACAGCAATAGCGGAGTAGTTGTCCATATTTGTATTCCTACCTTTTTTCAGAACAACTACTTCCATCATCTCTATCCATTCTCTGGCAGAGGATGCCTTTTTTAGGCAATGCATCATCTGTTTTTCATCAATAAGTTCCCAAAACCCGTCGCTACACAACAAAAAAGCCTGACCAACCGCTTTATTTATAGGTTCACCGAGTTCAAATTTGGGACTTTCCCATTCGATACCCATTACCCTTAAAAGTCTATTTCTGTCAGGATGATTACGTATATGCTTTTCTTTTAATCTACCGGCGTCTACCAACATCTGTGGAACACTGTGATCTTTTGTCCTTGACACAAGTTTATTTTTATAAAAATAATACAATCTTGAATCACCTACATGTCCCCACCGGATACTATTTTCTCCAACATGTAATACAACACATGTTGTCTTCATATCTCTACACTCAATATTCAGCTTTTGTGTTTGCATTATCTTATCCTGTGCACTCTGTAATGAATTTGATAAACACTCCTGCGAGACATTTCCTGCAGTAACAAAATCGTCTATCACTTGTTCAACTGCAATTTTAGACGCCACCTCACCTTTTCCGTGACCACCAAGACCGTCGGCAAGAACAAAGCAGAAGCTGTCTCCTGCTTTTGTCATGCCTACAGAATCTTCATTGTTGTCGCGTCCACCCACATTACTATATAAATAATAGGTTATCACGACTACCCTCCTATAACTATCCTAATCTGAAAGAATTCTTCTTTTGCTTTCCAAGTAAAATAACTCTTCCAGGTGACAAATTTACTGTATTACCTCTACCAATAGCTGTTCCATCTTCCAGATAAGTACCATTTGTAGAAACATCTGTTACTTGATATGCTCCATTTGCATATCTAATTATGCAATGCTCTCTTGAAATATCTGCATCAGTTGAATCAAATACTATATTAGACTTATCTGCAGATCTTCCAAACTTAAACTGCTCGCCGTTCTTAATATCAAATACAACCCCAACATATTTTCCGGATACACCTATAATTCTTCCGGCATACTTATCAGGCGATAAAGATACTGTTCCTCCTTGAACCGCTCTGCCTGAAGATGAACCACTGTTTACACTGTTAGCTTGTAAAATTTGTTTAACATCACTCATAATCTTATCTTTAAGTGACTTTTCATCAATAGGTTTTACAATATCATGTGCTATTTTATCTTCAACATTCGAATACGCCATAACAGCCTCTACTGCAGTTCCGGCAATACTAAGTCCTGGAATAGATAATAAAAATGCAGAATAAGGATTATATCCGAATCTTGCAAATATTTTCATATGTCCAATCAATGTTACAACCCAGAAAGCTAATTGATACAGTGTAACTAAGATAAGAGCAAATGTTCCGGAAATCCTAGAAAAAATAAGATTTAGCAAAAAGCATATAATAATGCTCATAAGTTTACTATTTAGTAAGAAAAATGCTACATGAATCCTTGCCAACTTACAAAAATAGATAGCTCTGGCAACAGGAACAAACGCCATCCAACCATTGTCAAGTCCTGCTTTTTGACCCAATGTATATAAAATATGCCTAAGAATAAAATATGTTAAACATGCTAATGCGACTACAACTATTATGCCTATTACAGCACCGACAATAAAACTTGCTACCCAATCTGCAAACATTGTGAATATATTCTGCAATATAGCAGATGAATCAAAATCATATAAATCGTACATAATATATTTCTCCTATCTTCTACAGTTCCCATTTAAATGCATCATCACAAAACGGAATCAACATCAATGCCACATTACCTACTTGAAGAACATCATTTTTCTTCATCACCTTAGGTACTAAAACGACCTCGTCATTTAAGTATGTCAATTCCTTTGTATTTCCGGGCTGTGCAAGGAATATATTCTGCTTAGGTTCATAAATAATTATTGCATGTTGTTGCCTTGAAACACTGTTTTCACTCTTCAGACAAACATCCATATCATTATCTCTTCCGATAAAATTTCTTCCAACTTTCAGTTTAAAGTCACGTCCCTTTAGTCCATTAGCACCCTCAACACATACTAACCACCCAACTACCGGAGCAGTGTGTTCCTCCACAACATTTTGTGAACTTTCCTTCGAGTCGAAATCTCTTCCCCAAATGGAAATAGTCTTCACTTCATCATCATTTTGAATTTGTGCCGACTTTGGAGCATCAAGATCAGACATTGAAAGCTGACTCATATCAACTGTCTTTTGCTCCTCTTCTCTTACCAAGCTTCCGCCAACTGTTACATCCACATTAGCCGGTGGCGTAGAAAATGGAACTGTAAAGTTTTCATGTCCTCCTGACACCCCACAATGTGGACAACTTGAATAAGTATCCGCATCATAAAAATGTCCATTTTCACACTTCTTTAGATTCATATATCTCTCCCTTCATATTTTGAAACCAATATATTACATATTTATTAATCTCAATTTAATATTATATATATTATCTCTTAATCTGTCAATTGTATAATTGTTATACCATACAATACTGTACCTATATCTAGTATTTATAATGCAAATATCCACATGAATATTATCATTTGTTTCTTGTTCTCATTGCTATATAGTATTGTAAGTGATTATTTATATTGTATAATAATTTTGAAATCAGTTGAAATTATATTCATTTTAAGTTTTATATATATTCCATATAAAAAAACATGACCAATATTAATCTAAATAATCCACACGCATCTTTTTATTTTTATTTTTTTAGGTGCTATAATAAGTTTTATACAATTAAATATCGTGGTGATATTTATTATTTCAATAAGGAGGCAATATGAAAAATATAACAGTTGCAGGTGGCGGTGTACTTGGCTCACAAATAGCATTTCAGACCGCTTTTTGCGGATTTGACGTAAAGATATGGCTTAGAAGTGAAGAGTCCATAGGCAGAACTAAGCCGAAGCTGGAAAGATTATATAATAGCTATAAGACAACACTTAATGAGGCAAAGAAAGAGCTCGGCACGGGAAGGGTATTTCCAAGAGGTTTAATCACAGATTCCTCCAAAGTTACCGAAGCGGATATAGACAAACTTTTGGAAGCTGTCGATAAAGCTTATAATGGGATGAAACTTACTACAAGCCTTGAAGAAGCTTGTAAGGATGCTGACCTTATAATCGAGAGTATGGCTGAAAATCCTGAAGCAAAAATCGCATTATATAAGTCACTTGATCCACATCTTGAAGCAAAGACTATAGTTGCGACCAACTCTTCAAGTATGGTTCCAAGTCAATTCCGTGAATATCTGAGCAGGCCGCAACAATATCTTGCAATTCACTTTGCAAATAATATCTGGATCAGCAATACTGCCGAAATCATGGGACACAGCACCACATCAAAGGATGCTTATGAGGCTGTAGCAAAGTTTGCATCAGACATTAAGATGATTCCTCTTCGTCTTAAGAAGGAGCAGCCGGGATATATACTGAACTCAATGCTTATACCTTTCCTTAATGCAGGTCAGATGTTGCTTGCAAATGAGGTGGCAGACCCTGCTACCATCGACCTCACATGGAGACTCGGTACAGGCTCACCATACGGTCCGTTCCAAATCCTTGATATTGTAGGTCTTAACACAGCCCTTAATATTGTATCAAACAATCCGCTCTCAAAAGACCCTACTACCGTACAGGGCAAGATAAAAGCAATCCTTGAAAAGTATATTGCTGAAGGCAAAAACGGAGTGAATGCAGGTGAAGGATTCTATAAGTATAATTAAAATAAGGGGGCGTAAGCCCCCCCTGAACGGTTTATCTTTTCTATACAAATTCGCCTGCTATACTTACAAGTTCCATTTTTGTATGTACTATTTGGTTTGTGTTCAATATCAATATATCAAATCCTTCTTTACCGAAGTCCATCAAATGGTGCAGATTGATTGTCCTGTCTTCTTTCTCTGCAATCTTTAAAAACCATTTGGCACAATTATCACCACAGGTAGATGCATTAAATATCTTATCTTTTTCAAATTTAACCAAGATTAGTGTTTTAACTCCTCCTGATAAGCCTGTTGGAGGTATTTTGCCTAATACCGGACTGTCTATTACCCCACTGTCTAAAACAACCGACTTATCTACATCATAAATCATCTCTTTTACAAACGGGTCCACTATCCAATCATCTTCGTAATCATACTTAAAATAAGATGCCGTATTATAAATAGACTCTTTCATATCTCCGTAAAAAATTTTCAGCATAATCCACCTTCCAAACCTCAAATAATCTAAAACCAATCTCAGTATACAAATTATATCGTCGGAATACAATATTTCAAACCTAAAAAGACTGACGCCCTATGTCTTTCATAAGGTGACAGTCTATTAAATTTACTATCTGAGGTGTGCGCTGCCTGCAGGATACAGACCTGCTTCAGCCAATAAATCTTCCATGGTCTTATAGCCTCTTTCAGCTATTCTTGCTTGGCGTGCCGCATCTTCTTCAGCAATTCTTGCATCTTGGTCAGCCTTTCTAAGCGCTTCATATCTCTCAGCATCGGCATCTATTCCTATCATATCACTGCCGCCACAATTATATGCGTTAGCCTTATTGTATCCGAGACCTTCCAAACTTTTTAAAGTGGCTTCACTTAGAGTCTCCAGATATTCATGTTCTCCACTTCCATACCTTATTTTATCCATGGATATCTTAATACCCCTGTACATATCTCCGTCCGATAACTCTCTTCCGTAAGTACCGCTACCCTTTGTGTCATCTAAAAAACCGTAAAGCAATTTATCAGGCATAAAATTAGGCTTATTACAAATCAAACCTGTAATCATTTTGCCGTTTGCATCAACATAATAATCATTATCGTGATCTATTATATTTGCATTCTTTACAAGTTGACCGTCCTTATAATATCCCCACTGATTGTCGGCACCCAACTTCCAATTATCACAGAATGTCTTTCCGTCATTCAATACGCTGTTATAATCAACATCCGCATATGAACATATGGGCATAGATAATGCCATTATACATACTGCAGCTACCACTTTATTAAGCAATCTTTTCATCTTTTTACTCCTATTAATATAGTCCCCTCATCATATCTTCAGTAACTTGGCTCATATCACCTGAAATATACGGATGTGTGCCGAATCCGCAGCCGTATCCCATAGCATCGGCGTATCCTGTTTTACCGTCCATATTTACAATACACCATTGATGAGTCCACTGATTCGGATTCGCATGTTCCCAATCGTATCCCATAAAATCAAGTACTCTGCCAAGCGCTCTGGCACCACCTGCACAAGTATATACGCCTGCAATAAATACTCCGTAAGGTCCTCTGTAATACTTGTTGGCATCGGTTCCGTATGTGTTATGTAAATTGTATTCTCTATATATTATTGATGCGGCCTTTCTTATCTTAGCCAAATCGGTAGTAAGAGAGTTATCCGATAAAACTCTTGTAGCAATATTCCTTGCTACCGCATCAGCCTGATTTGCCTGCTCCTGTGTACAATATTTATAATAGTCATGCTTTCCGAGGCTGCTTGCGGCTCTCGCTTCATCAAGTGTAACTTGTTTTTGAGATGTTGCCGAACTGTTTCCTGAAATCCACGCTCCGTCTGCGCCTACCTGATATCCGTCAGGTGTAGTGGTATTTGTCAACATTCCGCCGTTTGAACCAAGATAATAGTTACCTACCCAGCAGTTTGACGCCATTTTGCCGCCGTCATCAAAGTAATACCATGTACCCTTGATGTCCTTCCATCCGGTAGTCATAAAGCCGCCTGAATTAAGATAATACCACGCACCGGAGTCATTAATCCATTCATCCTGTACTGCATACTGATAATCTTTCGTATAGCGCCAGTTTGACCCCTCTTTGTACCATTGACCTGCAAATGCGGTGGAAGCTGTCGATATCGCAGTTGCCACCAATATTGTACCGAAAGCCAATTTTTTCATCACAAAACCTCCTTTAAGTGTTTTATGTGCAGATAGTTAATTAAATATAACTATTGTTTAATATTGTCTTAATTATAGATACAAATTTTTATTAAAATCAATGCTATATACAAAAAATGATTTACATAAATATTGTTTATGTCGACTTTTTCATTATTACTCAAAAAACCGACGCCCTGTCTAAGGCGTCGGTCATATATTTTAATACTTTATTTTACCACACATCCCGCAGGCTTCACAGGCACTCTTTGTGACTGCGCAGCCTCCAAGAGCGGTTTCTCTGAGTTCTACAGGCATTCTCTTGCCTACTCTATACATCGTGTCAAGCATCTCATCAAAAGGGATGAGCTGTGTAATACCTGCAAGTGCCATATCCGTTGCTACCAAGGCATTGGCTACGCCTGAGGCGTTACGGTTTTGACAAGGGTACTCCACCAGTCCTCCTACGGGGTCACATACCAGACCCAGCATATTCATAAGGACTGTCGATGCGGCATCAAGACTCTGCCTAGGTGTACCGCCCATCAGCTCCACGGCACCTGCCGCAGCCATAGCAGAAGCCACTCCCATCTCAGCCTGACAGCCGCCTACAGCACCTGCAACCGTAGCGTTTCTCATTGCGAGGTAGCCTATTGCACCTGCAGCAAACAGTGCATCCGTTATCTTTTCATCCGAAAATGAGTACACATCCTGCATTGCCAACAAAAGACCCGGTACTACACCTGATGAACCTGCTGTAGGTGCGGCCACGATAAGTCCCATTGATGCATTGCACTCAAGTACCGCCATGGCATACATCATGCCCCTGCTAAGCACTGAGCTGCTGATATTTTTCTTTGCCTCTCTGTAATCACTGAGTTTTTTTGCTTCTCCGCCTATCAGACCTCCCATTGATTTCATAGGTGTGTTGATAGGCATTGTTGCTGAATCTCTCATGATTTGAAGGACTCTTTTCATCTTTTCTTTTATCTCTTCTTTTGAGCTTGTACTCTCATCACATTCCCTCTGCTTCATCACCTCGGAAATGGACATTTTATTATTATCACAAAGCTCTAAAAGTTCTTTGCATTGCTAAAATCCATAATATCTCCTACTGAACTATCATTACCTGTGATATATATTCGTTCTTATATAAGTCGTCTTTTACAGTCTTCGGAATAGACTCGTCAGACTCTATAATAGTATAAGCTCTGTTGCCCTTTGACTCTCTGTAGAGCTTCATAAATGCGATATTGATATTGTGTTCGCAAAGTATCTTGGTGGTATACGCTATTACTCCGGGTCTGTCCTTATGTACAAGTACCAGAGCACTGTACTCGCCTGAGAAGTCTATATCCACCTCGCCTATCTTTACTATCCTTACCTTTCCGCCGCCAAGTGACTCACCTCTGACTGTTACGCTTCTGCCTTCTTCATCCTCCATACACACATCTACGGTATTCGGATGGATATCGGTCACCTCACTGTTCGGTGTAAACTTATATTCAATACCTCTTTCCTTCGCAATGTTGAATGAGTCACGGATTCTTACATCATCCGTTCCAAATCCCATAAGACCGCCAAGAAGTGCTCTGTCGGTTCCGTGCCCCTTATATGTTTTTGCAAAAGAGCCGTACAGAATGAACTCCACTTTTTTCGGTTTACCTCCAAGCATTTTTCTTGCCAAAAAAGCTATCACACATGCCCCCGCTGTATGTGAGCTGCTCGGTCCTATCATGTTGGGACCAAGCACATCAAAAACGCTAATAAACGGCATATCTATCTCCTACTACTTTTTCAATATAAACTTCTGATATATTGCCTCTACAACTACACCTATAGCATTGTCACCTGATACATTACAAGCTGTTCCGAATGAATCCTGTGTAATATAAAGCGCTACCATAAGAGCACATATAGGTCCGTCGGTATTTCCCAAGTCTTTTCCGAAAATCATATAAAGGAAAGGAAGTGCAGTCATTATAGAACCTCCCGGTGCTCCCGGAGATGCCACCATTGCAACACCCAAGGTCATAATAAACGGAACTACCGTATGGAATCCTATCGGAATCTCATTCATCAAACATACCGCTGTGGCACATGCAACTATAGTAATCATTGATCCTGCCATATGTATATTTGCACAAAGCGGTACTACAAAGTTTCTTATCTCCTCACTTACACCGTCATTCTTTGCACACTCAAGATTTACAGGAATTGTTGCTGCAGATGACTGTGTTCCTATAGCTGTTGTATATGCAGGAATCTGATTCTTGATAAGTACAAAAGGATTCTTCTTGCTGATTGCACCTGCAACTACAAACTGTATTGTTATTATAACCAAATGCATAATTATAACAACAAGGAATACCTTCCAAAGAATACCGAGAATAACAAATGTTCTTCCGGACTTTGTCATATCTACAAATGTACCGCAGATAAACAATGGAAGCAGCGGGATGATTGCCTTATGAAGTACCTTGTCAATGATTGTTGAAAAGTCCTTAAAGCTGTTATAAAGTGTATCTCCTATCTCTTTTCCTCGCATTGCAGACATACATAGTCCAAGTATGAATGCAAGTACCACTGCCGACAATGTATCTATTACCGGCGGAAGTGCTATAGAGAAGAACGAATCAACGGAATTTCCCGCCGTAGCTTCTATCTGTGCAAGCGCATCGGCACTTATAAAGCTTGGAAAAAGTGTTGATGATACAAGATATGAACCTGAACCTGCTACCAGTGTAGATCCGTATGCAATCAACACCGTAATAAGTAAAAGCTTTCCGGCTCACTGTGACAAGTCCGCGATACCCATAGTAACATAAGCCAGAATCATAAGCGGAATTACGAACTTAAGGAATGAACCGAAAATTCCCGACAATGTTACTACAAACCTACATACGCTCTCCGGCAAAAACTGGCCGATCAAAATACCTATAACAATGGCTATGATCAGCTTCGGCACCAGGCCAATTTCATGTTTTTTCATTTAATTTTCCCTCCTAAAAACATGTACATACTCATTTCTGTTGTTATTATTTTATCATATTTTTAAGTAAAAATTTACTTAATTATATAAAAGTTAGGTTTAAAATCATTTAAGTATCTTCTTCATTTGTTGTGCAAAATCTAATTTATAATTAATGTTTCTTTTTGCCTGTTTAATGTATAATATAGGTATCAATCTATATGGAGGGAAAATGAAAAGATTATTTTTATATTTGACAATAGTTGCAATGCCTCTGCTTTTTGCAGGTTGTAAGAAAACCGATACCTCTGATTTAAAAAGTATTATGACAACAGAGGCAAACGGAGCCATGTCTCCTACCACTGTAGCGGCAAGCGAAAGTAGCTCGGCTAAGGATAACAAAAAACCTACCGCTGAAGCTAAAAAAAGCATCACGGAACAGTCACAAAGTTTTTCCAAGGATAAAAGTGAGATATCCTATCCTAAGCTTACAGGAAGCAAGGATGATACTTCTCTTAATACCATGATTTCAGATAATGCCAAGCTTGGATTAAGTACCTTTGCAAAAGCACCCGACTCCGATGTAAAGATCAAATACAATATAAAGAATCAGAGCGGTAAGAGAATGAGTATTGTATACACAGGAAAAAGCGGTGACAGCAATATTATTTTTACAAACAATATCGACCTTGAGAGCGGCAAGAGTATCGGACTTTCAGACTTTGCGGATCCTCTTACACTTGCAAACTATATACTATCGGATGATGTTGTACTTGAGAACGCTTCCAATGCACAGGCGGCAGGATTTGCCGAGTACAAAAAGACATTAAGTGTTGATATACTAAAGACTTTGCTTGAGGATGCGGACTTCCCGTTGATTAAAGAAAATGACATAAACGAAGGCTTTCCTAAGGTGTTTTCATATGAAGCCGGAGGAGATATCTTTATAGCCATACCTGTATCGCATGAGCTTGGAGACTATGTTCTTGTAAAGTATTCTCCTGCAACAAAATAATTCTATGTACTTATATGTTTTTTTGAACTATAATAAGGAGAATTAAATTAAAGATTGAGGTGAAAGATGTCAAAAGTTTATATTAATAAGCATCCGTTGGTACAACACAAGATTTCAAGACTTCGCGATAAAAACACAGGAACCAATGAGTTCAGAGCTTTGGTCGGAGAGATTGCAATGCTTATGGGTTATGAAGCGTTAAACGATCTTCCTACAGAGGAGGTTAAGGTGGAGACTCCGCTTGAAACTTGTATGACTGAGGTGATTTCAGGCAGAAAACTGGCTGTTGTTCCTATACTCAGAGCAGGTCTCGGTATGGTAGACGGTATTTTAAATCTTGTTCCGGCTTCAAAGGTAGGACATATAGGACTTTACAGAGATGAACAAACTCACACACCTGTAGAATACTATTGCAAATTGCCGAAGCCTATCGAGGAGAGAATAATCGTCGTTACAGACCCTATGCTTGCAACCGGCGGTTCCGCTATAGATGCCATCACACAGATCAAAAAGCATGGCGGAAAGAAAATCAAGTTTATGTGTATAATCGCCGCTCCTGAGGGACTCAAAGCGTTAGAGGAAGCTCATCCTGATATACAGATCTATGTCGGACATCTTGACAGAGAACTGAATAAAGATGCTTATATCTGTCCGGGACTTGGAGATGCAGGTGACAGAATATTCGGTACAAAGTAATTTAAGCCGCCGCAAGGCGCCTTTTTTAATTTAAAAAAGGCCTCGGGACAAAGCCCGAAGCCTCATAATTTCTAAAATAAGATTATCTCTTTACGTTGAATGCCTTGATACCCGGATATACTGCGCTCTCACCAAGTTCTTCTTCGATTCTAAGTAACTGATTGTACTTAGCAACTCTCTCAGATCTTGAAGGTGCACCTGTCTTAATCTGACATGTGTTAAGAGCTACAGCAAGGTCAGCTATAGTTGTATCCTCTGTCTCACCTGATCTGTGTGAAGATATTGCAGTGTAACCTGCCTTATGAGCCATCTTGATAGCCTCAAGAGTCTCTGAAACGGAACCGATCTGGTTAAGCTTGATAAGGATTGAGTTTGCACATCCGTTATCAATACCCTTCTCCAATCTCTCTGTATTTGTAACGAATAAGTCATCACCTACAAGCTGTACTCTTCCGCCAAGTTCCTTTGTAAAGATCTTCCATCCTTCCCAGTCTTCCTCATCAAGACCGTCCTCAAGGAGAGATGATAGGATACTTGTCGATAAGCTTCTTCCAGTGCTCAACAAGCTCTGCAGATGTGAACTCTGTACCTGCCTTAGGAAGTTTGTACTTTCCTACAGTACCTGTCTTCCACTCACTTGAAGCTGCATCCATAGCGATCATGAAGTCAACACCAGGCTTGTAACCTGCCTTCTCGATTGCCTTAAGGATGAACTCGATAGCTTCCTCGTCACCGCCTGTAAGGTTAGGAGCAAAACCTCCCTCATCACCTACGCTTGTAGCAAGACCTTCAGCCTTTAAAAGTGCTGCCAAGTTGTGGAATACTTCAGCACACCATCTGAGAGCCTCTTTAAAGCTTGGAGCTCCAACAGGCATTATCATGAACTCCTGTACATCTACGTTGTTTGATGCATGAGCACCACCGTTTAAGATGTTCATCATAGGAACAGGAAGTCTGTTTGCGTTAACACCGCCAAGGAATCTGTATAGCGGGATATCAAGTGAAATAGCTGCAGCTCTTGCACAAGCTATAGATACTGCAAGGATTGCATTTGCACCGAGCTTGACTTATCCTTTGTACCGTCAGCCTCGATCATAGCCTTATCAACCGCATATGTGTCTGATGCATCCATACCCTCAAGTACATCATTGATAACTGTATTTATATTCTCAACCGCCTTTGAAACACCCTTTCCAAGGTAGCGTGACTTGTCACCGTCTCTAAGCTCAAGTGCCTCAAACTCACCTGTAGATGCACCTGACGGAGCTGTTCCTCTTCCGACTGTTCCGTCTACCAGATAAACCTCTGCCTCTACTGTAGGGTTTCCTCTGGAGTCAAGTATTTCTCTTCCGATTACCTTCTCAATTTCTAAATAGTTCATTGGTAAAACCTCCTTTTGGTCTCATATATCGCTTATCTATATGAAATTAACTGTCTGCGACGATAGTATAATAACACAAATCAAAACATAACTCTATATAATTTTATAGTTTTTTGTTATAATGTGAAAATAACCGTTACCGTATTCATTTAGGAGAGTTTATGTCAGATTTCAAATACAGTGAACAAGTTGATATAGAGAATATCCAAAAGCTTAGAAAGATGCTGTCCGAGTTGCCGGCATTCTTCAAAGATTTCTTTAGAGGCATTGAACCCAGAACCCTTTCAAGAACCAGAATCGCCTACGCATATGATATAAAAGTCTTTTTGGAATTCTTACTGAATGAAAATCCGAGTATCAAAAGTACATACTCCAAAATATCCGATATTCCTCTCTCGGTACTTGAAAATTTGTCGGTCACAGATATAGAGGAATTTATGGAGTATCTTAAGTATCGTGACAGTGAAGGCAGGAAAATCTCCAACAAGGAAAATGCCGTAAAAAGAAAGATATCCACTTTAAAAAGCGTCTTTAAATACTTTTATCGTGTGGAAAAAATCAGTGAAAATATCATGGAAAGGGTACAGTTGCCTAAACTTCATACTAAGGAAATAATAAGACTTGATATTGATGAAGTCGCTATGATGATTGATGAAGCCGAAAAGGGTGAAGGACTGAGCGACAGGCAAAAGGCTTACCATGAAAAGACCAAGGTCAGAGATGTAGCTCTACTCTCACTGCTGCTCGGCACCGGTATCAGAGTCTCCGAATGTGTGGGACTGAATATTTCTGATGTGGATTTTAAAAATAACGGAATACTGATACACAGAAAAGGCGGCAAGGAAGTCACAATATATTTCTCGGATGAAGTAAAAGAAGCTCTTCAAAGCTACTTTGATGAAAGAGTCCTTATACTTGAAGAAAGCGGACATGAAGGTGCTTTCTTTCTATCCATGCAGAATAAAAGAATGTCTGTACGCAGTGTCGAAAATCTGGTTAAAAAATACGCGAGGATAATAAGTCCGCTAAAAAAGATTACACCTCACAAGCTGCGCTCCACCTACGGCACCAATCTTTATAAGGAAACCGGAGATATATATCTGGTGGCGGATGTGCTCGGACACAGTGATGTAAACACCACCAAAAGCACTACGCAGCTATAGAAGATGACAGGCGAAGAAGTGCAAGAAATGCCGTAAAGCTTAGGGAGAGTTGATCTCCCTTTTGCTTATTCTGCTTTATAGCTTACCACTATAAAGCAACCCGGATGTACTTTCTCGGATTCCATTTTGTTCATCCTAAGTACATCTTTCACATACTCCGCATGTGATACACCTGTGTTGTTATATTTTCTTGATATACTGTCAAGGCTGTCGCCATACCCGACTTTCACTGTGGTATATCTTATATTCTCTCTATCCATATCAGCTCTTGTGGTATTGGCTCTGCCCAGTAAAAAACTGACTAAAAACAATGTAAAAATAAAAGCTAAAAATAATTTTCTCATATTCCCTCCAAACATTTGTTCTATGTCATAATATTACAATAAGAACATATGTTTGTCAAGAATAAAATCGAACAAATGTTTATCTCATGCTTCTCTTCATTGCTTTTTCTATTTCTCTTTGCTGTGTCTTCTTTGCAAGTGTCTCTCTCTTATCATAGTTTTTCTTACCCTTTGCAAGACCGATTTCCACCTTTACAAGGCTTCCCTTAAGATACACTTTAAGAGGTACTATGGTAAGTCCTTTTTCATTAAGCTTTGCGTCAAGCTTAAGTATCTCTTTTTTGTGCATCAAAAGCTTCCTTACTCTGAGCGGGTCTTTATTGAATATATTTCCCTTCTCATACGGGTTTATATGCATACCCATTATGAAAAGTTCTCCTTTTTCAATTCTTATCCATGACTCTTTTATAGAAACATGACCCATTCTCACAGATTTTACTTCCGTTCCAAAAAGCTCAATACCTGTTTCATAGTTTTCCAAGATAAAATAGTCAAAATACGCCTTTTTGTTATTTGCAATAACCTTAATCCCCTCTGCCATTTTTCTCCTTTACAAGTTTGAAGTCAATTCTCTTTGCAAGCCTGTCAATATCGTATACCTTAACTCTGACTTTTTGACCCAAAACAAATTTCTTTTTTGTAATTTCTCCTACCAGCTCATATCCGGCCTCATTGTATACAAAGTAATCGCCTTCCAAATCGGCCATCTTTATAAATCCTTCCACCGTATTTTCAAGCTCCACGAATATTCCGAAGCCTGTAACGCCGCTTATGATTCCGTCAAACTCTTCACCTATGTGATTTAACATATATTCACATTTCTTATACTTTACAGTCTCTCTTTCCGCCTCTTCGGCTCTTCTCTCCATCTGAGACGACTGCAAGGCCACACTGTCCAATATTGCCCTATAGTGTTCTATTCGCCTGCCTGAAAGTCCCTTTTTTATATTCTCTTTGATTATCCTGTGTATCTGAAGATCCGGATATCTTCTTATAGGTGAAGTAAAATGTGTGTAATACTTTGCAGCCAAACCGAAATGCCCTACACAAACGGTGTCATATCTTGCCTGCTTCATACTTCTAAGTGCAATTCTTGATATTATAGGCTCCGCATCGCTTCCTTCTATATTTGCAAGCAACTTTTGAAGTTCCTTAGGTGAAACCTCATCGTTTTTTCTTCTCAGTGTAAATCCGAAGTTGTTGATAAATATTGCAAGGCTCTTCATCTTCTCAGGGTCGGGATTTTCATGTACTCTGTAGAGGAAAGGTATATCCTGCCAGAAAAAGTCCTCAGCCACAGTCTCATTTGCAGCCAACATAAAATCTTCTATAAGCTTTGTCGCCGCATTCCTGTCATAAGGCTTTATATCGACAGCCTTGCCGTTTTTATCAAGTATCACCTTACTTTCAGGCAGGTCAAAGTCTATAGAACCTCTCTTTGTCCTCGCTCCTCTAAGCAAATCTGAAACTTTCTTAAAATCGTTAAACAAGTCTACATATTCGGCATACCTTTTTTTCGTCTCTTCATTGCTGTCTGTAATGACTTCATTGACCGCCGTATATGTCATCCTTTCATTTACATTGATAACGCTCTCACAGATATTGTGGCCTATTATATTGCCTTTTTCATCTATCTCCATAATACATGAGAGCGCAAGTCTGTCCTCGCCCTGATTGAGTGAGCATATGCCGTTACTTAGCTTTCTTGGAAGCATCGGTATTACTCTGTCTACCAGATACACACTTGTAGCCCTGTGAAGCGCTTCTTTATCTAAGGCGGTATTTCTTTCACATAGTGAGTAACATCCGCTATATGTACTCCCAGATGCCATATATTGCCGTTTTTCTCAAGTGTAATAGCGTCATCAAGGTCCTTTGCATCCTCGCCGTCTATAGTCACGGTTACTTTATCTCTAAAGTCCGCTCTTCCTCTTATGTCCTTTTTTAATACCTTGGTCGGGATACTCTTAAGCTCATTTTCCACCTCTTCATTAAACTTTTCAGGCAATCCGAATGACTTTGCTATAGAAAGTATGTCTACTCCGGCATCCGTATTCTTTCCGAGGATTTCCACAACTTTGCCTTCAGGTTTTCTCTTATCTCCTCCGAAGTCCGTGATTTCAACCACTACCTTGTCGCCTGTCTTGGCTCCCTTGCCCCTTGTCTCAGGGATATATATATCCTTAAAAAGCTTGGTATTATCAGGCAGTACAAAGCCGAATCTGTTGTTCTTTTGATAGTAACCTACGACCTGGACATTGGCATGTTTTTCTATCCCTATAATATGGCCTTCAGCTCTTTTTTCACCGTTTTCCACATCTATAACCACTTTTACCGTGTCACCGTTCATAGCATTATTAACATACTCTGCAGGTATAAATATATCCGATTCTCTACCTTCCACTCTTACAAAGCCGAAACCTCTTTGGTTTGCCATAAACTCACCAAGCAAAAAATTATATTCAGGCTTTCTGTACTTGCCTCTTTGGTTATTTCAAGCTTTCCTTCAAGCAAAAGCTCCTGCAAGACCTCGTTAAGCTCATATCTTTTTGCTTTTTCAATACCGAAGAAGGTCGCCAGTTCCTTTGCCTTCATAGGTACATACATCGGACTTTCCACAAAGTCCATGATTATTTTTTTTCTGTTCTCTATAATGTTATACATATCTACCCTTATAAAACTTATAATAAAAAAAGCACTCATGTGAGTGCTTTTTTTATTATTAACAATATTTAATACTAATGATAAAATCAAAAAAACAGTGCCGCAGCAACCTTGGTAAGCTTTTCAAGCAAACCTTCTACTGAACGTCCTCTGTTCTTACCCCAATATGTATCTGCGATACCGCCTATTGAGCCAAGTCCCTGCTCGTTACCCTCCTGAAACAGTACCACTGCAGTCAGGAAAACACACACTAAAATAAATATTATTGAAATCAACTTATTTAACATATCTACACTCCATTTTATACAAAACTGCTTTTATAATATCACTAAACTATAACTATTGCAAGCAAAGATTACTCTATCTTCACACTGCTTCTACTTTTACTCTTAACATCCGTCTGTAAAGACTCGTTACCGTCCACAACCTTTACATTTGCACTGTTACTTATCCAAGTATTCGGCAATATCTCATAGGAATATTTTACAGTGTAGTCGCCCTTTTTCTTTGTATCTACATTGCTTTCAACCTTTATCTTGCCTCTGTCTATGTCGGTAAATTCACTACCGCTTTGAATTTTTGCAGATATCAGGTTGTCAAATGTATTCCACTCTTTACCAAGTATCACTTCGCTGTCATTGCAATCCAGCACTTTTTGAAATTCCACATATACCTTTGAAAGCATATGTCCGTATTTGTCCTTTTTTCCAAGGTTCAGTTCAAGTCCGTCTTCATAAATATGTTTTTTTTCGCCCACTATAAAATCATATTTATCCTCCAATGCAGCATCTTTTATAAGCAGTGAATATCCTCTGTCCTTTACCAAATCCTGTAATCCGTTTGTATCCACACTTACAAAGGTGTAGTCATTTACAAAGGCATCCTTTCTTTCATCCCTGTAAACATTGAAAAGGAAGCGGTATTAGCATCGCCGAATTTATCTATTATATCACTTGGCAGTATATCATAGCTTTCCTCGTCTCTTTTTGCTATACCTACTATTTTACCGTTTGCAAAATCTTCAGTTTTCTCACTTCCGTGGCAGGTTGCAATGCTTAGGTCAAGGTTCTTTTTGATAGGGTATCTGTAGTTTATCTTAAAATCAAAATTATTGTCGGTATTTATCTCTTCAATAGTCTTTAAATCATCTACAAACTCATCTTTTTTCTCAGGTAATGATTTATTTTCAATGATTTCCATAGGTAAAACACCTTCAAACTTCTGTCCTGCAGATATCTTACCCTCTATTTTGATTGTTTTTACTTTATTGAAGTCAAGGCTCTCTCCTGATTTTCTTTGTGCCTCGGTAATATTGCCGCTACCTGTCTCATACTTGATATCCACACCTGAAAGATCTCCCTTAAAGATATCAAGATCCGAGTTGATAAGCCTTATTGTGGACACACTGCCGTCCTTACCTGACGGCATTACTATGTCCACACTTATATCTCTGTCCACATTTGAACCGTTTTCTATATTTGCACAAAAACAAAGGTTGCTGTATATATCCATATCCAGGATATCCGCAAAGTTCTTTATAGTACTTCTTTTATTGTCCTCATCACTTACCGATATAAGTGACATCGCATTGGATCCGTACTCCGCCTCTCCGCTCAGATTATTGAGTGCTCTTAATCTGAATGATGTCTTTACTCCGTTATCATTGCTCTCATAATCCGGATTGACAGGATTTTTAAATATAGCACTTCTTCCTTCTCCATAAGCCCCGGCGTCATCTCCGATCAGTAAGGAAGTAAGTAAGATAACAGCACATACAAAAAGGCAAAAATATCTGATAAAAGCTTTACTCTTTTTTTTCCTTCTCCTACTTCTACCCATTTTTTCTCACTTTTCAAAAAACAATACCGCTAAAAGGCTCATGTAAAAAGCTTAGGATCTGATTTTTATATTCTTTGCCTCAAGCTTATTTAAAATCTTATCCATAACTTCATTCACTTCGTTATCCAGAAGAGTTCTCTCCTTATTTCTGAATGTCAGTGAATAAGCCACAGACTTAAATCCCGCTTCTATCTGGTCACCCTCGTATATATCGAATAATTTGAATGACTCAAGATTGCTTCCTCCGTTTTGCTCGATAACATCCTCTATCTCGCCTACTAAGATATTTTTCGGCACAACAAGTGAAATATCTCTTGATGTTGCAGGGTATTTTGCTATTCCCGTATACTTTATATCAAAGTTTACAAAAGGAATAATATTCGGCAAATCAAGCACTGCAATATATGTTCTCTCACCGAGCTTATAATTCTCGCAAACACTCGGATGTACCTCACCCAAGTATCCTAAGCGTACACCGTCAAGTATTATATCGGCCTTTCTTCCCGGATGTAGAAACTCTTCCTTACAGCTTGGGTCATAGTGAAGTTTTGAATCAATTCCTATAGTTGTAAGGAATTCCTCCACAACTCCCCTTCATATCAAAGAAATCTTCTTTTCCGTAGAATCCGAGTACAAACTGCATTCTCTCGTCAGGTAATTCCTTTAGCGGAAGTTCCTTAGGAATATAGATGTTTGCAAGTTCGAAAAGATGAACATCCTTATTTCTTCTGTTGTAGTTGGTTGACAAAGAATTCAAAATACCGTTTACAGCCTGCGTTCTCATCATCCTGAAGTCCTCACCGAGAGGATTTGAAATCTCTATAGCGTTTCTGTAGTGACTGTCCTTTGAAAGATTCAGCTTATCAAAGACCTTGGCGCTTTCAAATGAATAGTTCATCGCTTCAGAGAATCCTAAAAATTTTGCAACTTCTCTTGCAATCTCTTCTATCTCAAGCTTTAAATTGATTCCACCTATAGTTGCACTTGATTTCGGCAATGTGGTAGGTATCTTGTCGTATCCGAAGAATCTTGCCACTTCCTCTGCAAGGTCCGCCATAAAGTGAATATCCTGTCTGAAGGTAGGAGCCACTATCTCATCAGTCTCTTTATCATATTTTAACTCAATTCTGTCGAAGATTTCAAGCATATCTTCTTTTGATATATTTGTTCCAAGTAACTTGTTAATCCTGTCAGGCTCAAATTTCACTCTTGATTCTACAACCTTTACAGGATATATATCAACACATCCTCCTACAACCTCGCCTGCACCGAGTTCTTCCACCAAAGAACAAGCTCTCATCATTGCATCATATGCATTGTTAGGGTCAAGTCCTTTTTCAAACTTACCTGACGAGTCTGTACGAAGTCCAAGTCTCTTTGATGAAAGTCTGATATTTGTACCGTCAAATGTAGCACACTCAAATACCATTGTAGACACATCATCTGTAATCTTTGAGTTTTCACCGCCCATGATACCTGCAATTGCCACAGCCTTTTTGGCATCATTTATCATAAGAATGTCTTTATCAAGCTTTCTTACAACTCCGTCAAGTGTCTCAAACTCTTCCCCGTCTTTGGCTCTGTCAACTACTATCTTATGTCCTTCAAGTAAGTCGTAGTCAAAGGCATGCATAGGTTGTCCGTACTCCGCCATTACATAGTTTGTAATATCCACTATATTGTTTATAGGTCTTATACCTACCGCACGAAGTCTCTCCTGCATCCAGGCAGGTGAAGCTGCAAGCTTGATATTTTTTACAACTCTTGCAACATATCTCTTACAAAGCTCATTATCTTTTACTTCAACACTCAGATAGTCGGCTACATTTTCACTGTTTCCTGTTTCATTTACCTTCGGTAATACAAACTTTTTCTTAAATGTAGCTGCAGCCTCTCTTGCAATTCCTATTACACCGTAGCAATCCACTCTGTTTGATGTTATCTCATACTCAAACACGGTATCTCTGAGTCCTAAAAGCTCTATAGCATCGCTTCCTACCTTTGCATCCTTTGGCAGAATATATATACCGCTCTCAGGTGCGTCAGGGAAGTAGTTTTTGTCCTGTCCCAGCTCGTCAATAGAGCACATCATTCCAAATGACTCCACTCCGCGAAGCTTACCTTTTTTTATCTTTATTCCGTTCTCAGGCAAAGGACCGCCGTCATGTCCTCCTGCAACTTTTCCGCCGTCCAAAACTACAGGTACCTTATCACCTACAGAAACATTAGATGCTCCTGTAACTATCTGTATTTTCTCATTGCCTACATCCACCTGACAAATAATAAGTTTATCCGCATCAGGATGTTTTTCTATTGAAAGTATCTCACCTACTACTATTTTCTCAAGATTTTTATCTAATTCTTTATAACCCTCTACCTTGGTTCCGGTTAGAGTCATTGCATCTGTATATTCACTTGGTGTCACATCCAAGTCAGGCACATATGCCTTTACCCATGATAATGCTGTATCCATTCTTTACCTCTGCTCTATGTATATTTTGTTGACTAAAACTGCTTTAAAAATCTGATATCGTTCTCATATAAGAGTCTCATATCATCTATCTCATACTTTAAGAGTGCAATTCTCTCAAGTCCGATACCGAATGCAAATCCGTTATACTCATTCTTATCAACTCCACACATATCAAATACATGAGGATGTACCATTCCACAGCCAAGTATCTCTATCCAGCCGCTGCCCTTACAGAACCTGCATCCGCTTCCGTGACATTTAAAACAGGTCACATCCATCTCCGCACTGGGCTCTGTGAAAGGGAAATGGTGAGGTCTGAATTTAACATTTGTATCTTCTCCGAAAAGTTTCTTTGCAAATACTTCAAGTGTTCCCTTAAGGTCTGCAAATGTGATGTCCTTATCTACGATAAGTCCCTCTATCTGGTTAAATGTAGGTGAGTGTGTAGCATCCACCTCGTCAGAACGGTATACTCTTCCCGGACTTAACATCTTTATAGGAAGCTTACCCGTCTCCATAATTCTTGCCTGTACAGGTGATGTCTGTGTACGAAGTACGATATCCTTTGATATATAGAAGGTATCCTGTTCATCCTTTGCAGGGTGATTTGCAGGTATATTAAGCTTGGTAAAGTTGTACTCGTCAAACTCTATCTCAGGTCCTTCGACAACTTCATATCCCATATTTGTAAATATTTTTTCAACTTCATGTAATGCAATTACATTCGGATGGCTGTGTCCGAACTCTCTTTTGTTGGCAGGTAGTGTAACATCTATGGTCTCAGCCTGCAGTCTTGCCTTAAGTGCAAGCTTTGAAAGCTCGTTTCCTACATTTTCAAGTGTATTTTCAATAGCCTCTCTCGCCTCATTCACTACTTTACCGAACTCGGCCCTGTCCTCAGGAGCTATATTCTTCATATTTTTAAGAAGTGCTGTAAGCTCTCCCTTTTTACCGAGATATGCTACTTTAAGTTCATTTAATCTTTCTTTATTCTCCGCACTGTTTATCTTCTCTAAAGCTTCTTTTTGAAGCTTCTCTATTATGTCTATCATTATTTCTCCTTACTTAATGCATAGTCAAGCCCCATATCAGTCTATTCTGATATGGGGCAAATCACCATTCAGGCTTTTATCTATAGATAATATCGTCTCTGCCCGGTCCGTTGCTTACCAATTTTACAGGCACTTCAAGTTCTTTTTCTATAAACTCGATATATTTCCTACAGTTCTCAGGCAGCTTGTCATATTCCTTTATACCTCTGATATCACATTTCCATCCCGGAAGATATTCATACACAGGCTTTGCAAGCTTTAACTTGTTTGTTGTAGGGAAGTCCTTTGTAATCTCACCGTTTATATCATAGCCTACACATACAGGAATCTCATCAAGATATCCGAGTACATCAAGTACTGTAAGTGCAACCTCTGTAGTACCCTGTATTCTTACACCGTACCTTGAGGCAACCGCATCAAACCATCCCATTCTTCTAGGTCTTCCTGTGGTGGCACCGAACTCACCGCCGTCGCCGCCTCTTCTTCTAAGCTCGTCGGCTACAGCTTCATCCAAAATCTCACTTACAAACTCTCCCGCTCCTACTGCAGATGAAGTATGCTTTAACCACTGTTGTGATATCACTTATTTCATATGGCGCTATACCTGCACCGATTGCACCGTATGCCGCCAATGTGGATGATGATGTAACCATAGGGTAGATTCCGTGGTCAGGGTCTTTTAGTGAACCGAGCTGACCCTCTAAAAGAATACTCTTACCCTCTTTGATTGCCTTATACAGATATGCACTTACATCACATACAAAAGGCTCTATCATATCTCTGTACTCATGAAGTGTATTCATGAGTTCGGTTTTATCAAGCTCAGGCATATGATAAAGATGCTTGAACATTACATTCTTAAGTGTGCAGATTTTTTCAACTTTCTTCAAGTATCTCATCATCAAACAGCTCGCTTACCTGAATACCGATTTTTGCAAACTTATCTGAATAAAAAGGAGCTATTCCCGACTTGGTAGAGCCATATGCCTTTCCGGCAAGCCTTGCTTCCTCATAGGTATCTTGCAAAATATGATACGGCATCAAAAGCTGTGCTCTGTCGGATACCAAAATCTTAGGCCTCGGAACACCTTTTTCTACTATTTCATTTATTTCCTTAATCAAATATGGAATATTAAGTGCGACTCCATTGCCTATAACGCTTGTTGTATGATCATAGAATACTCCTGAAGGCAATAAATGCAATGCAAACTTACCATAATTGTTTATGATTGTATGGCCTGCGTTGCTTCCGCCTTGGAAACGGATAATAATATCTGCCTTTGCAGCCAGCATATCTGTAATTTTACCTTTACCCTCGTCTCCCCAGTTAGCACCTACTATAGCTCTTACCATTTAATTCAATTCTCCTTACACATTTATATCAGCCTTTAATCCCAGAATATCCTTGTATTCATCTAAGATAGGCTTGATATTTCTTTTTATAAAATCTTCCACCTGAACACTGCTTCTGCCGATATATTTTTCAGGCTTCATAGATTCTTCCAACTCTTCCTTTGAAAGATTGAACATAGGATCGTTTGCAATCAAATCAAGCAGATTGTTGTCTTCTCCAAGTTCTTTTACATTTTTTCCGGCGATCATTGAAAGTTCTCTTATTCTTTCATGCAGCTCCTGTCTGTCGCCGCCCGCTTTCACGGCATCCATCATTATATTCTCTGTAGCCATAAAAGGCAATTCAGCCATCAAATGTTTTTCTATAACTTTAGGATATACCACCAGTCCGTCCACAACATTCAAATATAAGTCAAGTATACCGTCTATGCATAAAAATCCCTCAGGCACGGACAGTCTCTTGTTTGCGGAATCATCCAATGTCCTCTCAAACCACTGAGTGGAAGCCACCATCATCGGATTCATAACATCGCTCATAACATAGTTTGAGAGTGATGCAATTCTTTCACTTCTCATAGGATTTCTCTTATATGCCATTGCCGATGAACCTATCTGTGATTTTTCAAAAGGCTCTTCGATTTCTTTAAGGTGTTGTAAAAGTCTGATGTCATTTGAAAACTTATGTGCGGAAGCCGCAATTCCCGCAAGGACATTCAACACCTTTATGTCCACTTTTCTGGAATAAGTCTGTCCTGAAACAGGATAGCATTCTTTAAATCCCATCTTGTCTGCAATCATAGGATCTATTTTATCTATCTTTTCATTATCTCCGTCAAAAAGCTCCACAAAAGAGGCTTGAGTACCTGTAGTACCCTTACATCCCAAAAGCTTCAGATTATCAATGGTATAATTTATATCCTCATAGTCAAGCAAAAGCTCATTTATCCAAAGCGTGGCTCTCTTTCCGACTGTAGTCGGCTGTGCAGGCTGAAAATGAGTGAACGCCAAAGTAGGAAGGTCTTTATACTTTAGGGCAAACTTTGAAAGCTCGTTTATTACATTGACAAGTTTTTCCCTTACAAGCTCCAGTGCCTCTTTCATAATTATAATGTCGGTATTATCACCTACATAGCAGCTTGTAGCTCCGAGATGTATTATTCCCTTTGCCTTCGGACATTGTACTCCGTAAGCATATACATGACTCATTACATCATGTCTTACCTGCTTTTCTCTCTCAAGTGCCACATCAAAGTTTATATCATCTTTGAATTTTTTCAGCTCTTCTATCTGTTCGTCGGTTATATTAAGACCGAGTTCTTTTTCGGTCTCCGCCAGCGCAATCCACAGCCTTCTCCATGTTTTAAACTTCTTATCCTGTGAAAAAATATACTGCATCTTTGCACTTGCATATCTTTCACAAAGCGGGCTTATATATCTGTCTCTCAAACCTGCCTCCTAATTTATTCCAAGTCTTCTGAATACTTCGGCATATGCGTCTTCCACTCCGCCAAGGTCTCTTCTGAATCTGTCCTTATCAAGTTTTTCATGTGTCTGCTTGTCCCAAAGCCTGCAGGTATCAGGAGAAATCTCATCAGCAAGAATTATATCTCCTTTATATCTTCCGAATTCAATTTTAAAATCTATCAGGTCTATACCCAGATTGTCAAAGTAATTTATCAATGTCTCATTTACCTTGAAAGCATATGAAGCAATCTTATCTATCTCTTCCTGTGTTGCAAGATCAAGTGCAAGTGCGTAATATCCGTTGATGAAAGGATCTCCAAGTGCGTCATCCTTATATGAAAACTCAAGAGTAGGCGTCTTTAACTTAATTCCCTCTTCCATTCCAAGCTTCTTTGCAAAGCTTCCTGCAGAATAGTTTCTTACTATAACCTCAAGCGGAACTATCTTTACGGCTTTTACAGCGGTCTCTCTGTCATTCAGCTCTTTTATATAGTGAGTAGGAACTCCCTTTGTTTCCAAAATCTTAAACAAATGATTTGTCATACGATTGTTAATCGCACCTTTACCGACTATAGTTCCTCTTTTCTCTCCGTTAAATGCCGTGGCATCATCCTTATAAGAAACTATCAGCACATCCGGGTCGGCAGTTTTGAACACCTTTTTTGCTTTTCCTTCATATAACTGCTCCAACTTCTCCATTGTATACCTCCATTTGCTTTCAAAATGCAACATTTCTCTGTCCGCTGTCACATAAAGCGGGCAAACACCACGACTGTATTATATACTACTCTATTGAATGTGGCAATATATTAGGGAAAATACTTGCATCCTGTCACATATTTACACATTAAAAAAGATACTTCCACTTACCCTAATGTAAACGGAAATATCTTTAAAATGAAGTATGCTATTTTATCTTCAGGAATAATCCTGATTTGATAAGTACGGGCCTTAGTGCTGTGTACAGTATCACTATAAGTACTGTACTGACAATCGCATTTATAAGAGTGGTTCCTGCCGCCCATGTAGCCATTATCTTGGCCGCATCGGCCTGAACTCCCAATATATATGTCTTATACAGATATCCTACAATCGGATCGAATATAACATTAAATCCGAGTCCGCATATTGAAGATATTGCAGTCCACTTTATGATATACTTTGTATCATGGCTCTCTGTGATATGAGCAATCTTATGTGCTACAAAACCTGATATAAGTCCTATACAAAGCTTCAATATAAATGTCTTCGGTGCCGATGTAATGTATACAGGATCCAAAACATCCGCTATTGTCATTCCGAGCTTCCGGCCACTCCGCCATATACACCGCCAAGCAATATTGCCGCTATAACACAGAATGCGTTACCTATATGCAGTGCCGTCATATCACCTGATATTGTAGGAATCGGAATCTTCAAATATGTAAAGCTGACATAACATAATGCCGCCATAAGTGCCGTTACCACAAGTTTAAATACCGTACTGTCTTTCATTCTCTCCATGACTCTTTCCTCCATGTCTTAAACTGTCATTATTATATAAAAATAGTGGTATGATTGAAACATCCAATCTTGATAATTTCAATCATACCACTTATAAGATTTTAAATATATTTTCAATTAAATCAATAAAATTTTATTTATTATTCCAGGTTTAATTTCTTGCTTATAATGTAGTAATTAAGCACATATGATATAATAATCACTCCTATATTTATAATTGCAATAAAAATGAGATTGATTATTATACCTGTTCCTCTACTGTAGTAGTTCGCTTTGGCCGCTTCAGTAACTATCATATTTATAACCCATTCAACAGCCGCAATTATCCTGTCTATAACTATAAATGATACAACTCCCATAAGTATTCTGTGTGAATTAAACAGCTGGCCTATGGATGCAGCTAAAAGCAGTATAAATGTTACGGAAACTGTTTGTATAACTGCAGATATTCCGAACATAGTTACCGCCAATACAATTCCGAAACCTGTATAAAAGTATCTGCCCTCAAATATTTGTAAAAGACTTGAAATATTGTACATCGCATTTTCAAATCCGTCTTTTGCCACATAATATCCTAAAAATATAATCACTGCCGATATTATGACCATTAAATCAATCAATATCTGTACCGCTATGGCAGGTATTGTCTTGCCGAGAATAAGCTCATTTGTACTTAAAGGCAATGTATGTGTTAAATATCCTGTAGACGAATACATACTTTTATAGAATCTGTAGCCTATAAATATATTCATCCCTATTGCTATAACCATCAGTATAAAGATATAAGCTAAAAATGAAATGCTCGCCATAAATATAGACCATATGCCTGTTTCCAAATCTTTACCGCCGAAAATCAAAATAGGCAGTACGCCAATCAAAAGTCCTATAAGAGTAACACAAAACAATGCTATAAAAACGACAAACAAAACGTGACTCATTTTCTTAAATTCGTACTTTATCATTTTGACTGACATCATACACCTCCCTAAAGTACTCATCTACAGAGCATCCCTTTTCATTTCTTATGGCAGCCGATGCCTCATGCAGTATTATTTCTCCATCCTTTATAAAAATTACATCATCAAGTATCTTTTCAACATCTGCAATAAGATGTGTTGATATAATTACCGTAGCTGTTTTGTTGTAATTTCCCACTATTGTATTTAATATATAGTCTCTGGCCACAGGGTCAACTCCCGCTATCGGCTCATCAAGTACATACAACTTGGCCCTTCTGCTCATCACAAGTATAAGCATAAGTTTTTCTCTGTTTCCCTTTGACAATGCCTTTATCTTAAATTTATAAGGTACCTGCAAATCTTCAAGCAATTTATATGCTATGCCTATATCAAAATCAGAATAAAAACCGGCAAACATCCTCATAGTATCTTCAATACTCATATTTATATCCAAAAAGTCTTTATCCGGCAAATATGATACATATGACTTGGTTACCTTACCGGGTTCATGTCCGCATATTGTTACTATTCCGCTGCTTGGCTTTGTAAGTCCTACCATAAGCTTTATCATAGTGGTCTTTCCGCTTCCGTTCGGACCAAGCAAGCCCACTATCTTTCCGCTCTCTATGTTAAGATTGATATTTTTGAGTGCCTGTTTTACACCGTAACTCTTATTTACACTTTTTAAATTCAACGAATCAAACATAAAATTACCGTCTCCCCAATATAATATCATTCCAAATATTTTTGAAGTCTTCCTCACTCATATCGGCTCTTTTTGCCGCTTCACTAACACTTATTAAGCCGTCTTTAACTAATGAAACCAGACTGCTTAACACACCTTTTGCTATACCTTCTTCTATACCCCTTGCTCTTCCTTCTTCTATACCCTTTTCCATTCCTTCTCTCATGGCCGCTTTCATAGACTCTCTGTCAACTTCTTCTCGCAGCGCTTCATATACTCCTCTTAATGCCTCTGTCATCTTTTCTCCCTTCGTTTCTCTGTTAAATCTAAGTTTCATCTCCGATGTTACAGGAAATTTTAAATTGTATACATCACTTTCTATAAAAACTCTCATCAGCTCAGCTATAAGACTTCCATCGTTTACCGGGCTGATATAAATTTCCTGTAAGCCGTTATCTAACTCAACCTCAGTCTTATCAATAATTCTTTTTATTACATATAGACTCTTATTAAGTCCAAATATATCAAAATTACAGACATAGACTATACAGATATTGGGAACTTTATCAAAACTGTCCCCCTTTTTCATCAGGCTTGTCGTCAACACACTGCTATAGTACCTGACTCTTCTTTGATGATCTGTATTATTTGCATTTTGTACCTCTACATTAACCTTCCTTCCATCCTCCAACTCACAGTATGCATCCAGTATAACCGATCTGCCTTCTATGCTTGTAACAGAGTGTTGTGAATGATTACTGACAACTCTCAGTTTCGGTTCCTGCAAAAACACTCTCAAAATCTCTTCACAAAACTCTATACTTTCCGCCATCTTTCTGAACACGGCATCTTCTATAGGATTCAATGTTCCTATAGCCTCCATAAACCTTTGCTTTGACTTTAATTCCATAGACCTCCCCCTAATTTAACAATATACAGAATAAAATATTACACAGATAAATTAAGAAATATAACTACTACCTACAAATATAATACAATTTTTAATCTGAAAAAAACAATAAATTTTATATTAATTAAAATAAAAAGCAGACTGATACCTTGTATAATCCGCTCTTTATTTGAAACTATAAAAGTCGACCTTTACGTTTCAGTTCCGCTCCGACAATACGACAGCTTAATAAATAATAAATTACTGTCAATACTGCATTTTTTAATATTGATGCCGTTGCATAGATATGGCAGTCCAGTTCACTCCATTGGATACCTTCCCGATCTTTTATAACGCCTACAATTACCTGTCTTACCAAATGTCCTGTAAAACTCTCAGCCAACAGCAAAATACAAATAACTATAAATAGTATCATCGCAACTGCACCACCTGCTTTTTTAAAAGATTTCCCTATAGAAACACACAACCACAGAAGCAGTGTAGTCGCAGAAATACTGACTATTTTAGCTATAATAACTTCAAATGCAAGTAACTCCGTTACCGCTTCACCATTATGAATTTCTGTAAAATAAAGCTCCGAATAATTTACTATATCACTGAAAGATATTCCATATCCATACCCGTATCTTATTGAATCAAATTCACCCATTATCAGTGCTGCAGCTACAAACATTTCAACTCTTACCGCTATTTGAAATATTGCCATAGGTATGAATTTACTTAAAATCAGTTTATTTGCAGATGATGTATCTGTAGAATACATACTTCTATAAAATACATCTCCCCCATATATATACATAGTTAATGTAAAAACAGGGTATATAAACTCACAAAATAAATTAACAATGCCGCTAATTATATACCACAATATTATTGCTGACGTACTCTTTATACCGGAGATTAAGAATATTAATCTTATAAACAAAAAAACTGTTACTGTCATTATAGCTATTATCGTCGATACAAGTTTCAGCGGTTTTTGTAATTGTTTAAATTCACACTTTATCATCTCTGTAAACATAATATTTTCCTTATGTCAATTAATCTCTGCTCTCCACCACCAGTATCTCACCGTCAAATATCACACTCATATAATCATCCACTATCTCATTACTGATAAAAAGGCTTGGATTTTCTATATTGTCAAGGTATTTGTTTTCTACAGGGTATGCAACTCCTGTAAGAGATTCTATAAAGACCTTTTCTTTCACGGCAAAAAAGCTTATATACTTGCCCCACACCATGCGCTTCTCCAAAATAAAAGGATTTGACTTTACATATATCCTGTTGCATCTGTCAACGACCGTTATATCCACTCCCAGCTTTTTGTACTTTCTGAGCATTAAAATATTTGCAAATGTGTGGTCAAACCTTCTGCCAAGTGCTCCAAAAATTACTATTTCAGTTATATTTCTTTTGTATGCCCAATCTATTGCAAGCTCAGTATCGGAGAAATCTTTAACCGGATTATGTCTTACTATTTCAATGCCCGAACCGTCATAGTACTCAAGTCTCTTTTCATCCGCCAATGTATCAAAATCTCCAACCATTACATTTGGCAACTTACCTATCTCTTCAAGCTTTTTGACAGCCGCATCAACACTTATAACGGTCGTATATTTATTTACTTATATATGACTCAAGCAGTGATAAATCAATATCACCGCCTGTAACAATTATTGCGTTCATTAAACTTTATGCCTTCCCATTGCATTTCTCAAATCAAGGATGTTCTTTAAAATATCTCCTTTAAATACGGAAGAACCTGCAACAAACTCATCCACACCGGCGTCTGAAAGTTCCTTTATATTGTCAACGCCGACACCGCCGTCCACCTGTATTATAAGATTCTTATTTTTTTCATCCCTAAGTTTGGACAACTCTCTTACCTTGTCAAGGCTGTAAGGAATAAACTTCTGTCCTCCAAACCCCGGATTTACACTCATTATAAGCACCATATCCACTTCACTGATGATATTTTTGTAAAAAAATGAAACCGGTGTTGCCGGATTTATGGCAATACCGCTTCTAAGTCCGAAGGACTTTATCTGTGCGATACATCTGTCTATATGCTTACAAGTCTCGAAGTGTATTGTAATGCCGTTTGCACCGCTCTTATAAAAATCCTCTATATACCTCTCGGGATTTTCCACCATCATATGTACATCAAAGAAAAAGTCTACAGACTTTCTTATTGAGCTTATAACAGGCATACCGAATGAAATACTAGGCACAAACATTCCGTCCATTACATCAAGGTGCAAAACCTCTATATCTCCTTTTTTAAGCAGTTCAAGCTGTGACGACAAATCAAAAAAATTTGCTGCAAGCAGTGACGGTGCAATATTCTTTTTCAATATTTTCTCCTTTCAGACAGTTCCTCATACATTTTTTTATAGCTCTGATATCTTATTTTGCTGATACTACCGGTTTCTAAAGCTTTTTTAACCGCACATTCAGGTTCATTGATGTGCACACAGCCTGCAAATCTGCACTTTCCCTCATACTTATCAAACTCATGGAAATGAAATCGGAGTTCTTCTTTATCAAAAGTAGGAGACTCAACACTTGTAAATCCCGGCGTGTCAAAAACAAATGTGTTAGCATCAATCATAAAAAGCTCGGAATGTCTGGTAGTATGTCTGCCTCTTTCTATCTTCCTGCTGACGGTATTGGTGTCCATATTTGCCTTAGGTGCAAGTATATTGGTTATAGACGACTTACCGACTCCCGACGCTCCCGCCAGTACACTTACTTCACCCTTTAGAACCTCTCTAAGCTCATCAAGTCCGCCTTCAGCTTTAGTTGATGCCATAATATTTTTAAATCCGGCATTTTCATAAATTTTTGCATATTCTATAGCCTTAGCTTCATTCAAATCGGTCTTATTCCAACATATATCCACTCTTATACCGGCATTTGACATATTTATCAAATACTTGTCCAGATAGTAGAATGCCGGCGATGGGGATTCCACCGCCAAAACAAGCACTACCTTATCAATATTTGCCACCGCCGGCCTTATCAGGGCATTTTTTCTTTTATGAATCTTTACAACATTTCCTTCAAGATCCTTGGTATCGGTAATCTCAAAATCCACATTGTCACCGACAAGCGGTTTCATACCTATATTTCTGAAAATACCCTTCGCCTTACAGGAGAAAATCTGTCCCTTTCTCTCGCACTCATCAAGTATTATACAGTAATAAAAACCTGCAATTCCCTTTATTATCTTTGCAAAATAAACTTTGCCTTCATCCAAATTACTCAACTCTAAAGAACTCCACCGTATATGATTTCAACACTTCTCCGCTATCCGCATTTACAATCTCAACCTGTCCCTGGTCCACTCCGTTTGTACCTACAATGGTTCTGAACCTTACAGGAAGTATGGTATCACCTGTTACGGTTCTTGCATCCATAAGTGTGGAGTATACATCGCTGCCGTTTACAGTCTGCTTAAGTCTTATCATAACATTTACACTGGTAAGTCCTGAGCTTGGTCCTATCACATCCTGCAATGAATAGTTTGTATCGATTGAACCTACATACCTGTAATTTGCCGCTGAACTAGCAGGTGCCACAGTTGCTTTGGTAGGCTGTGTCTGCTGCTCATTTGTACTCTGACTTGGCTGCTGCTCACTGCTTGCCTGAGTTGTTTCAGGCGCAACACCGTTACTTACCGCATAGTCTACGCTGCTTCCGCTGTCCACGCTTGAACCTGCCGTAGTCGACTGACCTATTATAATTCCCTTTGCTACGGTCGCACTGTGTTGTTCGGCCTTATTGCCAAGTATAAGACCGTTTGTCTCAAGCAATGTCTTAGCCTCGGACTCGCTCATACCTGTAATATTCGGAACCACCACCTTTGTCACCTTTTTGCCACTGCTGACTGTAAGGGTAACTCTTTCACCGTTCTTAGGTTTTGTAGGTGTATACGATATAACTGAGCCCTTCGGAACAGTATCTGAAGGTTCTTCTTTAGTATCTGTAGAGAATCCGTTTTCCTTTAACAAACTTTCCGCACTTTCCTTGGTCTTACCTACAAGGTTTAACTTGGATATATCAAAGGCGTCTGAACCCAGACTTATTACCACACTTACCTTTGAATACTTTGATACCACTTCATCGGCCTTAGGCTCCTGTGATATAACATTACCCTTTTCAACAGTATCCGAGTACTCACTTGACTTTACCTGCATCTGAAGATTGTTATCGGAAAGCTTCTTATCAGCCATCTTCTCTGACAGTCCCACTACATCAGGCATTTTTGTCTGTGTGGAGTCAAGCTTACTCTGTGAAGTGTCTGAACCCTTACCTCCGAATACTCCTGTAAATCTGCCCACAAAGAACACCAAAAGCACAACAATGATTACAGCTATTACAACACCTGCAACGGACATAATCTTGTCCATTTTTTCATCTTCCTCATCATAGTCGTCATCGTCGTCTTCCTCTTTGTCTCCTCTTTCGTACTCGTCATCACTCATATCGTCAATCGGCTCCACCTGACTGAGCATTGCGGTATCCTCAGCCTTAATTATTTTTGTGGAACCGCTTATCTCATACGGTGTATCAGGGTTTAAAAGCACATTTTCAAGGTCATCAAGAAGCTCCGTAATATTTTGATATCTGTTGGCAGGGTCCTTCTTTGTACACTTTAATATAATTCTTTCAAGATTAGGTGAAATCTTATTATTGTATACACTAGGGGGCGTCATAGCCTGCTCAAGATGTGCAAGTGCCACCGCTACGGTAGATTCGCCTGTAAAAGGAACTCTTCCTGTAAACATCTCATACATTGTGATACCCAAAGAGTATATATCACTTCTGGCATCACATCTTCCGCCTCTTGCCTGCTCAGGCGAAATATAATGTACCGAACCTATTGCATTTGCATTTACAGTCTGCTCGGATACGGCTCTTGCTATGCCGAAATCCGCAACCTTTACTTTGCTGTCATCTGTTATAAGTATATTCTGAGGCTTTATATCTCTATGCACTATATGCTGAGCATGAGCCGTCTTAAGCGCTCTTGCCACCTGTATGGCTATACTTACACCCTCCGTTATATCGAGCTTTCCCTTTATCCTTATATATTCTTTCAGGGTTATACCGTCTACAAGCTCCATTACTATAAAATGGTATCTACCCTCATCCACTACATCATAGATATTTACTATATTTTCACCCAAAAGACTTGCCGCCGCCTGTGCCTCTCTTTTGAACTTTTCAACAAAGTTTAAGTCGGCACAAAACTCATCCTTTAACACCTTTATAGCGACCATTCTTCCAAGTTTTAAGTCCTTGGCTCTGAATACATTTGACATACCGCCTGAGCCTATCTTCTCTATGATTTCATATCTTCCTTGCAAGACAACTGATTCAAGATTCATAATATTACCTCGCACTCACATCTATAAGCAAAATTGATATATTATCACTTCCGCCTGACAGATTTGCCTCCTCTACTAGTCTTTTTGCACTTGACTCTACACCGGCTCCTGAAGATATTATATTAAAAATCTTCTTATCATCAACCATGTTTGTAAGTCCGTCCGAACATAATAACACATACTCGTTTCCCAAAAGTTCCACCTCAAAGCTGTCAATAAGTACCTTGGCTTCCGCCCCTACAGCTCTGGTTATCTTACTTTTGTTCTCTTTGTACTCGTCACTCTCCCTTGTAATTTCGCCCTTTGATACAAGCATCTCTACAAGAGAGTGATCCTTTGTTATTTGAGCTATTCCGTTCTCATCCAGTATATAACATCTGGAATCGCCGACATTGAAAACATACAATGTATTATCTATTATACTTGCCGCAACTACCGTGGTTCCCATACCTGTAAGATTAGGATTTTTAATACCTTCAGCATACAAATTTTCATTTGCATACTCTATAGCTTCCCGGATAGCCACCACAGGCATTTTCATTGTATTTTCAATATATGTTATCATATATCCGATAAGAGACTTTGATGCATAATCTCCTGCCTTTTCTCCTCCCATGCCGTCAGCCACAATATATAAATTCGGCAGTACCCCTATCGGTACATCACTTACATATACTGTATCCTGATTTATAAGTCTGATCCTTCCTACATCGGTCAATGCAACCGAATACATATTTACACCTCCAAGCTTTCAGATCCACCGTTTGTCTCGATAAATCTTCTTCTCAACTGTCCACAGGCACCATCAATATCTCTGCCCATCTCTCTTCTGACTGTGGCATTGACACCTTTTTTCTCCAAAAACTCTCTGAAAGCCTTTATCTTAAGCTTATCCGACTGCTTAAAATCCCTCTCTTTTATCGGATTTACAGGTATCAGATTGATGTGTATGTTTCTTCCGTTTACAAGTTTTACAAGTTTTTTTGCCTCCTCTATGTTGTCATTCACTCCGGCCACCAAAGAGTACTCATATGATACCCTTCTGCCTGTCTTTTTAAAGTAGTAATCACAGGCGGAAATAACATCTTTTAATGCGTACTTGTTGGCTACAGGCATTATAGTTCTTCTTATCTCATCATTCGGTGCATGCAGTGAAAGTGCCAATGTGATATTAAGTCCCTCATCTGCAAGCTGTCTTATCTTAGGCACAATACCGCAGGTGGACACCGTAATATTTCGTTGGCTGATATTTAACCCCATATCACTGCTTATAATTCTGACAAATTTCACTATATTTTCATAGTTGTCCATAGGCTCTCCCGAACCCATCACCACTATATTCGATACTCTCTCTCCCAAAAGTCTTTGAATGCTGTACACCTGATCAAGCATCTCGCCTACAGTAAGATTTCTTACAAGTCCGTCCAGTGTGGAAGCACAAAACTTACATCCCATTCTGCATCCCACCTGTGATGAAATACAGACAGAGTTGCCGTGTTCATACTTCATTCTCACACTCTCTATAATATTTCCGTCAGACAGTGCAAACAAATACTTTCTCGTATCGTCTATCTTTGATTTAAAGACCTCCACAGGCTTAAGCTCTGTAAGTTTTGCCTGTGAATTCAGCATTTCTCTGAATGCCTTTGAAAGATTCGTACACTCGTCAAAGGACTCTATAAGTGACTTATGCATCCATTCAAACAACTGCTTTGCTCTGAATGCCGGTTCACCCATATCCTTTACAAAGGTCTTTAACTCATCCAAATCCATTGACTTTATATCAGTCATTATCTCTCCTAAATACTGCAATGAAAAAACCGTCGCAGTCATCTCTTCCGGGTATCAACTTAAGATACCCTCTCTTTAATTCCTCCGTATCAAAATGTTCAAGCAAATAGCCTGTCAGTCTTTTTGTCAAATCCACAGGCTTAAAATCACTGTGATTTTTCAAAAAATTTGACACGTTATCTTCGTTTTCAGCCCTGTTTAATGTACAGGTTGAAAATATAAGTTCTCCGCCCTTTTTTACATACTTTGATACATTATCAAGCATTTCTTTTTGTAAGTCTGACAGAGATTTAATACCTTCAAAATCAAGTCTGTATTTTATATCAGGCTTCTTTCCTATAATACCTATACCGCTGCATGGAAGGTCCGCCAATACCAAGTCACTTTCTGCAAATCTCTCATCAAATACTCTTGCATCCGCCACTAAAGGATTTATATTTTTAAAGCCTTGTACTTTTACATTCTCTATTATCAGATTGACCTTGTTTTCACTGACATCACAGGAATAAATCACAGAATCACTTTTTAATTTATCAGCCAGCAAAAAGCTCTTTCCTCCCGGAGCCGCACATACATCTACAGCCTTTTTTATATTCTCAGGTACTATAAGCTTTGACATCATTGAGGATGAAACATCTGTAATATAACACTTCCCCGATTTTATTGCTGAGATTTCATCCACTTTATCAAATCCGCTTATATATAAAACCGAATCGTTAAGTTTTGAATTTTTCAACCTTGATATTGCTCTCTTTCAGTTCCTTAATCACATCAGTAATATCCGACTTTGATGTATTCACTCTTACTGATAAAGGTCTGTTTGAGAGAAAGTACTCAATGTTTTTATCAAAAATACTCGCCTGTATTTTCTTTTTATTATATCAAGTAAAAAATTCGGGTACTGAATACTTAATACAGTTATCATCAAAGCTTATAGATTCTTTTTCAGCGCTTATCTTTCTTAATATACCGTTTACAAAGCCTGTAAGTGCATTAAGTCTTCTTTGCTTTACAAGGTTTACGGCTTCATTTATTACGGCTCTGTCAGGTACTCTGTCCATATAAAGCATTTGATAAATTGCCATTCTCAGTATTTCTCTGATTACAGGCTTAACACGCTTACCGTTATTATATTTTTTTATAATATAATCAAGTTGCAATCTGTACTCCACAACTCCGTGGACCACCCTTGAAAAGAAGCCTCTGTCCGCCTTTGACAGATATGAATACTTTTCAAGTGCCATATCTATGACCTTGTGGCTGTACTCGCCTTCAACATCTATAAGCATCAGAGCTTCCAAAATAAGAGCCCTTATATTTGTTTTTTCCATTGTCAGTCTCTTCTTCCTCTACCGTTAAATAATAGCAAAAGTCTCAGTAACTGCAATACTCCCGAAGCTGCCGCCGCCACATATGTCATAGCTGCCGCAAAAAGCACCTTTCTTGCACTCTTATCTTCATCTGACGGCAATATATTGTTGCTTTGCAGCTCTATCAATGCTCTTCTTGAGGCGTCAAACTCTACAGGCAATGTTATTATCTGGAATATTACCGCAAGCAAAAACAGTCCTATTCCAAGCTGTATAAGTATATTTGACATATTTCCGTAACCAAGCAATATACCTATAAATATCATAGGCCAGGACAGTCTACTTCCCCAGCTTGCTATAGGTACAAATGCACTTCTTAAGTTTAGCGGAACATAGCCTACATTGTCCTGTATGGCATGACCGCATTCATGTGCCGCCACCGCTATTGCCGCTACTGATGTTGAATTATAGATAACCTCACTGAGACTGACAGTCTTATCTCTCGGGTCATAGTGGTCTGTAAGCCTGCCTGATACAGGTCTTACTCCCACATCATAGATTCCGTTTGCTCTAAGTATTCTCTCAGCCACTTCTCTTCCTGTAAGATTTGACTCCGATCTCACTCTCTCATACTTTGCAAATGTTGCCTTCATTCTCCATGAAGCAAGCAATGTGATTACCATTCCTATTATTACAAATATGTATGTTATATCAAAGCCGTAACCGTAGTACATAAGCCCCTCCTTATTTTCCTAATACATATCCCTGCTTTATCTCTCTGCCAAGCAAAAAGTCCTTTGCCGACATTCTTTTCTTACCTTCAAGTTGCAAAGACAGCACCTTTAAGACGCTGTTATTACATATTATAAAAATGTCTTTATTAATGCTATATATTTTGCCGTAATTTTCGCTTAAATTTATATTTGGTAATTCCGATATATTTTCACAACCTATTGCTTCCCAAATCTTTAATACCTTACCCTCATACTTTGTATATGCACTCGGCCAAGGGTTCATTCCCCTTATAAGTCTTTCAATCTCCGTGGCGGATTTATTAAAGTCTATCTCGCCCATCTGCTTTGAAATCATCTTTGCATACTCCGTAGTCGCCTCTCCCTGAGGTGTAGGAGTAATACTGTCAAAATTTGCTATAGTATCCGCTATAGCCTCACCTCCAAGTATTGCAAGCTTGTCAAAAAGCGATCCTCCGGTTTCATCATCTGCGATAGGAAGTTCATACTGCTTTAAGATATCTCCGGTATCAAGGCCTTCATCCATAAGCATTGTGGTAATGCCGGTCTTTTTCTTACCGTCTATAATCGACCACTGTATCGGTGCCGCACCTCTGTACTCAGGCAAAAGTGATGCATGAATGTTGATACAACCTAGCCTTGGAATATCAAGTATTTCCTTAGGTAAGATCTTTCCGTACGCCACCACAACGAAAAAATCGGCATTTTCAGACTTAAGTCTTTCAATCAGTGCTTCATCTTTCATCTTTGAAGGGGTAAGAACCGGAATATTTAGCTCCTGCGCCAGCTCCTTTACAGGTGTCGGGCTAAGTTCTCCTCTGTTTCTTTTCTTATCCTCTCTTGTAAGTACCAGGCTGACATCATGTCCCGCTTTTACCAGGCTTTTAAGAGGCTGTAGCGAAAAATCCGGAGTTCCCATAAAAACTATTTTCATTCTTCATCTTCCTCTTCTTCATACATTTTTTCAAGTTCCTCATTGTCTATCAGTTCACCCTCTACGAGGTCGACATACAGCTCTCCGTCAAGATGTGCACACTCATGGCAGATGGCTCTTGCAAGCAATCCCTCTCCCTCTATAGTGTACTCATTCATATCAAGATCAAATGCTTTTGCAACCACATGATTAGGTCTTTTTACTATACCGCTCTTTCCCGGAACACTGAGGCAACCCTCATATCCTACCTGCTCTCCGTCCTGCTCAAGAATAACAGGATTTATAAGAACATCTTGCATTTTCAGGTTCAGTCTCTATTACCACTATTCTCTTTAAAACACCTACCTGAGGAGCCGCAAGTCCTACACCGTTAGCCTCTCTCATTGTGTCAATCATATCTTCCACCAAAACTCTTGTTCTGTCGTTTACTTCTTTTACTTCTTTACACTTCTTGTTTAAAACACTGTCTCCCATTACTCGTATTGCTCTTATTGCCATATCTATCTCCTTAATTAAAGTCATATACCGCTCCTACATTTCTGTAAGAGACAAGACTTTCTTCTATTTTTTTTTGTATATCTAAAAGTATATCATAATTAGCATTTTTTATGTATACCAGTTTTCTGTAATAGTCCTTTACCTTCACAACACTTGGATCTGTAGGGCCTATTATTACAGATTTTTTGAAAATATTGTCTGATTTTAATGTATTAACTATAGCAGTTGCACATTTATTCAGTTCTTCCTCTCTGATACTGCTGAACATCACTGTAAGCATATGACAGACCGGAGGGTATCCTCCAAGTTTCCTGTAGGCAATCTCATTTTCAAAATATTTTTTATAGTCCTGTGCCGCCGCCGCCACTATAGCATAATTTTCAGGCTTATATGTCTGTATTACGGCTTCACCGCTCTTTGCTCTGCCCGCCCTGCCTGCAGCCTGTGTAAGCAGCTCAAAAGTCCTTTGTGCACTGTTATAATTACTCACATACAGTGAGGTGTCTGCCGCCATTATGCCCACAAGTGTTACATTGTCAAAATCATGTCCTTTAACAATCATCTGTGTGCCTATCAAAATATCCGCATCACCCCTTGCAAAGTCTCTTATCATATCATTTTGCACTGTTCTTCTTTGAAACACTGTCGGTATCCATTCGTAAAAACCTTGGCACTTGAAATACTTCCCTTGTCATAGCTTCAAAGCTTCTGTGTGCCTGTGCCGAAGTTTTGCAATATACTTTGAGCCGCAACTTGGGCAAACCTTCGGCAAATCAATACTGTAGCCACAGTAGTGACATACAAGTTTATTGTTGTTGTGCAAAGTCATAGTCACATCACAGTGCTTACATTTTATGGCTTCTCCACATGATCGGCAGGATACAAAGCTTGAATATCCTCTTCTGTTCATAAAAAGCATTACCTGCTCATGTTTTCTTAATCTGTCCTCTATCAAAGTTTTTAACTTGTTGCTGAAAATGCTCCTGTTGCCCATTTTAAGCTCATCTCTCATATCTACTATACTTACTTTAGGCAGTGAAGTATTTTTTGCCCTTTCTTTCAGCTCCAAAAGTTTTATCTCTCCTGCCACAGCCCTGTTATAAGTCTCAGGAGTCGGGGTCGCAGATGCCAAAAGCAGTGAAGCCCCTGCTATATTTGCAAGTTTACCTGCCACATCTCTTACATTAAAAGTAGGCACATTCTCATTTTTATAGGCGGAATCATGCTCTTCATCTATTACTATAAGCCCCAATCTTTTTACAGGGGCAAATATTGCGGACCTCGGACCTATTATCACATCGGCATCACCGTTTTTTATTCTGTCAAACTGATAGAATCTCTCATTTTTTGAAAGCTTTGAATTGATTATAGCCACCCTGTCTTTAAAATGCTCAGCCATTCTAAGCACGGTCTGATAAGTCAATGAAATCTCAGGTATAAGTACTATAGCCTGAAAGCCCTTACTTATCACATATTTAATCATATTTATAAATACAAGAGTCTTACCGCTGCCTGTAATACCGTGCAGCAGGTAGGTATTTTTGTTTCCGGCGTCAAAGTCTTTTTTGAAAATATCTACCGCAAGCTTTTGCTCCTCATTTAAAAATATATTCATTTTGTCGCCTGTATCTCATTAAAATCTTCCCTCCCAAGGACTTAAGTATGGGCAAAAGCGGATTTGATTTCTTGTGTTTAATTCCTACCGTAATATATCCCTCTTCCGCCATCCTCTTTATTGTGGCGGAATTTACCTTAAGTTCTTTATTTACATAGCTTTGCGGCAGGCTTGATACTTTCTTAAGCTCTTTTTAAAAGTCTTACCCACGCAACTTTTCGCTTCTTTGTAAGTTCTTCAAGATATCCTCACAAATATCTTGATTTAAAAAATTTCATTGCTTGTCTTTTCTTCACATTTTGACTTTACAGGCATCACAGTGGAAATAGCTTTGTCAAAAGTCACACCATATCTGTGCTTTATCCATATAGCCAGACGCAGCTGGTTTTCATCTGTGCCAAGCTCTCCATTTTCTATATCCTTAATATATTTTAACTTGGATATATCTACATCACTTTCTTCTTTTATATCTATTATATAACCTTTTTTTGGTCAATTTTTCCAAATTCAATCAAAACAGGACAGCCGAGTAACCTTATCCCTCAAATTCATGGGGATAAGGTATGTAAACAGTCTGTCCACATTTATATTGCTACAATTATATCAGCGAATAAATTTTTTTCATAATTTTTTTATTTTTGTCTACTACATCAAAAAGTCTCATACTGTTGGAACCCTTTAAAAGGCATACATCGCCTTCCTGTAAATATTCAAAGCAGATAACTTTCCAGTTCTTCATTATTATCAAAACTTTTTGTTGAATGTATTTAAACAGCCTGTAATCTCTTTTTGCCAAATCTCCCACGCTAAACACTGCATCAAGCTTAAGATTTTTTTACTATAAACTCTCCAATCTCTTTATGAAGTTTGATTTCATCAACTCCAAGCTCTTTCATATCCGCCAAAACCGCCACTTTTCTTTTCGCATCAAAATCCCTTAATATAGAAAGCGACGCCTTCATAGAGTCGGGAGAAGCGTTATAGGTGTCATCTATCACGGTAAGATTCTTAAGCTTTAAAAGTTCCTGTCTGTGTGCAAAAGCCTCTAAAAGATGCCAGATGTCTGCTTGCAGACTCAAGGTCAGATATAGTGATCTGCTACAGCCAGTGCCGCAAGCGCATTTGATATCTGATGTTCTCCGAATACATTCAAAGCCACCTTTACACTTTTACCGCATATATGCGCCACAAATTCAGGAAGAGCATTGTGAAATACAATATCGCTTGCATAATAATCACAATCCTTATTTCCCTTGGCACTGAAAAATTTATATATTATGCCCTCTTTTTTTGGAGGATTACAAAGCATATCATTGTCGGCGTTTAAAAACATCACACTGCCTGCCTTCATGCCGTCAGTTATATGGAACTTTTCAGACCTTATATTCTCTCTTTTATGAAGGTTTTCAATATGTGCGGTGCCTATATTTGTGACTACGGCACAGTCACATTTGACTATCTTTGCGATACGCTCCATCTCACCGAACATACTCATTCCAAGTTCTATAACACCTATCTCTTCGTCATTTATTCTGCTGATTGTAACAGGTACGCCAAGCTGTGAGTTGAAATTGTTCGGAGTCTTAAATACCTTAAGATCCGAAAGTGCAAGTGCCACCATCTCTCTTGTGGTTGTCTTTCCGACACTTCCTGTTATTCCTACGAGCGGCAGTGAGAGTTTGCTTCTAAGATATGTGCCAAGATCCTGCAGAGCCTTTGTAGTATTCTCTACAAGTACTACATTAAAGTCGGGTTTTAAGAAAATGTCTTTTCTTGAACTTACAGCCGCTCTGCATCCGGCAGCATATACCGATTCTAAAAATTTATGTGCATCGTTTTTTTCACCCACTACCGACACAAAGAGACTGTTTTTATCCACTTCTCTTGAGTCGATTACAATATTTGAAAATACGGCATCTTCACTTCCCGAAATAAGAACTCCGCCTGTCGCAGCTATAAGCTCTCTTACACTAGTTTCTTTCATTCATCTTCTCCAAGCATTCTTCTACAACTTCCCTGTCCAGGAAATGATGTCTCACCCCGTTTATCTCCTGATAGTCCTCATGTCCCTTACCTATTATAGCAATAATATCTCCCGGCTTTGAGTTTTCTATAGCGTAGAATATCGCTTCTTTTCTGTCCGGAATAGTGATATACTTTCCGCCTGTTGCAGATAATTTCTCAACAATATCCGCGATAATGTCCTCCGTCTTTTCATATCTTGAGTTATCTGCGGTAACTACGGAAAGTCCGCCATCTTTCCGCAGATTTCGCCCATTGAATATCTTCTGTCCTTAGACCTGTTTCCTCCTGAACCGAAGACTACTACAAGTCTCTTCGGCTTATACTGACGGAGTGTATTTATCAGGCTTTCAGTACTTATTGCATTATGTGCGTAGTCAATAATTATCTTTATATCGTGTGACGAATATGCCACTTCCATTCTGCCGTTCACCTTTATATCTTTTAATGCGGTCTGTAATACCTGCGGCTCTACTTTACAGATAATTGCGGCACTCAGTGCGGATAATGCATTGTATACATTAAATTCTCCGGGAATTCCTACAAGTATATCGCCGACACTTTCTATACCGTATTTATCTTTTACTGTATCGGAACAACTTATACAAAAGCTTGTACCCAAAAAGTCCTTATCAGAAATATAATTGATATGATTTATAACAAAATCTCCGGTCTTTCCGAACTTATACTTCTCATTTGATGTTGACTGCTTTAACACATAGTCGGAGTGTTCGTCATCGGCATTTACAATTGTCTTTTCACACTGCTTAAAGAAAAGCGATTTATACATAAGATACTCTTCAAAGTCCTTATGCTCATCAGGTCCTATATGGTCAGGAGAAATATTTGTAAATATACCTATATGGAAGTTTATTCCCTCTATTCTCTTTAACATTACAGCCTGTGAAGATACCTCCATCACCACATATTCACAGCCTGCATCCAAACATTCTTTAAATGTCTTTTGTAATTCATATGACTCAGGTGTTGTATTCAGTGTGCTTCTGTGCATATCACCTATAGTTATACCGTTTGTACCTATAAGCCCAACCTTGGCATTTTGCTCCAGGAGTTTTTTCAACATATGAGATGATGTGGTCTTACCCTTTGTTCCCGTGATACCTATTATCTTCATCTTTTTTGAAGGGTGATCAAAGTATGCGGCTGAGAGTCTTGCAAGTGCTGCTCTTGTATTGTCCACCTTTATAACACAGATATCATCTCTTTTTATATCCTTTTCCACTACCACAGCCTTGGCACCCAGTTTTACAATCTCATCTATTGCATCATGCGTATCAAAGTTTCTTCCCTTGATACATACAAACAAGCAATCCTTAACTACCTTTTTTGTGTTGAATACCAAATCTGAAAAATTATCATCAAGTTCTCCCGATATTATATCAATATCAAGACCTTCCGTATTTTCTATAAGTTTCATTTTTTCTCCCAAGTCCTTTAGAAAAGTCCTACTATATTTCCGTTTTCATCCACATCCACAGCCTCGGCAGCAGGTACCTTAGGAAGTCCCGGCATTGTCATAATGCTGCCTGTGATTGCAACCACAAAACCAGCTCCGGCATTTACATAGGCTTCTCTTACATTTATATCGAAGTTTTCAGGTCTTCCAAGCTTCTTCGGGTCATCTGAAAGTGAATACTGATTCTTTGCCACACATACAGGCAGATTGCCGTATCCGAGTGCCTTCGCCCTTTCAATCGCCTTCTTTGCTGCAGGAGAATATGTCACATTCTTTGCGCCGTATATCTTTGTCGCGATAGTGTAGAGCTTATCTTCAATGCTCATATCGTCAGGATAGAGCGGTGTAAAGTGACTCTCTTTGTTTTCAAGCGTATAAAGAATCTTCTTTGCAAGTTCGACTCCGCCCTTGCCGCCTTCTTCCCATACCTTTGATATTGCAAACTCACAGTTTCTGCTTTCACAAAACTCTTTTATAAAGTTAACTTCAGCTTCGCTGTCGGTTACAAAGTGATTTAATGTAACCACCACAGGTACGCCGAAAAGTTTGATGTTTTCGATATGCTTTTCAAGGTTTGCAATTCCTTTTTTAAGTGCTTCAAGATTTTCTTTTGAAAGCTCTTCCTTTGCAACTCCTCCGTTGTACTTTAAAGCTCTTACTGTAGCTACAAGCACTACACAATCAGGCGCAATACCGGCCTTTCTGCACTTTATATCAAAGAATTTCTCAGCTCCGAGGTCCGCACCGAATCCCGCCTCTGTAAGTGCGATATCCGCCATACCCATAGCGACCTTGGTTGCTCTGACAGAGTTGCATCCGTGTGCGATATTTGCAAAAGGTCCTCCGTGTACCAAAGCAAGTGAATGCTCAAGCGTCTGCACGATATTAGGCTTTATAGCGTCCTTTAAAGTGCGGCCATAGCACCCACAGCCTTTAAATCTTTAGCAAATACAGGCTCACCCTTAAAATTGTAGGCCACAATAATATTTGAAAGTCTTTCCTTCAAATCATTCATATCGTCAGCCAGACAAAGTATCGCCATTATCTCCGAAGCCACCGATATTACAAAGTGGTCTTCTCTTACCACGCCGTCAGCCTTGCCTCCGATACCTACAACTATGTTTCTGAGCACTCTGTCATTCATATCTATACATCTTTTGTGGATAATCGCATTTGTATCTATTCCGAGTGCATTACCCTGTTGTATATGATTGTCAAGCATTGCCGCCAAAAGGTTGTTTGCGGATGTTATAGCATGAAAATCTCCTGTAAAATGGAGATTCAGCTCATCCATAGGTACTACCTGAGAAAGTCCGCCACCTGCAGCTCCTCCCTTTATACCGAAACAAGGTCCCAGCGAAGGCTCTCTAAGTGCTATCACAGCCTTTTTGCCCAGCTGTTTAAAGCTTTGTCCAAGTCCTACAAGTGTAGTGGTCTTACCCTCTCCTGCAGGTGTCGGATTGATAGCTGTAACAAGTACAAGCTTGCCTTTTTTGTTTTCTTTGCGGGATTTCAAAAACTCCTCACCAAGTTTTGCCTTATATTTGCCGTACATTTCAAGGTCGTCAAAGCCTATGCCGTACTCACTTGCCACATCTGCAATATTTTTCATCTCAACGCTTCTTGCAATTTCGATATCACTACGCATACATCCTCCTTAGGACAAATCTATAACACATCCAGGAATTCGTCCATATTCATTAGTATTTCTCTTCTCTTTGTTCCTGCTTCATCACCTACCACACCTGCACTTGCAAGCTGATCCATAATCCTTGCGGCTCTGTTAAAGCCAATCTTAAAATTCCTTTGAAGATTGCCTATTGAAGCTCTGTCTTTTTCTATAATATATCTGCCTGCCGCCTCAAAAAGCTCATCTCTTTCAGATACCTCTCCTGACGTTCCGGCAGTCTTTTCACTCTCTTCTATATGCTTTATGGTATCTTCGTCATACCTTGCCCGCATACCTTGATTTTTTAAAAAGTCCACTACGGCGGACACTTCCTCATCCGATACAAAGGCACCCTGCACTCTTATAGGATTCGGAGATCCGTACGGAGCAAACAGCATATCACCCTTTCCTAGAAGCTTTTCGGCACCGTTACTGTCAAGAATGGTTCTTGAGTCCGTACCTGATGATACCGCGAAAGCGATTCTTGAAGGAATATTTGCCTTTATTATACCCGTTATGACATTGACACTCGGTCTTTGTGTAGCGATAACCAGATGTATACCGCAGGCTCTTGCAAGCTGAGCAAGCCTTACTATAGCATCCTCAACCTCCGCATTTGCCACCATCATAAGGTCTGCCAACTCGTCAATAATTATAACAATCTTAGGCAACTTCTCAGGAAGTCCTTCAATATTTCCTCTTCTTCTTGCCTCATCTATTCTCTTATTGTATGCGGTCAAATCTCTGACACCTGTAGCCGCAAACTTTTTATATCTCTCACCCATCTCTGCAACAGCCCAGTTCAGTGCCGATGCGGCCTTTTTTGGCTCCGTCACTACAGGAATAAGCAGATGCGGGATACCGTTATAGACTGAAAGTTCCACCACCTTCGGATCCACCATAATAAGCTTCACTTCATCAGGTGAATACTTATATATGATGCTCATGATCAATGTGTTGATACATACGGACTTACCTGAACCTGTAGCACCTGCAATAAGTACATGAGGCATCTTTGCAATATCCGCAACAATAACCTTACCCGAAATATCCTTGCCTACCGCAAAACCTATGCTCTCTCCACCGTTTCTGAAGGCTCTGCTCTCAAACAGATCGCGCAAAAATACCGTCTGCTTTTGCTTGTTCGGAACTTCTATACCGATGGCCGATTTTCCAGGAATAGGTGCTTCTATTCTTATATCACTGGCTGCAAGTGCAAGTTTTATATCGTTTGCAAGCGACAATACCTTTGAGACCTTGACACCCTGCTCAGGCTTAAGCTCATAGAGTGTAACAGACGGCCCGATACTTATATCTTCCACAGTCACATTTACATCAAAGCTTGCCAAAGTCTCCTGTAATGTGATGGCGGTCTGTCTGTACTCACTGTCTGAAAGTACCTGATTGTTATTATTGCTCTTCTTTAAAAGATATGTGCCCGGATATGCGTAAGGTCTTATGGCGGCCTTTTTCTTTTCAATCTCAGACCTTATCTTGCCCTGCGGCGTGGCCGCCCTTTGCTCTTCCATCTTCTTTTGAAGTGCGGATGTGTCTGAAACTATCACCTTACCTGCAGCTGTAACTAAAGTTCTCTCACCGTCACTGCTTACCAATGCATTGTTCTTTTCCGTATCCGAATCAACATACTTTTCATTATCTGTATAATTATTGTATACTGTTTCGTTATGATTTTCGTTATAAGGCTTTTTATAACTGTCGTCTTTTTGATACGGTGCATCATAAGTAGAAGTGTTTTGAGGGAGTATAGCCCTCATCATCACCGTATTCTTTTCTGAATTCTATATCATTGTTTATGTTTGCCACACCTACAGGAGTATCGTCATTTATATAGCTGAAATCCTCATGTGCATCATCCTCGGTGATACTTATAGTGGAAACCGGCTGTGAATAGATATCTATCTCATCTTTTCTGGCAAGTATCTCATTGGCTCTTCTTAGAGTTTCCTCATCTATATCATTTTCAAACCTTGAATCGTCATTGCCTCTGTTTATATTGCCGTAGAAGGTATCGGCCCTCTTATTCATTATTATAGAATCATTGGCGGACTCCTCAGCTCTTTCATTTGAAAAGTTATAGTTTGTATCTATTACTCCTTCGTCGGCATCTGTTTTCTCAAAGTCTACATTGTTCTTACTGTCAAAAAGTCCGCCTATAGCTTCATTCTTTTTTGCACCTGCATTTGAAGAAGGCAAATCCACTCTGTGCCTAAACTTTCTCTTTGAAAAGTCTATCGCACCGAGGTCTATATTCCCTCTGTTCGGTCTTTTATTGTAATCAAGAAGTTCTTCTATATAACCGTCTTTTTTATTGTCAATATCAAGCTCTTCAAAGTTATCCTCATCGTAATCTTCATAATCGTCTTCATACTCGGCTTCTTTTCTTTGCTTCCTTTGCTCCATCACTCTTGCCATATCACTTTTTGCCTTTGATATGGTCATCTGTCCGCCTGTCTTTACCATGGACACGAATGACTTACCTGTAAGTATGACAACGGATACTATAAACATTGCCAAAAAGAATATAATTGCACCGATCTTACCAAGTACTAACGATATGATAAGGCCGAGACTTCCTCCTATAAAGCCGCCATACCAGCCTTCAGTATAAAATTTCAAAAATCCGACTGCCTTCAGGCTCGGAATACCTATCAGTGATATAAGGGTATCCACCGCCAAAACAGCCAATACCACTCCGATAAACTTTGTTTTTGCTACACTTGAACCTACATTGGACAGAAGGAATGCACCGCCTATAAAGACAAACATAGGCACCGCATAGCCAAGTATGCCGAACAGTCCCATCTGTAATGATCTGAAAAACTTTCCCACTACTCCCATAAGTCCGAAATGGCTCAAAAAAAGCACCAAGGACACGACAAAAAGGGCAATCATCAGAATTTCGGAATTCAAAAATTCCAGTTGCTCATTGTTCTCCGTCTTTTTGCTCACTCTATTTGTACTACTACTCTTTTTTGTTTTTTTGGTTGTTTGTTTTCGACTTGCCACATCAATTCTCCACTTCCATAAAGTCTACCCTAGAGTATACCTAATATGGATATTATTTGCAATAAGCTTAAAATATTCAGACATATCATTTACTCTTCAATAACAATACCTATATCCATATTTACAAGCTTTCCTATATGCTTTTTGCCCTCCTCGCTTACAAGCCCCTTTTTTAGGAATCCTATACTTACCGTAAGGTCGGAATTTACACAAATATTTGACTCTCCCGTATCTCCGTTCATACCTGAATTGATATCCGCACTGACTACAAAAGCTTTTGAGTCGTTTAAAGCTTTTATAAGTGAATACACAGGTTCTCTCACCTCACCTCTAAAGCCTGTTCCGTATATGCAGTCAAGAATATAGTCATATGAATCAAACTTTCCTCGCAAAGTATTATAATCCGTATTCTCATCCAATACGGTGTACTTAATATCTTTTTGAAGGCATCTGTTAAAATAATATTTTCCGTCCTCTGAGAATTTATCCTTGATAAGCAAAATCTCGACTTCAATTCCTTCAATATTCAATAAGTCGGCCACAACATATCCGTCACCTGCATTGTTACCGCTGCCTGCCAATATAAGAACCCTGTCTCCTATATTCCAATCACCTACATAAAATATAGCCTCTCCGGCTCTGTACATAAGTTCCTTACTTTCAACAAAGTTTTTTATGGTGTAGGCGTCCGCATCCCTCATCTCCTTTACAGAAAGCACTCTCTTATCCTTATCAAAGGAATCAAAAAACTTCTTTACAAGTGATTTGTAGTCGTTCTCCTTTATTTCCATGCCCTTGCACCCATAAGCTCAAACTCAACTCCCATCTCTACAACTCTTGTATCCAGAGTCTCAAATCCGTTCTTCTCATAGAATGCAAGTCTTTTCTTTCTCTGTTTTATATTGTCACTTTCCTCTTCTATAGGTTCAATAGCAAGCGAAAGCTTAGGATGCATCTTCTTATATTCACGTATTATCTTGCTTCCGTATCCGCTCTGTCTGAGTCTGCCGTCTATAGCAAAATAAAAGATATATGAAAGCTTTTCTCCCACCAAGGTATGTATAAATCCAAGCCAGGTATCGTCATCGTAAATTGATAAGAATTCAACACCTCTGTCATTTCCTACCGATACCATAATATAAAAAGGTATTCTCTCATCAAAAGGAAAGGCATCCATATATAACTGTTTTATATCTTCCAAGTTCTTCGTATTTTCGTCTATCTTCTCAAATCTTATCATAATACTCCAATCTGTAATACCGCACAATAATATACCAAGCCGATATTTTATACCATATCAAAATGCCGATTCGGTCATCTTAAAAACTTATCTCTTATTTTTAATTTATTCTTTCGAAAGTTTTTCCGTTTTTTTTAGATACAAAGCATAATTTCATTTGACTTTTTTGATGAATAGGTATAAAATCGGTTTTTGTTAAAGGACATAGGAAAGTGTCTATTAAGGGAGGTATTAAAAATGTTAAAATTTAAATTATTTGCTGTTGCTGCTGTAGCTATGCTTGCTTTCACTGCTTGTGGTTCAAGCGCACCTAAGGCTGATGCTTCAAGTGCTGTTGAGTCTGCTGCTAAGGATGCTTCAAGTGCTGTTGAGTCTGCAGGTAAGGAAGTTTCAAGTGCTGCAGAGTCTGCTGCTAAGGATGCTTCAAGTGTTGCAGAGTCTGCAAAGGACAACGCTGCAAGCGAGGCTTCAAGTGAGTCAGGTGCTGAGACAACAGCTGTAGAGTCTACAACTGCTAAATAATTATACAAACACCTTTAGGTCAGCCTTGTGGCTGACCTTTTTTATTTCATGGATTTTAATGTCGCTTTTGATACCGCTTCTATCACACCGGCCCTGAAACCGTAATCTTCCAATGCCTTTACGCCCTCTATAGTAGTGCCTGCAGGTGAACAGACCATATCCTTTAAAACTGCAGGATGAATATTTGTTTCAAGAATTTGTGCAGCACTTCCAAGTACAGTCTTTGCGGCCATCTTTAATGCCACATCCCTCTTTAATCCGTGAAGTACACCCGCATCCGCCAACGCCTCTATAAACATAGCGACATATGCAGGTCCGCCGCCTGAAAGTCCTGTAACTACAGGGAAAAGTCTCTCCTCAACCCATTCAACCGTACCTATCTTAAAAAAAGCGTCCTCAAAAATCTTTTTTTCTTCATCTGTAGCGTCTGAATCACTGTCAAGTGCAAACACACCCTCACCTACAAGTGCAGGAGTATTCGGCATAATCCTAAGAATTCTTTGTTCACCTATATATGACCTTATAACTTCACTTTCAAGTCCTGCGACTATAGATACCACAAGCTTACCTTCAAGGTACTTTGAAATTTTTTCAAAGAGTGCTTTTGCATGTATCGGCTTTACCGCCACAAGTACGGCATCACAGGATTTGACCAATTCCACCTCATCACTGTATACAAAAAATCCTTCTTCCTTTGCTTTTTCTCTTGATTTTGAATATGTATCAAAAATACCTATATCCTTAATATCCATTGCATTCTTGCTTACAAAGCCCTTTGCAATGGCTGAACCCATATTTCCGAAACCTATTACTCCTAATTTCATAAATACTCCTATTCTAAAGTCTTATCCTTAAACTTTGCCACTTCTTCCAAATATTTCTTGCCAAGCTCGCTGATAGAGATATCCTTTCTTATAATATACCCTATAGTCATCTTTCATTTGAATCAAGCTTTATAGCCTTATACTTTTCACCGTTCAACTCCTCACAGATTATACCTGAGCAAAGAGTATACCCGTTAAGTCCCACCATAAGATTCAACAATGTCGCTCTGTCATTTGCCTTTATCAGCCTATGGTACTCATAAGTGGAAAGCACCTCCTCCGCAAAATAAAACGAGTTATACTCACCCTGCTCAAACGACAGACAAGGATAGTCCATCAGCTCTTCCATCTTTATCTTATCGTGACTTGCCAACGGATGGTCTTCATACAGATATACATATATACTACATTCCATCAAAGGCGTAAATAAAAGATTTGAATCCTTAAACAGCTTGGTCAAAAATATTCTTATTAAAATCATTAAGATAAAAGTATACCTATCTCGCTTTTTAAAAGGTCTTTACATCATTTATAACATCATATGTCTTTGTCTCATTTACCGCAAACTCGTACTCGTCCATTCCGAATTGCTTTACAAGATTTACAAAAGCGCTGACTGCAAAGGTATAATGCTGCATGGATACACTGAACTTCTTTTTTAAATTCTGATTTGAGATATACTTTGCTTCTATAAGATTAAACTGTTCCACAACCTGCCTTGCATATCCTACAAACTCGCTTCCTGCAGGTGTCAAAAATATACCTCTGTTGTTTCTTGAAAAAAGCTTTATACCTATCTCGGCCTCAAGTTCGGCAATGGCCGACGAGAGACTGGGCTGTGTGATAAAGAGATTACCCGCAGCCTTATTTATAGAACCGGCATTTGCAACCTCTATAGCGTATTTCAGTTGTGTTAATGTCATATCTTTACTTCTTTATTATCCAATGTGCTTTTTATAACTTCACTTACTTTTTTTGCAAGTACCTTATGTGAATCCTCCGTCAAATGCATAAAATCAATGTCATTCATCTCTACATAAGGAGCGGCATCCAAAAATCCCACATTAAGTTCATCCGCAACAAGCTTATACTCCTTGGAAAGCTCATATGATTTATCAGAGCACTTACCCATATTTTTGCCGACATCCGACAGCTCACATTCCTTTAAAATAGGCCCCGGTGCAATTATAAGTATATTAGGTTCACTTCTCCATACGTCGGCTGCCAATGCCTTCATAACAAGTCTTCTCATTCCAAGTGCAATATTTGCCCCTGTCAGTGAGAATCTTTCCTTACAGTCGTTGGTACCAAGCATTATCACCAACATATCAAGAGGTGAATGACTCTGAAGACATGGCAAAATATAGCTAAGCCCTGAAAGTCCCTCATTAAAAGGGTCGTCAAGACAGGTGGTTCTGCCGCAAAGCCCCTCTTCATAGACTCTGTAACTCTCTCCAAGCAGCTTTGCCGCTACCATAGGCCATCTGATTTCTTCATTAAACCTGCCTCCGCTCTTTGCGTCATAACCCTCATGTATTTGAATCTCCAAAAATAACTATTCTCTTTTTCATATATTTTCCTATCTCGTTTTTCTTTCTATTATATAAACAAATAAAGGGATTGGCAAATGCCAACCCCTCTTAAATATAAATTATTTTTTCTTCTTATTGGAATAGTATGTATCGTCCATAGGAAGCTTCGGTCTGAGCTTGCCGTCTCTCTTATAGTAAGCATTCTGTACAGCAGGAGCTGTAGGAATGGTAGCAATCTCTCAATACCCTTAGATCCGTATGCAACTCCTAAGAGTTCCTTCTTCTCAACATAAATAGCCTGAATTTCAGGTATATCAACTGATCTCATAAGACCGAGTGTACCGAATTTTGACTTAGGGCACACAATCCTGAAGCTTAAAGTCCTCGGTAAGCGCATAACCGAGTGACATAAGCACTCCGCCCTCAATCTGACCCTGTATAGAAATAGGGTTTACAACCTTACCTGAATCGTGTGCCGCAATAACCTTTGAAACCTTGCCCTCATCATCAAGTACAACAAGGTGTGTGGCATATGCATAGGCTACGTGAGACTTAGGGAAAGGTACATCCGCACCGAGCTTGTCTGTAGGGCTCGAAAATACTCGGCATAGAACTCTCTGCCGTTAAACTATCAAGGTCACCGCCTGCTTCATCAAGTGCCGCCTTAACTTCAACGGAAACTCTTCTGATAGCCTCACCGCTTATAAGTGTCTGTCTTGAACCTGAAGTAGTACCGGAATCAGGATCCACCTCAGAGTTGCTGCCCATGTTCTTAATCTTGGACTTAGGAAGTCCCAGTGACTCTGAAACCATCTGTACAAATACTGTTGCGCATCCCTGACCTATATCTGAAGCACCGCAGTATATCTCTATCTTACCGTCATTTATCTTTAATCTTGCACGACCGGTATCCGGAAGTCCGACACCTACACCTGCATTCTTCATGGCACAGGCAAGACCTACATTCGGGTAATACTTTTCATAGTAAGGCTTAACAGCCTCCAATGTCTCTTTAAGTGCTGTAGAGCAGTCCGCTATCTGACCGTTCGGAAGTACTTTCTCAGGCTCAATGGCGTTTCTGTATCTTATTTCCCATGGTGAAATACCCACCTTCTCTGCAAGCAAGTCGATAACTGACTCAAGTGCAAACTCACTCTGGCAAACACCGAATCCTCTGAATGCACCTGCAGGCGGATTGTTGGTATAGTAACCGTATCCTCTGATATCGTGGTTCTGATAGCAATAAGGTCCGACCGCATGTGTACAGGCACGCTCAAGTACAGGACCGCAAAGTGATGCATAAGCACCTGTATCAAAATAAATATCGCAGTCAAGTCCTGTAAAGATACCGTTTTCGTCACAACCGAGTGTAAATGTACCGTGCATTGCATGGCGCTTCGGGTGGAAGGCAAGTGACTCGTCTCTGCTAAACTTAGCCTTTACGGTTCTTTGTAGCTTATATGCACAAAGTGCAGCTATATGCTGAGTTGTAACATCCTCTTTTCCTCCGAATCCGCCACCTACAAGCTTGTTCTCAACAACCACCTTCTCAGGATCCCAACCGAACATGATTGCCACTTCTTTTCTGGTATCAAATACACTTTGGTCTGAACTGTATATCTTTACTCCGTCCTTATACGGGAATGCTATAGCGCACTCAGGCTCAAGGAATGCATGCTCCGTAAAAGGTGTATCAAATGTCTCTGTAATTACATACTTTGAATTCTTGATTGCAGTCTCTGTATCGCCTCTTCTTACATGCCTTGACTGGCACAGATTGCCGTTAGGATGAATACTCGGTGCATCCTTTGCCATAGCTTCAGTAATATTTCTTACAGGCTCAAGTACTTCATAATCCACCTTCACCAAAGCCTTAGCCTTCTTTAATATGTCTTCACTCTCTGCTACGACAAGACATATCGCATCACCTACGAATCTGGTAATCTCACCCTTCGGAATCATTACATCCCAATCCTGCTGTAAATGTCCGACCTTATTGTTCGGTACGTCCTCAGCTGTATAAACCGCAACCACACCGTCCATTGCCAAAGCTTCTGAAAAGTCGATATCAAGTATTCTTGCTCTCGGGTACTTACTTCTGACAGCAGATACATGAAGCATATCATCCATCTCCACATCATCACAGTACTCACCGTATCCAAGCACTTTCTCTCTTACGTCAATTCTGAAAGCATTTGAACCTACACCGAACTTATCACCCTTTTCAAGCTCCTTATCGATCTGCTTTTCACCTCTTTTTATCTGTGCTACCAAATCGATAGCTTCGATAATCTTCTTATATCCGGTACATCTGCAGATATTTCCCTTGATAGCCTCTTTTATTTCAGCTTCGGTAGGGTTAGGATTCTTATCTACAAGAGCCTTGCCGGCCATTACCATTCCCGGGATACAAACCGCACTGTACCGCTCCCTTTGATCCGAATGCATATACAAAAATTTCTTTTTCCTCGTCACTTAGTCCCTCTACCGTAACGATGTTCATACCCTGAGCTCTCTTGGTAGTCATAACGCAGGCTCTGGTAGCCTTACCGTCAATAATAATAGTACAGGTACCGCACGCTCCCTGGCTACATCCGTCCTTTATAGATTTGAGCTTTTAAGTCGTCACGCAAAAACCTTAACAGTGACACCTCTTTTTCAGTTTCAACCAATTTTTCCGTTTACTGTAAAACTGTACATCAAAATTCCCTCCATGAGTGCATTTATATACCTAAATCTTTTTTTAGATAAGATATACATTATAATTAGTAAATCTAATTGCATAAACAATATTTACTATCTCGAAATTTATTTATTGAAATTATCTATATATGATAATGTTAACAATGTAACATTGGTAGTTCTATATTATTTCAAAAGTAAATTTCATAAATTCATTCACATTTTCAAACAATGTAATAACATTATTATAACACAACTATCTCAATAAATAAACTCATTTTTATTTAGGGTTCTCAATAATTTATGCTCTATAAACACAACTTTCCTTTATTTTTTTGCTATATCTTAGCTGTATAAAAGCCTAAATATTTTTTTATATAATTTATATACCTACAAATACATCTACTATATTTTTTTATTTTTTTCCAATACATCCATTTTTCTTTTTTTCTCTTGCTCCCTGCCTTCTGGATGTAGGTGGTATTATACTGTCAAGTTCATCTCCGGCATAATCTACGTAACCCTTTGCAACAGCTTTCTCTATGAAATGATTTGAACCGCTTTTTAAGTTTTTCTTCTTCTATAAAGCTTGTTTATTCTGCTGTTTTTTTTGTTCCTTTGCAAAAGAATAAAAATGATTCAAGTATATCTTCTGTATTCTTTAGTTCTGACAATCTTGTACTGTTTATAAAATCTATAATTAATTCTTCTTTATCCCTTGTCCCAAGACTTGATCGAATCACTCTTCGAACCTCAGATTTTTAGATTCTCTATATCCTCACTTTCCTTAGCCTTAGATAGAATCAGTGCCAAAAATATAATCAAGATTTATTTCATCAGTCTTTAACAGATCAATCTCAAATTCCACATCTGAAAAATCAATATTTGACTGCTCACTTCTTTCACTATTCCTTGAATTGACGAAATCCTCCCTTATATCTACATATACACTCTTCATATCCTGCATCTGACGATCTGAAATAATCTTTTCGAAATTTTCAAATTCATCAAAGTTTTTTAGAATATTTTTCAGCTTTCAACAACTCACCAAAAAGCTCTACAAATTCTTTTTTATCTGCATCAAGTTCTATTTCTGTAGGATCCGGGAATTTTGCAAGAATTTCATTACAAATATCTATATAACCCTTTACATTCTTACCGCTCTCTTCATCACAAAATCCCTTAATATAATCATCATAGCTTCTTTCCAAGATAACATTTACACTGTTTTCATCTCCAAAAGTTTTTATCGCATCCTTGGTTGCCTTTTCAAGATCCCTAAAGCAAACGATATTTCCGAAAGCCTTCACTTTATTCAAAAATACGATTTGTCCTTGAAAAAGCTTGAATGAGTCCATGATATCTTAGGTTCTTATCTACAAATAATGTGTTCATAGTAGGGGCATCAAATCCTGTTAAGAACATACCTACTACAATGAGTAAGTCCACTTCTCTTTGCTTTACTCTCTTTGATAAGTCCTTATAGTAATTTTGAAATTCATTCCCCGCTGTACTGAAGTTAGTAGTAAAGCACTTATTGTAATCATCTATGGCCTTGTCCAAAAACTCCTTTGCACTGGAATCCATAGCATCCAGATTAAAGTTCTCATCATCAATATCACCGATAGCCCTCTGCTCTTCATTGGCAGCAAAGCTATATATCGTAGCTATCTTAAGCCTTTTGTCATCATCCAAACCACTTTGAAGTTTTTTAAATTCTTCATAATACAACTTGGCAGCATCCACACTTTGCACTGCAAGCATAGCATTGAATCCGCTCAGTCTTCTGTCTTTCAACTTATATACTACATTTCTGTGAGTCTTAGCATCAAATACATCCAATATATGCTTAGCTATCTCTGTAATACGCTCAGGATGAAGAAGCATTTTTCTTTCCAACTTCTTTAGTTCCTTCTCATCATATTCTCTTTCAGCGCTCTTAAACTTAGGCAAAATATTATTATAATCCACCTTGAATTTCAGTACCTTACCGTCACGTATAGCATCCGTTATAACATAACTATGCAACTGCGCACCGAATATTCCTGCGGTTGTATCCCCTCCAAGTGAATTCTCTGCAAATATAGGCGTTCCTGTAAATCCGAACTGATAATACTTTTTGAATGTCTTTCTTATATTTTTTTGCGCATCACCAAATTGTGAACGATGGCACTCATCAAATATAAGTACACATTGCTTGTCATATATCTCATGCATCGGATTTTTCTTCACAAACTCATTTAGCTTTTGTATAGTTGTAACTACTATTCTATTGTCCTTTTTCTCAATACACTGTTTCAATTCCTTTGTATCTTTACTTCCGTTTACACTGTCAGGCTGAAATCTTTGATACTCTTTCATTGTCTGAAAATCCAGGTCTTTTCTGTCAACCACAAAAAACACCTTGTCAATAAAATCAAGCTCTGTGGCAAGTTTTGCCGCCTTGAAAGAAGTCAGAGTCTTTCCTGAACCTGTGGTATGCCAAATAAAACCGCCGGCCTCCACCCTTCCAAATTTTTTGGACTCATAACTTGACCTTATCTTCCACAGTATTCTTTCTGTAGCAGCTATCTGATACGGTCGCATTATCAACAGAGTATTGTTCGAATCAAATACACAGTACTTTGTAAGAACTTCAAGAATAACTCTCTTTTCAAAGAAGGTCTTTGTAAAGTCTTCCAAATCCCTTATTACTTTGTTCTTTGCATCTGCCCACTCGCATGTAAATTCATAATTGCTTTTACTTGTATCAAGTGTATTTTGCAAAAATATCTGGTGTATGTACCGTTAGATATAACAAAAAAATCTGTACATACTTGTATAGAGAACTTTCTATATTGAAACTTTCTTTACTATATCTATGTATTTGATTGAATGCCTCTTGCAGATTTACGCCACGCTTTTTTAGTTCTATATGTACAAGCGGGAGTCCATTTACCAGTACGGTAACATCATATCGATTACTGTGACTACCATACTGCTTTATCTGGTTTTACCACTTGCAAGCAGTTTTTATGAATATCTTTCTTATCTATTATCTTTATATTTTTGCAGATGTCCATCATCGAATGTAAAGTCATATATATGATTTTCCTGTACTTTACCTGTTTTTTTCTATCATAGTATCATTTGGAGTGTCCAAATATTCTATCAAAAATCTACTCCACTCATCTTTTGAAAATGTTACATCATTCAATCTTTCTATCTGTTTTTTAAGATTGATGTACAAATCTTCATTTGTTTTCGCAAAAAGTCTTTCGTATCCCTGTGAAACCAAATTAGCGATCATGCTGTTTTCAAGTTCCACTTCACTCTGGTAACTTCCCGCATCATGCATCATTGTCTTTTCAAACTTAGCCAAAATAATACCATTTGTCATCTCAGCGATAGTAGCTGTAGAATAAATTTGTTTTTCCTGCATATTACCTCCGAATAAACTCTTACAAAAAACTCCACCTTTTTTATCCCATGGTGGAGTTTTTTATTTTCTTTCATTAAAGAAATTTTATCAGCTATCTTTTCTAAAATTTACTATTTGTAATATCTTGAGTATATATTGACTTATACTGTCAGTAGCATCGTCATAGTGGCAGCCCAATCCATCGTACCTATAAGCTCGATATATTTCTCTTGATACAGGACCGTTATCCCACTTTTCAAAAATACAGTTTGTCAGGTTTTGATTTGTTATAGCATAATACATAAGATGTGAAAAATATAATAGCTTATTTAATTTGATATTCTCATCAATATATCCGTCACGTAAGGTCGGATTTTTGATAGGAAACCACTTTGCCAAATCTTTTATTGTCATATCCTATACCTCAATACTTCCTGCTCTCACCACTATATTAAAATTATAGCATATATCAAGGCCTTTTAAAAGATAACAGCCTTTCACGGTAGTAATCATATTGTTTTTGACGCTCCTCTATCTCCTTTGGCAATCCTGATTTTATATCGTTTACAAGTGTATCAAACTTATCGAGGATAGAAACTATATACTCTTGGACCGGGAGGGGAGGGAGGTGTAGTTTTATTTTAGGAATGTCTCCCAAGTTTATCTTAACCGGATTAGCTGTGTGAAGTATCCTTTTATTAAGTTCTTTCTTTCCATATTTGCTCTCAATCATATGCTTTAAAAACTTGCTATTAAGAACCTTTTTATTTGGTCTCAAAAGACTCAATGTTACATAATACGCTAAATCATCATTACTATCTATGATAGCACAAGTTCCAATATCTCCTATCCTAGTCATAAATAAATCACCTTTTTTTGTGGTTTAACTTTATATTCATCAAATGCTACATATGATATATATTTTTTTTGTATTATAAATATTCTTTATATTCTCAACACTAACAAAAGGTACTCCATTATCTACATACTTCGGTGTTTTTATGAGTTCCATCATAACAATCACAGACTTCACCTAACTCTACACACTCGCAACTATAAAAAGCTTACCCCAACAATCTTAGCCGCCTCTTTTTAATATAATAAAGTAACTGTTAGCGATTAGTTGCGTGCGTGCGTGCGTACGTGCGTACGTACCACTTTCTACATCAAATGTCAATAGTTTTTCACGATAATATTCGTACTGTTTCTGACGTTCCTCTATCTCCTTCGGTAACAAACCCTTCGTTTCAGAGAGCATTGCTTGAAACTTATCAAGATTTCTACTATTTTGTTTTTGAAGTGAAAAGGTGTGGTAAATGTATGAAAAACTTTTCCATATCATCTCCATGAGATGCGAATCAGCTTAGTTCCAGTAACTTTCTTTTTCCTTTTTGTTTTTGAAACTCTGCTGTTTGAAAAATAATATGCCATCTACTTTGGATTTTCTGTTGTTCTATAGCTATACATATCTCCTGAAAACCCAATTTCCTCATTGCCTGTCCACACACACACTTTCCTACATCTTCAATATTCTCTGATGTAGTTGCCATCAAAATATCACCCTGCTTTGCTTTTCTTAGCTTTTCAAACAACTCCTCACTTACAAAAGAGATTACCTCATTCGTTTCAAATCCATACTTTGTATATATTTGTCCATAGTGAATTACAGGTTTTCCATATGAAGCAAAATCAGATTTTTGTAAACCGTTACCTCTTGTAAACTTTCCTATGTCTCCAAGAGTAGTACAACATAATTTATTCATTTCTCCCTCGGATACATTTAAAATCTTTTTTGAAAGTTTATTGAGGTATTCCTCACTCAGAAGCATATTTCTGTAATATTCATACTGGTTAGTGCGATATTGTAATTCAGCCTGTAATTCAGCCTGTAATTCAGTAACATATTCTGTGAATTTGTCAAGTGTTTTTACGATTTTTTTCTTGAGTTTTTTTATAGAGGGAATTGGAAACATTATCTGCATCAATTTGTCCATGTTTACAGCGGAAAGCTTGAAACCTTAACATTATTCTTACACCATTCATCAATAATATCAAAGTAATAAAAATACATATTTAGGTAATATATATTTTTTTAGCGATTTACAAATTTCAAAAATTTGTAAATTGCTGATTCATAATGAATCAGCAATTAGCATGGCATGCTCGCCTATAGTGGCCGTTGTCGCTAAAATAATACTACCACTCTTAAATAATCCCTTTCCCTTTATCGCTTTTTCTGTAATGTGCTGCTTTGAATCTTTTAATATTCTTCCGCTATCCCTTATGTCATCCATTCTAAACCAAGGGATATTACCATTTTCCCAAAAATCTTTATTTTGCTTTGAAGGAGTATATCCATTTCTAATTTCAAATACCTCCCCCAGCTTTTTCCACTCCACCTTTTCATTCTTTAACATCTCTTCTATCTTACTCACCTTTTTTACCACCCTTTTTTGCTATACTATGGATACTGTTTATCTGCGCAAGATAGTCTTTTTCTACCTGTGATAGAGTCTTTTCACTATATTTTTTATACTCATCGTTCACTTTGCTTATCATCATTTCTCTTGATATTTTACCATTGTCAGTAAGTAAATCTTCACCTACAGCTGTGAGTATTGTATCTACATGTTCTCTCCAATCTTTCATAGTCATCTTCACTTTTCTCTCTGCTTGCCTCTCAGCAAAATCAAGGTATCCGGAAACCAAAGTATTCAAACTTTTAAGTTCTTCTTCACTTAGATAATTTTTTGCAACTTTAGCTTCGTTTAATGTAGGTAATTCACCCTTAAAAGTTGTCAGTCCCATAAAATCCTTATTACTGTCTACTCTGAAATATATAAGTTCACTTGCTGTGTGATGATGTATAGCAAAGTGCATCTTATTTTGAACTGTAGCAAAAAATTTTTTTGCCTCTTCATCTCCGGCATTATAGTCAATACTTGTGGCAAATAAGTCTAATACTTGACGATAAAATACTTTTTCACTTGAACGAATATCTCTAATTCTACTCAACAGTTCTTTGAAATAATCTCCACCACCAAGATCTTTCAACCTATTATCATCCATAGCAAATCCTTTTACCAAGTATTCTTTAAGTATATTGGTAGCGTAATTTCTAAATTGAGCACCTCGAATAGAACGAACTCTGTAGCCGATAGCAAGTATCATATCCAAATTATAGTATGCAACCTGCTTTCTCTGTACTTTATCCGGCATTGCACCATGCTTAGTGGTTGTCAACTTATAGTTTACTACCACATTCTCATCCAATTCACCATCCAAAAAAATCGCCCTTATATGCTTACTTATATTCTGCTTTGTTGTCTGAAATAATTCTGCAATCTCATTTTGGCTAAGCCATACCGTACCGTTTTGATACTCTAAATATATTTTAGCTTTACCGTCCTCTGTGTTATATATAATAATATCATTCGCCATCTTACAGCTCCTCCACTATCAAATCTATAGCAGCTCTAAGTTCGTCGATTTTCTTTACAGTCTTTGCTATCTCCTCATTCAATATCTTTATATCAATGACTTCCCTTGTATCCTCTTTTTCAACATATGTAGATACCGACAGATTATAGTCATTATCCTCTATATACTTTTTATCTACATACTTTGAAAAGTATTCTATGTCATTTCTTTCTCTGAAGACATTCAATATTGACTCGATATTTTTCTCCTCCAAAACATTATTATTTGTTTCTTTTTTGAACTCCTTACTTGCATCTATGAATAATATCTTATTCTCTGTCTTATTTTTTGCCATAACAAGTACACAGGTAGCTATAGAAGTACCAAAGAAAAGGTTTTCAGGGAGCTGTATAACACAATCAATAAAATTATTGTCCACTAAGTACTGTCGAATGGTCTTCTCCGCACCCTTTCTATAAAATATCCCCGGAAAACATACAATTGCCGCACGACCTTTGCTTGAAAGATAGCTTAATGAATGCATTATAAATGCATAATCAGCATAAGACTTTGGAGCAAGCTTTCCGGCAGGAGCAAATCTCTCATCATTTATAAGAGTTGGATCTCCGTCTCCTACCCACTTTATAGAATAAGGCGGATTGGAAACAATAGCATCAAAAGGTTTTTCATCATTGTGTAGAGGGTTTAAGAGCGTATTGCCTCTTTTTATAGAAAAATTATTGTAGTTTACATTGTGAAGAAACATATTCATACGTGCAAGGTTGAAGTTTGTCATATTTATTTCCTGACCGAAAAATCCCTCTTCTATGATATGTTCGTCAAACTGCTTTTTCATCTGTAAAAGCAAAGAACCGCTACTACATGTTGGGTCATATACCTTGTTTATACTTTTCTTTCCGTCCATCACAAGCCTTGCAAAGCAACTTGGACACAGTCTGCGGTGTAAAGAACTCACCACCTGATTTTCCGGCATTACTTGCATAATTTGAAATCAAGTATTCATATGCATCTCCAAGCATCTATATCATTACTTTGAAAGTCATTAAAATCAATCTCTGCAATACCCTTCAGTATATCACACAGTCTTTTATTCTTTTCCGCAACTGTGGCACCAAGTCTATCACTTGTAGTATCAAGGTCTTTGAAAAGCCCCTTTATTGCCTCCTCTGACGGAAAACCTACAGCACTTCCCTCTATAGCAGTAAATATATTCGCCAAATCTGTATTCAAATTTTCATTACTTCCTGCATTCTTCACTACATTTACAAACAGCTGACTCGGCAATATAAAAAATCCTTTATCCTCTACCGTACCCGGTCTGAAGTCTCTATCAGCCTCTTCATCAGAAATTTCAGCATAATCGAACTCACCGTCACCTGCTTCATGCTCCGCATTATTAAAAAACTCTGTAATATTCTCAGAAATGAATCTGTAGAACAAATTTCCAAGTATATACTGTTTAAAATCCCATCCGTCTACAGCACCACGCACATCATCAGCAATTGCCCAGATTTTTCTATGTAACTCCGCTCTTTGCTTACTCTCTCTATTTTCAATATCCGACATATTTACCTCACTAAATTTTTTCTAATGTCAGTATAACAAATTCCGGATTAAATATCACTATTTCTTCCACGTCTTACTTGGCGGGATACCGAAATATTTTTTATACAGCCTGCTGAAGTAAAGCGGATCCCGGTAGCCTACATTTATAGAGGCTTCCGTAACCGACATCCCGTCAAGCAACATCTTGGCTGCTTTTCTTAGGCGTAGCCTTATAAGATAATCAATAGGTCTTATATTGTAGATTTTTATTGAATGTATATGAAAAAAATGTGCCTTATTCATATCTGCGGCAAGAGCCAAATCCTCAAGTCTCAGACTCTTTTTGATATGAGCTTTCCATCAAATCTATAGCATTTTTCAATCTGCATTATTTCCTTATCAGGCATAGAATAATAAAAAGAGCTGAGTATCAGCTGCCCGGCTATCATCCTGCTTCTGATTTGATCGTCAAAACTTACACTGTTTGCACATTTTTTGAGCTTAGAGAGTAATTCGGATGTATTTTCCTTGTTAAATTCACTTATCTCATACGCCGTATTCATTATATCACTGCATCCGTGCCAAGGATTTTCAGGATCATAATAAATATTTAAATGCACAAATGGCACATCCGAAACTACACTAAAATCTATTTTCTGATTCCCTGCACCATGTACTATCGTATTTTCATCCGCCTTGAAACATTCATTATTAAATTGAATCAAAGCCTCTCCGGATAAAGTATAGATAAACGCCGAGTGAACTGTATCATATGAGATATGCATCCCCACATCCTTACTCTGCAAAGATATTCCGGTAATAAAATATTTTCTTGTACTGTACTCCTTTTGACAGCTTATCAGGAAATCCTTTTCCATAATACCCCTTTCTATGGATTATATTTTTTTAATAATAGTCCATATCTTTATATTATACTATATTGAAATTTAATTAAATTCAACTATAATTTATATGTTGTTAGGCATATCTAACCAGTTTAAAAAGAAAAGGATTCTTATGACAAGAAATAAGACCGATATAAAGTTTAATATATTATTGATTATTCTTTTTTTATAACCTTAGTGTTTTTCACTGCTGTCAGGTGTATCTCTAGGCGCCGTAAGAATAAGCCTGAAAGATACCTTCACCACCATACAGTCAAATCTATTCCATATAAATGCGGCAAGTTTATCAAAAATCAACTATAGCCATTGTATGGAATATAAGAATACCAGAGTAATCATGGGGCTTATAGCAGGTATCAGGGCTGGCACTCTGCGGAACTGTAATGCAGACCACCGTAAACAACCCGATTTCAGAACCGTATATCCTTGGTATCTCCGCAGGTGCTACATTCAGTGCAACATTCTTTATAATACTTGGACTTAAGTCAATGACGGGAATAGGTGCATTCTTCGGTTCGGTTATATCCACAGCCATTGTTATGTTCATCGCATCCATAGGGTAAAAAGATCACCACAACCAGCCTGATACTCTCAGGTGCCGTTGTAAACGCTTTATTCAGTGCATTTTCAAACTTTATCATATCAATAGGAGCAAACTCCGACAGTATGATGACCATCAAGTTTTTGGACTATGGGATCGCTGGCAAGTGCAAAAATGGGCAGATATTCTTCTTCCGCTTTTCGTGGTACTTATCTCACTTATCTTTTTTTATGACACAGTACCGCACAATGAATACCATCTTATGGGAGATGAGGTGGCAATAACACTTGGAATAAATCTTCAAAAGTACAGACTTGTCTATATGCTGTTTATATCAATGATTACAGGAGTGCTTGTAGCAAAATGCGGAATTATAGGTTTTTGTGGGACTTATCACCCCACATATATCCCGTATTCTTATCGGCACCGACCACAAAAAAATCATTCCGCTCTCGGCTATGCTTGGAAGTCTGTTTATACTTTGGGCCGACATACTTGCCAGATGCCTGATAGATAAGGCCGAGTTGCCTATAGGTATATTCACATCACTGGTCGGCGGACCTTTCTTTATATATATTGTTATAAAAAAATCAGAAAGGCGGTCAAAGATAATGGATTTAACTTGTAAAAATATATCCTATTCCATAAAGGACAAGCAGATATTAAAAAACGTGTCTCTTAATGTTTCCGGAAACAAGTTTTTTACAATACTCGGTCCTAACGGCTGTGGAAAGACAACCCTTTTAAAGACTATCTACAGAGTATTAAAAGCCTTCCTTTGGAGAGATTTTTATTAAACAATAAAAATATTGAAAAACATCAGGCTGAAGGACTCCGCAAAAGAGATGGCTGTGGTGGCGCAGTTCAATGAAATAAATTTCGACTGCAATGTGGAGGATATCGTTATGCTCGGCAGAAGCCCGCATATAAGTTTTTTACATTCTGAAAAACAAAATGACTTTGATATTGTAGAAGACGCCTTAAGAGATGTGGGAATGCTTGACAAGGCAAACCGCTCCCTCTCCTCGCTTTCAGGAGGTGAAAAAGCAAAAGTGGCTTTAGCCAGAGCTATAACACAAAAAAACCTTCATTGCTTTTTGCTGACGAACCTACAAACCATTTGGATATCAAATATAAGCTGAAATACTTCATATAATAAAGGAGCTTAATATAAATGTACTTGCGGTACTTCACGATATTCAATTGGCATCGTAAGTTTTCAGACTGTTTATTTCTTATGAAAGGGGTGAAATAAAGTACGAGGGCATACCGAGACAAACTGTAACAGAGAGTTCAATGAAAGATGTATATGGAGTAAATTGTAAAAATATCATGGACTGACGACAACCAAGCCATAGATTGAATATATTTAAAATGAAAGGAAAAAAATAATGAAAAAAAGATTCTGAACTTAACTTTAACAACAGTATAGCACTTGCAATTGTAGGATGTGGAAGCACCAATACTACAAAAAAGCGCCTCCACAGAGCAGGCTTCTACAACCGTTGAAAGCACTGCGGCACAAAAGTAAATCAGAAAGCACAGCAGATGCTAAAGAGACCACATACCCTGTCACAGTCACAACATACGATGCAGACGGCAAGGAGATATCACAGGTATTTGCAAAGGCTCCGGGCGAGTAATAACAAACAACTTATCTTCTACCGAAATGCTTATAGACCTTGGATTGCAGGATAAAAATAGTGGGAATGTTAAATCCCGACAATGAAGTAAGCTCCGACTATGCCACAGCTATCTCTTCCATACCTCATATCGGTGATAAGAAAAAGCGTATCCAAGGAAGTTGTGCTTTCAAACACTCCTGATATACTTATCGGAAGAAATATGATGTTCTCAGACAAATCTCTCGGCAGTGTGGATACCTGGAATCAAAACAGGGTGCCTGTATACACTCAAAAAGCTTCCGTTTCAAATATGAAGCAAAAGTCTTGAAAGCGTTATTGACGATGTTAAAAAAATATAGGTATCATCTTCAATATACAGGACAAAGGCAAATGCTTATGCTGATGAATTGCAAAAAAAGAATCGACGCAGTAACGGCTGCAAACAAAGGCTAATGCCGGTGAATTAAAGAACGCCCTTATTATGTGTGCATACAACGACCAGACCTTCGGTGCTTATAAGTCCGCATTACAGGAGAGTATCCTTAATACACTCGGATATACAAATGTTGCAACAGGTACATCGGACCTCACTCTTGAAAACCTTGTTACCATGTCTCCTGAAGTTATAATCTATGTTACAAGTGACAGAAACAAGGAACTTGACGCCAAGGCAGTCGACCTTATGAAAGCCAATGCGGTAATCTCCGAGGTTCCTGCAATAAAGAATGACAAGATAATGACCATCTCATATGATGAGCTGATGGATTACGGTACTTCTTCAATCAATGCATTGGAAGATATCAATTCATTCTTAAATAAATAGTATGTTCGATAACAAAATATCTTTGCCTGACAACTATAATGAAGAAAACAGATACCCTTTGATTCTTTTAAATGACGGCGAAATAAACTATCTGGGAGATTTAAAAGATAGAGCCATACTTGTGTGGTTGATACCACAAAACAGATTGGATGCCTTCACACCTTGGAAGGCATCCAATCTAAACCTTCCATCTGGGATTTCGGAGGAAAACTTGATGAGTACCACGATCAGGTGTTTAAGCATCTGCTTCCGGAGTTATTGTGTAACTACAGTATTGATGAAAGTAAAATTGTCTACGGCGGCTACTCACTTGGAGGATTGGCGGCGGTATGCAGTCTGTATACCTACAGTGCTCCGAGTATTATATTTTTCACTCTGCGGCTCGTTTTGGTATCCTCAATTTTTTTAGATTATTGTGAGAGCCATAAATTGCTAACAAAAAAAGCAGCTCTTTATTTTGCAAAACAGCAAGACTGAGGGCGATAAACACAATAATATACTTTCAAACGCTCCTATACTTTCCGCCAGGCTCCATACGCTTCTAAGTGACAGATTGGATAAGGTCACATCTGTCTTTGATGAATACGGACACCACGAAAATATCAAAGGAAGATATGCAAATCTTATTGAGTGGCTGAAAGAAAATTTTAAATAATAAAAAAATGCAGCCTAAGAATCTCAAGTTCTTGAGGCTACAGTACTATTGTATATTCAACAGTATATCTCATAATCCAAGTTCTTTCCAAACCTCTTCATCTGAATATATCTTTAATTTTTCCTTGTCTTTTATCATCTTCATACTCATCAAATATTTTTTTTGTCGTACTCATCCTCTATATGCTCAATCAAATCATGCTGTAAAAACTTTGCTTTACCGCTCTTTATATCGTCCATCATTCCTTCAAGATAACGAATATTGCTTTCAGAATAGAACGGGTCAAGTGATAATTCAATATGTTGCATTGATAAACCTCCTCTCATAACCTTAAAATAAGCTCAATACTTTATATAACCATATTACTTATATTTTTTTATACTATGTCAACATTATACAGATACCCACTTTTTCAACAACACAAAAACCTCCCGGCAAGCACCGGGAGGTCGTTATATATTATTATCCAAGCATATTTAATCTGTCGATAAGCTCATTTACATCGATACCGTGTACCATAGCGGCCTCTGCAAGTGACTCCATCTGTGATGAAGGGCATCCTAGGCAGTGCATACCGATATCCATAAGAACGCTTGCCGCTGCAGGGGTTCTCTGCAAGAACCTCACCGATAAGCATATCAGGATTGTACTTTCCCTCAGCTACAGGCTTCTCAACCTTTCCGAAGAAAAAGCTCGATATCATCCTCAACTGTTCCGATACCTGCAATACCGAAGTTCTCAGCAAAACCTTAGCTACATTTGGTGAAAGGAATCCCGGAAGTGTGGGTCCGAGGTGAATATTCTTTACACCTAAGTATAAAAGTGCAAGTAAAACGATAACCGCCTTCTGCTCATACCATGCAATGTTGAACTCAAGCGGAAGATCGTTGATATCGTCAAGTCCGAATACTTCCTTAAGCTTAAGTGCGATAACTGCAAGTGAGTAAGAGTCATTACACTGTCCTGCATCAAGAACTCTAGGGATACCGCCTATATCTCCAAGGTCAAGCTTGTTGTACTTATACTTTGCACAACCCGCTGTAAGGATAACCGCATCCTTTGGAAGAGCCTTAGCAAAATCTGTGTAATAGTTTCTTGCCTTTGAACGTCCGTCACAACCTGCCATTACAACAAACTTTGAAATAGCACCTGACTTAACGGCGTCAACAACCTTATCTGCAAGTGCAAGAACCTGTGCATGAGCAAAACCGCCTACAATGCTTCCGCTCTCAATCTCTGTAGGAGGTGCACACTTCTTAGCCTGCTCGATGATCTCTGAGAAATCCTTCTCCTCACCGATATCACCTGCGATATGCTTACATCCCGGATATCCTGCAGAACCTGTTGTATAAAGTCTGTCAATATAGCTTGCCTTAGGCGGAACGATACAGTTTGTAGTCATAAGGATAGGTCCGTTGAAACTCTCAAACTCTTCTTTCTGCTTCCACCAAGCATTACCGTAGTTACCCTTAAGGTTAGGATACTTCTTAAGCTCAGGATAATACTGACCTGCAAGCATCTCTGAGTGAGTATAAACATCCACTCCACTTCCCTGTGTCTGCTTTAAGAGCATCTCAAGATCTCTTAAGTCATGTCCTGAAACAAGGATACCGGGATTCTTACCTACACCGATATCAACTGTTGTGATCTCAGGGTTACCGTAAGCTGTTGTATTGGCCTTGTCAAGTAAAGCCATACCGTTTACACCGTACTTACCTGTCTCAAGTGTAAGAGCTACCAAGTCGTCTACGCTTAAGCTGTCATCAAGTGTTGCAGCCAATGCTCTCTGTAAGAACGCATCAACCTCACCGTCATCCTGCAAAAGTGCATTTGCATGCTTTGAATATGCTGAAAGTCCCTTAAGTCCGTATGTGATAAGCTCTCTAAGGCTTCTTACATCCTCGTCCTTTGTTGCAAGAACACCTACTGTAGATGCCTTGTCAAGGTACTTGCTTTCATCAAATGACTCCCAAAGAGCAGCCTCAGGAAGATTGTCCTTATTTGAAAGCTCGTTTAAAAGCTCCTTCTTAACTTCAAGTGTCTTCTTAATTCTTGCTATAATAGCATCATTGTCGAAGTTCGCATTTGTAATTGTGATGAAAAGGTTCAATGTAACAAGGTGATTTACTTCCTTGCTTACTTCCTTACCCTCGGCACGAAGTCTTGTTGTTATAGATGATATACCCTTACTTACATAGATAAGTAAATCCTGCATCTTTGCAACTTCCGGCTTCTTACCACATACACCTACCTGTGTACATCCTGTATTACCTGCTGTCTCCTGACACTGATAACAAAACATTTTGTTTTCCAATTTATACCTCCTCTTACTATGACTGTCATCCAGTCTATGAGCAATCTGATTAACAGATTTAATTTTTATTCTTCTGCATCACTGCATGGTATTATAATATCAGATTAAAAGTCGAAAAAAACTGTAACTTACATTACCGAGCGATGTTTTTTTAAAGACTTTTAAGTCCTTCAATATTTTTTACAATCAAATCTTTTCTGACCACCTTTATAAAGCCGTCATCCTGCATCTTCATAAGCTCTCTTGATAGTGAAGGCCTTGCAGCATTCAAAAAATCCGCAAACTCTTCTCTACTCATCTTAAGAGTAACTCTGTCTCTCTCATTCATATTTTGAAGTATAAATCTTGCAATCTTTTGCCTTAATGTTGAGCATGAAAGCACCTGTAATCTGTTATTAAGATAAAAGGTTCTTTCGGCAAAAATTGTAATCATATTTGAGAGCATTCTGCTCTGTAATGCTGACGGATTTGCACCCGGCCTTGTAAGATACTCCTTCGGTATCTCCAAAATCTTACTTGGTGAACTTGCATAGGCATAGTTCACATATTCATTATGATTTAAGAAAAGGAATACCTCACCGAAAAGCTCTCCCGGATTTGAGAACATTCCCATTATACTTCTCTTGCCGTTTACAGAGTCGTTTCCTATAGATACACTTCCTTCTACAAGCATTGTAATATATCTCGGTGTATCCCCCTGATTAAATATTGTCTCACCCTTTCTGAATCCGACAATATCAGCCTTTGCTTCCTTTAAGCAAAGTTCTATCTCTTCTTCTGTCATTCCCCTAAAGAGTGGGGATTGTGTATAACTTCCTGACATAATTCTCCTTCAAGCGTCATACCCGCACGCAGTCTCTTTCTAGCTTCTTGCATAATTTCATCAATACTGTTCAGTTGCACCAAAACTTCCTTTTCCTCTGCGGTTGTCTCTATGATTTTGTCAATTCCGCCGTTTTTGATAACTATTCTTCTATCAGCCATCAACGCCAAAAGAGGATCATGAGTAGCCATAAGGACAATCTTATCCTGTGAAACCAAAAGATCCAGTGCTTTCTTCCTGTCTATTCCGGCATTTTCTATCTCATCTATCAAAACTATAGGCGAAGAGCTAAGCACTGCCGTATCTGCAATCATCAGCGCTCTGGATTGTCCTCCGCTTAAAGCCGTAACTGCAGTCTCAGGTGCAAAATTCTCACCTGCAAGCTTATTTGCCTCTTTCAATATCTTCTCAACTGTAGTCTCGATATCCTCAATCATTCTGCTTTCGGCATGCATAGTTATAAATTCACGGGCTGTAAGATCCATAACAAAATTCATATTTTGTGAAAGTTGTGCAACCAATTTATTATTTGTCGAATATCGCCATTTGGGATCCGGCTTTCTACCATTTATATATATGGTACGACCGGTAGGGGTATCATTTTGTGCTGCCCATTCAATATCAGCCAACAATCTACTTTTTCCGGACCCTGTAGCTCCAACTATAGACACAATTTGTGAAGAAAATATGTCTAATTTTTGAAATCTTTCTTTTTCTCCACTTTTGTTATGACCGGGGAAAATAGTTAAACTTTCTATATTTTCCCTTTTATCACCAAGGAATTGTAACATTTGTTCGATGAATGTGTCAAGACGGTTTTTTATTTCTTTCTTATCTATTGCCTTATCTTCCAGCTCTTCTTCGGATATATTATCCAAAAACTCTGAAAATGTAAGACTAAGACTGCTGTCTATACAAAATCCGCTACTTTCAAAAAAATCACTTACAAAGGGGTATTTTTCAAGTAATTCCCCAAGCTTTAACTCACTCATTTTTGTCCTCCCACTGCATTTTCTTTGTGTTTCCAAGCTGATAGTCCTCACCTATTCTGGTCTCACCCAAGCAATAAGAACACATAGCCGAAGGCATTGCAAACCTAAGTTTCATTCCCTGTACCGATTTAATGTCTATATTATTGTCATATATTAAGGTAGAAAGTTCAAAAGCTCCCTGGCCGCTCAGTCCGTTTACATTCATGACCACGGCTCTCGGATTCACCGCACAAACTCTACCGCTGAATACTTCTCTCTCAGCCTGACTTACTATATCCCCCTTTGTAATAACCACTATATCTGCCGACTTAAGCATAGGACCTATCTTTTTAGGTGTATTGATACCCGAAAGATTATCTATCACACATACACCCTTTATATCGGTAATATACGGTGAACAACGATTACAAAGTCCTGCCGATTCGGTTATAAGTAAGTCCAGTTTTTGGTCATTTCCCCATTTTACCACATCTTCTATATTTGATGCAAAGAAATGATCCGGACAAAGTCCGCCTGAAAGTCCCTTTTTTACAGGAATATTTGCTTTTTCATATATCGCATCATCATCTGTATACAGGCAGTCAAACTTCACAACTCCCGCCTTTATCCCCCTGCCATGCATGGCTTCAATAGTCTTTAAAATAACCGAGGTCTTTCCTGATGAGGGAGGACCTGAAAATATAACCAAATTCATACTACTCCTCTCCGTAAAACCACTTTTCAGTATTGCTCAAAATCTCACCTATATCATTTGAGCGGATAAAATCCCATCCCGCCCAAAGGAAATTTTGACTTTCTTCCAATTTATTGTCATACTCGGGATTTGTCTGTGGGAACTTACCGTCCGCGCCCAAAACATCAGCCACCTGTTTTGAAAACAAGAAATCAATAAGAGGCTTACTGTTTTCATAGTTTTTCTTCTTTGTTAAAAGAAATACCGGGCTTATAACGGCTCCGTCCTTTGGCCATACCACCTGTAGATTTGAGTTTTCTTTGATAGTCTTTGAAAAAAAGTACGGCATAATGCTGATTGCCGGAGTGTCAATGTCCTTTCTTCCTCCGCTCTTTACCATCTGTGCAGGGTGCATTGACTTAAGCAGTCCTCTTCCCAAAGCCTTTACACCTTCTTTTCCATACTTGGAGTATATCCCAAGCATTATCGCATTAAACATATCAAGATCGGATGTAGGCAGTGCTATAGAATTTTCAAACTCTTTTTTAAACAGATCTTCCCAAGATGTCGGAGCTTTTCTATCACCTAATACAGCTTTATTCACAATAAATATAGCCGGAACAACACCTATTATAGAATATTCTCCATCAGGATCTTTTACCGAAATATTTTTCATTATCTAAAGATTTATTTAATTTTTCCGATTCTGTGGTCTTTAAATACGCCTTTATCTCTAAATCTGCCCATATACTTATTATCAAAGAAAAGATTAAAGCCTGCAGACATATATATATCCGAGAGATCGTCCTCAGCCTTTGCATTCATTATCTCAGCTTCTATAGCATCCATCCCCATACTTGCCGCATTAAGATTATAGTTTATCTTATAATCCTGACTCTCTACAAACTTTTCAAAGCTTTCAATGAACTGCATCCTCACAGGACATGGCAATATGCCCTTTATAGATACTTTAGCATTTTCGTCAACATTTTTTACAATCCCGTTGTTGTCTGTCATATCCGACTTTCTCTTGATAGCCTCTACTAACTGCTTCTCGAAAACATCCACATTTATATTCTTACTCTTAAGTGCCGTCTCAATGCTCAAAAGCTTTCCCATGGACTTTCTCATCATATCATTCCTTAGATTTTCAAATCCGGCATTTGCAAGCACCTCTATAAGCTCAGGATACTTCTCGGTAACATCATACACTTTATCTTTTATATCAAAATACTTATTCATATATTCTCCTTTACTATACAAACCCTAAGGGTATACCTGTAAATGTTTTTTTATTCTACTATTTATACATAAGAAAGTCTGTAACCATTGTTAAATGAATAAAAAAATTTATAGGTGGGGATAATAATAACCGTATAATAATAAAAAAAGCCAAGTTGCAAATACAGCTTGGCTTTAATATATTTATTTATATTTTATTATCTTACAAGGCAAGGCTTCTTTGGATTAAATTTCCATCCCGAATTAGATACTGCATTACGACAGAATCATCTCTTCCGCCAAGACAATGCTCATTATAAAGCTTATTAGCCTTAAGTACCTGATCCATATCTATTTCTATACCAAGTCCCGGTTTCTTAGGAACAGCTACACATCCGTCAACAATCTGAAGCGGCTCTTTTGTAAGTCTTTCTATACCTTCCTGCCAGATCCAGTGTGTATCAAGTGCATTATACTTACCCGGTACGGCAGCACCCACCTGTGTAAACATTGCAAGTGATATATCAAAGTGATTATTTGAATGACTTCCCCAAGTATATCCGAAGTCATGGCACATCTGTGCAACTCTTACAGACCCTGCCATTGTCCAGAAATGCGGATCGGCCAGTATAATATCTACAGCCTGTGACTCAAGTGAATGTCCTACTTCTCTCCAATCTGTAGCAATCATGTTTGTAGCGGTAGGAAAACCTGTTCTTCTCCTAAATTCAGATACTATTTCTCTTCCTGAATAAACGCCTTCAGCACCACAAGGGTCCTCACAGTATGTAAGTATACCATGCATATCCTTAACATATTCTACAGCCTCTTCAAGCAACCATCCGCCGTTCGGATCAAGGTCTATTCTGGCATTTGGAAACTCCTTTTTCAATGCACGGATAACATCCATCTCTTCATTTCCTGCTAAAACACCACCTTTTAACTTGAAATCTTCAAAACCGTACTTTTCTTTAGTAGCTTTAGCCATTGCAACAATCTTGTCGGCAGTAAGTGCCTCTTCATGACGAAGTCTGTACCACTCACAGTCTGAATCAAGCTCAGAGTCATAAGGCAGGTCGGTCTTATTCCTGTCACCTACAAAGAACAGGTATCCGAGCATTCTAACTTTATCTCTTTGCTGACCGTCCCCTAAAAGTTCACATACAGGTACACCCAGATGCTTGCCTAACAGATCCAGACATGGCGCTTCAATGGCTGTAATTACATGAACTCCGGTACGAAGATCAAATGTCTGATTTCCTCTAACATCTACTTCACCCTTTGAATCAAGATACGCTTTCACTTTCAAAAGCATACTCTTATACTCGCTTATCTTTGTACCCTCTACTATTGACTTTACCTCATTAAGGGCATCTGTGATTTTCTTTCCTCCCGGTACTTCACCTACTCCAAGTTCTCCGTTAGAATCTGTAAGGATTACAACATTTCTTGTAAAGAATGGTGCATGGGCTCCGCTAAGGTTAAGTTCCATACAATCTTTTCCGGCTACCGGATATACTTCCATCTTTGTAATTACAGGTACGCTCATTTTTTTACCTCACTTCAGTATAAAATCTTCACAGACTGTATCTGTGATAAAAACATATATCTCGCCAACCTATCAGGTAATAGGTGCAGGATTAAATATCGCCATAAAATTATATAATTTATAGTATTCGGCATAGCTTTGCTTTTTACCGCTTGCTACATCTATTATATAATCAAATAAAACTCTTCCTATATCAGCTATACTTGCCTCTCCCTTTGCTACAGGACCGGCATTTACATCTATAAGATCCATCCATTGATTTTTCATATCATCTCTTGAACAAACCTTAATAACAGGTGAAATTGCAAGATTATAAGGTGTTCCCCTACCTGTCATAAAAACCTGCAATCCTATACCTGATGCTACCTGACATGGACCACATACAAGGTCTGACGCAGGTGTTGCAGCATATATAAGTCCATGCTTACTCGGCTTTTCTGCAGGCGATAACACTTCGACTATAGGTGAAGTTCCTGATTTTGCTATCGAACCCATAGCTTTTTCTACAATGTTTGCAAGTCCGCCCTTTTTATTACCCGGCGTCGGATTAGCGCTTCTGTCAACATCTCCCTCTAACAGATAATTGTCATACCATCTCATCTCAGAGGCCAACTTCTTTACAACTTCTTCGCTGACACATCTCTCACCTATAAGATGTACACCGTCTCTAACCTCAGTAACTTCAGAGAACATTACAGTGGCACCACCTTTACCAGCATATCTGCCGCATATCCGGCAGACGGGTTTGCACTTACTCCTGAGAAAGCATCAGAACCGCCACATTGCATACCGACAAGTAAATCTGACAGCGGTAATTCCTCTCTCCTTCTCTTATTCAGTATGGCAAGCTTTTTATCTGCCATTTCCATTATTGCCGTCATCATGGCTTCAAATCCTTTGCAATCCTGTAATATAATAACATTTTCCGGTGTATTATCTTCAGGATCAAGTAACATATCAGGTGTAAGCTTTTCACAACCCAGCGCTACCGCCATAACCACGCCGCCAAAGTTCGGGTGATGTACTATATTTCTCAATGCACGGATTGGAATATGTGCCTCTCTCGCTTTTATAGCCACGCCACAACCATATGCATGATTTACAGCAACAACATTATCTACATTCGGATATTTGGGCAGAAGTTCACGTTTTATTCTTTCCACAGCCACATCCAAAACTCCCGAAACACATTGTACTGTAGTCTGTATTCCAAGGATATTTCTGGTTCCGGCATAGCCACCATTTGGATTTTTATAACCCATCCACGTCTTTACAGGCGGATCAGGTAACTTATCAATAGGTACTATATTCTTACCCCACTCCATATCATCAAGTGAAGGCGGACTTGGAAGTCTTAACATAAACTCATTTATCCAATGCCCCTTTTTTATATCTTCAATGGCGTAACCCAAAACTACACCATACCTTATCACAGGTTCATCTTTTTTGATATCTTTAAGTGCTATCTTGTGAGCCTGAGGGATATCATCCATAGCAGTCAAATCATCATATATCTTTGTACCTGTCTTAATTTCCTCCACAGCAATAGCTACATTATCTTCATTTTTTATCTTTACAAGTAAATTAGACATTATTTCCTCAATCCGGATTAAAACTTAAATAAATTCAACCCTATTTCCTCAACAAACTCTCGCTCAACTACCACATCTACAACATTCAACACTATCTCTGCCGTTGCCCCTACTATGGCTTTATTTAAATGTCCTCCGACAAACTCATTTGTAATAACATTTCCGACAGACATGTGAACATGTATATATGGTTTTTTATCTTTTCTACTTAATGTTCCTACAAGCGATGTTATTTCAAAAATCACCTGTGAACCTTTTTGAATTATATCTTTTTTTCTGATGTATCAAAAAAATTCCAAGTTCAATATCATTTACCGCACCCAATCCGTTTACAGATGCAAATAAAATATTTTTCTTTTTCACTTAAACCAAGTAATTCTTTTATTATATCCTCACCTTTGTCAACTCTGACAATAACAGTATTCCCCTGTCTTTTATATTCCATTCCCCTACCTACATCCTAAATGAACCACCATGATATACATGATGGTCCACATAAATAATAAAATCTACCGTTTAAATTATAGAAGACCGGCTTCTTTCATTGTCTTTTTATATCCTTCAAGTGCCTTACCTTCCGGAGTCGGTAAATTCGGTCTATATGGCTTTCCTACATTTCTGCCTCTTAGATTTGCCATATCCTTTGCAGCTACAGGAAAACTTCCTGCATCCATAGAAAGTCTCACCGGATTAAGCTTAAACTGTGCTTCAAGTGAACCCTCAATATCTCCGGCAACATACTTATTGTATATATCGGTTATAAGCTCCGGCATAAAGTTTGCGGCTGTACATACACCACCCACTGCACCATGACACATAGATGCATAAAGAAGTGTATCCTTTCCACCAAATACTTTAAATCCAAGATGTCTTGTTCTTCTTATAAACTCGGATGTCTGTGTAATATCACCACTTGTATCTTTCATACCTACAATATTCTCACAATCTGTAGCCAATCTCTCTACAAGGTTTGCCGACAAAGTATAGCCTACTCTTCCCGGGTTATTATATAAAAGCATCGGTAAATCAATTACAGAATCTGCAATAGACTTAAAATGATGATACAGCTCATCTTCATTCGGCTTTAAAAACATCGGCTGTAACACTGATATACCTGCTGCACCGTTTCTTTTTGCCATCTGTGCAAGACGAATACATTTCTTGGTACTGATCGCACCGATACCGAAATATACAGGAACTCTTCCCTTTGCTTGGTCAAGCATAATATTCAGTCCACGCTCCATCTCATCTTCTTCAAGCATATAAAACTCACCGTTGCTACCGAACGCTAAAATACCAAGCACACCGCCATCAATTACATAGTCTACCTGATCACGCATTTTTGCTTCATCAATTAACTCGTTTTCATCTATCGGAGTAATGATAGGTACCACTACTCCCTTTATAAAATCAGTATTCACTTTTTTCACCTTTGACTATTTTACAATGCTGGTATTTGAAACCTTCTCATAGTATTTTACAATTGAACTGTGGTCATTTTTCTCAAGTCCGTCAACCTTAAGTCCCTGCATAATCTCCATAAGCTGTGCTGTAAGAGGTGCAGGTGAATTGATTGCATGAGATGCATTAAGTGCATTAGTAAGATCTTTAATATGAAGTTCAATTCTAAATCCCGGCTTATAGTTGCCTTCAAGCATCATAGGTGCCTTAGCATCCATAACGGTTGAACCTGCAAGACCGCCTCTGATTGCCTGATATACAAGTTCAGGATCTGTTCCTGCCTTCTTTGCAAATGTAAGTGCCTCAGCTACTGCAGCTATATTGATTGCAACTATCATCTGATTTGCAAGTTTTGCAACATTACCTGAACCGAGTTCACCGACATATACAACTGAACCGGCCATAACCATAAGCATATCATAATACTTGTCAAAAAGTTCTTTCTTACCGCCACACATAACTGAAAGTGTACCGTCTATTGCCTTAGGCTCTCCACCTGAAACAGGGCAATCCATCATCTCAATTCCCTTTTTAGCAAGCTCTGCACCGATAGCTTTTGATTCGGTAGGGTCAATTGAACTCATATCAATAACTACAGTTCCCGGCTTAGCTCCTTCAGCCACTCCGCCTTCTCCAAGTACGGCCGCTCTTACATGTGGTGAGTTTGGAACCATTGTGATAACCTGCTCACAAGCCTCTCCAACTTCTTTACTGTTCTTTGCTTCCTTAGCTCCTAAAGCTACAAGCTCTGCAACCGCCTCTTTATTAAAATCAAAAACTACAAGCTCATGTCCGGCCTTAACAAGGTTCTTTGCCATCGGCTTTCCCATAATTCCTAAACCAATAAATCCAATCTTCATTTTTGACCATCCTTTCAAAACAAATGTCTAACTTCTCTCGCATTATAGTTAAAATAAAAAGTTAATTCAATAGTAATATTTAACTAAGGATTTTTATATTTATATACAATGTGCTTGATTTTATTCATTTACTTCACCGTGGTTTCAATACGATTTCATGTAGTTTCAACATATTTCATTTAATCTTCAAAACCATACTTTTTCATCCATCTCCATAGTGTTGCCTTGCTTATCCCAAGCTCTTTTGCTGTAAGTACTCTGTTCCCTTCATACCTTTTCAGGGCAGCTTTTATTTTAGAGGCCTTTCTCCCTGAACAATATCTATATCTTGAATATATAAAGCATCCAACAGTTCTTTAACCGCCCTTTCTTCTATACTTCTTTTTGTTGCTGTCAATATGAGTCTTTCTATAAAATTATCCAACTGTAAAATATTTCCGTTCCAGTCATACTCCATAAGAATGTCTTTGGCACCTTTGCTTAGATTATGCAATCTTGAATACTTTTCATTTATTTTTTTTATTGCATCATCAATCATTATACTAAGATCCGCTTTTCTCTCTCTAAGCGGCGGAATAAACAGATTCAGACCTTCAAGTACATAATACAACTCCTCCAAAATTTCTCCGTGCAACAGTAGCTCCGATATATTTTTTCTGCTTGTACATATTACTCTTACATCCAAATACTTTGATCTAAGTATTTTATACTTAATTATTTGAAATAAGCTATATTGATTTGCAATACTCATTTTATCTATTTCTTCTATAAGTATAGTACCTCCCTTTGCATCTAATACAGCTCCCTTTTCTCCATATATCAAATCACGTTGTAATGATTCTTCCATTCCCTCACAACTGATCATAACAAATGCTTCTTTGCTTCTGGTACCGAAATTGTGTATACTCTGTGCTAAAAGCCTTCTTTCAGTACCCGTTTCTCCTGTGATCATAACAGGAAAATCCGAATTGGCATACAGCTTTGCAAGATGTACTATTTCATGCATCTTCTTTGACTCACAAACTATATCTTTAAAGTTCCCGACTGCCACAAACCCCGCTTTATATTTTTTTTGCTCGCTTTCAATATTACTTTTTGGACCCAACACTTTATGACAGGATAATATTGCTCCGTCTATACTTCCGTCTACCAGTATCGGAGCAAGCACAGCATAGAAATTATTACCTGCCACCTTAAGAAAATATGCTTTATTTTCTGCTTCTCCCGCTATTATCTGTCTGAAATCATCTTTTGTAATATCTTGCAATATTTCAAATATCGACCTGCCTATAAACTTTTTATCCTCTGCAAAGAAGCTTTCCATAATCTTATTTATAACAAGAATCTTTCCGACGGAATCTAATTTAATTACTCCTGTAAATGAATAGTCTAAAATTGTCTCAAGCTGTGCATTACTTTTTTTTTCGCTCTCCATTGCATACTTTACATTGTCTGCAATTTTTATGGCATTCTTTAAAGACTCTTCTGTGGTTGACAAAAATAGCGACGGAATTCCCAAAGATGTTGCCTTATTAACTGCCGTCTCGCCTCCGATTATTATATCAACTTGGTTTTCATAAGCATTTATAGTTGCCTCTTCAAGTTCATTCTTTGACTCTTCATAATATATTTTTCAAATTTATATCATATATACTCTCAAAGTATGACATATCACAGAGCATATTTTTTGGTGCAATAACAGCTATAGACGGCCTGTCCTTTTTTATAATTTTCTTTGCTCTGGTTATAAGCAGTGCCATCTCCTGTGCTGTTACCACAATATCTATAACTGTGGCATCTGTGTACTGCTTTATCAATGTAGCATGTAATCCTCTGGCTATAAATATTGAGGTTCCGTTTGCAATACATTCTCTGGCTCTTTTCACAACATCTTCAGATTTTACTTCATATAAATCATCAACATGATACTTTTCTTCCTGTAAAATATTGTGAGCCTGAAAAAGCATTGACTCTCTTGGTACAAAAAGTGATATTTTACTCATATTTTACATTGGTAAACAAATTAACCGGAAATTATACAATACATCCGGTAAAGTAATTGCTTTAACTCCTTTATATTTTAATTTATTTTTCTCACAAATATTAAATTCGGTAAATACCGTATACAACTCTAACTATTAGTTTTTTTCTTATATACAATATTACTTTTTTTCTTTCTTGCTTTGAAAAATTTGTTTGTATTAAAATGCATACAACAGTTAATAATACTTGAGTAAATAATTAAGTATTTATTAAAGTAAGATGTAGAAATGTGAGGTTTTTATGAGTGAATCAACAAGAATGATGCTTGGACTTGTAATAGGTATTGTGATAATGATAGTCCTGGTATTAAAAACAAAGATTCATACCTTCATTGCACTCCTTCTGGCAGCACTTATCACCGGACTTATAGGTGGTATGCCTGTATCAGATATAAAGGATGCTGCAGGAAAGGTGGCAACAACCGGTGTTATCACAGCTATAAAAGACGGTTTTGGTAGCACCCTAAAAAGTACCGGTATTATTATCGGACTTGGTGTAATGATGGGCGGAGTTTTGGAATCCTCCGGTGCCGCAGAACAGCTTGCCTTTACTTTTATCAAAGCAATCGGTAAAAGAAAAGAAGAGTGGGCACTTGCACTGACAGGTTGGGTTGTTTCCATACCGGTTTTTGCCGACTCTGCAATCGTTATTTTTGCTCCTTTAGTTAAGGCTATGTCTTCCGTTACAGGTATCTCTGTAATAAGTTTGGCACTTTCTTTGGCATGTGGTCTGCAAATGACCCATACAATGGTTCCTCCTACTCCGGGACCTTTGACAGCTGCCGCCAACTTAAACGTTGATGTAGGACAGATTATCCTACTCGGTATGATCGTTTCAATTCCTATGATTCTTATTATCGTACCATATTGTAAGTGGGTTGGTAAAAAGATTTATCAGGTTCCAAATGAAGATTACTCCGGATACATTCGTAAAGACTACAAAGCAGAGTATATAAAGACAATGGAAGAAGTTGAAGGTCTTATAAAGACAAAGAAACTGCCTTCATTCGGTGCTTCTATCGCTCCTATTATTATTCCTATAATTCTTATATTTATAAAGACATTCTGGGACTTGTTGGGAAGTAAAACAGGTGTTGCACATGATATAATCAGTCTGTTCGGTGAGCCTATTGTGGCACTTGGTATCGGTACAATACTTGCTATATACGGCCTTGCAGCTAAAGTTGAAAAAGATAAGGTTCTTGACATTATGAATAATGCCATAAAGACACAGGTATGATTATGCTTATTACAGGTGCCGGCGGTTCACTTGGAAACGTAATCAAAGCAAGCGGTATCGGCGATGTATTAGGTCAGGCTGTTGCCGGACTTCCAATTCCTGCACTGCTTATTCCGTTCCTTATCGCTGCACTTATGCGTATAGCTCTCGGCTCAGCTACTGTTGCTATCACTACCGCATCATTACTTACCGCACCGCTTATGAGCAGCTTGAATGCTTCACCGCTTATCATGGCAATGGCTTGTTGTGTAGGCTCTATATCATTCAGTTACTTCAATGATAGCGGATTCTGGGTGTTCAACGGTATGTTCGGTCTTACAGATATCAAAGACCAAGTAAAATGTAAAACTGCTGTTTCTATGATAATGTCAATTACAGGTATTATCACACTTGGAATTATATCAATATTTATACACTAAAAATCAGCTGTCACATTACTGTGGCAGCTTTTTTCGACTATTGAATATCAAGCGGTTCTTTTCTTGTAGGCGGTGTAAATACACTGTCAATTTCTTTAAAATCATCCTCATCAAGTAAAATTTTATCAGCACCTGCATTCAATATGGTATGAACCTTATTACCTGTTCTTGGTATTGCTATAGTCTTTCCGTTTCTAATATTCCATGCAAGCATCACTTGTGTAATATCACACTCATGTTTTTTTGCTATTTTCTTTAATACCTCCGAATTGAATAACCCCCTTCTGAGACTTCCTGCCTGTGCAAGCGGACAATATGACATAAGATTTATATTATTTTCAACCATCCACGGTAACAAGCTGTACTCAATACCTCTTGAGCCTGTATGATAAAGCACTTGATTTACCATACAATTTTTTCCATTTGGAGTATTATAAAGTTCCTCCATATCATCTATATCAAAGTTTGATACACCCCAAGATTTTATCAATCCTTCATTTACAAGCTCTTCAAGACAGTCAACTGTTTCTTTTAGTGGAGTACCTCCTCTCCAATGGTACAAGTACAAATCCAGATATGAAGCTTTCATTCTCTTAATGCTGTTTTCACAAGCCCTGCGCATATTCGCTCTGTTTGCATTACTTGGCAGTACTTTCGAAACCAAAAAAAGTTTCTCTCTATCAAAATCTTTTATAGCTTCTCCTACCAATTCCTCACTTCTACCGCTACCATACATTTCGGCTGTATCTATAAGTGTCATTCCAAGATCTATACCTGTCTGTACAGCTTCTATCTCGTCTTTTCTTTTCACTTTACTGTCACCAAGATACCATGTTCCTTGCCCAAGCGCAGGTACAACTATTCCGTTTTTTAATTTTACAGTATTATTCATGAAAACCTCCTGTATTACTTATACGCTTATTTTATAACCATTACAGATAATAATTCAATAATTGATATTATTTTTATCATATAACTTAATTTTATTATTTTTTTGTGTTATACTCTCTTGGATAAACTAATTAACGGAGTATATATGGATTTAAAACAATTAGAATATATTATAGCTATAGATACCGAGAGAAATATCTCAAAAGCTGCAAATAAACTTTTTATTACACAGTCGGCTCTTAACCAGCAACTGTTAAAAATTGAAAATGAATTAGATACAAAGCTCTTTGACAGAAAGCATCCTTTTATGGTGCCGACACTGGCCGGCAAGATATATATAAGCACTGCCAAAAGAATGATTGAGATGAAAGAAGATACTTATAAAATAATTCATGACATAGCTAACGAGGATTATGGTGAAATATCTCTGACTTATACTCCTGAGCAAGGTGCAACTTTGTTTGCAAATATTTATCCTTACTTCCATGCCAAATACCCTAATATAACATTCAAAATTACTGAGGCAAGAGTAAAAGCCATGGAACAGCTTCTGCTAAATAGAGAAGTAGATATAGCATTAAGCATATACTCAAATGATATCGGTGTAAAAGATAATTTGGAATTTATAGATTTGGAAACCGAGAAAATACTTATCGGTATACCTTCATCCAACCCGGTTTTACAATCTATCCATACTGTATCGGTTGATAAGTATCCATGCATTGACTTAAATAGTTTGGACAATGAAAGCTTTGTCCTTATGTCTACAAATACATTGATAAGAGATATTATAGACCTCTGTTTTAAAGAATCTTCATTTGATCCAAAAGTATTATTTGTGACATCAAGTACTCCGACTGTATTAAATATGGTAAAGCAACAGATTTGCCTTGGATTTATACCGGAATCCTATATCAAGGATACAGACGATATATCCTTCTTTTCGCCTACACCTGTCAGATACTGGACAAGATGCATATCATATCTAAAAGGTATATATCTGACAAAATCCGAAAAATACCTGATAGACCTTTGTAAAGCATACTATAGTGGCGAACTGTCAAAATTTACAATTAAAAAATAAAAATAAATCGTATGGTGTTTTACTCCTGCTATTACTATCATTTCATCAGCATATAGTCTATAATAATATAGGTAGGAAAATTTTAATATTTGGGGGATAATATGAGAAAAGAAAAAATACAAGCTTTCCTTGCACTGTTTATAGCGACTTTTTTTTGGGCTTCCGCCTATATTTTTGTAAAACAGCTCTTAGACAATGTATCGCCGTATGTGATGTTGGTTGTAAGATTCGGCCTTGCATCGCTGATACTTATTGCTATTTATAACAAAAAACTTTTACAAATAAATAGGGAGATTCTTAAAGCCGGTATTATAATGGGAGTGTTCCTGTTCGGTGAGTTCTTTACCTTTACAGTGGGACTGCAATATACCACCACATCCAGGTCATCACTAATCATCGCATCGTACATTATAATTTTACCTTTTGCATACCTTTTAATAATGAGAAAAAGGCCCTCACTCTCCGACATTATAGTCTCAATCATATGTATGATTGGAGTCTTTTTTATACTGGGCAATGACCTTGGCAGTTTTCACTTGGGTGATGTATACTGCATACTTTGTGCACTGTCTTATGCACTTTATATTGTTATATCTTCAAAATATTCAAAGCGTTATGATTCGGGTATTTTGAATGTGCTGCAGGTATCAACTACCGCCATACTGTCTATAGTGATATTGCTATTTGTCAAAGACCACAGATTCTATGTCACGTTTAGAGACGGATTTCAACTTATATATTTGATTATACTATGTACTACACTGCCGTTCTTTCTTATACTCTATGGAATGAAGCATGTATCAGCCACCACAAGCGGTATACTGCTTTCATTTGAGAGTGTGATGGCGGCATTTATGGGCATAATGGTATTGCATGAGCCGTTTACACTGAATCTGTTTATCGGCGGTACTATTATCATATTGTCATTTATATTGTCTGAGGTATTGCCGAAGGTATTGAAAAGGTGAGGATGATTAGGAAATAGGACTGTCACTTTAATTGTTAATCAATCATTAAGTGGCAGCTCCTTTTTATGTAACAATATGCTTTAATAAAGTCCAAAAATATTTTTTTAAATTTTTTACTTTCTGATTTATGAGCTCTTACAAATAAATGCTTTACTGCTTTTCCTACTTGTAAAGAGGCCGTACGCTAATAGCTTAGTGTGACAGCCCCATTATAATAAAGAACATTCTACTTAAGAAATGTCAACTATGTCTAATTCACCTTTTGCCAACATCTGTATCTGTTCCCATATCTTCTCGTCTACATTTATCCCTTCTCGCATACTGATGCTCCTTCTTTGCAGTGTATTTTCACCGGGACATTTTACAGGGTGACTTGAATCAATAGGATGTGACAAATCCGCTCTTTTTACTCTATTATCCCATTTCTTTTGAATAATATCCTTGTCACCAAATAAATATGGATCAATTGCTATAAACACTTGACAGCAACCGGTACAACTTCCTCGTTTTTCATCATCAAGGTCTGAACCTGTATTTCCGTTTGCCAGTGCAGATGCAACTAAGTCAAGTACCAATGCCATAGATGTACCTTCCAATAACCTGTCGGCAGTATTCTCTTAGACCTTTCTATAGCACTTGGATCTGAAGTCAAATTTCCGTTTTCATCAAAACCGCCCGGATATGGTAACTGTTTTCCTGCCAATCTATAGACTCCCAGCTTTCCATAAGCATACTGACTCATAGCCATATCAAGTACTATTTCACCATTTTCTCTCGGCACTGCCATACAGAAAGGATTATTTCCTATTCCCGGTTCATCACTACCCCACATAGGCATACAACTTTCTGTTGCAATCCAACTTATACCTATTTTACCGCTTTCAGCCATTCTCCAAGCATATGTACCACCGCGCATCCAATGCGTAGTATTCTTAAGTGTGACTAAGCCTATACCATGTTCATTGGCAAGCTCGATTGCTCTATCTGTACAAAATATTGCATTAGTTATTCCCGGACCCAAATTACCGTCATAATTTTCCGCCAAACCCTTTTGACCAAGCAACTTAGGCTCTCCCTTGGGATCAACCCACCCTTTTCTTACATAATCAATAAATCTTGGTACTCTATTTGCACCATGACTTTCTACTCCGTCAGCACTTGACTCCGTATGAATTTTAGCACAAATACCTGCTTTTTCATCATCTAAACCTGCATTTAACAGTGCTTGTTTTATCGTACTTTCCAATATATCAAAATTCACTTTAACACTCATCATGTTTCCTTTCATTGTCATCCACTAATTCCATTATTTCTTCATAAAGACCTGATGCCTCATTTTGTGAATACCCATAAACAAGTAATACATCTAAAATATATGGTGAAAAAGTAATTTCTGAATATTTGTATGCAAATCCCATAGCGGCTATCTCACTTAATGCAATAATATTAGATTTATAATGAAAAAAATCCAATTGACCACAACTCGATTTTTCTCAACTCTTGTATAAATTTCTTTTTTTATATTTTTTTCTTCTATGCTATGAAAGAGCTCATGAAGTAATAGTATGTCTACTATATTTGCATCGCAAAAATATTCCTTTTATATCTTCATCAAACAAATATTTATTCGCTTTATTTACAGCGTCCATATAAATTTTAATATTATTCGGTTCTCTAAATTCGGCAAATAGAACCCTATCCGTATTTTCAGGCAGAATCGGATATCCTATTTCCATTCCCAATTTTTTTCGCCAAATCTTCTGCAGATAAATTTCCATATTCGCTTTTTTTAATCTATCAGCCCATTCTATACCGCATTCCCATGACTTCTGCATATACTCTTTTCTTTTATACGGCGAAATTCTCCCTACTAAAGGATCCCTTGAAAAAGCATATCTCTCCCAATCTAAAAGTGATATTTTAGATAATCCATTTAGCATATCTGATATTTTTCTTTCTGCAAATTTAGGTCTTTCATAGACTATATTTTTTTGTTTTCCAAAAAAATCCCGTCAAAAAAATCGGCTTTAAATCAGTGGACTGTTCTTCCATCTCTCCTCCAAATTTCATGTAATAACCGGCAATAAAATTTATATTGAAGCCACGATTATAATCTCCTCCTGCTTATCTCTATCACCTAAATCCAAATCCATCAGTAAATAAATTTGCTCCAAATCAATAGCTGAATAATCACTTATTCTTGGTCCGTAACATATAAAATAATCCGGCCTTATAACGGAATCTGTTCTAAATTCAGCTTGTTCTTCCCACAACTGTTCTACAACTTCTTTATAATTTTCAATTTTACACTTTGTAACAAAAGCATTTGAGCACTGAACTTTAATAAATCCTTTTCTGTCAACAATTCTAACTGAATTCTTCCCCTTCTTTGTAGCTTCAAATACAAAGAATTTATCATTTTTAATTGATAATTTTATATCCGTTACATCCTTGCCAAAGTCTTTTGTCACAAGTTTTGTGGCTTCGTTTTCATCGCATTCTTTTAGTAAGTCTGTTGCCTTAACCTCAGTAGAACCTGTAGCAATTGCTGTTACTTTACCTGTCTGTGCATCTATTTCTACATGGACTTCAATTGAATCCGGATCAGCTCCTGAATTTATTGCACTGTCAACAGCTTCTTGCTTTAATTCTTTTATATCTTCCTGTGACGGATTTGGAATTACTCTTTCTACAACATCTCTTACCATCGCAAGAGCAACACCTATTGATGAAATCACCTCTGCATTTTGAGGAATATCATAATCAAGTCCCATTTTTTTTGCACAATAAGGCACTAATGCTGCAGCACCACCACCACAGCCGACAAGTTTCATTGCATCATGATCAAGCTCATACTTTTCTGCCAGCGACTTTATACACGAAGATACTTTATCATAATCCTTATCAAGAATCTTTGTTGCCAACTCTTCTACAGTTATTCCAAGCTTATCTGCTACAGGCTGCATTGCTTTTCTTGCCGAATTTGCATTTCCGTGTGCAAAATACTTTTCGTCTACCAACCCAAGTACATTTGCTGCACAAGTATTTGTAAAACAAATTTTCTTTCCGTTTTGAAGTCTGATTACACAGTAGTCGGCAGGATCTCCTTTCTTCGGACTTACCAGTTCAATCTGAGGATCCACAATTTCCTCTTCCGGAGTAAAACAAGCGTACTCACAACCTGCTATGTGAGCGGAACGTGGTCCGACATCTACAACATCTTTATCACTTATTCTGACCATTGAACCGCCTGCGCAACCAAGGATTCTAACATCAAGTGAATTTATATATGTATCATGTCCGCCTATTTTGGCATAATCCACTCCAGGTCTTCCGTTTTTGATTACTCCAATATTGGTAGTAGTTCCGCCAACCTCAAAATATATGGCATTTGAAGCCCTTAGATACATCAGTGAACCCATTACAGATGCGGCAGGTCCTGATAATGCTGTAAGTATGGGACGTTTTCTCATCTCATTTATCTCCATAACACCGCCGTCGCCACGCATTATCATAAGCGGTACAGATACACCTGCTCCTCTTACAGAGGATTCAGTAGCATTCGCAGTAGCCATCATCTTTGGTAGTATAGACGCATTTATAGCAGCTGTTCTGGTTCTTCTTGTAAGTCCATACAGCTTAGTAATATCAGATGCCATTGTTACAGGTATATTCTTTTTTGAAGCCAAATCATGTATTCTTTGCTCCTCTTCCATACTGTCTACACCAAAAGCCATAGAAGCCACAATAACATCAGTTCCCTGACTCACAAGCTCATCAATATTTTGATTTATAACTTCATCTGTCAATTGTTTTTTCTTAATAAAAGTATTGAGTACCTTTATCATTCTTCCGACTTTTTCATCAAGAACTATATCTTTTAATCTAAGTTGACGCTTGGCTAAGAATCCTTCCAAACCGCCTCCGGCAATACCGATAATACCTACATTTGCCACATCGCCCTCAATAAAGGCATTTGTGGCTTGGGTAGTGGAGTGAGCTACAAAAACCACATCCGACGGATCTATATTAAAGTTTTTCAGACAATTTCTAAAACTTTGTACAACACCTGCCGCCACTCCCGGCTTTGTCATCATGTGTTGTCTTTACCTGGTCTTTACCAATAATCTCATGCGTTTCATTATCCATTGCCACACATTTGGTATACGTTCCACCTACATCAATTCCCATGCGAACTTTTCTTTTTTCCATTTTTTTACCTTCCCGGTTATAAACACTATTTAAGAATTGCCGACATAAGCCAGTTTCCACCAAGACTTCCCAATAATATGAATGCTGCCACATACTGTAATATTCCGGCTATATATGCATTAGGTATTGAAAGTTTTAAGAAGTCTTTTGACTCTACCTTTGTATAAGCAAGTCCCCAAGCAACCCATGACTGTGTTATACATGAACCTATATTCACTGTTATAGTAGGTATTGCAAATAATGCATACAGGAACGGCAAAGAAAAATCTCCAATACGCATTACAACTCCAAGAGTTGCGGCACCACATCCGAAAAGAGTCAAAGGGCCTCTAAAAAGTCCCATAAACAATAAAACTGTAAATACAACACATAACACAAGCTCATTCTTTGGGAATATTCCTCCTAATAATACTTTAAAATATGGTGCTGCATATGCCGCAACTTTATTGAACATAGGTAGCGTCAATAAGAATCCTACAAGAGGTGCTGTATCAACTACTCCGTCATAAAAAAGTTTATTTACAAGTTGACAATTCTCTTTAAAATTTCCCTTCATCTTTCCGCATAGGAACAGCGCCAAAAATCCGGCTATAACAAATCCGGCTATAACAGAGAAGTTTAAAGCAATTTTCAAAGCGACAGGCACTATCGGAAGTATAAGTGTATAAAAAGGTGCATCCTTTGTTTGTGTACTTTTTCGTACTGTTGCCGCCCATGCATGAGAAGTTTTAGACTTCGCAAGATACACTCCGGACAAAACTGTAGTTGTTATAAGCAATATTATCATTGCTGCAAATCCCCATTTAGATGCATACCAACCTAAGTTGAATTCCGGAACGGCATCCTTTTCAATAAAAAAGGCTCTACACTGTGCAAAGATAACAGGATTTATATAAATTCCTGCACATACCGAACCCATAAAAGAAAACATTGCTATAGCTTTCGGTATACCCAGTGACATAAGTATAGGTAATACAATAACTCCAATGGCAATTACAGGACCGGCTCCCATCATAGCTGTAAATATAATTGCTGTAACTATATTTAATAGAGCTATTGTTATCATAGGCTTATCACCACCTAATTCTACTGTCTTTCTGATAAGTGTTGAAGCAATACCGGTCTCCATAAGTACACGACCAAACCAAGCACCCCAGCATACATTAACCAATGTACTGCCCCAATCCTCAGGTGCCTTTTGAAATATTGTATTTAATGCATCCATAACTCCTTTCATACCGGCAAATTGTAAAATTTTATTTTCTTCCAAAAATGCCGGACTTGAACCTAAAGTTCCTGCGAACGATAAAACAGCCCAAATAATACTTATAATTAAAAAGCCTATCATAAGATTATTCCCTGATATACAATACCATGCCAATCCAAAAAAAGTTAAAAGCAAAATTATACCAATAATATATTCCATATTCCCTCCAAAATATTAGATGTTTAATTGTGACAAGAATTTCTTGCCTACCATCGGGTATTCCTCCTTTCCTTCCCAAGGTACTTAAATTACATAAATAACTCATATAATACTCATATATTGGTTCATAAACATATTATTTATTCAAAATATTCACTATAGATTCCTGACAAAACACCTGCATTTGCCAAGAATCCATTGTATCTGTTTGAGCAAAGTACTGTAAGCAAGTCTATTTTACAACTGTTCAATTGTTCTGTCATAAGCCTTAACTCAAGCATTGTCGCTTCCCACGCATTCAATGCCGAATTATGGGCGTTATAATTATATGTTAAATATTTTAATGAACTTAGCCTGTACATATCGCAGTCCATTTTATCCAGGAAAGAATATACTTGCTCCTTTCCACATTCTTTAGCCAAAGTTTGATAAAATCCCCACTCAAGCATAACCATATCGTATTCATCTTTTGGCATTTTATTCACCTTTATCAGGTCTAAATAACTGTTAACCATCTCAAGTTCAAAACCGTTTTTTCTTTTGTTTACAAGTTCTGCGATTATTGCCTGATCCAATACCAAGTGAGCATGTGTAGCCTCTCTGATCATATCTTTATTTATTTTGGTCACCACTGAACCCCTTTGCGGTAAAGTCTCTAAATACCCTTCATCTGCAAGGCCTGTCAGTATATTTCTCACTTGCGGTCTATTCATATTCTTTTCTGTCGCTATGGAATTTTCACTTAACTTATCTCCGGGTCGTAACTCCAAGGAAATAAGCTTTCTTTTAAGCTCCTCATATAATGTCATATACTACCCTCAAAATCCGACATAAATTTTACTGTTGAAAATTGTTTACAAGTTTATTTATATTTAAAATAATACCACGTATATCTCATAACTTCAATATTTTTTTTATTGCTTCAAGTAATATTAAATTATATAAGTTTTTATATTGAGTTTCACATTTAATCTATGCTATACTTATTATATTCAAACTTATTTATGTAGTATATTTGAATACTATGACTGATAAGATATTGTTTTACAAGTTATAACAATATATACTAACGGACACAATATACCTGATCTACTGATATATATCTTTAGATCTAAACACTTAATGTTATGAATCGGTAAATATATGAATTTAGAAAAATAAACTATTAAAATATAAAAAGTAAACTTAGTTTAAAAAAAGACCGTCAGAGGATGCAAAAGCAATATGTATACAGAATATTAAGTACTTTAATTCTTAATATGATTCTTATCCCCGGACAGCGGATGAATGAACAGCAACTTGCTTCTTTTTATGAATGTTAGCCGTACTCCTCTTCATGATACCTTCATAAAACTGTCAAATAATAATCTTATAGATATCGTTCCTATGAGAGGCTCTTTTGTATCAAAAGTTGATAAAAAACGAATCTATAATGCTGTATGGCTTAATCTGCAACTATGTATATCTATGCTTCAGGGTATTTTTTTATTACTGATGTCAAAAAAACAGAACTTGATATATTAAACGAAATACTTATACAACTTAAACATAATTATACTAACGGTGATTTTTTTCGTGCTTCAAGATCTTTAGCACAATTCTATCATCAAATTTTCATTCTGGGAGGAGGCTTTGAAATATTATGGTCAAAGCTATATGAATATGAATCTGATTTATTTCGGTTGTATTCATTAGCTTTTTAGAGATTTAAAAACTTAGTACTGATATATACCAAAGTTTATCCTCAATTACAAATGCACTGATACATCGTGACAATGATTTAGCTATGTCAACTGTTTTCTCAACATATGTCGAATATGCTGAATATTGTAGATTTACTGATAACTGATAATTTAAATGTATCAGAATCACTACCGTCTGCATAAATTTTATACTCATAATATTTCATTATTGCGAATATATTCTTTATGCTCTGCCATACTTTATTCCTCCCACTTGTATTTACCCGTCCATATGTTTATAATATCTACCAATAGATTTTCAACAGATAAATCAAACTAAGGAGTATCTTATGGGTTCTAAAGTGAAAATGGATACTGCTACAAGGCAGAAATGTAACAAAATCATTGCATCGGCGGCGGCTGCCGCCGGTTTGGCCGGCGCTGCACCTATTCCGCTTGCGGATACCATACCTATTACAGCCGCTCAGGTAGGAATGGTCATCGCACTTGGAAAGGTTTTTGACTTGACTATAAGTGAATCCGCCGCCAAATCGGTCCTGAGTATTATGACGGCTCAAACTGTAGGAAGAGCTGTGTTTGCAAATGTAATTAAAGCGATTCCGGGTGCCGGAGCTATAGTCGGAGGTGTGGTTGCAAGCGCTACAGCAGGTGCCGTAACAACCGCTCTCGGTAAGATAGTTTCCGAAGATTTTTATAAAATTTCAATCGGTGAACAACCTGACAATATATCTTCGGCTGCAAAGGACATCGGAAAGCTGTTTTCCAAAAATTATATAGACATAAAGTAAGTTCCGTCAAAATCAAAAGGCCGCCACATCAAAGTGACAGCCTTTTATTATTTCTTATCTTCAATCTTTCTTTTATCTTTTTGTCCTTTGGTCTTAAAGTCAAAGGCCAACCTCATTCTGAAGTTTATATGCTGACTTAATACAAGTGAAATCACTCTTGCCATAAACAACAATGTCACCGTGAAAACTGCAAAAATTATAAAAGTATTCAGTCTTTCATCTGATTTTTCCATTATTACCTCCTGTATGTACCATTAAGCTTCTTAATATAAGAGTATCACAAAGTGAAAAATCCCTCAACCTTTATGGGATTGAGGGAAGTTTTTATTAAGCTGCGTTTGCTACGCCTTGTTTTGAACCTTCTTTTGATGTAACTTTTTTGATAATGAACAGTACACCTACCATCAATGCTACCGCGATTACAAGTGATATAACCACATTTCTTACAAAAGCTGCGATTATATAGCTTACAAATGATACAGCTGCAACCAACATTGCATATGGTAACTGTGTATTTACATGGTTGATATGATTTGACTGTGCACCGGCACTCGCCATGATGGTTGTATCTGAAATAGGTGAGCAGTGGTCACCGCAAACAGCACCTGCCATACATGATGAGATTGAGATTATCATCATCTGCTGATCCTTGCCTGCGAATACTGCAACAACTATAGGAATAAGGATACCGAATGTTCCCCATGATGTTCCTGTTGAGAATGCAAGGCAAACTGCAACAACAAATATAATTGCCGGAAGAAGTATCTGCATACCTGCTGCCGAATGCTCCATCATAGCTGCTACGAACTGCTTTGCACCAAGTACATCTGTGATAGCCTTTAATGACCATGCAAATGTAAGAATAAGTATTGCAGGTACCATTGCCTTAAATCCTGCCGGTAAGCATTCCATACATTCTGTAAACTTAAGTGATCTTCTTGAAATATAGAATATCAATGTGATAATAAGTGCTATAGAGCTACCCATTGAAAGACCTACTGAAGCGTCACAATTTGAGAAAGCCTCTACAACGCTTGCACCGCTAAATATTCCACCTGTGTAAAGCATACCTACTACACAGCAAACAATAAGTGAAATTATAGGGAAGAGCATATCTATAAGTTTGCCGTCCTTATGGCATCCTCTGTCAAGCTCCTCAAACTTCTCTTCTCCTGTTGTGAAAAGATCGCCTTTCATTGCATTCTCTTCGTGAACCTTCATAGGACCGAAATCAAACTTCCAGAATGTTATTACAAGCATCATTACGATTGTAAGAAGTGCATAGTAGTTGAAAGGAATTGCCTTTACAAAGAGTCCGAATCCGTCTTCACCGTCAACAAAGCCTGTAACTGCAGCTGCCCATGATGAGATAGGTGAAATAATACATACAGGAGCTGCTGTAGCATCTATCAAATATGCCAACTTTGCTCTTGAAACCTGATGCTTATCTGTGATAGGTCTCATAACGCTACCTACTGTAAGGCAGTTGAAATAGTCGTCAATGAAGATAAGACAGCCAAGTAAGATGGATGTAAGCTGTGCACCTACTCTGGTCTTGATTCTTTTTGACGCCCATTTACCGAAGGCATCCGAACCTCCGGTCTTATTCATAAGTGCAACAACCATTCCCAAGATAACTAGGAAAATCAAAATACCTACATTGTAGCTGCTTGACAGTACTGAAACCATACCTTGCTCAAATACCGCCTTCATAGTTCCTTCAAAGTTAAATCCTGATGCCAACATACCGCCGAAAATCAATCCGATTGCAAGTGAGCTGTATACTTCCTTACTTATAAGTGCAAGCACGATAGCTACAAGCGGCGGTACCAGTGACCAAAACGTTGCATACAGAGCAGGCTTCGGTGCTTCCGCCTCCGCTCCGAAAACAACCATCGGACACATAACTGCAATAAACAATGCTAAACATAGCACGTATGATTTTTTATCTCTAAAAAACCTCGGTTTACAAGTGTCATTCCCACTATTCATACCGTTTCCTCTCTTTTACATTTCTATACCGACACGGGCCCTTTGCCCCTTGTCAAACGGATGCTTAACCTTTTGAAAATGTGTAAAATAATCAGCAAGTTCTGCTATCTCATTTTTAGGATTTCTTCCGGTCATGACAATTTCGAGATTTTCAGGGCGGGATTTAAGAAAATCCGTCAATGTATCATGATCCACCATATCAAGATTGTAAGCATCTATTACCTCATCCATTACCACCAGGTCATATTTACCTTCAGTAGCAAGATGAATAACGTCTTTTAAATGATTTGTGAAAAACTCTTTTGCTTTAAGTTTCTCAGCATCAGTCATATTAAATGTAAACCCAAAATTAGTTTTTTTTGTATAAACTTCTATATTATCTATTTTTCTCAGTACCTTCAGCTCGTTTGAAGTATCACTTTTTAAAAATTGTGTAAACAGGACCCTTCTGCCGCTACCTGCGCATCTTACCGCCAGCCCTACAGCTGCAGTTGTCTTTCCTTTACCGTCGCCTTCGTATACATGAATAAGTCCTGTCATTTTTTTACTCCTTTACTTGCCTAAGCCTCTTTTTACCATTTCTGTAACAGCGAATGTTGCTACATCGTCTGCAAACTTTCCGGTTCCGAATCCGGCATCATAGCCAAGTTCCTTAGCAAGCTCATATGTGATTCTTGCACCTCCACATATGAGAATATACTTGTCTCTAAGGTCTTCAGCCTCCAAAAGTTCTACAAGATTTGTAAGATTCTTTATATGAATATCCTTTTGTGTGACTGTCTGTGAAACCAGTAATACGTCTGCATTAAGTTCTCTTGCCTTTTCTATGAACTCTTCATTTGTAACCTGTGCACCTAAGTTATATGCATCAATCATCTCATATCTTTCAAGTCCGTAGTGTCCGGCAAAACCTTTTCTGTTCATTATAGCATCTATTCCTACAGTATGTGCATCCGTACCTGTGGAAGCTCCGACAACAACTATCTTTCTGTGGAAGTTCTCTTTGATAAATTCATTGACTTCTTCCATGCTCATTGTCTCTTCTTCAACTGTCTGCACATGAATATTTGTATAATCGACACTATGTACTAAGCTACCATAAACCACGAAAAATGTAAACTCTGCATCAAGTGATCTTCTGTATGCCACATTGACATCTGAAAGTCCCATCTTCTTCGCAAGTATTCTTGCCGCCTCTTCACCTCTCTCATCATTCTTTATGGGAAGTGTAAAGCTGACCTGAACCTTACCGTCGTTCATGGTATCGCCGTAGGCCTTTACCTTTGTAAGGTCAAGTGTCTTATCAAAGTCGACCTTATTTAGATTATATAAACCGCTACTCATCTTTTACCTCCTTCTTCATAAGAGGAATAAATGGGTTGAAGTATACACTATCTTTTACAACGACTCCGTCTAATCCCTTACCTCCGTTGAAAGGTCTCTTTATATCTGCAAATGTTCCCTTTTCAAGTGTAGCAAACAATCCCTGTGTCTCAATATCCGATAAAAGATTTGCAGCCTTTGTAAGGACTTCATTTGCTCTGTTTCTAATGATACCGTTTTCCTTGAACTCGATTTCTTCTCCCAAATCCTTCATTGTTCTGAAGATATACTGTGCATTTTCTATTGCAAGCGCTCTGTCGGACATAAAAGGAGTATGTATAGCCTCTGTCATCATTCCGAGAAGATGTATCTTTTGATGTGTCAGTATGGTCACCATATTAAAGAGTGCATCCTGTACATGACCGCGGAAGATATTTCCTGTCATGAACTTTGTAGGAGGCATATATTTAAGAGGTGCCTTAGGGAAAATTTCTCTTGCCATCTGTGCCTGTGCAAGCTCAAATAAGAATCCGTTTTCAGCATCAGGTGAAATCTCAAATGCGTGACCGAGACCCTGCTGCTCAGGCGGCAATCCGGCTTCAAGAGCGAACTGCTCATTCAAAAACTGTGATGCAAGTACTGTATGTGCTTCTTCTATGGCATCTGCCGTAGTAAGGTAGTTATCCTCACCTGTGTTTATGATAACGCCTGCAAATCCGTTGATGATTCTTGAGAAATACTGATCAACCAATGTTCTTTGCATATTTATATCTCTGAAAAGAATTCCGTAGAGTGCGTCATTGAGCATTACATCAAGTCTTTCCATAGCACCCATTGCCGCTATCTCAGGCATACAAAGTCCTGAACAGTAGTTACACAGTCTGATATATCTGTGCTCTTTTTCACCTACCTCGTCAAGTGCCTTTCTCATAAGTTTGAAGTTTTCCTGTGTAGCATATGTACCGCCGAATCCTTCTGTTGTGGCACCGTACGGAACATAGTCAAGAAGACTCTGTCCTGTAGTTCTGATAACAGCTATTATGTCTGCTCCTGCTTTTGCAGCCGCTACCGCCTGTGTGATATCCTCATATATATTTCCTGTTGCAACAATCAAATATATGTACGGACCTTTTGTATCTCCAAACTCTGTCAAGTATTCGTTTCTTTTATCAACATTAACCTGAATTCTATCCACCATAGTCTTTGCTACAGGTGCGATTGCATCCTCGATTTCCTTTGATGAATGAATCTTTAATTTTGATAAATCTATCTCACCTTTGTCGATACCCTGTGCTATCTCATTCGGTGTAAGTGACAGTTCCAGCATTGCATTTCCAATCATGAATGCCGCACCCATCGGAAGAAGCTTATGTTCCACCATCTTGGTCCACTACCACATTCGGTAGCGGAACCTCCACGCTGTTTACTCCGTCAATCCCTAAAAGTCTGCATACCGTTCTCTCTACAGCTACTGTAGTATGTTCATCAATAAAGGCTTGGACATCCAGCGCAACATTTTTTGCACTATTTCTAGCTTTAGAGATTAAACTTTGATCAAGTCCAAGTTTACTCATGTTTTTTTATCTCCTATTTTTTTTCTCATCTTGATCTTCTAAATCTTGCCAAATCAGCCGGCTCAATTGTCATAGCATTTCCTTGCTCAAGTCCTGCCACACCGCCTAACTGCTTTTTCTCTCTTACCCTTGCAAATATCACAGTTGCAATGATTCTCATAATGCTCAGGCTCCGTATATGTTGTGATAACACCTTCATAGTTTCTAAGTATTACCTTGCCCGGACTCTGTGAAATAACATAGTTAGGCATAACAGGTGTCTTTCCGCCGCCTCCCGGTGCGTCAACAACGAATGTAGGAACACAATATCCTGATGTATGTCCTCTAAGGCCTTCTATGATCTCAATACCCTTTGAAACAGGTGTTCTGAAGTGCTCAAGTCCCTGTGAAAGGTCACACTGATAGATATAGTAAGGTCTTACTCTTATCTTTACAAGCTCATGCACGAGGTCTGTCATTACATGTACACAGTCATTTACACCTGCTAAAAGCACTGTCTGATTTCCTAGAGGGATACCTGCATCCGCAAGTCTTGCACAAGCCTCTGCAGACTCTTTTGTAATCTCGCTTGGATGATTGAAATGTGTATTGAGCCAAATCGGATGATATTTCTTAAGCATATTTACAAGCTCAGGTGTAATTCTCTGAGGCATAACAACAGGTGTTCTTGAACCGATTCTTACAATCTCAACGTGATCTATTTTTCTAAGCTCCGAGATAATGTACTCAAGCTTTTCATTGCTGATAAGAAGTGCATCACCGCCTGAAAGAAGTACGTCTCTTACCTCAGGATGCCTTCTGATATAGTCAATACAAGCATCCACCTGTGATGTAGGTACGCTGGTGTCGTTTTGTCCTGCAAATCTTCTTCTTGTACAGTGTCTGCAATACATTGAGCACTGATCTGTTACAAGGAATAATACTCTGTCCGGATATCTGTGTGTAAGACCGTGAACAGGTGAATCTGTATCCTCATGTAAAGGATCCGCAAGGTCCGCATCAGCTATATGAAGCTCAGATACTGTAGGGATTGCCTGCTTTCTTACAGGATCGTTCTCATCATCAAGATCTATAAGTGAAAGATAATATGGTGTGATAGCCATTCTTAAGTTCTCAAGGCATCTCTTTACACCTTCTTCTTCCTTCTCTGTAAGCTTTACATATTTCTTTAAACTCTCTACATTTGTTATTCTGTTTCTAAGTTGCCATTTCCAGTCATTCCACTCGTTGTCCGGAACGTCCACGAATAAACCGTTTTCTCTACTATTTCTCATTTGATTCCCCTTACTTATGTGTATTAAACGTACTTTTTCTCGAATACTTCTCTGATTGCAGGATTTTCACGAATCTCCTGTAATGTTATAACATCATGTCCCTTTGTATATCCGTTTCCGATGATCATATCGATATCTTTACCTACTCCCTCTGCTCCAAGTGCTGCCTTTGTAAAGCTTGTAGCCATTGAGAAGAAGTATACGCATCCGCCGTCATGTACAGGAAGGATTGCACTCATCTCACAGTTGTTTACATTTACACAGCATATTGAAACGTCATATTCTTTTCCGTCATTAAGCTCCAATGCCTTTTCAAGTACATCTACAGGAAGTGCCGCACTTGCCTGGAATGCCTCATGGCAAAGTCCCATCTTCTTAAGTTCTTCAACACCTTCTTTGCTGTAGTCCATAGCCACTACCTTACCTGTAGGTCCGACTCTCTTCATAGCTTCATAGCAAACAAGCATTCCGCTCTTTCCGGCTCCGCCAAGTACCAACACGCTCTGTCCCGACTGAACAAGCTTGGCTGTTTGAGCAGGTGCTCCGGCTACATCCAGTGCTGCAAGTGCAAGAGGCTCAGGTAAATCATCAGGAAGTTTTGCATACAATGCGCTCTCAAATAATACAGCCTGACCGTCAATGTCCACTCTGTCTATCTCAGGGTGAATAGCTTTGATCTTATCAATCTTTAAAGGTGTCATGGAAAGTGATACCAAAGATGCGATCTTATCACCAACCTTAATGTCTGTCTTAAGGTCCTCACCGATATAGCTTACAGTTCCGATAAACATTCCGCCTGAACCTGTTACAGGATTTTGCATTTTTCCTCTCTCATTTACGATATCAAGGATCATCTGTCCGATCTTTTCAGTATCCTTATTGCAAGCTTCCTCAATCTGTGTAAATGAAGCCGAATCGATGTTCAATGAAATAACGTCACAGATAATCTCATTTGAATATCTCTTTGTCATATCATTGTCGATTTTCTTTGCCGCCTGTGTCAAAACCCCTTGTGGTTCAATAACTCTGTGAATACCGTACTTATTTCCCTTTAACATACTTTCTCCAATCTATTTTAAACCAAGTATTTTTCTTGCTTCATCCGGCGTAGCTATTTCTCTGCCAAGTTCCTTTGCCAGTCTCACGACCTTCTCAACCAGCTCTCCGTTTGACTTTGCCATTACGCCCTTACTAAGATATATATTATCTTCAAATCCTACTCTTGCATGTCCGCCCATAAGAATAGCCATTGTTACCATCGGAAATTCCGCTCTTCCGACTCCTGAAGCTGTCCATGTTGAACCCTGCGGTATGCTCTCCGCCATAAATAATAAATCTCTCGGTGTTCCCGAAATACCGCCGTTTACGCCCATTACAAAATCGAAAATGCATAGGAGCTTTTATAAAGCCCTTTTTTTGTGAAGACGAATTGCCATATCCACCATACCCTTATCAAATACTTCGATCTCAGGTTTTACATTATGTTCATTCATCTTCTTTTGCAAAATCCACAATCATATTTTTCAGTGTTGACAAAGATCTCGTCACCACCGAAATTGCAGGTTCCGCAATCAAGTGTTGCCATCTCAGGGTTAAGATCAATCGGTGCAAGTCTTTCTTCATTGCTCATACCTACCGCACCGCCTGTAGAAGGCTGTATAATAACATCCGGCAACTCTTTTCTTATAGCATCAATACATTCTTTGAATCTGTCCGCACTTTGTGTAGGTGTTCCGTCATCTTCTCTTACATGAAGATGTATTATAGCGGCACCCGCATCATAAGCGGATTTTGCTTCTCTTACGATTTCTTCCACCGTGTAAGGTACATTAGGATTTTGCTCCTTTGTAACCTCGGCGCCGCATATACATGCTGTAATAATAAGTTTTTTTCCATATTTGCCTACTTGTTTCTCTGTCTGTCTTTTAAGTACTACGCAGGTTCCGCTTGCTCTGCATACCACTACAGGCTCTGTTAATACGTCACATGCCGAATCATTGATATCTGTTCTCGGTGTTATTACCTTTCTTGCCTCAAATACCATCTTTCTTGATGTATTTCCTACAGAAACGATCTCACCTGTCGCCTCAATAAAATCTCCCACATGAACCGGTGCCAAAAAAACTCTACGCTGTCATAAGCCTTAAAAAGACCCTCATCACCGTCATTGATGATCAAAAGTTCAGTTGCTACATCTCCGAACAATCCTAACATTCTTGCTCCGTCTACCAACTCACCGCCGTAGTGAGCATCATGAGCGCTCATACGAAGCCTAATAGTTGATTTAACCATTTTTCCTCCTTACATAGATAAGCCGTACTCATCTTTTTTTTTATGTAAATATTTTACAATAAACTTAAGAAATTGAGGGACTGACTAAATGTATATAAAAAAATACAAGTTAGTGGACAAAATGTATATATCGTATATTTGTTCCCTTTATATAACAAGTTTTTTTATATTTGAATTTACTATGATATTTTTATCCTTGATTATAATACTTTATTATTTTAGCATACTAAAATCCATATTTCATATACGATATACACATATAAATTTTTGGACAGTACTATAGATTGTAAAAATTTTATAAATGCCTATTTTTGCGATGAAATAATATCTTTTCATTGAATATTTTGCATAATAAAAAAAGATACAGATGAAAAAAATACATTCAGTATTATCTCATCCATATCTTTATTCTAATCAAAGTAATCGTTTTAACATCAGTGCCAATGACAAATCCAGCCTCTCATAATAGTCGTCAAAGTTGAATCCTGTGATATCCTTTTATGGCATCCATTCTGTTTATCAAGGTATGTCTATGGACAAAAAGTCGCTTTGCAGCCCTTGTTACATTGCCGTTTTTCTTCCAGAAAAGAACCTTACAGTCTTTATATAATCACTGTCGGATTCTCTGTCCTTATCAATAAGAAGCCTAAGTACCTTATTTTCTTTTGAGTAAAGTGTATTTGTTCTATATATTGAATACAGTTTTTTCAAAAATGTCATATGCTCATACATACAGGTACCTCTGATAGCTCTGATACTGTGCAAGGTCTGCAAGGCTTCCATACAGTGTTTAATGCAGTTTTCAAGATTGTTGTCCTCAACTGTATCCGACGTTGCAAATAAGTTTAATCCTATCTTGTTTGAAAGTCTTATAAGTAAAACCTGTACCTCATCCATCAAATCTCTGAGTTTGGTAGCGTTTTCAAATCCGAGGCAAAATGTCATTTGAACATTCTTTTCATAATGTCCAATATATGTGTCACAATTTATAACAGCCAATGATTTTATATTTTCGAACGCTTCTTCTATATCAGGTCCCACCTCATTGTATACATTGACTGCCGAAACGGCCAAAACAGCTATAATGTTGTCGCTCCCTATACCCCTTTCAAGGCTCTCAGCCAGCTTTTTCTTAAGCTTGGGATAAAAATAGTTGAAATCCAAATAGCTTTGATTGCCTATAACCGACTCTCTGTTTATCTCACTTATAAGAGTCTTTAAAACTTCGGAAAATGAAAAACTTGCAGGCAGCTCAAGCACCGGAAACTTATATTTTCTGGCCGACTCCAATATGTATACAGGTATACTGTCCACATAGTAGCCTGTCTGTACCATAAGCCCCACAACGCCCTTTGCCTTCAGTCTCTTTATCAAATTAAAATATCTGGTATAATCCGCCAGATCAAATCCTGTTGTTATAAGCAGTTCACCGCTGCCTACCATATCTACAGAATCAAGTATCTCCTGTACGTTTACCCAACTGACTATATTTCCGGCACTCTCTCTTCCTGTTATAAGTTCAGTGCCCGGGAAAAAATTGTTCTCAATGATGTCCCTAACAGTAAGTGGCATAACCCGGCCTTTCTATTATAGTATATCTAAAAGTTCATTTTGCAGCCCTAAGAGTCTACAAATCATAAGCGCCTCTTTTGGCGGCTTGGCATCTTTGTCCACCTTAAAGATACCGTAATTCATAAACTGTGAGATGGCTGTAATCTTTGCATCGTCATCCGACTTTGTAAGCAGTGAGGATGAAATTCTTTCTTCAGATACTCCCTGTAATCCTCTGACCTGGTAGTGACTTTTTGAAAGCTCGGCCACATGGTCAAAATGAGTTACCAAAAGGCTTACAGTCTTCTTTGTATTAAGGAGTGCGACAAGTCCCCTTACCAGACTTTCACCTTCTTTAGGATTGGTTCCTCTTGCAAACTCGTCCAAAATCGCAAAGACAAATTTATTTTCTATTTCATTTAAAAGGTTCTTAAGTTCCACAATCTGTGCTCCAAAACTTGAAAGTCCCTTTGCTACAGACTGTGACTCCTCGGATATCATAATTATCTCATCAAAAGCGGGGATACTTGCGCTGACTGCATATACGAAAAATCCGCAAAGTGCAAGATATGTATTTAGCGCCACGGTCTTTAGTGTAACACTCTTCCCGCCCATGTTTGCACCTGTAAGTACCGTGGTTCCAAGTCCCATCTCTATACTTACAGGTGTAAATTTAAGTCCCTTGCTCTCTAAGATATCACATATATACGGATTGGTTGTATCTTTCAATATAAGAGTATCTTTTGTAATTTGCGGCAAACATGAAGGATAAAGCTTTGATACACGGTGCTTTTCTATAAGCAAATCAAATCTTGCAACAGTATTTATATTCTTTATTACGGTATCAAAATACGGCCTTAACTTTATTGAAAGTTCTTCCCTTATCCTTCTTTCTTCCTTCTCTTCTTCTGCAGTAATATCAAGTCTCTCATCCTTAAGCTCCTCAAATAAAGCTTCATCACTTTGCATCTTTAACTCTGTATCACGCTTTTTCTTTCGGATTTCTTTTAAAGTATCCGAATATTCATCATATATTGAAAAAGTAGGTATCCTCCTTTTGTCAGGGTCAAGTATATCCACCGCAATACTTACAGGCTCCATGAAAAATCCGCAAAGTCTAAGCTCATCCGACACTCTTTCCACAACAGGCTTAAGCTTTTCAAGTTGCATAAGCAATATCTTTATCTCAAACAATTCTATATCGGACAGTGTATTGTCTCTTCCGAACTTTATAGAGCCCCTTACATCCTTCATCTGCATAAATATTCTTCTGATTGCATTGATATCGGATTTTACCTCTTCATAATTTGAAGACAACTTATTCAAATTGCTTAATTCAGTCTCTAAAATATCTCTTTCATCTTTTCTAAAAGGTCTTATACTCTTTACAAGCTCGGCTCCGAAAGGTGTAGCAGGCAACATTTTGCTTTTTATGAATTCAAAACCTATATTTTCTCTTTGCCAAAAATCCATTTTTACCCCCTATATTTTTTTCCGCAATATTTATAACCGGTAGTTTTGTATATTTTTTTCATTCTTTCTAAGAACTCTCCCGCATCGTAATGATTTCCGTACGCCGAAAAAAAGATTTATCGTTATTGCTAAAAATATTTATTCTTTCAATACATGAAAAATATCATACCTCTTTGTATAAGTTTTTCAAAGTTTTCATAATTTATCAATATTCGTGAACCGTCAAAAAATACCAATCTCTTGCCATCAAGCCTTGCATTGGAGAGCAGCAGCGGTTTTATCATGGCATCGGTCAAAGCACCGTTTACAAATACACTCTCTATATCACTTTCCTTAGCCCATATTTCCTTTAAATCTATCTTTTCGCTATTTTTCCTTCAGATGATTTTTCTTCTATTATATAATACTTATCACTGTAATTTTCCTTGTTGAAATCATCAGGCAGATTCAGTTTATACTCGGGAAGTGAAAAAAGCATTGATGTAAATATAGTGTCTCTGACCGTCTTTTCCATATCCACACTGTATGATGCGCCGCTTGAAAGTATTGCCACATTGCTGACCTTGCCTGTAGCAATGCTCTTTCGTTCCAATGCTCCGTCTATCAAAATCTTTCCGTCACTGTAGCCTTTGAAACTTTCACACCTTCGCCATCTGAGTTGCAATGGACGGTCCGACTATCTGCACATACCCGTCGCTTAACGCCTTTATTATTATTATCTCTCCCATCGGAGTGTATATACCCGTGCTTTCCACTATTTCCTTGGTTATATCACAGTATTTTATCAGATTTCTTGCAGTAGCAATATAGTCATCCTTATAAATATATATTTCAGGCTTCTTTGTGTTGGTGACAAGGTCAAGTTCCTCACCGTCTCTTCCTATAGAAGTAAGCAGTATATTTTCATCTCTTTTATGTACACTCTTTATCACCTCGTTAAGTACAGTAGTCTTACCGGCATTTTTACACATACCTATAAAAGATATCCTGTCCTCATCCTTTATCAAATCATAAATATCCATCATTCATCCCCTTTTGTAGGCAGCTGTGCCACTATAATAGCGACAAACATCATTATTGCTCCTATAAGCTCACGACCTCCAAGCACTTCGCCAAGTATTATCCATGCAAAAACCGCACTGAACACACTTTCAAGACTCATAAGCAGGCTTGCAATACTCGGTCTTACATACAGTTGCCCCACATTCTGTAAAGTATATCCGCAGGCTCCGCTTAAAACTCCTACATATAAAAGAGCCGGCAATGCTTTCATTATCATATCAACGGGCGGCTTTTCAACAACAATCATCACAACACTTGAAAAACACGCCACTACAAAGAATTGAAAGATGGAAAGGTCAAGTACATCCACCTTTTTTACAAAATGTCCTACGGTAATTATCTGCAAAGCAAACAAAAGAGCACAAAAATAAGAGTATAGCATCTCCGTACTGTAAGCTGATCCCTCCGTGTATACAGAGTAAGAACATTCCTATTATACTGAGTACTACACTTATCCAAAGTCTGATTCCTTCTTTTGCCTTAAAAAATATGATAGAGATAACAGGAACCAGGATAACATAGAGTGCCGTAATAAAGCCTGCTTTTGATGCATTTGACTCTTTTATACCTATCTGCTGCATTGCACTTGCAAAAAACAAAAAAAAACCCGAGCAAAGACTTGCAATAAATAATGTTCTTTTATAAGATTTGTCCTTTGTCTTTTCACCCCCGGACTTTTTCTTCTTAAAAAAACACACCACCGGAATCATAGCAATAAAGGATATCCAACTTCTTATTGCAAGAAATGTATAAGCATTCACATATCTTGCACCTATACTTTGAGCGGAAAAAGCCGACCCCCATATAATTGCCGCCAGCATTAACATCATGACTCCGAATGCATTCTTGTTCTTCACCATATTTCCCCCTAATATTGAATAGTAAACTTGCACTAGTTCTTTTATTATATCCTAATCTTGTTATAAAAAAAGATAAAAAAAGTAAGATTCCCGTAATATTTTTCAAATTTAACGCAGTTTATACCTTAATTAACGCAATCCATACCTTTTTTTGTTCATTCTTTTTGAAAAATATTATATAATACGGACATATTAAACAAGTTACAAAAAAACAAGGAGAAATATTATGAAATTAAGTTTTAATAAGAGAGCCGTTGCAGTTGCCCTTTTCACTTGCATTGGCTACACCGATTATATCAACTACAGCAATACCTACAATCAATGTTTTTTTGCAGGCGGTTTTGCCACAAACCCGGCGGTAGCACAGGGACATCCAATTCCTAATACCGATGCCATCACTATTTCAGGAAATACAGTTAGCGTAACTCTTGAAGGTAGTGGCGTAAGTGACGCTGTAAAAGGCAAACACAGTTGTCGACATATATCCTGACACAGAAGCTCTTCTCCGGCTGCAGTACCTACAAACCTTCCTCTTACATGGACAGGGAACCACAGGTGCTTGGACAGGATTCAGCTTCAGCTTCCTGCAAACTGGCAGACAAGATTCCATAATTCGGAGCAGATGGGTATCCAAGTTAAATCAACTGTAGGTTCATCTACTTTCTCCGCTATGGCAAATAAGATTGTAAACAATGATACACAGATCAGCGTTGAGTTCCCTACAGTAGGCGCTACAACACTTTCAGCTAAGGTAACAGGCGGTTCACTTTACAACAACTCCGTTGCACAAAGCTTAAACGACTACACATATGAGTACACTGTTGCTCCGCAGACAAGCGGCTCTGTTACAACAGCTATGGCAAACAGCATCTTCAATGCAAGTGCAAATATCGTAGCTCTTTCAAATGCAAGCGCTACAGCAGACGCTTCGGGTAACTTTACACTTAATCTTCCTGCAGGAAAGAGCATCCAAAACCTCGGTGCAAACGATGCAATCTATGTAAGAAGAAAGGCTAAGCACTCAAATGCACAGTATATCTTCATTATAAACAGTGTAAGAACTGCGGCTCAGACGCCTGCTGTTGCAACACCTTCAAACCCAAGACCTGCAACACCTTCTAACCCAAGACCTGCAACTTCTTCAAACACCGTTGTAAATCCTACAACTCCTGAGAAGAAAGAAACAGATGTTATAATAGCTACAAATTCCAACAGCAGACACAGAAGCTCAGGCGGCGGTTCAGGCAGTTCAGGTTCAAGAAGAAGTGTAAACGGCAGCAGCTACTCATCACCTGCTACAACTACACCTGCTCAGAATCCTGCAGCTCCTACTTCAAACGTGAACAATCAGAATACGGCAGGTAATGTTACAAGAGTTCCTGCACCACAGGGTCCGTCTTCACATAAGCAGACAAAGAGCAGATTCTCAGTTCCAAAGACTGCAGACGCATCAGATATCGCAAGAAATGTAATCGTACTTTTCGGTTCTGTTGTCGGTATGGCATTTGCAACAATCGGTCTTAAGAAAAAAGAAGACTAATCCTTTAACTTTATAAACTTTATTTCATAGTTCGTTTTAAGGCAATATATATCTCTAAATATACGATATATATTGCCTTTTATTTTTTTTCCTATTATAATGTCGGTGTATTTTTTTGCTATGGAGAGGTATATGAGACGAAAAAAATACTACAACTGAAATGATGATGGGATATATGTGTTCCACTTTGCTTGAATTGATGCTTGAAAAAAAGACTATACAAAGATTTCAATAGGTGAGATTGCAAAAGAAAGCGGAGTGGACCGTTCATCATACTACAGACATTTTTAAATCAAAGAAGACATCATATCATTCTTTTTTTTGATATGGTTTTTAAAAGGAGTCTCTTGACGGCTTTACAAATCTGTCAAGCATTGACTTTACACTGTATATTCATTCGATATATATGGCTTTTTATAATTATAAGAAGGAAGTCTTGCTTATTTATCGTTCCAATCTTTCTTCACTGCTTTTTGGATGTGCTTTCAAAAAGATTTCAGTTCAGTGAAATTGCAATCGAGTTTCCGCTGACAAAAGCAATATGAGCTTTCCTATATCATAGGCGGAATCTACAACAATTTGATATTCTGGATGAGCAGAGATATGAATGAGACTCCCGATGAACTTACCGAGATTTCACTCCAGTTTAGAGATGAGGAATCAATATCACTGTTAAGCCTAAGATAATACCCCCTGCAGCCTTAACTGCAAGGGGCGCTTTTATATGTTTTTTAGAGGCTCCATCGCTCTTTTTTTAATATACCGTTCATATATGCTATAGCAATACCGTAGTTTGTCATAGGGATTTCTCTTTCCTTTGCAAACTTCATCCTAGTTTTCATCTGATTCTCATTCAACATACAGGCACCGCAATGTATTATCAGCTTGTACATTGATACATCCTTAGGGAACTCGCCACCGGTGCTGAACTCAAAAATAAGATCGTCTTCATCAAAAAGTCCGGTATGTTTTCTTACAAGCCTCGGAATCTTAACACTTCCGATATCTTCACACTGGCGGTGATGTGTACAGCCCTCACTTATAAGTATCCTGTCACCTTTCTTTAGTGTGTCCAGTACTTTGGCCGCACTGTATAAGCTTTGCAGCGCTCCTTTGTAGTTTGCAAATACTATGGAAAATGATGTAAGCGGTATACTTTCAGGTACCGCCTCATCCACCTCTTTAAATACCTGTGAGTCACATATCACCAGTGAAATATTCTCTATTCTCTCTAAGGCGTCTTTTATCTCATTTACCTGCACTTCTATCGCAATGCCGTGTCTGTCAAGTATCTCTCTTATTACCTGCTGCTGCGGCAATATAAGCCTGCCCTTCGGGGCTGAAGCATCTATAGGAGTCACCAAAAGTATTATATCCTTTTCCTTCATCATATTGCCTAAGACAGTTTTCTCCTTCTTACCTTCAGACAATATCTGTGACATCATATTTTTAAGCTTATCTATATTGATATTTTTCAGTGCGGAAACATATATATCAACCTTAAGGTCATTTTTTATAATTTCACAATCACATTTGTTTCCGACTATAAGATATTTTTTATCACTTGACTTTATTTTATCTAAAAATGTCAGCTCATCAGAAGTGGCTTCTCTGCTTGCATCCGCTACAAAGAGTATCAAATCCGCCTGATTTATATAATCAAGGCTTTTTTCAACTCTTAGTGTGCCAAGTGTACTTTTATCGTCAAGTCCCGGAGTATCTGTAATTACTACAGGACCGAATGGTAAAAGTTCCATAGTCTTTTTTACAGGGTCTGTAGTGGTACCTCTTATATCCGAAACTATCGCTATATTCTGTGAGGTGATTGCATTTATAAGGCTTGACTTTCCGGCATTGCAACAGCCGAATATCACGATACTTGCTCTCTCTCCGACAGGAGTGGTATTCATATTCAAACCGCTCATACTAGAACCTGAAATCCCTTGCATTTGTAGTTTCTATTTCACTTATATACTGTGTGGCCTTTTGTTTTACTACAGGGTTGCTTATCTTCTCAAGCTCGGACTTTATCATCTTCATTCCGTCATCCTTGGTATCTTTGGATGCATAGTCTGTCATATACTCACTTAAAGTCATCAGCGCATTAGGATGGCAGCAGTTTATAATCTGTCCGCTCTTGCACAGGCTCATAAATCTGTCACCTGTTCTGCCCTCTCTGTAGCAGGCTGTACAAAATGAAGGAATATGTCCCATCTGCATAAGCCAATCCACCACTTCATCCAAAGTTCTTTGGTCGGATACGTCAAACTGCTCGGAATCTGTAGGTCTGATTTCCTCGGTATATCCTCCGACTGAAGTTCTTGAAGCACCGCTTATCTGTGAAATACCTACCTTCAGTGCTCTCTCTCTTACCTTTTGGCTCTCTCTGGTGGAAATAATCATTCCTGTATAAGGAACAGCTATTCTTATACATGCAATTATCTTCTCAAATGTATCGTCATCAAGTCCGTTATCAAAGGTCTCAGGGTCTATATCATCCGCTTTTTTGATTCTCGGTACACTTATGGTATGAGGTCCTACACCGAATGCCGCTTCAAGGTGTTCAGCATGCATCAAAAGTCCTGCAAACTCATATCTGTAAGACTCAAGTCCGAAAAGTACTCCAAGTCCCACATCGTCAATACCGCCCTCCATAGCTCTGTCCATAGCCTCTGTATGGTATATATAGTTATGCTTCGGTCCTGTAGGATGAAGACTCTCGTAAGACTCTTTATTATAGGTCTCCTGGAAAAGGATATATGTACCGATACCCGCATCATGAAGCTTTCTGTAATTTTCCACTGTAGTAGCCGCAATATTTACATTAGCTCTTCTGATAGCTCCGTTTTTATGCTTGATGCTGTATATTGTCTTTAAAGACTCAAGTATGTACTCTATAGGGCTGTTTATAGGGTCCTCACCCGACTCTATTGCAAGTCTCTTATGTCCCATATCCTGAAGTGCAATAACTTCATTCTTTATTTCTTCCTGTGTAAGCTTCTTTCTTGCGATATGCTTATTCTTAGCATGATAAGGACAGTATACACAACCGTTTACACAGTAATTTGACAGATACAGCGGCGCAAACATTACTATTCTGTTGCCGTAGAATGTCTGCTTTATCTCACCTGCCAGTGCATAAATCTTTTCTATGATTTCCTTGTCTTCACAGGCAAGAAGTACGGACGCCTCTCTGTGAGTAAGTCCCTCGGCTATAATACCTTTATCAGTTTTTTTCGGCCTTGCTTTTTCAAGATATTTTTCTATTAGAGGAATATTGTTTTTATTTTCCTCGGCAAACTTGAGTGTTTCCAATATTTCTTCATGGTTTATAAATTCCTCGGCTTTTTTTGATTTTACATCGTACTTAAACATTTACTATCTCCTCTTACCTTTGCAACTTCATAACCTATATTATTGATTCTGTTGGTAATACATCCGATGCAGTGAGCTGCTTCATCTCCTGTACATACCTTTCCGTCATATAGTTCATATTTTTTTCTTGTCTTCAGCGGTGAAAGATTCGGCATCACCACATTTGCACCTGCCAGTATTCCCTTTTCTCTGCCCAGATTGTCAAGAGTACTGAGTGAGGTTGTAGCAGGTATCAGCATCTTCGGTCTCATTATCCTAAGTATCGCTATAAGAAAAAGTGTCATCTGTATACTTCCGCTTTTCTCATCTTTAAATGCGGTGTCGTGATGTGGGATAAAAGGACCTATTCCACACATATGAGGACCGAACTCTTCTATAAATTTAAGATCCTTAGCCAATGTGGTGGAAGTCTGATACGGTGAGCCGACCATAAATCCGCAACCTACCTGAAATCCTATATCCTTAAGGTCCTGTAGGCATTTCATCCTATGCTCAAATGACATCTGCTTAGGATGCAGCTTTTCATAGTGCGCCTTATCCGCAGTCTCATGTCTTAAAAAGATACCTGTCCGCACCTGCGTCAAACATTCTTTTGGTACTCATCTCTTTCATATTCTCCCAAAGAAAGTGTCACTGCAACATCCTTATACTTTTCTTTGACTTTCCTTACTATAGAGCATATATAATCCGGTTCAAACTTTCCGTCTTCGCCTCCCTGCATCACGAAGGTTCTGTAACCGAGCCTGTATCCTTCATCCGCACATTCAATTATCTCTTCATCAGATAATCTGTAGCGGTCACAGTTTTTGTTTGAATGTCTTATTCCGCAGTAGTAGCAGTCGTTCTTACATATATTGCTGATTTCTATAAGCCCTCGAAGGTAGATATCTTTTCCGTAGTTTTCATCTCCGAGTATTCTTGCCTTTTTGCTTATATAGTCAAATACTTCTTCATTCAAATTCTCTACAAGATATTTGTACTCTTCAAGGCCAAGGCTTCTTTCTTTTTCAAGTTTATCTATCAGAGCAATACTTTTGTCAATCTCAACACGCCTGTCATATTCGGTATTTTTAAAGTCCGTCTTATAAAGTGATATATCTTTAGTCATTGGCATCACCCACATTTGAATAAGCGGTTTTTATACTTACTCCGGATAATTTTCCTATTTTACCTGAAAGGCTTGAAATCACATTGTTAGGTGCGTCGAGAGCGACCGACAACACACTTATGTTTCTTTTATGATAGGGTATTCCCATCCTTCCGATAATATAATCTCCGTACTCGTGCAATAAATCATTGAGTTCTTTTTACAGAATCTCTGTCCTCCACGATTATTGCCATCAATGCTACTCTGTTATCCATATTTCCCTTTATAAATAATAGATTTTTTTGTATTAAAAAAAGCCCAAAAGCCACGGTGGCTTTGGGTACTCAAATAAATGTGCCTTTTGCACAATCTTATACATTCACAAACCACCTTTCAAGTCAGAGCCTCTTCCTTGTTAGGAGTATCTGTATACAATGTAAATCCTTTTTTTGGCGGTTTGTCAATATGTATAGTATCGTTACTTTTATAACTATATTCTTTTATATCTATCTTAATCATCAATCTCCGAGCTGCTTGATATTATCGCACCGCTTGAAGCATCGATATCGTAGTCATATTCTACATTTCCTACCTTAAACTCAATCTCATAAACTCTTACGCCGTCATCTGTATCAAGTTCTACCGTTGTAAAACTTGCACCGCTAACACCGGCATCTGAAAGTGCTATCTGCTTTGCTCTGTCTGCTGAGATACCTGAAGGCGCTGCCTGAGGCTGTTTTTCTCTTGCATCCTCATCTGTATCTTCAATAGCTTCTACTATATTTTCCCAAATGCTGTCATCAGAATCATCCTCATCTATATCTTCAATAGCATCTGTTATATTTTCCCAAATGCTGTCATCAGAATCAACTATATCTCTTATATCTATGCCTTTTTGTACAACCAACCTGACAATCTCACTTACTTTCATCTTAGCAAGTTCTTTTGCATCCAGCGAACTGTCTTTAGCGGTAAGATTCAGTATAAATACTGCTTTTCCTATTGATATATTGTTTTCTGTAGCAAACTTCTTCGCAACCACAGGACTCTTTATAATCTGATTCATTACTATTGCCTGTACCGAATTGGTTAAAAGTGCAGTATTTATATCATTTAACACTTCCGCTTTAATTTTGTTTGCTCTATCCTCATTATCATTTCTTACAGTTACCAAAATACCTGTATTGTCATTTTGGATATATCCTTTTTGAACCATTGAACCTATAAGTGCATTAACAGCCACTTTGAGCTCAGTATTTTTCAAATTCATACCATCAATAACATTAGCTCCGTCCTGATTTGTGGACTGAACTTCTAAAACCTTATTCTTTTTGTTTGTTACAATCTCAACTCCCGGGTTTACATCGATATCTACATGTGAATCCGGTACATAATTTATTACCGTAATATGGAACTCCTACAACTCCAACTGCAAACAGTACGCAAGCGGCAGCTGCCACTCCTACAAATCTCTTACTGAATATATTAAATTTCTTCTTCATTCCTTTTTCAATCCTTTCTGCGTCCACAGAAACGATATTCTCAGAAATCCTTTTAAACATATCCTCGGGAATCATTCCCGATACAGCAGTGTCGAGCTTCTTCTCAATATCTTCTCTCTTCATCAAAAGCCCTCCTCTTCCAAATATTTCTGCATCTTTCTGATAGTTCTGTTATACTTTGAAAGTACAGTGTTTATTGACATATCAAGTAATTCCGCTATTTCACGATTTTTCAGACCTGCCACCGCATGTAGTAAAAGTATCATTCTTTCATTGTCATCCAACTTATTTATAGTTGTTTTTAGAATAATACGTTCACTAAGATTTTTCCACAAAGGAAAAATTCCTGTTCCGACAAATCGTTATCATCTTCTAAACTACCCTCTTTTTTTCCGTCACGAATCTTCATAAGTGCAAAAATTTCTTGCTATTGTAAAGATCCATGCCATCGGTTTATCGTATGAGGTGTAATCTGCTGCCTTTTGATAGATTTTTCAAAAAGTATCCTGCAAAATATCCTCTGCATCATAGTATTTTTTTTGTTATTGAAAGGGCAAAAAGCATATACACTTTTTATGAGTTTTTCATATAAAGTATGTAAAAGCCTCCATACTTCCCTTTGCGATATCTTTTATAAGTTTATCATCCACCGTCGACGAAGCTTTTGATCCCTCCTCCAAGACCGCCACAAAAATTAAGCATCTAATAATCATCCTTTCAATATATTAATGCATAAGAATATCATTTTTATTGCATCTTGTTGCAAATTTTTTTATTTTTTTAAAAAAACTTTTTCTCATCAGTATAATACATAATATTGTGGTAAACATTTCCGCCGCAAAAAATGAGCTCCATACTCCCGTTATTCCGAAAATTCGCGGTAAGATAAGTGCAAATACAATTATTGCCACTATACCTCTTGATATTGCTATAAGAGAGGACTCTTTTCCTCTTCCTGTAGCACTGTAAAATCCTGCAGTAATAATATTGAATGCGGCAGGGTATAAAAGCCTATAAAAATAAATTCTGATACCGGAATAGCATAATTTGCCAATACATCAAATTTTTCATTGTTGAATGCGACTATAATGTTTGGAGCAAATGCTATTACCAGAGCCACCAAAGCTCCGGCTATAATCATACCTGTAAAAAGTGAATATAAGTAAATCTTCCTTAAATCTTTTTTCTCACCCTTACCGTAAGTTTCACTTGCCACTGGCTGTAATCCTTGTGATACACCATTTAGCATCGCCACTCCCACCAAGGCTGAATTTGCTATCACTCCATATGCGGCAACCGCTATATTGCCGACAAGTGAGAGCAGTATAAAGTTAAATACTACAGTTATTATTCCGTTTGAAATTTCACCTACAAATGCCACCAGCCCGAGACTGCATGATAAAATCAAATTTTTAACTGAAGGCAAATTGAAGCAAAAAAACGCACATTATTCTTTTTTGACAAAAAATGTACCATACAGATACTCATACTTACTATCGGTGATATTCCTGTTGCAAGTGCCGCACCTGCCATCCCCATTCCTACAGGGAACATAAGTATATAGTCAAATATTATATTGAAAATTCCGCTTATAAGTGTTGCCGCCATAGCAATCCTCGGTGAGTTGTCATTTCTCACAAAAGCGGTAAATGTAAAGTTCAACATAAAAAACGGCGAGAAGCAAAGAATTATTCGTGCATATGTGTGGGTTACATTCACTATAACCTCATCTGCACCGAAAATTCTAAGCACCACATCCGGAACAAAAATCCCCTGAATTAAAAATGGTAAACTAAGTAGTAAGGTACAAATAAATGAATTCGAAAAATATTTATCCGCGCTGTTTTTATCACCCAGTGACTTTAATAATGTATACTTTGTTGCGGAACCTATTCCTATCATAGCTCCAATTGCAAAGGTTATAGCAAATATCGGTAAAACAAGATTTAAACCTGTTATACCGTTTGCCCCTTCCGCCATTGATATAAAAACAGTATCAGCCAATACATAACATGATGTACCTGTTGTAGCAAGGATATTGGGCAGAATATATCCTCTAAGTTTTTTTCAATCATAAAAGACTCTCCTGTCGTAGTTATCGAATTATAACATAAATATTCTGTAAGCTCAATCAATGTCAAATTTATTACATAAAAAATATAAGCCGTATATGATAAAGTCCTAATATACCCCAAACTAAAATGTCCTGTTTATGATAGAATAATACTTTATACATTTTTATTAAACAGGAGGAACAGACTTATCAGAAAGGTAGTTTTATCAATGAATGAGCAAAAAGAAATACGAAGTTATCAAAGGGTTGGCTGACCACCCTGATACCGCTAACAAGAACAGAGCCGCTATGGTACTGGGATGCACCAGGAGGCATATAAATCGTATGTTACAGGGATATATAAAAAGTGGCAGAAGTTCTTTCTACACGGTAACAAAGGCAAAAAAAGCCGGCACTACAATCTCCCATGATATTCGTAGACAAGTCATAGACCTTTACAGAACTAAATACTATGATGCAAACTTTGAGCACTATACAGAGCTTCTGAAAAAGAATGAGGGTATATGTATCTCACATTCATCTGTAATGAATATCTTGGAGTCTGAATATATTCTCTCCAAAAGGCCACCAAAAGCTAAACGTAGACGTATTAAGCAAAAGCTGAAAGCTAAAAAAGAAACCGCAAAGACAAAGAAGGAGCTGGCATCTATACAGGCCAACCTGGTAGCAATCGATGATGCCCACAGCCGTCGTCCAAGATGTGCTTATTTCGGTGAACTACAACAAATGGATGCAACTCCTTATGAATGGGTGCCGGGACAAATATGGCACCTACATTTGGCTATTGATGATGCCTCAGGCGTTGTTACAGGTGCCTGGTTTTGACACTCAGGAAACTCTTAACGGCTACTACCATGTATTCGATCAGATACTTACTGATTACGGTATTCCTTATAAGTTTCTTACCGATAGAAGAACTGTATTTACGTACAAGAAAAAAGGCGCCTTATCTGATGATAAAGACACCTATACACAGTTCGCTTATGCCTGCAAGCAGCTTGGTGTAGAACTTGAATCAAGTAGTGTACCTCAAGCTAAAGGACGCATAGAACGTTTGAATCAAACCTTACAGTCACGCCTGCCGGTTGAATTCAGAATCGCAGGCGTAACCGATATCAATAAAGCCAATGAATTCCTTCACTCCTACATAAAAGAATTCAATGAGAAGTTCGCACTTCCACTTTATGGTATCAAATCTGTATTTGAAACGCAACCGTCTAAGGAAAAAATAAATCTTACTTTAGCGGTTCTGACAGAAAGAACTGTTGATGCCGGACATGCGATTCAATTTGAGAAAAAGTTTTATAAGATGATAGATCATAAGGGAGTGCAGATCCATTATCAAAAAGGAACAAAAGTTATGCTTATCAAGGCATTTGATAGGTCTTTGTTTGCGTGCGTTAATGACAAAGATATTTATGTGCTGGAGGAAATACCAACACATGAGCGTAAGTCTAAAGACCTGGACGCTGATTACAAAAAGCCAAAGCCTAGAAAACCTTATATTCCACCAATGAATCATCCTTGGAGAAGAAGTGCCTTTAAAAAATTTGTCCACTCACAACCACACAGAATTGAACAAGACTTAAAAAAAGTGCATGATAAAAAGCCCCTTTTTGTGGGGCTTATAAAATAATTATTTTAGGACATAATCATTTATGCTTGACATCAATGTCAAATTTATTACATAAAAAATAGCAGTCATAGACTGCTACTTTTATATATCAAAGATGGTATTATACTAACTCAAGTAAAACTTCCATAGCTGCATCGCCCTTACGAAGACCGATCTTAACTATTCTTGTGTATCCACCGTTACGATCTGCATACTTAGGACCGTACTCGTCGAAAAGCTTCTTTGCAAGGTCAAGTGACTTTGTGTTCTTCTTCTTAGCAGCGCCCTTTGTAGGAACCTCTGTAGGAACATAAACTACAGCATTGATTTTGCTTCTTGCATGAAGTCTTGAAGGCTTATCTTTCTTGATCTCCTTCTCTACCTCATCATAAACGGTAACTTTCTTGCCGTCTACAACTTCTTTTACTCTCTTGCCGTTTGCATCTTTCCTTGCAACCTTTGCATTTACCTTTACAAGTTCGAAGTTATCCTTCTCCTTAACAGCCAATGCTATAAGCGGCTCAACGATCTTTCTGATCTCTTTTGCTCTTGCCTCTGTTGTAACAATCTTACCATCTGTAAAAAGTGCTGTAACCTGATTTCTTAATAATGCTTTTCTCTGACTGGATGTCTTTGAAAGTTTTTCTATACTTTTGCCATTTTTTTCTCCTCCATAGGAAACATATATATGCTAACATTGGACTTACTATATATGTCTATTATTCTTTTTTATGATTCTTCGCTCTCACGAAGGTGAAGACCAAGCTCTTCAAGTTTCTGAAGAACCTCTTCTAATGATTTTCTACCCAGATTTCTGACTTTCATCATATCATCCGGTGTACGTGAACACAACTCCTCAACTGTATTGATTCCTGCTCTCTTCAAACAGTTATAGGATCTAACTGACAACTCAAGTTCATCTATATTCATCTCCAGAACTTTTTCCTTGTCATCCTCTGCTTTTTCTACCATCACATCAACAGTTTTAGCATTGTCAGACAAATCTATAAACAGATTAAGGTGCTCACTCAAAACTTTGGCAGCCAAACTTACCGCCTCATCCGGTGCTAACGTACCGTTTGTAGTAACATCAAGTGTCAGCTTATCAAAGTCTGTCATCTGACCTACACGAGTATTTTCAACACGGAGATTTACTCTCTCTACAGGTGTGTATATAGAATCAATCGCTATAACACCTATAGGAGTATCTTCTCCCTTGTTTTTATCTGAACTTACATAACCTCTACCGTTTGTTATTGTCAATTCCATATAGAACTTGCCTTCTGAAACTGTTGCAATAACCTGGTCTTTGTTAATGATTTCTATACATGGATCACATTGAATATCTTCTGCAGTGATAACTCCCTCACCATCAAAATCTATATAAGCAACCTTCGGCTCACCGTCTTCAGCTGAATTCTTGATCGCCAAGCTTTTTACATTCATTATGATCTCTGTTACATCTTCCTTTACTCCCGGTATAGAAGAAAATTCATGTAACACGCCGTCAATCTTAACCTGACTGACAGCTGATCCTGGGAGGGATGAGAGCATGATTCTCCTTAGGGAATTACCTAAAGTTGTTCCATAACCTCTCTCCAGTGGTTCACATATGAATCTGCCGAACTTCTTATCCTCGAAATCTCTGCAATCTCAATATTTGGTTTCTCAAAATCGAACACGAATGTCCCTCCTTTTAGATAAACTATGCCAATGCCTGACAAAACCGAGCCGCAGCCGATATTCAGGCTATATTTCTGTTATTAGCAAATCAGCTGATACGAAAATAAGTATCAGCTGTTAAGATTCCTATTACTTAGAGTACAACTCAACGATAAGAAGTTCGTCTACAGGAACATCAATTTCTTCTCTTGTAGGAAGGCTCTTTACAGTACCTTTTAAATTTTCAAGATCTGCATCAATCCAAGCCGGTACGATTCTTCCGGCTGTTGACTCTACAACTTCCTTATATCTTGCAGAAGATTTTGCCTTCTCCTTGATCTCGATAACATCGCCTGCCTTTACAAGATAAGACGGAATATTTACACATTTGCCGTTTACTAAAACATGCTTATGATCTACAATCTGTCTTGTTTCCTTTCTGGTTCTTCCGAATCCCATACGGAAAACAACATTGTCAAGTCTTCTCTCCAAGAGAATCATAAGGTTCTCACCAACCTGACCCTTCATTCTCTCAGCCTTAGCATAATAGTTTCTGAACGGCTTCTCCAATACACCGTAGATGAACTTTGCTTTCTGCTTTTCTCTAAGCTGCATACCGTACTCACTGAGCTTACGGCCAGCTCTTTTTGTATCTCTGTTAGACTTTTTATCTATTCCCAGAAAACCCGGCTCAAGGCCAAGTGATCTGCATCTTTTAAGAACGGGAACTCTATTAATTGCCACTTTTAGTACCTCCTATTAGACTCTTCTGCGTTTTGGTGGACGACATCCATTATGTGGTACCGGAGTCACATCCTTAATACTTGTTACTTCTATTCCACATGCAGCCAACGCACGAATAGCTGCTTCTCTTCCTGAACCGGGTCCCTTTACCATAACATCTACATACTTAAGTCCATGTACTAAAGCTGCCTTTGCAGCAGTTTCTGCAGCCATAGATGCCGCATATGGAGTAGATTTCTTTGAACCTCTAAATCCTAGACCACCGGCACTTGCCCATGATATTGCATTACCCTGGGTATCAGTTAATGTAACAATTGTATTGTTAAATGATGACTGAATATGTGCCTGTCCGCGTTCAACGTTTTTCTTTACGCGCTTCTTTGTCACCTTCTTGGTGGACGCATTCTTTGCCATTAAACTAACCTACCTTTTCAAACTTTACTACGCTCCTGTTTTTAAAACATACAGCGAAAATTACTTTTCGAAAAAATATAAGTGCATCACTTATTATTTCTTCTTGTTTGCTACTGTCTTTCTTGGACCCTTACGTGTTCTTGCATTTGTCTTAGTTTTCTGTCCACGAACCGGAAGATTCTTTCTATGACGAATGCCACGATAACAACCTATTTCCTGAAGTCTCTTGATGTTCATTGCGATCTCTCTTCTAAGATCACCTTCTACCATCTGAGTATCGGAAATAACCTGTGCCAACTCTTTTACTTCATCGTCTGTAAGATCCTTTACTCTTGTATCAGGATTTACATTAGCCTCTTTCAAGATACGTCTTGAACTTGTAAGACCTATACCATAGATATATGTCAAACCAATCTCAACACGCTTTTCTCTTGGTAAATCAACGCCTGCTATACGAGCCATTTACCTACTTCCTCCTTATTCCTATGCAGATCAACCTTGTCTCTGCTTGTGCTTTGGGTTCTCACAAATTACTCTGATGGAACCTTTTCTCTTAATAATTTTGCATTTTTCGCAAATCGGTTTCACTGAAGATCTGACCTTCATTGTAACTCTCCTTTCATCGCTACTAATAAAGACGCCATAGTATTATACCATTAAGCAGTATAATATGCAAGGTCTTATTTTATTTATCACGCCAGATGATTCGACCCTTTGTCAAATCATACGGTGATAATTCTATAGTAACTTTATCACCCGGCAAAATTCTGATATAGTTCATTCTGAGTTTGCCGCTGATATGCGCCAATACCTGATGTCCGTTTTCAAGCTCTACCTGAAACATTGCATTAGGTAATTTCTCAACAACTGTTCCCTCAATCTCTATAACGTCTGATTTAGACATTTACTCCTCCAATTTTTCAAGAGATATTTTAACTTAACGTCGTTAAAGTTATTATCACTTTTTCTAATATCAATAAATTCATCACTTTTTCCAAGCCTGCTTACATGCTTTATGTTCTTTTTCTTCGGCTTGTCAAGAGTCTTTAGTCGTCCGTTGGCAACATAGATAAATCTTTGTCACAGTCTATGACCAAATAATGCTCTCCTCTGTCATGTCCCGTTATTGATACTACGATATCGCCTGTATTTATCATATTTTTCTTAAAGAAAGGATCTCAGGCTCACCGTCTGTTATCAAAATAGTATTCTCATAATGTGCCGCCAATGAGTTGTCATCCGTAACAACCGTCCAGTCGTCATCAAGCCATACCACTTCGTCTCTTCCCGCTGTAATCATAGGCTCTATTGCAAGAGTCATACCCGGCTGTAATTTGATTCCTCTTCTCTTCATATCAAAGTTAGGAACCTCAGGGTCTTCGTGCAGATGTGTGCCTATACCGTGACCCACCAAATCTCTTACAACACCGTAACCTCTGTCCTTTGCATATGTGCCTATAGCCTTACAGATATCATTAAGGTGATTACCTGCAATCGCGTACTTGATTCCCTCAAAAAAGCACTCTCTAGTTACCTTTACAAGTGCCTTTGCCTCTTCGCTTCCTTCGCCTATTATATGGGTTCTGGCAGCATCTGAATGGTAGCCTTTCCAAATAACACCTGCATCCAGACTTACTACATCTCCGTCTCTTAAAATTCTTTTCTTTGACGGAATACCGTGTACCACTTCTTCATTTACAGATACACATATTGAAGCAGGGTAGCCGTTGTAGTTCAAAAATGAAGGAACACAACCGTATGACCTTATTATCTCGTCTCCGATTTTGTTTACTTCATATGTGCTCATGCCTGCATGCAATGCCTTTTCCAGTTCTTCATGAGTTTTTGCCAGTATTTCACCGGCCTCTCTCATTAACTGTATTTCCCTTTCAGATTTTATTGTTACCGCCATCTTAATCCTCACAATCTATCCCAAAACTGCAATAATGTCCAAGAACACTTCTTCCATATCCTTTGTACCGTCTACACTTGCAAGTATTTTCTCATTGTCATAGTAGTCTATCAAAGGCTGTGTCTGCTTATGATATACATCAAGTCTTTTCTTTACAGTCTCCGGCTTGTCATCATCTCTGATAACAAGTTCACTGCCGCAATTATCACATATATTTTCTTTCTTCGGTGCGGAGTACTTTATATGATATGTACTTCCACAGCTTAAGCATGCTCTTCTGCCGCTCATTCTTGTAATGATGGACTCATCCGGAACATCTATATTTATAGCATAGTCAATACTCTCATTCAGTTTTGACAACGCTTGTGTCAAGATTTTGCCTGCGGAATTGTCCTTGGGAAACCGTCAAGCACAAAGCCGTCTTTACAGTCCGACTTATGTATTCTGTCAAGAAGCATTCCGATAGTGATGTCGTCAGGAACAAGCTCTCCCTTATCCATATACTCTTTTGCTTTCTTTCCAAGCTCGGTTCCTTCTTTTATATTTGCTCTGAATATATCGCCTGTGGATATATGCGGTATATTATACTTTTTTGCAATTCTCTTTGCCTGTGTACCTTTTCCGGCACCCGGTGCACCTAACATAATAATCTTCATGGTGTATCTCCCCAAATTTTGTTAGTAACCACGAAAAACCCCTGAAGAATATACCCCAGTGGTTTTTCGTAAGATGATTAGTCTAATAAGAATCCTCTGTAATTTCTTACAAGCATTAATGATTCAATTGCTTTTAATGTCTCAAGGACTACACCGACAATAATTATCAGAGATGTTCCGGTAAACGAAAGTCTACTGATATTGAACAATCCTGAAATTATTATAGGGATGATACATACTATTATAAGTCCTGCAGCACCTATAATGATTATATAACTTAATATCTTTGAGAAATAGTCACTGGTAGGCTTACCCGGTCTTATTCCCGGTATGAAACCTCCCGACTTCTTCATATTATTAGCAACCTCAAGCGGGTTAAAAGTAATTGATGTATAAAAATAAGCAAATAAGATAATCAAAATGATATAAACTATAAGTCCGACTGAATACTTCGGAGCTTCAGGCTTAAAACCACATTGATGAATTCATATATGTTAATATCTCACCTATTATTGAACCGTTATTAACATGCAAGAATTGGCCAATAACTATAGGTGTAGAGAATATTGAAGAAGCGAAAATTACAGGAATAACACCTGCAGTATTTACTTTTAGCGGAATATTTGATGATGTTCCGCCTACACTTCTTCTACCCTGCGTTTTGGATGAATATTGTACAGGAATTCTTCTTTCAGCATCCTGTAAGACAATGGTGAATACTACCATCGCTACTATAAAGGCTATTATAATAGCTGCAGCAACTACCATCTTAGCTACTGTCTGTCCCTTTAAGAATCTCACATAAAGATTGTTAAAGTCAGACGGTAATGAAGGCAAGAATATTCAGAAGAAGTACTATTGAAATACCGTTTCCTACTCCGTTCTCTGTAATTCTTTCTCCAATCCACATCAAAAATGCACTACCTGCCGTCATTGTAACTATAGCTACAACTACACTCTTTATTCCAAAATGTATTAAAAGTCCTTGTCTACCGAATCCGATCGCCATGGCTGAAGACTGTAATAGGGCTAGTGCGACAGTTAAGTATCTTGTGTACTCAACTATCTTTTTTCTTCCGTCTTCACCATCCTGTTGTAATTCCTCAAGTGCCGGAATTGCAATTGTCAAAAGCTGTATTATGATAGAACTAGTAATATAAGGAGTGATGCTAAGTGCCAGCACACTCAAACTTTCAAATGATCCACCGGTGATGGCGTTGAAAAATCCGAACGCATCTCCGGCTTGTTTTTCAAAGAAATCTTTGAAATAAGTTGTATTCACACCCGGTATAGGTAAATTACTGCCGAAGCGAATAATTACCAGCATTATAAATGTGTACAGAAGCTTCTTTCGTACATCCTTTACTTTAAATGCATTTAGGAGTGTTGTGAGCATTAGATCACCTCACAAGTTCCGCCTGCAGCTTCAATCTTAGCTTTTGCACTTTCACTAACAGCAATGTACTTAACAGTAAATTTCTTTGTTACCGAACCGTTGCCTAAAAGCTTAACTCCGTCTCTTGTATGTCTTATAATTCCGGCAGCCAATAATGTATCAGGAGTAACCTCAACGCCGTCCTCAAGACGATCAAGAACTGAAACGTTAACAGCTACAATATCCTTAGAGTTACGATTTGTAAATCCTCTCTTAGGGATACGTCTGTATAAAGGCATCTGACCACCTTCAAATCCAGGTCTTGTAGTCCTGAACGCGCTTTCTGACCCTTGTGACCCTTACCGGCAGTCTTACCGTTACCTGAACCATGTCCACGGCCACGTCTGAAATTATCGCTGTGCTTTGAGCCTAATGCAGGCTGTAAATTAGATAAATCCATCACTACACCTCCTTCTTTAGACTTCTTCAACTTTTACAAGATGTCTTACATGCCAAATCATACCTCTTACAGCATCATTGTCAGGCATCTCAACTGTCTTGTTTAACTTTCTCAAACCAAGTGCTTCTACAGTTGCTCTCTGCTTTGGGATAGCACCGATAGGAGACTTAACCAATGTAATTTTTAACTTTGCCATATTTTCCTCCTATTATGCTAGTATTTCTTCAACTGACTTACCACGAAGCTTTGCAATCTCTTCAGGTGTCTTAAGTGCTGCCAAACCTGCAAGTGTAGCAAGACATACATTTGTCTTGTTGTTTGAACCTAAAGACTTTGAACGGATATTCTTATATCCTGCAAGCTCCAATACCGCACGTGCAGGACCACCTGCGATAATACCTGTACCTTCAGGTGCTCTCTTCAAAAGTACGCTTGCACTTCCGAATTTTCCTGTGTAATCATGTGGAACACTTGAATTCTCATCTATTCTAACTTCAACCAATGACTTGGTTGCAGCCTCTTTACCTTTACGGATAGCCTCTGGTACCTCTCCTGCCTTTCCAAGACCGATACCGACATGGCCATTACCGTCACCTACAACAACAAGAGCAGAAAACTTCATTGTACGTCCACCTTTTACGGTTTTGGATACACGCTTGATATTTACGACTCTGTCATTTAACTCCAATTTGCTTGGATCGATGATTTGTCTCTTCATGTATGTTTCTCCTCCTATTAGAATTGTAATCCTGCTTCACGTGCAGCTTCTGCAAGTGCGGCAATCTTACCCTGATAGATGAATCCTCCTCTATCAAACACAACTTTGTCTATACCCTTCTCAAGGGCTCTCTTTGCAACAAGAGTTCCAACGAATGCTGCAGCATCTACATCATTTGTTTTTGAAAGCTCTTCTCTTACACTCTTCTCAAGTGTTGATGCACTTACTACTGTATTTCCCACTGTGTCGTCAATAATCTGAGCGTACATATGGTTGTTGCTTCTAAATACAGCAAGACGTGGTCTCTCAGTAGTTCCGCTGAGACGATTACGCAATCTGGAATGCTTTTTGATTCTGAGATCGCTCTTTGATTTTTTGCTAACCATTTAATTACCCTCCTATTATTTCTTACCGGTCTTACCGACTTTACGTCTGATAACTTCAGTAGAGTACTTAATACCTTTGCCCTTGTATGGCTCTGGCTTTCTTTTTGCTTCTGATCTCTGCAGCGTACTGTCCGACTTTTTCCTTGTCGATACCCTGTACTTTGATGATGTTCTGTCCGTCAAGAACTGATGTGATACCCTCAGGATCCACCATCTCTACGGATGTGAATATCCGAGTGAAAGCACAAAGCTTGTTTCCTTGCTTTGCCGCTCTGTAACCAACACCGTTTACCTCAAGCACCTTCTCATAGCCTTCGGTTACACCGACTACCATGTTGTGTATAAGGGTTCTTGTAAGACCGTGTAATGACTTGTTTTTCTTTAAGTCGTTAGGGTCTGCTTACTACGATATCATCACCTTCCTGCTTAATGGTCATCTCTAAAGGTAATGCTCTCTCAAGTGTACCCTTAGGACCTTTTTACAGTCACATGATTATTTTTCTGCAATTGTAACAGTTACTCCTGCCGGAATTGCGATAGGCATTCTTCCAATTCGTGACATGCCGTCTTCCTCCTTAAATTTGTCGTGAGCTTTTTCGCTCAGGTTTTCAGGTTTATATCATCTAATAGGCAGCCATTAAAGAAAAAAATTTCTTTCATGACTACTATTAGAGTTGAAACTTAATTATTTTGTTTTGTCCACTCGACATTTGCATACATATATGTGCCGGGCGGCGTCCACTCGACATCGGCAAACATACATTTGCCGGGTGGGTTCGACTCCACTAGCGCTCAAACTTTGTTTTCGCTGAGTGTCGCGAACGACTTTCACACTAAGTTCACACTGCGTGTTCACTAAGTGTTCAATGTCTCGGGACGGGCTTTCACACTAAACTCACGCTTCGCTTTGCTCGCGTTCGTTAAGTGTTCAATGCCTACCAAACGAAAGCGAGCACCTCTCCACCTACGTTAAGCTTTCTTGCTTCTTTGTCTGTGATAACGCCGTTATTTGTTGAAATAATAGCTGTTCCAAGACCGCCAAGAACTCTTGGAAGCTCTTCTCTGCTTGCGTATATACGTAAGCCCGGCTTTGAAATTCTCTTCAATCCACTTATTATTCTCTCGCTCTTGTTAGCTGTATACTTAAGGAATATTCTGATATCCTTGAAGTTACCATTGTCAACAAGTTCGTACTTCTCTACATAACCTTCTTCTACAAGTATGTTAGCTATTGCTATTTTCATCTTTGAGGAAGGAATATCAACTGAGTCATGTTTTGCAGTATTTGCATTTCTGATTCTGGTAAGCATATCTGCAATCGGATCGCTCATTGTCATGGAATTTTTTCCTCCTGTTTATTTTAAATGTATCTTGTATAAATTCTTTTCTTTGCTTTGATTAAGCTTAAGCTGAGGAAACACTTCCCAACTAAGTTCGCACTTCGCTACGCTCGTGCTCACTAAGGTGGCAAGTGTAATCCCGACTAAGGCTCACACTACGCTACGCTTGTGTTCGCCAAGTCTTTGGATTACCAGCTGGCTTTCTTAACTCCCGGGATCTGACCCTTATAAGCCAATTCACGGAAGCAAATTCTACAGATACCATACTTTTTAAGATAAGCATGTGGACGACCGCAGATTCTGCATCTGCTGTATTCTCTTGTAGAGAATTTTGCCGGTCTAGCCTGCTTGATCTTCATTGAAGTCTTTGCCATGAAATCTTCCTCCTAAATTATTTGAAAAATGGCATATTGAATAATGTCAAAAGTTCTCTAGCTTCTTCATCTGTGTTTGCAGTAGTAACGAAAATAACGTCCATACCGCGAACCTTGTCAATCTTATCATACTCTATCTCAGGGAAGATAAGCTGTTCCTTAACTCCAAGAGCATAATTTCCTCTACCGTCAAATGCATTAGGATTTACACCTCTAAAGTCACGCACTCTAGGAAGAGCAAGGTTTATAAGTCTGTCAGCAAACTCATACATCTTTGAACCACGAAGAGTTACCTTACAACCTATAGGCATACCCTCTCTAAGTTTAAAGTTAGCAACTGATTTCTTAGCCTTTGTAACTACCGCCTTCTGTCCGGAGATAATTTCAAGATCTCTAACTGCAGCATCTAACACTTTTGCATTGTCTTTTGCCTCACCGACAGCCATATTGATAACGATCTTATCAAGCTTCGGTACCTGCATAGGATTCTTATATCCAAACTTCTCAGTCATTTTCTTGACGATTTCGTTGTCATACATTTCCTTTAATCTTGCCATGTTTTCCTCCTTTCCAATTAGTCGATAGTCTTACCGGTCTTCTTAGCTACACGAACCTTCTTGCCGTCTTTTACTTCAAAACCGACTCTTGTAGCCTGACCGTCAACAACCAACATTACATTTGATATATCAATAGTTCCCTCTGTATTTACGATACCGCCGTTCTGGTTAGCCATACTTGGCTTTGTATGCTTTGTAATCATATTACAGCCTTCAACTATTACTCTGTTCTTCTTAGTATCAACCTTTAATACTTTACCTGTCTTGCCTTTATCTTTTCCAGATATGATTTTAACCATATCATCTCTTTTGATTTTATGCACGCTAGACCTCCTTATAATACTTCAGGTGCGAGAGATACAATCTTCATGAACTGCTTCTCACGAAGTTCTCTTGCAACCGGTCCAAAGATACGAGTACCTCTTGGAGTCTTGTCATCCTTGATTATAACTGCTGCGTTTTCATCGAATTTGATGTATGAACCGTCTTTACGGCGTGTGCTATTGACTGATCTTACTACAACAGCCTTGACAACATCGCCTTTCTTAACAACACCGCCGGGTGTTGCATCTTTAACGGTAGCGACGATTATATCGCCGATATGAGCATATCTTCTAGTTGAACCACCCATAACACGAATTGTAAGCAATTCCTTTGCTCCCGGTGTTATCGGCTACCTTCAATCTTGTTTCCTGCTGAATCATGCCGGATACTCCTTCCTACCTAATTATTTTGCCTTCTCAATTATCTGTACAAGTCTCCATCTCTTATCCTTTGAAAGAGGTCTTGTCTCCATAATCTTTACAGTATCGCCAATGTTACATTCATTCTTCTCATCATGTGCCTTGAACTTAACAGTCTTCTTTACAATCTTGCCATAAAGTGGATGCTTTACATGGTCTTCGATTGCAACAGTGATTGTCTTATCCATCTTATCGCTAACAACCTTGCCGATACGGGTTTTTCTAAGATTTCTCTCCACGGTTTATCTCCTTTATCTTTATGCCAATTTTGCATTCTCAGTGATAACTGTCTGAATTCTGGCAATGTTCCTACGAACTTCCTTAATTCTTGAAGTGTTATCCAACTGGCTGGTTGCATTTTGGAATCTAAGGTTGAAAGTTCCTTCTTTGCCAAAACCAATTCCTCATTTAACTGTTCTAAGCTTTTTGACTTTAATTCGTTTACATAATTCTTAGTTTTCACTTGCTTCACCGCCTTCCAAATCAGCCTTTGAAACTATCTTACATCTGCAAGGAAGCTTATGCATTGCAAGACGAAGTGCCTCTCTGGCAATCTCTTCAGGTACGCCTGCGATCTCGAATAATACACGACCCGGCTTTACAACAGCTACCCAATACTCTGTAGCACCCTTACCTGAACCCATTCGAGTCTCAGCAGGTTTTGCTGTAACAGGCTTATCAGGGAAAATCTTTATCCAAACTTTACCGCCACGCTTGATATAACGAGTCATAGCAACTCTGGCAGCCTCTATCTGGTTTGACTTTATCCAACAAGGATCAAGGGATACTAAACCATACTCACCATAAGTGATCTTATTGCCTCTTAGGGCCTTACCTGCCATAGAACCTCTGAACTGTTTTCTACGCTTTACTCTCTTAGGCATTAACATATTATTTTACGCTCCCTTCCTGTGTTTTTCTTTGAGGGAAGCACCTCACCTGTATAAATCCAAACCTTAACACCGACTTTACCGTATGTTGTGTTTGCCTCGGCAAAACCGTACTGAATGTCGGCTCTCAATGTCTGAAGCGGGATAGTACCCTCTGAATAGAACTCTGTACGAGCCATATCCGCACCGCCAAGACGTCCTGAACAGCTTGCCTTGATACCAAGAACTCCTGCCTTCATACTTCTTGACATTGTTGACTTCATTGCTCTACGGAATGAAATACGGTTTTCAAGCTGTGCAGCGATATTCTCAGCTACAAGCTGTGCATCTCTGTCAGGTCTCTTGATTTCTTTAATATCAATGAATACTTTCTTATCTGTAAACTTTGATACTTCCTTCTTTAATTTCTCAACTTCAGCACCCTGCTTACCGATAACAACACCCGGTCTTGCAGTATGAAAGTATTATTCTAACTCTGTCTGAAGCACGCTCTATTTCAATATCTGATACGCTTGCTGAATAAAGTTTCTTCTTTAAGAACTTTCTGATATTGTAGTCTTCCACTAAACAATCAGCGAAATCCTTATCAGCGTACCATCTGGAGCTCCAGTCTTTTATAACACCGACTCTAAGTCCATGTGGATTAACTTTCTGTCCCATTTTCGCGTCTCCTCCTATCTTTCATCTAAGACCACTGTGATATGGCTCATTCTCTTCTCGATACGATAAGCTCTACCCTGTGCTCTAGGCTTAATTCTCTTCATTATAGGGCCGTCACTTGCGTAACACTCTGCAATATATAACTTAGACGGATCTAAATTGTTGTTGTTCTCAGCATTAGCTGCTGCTGACTCTACCAATTTCTTGATAACACTTGACGCATATCTTGGGCTATACATAAGAATACCCAAAGCCTCACCAACATTCTTACCTCTGATAGCATCCAGCACGAAACATGCCTTCTGAACAGGTACTCTGGCATATGAGAGCTTAGCTGATGGTCTGGTGTCCTTAACTGCATTTCTTTCTCTTTTAATCTGGGATCTATGTCCTTTTGCCATTTAAAAACCTCCTTTCAACCCTCTCTTATCTTGAAGCTTTCTTATCGTCAGCTTTATGTCCTCTGTAAGTTCTTGTAGCAACGAACTCACCAAGCTTGTGTCCTACCATATCCTCGGTAACATATACCGGAACATGCTTTCTTCCATCATGAACAGCAATAGTATGACCTACCATCTGTGGGAAGATTGTAGAACGGCGTGACCATGTCTTGATGACACTCTTGTCGCCGGCTTTGTTCATTGCGTCAACTTTCTTTAATAAACTTGCATCTGCAAATGGTCCTTTTTAAGTGAACGTGACATTTATCTTTCCTCCTTTATTTAGTAGCGGCCTTACCATCTCTTCTTCTGATGATTAGCTTATTAGACTGTTTCTTCTTGTTTCTAGTCTTAAGACCAAGAGCCGGTTTACCCCAAGGAGTAGATGGACCCGGACGACCGATTCCGGTTTTACCTTCACCACCACCGTGTGGATGGTCATTAGGGTTCATGACAGAACCACGAACTGTAGGTCTGATACCCATGTGGCGCTTTCTTCCCGCCTTACCGAGCTTAACAAGTGAATGCTCACCGTTTCCTACTATACCGATAGTAGCTCTGCAAATGATCGGAACCATTCTCATCTCGCCTGAAGGAAGACGAAGAGTTGCATACTTTCCTTCCTTAGCCATAAGCTGTGCAACATTTCCTGCTGAACGAACAAGCTGTCCGCCCTTACCGGGATAAAGCTCTATATTGTGAATCTGTGCACCTACAGGAATCTCTGCAAGTGGTAAACAGTTTCCTATTCTTGCCTCTGCACCTGAACCGCTTACGATTGTAGCTCCGACCTGAAGTCCTTCAGGAGCAAGGATATAAGCCTTTGCACCGTCTACATATGAGATAAGCGCAATATTTGCTGTTCTGTTAGGGTCATACTCTATTGCAACAACTTTTGCAGGAACTCCGTCTTTTGAATTTCTCTTAAAGTCGATAATTCTGTATTTTCTCTTTGCACCGCCACCACGATGTCTAACTGTTATTTTACCTTGATTGTTTCTTCCTGAGTTCTTCTTAATAGGTGCCAACAATGACTTCTCAGGAGTGCTTTTTGTAATTACACTAAAGTCCAAACCTGTCATGTTTCTTCTTGACGGTGTATACGGACTATACTTCTTTATTCCCATTTTATCTCCTTCTTGTGCTATGCACTTTATCACGGCAGGATGCCGTATAATATTACTCAGATATTATCTGAGAAAAAGCAACGTTTGTTGCTTATAATCCCTGGAATAACTCAATATCCTTACTGTCCTCTGTAAGCCATACAATAGCCTTTTTAACCTTTGCTGTCTTACCTGTTGTCATTCCTCTTCTCTTTGACTTTCCGTCCTGGTTCATAGTATTTACTCTTGAAACCTTAACGCCGTCAAACATCTTCTCAACAGCTTCTTTGATCATTGTCTTGTTTGACTCAGGATGTACAAGGAAAGTATACTTTTTATCAGTCATGCCGAGCATGCTCTTCTCTGTAATAACCGGCTTAAGTATTACATCATAGTATTGTATGTTTGCCATTACGCATATACCTCCTCTATAGTCTTAACAGCGTCCTTTGAAGCTACCACTGTATTGTACTTTAAGATATCATATACATTGATAGTCTTAGGTGAAGCAGCCTTAACACCATATATATTTCTAACAGAAAGTACAGTGTTCTTCTCATTCTCAGCACATACAACAAGTGCCTTCTTAACATTTAAGTTGTTCAAAGTCTGCTGCATCTTCTTTGTCTTAATCTCGCTCATTGCAAAATCATCAACTACGATGAACTTGTTCTCAAGAACTCTGCTTGTAAGAGCACTCTTAAGAGCGATTCTCTTCTCTTTCTTATTGAGATTGATTGTATAATCTCTTGGAGTAGGTGCAAATACAACACCGCCGCCTTTCCACTGAGGTGATCTTGTTGAACCCTGACGTGCATGTCCTGTACCTTTTTGCTTCCAAGGCTTTCTACCGCCACCGCTAACTTCGGAACGGGTCTTTGCCTTTTGTGTTCCCTGACGCTTGTTTGCCAACTGTGCAACAACTGCCATATGAACTAAATGCTCGTTAACATTAACTCCGAACACAGCATCATTTAATTCTATACTACCTACTTCTTTTCCTTCAATATTAAATACTGATATATTAGCCATTTGTGTTCCTCCTTTCTGTTAGTTATTTCTTCTTAACAGTCTCTTTTAATGTTATTAGAGCCTTCTTTGAACCCGGCATTGAACCCTTTACAAGGATAAGATTCTTATCTGCATCAACTCTTACGATTTCAAGATTCTGTGTTGTCACCTTCTTTGCGCCCATATGTCCGGGCATTCCTTTACCCTTGAACACATGGCTCGGATCTGAAGATGAACCGTTTGAACCCTGATGACGGTGGAACTTAGAACCGTGACTCATAGGTCCTCTTGACTGTCCGTGACGCTTGATAGCACCCTGGAAGCCCTTACCCTTTGAGATAGCTGTTGCATCAACTTTATCTCCTGCAGCGAAGATATCTGCTTTGATTTCAGCCTTTGTGGCATACTCTGATGCGTTCTCAAACTTGAACTCTCTGATAAATCTTCCGGCAGCAAAAACTTCTCTCTTCTTGTCGCCGTTCTCAACTACAGTCTTCTCAATTCCTGCCTTAGCAAGATGACCTGCCTTAGCCTTATTAACCAACTTTGTACGGATCTGTCCATATGCAACCTGAACTGAATTGTATCCGTCATTCTCTTCTGTCTTAACCTGTGTAACAACACATGGTCCTGCAAGAAGAACTGTTACAGGTATCAACACGCCGTTCTCATCGAAAATCTGTGTCATACCGACTTTTCTAGCAAGTATTGCCTTCTTCATTATTATACCTCCTGGTTTATTCTACAGCGGAGCACTATGTGCTCATCCTAGAGCAGGATTAACGCTTATAGCGGATTATCTACTCTTCATTTTGATGTCAATATTCACACCTGCAGGCATTTCCAATCTGGAAAGTGCATCAACAGTCTTCTGTGATGGTGCAATGACATCAATCAGTCTCTTGTGAGTTCTCTGCTCGAACTGCTCACGAGAGTCTTTGTACTTATGTACAGCTCTAAGGATAGTTACCACTTCCTTCTTTGTTGGTAGTGGAACAGGTCCTGAAACAGCTGCTCCTGTCTTCTTTACAGTATCAACAATTCTTGCAGCACAGCTGTCAACCAATTGGTGATCATAAGCTTTTAATGTGATTCTCATTACCTGATTTTGCCATAAAAAGCCGCCTCCTTTTCAATCTTTATAAAAGAAATTGACAAGCGGTGACTGTACACTCTTCCGTGCGTGTCGTAAACTCGACCACACGAAATACTCAATATGAGATGCTGTTTGTACAGTGACTTGTCGCCAGTTTTTGCAACATGACCTTCGCTCCACATAAAACCCGTAAACGGCAACCTATGCTTCTCAGCTATCAATGTCACAGCTGTTCCAGGATAGCACAGATTGAATCCGATTGCAAGCACTTTTTTTATTTTATTTTTATTTTTTTGTTTGTACTGCTCCAAAAAAACTTCAGTATAGCAAATGCCATAAAAGCTGTTTATAGGCAAAAGAATTATATTCTTCAACGCTCTCATAGGCAAAATGGCAAGAAAAAGCCTTACCATATAAAAACATTTAACCAAAAGTGTACCAAGTAAGATATTACAAAGCAGACTTACAAAAAACTCCGCAATAAAAATTCTCTTTATATCCACTTGCTTCTTATATAATATACTTCCGTAAATAAATCCGGCAATAATCGCATTTAAAGTAAATCCCGGAAAAAAAGGTCCTGTAGGCTTAATAGCATACTTTACAACATCTGTCACAGCTCCAAAAACCGAACCCACAATAGGTCCGAACAAATATCCCACGCTAACAGTAGTCAAAGACGAGAAACCGATCTTTAAAAAATTGCCGATAGGGACTGTAAAAGCCCCCAATATAATCGACAACGCCACAAACATAGCTACTGTTGTAATAGTTCTTACCTTCTTAAGTTCCCTATATGAGAACAAAAATATCTCTTTAATATCCGTCATAATCACTTCCTAACACATCCGCTCTCTTTAGCCGCCTTAGCCACCGCATCCGCTACAGCTTTTGCCACATTCTTATCAAGTGCGGAAGGTATAATATTTTGTGCATTAAGATCTTCAGGCTTTATATACTCCGCAATAGCCTTTGCCGCAGCTTTTTTCATATCATAATTTATATCTCTTGCACCCGCATCCAGCGCACCTCTGAATATTCCCGGGAATGCCAGTACATTGTTGATCTGATTCGGTCTGTCACTTCTTCCCGTACCAATTACAGCTACACCGGCCTCCATCGCATCGTCATATGAAATCTCAGGATTCGGATTTGCCATAGCAAAGACTATAGGATCCTTTGCCATCGTCTTTATCATATCTTTTGTAAGGATATTTGCTACGGAAACTCCTATAAACACATCCGCACCTACAAGAGCATCCGATAAGTTTCCTCTCATATCGTTAAGGTTTGTAACTGTACACAGCCACTCCTTATGGTCTTTGATACCCTGAGGTCTGGTTTTATACAGTATGCCGAACTCATCACAGGCCGTTATATCCTTGACACCCGATTCCAAAAGCATTTTGATAATAGCCGTACCGGCGCTTCCCGGTCCGTTTAAAACAACTTTTATTTCTGACATTTCCTTTTTTACAAGCTTGAGAGCATTGATAAGTGCAGCTGTAACAACTATTGCAGTACCGTGCTGGTCATCATGAAATACAGGTATCTCAAGTTCTTTCTCAAGTCTTTCTTCTATTTCAAAACATTTCGGCGAGGCAATATCTTCCAAGTTTATTCCACCGAAGCATGGCGCAATGTTCTTTACAGTCTTTATTATCTCCTCCGTATCCTTAGTGTCAAGGCATATAGGAAAGGCATCAACATCTCCAAATTCTTTAAAAAGTATTGCCTTACCTTCCATTACAGGCATAGCAGCTTTCGGTCCTATATCTCCAAGTCCAAGCACTGCTGTTCCGTCGGAAACTACCGCCACAAGATTTTTCTTTGCCGTATACTTCCATACATTTTCAGGATCTTTTGCAATCTCTCTGCAAGGCTCGGCTACTCCCGGAGTATATGCAGTACTCAGATCATCTCTTGTATTTATTTTTATCTTACTTACAACGGCAACCTTACCGCCGTTTTCCTCATGTAATTTTAATGCTTCTTTACTATAATCCATATTTCCACCTTATATGATTTCTATAAAATATTTGAGTGTATTCTAGCATAAAAAAATTCACTTTTCCATTTTATAGAAGTATTTTCAAAACTTTCTGTGCTATGTCCAATTTTATATCTCTATATACGATTTGATACAATATTTTGGCAATAAAAAAGCTGTATGAAAATCATACAGCTAACTGCCGGTGGCGAGACTCGAACTCGCACACCCTTTCGAATAACAGATTTTGAGTCTGTCGCGTCTGCCATTCCGCCACACCGGCTCACTACTTGACAATAGTAGCATATAAGCAAAATATTTGCAAGTAATTTTTTCAAATACCGGATCTTGGCAAAGTATTATTTTTATATAATTCTATCTACTCTCATTTTTTTCCATATTTATTTTTGTATGCTTATACAGTACAAAGCTTAATACAACACAAATCAACTCAGTTACCAAAAACGCGCTCCATATTCCTTTCAAACCGAAAGTCTTTGATCCGATAAACATTACCGGAACCAATACCAAAAGCTGTCTGCAAAGATTTATTAATATGCTTTTCCCCACATTCTTTGTGGACTGCATATATGATGCAATCATTGTGGTAATTCCAACAAATACATAGCTTAAACTCATTACTCTGATACCGAAAATTCCAAATTCCAGAACTTCATCAGGAGTATTGAAAGTCATCAATATATTTTTTGTAAATGCCCAGAGCAGTACTATACTTATTGATGTAAGTATTATTGCCACAATTGTTCCTATCCTTAAGCTCTCCTTCAACCTGTCTTCTCTCGCCGCTCCGTAATTATAACTCATTACAGGTATACATCCCTGTATAAGTCCGTTCAGCGTCATTATAACCATCTGTTGTATCTTAAAGTATGCTCCGAAAAATGCTATAGCAAGCTCTGAGTATTGTTTTAAGAAAAGATTGGTATTATATACCATAGCGGCTCCAAGCACATTCATAATAAAAGACGGAAATCCCACCACAAATATATCTCTTACATGTTTTAAATGTATTCTGAAATATTTTAAATCAAGCTTGACCTTTTGTTTTTGGAATATAAGCACCAAAAATGCAAGTATTGTAGACACAGTATATCCCATAACAGTGGCAATCGCCGCACCTTTCACTCCCATCGGTTTAAATCCGAAATATCCGAAGATGAGTATCGGATCAAATATCAAGTTTGTTAAAACACCTGCTATCTGGAAGCACATGGGAGCCAGCATATTTCCTGTCCCCTGTAATACTTTTTGTATACAAATATGTACTGCACATGGAATTGCCATAAATACACATATATCCATATATGCCATTGCCAAATCAACAGTTTCCGGATCACTTGTAAACGAGAGTATAAATCCCTTCATAATATTCATTGTTATGAGGGTTACAATACTGCTTACTACAAATGATACGACTATACCGTTTGCCACTATAGTATTTGCTTTTTCCTCCTCTTTTTCACCAAGATACTTTGCTACAAGCACACTTACTCCTACTCCAATCCAAATAGCTATAGCAATATAAAGTGTAGTAATGGGGAAAATTATGGATACGGCACTTAATGATTTTTCACTTACACATGATACAAATATGCAATCCAGGAGATTGTATGAGTACTGCATACACATAGAAATAAGAGGAGGTATGGACATCTTTAAAATAAGAGATTTTATAGGTTCCACCTCCATTTTATTTTTCACAAGAACTTCTTCCATATCTCCTCCTTAATTTTTAAAACTGTAAATAAACAAAATCAGGGGTAGCATAAGCCACCCCATATTCAAATTTTCCAAGGAATTACTATAATGTAAACTCTCCGGATTCTATACTTGAAACAAGTGCCGGTATAATTTCTTTTAAGTCACCTACGATACCATAATCACAAATATCAAATATAGGTGCATTTTTATCTGTATTTATTGCAACAATATACTTCGATTCGCTCATTCCCGCCAAGTGCTGTATAGCCCCCGATATACCGCAGGCAATATATAAATCAGGTCTGACAGTCGTTCCTGTCTGTCCAACCTGGTGAAATGAGTCTATCCATCCTGCATCCACACAGGCACGTGATGAACCCACTTCACCGCCCAGAGCTTTAGCAAGACTTTCAATCAATGCAAAACCGTCTTTATTCTTGATTCCTCTACCGCCTGATACAATAATCTTTGCATCTGTCAAATTTACCCGTTTTTGATCATGTTCAATTGTTCCGATAAGTTTTGATCTTATATCTTCTTCTTTCAACTCAGGTATGATCTTTTCAAAACTTGCATTTGACTTTTCAATTTTCTTTGCCCTTGCCATCACTCCCGGCCTTACGGTTGCCATCTGTGGTCTGTTTTTAGGACAAATAATTGTAGCCATAATATTTCCACCAAAAGCAGGTCTTGTCATAAGAAGCTTCTTATCTTCCGCGTCAACCTCCAGTCCTGTGCAATCGGCAGTAAGTCCGGTTCCAAGCCTTGCGGCAAGTCTCGGTCCTATATCTCTACCTATAGAGGTTGCACCAACCAAAAGAACTTCCGGTTTTCTTTTTTTCACTTCTTTTGAAAGTACCTCCACAAATCCCAAAGTGGAAAAATCTTTCAAGAGTTCATGTTCCACATAGTATACTATATCGACATCATACCCCACAAGCTCCTTTGCAGCCTCTTCTATATTATAGCCCGGCACCATTACTGCAAGTTTTTTCCCAAGGTCATTTGCAAGTTTTCTGCCCTCACCCATCAGTTCCAATGTTATAGGCAAAATTTTTCCGTTTACAGTTTCTGCAAGTACCCATACATCATTATAGTCATTAAGATTAATGTCTTGATTTACCTTTGCTCTTTCCACTACTTGGCACCTCCGGACTGTATCAATTTATTCTCATATAGCTTTGTCAAAAGAAGTTTGGCTTTTTCCATGGCCGTATTTCCTTCTATAAACTCACTATGCTTTTCTTTACAGGCACGAATGAACGATGTACATTTGTTGGTGAACCTTTGATACCTATCTGAGTTTCATCCACATTCAAGTCATCAAAGGTAAGGATCTTCACCAATTCTTCATCACCCTCATAAGCTTTAAAGATCCCTTTCACACTTGGATATCTTGCAGTGTTAAGTTCTTTGATAGCTGTGATAAGAGCAGGAAGCTTTACTTCAAATTCATAGTCTTTTGACTCACAAAATCTTTTTACTCTGACCGCACCGTCTTTTAGTTCCAACTCCTTTGCATATGTAACCTGTGGTATATTAAGAAACTCTGCTATCTCCGGTCCAACCTGAGCAGTATCACCGTCTATAGCCTGTCTGCCACATATAATCAAATCATAGTCACCTATTTTTTCTATAGCAGCCGCCAAAATAGTTGCTGTAGCCCAAGTATCGGATCCACCGAATTTTCTGTCACTTATAAGATAAGCGCTGTCAGCGCCCATAGCAAGAGCCTCAAGTAGTGCTTCCTTTGCCTGCATAGGTCCCATACTTACTACAACGACCTTAGCACCCTTTTCATCCTTTATTTTTAATGCCGCCTCAAGTGCATTCTTATCATCAGGATTTATTATACTTTCCACTCCGTCTCTGATAAGTGTTTTTGTTTCAGGGTTGATCTTGACTTCACTTGTATTTGGCACCTGCTTTATACATACAATGATCTTCATATTACCCCCTATTTCAGCACTTCTCTGGCTATAACAACCTTGTGAATCTCTGAAGTACCTTCGTATATTTCTGTTATTTTTGCATCACGATACATTCTCTCTAATGGATAGTCTCTCATATATCCATATCCTCCATGTATCTGTAACGCCTTATCTGTTACTTCAACGGCTACCTTTGATGCATTAAACTTTGCAATAGCAGCCTCTTTTGTATGCGGCATTCCACTGACCTTCAAGTTTGCAGCTCTGTAGGTCATCCATCTCGCACATTCAACCTTTGTAGCCATTTCCGCCAGATACCACTGTAATCCCTGCAATGAAGAAATCGGTCTGCCGAATTGTACTCTTTCCTTTGTGTACTTTATACTCTCATCAAGTGCACCTGCCGCTATTCCCACAGCCTGTGCGGCAATTCCTATCCTCGCACCGTCAAGTGCAGTCATTGCAATCTTAAAGCCCTTTCCAAGAGGACCGATAAGATTTCTTTAGGAACTCTGCAATTATCAAATATCAGCTCTGCCGTTTCAGAGCCATGCAGTCCCATCTTATCTTCAATCTTACCTATTGAAAATCCCGGAGTTCCACGCTCCACAAGTATACAGCTAAGCCCCTTTGTCTTTAATTCAGGTGATGTAAGAGCAAATACCAATACATACTTTGCCAAACCGCCACCTGTTATAAAGCATTTTGTACCGTTGAGAACATACTCTTGTGTACTTTCATCAAATATTGCAGTTGTTCTTGCACTTCCGGCATCAGATCCGGCATTCGGCTCGGTGAGGGCAAAGGCCCCCAGCTCGCCACCTGCACATACTACAGGTAAATACTTTTGTTTTTGTTCTTCAGTACCGAACTTTCCCAGTACGGAAGCAAATATAGTATGTATTGAAAGTGTTGCCGCAGTAGAACCGCAATGTTTTGCTATCTCTTCTACAGCAATTATCTTCTCAATATCACTACCACCGCTACCTCCATACTTTTCCTCAGTTCCTATTCCGGTTAATCCCATCTTTGTCATTTCCATGAATAAATCTTTTGGAAATTTACCGGTTCTATCTATTTCTTCAGCTCTTTGTTTTACCATATTTTCGCTGAAGTCAGCCACTGTTTTTTTCAGCATCAGCTGTGCTTTGGAAAAATTAAGATCCATTTCTTTTCCTCCACTAGATTATGCCTTCTTCTTTTAATTGCTTTAATGTTTCATCATCAAAGCCGTAAACCTCTTTATTATGCTGTCCGAGTAAAGGTGCAGGTGTATCTACACTTCCCGGTGTTTCACTGAGCTTTATAGGGCAACCCTGTATATACATATCTCCAATTGTAGGATGTTCAACATGTACCATCATCTCTCTTGCTTTAAAATGAGGATGCTCAATAGCTTCCTTCATATCAAGTATCTGTCCGCAAGGTATTCCAACCTCTTCAAACATACTCTCCACTTCAGCTTTCCTCTTTGCTTAACCCAGTCCACAATTATCTCGTGTAAACCGTCATTGTAATTTTTAATTCTCAAATCATTGGTTGCAAATTTCTCATTCGTAACAAGATCAGGTCTTCCGATCACATCACAGAATACCTTAAACAGTTTATCTGTACCTACTCCCAAAGCAATATATCCGTCTTTTGCCTCATATACATTAAACGGTGATACTGTCGCATCTATATTTCCCTGTCTTTGAGGTATTATTCCCTTAAGAGTTGTATAGATTATCGCATTTTCAAGCAATGTAAATATAGTATCCGCCATAGCTACATCTACCTGCTGGCCTTCACCGCTTATATTTCTTCTGTAAAGAGCCATAAGTACACCTACACATAGGTAAATACCTGTAACATTATCAGCTACCGACACACCGCATTTTACAGGTGGTGCATCCGTATAACCTGTAAGATTTATCATTCCTCCGAGAGCCTGTGCAACGATATCATAACAAGGTCTGTTTGAGAATGGACCGTACTGTCCGAATCCGCTGCCTGAAGCATAAATTATTCTCGGATTTATCTTCTTTAATGTTTCATAGTCCACTTGTAATTTCTTTGTTACTCCGACTCTGAAGTTTTCCACTACCACATCAGCTTCTCTTACAAGATCATAGAAAATTTCTCTTCCTTTTTCGGTCTTTAAATTAAGAGTAACTCCTTTTTTATTTCTGTTTATAAAAGCATAAAAACCGCTCTCACCGCTGTTATCATCCATTGGCGGCCAATACCTTGACTGATCTCCTGTAAGAGGCTCTATCTTTATAACCTCGGCACCGTTGTCCGCCAAAAGTGCGGTACAGAAAGGACCGTTGTATGCATGTGTAAGATCAAGAACTTTCAACCCCTCAAGGGCTTTTGCTTTCTTTTTCTCCTTCTTTGGAGGAATAACATATTCAAAAATACATACTGTTGAAAGAGGAGGATCCTCCAAAACATCTATAGAGCTTTCAAACTCAGGCTCCTCAGGGATAACCGCAACCTTAAATGAACGTACTTCAATAATTGCTCTTCCGTTTTCTTCACCCAAGAGTCTTGCCTTATACTCCATATAATCTCCGGCAAAACATGGCACAAACAATCTTACTTTTCTAACCTTTGCACATCTGCTCTGATTTCCGTAAACCTTGGTCATCAATCTGTTTGCGGTATCTTCCATCAAGGTAATGGATCTGGCTCCGTTTACAACTCCTCCACCGTAGAAAACATCTCTATCCGACATTCTATATCTTAATGTAACTTCAGTACTCATATTACCCCCTATTAAAGCTCAAGTTCTCTCCAAGGGTCAATAACTTCACCGCTTGGCTGATTTCCACGTTGTAATTCTTTCTTTACTACAAGTACCACGGTACCTTCAGTAATCAACTTCGGAGGATCAAAATAATACATATCTCCCGGATTGGCATCTTTAATACCCATTCTGTATGCAGGAGTTGCAACTTTATAAGTGCTTATTCTGCATGTTCTTGATGTATTTCCCACCTTTAACATCTCTGCTCTGAAATTGAGCTGATCACCTACATATGCATCTTCATACAGTTCTACATCCGTATATCCGAGACATAATGATTCATCACCGTCATTTAATATCATCAGCTCCGTTTCAACATCACCGATAAAATCAAACTGCCTTCCAAACGGTATTTTTCCGTCAACATTATTTGCATCGGCAGTTGTCATATTATAATTTAATTCCGCTACTTTTCTTACACCCATCTTACACCTCTGTTCCACTATAATATTGGGGCCAAAATATTTGACCCCAAAACTTACATCATATTATTGAGCATCACACTTCAATACTGCATTCAAAAGTACACTGGCACCCTTTGTACACTGTTCAACCGGTGTAAACTCCTCTTCACAATGTGAATGTCCGTCTTTTGAAGGCACAAATATCATTGTAGTAGGCATCATATAGCTTACAAACTGTGCATCATGTCCTGCGCCTGAGTTGATTCTCTGATTTGAATATCCAAGCTCATTTACAGCTTCTGTTACATAACCTACCAACTTCTCATCATAATAAACCGTATCTCTTGACCATGCTCTCTCATAACCTGTAGTACAGCCTACTATTTCTTTCGGCATATTCTTTATTACTTCAACTACCTGCTCTATAACCTTCGGATCCTCATGTCTTGCATCAATTGAGAACTCTACAAAATCAGGAATAACTGTATGTACATTAGGATGACATACTATCTCACCTGTAGTATATACTAATGCCTTGTCAAGCTTATCCAGTTCATCATGCAAATACTGTAAAAGCTTGGCAGCTGCATATAATGCATCTTTTCTGTATGGCATAGGTGTTGTTCCTGCATGATCCGACTGACCGAAAGTCTTAATTCTGTAATTTATCATTCCAAGTACACAGGTAACGATACCGATATCGTTATTTGCAGCCTCAAGGATAGGTCCCTGCTCAATATGAAGCTCAAACATTGCCTTATAATCCTTAGGATTTAATCTGTTTGCCACATCTCCCTTATAGCCGCTTGCTTCAAGAGCCTCTTTAAATGTCTTATTCTTATCAAGAACCGAGGTTGATGCCAGCATGTCCTCATGCTTAAACTTCTTTCCGATCTCTTCAGGCAAATAATCATTACAGATAACACCTGATGACATCATAGCCGGTGGATATAATGAACCTTCCTCATTGGTCCAAATCATTGCTACAAGATTGTGTTTATGTGGTATCTTCTGTTCTGCAACAGTCTCCAAGACCTCCATAGCTCCCATTACACCCAAAATACCGTCATAGTTTCCACCGTTTCTAACCGAATCTGAATGTGAAGCCATAACAATTGCAGGTAATGTAGGATCGCTGCCCTCTAATGTTGCATACATATTTGCCATATCATCGGTCTTGATTTTTGCACCGATAGCTTCCATTCTTCTTTTGAATTCAGCTCTTGCCATAAGATTTTCTTTTGAAAGAGAATATCTTGTTATACCGCCATGTCCTGCATCACCAAACTGACTCATGGTCTTGATTTTATCTGCCATTCTATCTTCGCTACACTTATACATATTACCCCCTATTAAAACAACATATTATTTAAAACCATACTGCCACTACCTATATATAAAGCAGTGACAGTAACATACAATCATTAATACTTTAACTTCTAGGTACTCTCTTTACGAACCTACCCATTCCCGGCTTTCCAACGAAATCTCCGTTGTCATAGACAAGCTGTCCTCTAAGGAATGTCTTTACAGGATATCCATGAAGCTTCTTTCCTTCCCATATGGTATGGTCATAATCGGAATGCATATTATTTACACTTATTGTAAAATCCTTATCCCTGTCATAAATAACTATATCTGCATCATTCCCTACTCTGACTCCGCCCTTCTTATCACATCCGAATATTCTTGCCGGATTTGTCGAGCAAAGAGCTACCGCCTGTGAGAAAGTGATTTTGCCTGAATTAGCTGCATCAAGCATATAAGGATACATATTTTCTACACCTGCACATCCGTTTGGAATCTTTGTAAAGTCGTCTATTCCCCAGTCCTTTTCATAACTCTGGAAAGGACAGTGATCAGTTGCAACAACATCAATCTGATTTTTCTTTATCGCTTCCCAAAGAGCCTGTCTGCTTTCCTCTCCCTTTATAGGAGGTGAACATACAAAGTTTCTTCCGTCCTCTCTCTTATATACCTCGCATGTAAACTCAAGATACTGTGGGCAGGTCTCCACATAAATAGGTACTCCCTCTTTCTTACCTTCTATACATGCCTCAAGGCCTTCCTTGTCAGCCATATGAACAATGTATAGCGGTGCATCCAAATGCTTACACCAATGCAAAGCTCTTCTGTCGGCTTCAGCCTCAACAAACTCCTGACGTGCCAGATAGTGATACCAAGGACTTAAGTTTCCTTCTTTTTTAAACTTAGCTTCAAATAATCTATCATATCGGAATTCTCTGCATGAACATTTACCAATGCTCCCAGTTCCTTTGCTCTGAGAAGCAAAGTCGCAAACATTCCGTCATCTACCATCATTCCGGCTTTTTTGTATACCATGAAGCATTTGTAAGAAGTAATACCTTCTTTAACGGCTTCTTCCATCTCTTCAAGTATCTGACCGTCATTAAAGTCTGTAATAATACAATGAGATGCCCAGTCTACACAGGCTTCTTTTTCAAGAATGGCTTTTTTTGGAATTTACCAAATCCATAATAGTGCCACCTTTTCTCTGAACCGGATAGTCAAATATTGTAGTAACACCTCCACAGGCTGCAGCTCTGGTACCTGAAAGATAACTGTCTGCAGATATTGTTCCTCCAAAAGGCATAGCCAGATGGGTATGTACATCCAATGCTCCCGGAAGTACAAGCTTACCTGTAGCATCCACTACTTCCTTGGCATCCATATCAAGATTCATTCCCATCTCAACAATCTTACCGTCTTTTACACCTACGTCACATGGGAACATATCCGTTGCCGTAACTACAGTTCCACCCTTAATAATTAAATCTAACATAGATCAACCCCCCTGATATATTATAGATAACTATTAGTTTCCTTTAAATTTATGGTATGATTATCATTCTTATCCTTATAAACAAGTTTTCCCGGTTGTATACAATGCATTACCGGACAAACATTTAAGCAAAGATGACATCCTACACATTTATCTTCATTTATTGTAGGTACTCTGGTTGCATAGTCATATTCAATGGCCTGATGTGCCGCATCAAAGCATGATACATAGCATCTTCCACATCCGACACATTTTTCTTTATCAATCTTTACCAGAATCTTATATGATCTGTCCAAATCATCGGCACCTACAATATTTCCTACAGCAGTGCCCACTATATCCTGAAGTTTATTGATTCCGTAATCATTCATATAATGTGACATACCGCTTATCATATCTTCAACAATTCTATATCCATATTGCATTACTGCAGTTGTTACCTGAAGATTTGATGCACCTAACATCAAAAACTCAAGACAATCTCTCCAAGTCTCTATACCGCCCATTCCCGTTATCGGAACTTTACTTACAATAGGATCATGCATTAAGTCTGATATAAATCTAAGTGCAATAGGTTTTACCGCCGCTCCCGGAATACCCTGATATTGCAGATTTTCCGTTGACAACCGGCATTCCTGTTCTTAAGTTTATATCAAGATTTGTGATAGATTTTACCGTATTGATTGCAGCTATTCCTTTTGCACCGCCTTCTATAGCGGCTCTTGCAGGAATCTCCATATTTCCAAGATTCGGTGTCATCTTAGCTATTATCGGCAATTTAGTACTTGAAGAAGCCACTTCACAATAATGCTTTACCAAATCAGGATTTTGTCCTACATCAGAACCCATAGTGGATGATGTCATCTGTGGACATGAGAAATTACACTCAATCATATCCGCTCCGGCCTTTTCAGACTCTTTTGCAAGTATTGCCCACTCGTCATCACTAGCGCCCATAATACTTGAAACTATCACTTTATTCGGAAAATCCTTCTTTAATTGCCTAATGAACTCAAAGTTTACTTCATTCGGCTTGTCTGAAGTCATCTCCATATTCTTAAATCCGGTCCAAGGTGTTCCCTCTTTTGAGGCTATATCAAATCTTGGAGAACATTCATTTGGTATAAAAACACTTATTGTTTTATAGAAAATACCACCCCAACCGGCTCTCAGTGCCTTAGCACACATTTCATAATTACTGCCTACAGGTGAAGAAGATAGAAAAAATGGATTCTCACAATCAACACCTAAAAAATTTATTGATAAATCTTTTTTCAAAGCCATATTAATCTCCTCACCTTATATAATTCAATATTTGGTAAGCCGCTTCTTTTCCTTCATGAACAGACTCTACCACTGTTATACCGACACCGTGTAATGCGTCACCGCCGGTGAATACTCCATCACCTGCTACAAGTCCTTTGTAATCCTCTACCTGGTCCTGGCCTATAGCAAAGATAACCATATCCGCCTTAAGTGTCATTTCATTATCGTCCTTCATTCCCTTTGCAACAAGAGCCTTTACATGACCGTTTTCTCCACAAATCTTTTCAGGTGCAAATCCGGTATAAATAGGAATTCCCATCTCTCTTACAAAAGAAATCTCTTCAATATTTGCAGGTGCTTCTTCTATAGTTCTTCTATAGCAGATACACGTTTTCTCAGCACCCAACTGTCTTGCGGTTGTGGCACAATCCATAGCCACATCACCGCCTCCGATTACAATTACTCTCTCCGGAAGTTCTTTTATCTCACCGGTTCTTGCTTTAAACAAGAAATCAATAGCCGACTCAACACCCTTAAGCTCGCTGCCTTCTACTGCAACCTTCTTTGAATCCCAAAGTCCGACTCCGACAAATACTGCGTCATACTCACTCTTTAACTTAGGAATATCTTCAAATTTTATTTCCTTACCGAATTCAAACTTTATTCCCAGTTCTTTTATAAGTTCTATATCAAAATCCACAACTCTATCGGGAAGTCTTGTAGGTGTAATACCGTATCTCAAAACTCCACCGGCCTTAGCCTGCTTTTCAAAAACAGTTGTATCCACTCCTGCAAGTGCAAGTTCTCTTGCGCAAGCAAGTGATGCAGGTCCGGCACCTATCAATGCAACTTTTTTTCCGATCTTATTTCCTGCACTGACAAATTTTGCCGACATAGCCTGCTCTTCTTCAACCAGATATCTTTGTATTTTACCGATCTGAATCGGCTTATCTATTCCACATCTGCTACACTCTTTTTCACACATTCTGTCATAAGGACATACCCAAGCACATGAACCGCCTAAAGGATTATTTTCTCTTATTGTTTCCGCAGCACCTTTTATGTTCTTAAATCTTATTGAGCGAATGAACTTAGCCGGATCTGTCCCTGCAGGACAACCCTTAGAACAAGGTGCATCTTCACATAGAAGACACCTTGATGCTTCCTCCATGGCAAGTCTATAATTAAAAGCCTTCAGACTTCTCCATGCCATATGCCAATTTTAAAAAATTTTTGCTCATATTAAAACCCCTTACTTTTTGTTTCTTAATCCTCTAAAAAAATTTAGCAATGACCCAGTCTTTTTTTATCGGTCTTCTTGAAAAAAACTTTGCTAATATAAATCTTCCCAGGTAATCTGCTGTGAGCCCAACAATATTTCCTAAGATAAAGCAAATAATAAGCATTTTTCCAATTACCACCTGATGCAAATGCACTGAAGCCGCCCATAAATGTACAAGTTGCAAATCTGGTCAAATCACAATGTGTGATATATATGATAACTCCACTGAAAATTCCCGTTATCAATCCGTTAAACCATAGACTTCCATTTACATTTACACATAGCCAAATGATGGTACATCCGATAAAGATACCTGCCATATTACTGCACAGTGATCTGATAAAACCGTTTTTACCACAGCCGGCTACATAATAAGATGTACATCCCGCAAATCCTACCCAAGTTGCTATCAGTGGACCTGCAAACATAGCTGATATATATGTCCATAAGCCACATACAATTATGTTCGATATGGTATTTGATATAATAAATCCTGCCACATTGCCCTCCTTTCCTATATATTTATATTAATAATGTTAATTTAATAATTATTATTTACTTATTACTTATTTTTTTCAAGTATTATCTTAGAACATACAGTTATTGTATAATCAAGTTATTATTTTATTAAATTATTATATTTTTGTAAATTAATTTACGATTATTCTCCTATAATTTTATACTTTTAAATATATTGTAGTAATAGATCAATTTTTATGATACGTAACATTACCTATGTTTTTATATATATTTAAAAACTAGAAAAAGTAATATTGTACAATTTCAAATATATGTTTTTGTTGAAAAATGCCTACCAAATATTTACATTATTAAAAAAATATAACAAAAAAAGCCTCCATCAGGTGGAGACTTTTCGTTGTGCAATATATTATTTTACATCTTTGATATTCTGTTATATGGTTGGTTTTACCGGGACTATTATCTTTACAATATGTGACTTCGTATTGGGTATATCAACCGGTGACAACATAAACCTTTCTGTTACCGGACCGTTTACCACAAGACCTTTCTCTTCTATCCATCTCTTTAATGAAATATATGTATGGATTATGTCACTATACTCTCCTACATGTATTGCATTAGCAGCAAAAAAATCACCAAACTTCTTTACTTCGACATCTTCAATATTATTCTCTACAACAATAGAAAATTCCACTTCACAGTCTCTATTTATGAATTGTCCAAACATTTCTGTATGATATGATACAAGTATATCACCTTGAATATTCAAATTTCTTTCTTTAGCCGATTCTATTATATCAATCCATTTTTTTCCAGATTAACGTTTTTCATTTTTATATGACTGCATCATAGTAGTTTTGCTGAATACATAAACTTCTCTTTGTTTTTTTCTAACTTAAAAAGATGATTCAGCACTATAACTGTTACTATTTTCAAGGATTTCATATGCTGTATGAATTTTATTTTTTTAAAGTTACAGCTTCCTCATACTTTTTTTATTTAATTCTTCAATCTCTGCTTTAATGGAGTTTTTGCTTTTTTTCTACAATATGCTCAATGTTTTTTTATATCTTCCTCATTCAAGATATTTTTTTAACCTCTTCCAACGAAAAAAACCTAAATATCTTAATCTTTTTAATTATAAACAATCTTACCATCTGATCATAGCTATAATATCTATAATTATTATTTTCCTGTCTTAGATTAGGTACCATCACATTTATTTTGTCATAATACCTCAAGGTTTTTATCGGTATATTACATATCTCAGATACCTTTCCGATAGAATAATATTTATCCTTCAAGTCACCCCTCCAAAATGAAACAAAGATGTCAAAAGTGCCATATTATGTTCTTATCAAATATGGCACTCTTATACTTTATAAATCAGTAAAACATTGTTTTTTATTTCTCATTCAACTCATCATATGTCTGTCTAAGCTCTTCACATGACTCCGCGAACTTTGCCTTCTCTTCGTCTGTGAGTGATATCTCAAGTATTCTCTGGATACCTGAACTGTTTACTACACATGGTACTCCTACGAAAACATCGTTCTGTCCGTACTCACCGCGCAGGTTTGCTGAAACTGTTATGACCGAGTTCTCGTTTCCAAGTATTGCCTTTGTAATCCTTGTAAGACTCATACCGATGCCGTAGTATGTCGCTCTTTTAGCTTCAATTATCTTGTAAGCCGCAGTTCTTACCTCTTCCTCGATACGGCTGAGCTCTTCCATCTTAAGCTTACCCTTTGACTCGGCAATGATGTCGTCGATAGGCTTGGTTGCAAGCAATGCGTTTGACCAAGGTACAAACTCGGAGTCACCGTGCTCACCGATAACATAGGCATGTACACTTCTCGGATCTGCCTGTATATAAGAGCCCAAAAGGTATTTTAATCTTGCAGAATCGAGTGCCGTACCCGATCCTATTACTCTTCTAGGTTGAAACCGCTAAGTTTATATGTGATCTCTGTCATTATATCTACAGGGTTTGTAGCTACCAAAAAGATACCGTTAAAGCCGCTCTCCGTAATAGGGTCTATTATTGATTTGAAGACCTCCATATTTCTCTTTAGAAGATCTCTTCTGCTTTCACCCGGAGCCTGAGCCACACCTGCACAGATAACTACGATATCCGCATTATTGCAGTCATTGTAGTCTCCTGCCCATATTCTCATATGTGATCCTGAGAATGCAAGGCCATGGTTAAGGTCCATAGCTTCACCTTCGGCTCTCAGTCTGTTGACATCTATAAGAACAAGCTCGTCCACTGTATTCTGGTTTAACATGGCATAAGCATAGCTCATACCTACCATACCGCATCCTACAAGTACGACTCTTCTTTTATCACTTCTCATATTTTGCTCCTTTCGCAATCCTCTGTCTGACTATTTCATATGCAAGTACACCGCAGGCTACTGATGCATTTAATGAATCTATGTCTCCCTTCATCGGTATAGAAGCTATGAAATCGCAATTTTTCTTGACGCCTTCACTTACTCCGTCCCCCTCGTTTCCTATGATGAGGCCTATACTGCCTGTCAAGTCTATATTATACATCTTTTCGCCACCCATGTCAGCACATACGAACCACATTCCTGCATCCTTTAACTCTTTCATGGTCTTGTTGATATTTGTAACCTTGGCCACAGGTGTATAATTGATTGCTCCTGCAGAGGCTCTGGCAACCGCGGCGGTAAGCCCTACGGCTCTGTGCTTCGGAATAATAACACCGTGCGCACCGCAAAGGTTTGCGGTTCTTATAATAGCACCCAGATTGTGCGGATCTTCTATACCGTCCAAAATAAACACAAAAGGCGGCTCACCGTTTTGCCTTGCTTTTTCCAAAATATCTTCCACACTTGCATACTCATATGCGGCAACTATTGCCATGACTCCCTGATGCTTTCCCGTTTCACTCATGCCGTCAAGTCTGTCCTTATTTACAAAATTTACATATGTACCGTGTTTTTTTGCTTCACGAAGAATGGTTGAAATGGCGTAATCCTTAAGTCCGTCCTGAATATACAGCTTATCAACGGTTTTACCGCTTCTAAAAGCCTCTATTACCACATTTCTACCCTCAACGGCATTCTCATTCATATCTTTACTCCAATATCATTTTTATTCAAATACAGATCAATTCCAAGCTTTACAAGCTCCAACGCTCTGTCACATCTGTTGTCCAAGTACAAAAAACCTATAAGCGCTTCAAAACCTGTAGCATATTTGTAATCTGTCATACTGGCATTTTTTGCCATAGTATGAGGCGAAGAGTTCCTGCCTCTTTTAAAGACGGTGTACTCTTCCTCACTCAGATTATCACTTATCAGCTTTACAATCTCGGACTGCGCTGCAGCCTTAACCAAAGAAGTGGCATCTTTGTTTAACTTGTTTACAGGTCTGTTGCCTCTTGAAACCAGTATACTTCTTATCATCAGTTCGTATACGGCATCACCTATATAGGCAAGTACCAAAGGCGAAAACTCTTTAGCTTCTTTTCTTTCTATATTAAAGGGTTTCAGAAGATAATCTAAGATCTCTTCCATTTAACACCCTCTCTTGTATCTTCAAGGACAATACCCTTGTCAAGAAGATCGTTTCTTATTTTATCTGCAAGTGCAAAATCCTTATTCTTTCTGGCCTGTGTTCTTTGCTCTATCAAATCTTCTATCTCACTGTCAAGTATTTCGGTTTTTCTTTCCGTGATAATTCCGAGGACATCACAAAGAGGCTCTATTACTTTTAAAAGTCCTTTTGCATACTCGGCTGTTGAAGCTTCATTCAATGTGGTATTTGAAAGCTTTATAAGTTCAAATATCGCACTGATAGCGTCCGCAGTATTGAAATCGTCATCCATTGCAGCTACAAATTTGTCCTTAAGCACCTTGGCAATCTCAAGATTTGAAAGCTCGGCATCACTAATCGGCGCCTTATTGTCTCTTTGTATAGCCGCCCTTATGTTGTCAACACCTGTAAGTATTCTCTCAAGACTGTTCTTTGCAGCTTCCATAAGATCTGCAGAGAAGTTTAAGGGACTTCTGTAATGTGCCGAGAGCATAAAGAATCTAAGTACCTGCAAATCATACTTCTCACTTATATCTCTTACAGTAAAGAAGTTTCCTGCAGACTTACTCATCTTTTTATTGTCAATATTTAAGAATGCATTGTGCATCCAGTAATTTGCAAAGCTTTTGCCGCTTGCAGACTCCGACTGTGCTATCTCATTCTCGTGATGAGGGAAGATAAGATCTTCGCCGCCACCGTGGATATCTATCTGATCACCTAGATATTTCTTGCTCATTACCGAACACTCTATATGCCAACCCGGTCTGCCCTTTGACCAAGGTGAATCCCAATACGGTTCTCCGTCCTTTTTCGGCTTCCAAAGTACGAAGTCGTTGCTGTCTTCCTTACCGTCTTCTCCTGTCACCTTTATTTCTCTAAAGCCCGACTGAAGCTCGTCTATATTCTTATGTGAAAGTTTTCCGTAGTCCTTAAAGCTCTTTACTCTGAAGTAAACTGTGCCGTCCTTTGCAACATAGGCGTGACCGCTATTAATAAGATCACCTATCATATCTTCCATTCCGCCTATTTCCTGTGTGGCAAGCGGATTTTTTTGGTGGCAGGAAGCACATTCATAGCCGCCATATCTTTCTTACATTCATCTATGTATCTCTGTGAAATAACTGCGGCGTCTACGCCCTCTTCGATAGCCTTATTGATTATCTTATCATCCACATCTGTGAAGTTTGAAACATAGTTTACTTTATAACCTCTGTACTCAAAAATATCTTCTTACGGTATCAAAAAAAATCATCGGTCTGGCATTACCGATATGTATCAAATTGTATACTGTGGGTCCGCAGACATACATTCTGACTTTTCCCTCTTCTATAGGTACAAACTCTTCTTTTCTTCTGGAAAGTGTATTAAAAAAATTTTTCATATTTTCCCTTTTTTTATTCTTTATTTTGGCAGCCTCCACAGCTTTCGCAATCTCTGAGAGACGGATTTATATAAAATGCATCTCTGACAGAGTTTAAAAGACAAACACTGTGTGCCGCAATACCGCTTTCATCTCCTGTAAAGCCGAGTCCTTCTTCGGTAGTTGCCTTTATATTAAGCTGATTCGGTGAAATGTTTAAAGTATCACATATCACTTCTTTCATATTTTCAATATATGGTGCAAGCTTCGGCTTTTGAGCTATTACGGTAGCATCTATATTTTCTATTATATATGTGTTCTCGTCAAGTATATTAGCAACTTTTTTCAAAAGTTCTACACTGCTTATCCCTTTATATCTGTCATCACTGTCCGGGAAATGCTTTCCTATATCTCCCAGGGCAGCGGCACCCAGCAGACTGTCCATTATTGCATGCAAAAGTACATCCGCATCCGAGTGACCCAAAAGTCCCAAGGAATGCTCTATTTCCACGCCGCCTATTATAAGCTTTCTGCCCTCTACAAGCTTATGTACATCATATCCGTGTCCTATTCTCATATTTACCTTTCATAAAAAAACAGGCAAGTCAATGACCTGCCTGTAAATACCGGACAAGCCGGTTTCATATCAAATTGTAATCTAAAATTAACTAAGCAATCTTTTCAATACCATTCATATGATCGTCTAAGAATGCTTCCAATTCTTCATTCTCGCCGTTATAAGATACTACCAAAACATGTCTAAGATCTAAGCTTAGCACTCCTAAAATTGATTTTGCGTCGATTACTATGCTGTTATCGTACAGATCTACATCAAAATCACATTCAGTAGTAACTTTTACGAAGTTCTTAGCATCTTCAACAGACTTAAGGCGTATTTTTCTTTCCTTCATATCAACACCTCTTTCAAAAACGTAACTTAAACTATCTAAGCTACGGTTCCCTATTAAAGCACTAAGTTTAAAATTTGTCAAGTGTGATATGTTAAAATCTTTTATTTTTCTCCAAGTCCGGACTCAATAGCCTCAACCAATGTATTCATTGCCTCTTCTTCGTCTTCACCGTCAACTATCAAGTTTACCTCTGTACCTGCCTTGATACCTGCAGCCATAACATTAAGCACACTCTTTGCAACTATCTTCTTCTCGCCATACTCTATAATAATATCTGACTTGAACTTCATTGCAGTCTGTGACAAAACTCCTGCCGGACGAAGGTGCAAACCTGAAGGATTTTTAATAGTAATTTTTCTACTTAACATAAGACTCTTCCTTTCACAATATCGGATTAAATATCCGCATAACTATTACTGAACTATTATAAGGCAAAGTATAGCAATCGTCAAATATTATTCTCTCTTTCCTTCGCCCTTTCTATAGATTCACGCTTTGAAAAAGAGCAGCCGCAGTAGTCCTGTCTGTATAGATTATGCTCCTTTGAGAGGTCCACTGAGCGCTTATATCCGTTTTTCTTTTTAAAGTCGCTTGGGAGATAACGTACATTGTACTCCTTTGCCACTTCCTCACCTATTTCACACAGTTTGTTTGCATTTTTCATAGGCGAAATTGTAAGTGATGTTGTAAAGTAGTCAAATCCGTAGTCAGACGCGGCCTTTGCCGCCTCATGAAGCCTTAACTCAAAGCAGATATCACATCTTTTGCCGCCTTCTTTTTCATTTTCATAGCCTTTTATCTTATTGTGAAAGATACTCGGGTCGTAATCTCCTTCTATGAACTTCACTTCACTTTTAAAGTTCATCTCCTCTATAAGCCTCTTTGCCTCCTCAACTCTGTGTCTGTACTCTTTTGTATCGTCAATATTAGGATTATAGAAAAATACGGTCAAATCAAAATATTTTTCCAGATACTCCATACAATATGATGAACAAGGTCCGCAGCAGGCATGCAGAAGAAGCCTTGGACGATTGCCCAAAGCTTCCTCTTTCTTTATAATATCTTCCAATTCTTTTTGTAAATTTCTCTTTATCATGCCAAAAAGTCCCTGATTCTCTTTGATCTGACAGGATTTCTGAGCTTCCTCAAAGCCTTCGCCTCAATCTGTCTGATTCTCTCCCTTGTAACCTTGAACTCCTTGCCTACTTCCTCCAAGGTTCTCGGGTGTCCGTCTTCAAGACCGAATCTAAGCACAATAACCTGTCTCTCTCTTTCCTTCAAGTCTCCAAGTAATGTATCTATATGCTCTCTAAGCATAACCGATTCGACATTTCCCTCAGGTGTCAAAACATTGGAATCGGCCACAAAATCTCCAAGGTTTGAGTCGTCCTCTTCACCTATAGGAGTCTCTAAGGAAGCCGGCTCCCTTGCTATCTGCATTATTTCCATTACTTTCTCTTCAGTCATATCAAGTGCATTTGCAAGCTCGGTCACACTCGGCTCATACCCCAGCTCAAGTGTAAGCTTTCTTTGCATCTTACTCATCTTGTTGATAGTCTCCACCATATGTACAGGCACTCTGATGGTTCTTGCCTGGTCTGCAAGCGCTCTTGTCACAGACTGCCTTATCCACCATGTAGCATAGGTTGAAAGCTTAAATCCCTTAGTATAATCAAACTTCTCGACACCCTTTATAAGTCCTAAGTTTCCTTCCTGTACAAGGTCCAAAAAGCTCATTCCTCTTCCTGTATATCTCTTGGCGATACTTACAACCAGACGAAGATTTGCCTCTATAAGACGCTGCTTTGCATATTCGTCACCGTCCTGCTTTCTCTTTGCAAGCTCAAGTTCTTCATTGGCTGTCAAAAGAGGTACCGTACCGATCTCTTTTAAGTACATTCTGACAGGGTCTTCAGTACCCACGCCTTCCAAAGGTCTATGGCGCTTAAGTCAATATCTTCTTCAGAATCCTTATCGAACTCATCGTCATCATCTAAGAGTAATGAGTCCTCATCGGCGATATTGTCTATATTATCAATGTCGATATTCAAATCATCAGAAGTATTTTCATTGATCTCAATACCCTTATTTTCAAGATAAGAATATATTTGCTCTATGCTTTCAGAGTTCAATTCGATACCTGCAAAGAAATCATTTATCTCACCGATATTAAGTTTCATATCTGAAGCAATACCCTTATTTACAAGTTCTTCCAGTTTTTGTAAGAATTCCTGCGGTGACATCTTCTTCTTGTTTGCACTCTCCGTGCCTTTTGATGCCTTATTTCCTGTAGTATTTCGGTTTTCTTTAGCCACTAAGATCATCCCTTCACAAATAGTTGCCGATAATTGACATATCTATTTTTTATTTTAATTACAACCGTAAACGGTTGTAAAGCTTAAAGAGGCAAAAACCTAAGTTCTTCCCTCTTTTTGCAGCTATCAATAATATAAAGGTATACATATACCATTGTATTTTTCTTGTTATCTGCATCGACATTATAATACTTTTGATGCAGTTTTTCAAGTGATTTTTCTCTTATCTGAACCTGTCGGGTCTTGATAAATAGAACCTTCTATCGTCTTCCTTCTTATTTAATGTAGTCACTGTATCTTCAAGAATTGCACTCTTTATGACACTGTCAATATTTATGTACTCGCTGTATACAAGATCAAGTACAAGCAACATCGGAAACTGTGGTGATATAAGGTTTCCGTTCTCAAGGTATTCAAGTGATGCAACAACCACCACCTCGTCGCAAAACTCATGCAGTGACTGGCTGTCTGCCGATGTAAAGAATATAGTCTTTTTACCTCTGTCATGTGCGGACTTCAACAAAAAGAGTATATCCTCGGTCTTTCCGCTGATACTGAAAGCCACCACAGTATCGCCGTCTTTTAAAAATACAGACTGCATTCTTATCCTGTCCGAGTCCGTAAGAGAATCTATATCAAGTCCCACTCTTACAAATCTGCTCTCCATCTCACTTGCGGCATATCCGGAACTGCCCTTTCCGACCGCTATCACCTTTTTGGAGTTTACAAGCATCCTTACAACTCTTTGTATCTGGTCGTTGTCAAGAATTGAATACGCCTTGTTCAGCAAATCCTGATATGTGTTGAATACATTCTGTGTAATCATATTTGCATTAGGCTTTTTCACTCTTACGCTGTCAAGGAATGCGAATATAAACTCTCTAAATCCTACAAAACCGCATTTCTTTGCAAATCTTGATATGGACGCCTGTGATACATATAGTCTCTCCGCTACATTCTGAATATTTATATCCATACTCGGATCACATTGTAAGAAATAATCCGCTATCTTCTTTTCTGTAGCTGTAAATAATGTGTATTTTGATTCTATTATAGGAATCACCGATTTTTCGTATATCATTTCCCCTCTTTTCTACTATGCCTAGCCCTTTACCGCACCCAAAGTAATGCCTTTTGTAAAATACTTTTGCAGTGCAATGAACACTATAAGTATAGGTGCCGCCGCCAGTGTAGCTCCTGCCATTATAAGCCCGAAATCTGTCGAGTTTTCTGCTTGTAGTTTAGCAATACCGAGAGAAATTGTCAAATTGGAAGTTGAGCTTAACATTATAAGTTGCATAAAATAATCATTCCAGCTGTTGATAAATGTAAATATTGCCAAAGCTCCGACTCCCGGCTTAACCATCTGGAAAACTATATCCGTAAATGTTCTGAATTCACTTGCGCCGTCAATCCTTGCCGCCTCAAGCATCTCTGTAGGAATACCCTCTGAGAACTGCTTCATAAGGAATACACCGAAAGGCCATCCTACAGTAGGTAAAATAACAGCCCATATAGTATTGTAAAGTTTCAATGATGACATCTCTCTGATAAGAGGTATCAGGATAACCTGCTTAGGCAAAGCCATAGCACATACTATAAGTGTAAAAAGCAATACTCTGCCGTGGAATCTCTTCTTTGCAAGAGCATATCCTGCCATTGAGGCGCTCAGACAGGTCAAAACCATTGCCATGATTGCCATAAATACCGTATTCAACATCCATCTGACAGCTGCAGGCGCCTGAGGCCCCTTTATAAATCCCAGTTCAAAAATCGGCGCTGTCTGTCTTGAAAACAATTTTTTGAAATTGTCCATTACCAGCTCTTTCGGTATCCAATCAGGTACCGGAGAATTTATGGAAACCGGTGTTTTGAACGCACCTGTAACAATCCAGTAAAGCGGAAATACAAAGCATATCGCCAAAGCTATCAGCACAATGATTGACACTATATTATAGACTTTTTTTAATGAATTTGAAGTTTTCATATTATTTCTCCTTTGCCAATCTGAACTGAACTGCAGACAATACCGCTATGAATATCGCCAAAACAACTCCCATTGCGTTTCCGTATCCGTATCTGAACATCTTAAATGCCATATAGTAAATATAGTACATTACGGTATCTGTTGAATGATTCGGACCGCCTGATGTCAAAAGCTGTATCAGGGCGAAACATTGGAAACTGTTTATAGTGGTTATTACAAGTATATAAAGTGTGGTAGGCATTATCTGCGGCCACTTTATCTTCCAGAATAATTGCATCTCATTGGCACCGTCCACCTGGGCGGCCTCTACAAGTGAATTGTCCACATTTCCAAGCGCAGATACATAAAGTACTATAGGCTGTCCTACAGATGTTGTGAGCAGGATAAGTATTATACAAGCCAAAGCAAATCTCTCGTCACCGAGCCAGTTGATATTTGTCTTTAAAATCCCGCTGCTCTTTCCCAAATAATTAAAAATACCGTAGTAGTTGTTGTACATCCACTTCCAAACCACTGTAACCGCTACGGAACCTGTTACAACAGGAAGATAGAAAATACATCTGAAAACCGAAAGCACCTTATCATTGAGATTGTATATTACGGATGAAACCCAAAGTGAAAATATACAAACTACAGGAACTGAAATAATTACTATAACAAAGGTATTCTTAAGTGCTTTTAAAAAGATACCGTCTCTAAACAACTCTATATAATTACCGAATCCGATGAAAACATCTTTTGCATCCTTTCCCATTGTGGAATCAAAGAAGCTGGTATACACACATATAATCATCGGGATTATTACAAATCCTATAAAGAATACAAGGCTTGGTAATAAAAACAAATAAGCTGAAGTTGTCTCTCTTCTTACCAATTCCTTTGATCTGGTGGTATAAACACCCTTTGCCATGTTTCCCCTTTCTAAAAAATGTTGCTGAAAGAAAATCTTCAGCAACATTTATAACACGTTAGATTATCTAACTCTATTTATGAGCAGTTACTATTGAGCTGCTGCCGCATTTGCATTCTTTGTAAATGTTGCGACTTCTGTTGCTACATCACCGCCTGTACCTATTCTTTGAAGCATGTTCCACCACTCTGTACGAGCTGTAGTCCATCCCTTTGTTACCTGATAGTAGTCACCCATTGAAGGCATGAACTTATCTTCAAAAAGCTTCATTGTTTCAGCATTGTCCGTTCCGTCATAAACACCTGTTACAGAAGGTCTTACAGGGAAGAATCCTGATGCCTTAACACTTTCCTTTACCTCGGACTCGTCGTTACATACAAAGTCGATAAATGTCTTTGCAGCCTCAATCTTCTTTTCATCTCCGTTATTGAAAACTCCGTATCCCCAGATACCGCCGCAAAGCTCTGTAACCTTGTCATCACTCGGGAACAACATAGGTATTATCTCATCACCTGCGTTTGTAAGTCCTGCAGCACCGTTATCTGTATTTGTCTGCTGTGAAGCATTCCAGCAGAATGACATTGCAAGCGTTCCGTTTCTGAAAAGTGTAATCTCGTCACCGCCTGCTATAGAAGGGTCGAAGTTTAAACCTGCCTGATCTACAATTGCCTGTAATGCTTTGATATTTTCAGGTGAATCTGCTGTATACTTTGTATGATCCTTATCTGTGAATGTTCCTGAATAAAGGTTGTTTACAAGTGCTCTTGTACCCTGGTCACCACCCTGTGATGCACAGTAGATTGCACCTACATTTTGCTGTCCTGAATCATATACGGCCTGTACAGCCTTTAAGAAGTCCTCAGTACTCCATGTGTGGCTGTCAAGATCAAGGTATTGAAGTGCATTTGCCTTCTCAAACATTGTCTTGTTGATTGCCATACAATGTGCAACCATAAATGCCGGATACTCATAGTATGCTCCTTCAGGGCTCTCACAAGCAGCCTTTACTCTGTCATAGATATCTGAAGCCGCATCCTTTTCAAACATGTCCTTCAAATCTACCATAAGTCCCTTTGCACCCCAGTTGGCTACAAGTCTTTCAGGTCCCTCAAGTACGATATCAGGTGCCTGCTTTCCTTCAATAGCTGTATTGATCTGGTCGTCACCGTTTTGATAGTCAAGATACTCAACGGTTACCTTGATTTCAGGATGCTTTTCGTTGAACTTCTTTACAATACCGTCAACTGTTGCCGCATCTCCCCACTTACCTACAGGATATGTCCAAAGTGAGATGGCTGTTTCGCCGTCTTCCGAAGCCTGTGCCTTTGTATCCGCTTTTGAATCGGCTGCAGCACTGCCCTGATCCGCTTTTCCTCCTCCACATGCCGCGAGCATTCCTGCCGCTGTAAGTGTCAAACCTGCCAACAATAATTTCTTCATATTCCCTCCTTACGAGTCTCTTCCCAATTTATTTTTTTGCGCTTTCCAAAACTACAAATATTTTTTACACTTCTACATTCTCTAATGCTTTTGCAAATTCTTTTGTTATAAGCTGCGGTCTTGTGATAATCGATCCTACCACTACACTGTATGCTCCAAGCTCTATTACTCTTTTGCACTTGTCCGGAGTATTGATATTACCCTCAGCTATGACTTTGTGCTTTACTTTAGCAAGGATATCTCTCAATATTTCAAAATCATTTGCCTCAATCCTTAGTCCCTCACTCTCCTTTGTATAACCGACCATAGTAGTTCCAATGAAATCAAAACCAATCTCATCTGCAAAAATCGCCTCCGCAACTGTGGAACAATCAGCCATAAACATTTGATTCGGATACTTTTTCCTCACTTCACTAAAGAAGTCTTTCAAGCTCTTTTTCCCGGGGCGCAATCTCTGTGTCGCATCAAGTGCTATTATATCAACTCCCACCTCAACCAATGCGTCAACTTCTTTCATTGTAGGTGTGATATACACTTCACTGTCATCATAATCTTTCTTTATGATTCCTATAATCGGCAAATCCACCTGTTTTTTTATCTCTTTGATATCAACAACGGAATTTGCTCTGATGCCACATGCTCCACCCATTTTCGCTGCTAGAGCCATTCTCCCCATAATGAAGTCTGAATGTAACGGTTCATTTTCCAGTGCCTGGCATGAAACAATCAGTTTCCCTTTTAGGTTTTTGATTCTCTCATTCATTTTTACTACCTCCATCTGAAAGTATATTACCACTTTTGAAAAATAATTTCAATATATCCAAGCTATTCTGATTTTACTTTCATAAACTTGCAAAACCACCGTCAAAATCACCATTTTTATCCTTCATCGTTTATGCATATCTTATATTATATTTGCTATATAATCTTAAGTTATCAAAGATATAACCCAACTGTTTTTGAAAATAACTTTATGCAATTAAATCACCCAATAAAAAAGAGATACGAGTCTCCTCATATCTCTTTATAAAAATATTTATTCAGGCAGTGAATCAAGGCAATCTATAGTAAGAAATACTTTAGTATAAACAATACCGACAGTATATACATAAGAGGTGTGATCTTTTTTGCCTTTCCTGTGCAAAGGTTGATAATAACATATGACACTATACCCATTGAGATTCCTTCTGAAATACTGTAAAAGAGCGGCATTGCCACTATGCAGATATAGCAAGGAATAGCTTCTGACATATCGGTAAAATCAATATGTACCACATTTGAGAACATATAAAATCCGACAACTATAAGAGCCGGAGCTGTTGCAAATGAAGGTATTGCAAGGAAAATAGGTGATAAAAGCAATGAAAGTGCAAATAAAACCGCTGTTGTAAGTGCTGTAAGTCCTGTTCTTCCGCCTTCTGCAACGCCTGATGCGGACTCAACGAATGTGGTAACTGTAGTTGTACCAAGTACTGCGCCTGCTGTAGTAGCTACAGCATCTGCAAGCAGGGCGCCTCTGATATTCGGAAGCTTACCGTCCTTATCAAGCATGCCCGCCTTTGTAGACACACCGATTAAAGTACCTATGGTATCAAACATATCCACAAAAAGGAATGCAAACATTACTACTACAAATTCCAGTGATGCAATCTTGTCAAACTGAAGCTTGAATAAAACCGGTCCTATACTCGGGATACTGAGTCCGTTTGAAAAATCAGGCAATACACTGTAAAAACCGAGTGCAGGATTCGGCACATAAAGACCTGAAAGCTGCGCAATGATTCCGAGTATCCATGTAGCCAGGATTCCCAGGAGGATATTTCCCTTTACCTCCTTTACAACAAGGAATGCTGTTATAAGCACACCTATAATTGCAATAATTACCGTAATTCCGGCATCGTTGGTTGTAGCAACCGCACCCTCAACACCATGTACGGCATTGTAACCCTTAATGGAGAACAGCTCTACAAGAGTTGCACCGCCGATAACAATTTTGGCGTTTTGAAGTCCGATAAATGCGATAAAAAGTCCTATTCCTACGCTCACTGCCGACTTTAAGTTTCTTGGAACAGCATTAAAGATTGCCTCACGTATATTTGTAACAGAAAGTAAAATAAATATAATACCCTCTACAAATACCGCTGTAAGTGCGGTCTCCCAAGTATATCCCATACCCAAAACTACAGTGTATGCAAAATATGCGTTAAGTCCCATACCGGGTGCAAGTGCGAAAGGATAATTTGCAAACAATGCCATAAGCAGTGTACCTACAAATGAAGCTATCGCCGTTGCGGTAAATACGGCTCCTCTGTCCATACCTGCCGCACTGAGGATGTTGGGATTGACTGCCAGTATATATGCCATTGTCATAAAGGTTGTAATACCGGCTATTATCTCAGTCTTTACATCCGTTTTGTTTTCTTTCAGCTTAAAAAACTTTTCCATATATAGTCTCCTTTTTTTATTATACTCCGGTATTCGGCCCGGAGTTTTATTTTTATAAGTCTTGGATTGCCGTTTCACTGCCTTTTGATATTTTAAATTTATTATGCCTCAATATCTATGAATCTGTTCTCAAAAACATCAAATACTCCCCTTGCTGTCAGCTTTATTTCAGGAATGACAATCAAAGACATAAAAGTAAGTGACATTACAGGCTCAAGTTGTGTGTTTACACCAAGCTCATTTACAGCCTTTTCATGCAGACCGAGCAGCTTTTTTGCGACTTCCTCGCCGCTCAAATCACTCATAAGACCTGCTACAGGAAGTGAAAGACTCTCCAAAATCTTACCGTCCTTTGCCAGAGCAAATCCGCCGCCGTTTTCTTTTATGTTTCTATAGCCAGATACATATCGTCATCATTTGTACCTATACATATGATATTGTGTGAGTCATGTGCAACCGATGCGGCTATTGCACCGCATTTGATGCCGTATCCCTTTATTATTCCGAGTCCGACCTTACCTGTATTATGATGTCTCTCTATAACGGCACATTTACAGGCATCTATATCCTTATCAAAAACAAAAAGTCCGTCACGTCTTTTTATCCTTATCTTTGATTTCTTTGACAACACTCCGCCTGCAATCATCTCTATCGCATAGACATCATCTGATTTAAGCCACATTTGTAGCATTTCTTTTTTGAAATTATTAAGGCAAACAGTATCGGATACTTCACTGATATCATATCTCTTTGTATCTCTCAAATATTTACCGTCTCTTGCCACCTCTTCACCCAGAATAAATACGGATGACACAGGGAAATCGTATAAATCGTCAAATATAACAAGGTCCGCTCTCTTTCCCGGAGCAATAATTCCCCTGTCAAAAAGATGATAGCAGTCGCTTACATTGACTGTAGCCATAGAAAGTGCCATAACAGGCGAAATTCCCGCTCTTACCAAAGTACGCAGATGATACTCAAGATGACCTTCTTCAAATATAGTCTTAGGCTGTCTGTCATCAGAACATAAGAGGCATCTTCTGAAGTTAAACTCGTTAATACCCGGAATCAACGCCTTAAGATTGTGACAGGCCGAACCTTGCCTCAGCTGGACATATATACCGCGACTCAGTCTGTCTTCCATCTCTTCAAGCGTAGAACATTCGTGATCCGTATTTATACCTGTGCAGACATAGGCATTTAGACTGTTACCCTTAAGATTCGGACTGTGACCGTCTATAATCTTTTTATGACGACCTGCCAAAAGTATCTTATCAAGCGCGGTATCATCTTTTTGTATTACGGCGTTAAAGTCCATGAACTCGCCAAGGCCTAAAACATCCTCCGATATAATATCGTCTTTCATATCCTCAGCCGATATAACAAAACCCGAATCCTCCAGATTTGTAGCCGGAACACAGGAAGGCATCATATATTTTATATCAAGCGCTGTATTTTCGGCCGCATTTTGCATATATGAAAAGCCCTTAAGTCCGCATACATTCACTATCTCATGCGGATCCGCAATTACCGTGGTAGTGCCGTGTGGCACCACCATCTTTCCGAACTCCTCAGGCGTGGTATATGAAGACTCTATATGTATATGTGCATCCATAAGCCCCGGAGAGATATATTTTCCCGTTACATCTATCTCTCTTTCACCTTCATATTCGCCAAAACCCGCTATAAGTCCGTTTGCAATTGCCAAATCGGCTTTTAATATTTTTCCTCCACACAAGTCCACAATGTTGCCGTTTTTGAGTACCAGATCGGCCTTCTTTCTGCCGGCTGCCACATCAATCAGCTTCTTTTAAATCGTCCTTCTCTATCATACCCCTCCATGATAAAGTTTACTCTACTCCAAGCCTCTTCTTCATAGTCTTTTCAACCGCTACAAGTATGTTTTCATAACCTGTACATCTGCAAAGATGTCCTGAAAGAAGTTTTCTAAGCTCTTCCTTTGTATAGAGCTTACCGCTGTTTAAGATTTCTGTAGCCGACATTACAAATCCCGGTGTACAAAAACCGCACTGAATTGCAGATTCATCTATAAATGCCTGCTGCAAATCCGAAATCTCGCCATTCGGTCCCATAAGACCTTCCAATGTCAAAATATCCTTACCTTCAGCCCATACAGCCAGATAAATACATGAGTTGAACGCCTCACCGTCTATAAGCACATTGCAGGCACCACATTCTCCTACTTCACAGCCCTTTTTCACAGAAGTAAGTCTGTAGTCATTTCTAAGCATATCTGTAAGAGAGCTTCTTACATCCACCATCTTCTCACACTTCTTCCCGTTTATAGTACAAGTGACCAGTTTATATCTCTGTCCTGTCATCGACCACACCTCCTGCCTGTTTTACAGCCTTTTCACAAGCTCTCTTTGCCATTACAACACCTATATGGCATCTGAAAGCCTTGCTTGCTCTCCATGAATCACGAGGATTTATATCATCAAGTACCTTCTGTGAGAAAGCCTCCATATTCTCATCGTTTACTTCTTTTCCTCTAAGGAAATTCTCCGCACTGAAAACTCTCATAGGTATAGGACCCGCTACACCGTAGGCGATTCTTACATCCTCAAATATCTTTTTATCCGCTGAAAGTTTTACATTCACTGAACATCCTGTAGTTGCAATATCCATTGCCTCTCTCATGGCATACTTTATATAGTGACCCTTATAACCTTCATAAGCTTTCTTAGGGATAATGATTGCAGTCTGTATCTCTCCCTCTTTCAAAGCCACCGTTCCCGCCTTTATATAGAATTCGTTTATAGGTACAACTCTTCTGTAACCTTCTCCGGCTATCTCAACCTGTGCATCCCATGCAAAAAGAGTCGATGCGGAGTCTGCAGATGTCACTCCGTTACAGGTATTACCTCCGATAGTTCCTATATTTCTGATCTGCGGTCCGCCTATCTGATCCACAGCTTCACCAAGTACATTGATGTATTTTTGTATAATAGGATTCTTTGTAATATGTGAGAAGCTTGTCAAGGATCCTATTCTTATATTTTCATCGGCATCAAGGCAGATTCCTCTAAGCTCGTCAAGCATATAGATACTTACAAGCTCCTTGCCTGCTCTTTTACCCTCTCTTACCTGTACCAAGACATCGCTTCCGCCGGCAATAACCTGTGAGCCCGGATGTTCCTTTAAAAGTCTGCAAGCGTCATCAACACTTTCAGCTTCATATAAAGCTTTTATATCGTACATTTTTTCCTCCTACTTAAGTAAACCTGCTTTATCAAAATATTCAAACAATTTTGCCGGACGAAGCGGAATCTCATTTACTCCCACTCCTGTAGCCTGCATAACGGCATTTCTTATGGCAGGTGCTACCGGACATACAGGCGGCTCGCCCAAAGACTTCGTTCCGAACGGTGAAGTAGGCTCAGGGTTTTCCACAAATGCAGTCTCAAGATGAGGATGATCCATGGCGGTTGATAATTTATAATCAAGGAAATTATCATTGAGCACTTTACCCGTCTTCTCATCTACAAGCTGTATCTCTGAAAGCGCATATCCTATACCCATACTCATACCGCCCTCTACCTGTGCTTTTGCAAGTGCCCGGATTTATAAGCTTACCGCAGTCGTGTACATTGATTATCTTTACAAGTTTTGCCTTGCACATATCAATATCCACTTCCACCTCTGCAAAGCAGCATCCGAATGAATAAGCATTTGATTTTATCTGTGCCGTAGCCTCTGCTGTTATATGTCTGCTGTCACTCGTTGAATAGAGTGCTTCGGTTGCCAGATCTTTAAGAGAAATAAGCTCCATATTGTCGGTAGTTCTTACTATCATACCGTTTTTGATATCTGTGATTTCAGGCGGCATATTTGTAAGGATATATGCGTAGTCAAGAATCTTTTTCTTTAAAAGTCCTGCCGTTTTTGCTATAGAAAATCCGCCGACATAGGTCTGTCTTGAAGCATATGCACCTGTACCGAAAGGAGTAACATCCGTATCCTGACATGAAACGACATGTACATCCTCCACTCTGATTCCGATTGCTTCTGCCGCCATCTGTGAAAATGCGGTATCGGCACCCTGTCCGATTTCGGTTTCACCAAGCTGAAGTGATACGGAACCGTCCTGATTGAGTACAAGTCTTGATGAAGAAGACTCAAGTGAAATAGGCCAAACCGCCGTATTATACCAGAACACGGCCATTCCGACTCCTTTTCTGATTCTTCCTGTCTGATTTGAATATTCTTTCAGCTTATTGTCGTAATCCATATAAGCCTTACCCTTTTCGATACACTGTCTGAATGTATCGTAGTAGTTGACATTCTTTGAGAATCCGTCTTTAAATCCTACAGGCATAAGGTTCTTAAGTCTGAACTCGATAGAAGGTATGCCCATTATCTTGGCTACATCCTCAGTATGTGATTCCACCGCAAACATTGCCTGCGGTATTCCGTATCCTCTCATCGCTCCGGCTACAGGCCTATTTTGTAAATACGGTGTATGCATCACCCTCTATATTGTCACATGGATAAAGCTGCGGGAAACATCCAAGTCCCTTAGCCGCTATTGAATGTCCGTGTGAAGCATATCCTCCCTGATTTGAGAATATTTCTATCTTTCTGGCTGCGTATGTGCCGTCTTTTCTTAAATGAGAAATTATATGGAACTTGATTCCATGTCTTACTCTGTTTGCAACAAAGGTCTCTTCTCTGCTGCAATCAAGCTTTACAAGATGTCCGCCCACCTTGAGCGAAAGGAATGCACAAAGCGGCTCATACAAAATATCCTGTTTGTTACCGAATCCGCCGCCTATATACGGTTTTACTATTCTTACATCTCCCCACGGAATACCTAGAGCCTGTCCTACAACTCTCCTTCCGATATGTGGAATCTGTGTGGATGCAACTACCGTAACTCTTTTACCTTCAGCATAAGCATAGCAGATAAAGTTTTCAATATGGCAATGCTGTACGGTCGGAGTCTCATACCATCTGTCAACTACCGTAAGTCCCTCTTCTTTTATAGCTTCCGCGTAGTTTCCCTTGCTGATACTTGTATGCTTTAATATATTGTTGGGATAATTTTTGTGTATCTGCGGTGCTCCGTCCTTTATAGCCTCAAGCACATTCGTAACTACCGGATACTCCTCATATTCCACTTTCAACGCTCTGATTGCCTGATTTGCAGCCACTTCATTTTCAGCTACGACTGCGGCAATATCATCGCCGTAGAATTTGACTTCATCTGTAAGCAAAAGTCTGTCCGCCACATCCTGATGACCCGGGTCTGTAGACCATGGATGTCCTGCTGTAGGGAAGTAGTTTTTATACTCTCCCAAATCAAAACAGGTAACAACCTTTACAACACCTTCAATTTTTTCAGCCTCTGTGGTATCAATTGAAAGCACTCTACCATGAGCTATCGTAGAATGTAAAATCTTTGCCACATATGCACTTGCGTCACATAAATCGTCAGTATACTTTGTTCTGCCTGTGACCTTGTCAAATGCATCCACTCTGACAATACTCTTTCCAACCTCCATATTCATTCCTCTCTATTATAAAATTTGTTCTCCGGATACATATTTGGCTACCAAAGAACATTCATCCGACAAATATAAAAATCTATCAACTCTCTTTCTTATATCATCTATACCTTCATTCAATGCGCTGTCATCTACAACCAATAAATCAGCTTCAAATCCTTTTTCCAATGCACCTACCTTTCCGAAATAAGCCCCTGCAACTCTTGTAGCCATGGAAAAGACTTCCGCAAATTCCAAAGGTCTTGAATTTTTATCTATATATCTCCAATAGAGCTTTGAAAGCCCTATTGCTTCAACAGCCTGCTTAAGTATATTCAGTGAATACCCTGCCGCAATATCACTGCCAAGTCCCACCTTAATACCGTTGTCTAAAAAATTTCTGACAGGCGCTATACCTGATGAAAGGCATATATTTGACTGCGGACAGTGTGCCACAAAAACATCTCTGTCTTTTAAAAGCTTCATTTCAGACTCATCGGAGTACACACAGTGTGCCATAACCGTAGAAAATCTGCTCTTATGTAGACACTCCCTTTTATCATAGGCATCAAGATAACCTAAAGAATCCGGACAAAGCTCTTTCACCCATTCCACCTCTTCCGGATTTTCGGATAAGTGTGATTGAAGTCCGTACTCGCTTCCTCGTATCTTGCCAAGCTCTTTTAAGAGTTTATCACTACAGCTCGGTATAAATCTCGGCGTTATTATAGGAAATGTGTTTTTATACTTTCCTTTGCAAATATCAGCCACTCCTTTGTAGACTCTACAGATTCATCCGTACTCTCAATAAGACTTTCGGGTGAGTTTCTATCCATATTGACCTTACCCACAAAACACTTCAACCCGCTTTCTTCAAGCAAATCCATAAGTAATACCGTAGCTTCCTTATGTAGCGTTGCAAATATAATTGCCCTTGTTGTAAAGCTCTTTTTAAGTGATTCTACAAATTTTGTATAAGCTTTTTTTGCATAATCTATATTCTTATATTTTGCTTCCTCCGGAAATGTATATGTATTCAGCCAATCAAGTAACTCCATATCAGTTCCAAGGCCTCTGAAAGGAAACTGCGGTGCATGCAAATGCATATCTATAAGCCCCGGAAAAATCAGAGCATCTTTATAGTCCACCACTTTCTCATCTTTATAGGAATCAGGAAGCATATTCTCTGAATATACATTAAATATAACATTATTCTTAATCAATATACAACTTTTTTCTCTTATACGGATTGTACACTTATCGGTACAATCTATCAAATTCCCCTTAACTATCACTTTTCCCCTAAATAAAAAAATGAGGGTGTCCAACATTGTGTATGGAAACACCTCACTAATCCCACAATGTCAGTGGGCTTATAGTCAATTATTACGGTAATTGGTAGAGACGCTCACCCGATTATGAGCATATATAAGTCCTATACTAAAAATATTATTAAATAGTCATTATTGTCTTATATTCAAGCAAATATTAAACTTAAGTCAATACTTATGTATATAGTAACATCTATCTCCGTATAAGTCAAATACTTTCTGTAATATTGCATAATTATATATATTTACTTATTGATATATTCAATGAATTTTCAGTGTATTTTTCTTACTTTCTTCGACTTGTTTTGTAAATTTTATCTAAAACATATTGATACACTTCCTTTGTATCAATATCTAAAAGCTCATCAGCATCCTCTATATCCACAAATAAGGTTTCATCCATATGTTTTTTGATTATTTTTTTACCGCCTTCATCATCGCCTAAGGAAAGTAATTCATCAAACCGGTTGGCCGAAAATATACACGGATTCCCAAGCCTTTCCTTACATCTGACACTGCATATGCTTTTATTTGAACTTTGAAACTCATTTATCAGCTTATTAACGGTTACAGGGTTTAAAAGCGGCTGGTCACATACTCCGAACATCACACTCTCTGAATGATTGATTTCTTTTAATGCTTTAACCGCCAACTTTATAGATCTTGACTTGCCAAGCTCCGGTTTATTATTGATAATGTCAATAAATCCTTTCGACTTATAGTATTTAAGTATATCACTGTCTCCACTTACTATAACTTTATTTTCAAAGTTATATGCCCTTTCATATATCTTTTCCATATACTCATAAAGCTTTAATCCGTCTATATCTGCCAAAAGCTTATTGCCGCCAAATCTCTTACCTTCACCTGCCGCCAAAATGACCAAATCCATCAGTTCACCCTTGGGTTTAACAAGCTTAATACAGCTTCCAATGCTCCGCCGCCTACAGCACTTGCCTTATCGGAAATCGTAAAGCAGTACTCTCTTTCGGCTCTGGGATCGACATCCCCCGATTTCATTCCTTTCTTTACCTTTACACCGTCTTGTAAAAGTCCCCTTACTATTCCGTCAATATTTGCATATATAGGAGTTTCATCACAGTAAGCCAGCAAATCCCCCACCTTAACCATATCACCTATATGTACTGCAGCCTTAAAAGTACCGTCTGCAGTCGCTCTTATTATTCTTTCTACCGTGTAGCCTCCTATATTTCCCGGAACTCCGGTATTCGGATAAGCGCTGCCATTCCACAAAACTCTTCCGAGATTATGTCCACGCTTGGTTTCCACTACAGCATGGCAGTCCACACCCGCTTCAAATCCGGGTCCTACTCCAATCACTATGGAAGCGTCACTTTTCTTTGTTCCGATATTTTTCTTTGCTATAATTGCGTCTATTATTATATCAGGCTTATACTCCCTCATAATATCTCCGCTCTCATCCACAATTACAGCGACACAGTTTGACTTAAGTATGTTATCAACTTCAGATATATCTTTACAAAGCTTTGCCTTTATACCCTCCACAATCTGCTCACCCTCGTATATAGCAGGTGAGAACGCCACAGTTCTTCTGACTGTAGTAGGCACGGCAATATCCGACATTATCACATCAAATCCCGCTCTGAAAAACTTTGCCCCTATACCTGTAGCCAGATCTCCGGCACCTCTTATCCAAACTTTCTTATCCATCTTACTTTCCCTCAGTCAAAAAATCAAAGTCACAAAACTCTCTGTTGCTTTCATAAGATGTTATGGCAACTCTGAAATTTTTTAGACCGCTTTCTTTACAATAAAATTCAATATACTTTTTTACTTCCAAAGCTTTTTGCAAATCAGTATCGCTATCCGCCTTGTTTATAACAAAGACGGTTCTTATATCGCCAACTCCCTTTAAACCTGCGGATTTACTTGTCAAAATCCTTGCCGCGTCCTCACAGGTCAGTATATGGTTCCCCTTCCATCCGAATATATCATATGCTCTCTCATATCTGAAGCACTTTTCTTTTAAAGTCTTACCTACAGCGTCAATACCCATACATACTATGCATACATCGCTGCAAGCAGGTATAACAGGCTCGTTTTCTTCTCTTGGTATCTTTATCGGAAGCCTCTTTGCTCCGTCCGCTTCGATAAGCACAATATCGGCATAATCTTTAAATTTCTCAAGTTCCGACACCGGCAGTGAAGAAAGCTTTTTTCCCTCATCTATGCCTACAACTACAGGCTCACTGTCAAATGCGATATTGCAAAGTTCCTTTGCCGATTTTATCTCTACAAATTTTTCAGGTTTTACTATATGGGTGGAAGTGGTGATAATCACCTTTTTCCCCGTATTTGCAAAAAAGTTACCAATATAAAACATGGTGGTAGTCTTTCCACCACCACCAACTAATGAAATCATCATTTACATTCCTGCCAATTTCTTTACATCCATATCCTTAGGTAAAATAAAGTTCATAATCATTGAAAGCACAAATACACCTGCAACAGAGTTTCCTGCAAATATATCAGCTATTATCTTAGGGAAATAGTTGAATATATCAGGTGTCTGTGTAAATCCTATACCTATACTTATAGAAAGTGCGGCAATGATTGTATTTCTCTGGTTGAATCCGCATTTGCCGATCATATTCATACCGCTTACCACTATTGTACCGAACATCATTATTGTACAACCTCCAAGTACAGGCTGCGGCAATGTTGAGAAGAACGCACCTATAGGCGGGAAAAGTCCTGCCAATATAAGTGTCAATGCACCGAACATTATGGTAAATCTGTTTACCACCTTTGTCATAGCGATAAGACCTACATTCTGTGAGAATGATGTTATAGGTGTACATCCAAGAAGTCCGGATACCGAACTCAAAAATCCATCACATGCAAGTGAACCTGAAATCTCTTTTTCAGTGATATCTCTGTCAAGACCTCCTGCAACTACAGCTGTAGTATCACCGATTGTCTCGGCTGCAGATACAAAGAATACAACTACTATTGATAAAATAGCGCTTATATTGAACACCGGCTTATACGGAAGTATTCTCGGCAATGCTATAAATCCTACTTCGTTTATAGTCGTAGAAAACTGTTCAAACAGTTGCTTAATAGTAATTATTCCAACTATAAAAGATGTAATATATCCTACTACCAGACCGAACATTACATTAAGCTGCTTTACAAATCCCTTTGCCAGCGCGCTGAATATAATACATGAAAGCAATGTTATAAGACCTACTATCATGTACTTAGGTGCTCCGAAGTCATCCACATATCCGCCTCCGAAGCTCCTTGCACCTACAGAGAGAAGTGAAAAACCGATAGTGGTAACTACACAGGCCGAAACTATCGGAGATACTATTCTCTTCCAGTACTTATATGTAAGTCCCAAGCAACCTTCCACACATCCGCCGACTATTATCGCACCTATCATCGTTTGATAATTAAAATTCGTGGCTATATAGGTTAGAGTCGCCACAAAGGTAAAACTCACACCCATAACTACAGGAAGCTTCGCTCCCACTCTCCACACCGGATACAGCTGTATCAGTGTTCCAAGACCTGCAATAAACATTGCACTTTGTAAAGTCTTGCAAGCTCCACTCCGCCGATTCCTACCTGATCGCTTCCAAGCAGCTTTGCAACTCCGCACACCATTGCTATCGGCGCCAAGTTTGATACAAACATCGCCATAACATGCTGCAAACCGAAAGGAATCGCCTTTGCAACAGGAACCCTACCGTCCAGCTTGTAAATATTCTCGATACTTACATCCGGACTACTTGACTTTACACTCATTTCATAATCCTCCTTAAAAAGATATTATTTATCTTATACCTCCGCAGAGATAATATACTAAGGATATATAATAAATTCCCTAAAAATAAACTATGATAAAAAAGTATATAAGCACCTCGCAAATGTGAAGTGCTTATTATATTTTAGACTAATCTTGATTCGATTGTCTAATAAAAAAACTTTCTTTACATAATTTCGTATAAAAAAACTTCGCTCTTGTTTATTTCTTTTTTTATATAATACCATTTTTTTGAGTGTTAAAATCAACACAAATATTATTAACTATATATGTGCCTAAATATTTTTTAGATTTCCTGTTTGTTAAAAATCACAATATTTTTTAGGTTAATGCCATACCTTGCTTGCCTTGTCATACTGAGGCTTCTCATTCTTTATCAGCTCATCCACAATATCAGCCTCTTCAAAAGGTACACACCATGCAAGTCCGCAACCTGACGAGAGTTCCTTAGGAACAGGTATGAGCCTTCCCGGAACTTCTTTTTGTAAACACAGACTCTCAAACGCCATTGCGGCGGTAGTCGTCTGAAATGTGACTATATATTTCCAACTTTTCTCTCTCATTTTATTATTTCCCTATCAACTAAAGCTTACAGATATCTCCTTTATCGCTTTTATCGCCTCATCCACTTCATCCTCGGTGTTAAAATATGAGAATGAGAATCTGGCTATACCTTCCTTTTTAGTATTAAAGGCTTCATGTATCAAAGGAGCACAGTGCGCACCTGCTCTTACTGCTATATCATAGTCCTCTCCCAGACAGTCTGCGAGGTCTGCTGAAGGTATTTTGCCAAGATTAAAGGATACAATACTTCCATGCCTTATATTTTCAGTCTCACATTCTAAAGAATCTGTATCAAAATAAAACTTGATTCCTTCAATATCTCTTATTCCTTCATAGAATCTTTTTATAAGCCGCATCTCTTTTTTATGGATATTTTCCTTGCCGACCTTATTTATAAATTCAATACCTGCTAAAAGTCCTGTAATCCCCATAATATTTAATGTACCCGCCTCAAGTCTGGTAGGATACTCACTTGGCTGACATTTATTAAATGACTGCACTCCGCTTCCTCCCACCTTGAAAGTATCAAGCAAAATATCACCGTTTATTACTATGCCTCCTGTACCTCCGGGTCCGAACAGTGACTTATGACCTGTAAAGCAAAGTATATCAATACCGAGCTTGGTCATATCTATATTTATGCTTCCGGCACTCTGTGAGGCATCAACTATAAGATATATATTATGCTTTTTGCCACCTTACTTACATACTCTATATCCGCAATCTCACCGGATACATTTGATATGTGATTGATGACTAACGCCTTTGTATTCGGGCGAATATACTTTTCAAATTCATCATATTTTAATCTACCGCATTCATCTATACCTACAAAGTCGATGCTTACGCCTTTACTGCTTTCAAGCTTATAAAGAGGTCTGAGTACACTGTTGTGTTCGGTTACTGTACTTATCACATGATCTTTCTCATGAAGCAGCCCGAACAATGTAATATTTAGTGCTTCCGTAGCATTTGATGTAAATATAACCTTTGAAGGGTCGTTGCTTCCAAAAAAAGCAGCCAGCTTGACTCTGGTTTCATATACCATTCTGCCTGAGTCAAGTGCCGCTCTATATGCTCCTCTTCCACTGTTTGTATAGTTAAGCAAAGCATAGTTTATAGCATCTATCACTTCTTTCGGTTTTTTGAATGTGGTAGCCGCATTGTCAAAATAAATCATTACGGTCTCACTACAAGGTCGGCATTAAGCAGATAACCTACGATATCATACATATTTGAGACCTCTCCAACACACAGTTTTTCTGTCAATCCGTAGTTATTTAAGCAGGCGCCGCATGAGTAAATCTTTGCTCCCGCATTTGCAAGTACCTTCAAATCCTCAATACTGTGTGAACCCTCTGTAGTCATTCTGACACCTGTGTTATAGAATATTATCTTTGCAGGAGGAATATCCTGTGAGCTTAGTGCATATATAAATCCATTTAAAAGAGTCTTACTAAACTCTTCATCTCCGTCTCCCATCTTATCGGAGTCAATCACAACTATTGTCTCTCTCAGACTTATTTCATCCTTTTGTGTAGTTGATACATTTATATTTGTATCCGCTTTGCTCTCGGAGTTCACACCCATAGTAACAATGTACTCGTTGTCCGACTTTTTTTCATAGCTGAATTCATAGTTTTTTTGCTTTGCCATCTTGTTTAAGTTCTGTACGGCAATCTCATTGTCTACACTTACTTCAACCACTCCGCTGCCGCCAAGTTCCTTGATAGCATTCTTTGTCTTTACTACAGGTATCGGACAAGCGTCACCTAATGCATTTACTTTTATCATATTTACCTCTTTTCTACTTCACTACTTTTATAGCTACATCTGTTTTTTCTATTATCTCTCCGACTATTGAAGCCGGCAGATTTATCTTTTTGAGTTCTTCCAATAAAGAGTCGGCCTCATCCGCACTTACTGCAAATATAAGACCTCCCGAGGTCTGCGGATCGAATAAAATCTCTTCCATTGCAAAAGGGATATTGTCAAAAAATACTTTTTCACCTACATGGTTTCTGTTTCTTTGACCTCCTGCAGTTATCAAAAACTCATCTGCAAGTGCCTTTGCTTCTTCAAATACAGGCACTTTATCCGCATATATCACACAGGATTTATTATTATCCATCATCTCTAAAAGGTGCCCTAAGAATCCGAATCCCGTAACATCTGTGCAGGCATGGATATCATAATTTTTTGAGACTTCACAGGCATATTTATTCAAGGTGGTCATTGACTCTATAGCCTCATTCAATGTCTTTTCGTCACACTCGCCTATTCTTGCGGCTGTGCAAATGATTCCCACTCCAAGCTTCTTTGTGAAAATCAGCTTATCTCCCACCTTGCCTGTATTATTTGAATATATCTTCTTAGGATTTACCACTCCTGTAACGCTCAGTCCGTATTTTACATCTGTGTCGTCTATGGAATGACCGCCGGCCAAAACTCCGCCTGCTTCTTTTACCTTTTCAAGTCCACCGCGCATTATCTCACCAAGTATATTCAAATCACTGCTTTGCGGAAAACATACTATATTAAGTGCGGTCTTTACCTCACCTCCCATAGCATATATGTCACTCAGTGCATTTGTAGCAGCTATCTGTCCAAAGGTATATGGGTCTTCAACCATAGGCGGAAAAAAATCCAAGGTCTGTACAAAGGCTATATCATCATTTAATTTATATACCGCCGCATCGTCCTTTGAATCAAACCCCACCATAAGATTTTTGTCAAAGTTTTGTGACGGCAATCTCTCAAGTATATGACTGAGTATCCCTGCACCAAGTTTGGCGGTACAACCTCCCCCTTTGCAATAAAGTTTATCCATATTTCCTCCTAAACCATAAGCAATTTGCAAAGTATTATAACTCATTTTAACCAAATTCCGCAATCCGCTATAGAAATAAACTATAATCCCTGCCGGTATTTATTACACTTGTCAATCAATGAAAGATTTCTGTAATATTAAATTTGATTGAACAAAATCTTTTTATATGTTATAATTCACATTCGTAGTGATTTTTACTAATTTGTTCTTTTTTAGGAGGAAATATGCATTTAAAAGAATTTCACTTGCATTTGCATCTGTGCTGATGATATCTTCATCACTTGCAACAAGTGCATTTGCGGAAACAACAATAAGAAGAAATGTTACAGCTTCTGTTTTGGCTGAAACAACTGCTGCTGCCGAGAGCACAAGTGCAGATACATCAAATACCGCTTCCAATAACGCCGGTACAGGTGAGGTATCATCACCTAATGAGCATATACCGTCTACCGTAAACAATGTTACAGTTCCGGAAAACTTGGACCTTGACAGTGTGGTTGCCAATGCGGGATTTGGTAATGTAGGTAACGGAAATACAAACCCTGAGCCTGTACTTGGTGAGACTCAGATGGTTCACTATGTTTTAAGAAATGCTGCAGGTCAGGATATATCTGCCGCAGAATCAAATACAAGTGCTCACGCTTATTCTAAGGACGGCTTCAACAATCTGTTCTTAGACCATTCAGGTATCGGCAGATATTATTTCAGAACTTACAATATAAAGACCGGTTGGTCAAACTGGATGAACTCAAAGGAGAATGAAAACAATACTGATCCTGAGAATAAAGTTCAGGCGGTTCAGATCAGAGTAAAGGGTTACACAGGTGTAAGAAGCGACCTTTACTATAAGGCTGTTTTAAATGACGGTACTGTACTTGACTGGGCAAAGAACGGTCAGACTCTCGGTACTATCGGTACTGACAGATATATCGTAGCTCTTAAGCTTACTCTTTGGGATAAGCAGACAGAGTTTACTGAGCCTACAAAGGTACTTATGGAAGCTCCTGTATATGAGGGAACTTACCTTGATGCAGACGGACAGGTCCAGTACTCATCATCAAACGCATATACCGGATGGGCATTCTACAACAATGACCAGTACTATTTCAAAGACGGTGCAAAGCAAAAGGGATGGCAGTATATTGACGGATACAAGTACTACCTTGATGAGAATACAGGCGCCGTTGTAAAGGATCTTGAGCCTATCATGGGACTTCAGAGTTCTTATCAGATCAAGTTCAACAAGGCTACCATGACAATGTATGTAATGGCTAAGGACGGTGACAACGGTTATATCATCCCGTTCAAGACATTTATGTCAACAAACGGACCTGCCACACCTGAGGGTAACTTCAAGACATATGTAAAATACAGATGGAAAATAATGCATGACAATGTATATTGCCAGTTCCTTTCAAGATTTAAGGACGGCTATATCATTCACTCACTTATCTACTATGACAAGGGAGATTCAAACAGACTTGACCCTGCTACCTACAACTATATGGACGATGCAAGATCCGACGGATGTTTGAGACTTCGTGCAGGTGATGCGGCTTGGGTTTACTACAACACACCTATGGGAACACCTGTAACTGTATACACAGACTACTCTACAAAGGGACCTGTAGAAAAAGACGCTATTGAGCAGCCGATACCTGCTTCACAGCACTTTGACCCGACAGACCCGATAATGCAGGGTAAATAATCAAACCTAATAAAGACCATGTGAAAGTTTAACTTTTTGCATGGTCTTTTTGCTGTATTTCAATCATTTCTCTATTAGAATACTAAGTAAAGGGAGTTGTATCTACAATTTAATACAGAAAGGAGTTATTTTATGGGTGCAAATTGGATTGTAACAGCTGTTGTAGTAGTTTATTTGATTGCCATGCTCTTTATAGGATGGTACTCATCCACAAAGATCAACAGTAACACGGATTTTATGGTTGCAGGAAGGCGACTCGGACCGCTGCTTATGGCCGGAACTCTGGCGGCAACCGAAATCGGAGGAGGAAGTTCTCTGGGCGTAGTACAAAACGGTATGTCGGGATACGGTTTAAGTGCGGCGTGGTACATTATCACTATGGGACTTGCCTTTGTTATACTGTCATTTGTCGCTCCGAAATTCCGTGCGGCCACAGTAAAAACGGTTCCGGAGTATTTTCGCAGGAGATACGGTAAGGAGTCGGGGCTTATAACCGCAATTATAATGCTGCTTCCGCTGGTAGGACTTACTGCAGGACAGTTTATCGCTTCTTCAGTTATTCTCTCCACCATGCTCGGACTCAGTTATAAGGTTTCAGTTATTATAGTGGCTGTGGTCGTGACCATCTATTCTATTATGGGAGGTCTTTGGAGTGTAACCTTAACCGACTTTGTACAGGTATTTTTGATTATCTTAGGTATGCTTGCCGCAGTACCTTTTGCGCTTGGATATGCCGGAGGATGGAACGCGGTTGTTTCAAATGTTCCTAAAGAGACTATGAATATCTTTGCAAAATATGATCTGTTCGGAATTGTTTCACTGGTTATAATGTATGTCGGAACCTTCTCTGTAGGTCAGGAAGCCGTATCGCGTTTCTATGCCGCCAAGAATGAAACCGCCGCAAAGCAGGGTGCTTGGCTTGCGGCTCTGATTAACTTTATTTACGCTTTTATCCCTACAGTACTCGGTATTATAGTTCTGGCTCTTATAAATATGGGTAAATTCTCGGACAGTGAATTTGCGGCTGTAGGTGCAAGATACGCTCTGCCTATCTTGGCAATTCGTACAATGCCTGCAATTATCTGCGGACTGCTATTCTCAGGTGTAATTTCAGCCACAATGTCAAGTTCCGACTCGGACCTTCTGGGAGCAGGTTCAATATTTGCCAACGATATTTACAAATATATATCAGACCTAAGGCAAGCAGCACTGAAGTTATGAATGTTACCAAGATTACTATGATTATAGTTGGAGTGCTTTCAATGTTTATCGCACTCTTTAATACACAGAGTATCGTATCCATATTGATGTTCTGTTTCACACTCCGTGCGGCAGGCTCCTTCTTCCCATATGTACTCGGACACTACTGGCCGAAAGCGTCTAAAGCCGGTACTATCGCTTCTTTGCTTTGCGGAACGATTGTTGTCGTATACCTTGAGCATATTTCAAAGGGTTATCTGTTCGGCTTTCACTTCAGTCAGGCGATTATCCCGGGGCTGGTATTTGCGTTTATCGGATTCATAGTATTTTCTATAATATTCCCACCGCAAAATCAGACAACCGAACTTATACATGAAGATGACGATTGATGTAATTTAAAAGGCATAGCCCTTTATCGGGCTATGCCTAATTTGTCTGAATTTAGTTTGTTTTTTGTCTGAACTCTTCCCAAATCTTGTTGTGAAGCTCATTTGCCTCATCACTGATATTTTCAATAAGTTCTCCGTTTTCAATAAGTGACACCTTATCCTCAGGGAATACTATAAGATTCTTCCAGTCGTCTGATACATACTGCTCTGCAGCCTTGTTTGTAACAAAGTAGCCGATATACTCAAAGCACTTTGCCGCAACTTCAGGCTCATTGATATAGTCAAGGAACGCATAAGCCGCTGCCGAGTTCGGTGCCTTTGAAGGTATGAAGCTTGCCATTACACCGAAGCCAAGACCCTCTTTCGGGTAAACCGTTTTAAGCTCAGGGTTTGCCTTAAGTGCCTGAGTTACCTGTGAAGTATACATAAATGCGGCTCCTACCTCACCGCTTAACAAATAGTCCTGAAGATTGTTGTCATTGATAAGACGAATGTTTGGAGCAAGATTCATAAGCTTATCTCCTGCCTGCTGTATCTGTGACAAATCATTTGTATTGAAAGAATATCCTAAAGTCTTCAGTGCAATACCGTCTATTACACGATAATTTCCTACAATACCTACATTTCCTGCCAACTCAGGTTTCCAAAGATCATCATAACCTGTAATCTCCGTTTTTACAGTCTCAGGATTGTATACAATCAACGGAATTCCTGCACCGTAAGGCAGAGTATACTTGTTATCAGGGTCATAAAACTTGCTTTGGAACAGCGGATTGATATTGCCGTATGTGGAAATCTTTGACTTGTCAAGCTCGGTTACAAGACCGTCCTTGATAGCAAGCTGTACTATATAGTCATCTGCCACAACTACATCATAGTCACCGCCCTTGGTCTCTTCAAGCTTTGCAAGCATTGTCTCATCCAAGTCGAAGTTGGTATAATTTATCTTTACACCTGTCTTTTTTGTAAAGCCGTCCAACACTTCCTGTGGGAACATACCGTCCCAAGTATACAGATTAAGTGTAGTTCCCTTAAGACTGTCGTCAGCCTTACCCGCTTCACTGCTTTGAGCCTGTGAAGAAGCCCCGGCACTGTTGCCGCTCTGTCCGCAACCTGTAAGTGCAAGTATCGCACCAAGGCCTAACAAACCTAATACCTTAGATTTCATTTAATTACCTCCAAATAAATGTTGTTGAAAAGTCAATCTTTCCTTGTTTTTTCTGAAATAAATATGATCAGCACGGTAATCACTAAGATAACAGTAGCAAGAGCATTTATTTCAGGGGTAATACCGGTTTTCATCTTTGTGTATATCTTAATTGCAAGAGTATTCACAGAAGGACCGGTAGTAAATATAGATATTACCACATCATCAAACGACATTGCAAACGATAATAACAATCCCGATGCAATTCCCGGCAATATATATGGTAATGTCACATCTCTGAAAGTTTCAAATTCACTTGCGCCAAGGTCTCTTGCCGCCTCCTCAAGCGATAAGTCCATTCCCATAAGTCTGGCTCTTAAAATAAGGAAAACATAAGGCACACAGAATGAGGCGTGTGCAATAGTCATTGTCACAAAGCCGAAAGGCAAGTTCATATATGAAAATATAGCCATAAAAACCATTCCGAGGATAATCTCCGGAATCATTATAGGCAGAGATGCAAAATTACTTATAAAATCGTCAATAAACAGTTTCTTTCCTCTCATTGCAAGTGCCGCACTCACACCTATTATAAGGGCAAGTACACATGCAAGAAACGCAAGTATTATACTGTTTAAAAGTGCTTTCTTTATATCTCCGTCTCTTAAAAGCATCTTATACCAGTCAAGCGAGAAACCTTCCCACACGCTTGAAAGCTTTGACTTGTTAAAAGAATATACCACAGTCAAAATAATAGGGAGATAATTTAAAACAGTTATTACAGCCAAAAATATAACGGCAGCTTTTGATACCTTTTTCAAAATAATCCCTCCAATTCTCCTGTACCTGAAATTCTTTTATATATCCTAAGGAATAGTGTGGTGAGCAACATCAGTATCACACTGAGCGCCGCCGCAAAAGGAATATTTCTAAGCTTTGTCAGCTGCTCCACAATCACACTGCCTATAAGCACTATCTTGTTTCCGCCGAGAATATCGGAAATATAGAAAAGTCCCATACTCGGCACAAATGTAAGTACCACTCCGCTTAATAATCCCGGCATTGTAAGTCTTAGCGTAACTGTAAGGAATGCCTCCATTTTGCTTGCACCCAAGTCTCTTGAAGCCTCTATCAGACTCCAGTCCATCTTTTCCACACTTGAGTACACCGACAGTATCATAAAAGGCAGCAAAAAGTATACCATACCTACAAGTACGGCCGGATACGTATATAAAAGCTTTAGAGGTGACTTTGTTATTCCAAGGAACATCAAAAGTTTGTCAAGTACACCGTTGCTTCTGAAGATAATAATCCATCCGTTCAGCCTTATCAGCCCACTTGTCCAAAACGGTATCATAAGAAGCATCATCATCCTTCTCTTCCACTTCATATCAAGTCTTCCCATAAAGTATCCGAAAGGATACCCTATAAGTATAACAAGTAGTGTAGAAGCCAGTGCAAGTTTTAAGGACTGCAAAAATATATTCAAATAAAAAGGTTCAAATACCTTATTATAATTGTCAAGTGTAGGTGTAAGGTCAAATCCCCATGTACTTGCCTTGGTCAAAAAGCTGATTACCACCATATATACAAGCGGTAACACTACAAAAAGCAGTGTGAAAGCGTATATAGGTATTCTAAGCAGATATTCTTTTATCTTTTTATTTTTCACCTTGTACCTCCACCATATCGTTCTTATCCCAGCCGATACTTATCTCATCTCCGATTTTCAGATTTATATTCATACCCATATGTGATGAGGTAATTTCCTGTCCGTCTTTTAATCTTACCTTTACTTTGGAAAGTCCTGCCGTAAAACTGTTTTCTACAACCACTCCGTTATAGTCTCCCACACCGAGTCTTACATGCTCGGATCTTATTGCAAACAGTCTTTTTCCGTCATTATACAGATTCGCTCCGCCTACAAACTCGGCTACAAATGCGGTCTTCGGAGTGTCATATACTTCACTCGGGAGTACCGATCTGCTCAATATTGCCGTTTCTCATCACTACTATCCTTGACGACATATTAAGAGCTTCTTCCTGATCATGTGTGATATATATAAAGGTTATTCCAAGCGCCTTTTGAAGCTTCTTAAGTTCAGTCTGCATCTGTCTTCTGAGCATAAGGTCAAGGGCTCCCAAAGGTTCATCCAGTAAAAGCACACTTGGCTTATTTACAATGGCTCTGGCTATTGCCACTCTTTGTTTTTGTCCGCCTGAAAGCTGTGACGGATTTCTCTTTTCAAATCCTTCAAGCTGTACAAGTGAAAGTGCTTTTTCCACTTCAGCCTTTATCTCGTTTGCAGGCATTTTTTTCAATTTCAATCCGTATCCGATATTCTTTTCCACATTCATATGCGGAAAAAGTGCATAGTTTTGAAATACCGTATTTACATCTCTTTTTTCAGGTGCAAGCATTGTAATATCTTTGCCGTTTAATATTACCTTGCCACTGTCAGGTGTCAAAAGACCTGCAACTATTCTTATTGTAGTGGTCTTTCCACATCCGCTTGAACCTAAAAGAGTGACGAACTCTCCCCTGCCTATATCAAGAGAGATATTTTTTAAAATATTATCTCCGTCAAAACTTTTTTCGATATTTTCCAAACTCAATATAGTATCTGTCATTTTTATAAATTCCCTCCTAGGGTTATTCGATTTTAAACAATATTATATTATGATACCATTTTTTTAACTGTAAATCACTAAAAAAATATTATTTTGTCCAAACTTTACTTTTTACAAGTTACAAATGCTAAAATATAAGTATTATTTGATTGGAGCATTAGTTATGAATAACAAGATTAGGACAGACGCGGTAGACCATCTATTTGACGCCATCCTTACATTAAATGATAAAGAAGAATTATACACATTCTTTGAGGATGTTTGCACCGTAAATGAGTTGCTCTCACTCTCTCAAAGGTATGAGGTAGCAAAGATGTTGCGTGAGAAGAAGACTTATCTTGAGATTGCTGAAGAAACAGGTGCTTCTACAGCCACTATCTCCAGAGTCAATCGTTCTCTAAATTACGGCAACGACGGTTATGACATGGTCTTTAAAAGACTCGGTCTTTTTGAAAAGAATACTGCAAAATAAATCGGAGTTTTTCTCCGATTTTTTTATATCAGTCCCAGTGCTTTCTTTGCCAGCTCATCCGCCAAATCATTGTACTTATCTCCGGAATGCCCCTTTACCTTTATAAAGTCCACATCTACATATTTGCTTGCATCTTCATAAAACTTTACATACCTTCTTGTACCTTCTTTTTTTGCTTTCCAGTCACCGTTGCACCACTTTTCTATTCCCTCGTAGTCATAGAAAATACTGATACTCTTTATATTATGATCTATGCAATACTTCATAGCCGCCATAGAGCCTTCTATCTCACCTGCAACATTTCTCATATCGCTCATATCATCTTTTTCAAACTTTTTAAAAAAGTGAAGCTCCTCTTCCTTATGCATCATCACCATTCCGTAGGAATATGACTTTGTGGTATCGTCATAGCTGCCGTCCACATATGCAAAGGCCTCCGACTGTTTTTCATCCTCTTTATCATCATTACCCTTTTTTACACCGGCGTTTACAAAGTCAAGCGCATCATCTTTATTTGTAAAGCTTTTGTATGCGGCACCTGAAAATCCGCTCACGGCGCTTTTACACTCATCCCAGGTTGTAAATACTCCCGTCTTTCTTCCCGCTCTCACCGCATAATATTTTTTTGCCATAGTATCTCCTACTTCCAAAACATCTTCTTTTCTTCTTCGCTTATATTCTCTACAAACTCTCTTTTCATCTCCAAAAACTGCTCGATATTTACCAATACCGAACGCAATGTGGCTCTGTCTTCAAACTCTGTTACAGTTTTCGGAAGTTCACTTAATCTGAGTTTTTCTTTAACAAAGTATAAGTCAAGCAGTGCATTCACGGCATTGTTTGACTCATGCAGCTTAGGTATCAAATTCTGTAAAAAATCGGCTATATCTCTTGCCTGTGCAGGTCTTGAGTGCATATCGCTTCCCTGCATAAAGATATATCTTAAAACCATTATCTGTGATTTTCTCATCTCCATATAGTCGATAAAATATTTCAAGTCATAGCTGAGTATATTGTCTTTGTCTGTATATGACTTTGCAACGGCGTCATCTATTATCTTTTCCAAGGCATCAAAATCATACTCAAGTTTTTCCTTCTCATCCTTTAAAAATACCACAAGTTTATCAAGTATAATCCTTATCTCATCTTCTATTTTTGCCTGATACTCTCTTATATGTGCAAGGTTTCTCGGCATATACATATTTAAGATTATACCTACTGAAGCTCCTATAAGCATAAGCAGTGCTTCATTTCTTACAACGCCTATATTCATATACTTTTCGGACATTATATGTGTGACCAATACCGCACAAGGCGAAAGGCTCTCATACATTCCGAAGGCTATACATATAGATACAAAGACTAAAAGATAACAGATAAACGCAGGCACATTATAGCCTATCAGATTAAATGTAACAAAGGCTATACACATTGAGACTACAAATCCCGCTATTCTCTTTAATGCAATCTTGATGGTGGATTTCTTTGTATCCTGTATACTGAGCAGCGTTATGATTCCTGCCGAGCTTACATATTTTAACCCCAAAAATTCGGCAATTATTATGGCAATACCGGTACCGATTGCAATCTTTAATACTTTTATAAAATTTATCTTTTTAAAAAAATTCATATACCTCCAAATTATTTTTTTAAACTTAATGCAGTCTTTCTTACCAGATTGTATACACCCGGCAAAAAATACTCAAACTTTATAAAAAAACTCTCTCTGAAATCAAGCTCCTTATACTCATTTTTGTACCGCTTTGAAAGAATATTTTTAAAATCTCTTACATTTACATAGGTAAGGAAACGCAGTCTCTTTTTGGCAGCCTCCACCTCACTGTGAAAGCGGTAGTCCGAGTCCTTATCATATGCTTCATACATCCGCTTCATATTTTGATAGTAATCTTCCTGCTTTTTCTTATAGTCTCCGCTAAACTGTGAGGCCGTCCAAGATGTAGGCACTCCCATTCTGTATACACTCATCACTCTGTCAATATAGTAAGCGTCACCGTATTTTGCAGAGATTATCTGCATAGGAATATCACCTACCTTACAGTCAAAATAGTACTGTGGCAGGCTCTTCATATACTCACTTCTAAGAAGCAGCGATGCTGTAGGATAGTGTGTTCTTTTATTTATCACTTCCTTTGCAGTGATTCGCATACTTTTCTCATACGGTCTTATAAGATCCGGCGAAAAAGTGTTGTCCAGATTTTCAACCTTGGCGGCATGAAAACAAAAGCTTATATCCTTATTCTTATCAAGAATCTCTACCTGCATCCTAAGCTTTTCATCGTCACACCAGTAGTCGTCTCCCTCACACATTGCTATGTACTCACCGCTTGCCCTTGGAAAGTTATATACTCCGCTGGGATTGGTCACCCCTTTTGAATACATATTTTCATCATGATAAATCGGCTTTATAATATCAGGATATTTTTTTTCATATTCTCTTATAATATCCGCCGTATCATCTGTGGATGCATCGTCATTTATCAAAATCTCTATATCAAAATCCCTTTTCTGTGCCAGAAAAGAATCTATAGCTTTTTTTATATAATCACCGTGGTTATAGGTAATACAGCATATACTTACTTTCATATATCTACTTTCTCTTTAAAGGCATTACGCCTATTATAATATTCTCTCACTTCCAAGGCTTTTTGCCCCGATATCATACTATAGCATAAAATAAAGCTTTGTTGGTAATTTTAAAAATATTTTATGAATTTTAATAACTTGTAGATACATCCCCTCTATGATATCATTACTACATTGGAGGCGGATATGACAAAATATACTTTACTGCAGTGGATTGCATTTTTTTACATATATTGTTTTTTCGGCTGGTGCTTTGAAAGCGGCTATGCAAGTATCAAAAACAAAAGACTTGAAAACAGAGGGTTCCTTAGAGGGCCTTATATACCGATATATGCCTTCGGCGCCATATTTGTACTTATAATTACAGACTCGTTTCAGGGAAATATCTTAGAGGTATATTTTTCCGGAATGATTGCCGCCACCGTACTTGAATATGTCACAGGTTATATTATGGAAAAACTTTTTAAAGTAAAATATTGGGACTACAGTGACCATAAGCTTAATTTAAACGGCTATATATCGCTTTCCACATCTATAGCCTGGGGATTTTTATCCGTTGCACTTACAGATTTTTTGCAGGTGAATGTATATAAATTTGTCTCCTCATTGGCTAAGACCACACTGAAAACATCTGTAATTATTATAAGTATTATATTTTTTTCAGATTTGCTTCTATCTGTCAGGGCGGCATTCAGCCTTGCAAGAGCATATGCTACACTTATGAAAGCCAAGGCTGAATTTGGAGAAGTCGGAGCGAAACTCACAGGTATGGCTGAGGGCTTTGTCAGCGAAACTCAGAGCAAGCTCACAAGTATCAGAGACAGCGTATCCAATAGTGTAAACAGAGCCAATGAATATATCTCAGGCGGCAAAGTAACTCTGGCTGTATTAAAAGCCGATATTGATGACAAACTTTCCTCACTTTCAAGCTCGGTGGCTTCAAAATCACCTGCATATCTTGAATTAAAACGCAGATATGAAGTGGCAAGAGAAAAGTATAACCTCAACTTCCCGAAAATAGGTAAAGTGATGTCATTCTTTATCAGAAATATGATTAAGGGTAACCCGGGACTCAATAAGAAATATTTGGATCAAATGAAAGGAGCTTGTTGAAATTAGAAAGAATAATAAATAAAAAACTGCGAGTAAAATCGCAGTTTTTTATATAAATTCTTTTGCCAATCTTAACAAAATCGACTTTTCATTGTTAAGCGGATTTTCTATCACTTTCTTTAAAAGAAATTCCAAAACCTCACCGATTTTGGGACCTTTTGAGATACCGAGATCCATCAAATCCTTACCTGTAATATCTAGCATACTGATTTCATATGCATGATTTTCCTTCAGTATCAAACTGTACCTGTTCTCTATAGTATCTATTTTATCAAGAATATCTACATTCTTTTTATCACTCTTTAAAATTTCAATATAGTCACAAAAAAGATCCGCTCCGATCCTGTGCAACGACCATCTGATATCTTCATCTGAGCTTGGCAGCGGATTTTTCAACTCTTTTACAAGCAAATATGTATTATTCCTTGTGGCATTGTCCGACTTAAGTTCAAAGAGTATCTTCTTTACAGCTTCCACATTGTCAATATTCTCTAAAAAAGCCGCCCAGTACATATGTTTCTTATTGTAAAACTTTCTCGGATAAAAATCATATATACTTTTATCAAGCTTTGCAAACTCTTTTCCTATATATCTGTAGAGTCCGCTTGTATAAACCATTTTGATATTTTGTGCAAAATCTCCGTTAAGCGACTTGTTGAGCTCCACAAAGATTCTCTCCTTGCTGACCTTTGATAAAAGCTTCGCTTTTTCTTTTATAGCCTCAAATGTATCATCATCTATTTTAAACCCAAGCTGTGCCGCAAATCTGACCGCACGAAGCATTCTAAGTGCGTCTTCATCAAATCTCTTTTTTGCATCACCTACAGCTCTTATGATACCGTTTTGCAAATCTTTCCTGCCGTCAAATAAATCTACAATACCTTTTTATTTGAATACGCCATCGCATTGATGGTAAAGTCTCGCCTGCACAAATCTTCTGAAAGATTTTTACTGAACGATACGCTGTCAGGATGCCTGCCGTCTGAATAATTACCGTCTATTCTGTATGTGGTAAGTTCATATCCCACTCCGTCCATAAGTACCGTTACAGTTCCGTGTGCAATGCCCGTATCAAATGTCTTTTTAAAGATTTTCTTCATATCGACAGGAAGCGCATCTGTGGTGATATCCCAATCTTTAGGGGTCTTTTTTAGGAGGCTGTCTCTTACACAGCCTCCCACCGCAAAGCCCTCAAAGCCATGCTCCTCCAGACTCTCTATGATATTTTCAACATTCTTAGGTAAATCAATTATCATCCTTAATATGCTTTTCCCCAATATACCATCTTCTTTGCCTTCTTGCCGCAGCAAACACATACATCACTTATCTGCTCCTGTGCCTCAGGCATACATCTTGAGGTGGCACCTGCCACTTCCTTAATCTTATCCTCACAGGCTCTGTCACCGCACCACATAGCCTTTATAAATCCCGGCTTATTGTCTGCAATATCCTTGAACTCTTCCATAGTTCTTGCTTCATATGTATGTGCGTCTCTATGTGCAAGTGCGGTCTCATACATATTTGTCTGAATATTTTCAAGACATTCCTTAACGTCACTTTCAACATTGTCAAGTGAAACAAAACTCTTCTCTCCGGTATCTCTTCTGACAAATACACATTGATTATTCTCTATATCCTTAGGTCCTATTTCAATTCTTAACGGAATACCTCTCATCTCGGACTCTGCAAACTTAAATCCCGGACTTTTCTCACTGTCATCAAGCTTTACTCTTATACCTGCAGCCTTTAATCTGTCATAAAGAGCGTTTGCCGCATCAAGTACGCCTTCTTTATGTGCCGCTACAGGTATTATATTTACCTGTACAGGCGCGATATGAGGAGGCAACTTAAGTCCTGAATTGTCACCGTGTACCATGATTACGGCACCTATAATTCTGGTGGTCATACCGAATGATGTCTCAAATACAGGCTTTATCTGATTGTCCTTGTCTGTAAAGGTTACATTGAAAGCTTTTGCAAAGCCGTCGCCGAAGTAGTGGCTTGTACCTGACTGCAATGCCTTACCGTCATGCATCAGCGCTTCTATCGTATAAGTAGCTTCAGCACCTGCAAACTTTTCCTTATCTGTCTTTACACCTCTTATAACAGGTATTGCAAGGTCTTTTTCAAAGAAGTCCGCATATACTTCAAGCATCTGTACAGTTCTGTCATGTGCTTCTTTTGCGGTAGCGTGAACGGTATGTCCTTCCTGCCATAAGAACTCTCTGGAACGAAGGAAAGGTCTTGTAGTCTTTTCCCATCTTACTACGGAACACCACTGGTTCAAAAGCTGCGGAAGATCTCTGTAACTTTTTACAACTCTGGAATAGTAGTCACAAAACAGAGTCTCTGAAGTAGGTCTTACACAGAGTCTTTCGTCAAGCTTCTCCATTCCGCCATATGTTACCCAAGCCACCTCAGGTGCAAATCCTTCCACATGGTCGGCCTCTTTTTGCAATAAACTCTCAGGGATAAACATAGGCAGGTAGCAGTTTTCAATGCCTGTCTCTTTAAATCTTCTGTCTATCTCGTTTTTCATGTTCTCCCATATAGCATATCCGGCAGGTCTTATTACAAGGCAACCCTTTACACTGGTGTAGTCCACAAGCTCCGCCTTAAGTACAATATCCGTATACCACTGGGCAAAATCGGTGTCCATGGAAGTAATCTCTTCTACAAGCTTCTTTTCCTTAGCCATTTTTATTTAATCCTCAATATCTTCCTTAATTTCTTTTTTCTTTCTGATTACAAGATCAGATTCGGCGTCATCAATCCTTCTCTTTAAATAAAGGTAAATAATGATGCCTACAATGAATAATATAACAATCAATGCAATCTCAACTATGTTTCTTATTAACATTGCCCCTCGATTTTTCTCTTCTCTTCTTATTTATCCATTTGAATGCATCTATCATAGGCAAAAGTACAATCGAAATCCACCATGTATATGCACCTGCAGCAAAGATTGTTACACCGTCATATCCGTTAAGCTTCTTGAAGCCTTCGCACTTTCAGCCTGAACAGGTGTGGCGTCAACCTTTTTTCCCACTGCTTTTGTATTATTTTTATCTTGTTTTTGTGCGACCTTTATCTTATCGGCGGCAGCACTTTCAGTCACCCTCAGCTCGTCTGTTTTTTCCGATACATCAACTTTTGAATCGGGAGCTTTAGTCTCCATGTTTCCACTTTCCTTTTGTGAAACAGTATTTTCGGCTCTTCTTTCACTTATCTTACTCTTTCCGGTATTACCTTCAGAGTTCTTTTCTATCTTTTTATTGTCAGCATCACTGAGAGTATTCACAGTACCGACTACAGACTGTTGTGTTGACGCTTTACTTTCCGACGGCAGTGTTTTATCACTCAAAGTTTTAGCATCACCGTTATTATTTGCAGATTCAACATTTCTTTTTTTCTTTGAACTGCCGTGATGTTTATTATTTTCAAACTTTGAGGAATTATCCGTAGGCCTTGACGGCTGTGATTCCTCCGGTAATGACGGTCCGGGCTGTGAAGGCTCAGGTTGTGGCGGTACTACAGGTAAAACCGGCGTCGGCATAAGTCTTTGAATACTTTCAAACTCAATATGAAAAACTCCGTCATCAGATGTGTATCCTCTTTTTCTCAGTCCGTCTTCAGTATATGTAGGCTCCTTTACAATCACCCACTCGCCATGTGTATCGTCTGTTGTCCTGGGTATTTCATTACCGCCCGTTGTATTATCATGTGCAGCGTTGCTGCCTGTATGTACATTCGCTCCGACATAATAGTTATTAGTTCCAAGCGGTGACGCATCGGCAATTACACCGTTTATCGCTATAAACGCCGTTGCAAGAGCCAACGCCCCCATCGCTTTATATTGTTTTTTCATTCTATCACCCTACTGCATTTTCTTTCATTGCCTCTTTCAATCCGCCGTAATACTTTCTTCCAACCGGAATCTCCTTGTAATCCATCAGTGTAAGTCCGTCATAAGCGAATGTCTTTATATACTGCAATGCTACTAAAAATGATCTGTGCACTCGTATAAAACCTTTTGTAAACAACAAGTTCTCAAGCTTTCCTATGGTGGAAATAAACTCAAAACTTTTGCTTCCATAGTACACGGTTATTATTTTTCCTCTAACTTCAAAATATTTTATATCGTTGATTGCGATATTCCTATACTCACCTATACCTGTAAAGAGCATATACTCTTTTGACTTTTCGGATGCCGTCTCAAAAACATCCTTTATTATCTTTACAGTCTTGGTGCTTTCAGTCTCACCCTTCACAATATAATTAAAAGCTCTTACATCAAATGCTCTCAATATATGTTCCTTTGAGACTGTAGTAAACACTATTTCGCCGATATATCCTTTAGAACGAAGTTTTGATGCTGCCTCCATACCGTTAGGTCCCGGCATATTTATATCCAAAAACATAACATCAATAAGTTCCAACTTATCTTCCAGTTCAAACAGCATCTGCTTGGCGGTTTCAAATACCTCAAACTCCGCATCATAGCCTTCAGACTTTGATATATGTGTGGCGATTTCTAACAAATTGTTTCGTTCTATTGGATTATCATCACATATCACTACTCTCATAATCCAAAACCTTATATCTTATTTATTTTTTACCTTTTCCAAGAAGTTGTTGATTCTGTTTGTAGGTGTCAACAGGCCGCTTATAGTGGAATCATGGTTCAGATTGTCAATAATAAGCGCTACATACTTGCTCATCTCAATACTGTGATAATAAGGTCTGCTCAAAAGATCCGGCGACTGATATACCAGGTTGGTTGTAAATATACCGTCTATAATACCGTCCTCATAGTACTGGTCAAATCTTGCAAATCCGTTTGTAAAGAGTCCAAATGTGGCACATACAAAAACTCTTCTTGCTTTTCTCTTTTTGAGTTCCTTTGCCACTTCCTGTACGCTCTCTCCTGATGATATCATATCGTCAATTATTACAAGGTCCTTGCCCTCTACATCCGCACCCAAAAACTCATGTGCGATAATCGGATTTCTGCCGTCTACAACCTTGGTGTAGTCTCTTCTCTTATAGAACATACCCACATCCAGCTTAAGCATATTTGCAAAGTAGATGGCTCTTCTCATACCGCCCTCATCAGGTGAAATAATCATCATATGTTCTGAATCCACCTGAAGGTCAGGGAAATTTTTTAAAAGTCCCTTTGTATACTGATATATAGGCTGAACGGTCTCAAATCCCTTAAGAGGAATTGCATTTTGTACTCTCGGGTCGTGTGCATCAAATGTTATGATGTTTTCTACGCCCATATTTGTCAGCTCCTGCAGTGCCAATGCACAGTCAAGTGATTCTCTGCCTGTCTTTTTATGCTGACGACTCTCATATAAGAAAGGCATTATTACATTTGTTCTTCTTGCCTTTCCGGCTATTGCCGCAATGATTCTCTTCAAATCCTGAAAATGGTCGTCAGGTGACATATGATTTATCTTTCCTGAAAGTGAGTATGTCATAGAATAATTACATACATCTACAAGCAAATATAAATCGTCGCCTCTTACAGACTCCTCGATAGTTCCCTTTGCCTCACCCGAGCCGAACCTTGATATGCTTGACTTTATAATATAGTTGTCCTTTTCGTACTCCGAGAATAAAAGTGTACCCTTATGCTCACTTTCTCTCTCCTTACGCCATTCAACCAGGTAATTATTTACTTTTTTTGTGAACTCCTCCATACCCTTAAGCGGTATAAGCCCAAGCGGACCTACAGGAACAGTATCTATTTTTTTATCTTCGTATAGCATTTTTCCTCCATCATAACCTTGCTCTAATATCATTTCCGTACAACCTGATATAGATGAAACTTTTCCTTATACGGGATGTAACTCTCTCACTATAGGTGTCTCTCATCTTGTCAAGACTTAAGTTTGTCGATATTATAGTAGATTTTTCGGTGTTAATCCTACGGTTTATTATATGGAAAAATTCACTGGTTGTAAAGTGATTGAAAAGTTCCGAGCCCAAATCGTCAATTATAAGCATATCACATTCATAAACTTCCTTTACAAGCAGCAAATACTTCTGTTCTTCACTTTTTTTCTATATTTACCTTTACCAAGGTCTCAAACAGCTCTTTGGCACTCAGATAAATAACCGAATAGTATCTGTCAAGCAGTACTTTTGCTATACAGTTGCTCAGATAAGTCTTTCCGACTCCCGTACTTCCGCTAAATACAATACTTCTTCTGTCATTTTCTCCCTGTTTGTTTGAAAGATACTTCATTCTTATTTCTGTCGGCGTTAAAATATTTATCTGTAAACGCTTCACAGAATTTTTTTACTCCGTCCATATACTTGGCATTTGTAATATTTTGTGAAGGCAAAAGATATTTATCATCGTAGTACTTAAACGAAAAGTTGTCGAAATTTTTCTTTACTCACTATATGTTCCAAGTTCGATTGCGCATATAAAAAGCTTTCTTATCTTTGCCTGCAGGCAGTGGCATTTCTTACCTTCTATATAGCCCGTATCCTTACAGTCGTTGCAATCGTACTCCATCTCCATATAGTCTACAGGAAACCGGCTTCTTTTTAAAAGTATCTCTTTTCTTTTTTTAATATCATCAATATCTTTTTTTAAGATTGATACTTGAAAAAAACCTCCGGACTTTAAGCTTTCTTTATACCTTGATACCGCAAGGCTGCCGGTTGAAGAATTGAGTTCTTTCATCTTGGGTATCTTTTCATATACCTCCTCTATTCTTCTGACCTGTGCAGCCCTGTTGTTTGCTCTTATGTTTTCATATTCTCTCATTATTGCATTATATGAGGAATTGTCTATAGCCATATATCTCCTTTACGCCTACACTACAGCTTGTTCAGCTCATTCATAAACTTATCCTGCATATCGGGTCTATATTGTCATTTCTTTGTTCAAAGTTGTTGAACTTGGATGTTGAAGCTCCTCCTGCCGGTCTGTTTGTACTCTTTACTTTCTCGCCATGCTTCTCATCAAGTGCCTTTATATCGGCAAGTGTGCGAACATTCTCCTTATACCATCTGGTAAGTATACCGTCCGCATAGGTAAAGCTCTGTGAGGAAGTATTGAGTACGGTTCTGCTGATAGCTTCCACCACTATTTCAGGACTGAAGCAGTACTCATCAAACCACTTCTTTACAAATCTTGACTCTACAGGTGCCAAAACTCTGTCATAAATTCCGAATGCCTTAAGCACCGCTCTGTTCTCGTTATAGAACTTTACATTGTCCTCTTTGGCTTCCTCCACTGTGGTGATGCCCTTTTCGTGTAAAGAAAGTGCTATCTTTTCAATATAGCTGATATTCTTCTTTCCCTTTTGTACGGAAACCTCCGCTATATATTCCAAAAGATCCTTTGACATTCCGATAACATCATAAAGATAAGCAAGCTTCTCGGTATCTGTAGGTGTAAAGATCTTCTCCGTATATGTCTGTACACAAAAAACCAGCTCCTGGAAATCCTCATCCGACCTTAACTTTGTCAAATCCACAAGACTTCTGTCAGGAAGCTTAGGAGGCTCAGGTTTAGGAGGTTCAGGCTTAGGTTCTTCTTTTTCTTCGACCTTTTCATCCGTTTTTATCTCCTCTAAAGATTCCACAGGCTCATCCTTTTTTATATCGGACTCACTTTCACCTTCCTGCGTACTTTCATCCGCCTCTTTATTTATCTGCCTTCTTTTATAGATTTCATTTGCGGCGTTTAAGATACGCCTTGCCTCTTCAAGTTCTTCTTTAGAAGGAAGGTTCTTTGTAAGAAGAATCTCTTCAAAGTCGTCTTCCTTGCCGAGCTTTGCGATATTTTCTTCCCTCTCAATCAGTATACCGATTTTACACCAATACGCTATCGCTCTTTCAACATCTTTTATGGTAAGTTCAAGGGCGTCCGCTATGATCTCGGGATTTATCAATCTGTCGGCATTTCTCAGCATAAAAAGATACACTTTTATATAATCGCCGTTTGCCTTTAGCATATATTTATCTATAAATTCTGACGGCAAACTTACAATACTTGTTATGTCCGCCTTTAAAAAATCGTACTTCATAGCTCTCCCTTTGCTTTAAATCTATAACTTTATAAATTATTTTCCAAGTAAAAACTCGCCCACTCTTAAGATATCTCCGGCACCCATGGTGATAAGCAAATCACCCTTTTTAAGCTCCTCCAAAAGATAATTTTCTATCTCATCAAAAGTCTCAAAACTTGTAGCATTTCCGCCGAGTTCATTTATCCTCTTTGAGAGAAGATTTGAACTCATACCGAGATTGTCCGTCTCTCTGGCAGGATAAATCTTTGCGATTATTACCTCATCCACATTCTTCAGTACATTTGCAAAGTCGTCAAAGAATGCCTTTGTTCTGGTGTATGTATGCGGCTGGAATACCACAACAAGTCTGTCATGAGGATATCTCTTTGCAATATTCAATGTAGCCGATATTTCACTCGGGTGATGTGCATAGTCGTCAACTATTGTGATTCCGTCAAGCTTTCCCTTGACCTCAAATCTTCTGTCCACACCCTTAAACTCCAAAAGTCCTTTTCTTATATCTTCGATACTTACTCCAAGTTCAAAGGCAACACAAATAGCCGCCAGAGCATTGTATATATTGTGGTTTCCTCCTACACAAAGCTTTACATCCTCATATGTCTCTTCTTTATGTACAAGGTCAAATGTAGGATAACCCAAAGCGTCGTATCTTATATTTGTTGCATAGCAGTCACTGTTTTCGGTTCCGTATCTTACTACATTGCCCTCAAACCCATGTGTAATTTCTCTGTTGTTTTTAATCTTGTCATTTATTATTATACAACCCTCAGGACTTGTATTTTTTACGAAATTCTTAAAAGAGTTCCTGATATCGTCCAAATCCTTAAAGAAATCGAGGTGATCCTCTTCTATATTTAATATAACACCTACTGTAGGATATAACTCAAGGAAACTGTTTGTGTATTCACAGGCCTCCGTAACAAACGTGTCACCCTTACCTATATAAATATTTCCCTTTATCTTCTTTACAATACCTCCAACAGAGATGGTAGGGTCAAGTTTTGTATCAAGTAATATATATGATAACATAGAGGTTGTGGTGGTCTTTCCATGTGTACCGCTTACTGCTATGCTCTCTTTAAACTTTGACATTACATAGCCGAGAAGCTCTGCTCTGGTCATCATCTTTATATTCTTTTCTTTAGCCGCAATAAACTCAGGGTTGTCTTTATGTATGGCAGCCGTATATACAAACAAGTCTATATCATCACCGATATTCTCTCTTTTTTGTCCTACTAATGTTTTTACGCCTCTGTCTTCAAGATCCTTTGTCCTGTTGTTTGCCTTTGTATCGGAGCCGCTCACTTCAAAGCCCTTTTCCAAGAGTACTCTTGCAAGTCCGCTCATACTTATACCGCCGATACCGCAAAAATATATATGCTTTATATCATCAAATCTAATTTCTTTCAAAATCATGCCTCCCGGGTTTATCTTATTTTCTTGTTTTCTTCTTTTTCACACTGTAACCGAAAGTACCGAGTACCTTTGACAGCCCTATGTATTCTCCATGATTATATACTACCATGTCGGCTTTTGTCAGGTCAAATTTGTTTTTTTCATCCATATATTTTCCGTCCACATTCACAGCAACCACTTTTGCTATAAACATATGATGTGAACCGAGCTCCAAGATGTTTTCCACCTTACACTCGATACATACGGGACTTTCCTTAACAGACGGAGCAGCTACCACTTTTGATGGCAACTGCTCTATCTTCATAACCTTCCATTTATCGATATCTCTACCTGATTTTACGCCACATTCATCTGCCGTTTTTGCCAACTTTTCATTTGTGAGATTGATGACAAACTCACGTGACTTTTTTATTATATCATATGAATATCTGCTCGGTCTAAGAGAAATATACACCATAGGCGGATTTGTGCATATGGTACCTGTCCAAGCCACTGTGACAATATCACTTCTTTCACCGTCGCCACAACTTACCATTACCACCGGCACCGGATACAACATATTTCCCGGTTTAAAATCAATTCTCATTATTCTTAAAATATCTCTTTTTATTTTTTCTTTGATTGTTATCTGTTTTTTTATTGTTTTTTTGTAATGCAGAGTTCTTGGCAAATCTTTCCTTTTTTGATACATCCTTTGAAAGTTTCTCATTTGCCGTCTTTTCTTTAGATTTATCTTTATTTAATCTGCCGCCATTATCTCTTACATTCTTTTCTTTGCCGTTCTTGTTTTTTGGAAACCTTCTGCTCTTGAAGTTTCTTTTTTTCTTCGGCTTTTCACCCAAAATCTCACAGATTTCATCAATGGTCTTTGACAAAGTTTTTTTCATCTCGTTGACTGTGATATCCGCATACTTTGCATAAAGCGGTGTTCTCTCAAGGTAGAGGTCTTTTAAAGTCTGGCCTTCTTTTAAAGTGATTCCTCTTTCCCTCAAATCTCCGAGTCTTGACTTTATAGCGGTATATGAAAGCTCCAAGTATATCACAACACTGATTTCTTTCAGATGTTCCATGGCCTTCTCGCCGTATACCACACTGCCTCCGGGAGATATGATACTGTCCGTCACATCAAGTGAAGCATTGACCTCATCTTCTATTTCTCTGAAGCCGTCATCACCATGCTCCTCTATAAGCTCCTTTAAAAGTTTACCGTACTTTTCCTGAATCACTATATCTGTATCTACAAACCTTTTTCCAAGTCTCTTAGCCAAAACCACTCCGACAGAAGATTTACCTGATGCAGGCATACCGATCAATGTAATATTAGTCTTTCTTCCCATATCTCTCCTACATCTGTATTCCCACTACAAGACTCGGTACAAGCTGTTTCTTTCTTGATACCACCGATGTAAGTTCTATAACCCCCGCATCGCTGACATCATAACTTCCCTCTTCCAGTCTGAACGCCTTCATTACAAGTGACATAGCACCCTGACCTACACATATAAGTCTTGTAGACTGCTCCAATATATTGGTCAACATAAAGAACATCATATCTTCTTCGCTGTTTTCGTGAAGCTTTATAAGGAAAGGCATCAGTCTGCTTTCTATCTCACTTAACTCTTCTTCATTGAGTGAGCTTATCTGACCTATTCCTATAGTACTCTTTCCAAGTGCAAATGTCTTATAGTCCTGATGGAAAATCTGTTCGTCGGTCTTTCCCTTTAAGTTGCTTGCCGATGCAAACATCTGATTTGCATACTTTTCTATATCTATACCTGCAATCTTTGCAAGTGCAAGTCCTGCCGCCTTGTCAACGGCCGTACAGGTAGGCGATCTGAAAAGCAATGTATCTGAAATGATTGCGGAGCACATAAGACCGGCTATATTCGGCGGTATCTCAACTCCTTTTTCCTGATACATCTGATATATAATGGTGGATGTACAACCAAGCGGCTGATTTCTGAAATAAACAGGTCCGATAGTCTCTATGGTGCCCAGTCTGTGGTGATCGATAATCTCAAGTACATTTGCATGCTCAATTCCGTCCACCGCCTGACTTCTTTCATTGTGGTCAACCATTATAACTCTCTTACCCTTGGCTCCAAGTAAGTTTCTTCTTGAAAACATACCCAGATACTTTCCGTGCTTATCAAGAACTAGGGAAGTCTCTGTGTCTTACATTTGCCATTACATCCCTTACATCATCCAGATAATCCTCATTTTCAAATGTAATAAGATTTTCGGTCTTCATAAAGTAGTTTATCGGCATGGACTGATTGATAAGTCTTGCAACGGTAAAACTGTCATATGCAGTTGTAATAACTGTGGTACCGTGGTCTTTTGCAATCTTTTGAATAGTCTTTGAAGCACCTGCACCCTCACATACTATTATACAGGCCGCTCCCATCTCAATAGCGCAAAGCTGCATCTCATATCTGTTACCCAGTATTACAAGGTCGTCCTTTTCGATATAAAACTCCATCATATCGGGATTTGCGGCTGCCACTACCACCTTGCCTTCATTAAAGTATGCTTCTTTATCTCCAACTACCAAAGTGCCGTCCAAAGTCTCAATGATATTTGAATATCTGGTATTTGCTTTTGCAAGTATTCTGCTGTCATAGATATTCATATATGAGTTTGCAATATCACTTACAGATATTATTCCCTCAAGGTCACCGTCCTCATTTACTGCAGGCAATGTCACTACATCAAGTTCCTGCATCAGTGACCATGCCTTTTTAAATGAAATATTCTTATCAACACCCTTTGTATGCTTTATATCAATATCCTTTATCTGGGTCTTGACACTCTCAGTAAGCTTAGGCGGTTTAACCTTGAAATAATTTAATACAAATTTGGTTTCCTCATTGATTTCTCCGGCACGCCTTGGTGAAAATTCCCCCTCTTCAGTTTTTGACTTTAGATCGGCATAACTGATAGCCGCACAAATTGAATCTGTGTCCGGGTTTTTATGACCCAATATCAATGTTCTAAGCTTTGACATAATTTCCTCTTAACTAAATATTTTTTCAGGGTATACTCCCTTGTCCACCAAGGCTCTTATTGAATTTACAACAAGCTCCTTGTCTTCTTTATAGGTTACTCCGAACCACTTATCGTGGCTCTTTAATACCTCAACACTCGCCTTTCCGGATTTGATTGCTTCATCTATCACTGAAGGCAGTAGGTATTCGCTTTTTAACTCATTTGTCATACTCTTTAAAAACTTCGGAAAGCCTTCCTCAAGAATATCCAAAAATTTCGGTGTAAGCCCCCACATATTCATTGAAACAATATCGTTCAAATCCACATCTCTTTTTTGCTTGTTCTCATCCACAGCACTCAAAACGCCGTCCTTTAACTCTATATCAAAGGTTTCAGTCACATCTACAAGCTTGTTGTCCGCATCAGCCTTACAAACTCCTCTTGTGACTCCTCCGTTATCTGAGAGCGTGTTCTTTAAAACAAACCCTGCCATACAAAGGTCAAGCTTCTCACCGTTTTCCTTCATATGATTCTTCATATAGTCATACACTACCTTAAAGCCCTCTTTGCCGTAGTAATCATCTGCATTTATTACTATAAAGGCTCATTTACAAGTCCCTTTACGGAAAGCAGTGCCTGTCCTGTTCCCCACGGCTTAGTCCTGTCTTTCGGACAGGTGAAGCCTTTCGGTAAGTCGTCAAGCTCCTGAAAAGCGTAGTCCACATCTATATATTTTTTTATTCTGTCTCCGATAATCTCTTTAAAATCCTTTTCAAGGTCATGGCGTATAATGAAAACCACTTTGTTGAATCCTGCTTCTTTTGCGTCATATATCGAATAGTCCATTATAATCTCACCGCCCGGCCCTACCGGTGCCAGCTGCTTTATGCCGCCTCCGAATCTTGAACCGATGCCTGCCGCCATAACCACTAATGTTGCGTCCATGTTTTACTCCTCCGATGAATAGTTAGGTGCCTCTTTTGTTATATGTATATCATGCGGATGACTCTCTCTTAAAGATGCCGCACTTATCTTTATAAACTGTGCGCTCTCCTGCAATGTAACGATATCCTTTGCACCGCAGTAGCCCATACCTGAACGAAGACCTCCAAGAAGCTGGAATACCGTATCTTCCACAAGCCCCTTATATGCCACTCTACCTTCTACACCCTCAGGCACAAGCTTCTTCGCGTCGGTCTGGAAATATCTGTCCTTGCTGCCCTTTTCCATAGCCGCAAGTGAACCCATACCGCGATAAACCTTATACTTTCTGCCCTGATAAAGTTCAAAATCTCCCGGCGACTCGTCACATCCTGCAAACAGTGAACCCATCATACATACATTTCCGCCTGCCGCAAGTGCCTTTGTAATATCTCCCGAAAACTTGATTCCACCGTCCGCAATAATCGGAACACCGTATTCCTTTGCTACCGAGTAGCAGTTCATTATTGCACTTATTTGCGGCACACCTATACCTGCCACAACTCTGGTGGTACATATTGAACCCGGTCCTATACCGACCTTAACACAATCCGCACCTGCCTCTATAAGTGCCTTTGTAGCTTCACCTGTAGCCACATTTCCCGCTATGACCTGAAGAGTAGGATATTTTTCTTTGATTTTCTTAACACAATCTATTACATTCTTTGAATGTCCGTGTGCAGAATCAAGTACCACAACATCCACCTTTGCCGCTACAAGCGCATCACATCTTTCAAGCACATTTGCAGTGATTCCAAGTGCCGCACCGCAAAGCAGTCGGCCTTGCGAATCCTTTGCGGAATTCGGATACTTTATCTGCTTTTCAATATCCTTTATGGTAATAAGTCCCTTAAGGTTTCCGTCTTTATCAACTATCGGAAGCTTTTCCACTCTGGCCTTTGCCAAAATCTTCTTGGCTTCCTCCAAAGTAGTGCCCTCAAGTGCCGTAACCAAATGTTCTTTAGTCATACACTCCGATATCTTCTTTGTATAATCTTCCTCAAACTTTAAATCTCTGTTGGTAATGATACCTACCAATTTCTTTCCTTCGGTTATCGGAACTCCTGAAATTCTGTATCTGGCCATAAGTTCATTGGCATCAAAAAGAGTATGCTTTGGCGAGAGATAAAAAGGGTCTGTAATAACGCCGTTTTCCGAACGCTTTACTTTATCCACCTCACCTGCCTGTTCCTCAATACTCATATTTTTATGGATTATTCCGATACCGCCCTGTCTGGCCATGGCTATTGCCATCCTATGTTCTGTAACTGTATCCATTCCTGCACTCATCAAAGGAATATTTAATTTAATATTCTTTGTTAAATATGTAGAAATATCAATCTGATTTCCTATAACTTCCGAATATGCCGGTTGCAATAATACATCATCAAATGTGATGCCTTCCCCTATGATTCTTGCCACTGCTTTTTCTCCTTTTTCGGATACAATAGTACCGGTCTTTAGTGATACTTAAAAAACCGAAAGTACTAATAAACAATATTTATTTTTCTCATTAGTCTAACAAATACAAACTATACTGTCAATCTTTAGAGTCTATACTCATTCCGATATCATTTCTCATATATTTGTTTTCAAAATCTATTAACTTTGTTGCCTCATAGGCCTTATCTCTTGCCTCTTTTAAAGTAGGAGCCGTTGCCGTGATGCCTAAAACTCTGCCTCCGTTTGTGACTACATCACCGTTTACTTTTTTTGTACCTGCGTGAAATGCAAATATATCAGTCTTTCCTTCAAAGTTTTCAAGTCCCTTTATCTTCTTACCTTTTTCATACTTAAGCGGATAACCGTCACTTGCAAGTACTACACAGACTGCCGCATTGTCCTCAAACTTAAGATCAATCTTATCAAGACACCCGTCAATACATGCCTCAAATACATCTATAATGTCGTTTTCCATCCTAGGAAGCACTACCTGCGTCTCAGGGTCTCCAAATCTGGCATTGTACTCAAGCACCTTTACACCGCTCTTTGTAAGCATCAGTCCGTAGAAGATAATTCCTTTAAACTCTCTGCCCTCTGCTCTCATAGCATCTACAGTCTTTTGATAGATATGTTCCTTACAGTATCTGTCCACCTCCTCGGTATAGAAAGGACTTGGGCTGAAGGTTCCCATTCCGCCTGTATTAAGTCCCTCGTCGCCGTCCTTTGCTCTCTTGTGGTCCTGTGCCGAAGTCATAAGGGCATAGTGAGTACCGTCTACAAATGAAAGTACACTCACCTCTCTGCCCTGTAAGAACTCTTCTATAACTATAGTATTTCCGGCGTCACCGAAACTCTTATCAATCATAAGCTCTTCGATACCCGGATTTTGCTTCTTCAAAAGTTTTACAAATCAGCACTCCCTTACCAAGAGCAAGTCCGTCAGCCTTTAAAACTATAGGATAATTTGCCGTTGCCAAATATTTAATTGCTTTTTGCGGATCGTTAAAGTTTTCATATGCCGCTGTAGGTATACCGTATTTTTTCATAAGGTCCTTGGAAAACGCCTTTGAACCCTCCAATATGGCGGCATTCTTTCTCGGACCGAATACCCTAAGTTCCTCAGCTTCAAACCTGTCGACTATACCGCCTACAAGCGGGTCGTCCATACCTACTACTGTCAAATCAATCTTTTCTTTCTTTGCAAAATCGACAAGTGAGTCAAAGTCCATAACAGATATTGCGACATTTGTTGCAATTTCTTCTGTGCCTGCATTTCCCGGTGCCACATAGATTTTCGGATTTTTCTTACTCTGTGCCAGTTTCTTTACAATGGCATGCTCTCTGCCGCCTCCGCCTACAACCAATATCTTCATAAAGTTCTCCATTTGCAATCATTTCAACAGCTTTCGGTAAAATAATCCACTCCGCCTCTTCCATCACTCGTCTTTGTAAGGTCTTAGCATCATCTCCGGGCAATACATTTACCGCCTTTTGAATTATTATCTTACCCGTGTCTATTTCGGCATCTACAAAATGCACTGTGGCACCTGTTACCTTGACACCTCTTTTTAATGCAGCCTCATGTACCTTAAGTCCGTAGTAGCCCTTACCGCAAAAGCTCGGTATCAGTGAAGGATGTATATTGATTATCTTATTTTCAAATGCATCTACTATATCTTTTGAAATATTTACCAAAAATCCTGCCAGTACTATAAGGTCGGGATTTTGACTCTTAAGTTCATCAAGCAGTGCCTTATTAAAATCATATCTGTTTTTAAAGTGCTTCGGCGATATACACTTACTCTCTATCCCTGCATTTTTTGCTCTTTCAAGCGCATAGGCATCGGCATTGTTTGAGATAACCGACTTTATTCTTACATTTTTTATACTGCCGTCTTCTATTGCCTTTATAATGGCGGCAAGATTGGTGCCGCCACCTGAAACTAAACATACGATATCAAACATAGACTCTCCTATATAAGCTCTACACCCTTTGTTCCTTTATCAATATATCCTATTTCAAAGGCTTTCTCTCCCGCCTTATTTATTGCATCCAAAGTTTTTTCAACATCGCCTTTATCTACCGCTATTACCATGCCGATTCCCATATTGAAGGTGTTGTACATCATCTCTTCACTTATATTTCCCTTTTTTGCCATAAGCTTGAATATGGCAGGTACTTCATAAGAATCTTTTTTTACTACCGCTCTTTTTTCTTCCGTCAACATTCTGGGAATATTCTCATAGAATCCGCCGCCTGTAATATGTGAGCAGGCCTTTATCTTTACACCCGATTCTCTTACAGACTTTAATGCCTTCACATATATTTTTGTAGGAGCCAAAAGTGCCTCTCCCAAAGTCTTATCAAGTTCTTTGTAGTAGGTATCAAGTGATTCCTTTGTCATATCAAAGACCTTTCTCACCAAAGAAAATCCGTTTGAATGTACTCCGCTTGAGGCAATACCGATAAGTGCATCTCCAGCCTTCAAATCTTTGCCGTCTATAAGGTCACATTTGTCCGCCACTCCTACGCAAAAACCTGCAAGGTCATATTCGTCAACTGGATAAAATCCCGGCATCTCTGCAGTCTCTCCGCCTATCAATGCGGCACCTGACTGTACACAGCCGTCTGCAACTCCCTTTACAATAGTAGCTATCTTTTGCGGTTCATTCTTACCGCAGGCTATATAGTCAAGGAAGAATAGAGGCTCACCGCCTGCACATGCCACATCGTTCACACACATAGCCACACAGTCAATACCTATAGTGTCATGCTTATCCATAAGAAAAGCCAGCTTAAGCTTGGTACCCACTCCGTCGGTTCCTGAAAGAAGAACAGGTTCCTCCATATCCTTAATCTTACTAAGTGAAAATGCACCTGAGAAACCTCCAAGCCCTCCAAGGACTTCGGCTCTCATGGTCGACTTCACATGCTCCTTCATCAACTCTACAGCCTTATAACCTGCTTCGATATCCACACCGGCACTCTTGTAATCCATATTACCTCCAATATACAAAACAAAAACTTACAAAGAAACAACTGCTATATAAAGTTTAGCCCTTCAAAAAAGCATCTACTCCCACACTCTTTAACTTACCGTCCTTAGCCTCAACTTCTTTTGCCATCTCATCACTGAATTTTTCAAGCTTATCAAAAAGCCCTTCATCATCTAAAGCCAGCATCTTTGTTGCAAGTATTCCCGCATTTTTCGCTCCGTTGATTGCCACGGTTGCCACAGGTATACCTCCCGGCATCTGCACTATTGAGTAAAGTGAGTCCACTCCTCCAAGGTCCGATGTCTTTATAGGTACTCCTATTACAGGAAGCGGTGTAAGTGCCGCGCACATTCCCGGAAGATGTGCAGCTTTTCCGGCTCCTGCAATCACCACCTTGATACCTCTGTTTCTAAGCTCTCTTGCCCATTTAAAGAATATATCTGGTTCACGGTGTGCGGATATTATATTGTACTCATATTCTATCCCCATCTTTGTAAGGAAATCTCCTGCCGCTCTCATTGTCGACAAATCGGAATCACTGCCCATCACTATTGCTACTTTGCTCATAGTTCCTCCTTTATTCATTCAATATTTCACTACCCTCAAGCACAAACTTTCCGTCTCTTATAATATATGTGTGAGCGCCGTCAGGCTCGTTGGTATATATATCTCCCAGCTCTGCAAGAGGAATTGTTATATCGGTGTGGCAGTTAAAGTATGCCTTTTTGATATCGGTCTTTCTTATTATGGAACATTCATTATCTCTTGCCGTTATCGCCTTGCCGTCAGGATTGTATGTGATATTGTCCTCTTCATGTGAATAGCAGGTATCACCAAAGGCAAAATGCGGACCCATCTTTTCGGCTATAAGAATAGGCATTTTTTCAAAGATATCATATTTCTTTGCCACATTGTAGGCAATCACATTGGTGCCTATGGCAAACTCACCCATCGGCAGACTCTTATGTCCCTTTAAAATAGCATCATCAATGATTCTTTTATTGTCTTCTTCACTTTCAAAATTCTCACAGGTATAGTCCTCAATCATTCCGTCCTCAACTTTTATACAAAGATTCTTAAGGTGGTAACCTGAAAGAAAAACATCCTTTACAAAAAGTGTGCCTTCAGTACCCTTAAGCACAGGTGATGTGAATACCTCTCCCACAGGAATATTTACATCCGCCCCACAGTTTTCAAAGTTGGTCTCCTTAGTCGCATCTTTAAGCTCATGCAGTTTTATGGTAAGAGATGTCTTATTACCCTCACCGCCTACTATACTTACCGTATCCGCCTTATCCAGCGCATCGATAATTTTTTGCTGTGCATCTTTATACTTTGTTACATCCAATGTATTGATTCTTATAATATCATCAAAAATATTTGAATAAATCTTTTCATCTTCTGCAATACTTGGAAGCGGCCAAGCTATTATACAAAATGCCGTACCTGAAGTATCAATATACTCATCCTGCAAAAGCATCAGTTCATTTCTGTAATTTGTCATCAGATTGTTCTGTTTTTCACCAAATGCATTGGCACATTTTTTCTTTACAGGCAAAAACTCCATCTCGCCGAAGGATTCCATCAAAGCCGGACCGCCGTACTTTGACATATTTTCCTTTATTTCTTCAAAGGTCTGCTTGCTCACTTCAAGCTTTCTGTCAAGGTATGCCTTCTTTGTAAAGATATTCATATCAAACTTGTGGTCATACTCAAACTGTCTGTTTACTCCGCCGCTGCATATCCCTCTGTTTTTTACAGGTGATATATCGGAAAGTCTGTACGGCTTTCTTTGTAACACCACTTCAAAGCCCATATCCTCAAAGAAAATAACGGCTTCTTTTACTATTCTTTCAAATCCGATATTGTAAATCAGTGATACAACACTTCTCTTTGATATATCTTTTTGCATTGCAAAAAAACCGTCTCTATAGCCGTCCACAAAAGTCTTTGCACACAGTCTGACAGTCTCATTATCAAGTGAATTCAAATATTTTGCTGTATTTATCTCATTTGAGCCTATGTATTCTCCGAATTTGAAAAGATATCTAAGATCCGACAGATCGTCATTCATTATGATATTATAAAAGAACCTGTTAGAAGTGGTGAAACTTTCAATAATTCTCTTTCTTGCAGTTACATCCAGATAATCTGAAGCGTACCAATATATAGCATCCGCAATCTCTTTTGCGCTTCCACCTTCCATAGCTATGCCGTAGACTTGTAAGAACAGCTCAAGTATATTTACAAACCCTTCAAGGTCTCCCTCATACACTGTAATAAGTGCGGCTCTCACCTCAAAGCCCAAACTTAATAAAGGAGAAACAAAGTCTTTATCAAACAACTTCTCCAATACATCCGGATTGTATACAGAGCCTGCATAGATATCCTCTCTCAAGTCATAGAAAAGCTCATCCTGCATATCTTTAAGCTCTTCAAAGCTTAAAGCTTCAAACTCACCGTTTTCTTTTTTTCGCCTGACATCATTTACTTTTTCCAAAAATGATGCAAGCTCGGCAAAAAAGTCCTTAAACTTGATATCTTCTTCCGCTCTTATCAAAGATATCCTGTCCATTGCAAGATTTATTCTCTCAACTATTACCCTCTTATCCCAAGAATAAATATCAAAAACCATAGTAAAAATAAAACTCCTCCAATCAATGTTGTAATCACCGAAAGTGATTTTCTGGCCACTCCGTCTTTAAAAGATTTCATAGAATAATAAAATCCCGCTCCTGCAAATAAAAACGAGCAAAGTGCAAAGGCCGACACCTGTGTACTCGGTGCCCCCTGATTTTCCACCACTTTCCTGATTGCAAATACCAAAAGCACTACCGCAACCAAATCCATAAACAGTGCAAACTTTGCATCCTTTGCAAAAGGTCTTCTCATATAGTCGACCATATCACTTCTGCTTGTAGCAAACTTTACCTTATCCTCAGCCGCCAAAAATCTGTCGGAGTCTAAGATATTTTCTTCTCTTCTAAAGGCGTTCCTATTCTTTTTCTTTTAAAAAATCTCATTCACGTCTCCATATGATAATCTTACACAGCACAAACGCGATATATCCCAAAAATACTCCTAATGTATTTAAAATAATATCGTCCACATCAAAGCTGCCAACATTGGTCAAAAGCTGTATTACCTCAACAACACATGAGAGTAAACAGCCTTCTATCAATGTTTTAAAGAAACCGCATTTTCTTTTGCCTATTATCGGTCTGAAAAATCCGAAAGGCATAAAAGCAAGTATATTGCCGCCTAAATTCAGCACCGATATCATACCAAGTTTATAAAAATTATCTATATATCTTCTGATTTCAAGAAAAGGTACGGTGTTATATCCATGTGTTTCCACCGCCATTCCTCTTCCGAAGCCCTCGGCAAAGAAGAGGAAATAGCATAGAATTAAAATATACAATGTGAATAACACCTGACCCAAAAATCTAAACTTAGCTTTAAGTTTATTCATATCAAAACTCTATATGATTCTTTCCGACAAGCAGCCTTGCCCCGTTCACAATGGACATCACACCTGTAGCCACACCTACAACTATCATTACCACTCCGATTGCAATACCCGCTCCGCCACAAAATTTCATAAGTTTGTATGTCTTTTCCATTTTTTCACCTGTCTTTACTTTACACCGTAAATCTTATAGTAGTCGTCAATAGCCGCCTTTAACTTATCGTCAATGATTACCTTGCCGCTTATCTCTCTGTTATAGAGATACTCAACCACCTCATTCATTGTAACAATGGCTGTAGTCTTCAGTCCGTACTTCTCACTTATCTCTACAAGTGCGGACTTCTCACCCTTTGCCTCTTTCACATCTGTCAACACTTACTACAAGTCCGAGTACGTTCACATCTCCCTGTGCCTTTATTATAGGCAGAGTTTCCTCGATAGAAGTTCCGGCAGTGGTAACATCCTCTATTATGACCACTCTGTCTTTATCCTTTATAGGAGAACCGAGCAAAATACCTGTATCTCCATGGTCCTTTACTTCTTTTCTGTTTGAACAATACTTCACATCCACACCCTCATCACTGAGTGCCATAGATGTTGCAACGCTGAGAGGAATACCCTTGTATGCAGGTCCGAACAAAACATCAAAGTCGTCTCCGAAAGCACCTCTTATAGCCTTTGCATAGTATTTTCCAAGTCTGCTAAGCTGTGAACCTGTTCTGTAAAACCCTGTATTTACAAAGAAAGGTGTCTTTCTTCCACTCTTTGTAACAAAGTCTCCAAACTTAAGTACTTCACACTCTATCATAAAGTCAATAAATTCTTTTTTATAATTTTCCATTCTCTCTCCGTTTCTTTACTTTACAAGACCTATAATCTCATTTACATCACTGAATCCGTTTTTTTCAAGATATTTTTCTATACCTTTTGCAACATCTATACCTGCATTCGGGTTGAAAAAATTTGCCGTTCCGACGCTTACCATAGTTGCACCGGCAAGCAAACTCTATGGCATCCTCAGCCGTAGCTATTCCGCCCATACCTATAACAGGCACTTTCACAGCATTTGCCACCTGATATACCATTCTGAGTGCAACAGGCTTTATAGCAGGTCCGGACATACCTCCTGTTTTATTGGCTATGGCAAAACATCTTTTATTTATATCAATCTTCATTCCTGTGATAGTGTTTATAAGAGAAAGCGCATCAGCTCCTGCATCCTCAGCCGCCTTTGCAATCTCTGTAATATCTGTAACATTCGGTGACAGCTTCATTATAACAGGCTTTTTTGAATGTGCCTTTATCTGACTTGTGATATCTCTTACACTGTCAACATTTGTACCGAAAGCGATACCTCCATGTGATACATTCGGACAGGAAATATTGATTTCAAGCATATCGACCGACTCATCTGAAAGTCTTTCCACAGTCTCTATATAGTCTTCAATACTTCTGCCGCAAACATTTACAATTATCTTCGTATCCTTTTGCTTAAGGAATTTCAAATCTCTTTCTATAAAGGTATCCACTCCCGGGTTTTGAAGTCCGATAGCATTTAACATTCCGCCGTAGACTTCCGCAATCCTTGGTGTCGGATTGCCTTCCCAAGGAATATTTGCCACACCTTTTGTAGTAACCGCACCGAGCTTATTTATATCCACAAGGTCCGCAAATTCTTCACCATGTCCGAAGGTACCGCTGGCAACCGTTACCGGATTTTTAAACTCCACACCTGCAATATTTACTTTTGTACTTATCATAGTTCCACCTCTAAAGCATTGAAAACAGGACCTTCGGTGCAAACTCTTTTATTCTTTACTTTGGAGTGAGAATCGACTTCGCTTGACTTACAGGTGCAAGCCAGACAGGCACCTATACCGCATGCCATCTTTTCTTCCAATGATAAAAAGCACTCTATATTATTTTCAGCCGCATATTTTTTTATTGCTCTAAGCATCGGAGTGGGTCCGCAAGCAAGTATTCTGTCGGCCTTTAAATTATTCTCTCTTATCGCATCAATGACATTTCCCTTTGTACCTGTACTTCCGTCTTCAGAAGCTATAAAGACCTTACCGTATTGCTTAAGTTCATCTGCAAGGAATGTATCACCGTCTCTGAAACCGAGTACTATTATCTTCTCACCTTCAAGATTCTTTGCAAGTTCAAGCATAGGCGGTATTCCTATACCTCCACCTATAAGTATGCTTGACTTGGAATCTGTAGGAAAGCCGTTTCCCAGCGGTCCCAAAACCTTTATATCATCTCCCGCTTTAAGCTTTGAAAACTCTTTTGTTCCTGTATCCTCACCTGTCACTCTGTATACAAGCCTTATAGAATCCTTGGCGACCTCACATATACTTATAGGTCTGGGCAAAAGCTTGGAAGGATTTTTCGTGTAGACATTTACAAACTGTCCCGGAAGAGTGTCCTTTGCTATATCTGTCTTTATCCAAACGGAAAAAATATCCTTACTCAATTCATCTTGGGAAATCACATTCCCATTGTCCATTATCTTTGTCATCTTACTCTCTTTATAATACTCTGTTTATGTCTGCTATCATGTCTTTTACAGCCGCTCTGGATGCGTCCGCAAAGTCAAGTGAAGAATACTTTTCCTGCTTGTATGCGGCTATGATTCCTCTTGAAGAGTTTACTATTGCACCAAGTCCGTCTTTGTTGAAGCAAGGCTTTAAATCCTCTGCGGTTCCTCCCTGTGCGCCGTATCCCGGTACAAGGAAGAATGTATGAGGCATCTTTTCTCTGAGTATTGCACTCATTTTCGGATATGTTGCACCTACAACCGCACCTACATTTGAGTACTCTCCGTCCATACTCATAGCACCCCACTCACAAGTCTTGTTTGCAACAAGCTCATAAAGAGGTGTAGTGTCTATCAATCTGTCCTGAAACTCTCCGCTTGACGGATTGGATGTCTTTACAAGTACAAAGATACCCTTATCCTCACGGTTACACACATCTATAAAAGGCTTTACTCCGTCTGTTCCAAGGTACGGATTTACCGTAACAAATCCGTATCAAATCCCGACACTTTCTCGCCCAAAATCTCACTTACTCCGATATGAGCCTTGGCATAGGCAAGAGAGGTTGAACCTATATCACCTCTTTTTGCATCACCTATTACAATCAGGCCCTTACTCTTTGCATAATCAACAGTATTCTTATATGCAATCATTCCGTCTATACCGAACTCCTCATACATGGCTATCTGCGGCTTCACTGCCGGAATAAGGTCAAATGTCTTATCTATTATAGCCATATTGAAGTCATAGAAGGCCTCAGCCACAGCCTTTGTGCTTTTTCCGTATTTCTTTATTTTCTCATCTAATATATAATCAGGTATATGTGAAATAAGCGGGTCCAACCCGACACATATAGGGGCATTTGTTTGCTTGATTTTTTCAATAAGTTTTGCAATCATATTTTCTCCTAAAGGCCCTTTCGGGCATAATGTATTTATGAAAGTATAACACATAAACACGCATTATTTCAATAAATGCACTTGGAGTTTGAGATGAATATAATAAACAAAGGAACTTACACAATCTTATATAGAAAAGATAAATAATATAGTTAAATCACAGGATGAGGTCAAACATCTTCCGCTCTACTTTGACTTTAGTGACGACAGATGTACTTACTATCTCTGTTTTGAAAATGAGAAGTTAATGTCTGTAATTGCACTGTTTGAGATAGATATTGATGTCTATGAAGCTATAGCATATACAGATCCGGCAAACAGATGCAAAGGATATTTTAAGGCCGCTTATACATATCTTTGTAATGACCTTGATAAAGAGTGTGATATCTCATTTATCTGTGAACGAAATTACTCTCCTTCCATAGAAACAGCTAAAAGTCTGTCCCTCACATATGAATGTACTGAAACCATGATGGAACTTGACCTATCCTCATACAATGCCGAACCTGTTTCTGATATTGATATAATTAAAGAAGATGATATTTACTATATATTCCAATCCGATATTGAAATAGGATCGTTTTGCTTTTATACCTTTACATTCAACACCGACGATATATATTTTCACAGCTTTAATATATATGAAGAATATAGAAACAAAGGGCTTGGACAACTGTCTATGACTGCAATACTTTATTATTTAAAGAGTCTCGGAAAAACAAAAATACATTTGCAGCTGCTGCTTGAAAACACTCCGGCGTATAAGATATATAAAGAACTCGGTTTTTATTATCACAAGCGAGATAAGCTACTATAAAAAGATTATTGATTAACAGATTAAAGTATTTTTGTACAATTTAATTTATTCGTATTTATTGGTATTGCAAATTGTTTTTATGGATGTTATTATGGAAAACATAGTTAGTATAACCTAACTTTATAAGATATATACTGATAAGAATTTTAATTTTACTCTTACTTGACCACATTATTCCGCATCTGCATATGTATGCTGCAAAGGCTGAAGGTCGAAAGAGTAAGCTTGCAAGAACCACTATGATGGTACTTGCAGTTACTCTTCACAATATACCTGAGGGAATGGCTGTAGTTATTGTATATGCGGGATTTTTAAACGGAACGATAGGTATATCCGCAGGAGCCGCTCTCGCACTCTCTCTTGGTATCGCTATTCAAAACTTCCCTGAAGGTGCCATTATATCAATGCCCCTTCATGCAGAAGGACAAAGTAAAATGAAAGCACTATTCTACGGTATACTCTCAGGTGCGGTAGAACCTGTAGCAGCCCTGATAATGCTTGGAGCATCAAATATTTTTATCCCCGTGATGCCATATCTTCTAAGCTTTGCAGCAGGAGCTATGATGTATGTTGTAGTAGAGGAACTTATCCCTGAAATGAGTGAAGGGGAACATTCAAATATAGGAGTTATATTATTTGCCTTCGGATTTACAGTGATGATGGCACTGGATGTGGCGCTGAGCTAAATACAATAAACACTAACTTAACTTCAACTACATTTAACTTTTTCCAATAGTAGTATCCACTATGGCGGCTATGGCAAAAGCTACGTTGATTAAAATAGTCATAGCCGAGTATTTATCATGGATATATCCACTGTTAGTTATAACTACATTGGTTATAAATATAGCGACCAAAATACCTCTGTATAAAGTATGTCTTTTGTCATCTTTATTCTTAATACTCTGCGTATCATTCACAAAAAAATATGAAAAACCATAAAAAAACAAAAAAATGAAAAAAATACTACATTATCAAATACAAATCCTAAAAAAATCCTAAAAACCCTAACAATCCCAAGAATCCTAAAAATTTTTTTAAATCTGTATATTTTTTTTATTCTCCAAATTTTCCATCAAAGTCCTCCCTCATTAAATTACATATTTTCTAATCTTTAATATAGTACCAAAAATATTCCCATCTAAATTGTTCCACATAACAAACTACATTTCCGAGCATTTAATATAAGCTTTATATGTTCAGATAAATGAACTTGTCAATTTTACGCATGTTAGCTTGTTATACATTTCTTGATTTTCTACAATGTAGTCTTTTATTTGTTTAAAAGTACGAACTAAAGCTCTACTTTGCCTTACTGCAAGGTCACCCTTTAATACAGTCATAAGCATATAAATCCCCTGTTCAGTAAAGGCACAAGGATTGTACTTAATATTACTCCATCGTCCGGTACCTCTGTTCAAGGTTAAATTTTTGCACCTTGAAGGTTCCTCAACTTCTTGAGTTGTCAGTTGAAACATAAAATCTTCACCTTCATTTATTATCCCTATTTTCATAATAATTTATAGCGGCAATAATTGCAGATACGCCGAACCATATTCCAAAAACATAAACCGCACTTTTTCCCAGCCTATAAAGGTTTAATCCCTTATATATCCAAATATTCATGGGAATAACAATTACAACAAAAGAAATGATATAGATAAGTGTATTTATAAGAAACATTTTATGCCTTTTTATAAACTCCATACTACCTCCTTTATTCCCGGCAAACAACATATGGTAACAACTATATTATATCACAAACCGAAAATAAAAACCCGGCTTTATATATTAAAAAGTATCTTACTTTAAAATAATTTAAAAAAATAGACTATAATAATCGGACATTCCATATTGGAACAGATTGGAGATTTTTATGACTCAACTTATAGCTTTTTATCCCTTTTTATACTTATGAGTATCGTATTTATTACTCATATGAGAAAAGAACCCAGAGGAATGATAACAGGAGTACTGTTTTTAATCTATTTGATAACTATAGGTGCTACCGCATTGTTTACACTTTTTTATTACTCCGAGCTTTTGCAAAGGACTAATTTTTTATATCCCTTGGTAATAATTGGCGGAATAATATTTATTATAGCAGTTGCACTGTTTCCGTTTATACTTATCATAACCTACTTCATACAAGGAATACTTATACTGAAAAAAGAGGGCTTAAGATTAAATAATGTGCTGTCACTGGCATTTTCAATCGCACTTGTTATCTATATATTTGTATGGCCCTTGATTATGCCACTATCTTCAGCAAATATTTATGAAAAGCCTCTTGTATTGGTTGCCAACATTATTTATGAGATACTCAGTTTTATATTTATATACCTGTTGTTTTTGATGGCAATGTACTGTGTTTCAGCCATCTTAAATCTGATTCATATAGGTAAAGCCAAAAATCTTGACTATATTATAGTGCTTGGTTCAGGTATTAAGGGAACGAGGGTTACACCGCTTCTTGCAAGCAGAATAGATAAGGGAATAGAGCTCTTAAAGTATAATCCCAATGCCAAGCTTATATTATCAGGTGGAATGGGACCGGGCGAAGATATTCCCGAAGGAGTTGCAATGGCGGATTATGCTAAGCAAAACGGAGTATCCGAGGAAAAGATTATAATAGAGGATAAGTCAAAAAACACATATGAAAACCTCCTCTTTTCTTCAAAGCTTATTGACAAGGAAAATCCTAATCTTGCTCTTGTTACCACTTCCTATCATGTATTCCGTGCCTTGGTATTTGCAAAAAAGCTTAACATACCTTGCATAGGCTACGGCTCAAAGACAAAGTGGTACTTCACACTCAATGCACTTATAAGAGAGTATATAGGATATCTTTCAATAAGCTACAGATTCCATATGCTTGTTATCTTATTCTATACCATAACAATGTTGCTTCTTACCCTCTTTGATTATCTGAATAAAACAGGTGCAATAAATCTAAAAGATTTTTTACACATATAAAAACATCCCACAGACAAAAAAGCCTGTGGGATGTCTTTCTATCATTTTAACAAGTTATCTTGATTTTGCAAAGAATGTCCTATTCTTACTACTACTATCATGTTCTTTCTTTTTTCAACAAAAATAATACACTATATAATTTTTAACCGTTACCTTACATATATCATTTCTCTTCAAATATATATTGTTTAATCTTGAACCTATGTTTGGAAATTTACATAAATTGTCCATTTCTTTTTCAAAATGCTGAATAAATGATATTGCAGCATCCTTGTTACATAACTCTCTATCAATATATTCAACTATATTATTTAAATCAATTTGTGCACGATTGGTAAGATAATATGAAAAATTATTATATTCCATATTTGTCCTTCAGCTCTTTTATTACTTCTTTTCCTTCACTGACTTTCCCATCCGCAAAGTCTACAATACCTTCATTGATAAAATCAGCCTCTGCAATTTTAGCAATCTTAGACTCATAGTATTCCATATTCATAACTACAAGCTTTCCGTAACCGTTTTTAGTCACAAAAACCGGACCGTTCTGACATTTCTTCTCAATCTGTACAGTATCTTTCAAATCTCTCATAGGTACAATCTGCACAATCTCACCTCCAAATCATGACTAAATTATATATCAAATTCAGTCATAAGTAAATACAAAAAACTGCCACGGACTAAGTCCACGGCAGTACTTTTTTTAGTTACCCTTCACTTCTTTCCAAAGCTCGTTATAAAGATTGTCGCCTTCATCTCCTATATACTTATAAACCTCACTGTTTTTAAGCATATCATCTGTCGGGAAGAGCGCCGTATTTTCCTGCAAATCCTTATCAAGTAAATCATATGCAGCCTTGTTCGGTGTAGGATATGTGATATATTCAAAGTTTTTCTTTGCAATCTCAGGTCTGTTCAAGAAATCAATCCACTTCTCGGCATTTTCCTTATTCTTTGCATTCTTCGGAATTACCCATGAATCAATCCATACATTCGTACCCTCTTTCGGTATCACATACTTAAGTTCAAAGTCTCCGCCGGCCTTTGCAACCTCATTTTGAACATAGAGCATCTCACCTGAATAGATAACTCCTATAGCAGCCTCACCGCCGATCATCTTATCTCTAACCTGATCCACAACATAAGCCTGAACAAGAGGCTTTTGTTCTATAGCTTATCCTTTACCTTCTCAAGTTCCGACTTATCTGTAGTGTTCATAGAATATCCGAGCAACTTCTCACCCACCATAAAAGCGTCTCTTACAGAGTCCTGCATAAGGATATTTCCCTGATACTTGGGATTCCAAAGGTCTCCCCAGCTTGTTATATCGTCCTTTACCATGGAAGTGTTATAAAGTATACCCACAGTTCCCCATGTATACGGTACCGAGTACTTATTCTCAGGGTCGAAAGCCTTTGACATCTCCATATATTTAGGGTCGATATTCTTTACATTCGGAACATTGTTAAAATCAATTTCTGCAAGCATATCATTCTTTATCATCTTTTCAATCATATAGTCTGAAGGACATACCACATCATAGACAACTCCGCCGGCTTCAACTACAGGATACATTTCCTCATTGGTCTCAAACATATCATAGACAACCTTGATGCCAGTTTCTTTTTCAAACTCCTCTACAACACTCTCGTCAATATACTCACCCCAGTTATATACATATAATTCTCCGGCACTGCCTGCCTTGGCACCTGCATCACCTTTGCCGCATCCTGATAATACCGCCACAGAGAGCAGGCTCATCAATATCATTGTACTTACAAATTTCTTTTTCACGCTTATTTCCTCTTATCTTCTTTTATTTATTTTGTTTTGTGCAATATTTGATACTATAAGTAAAATCAAAACAGTACCGAATATAATGGTGGAGAGTGCATAAAGGCTCGGCTTTATACCCCTTCTTACCTCTGAATATACAAGAGTGGATATAGTGTTTATACCTGCACCCTTTGTAAAATGTGTTATTATAAAATCATCAAGCGACATTGTAAAAGCAAGTAAAAATCCTGAGATTACTCCGGGGAATATATCCGGGAATACCACTCTAAAGAATGCCGTAAGCGGCGTAGCTCCAAGGTCAAGAGCCGCCTCATATGTAACTCTCTCTGTCTGCTTAAGTTTCGGCATTACAGAAAGCAATACATACGGAATATTAAATGTTATATGGCTTATAAGAATAGTCTTAAAGCCGAGACTGATGCCGAATGCGATAAATCCGAGCATCAAAGAGATACCTGTTACAATATCCGCATTAAGCATCGGAATATTGTTGACCGCCATTACCACAGTCTTAGGTATCTTTCTCATATTGTTGATACCTATTGCCGCTACAGTTCCTATCAGCGTGGCAATAAGTGCCGATAAAAACGCTATTACAAGTGTATTTCTGAAAGCCGACATTATTGTGGCACTCTTAAAAAGTTCAGAGTACCAATCAAGTGTAAATCCGCCCCATCTGTTCCTTGACTTTGAAGTGTTGAAGCTTAGAATCACCAAAGTAGCTATCGGGGCATACAAAAATATCAATACGAATACAAGGTAGATATCACCAAGTACTCTTCTAATCTTTGAAAAAATCAAACGCTCATACCCTCCCCGTCTTTGTCATACTTGGCAATAAACGCCATACTGATAAGTATAAAAATCATCATAACCAGTGAAAGTCCTGAACCCAGGTTCCAGTTGCTGCCCTTTGTAAACTCCTGCTCTATTACATTTCCTATCAAAAGCACCTTGCTTCCTCCAAGGATATTGCTGATAACAAATGTTGTCAGTGCAGGTACAAATACCATAGTTATACCGCTGACAATACCCGGAATGCTTAAGGGAATTATAACCTTTGTTATAGTCTGCATTGTATTGGCACCCAAGTCTCTAGCGGCATTTATGGTGTTATCGTCAATCTTTTCAAGTACATTGTATATCGGCAGTACCATAAAAGGCAGATAATTATACACCATACCAAGTACAATGGCGGCAGGTGTATTGATAATATTTAAACTCGGTAGATGCAAAAAGTTTAAAATCGTATTTATAATTCCGTTCTTTTCAAGAAGTGAAAGCCACGCCAAAGTCCTAAGCAAAAAGTTCATCCACATAGGCAAAATAAATATAAATACTATCAGACTTCCTTTATTCAGCTTCTTACCCTTTAGTGTAAGCGCCAAAGGGAATGCCATTACAAGACATATCACAGTGCTGATAATAGAAAGTGCTATTGAAAGCAAAAGTGCCTTAAAGTGGTCTTTTGCAAATATCGCGAGTACATTTGACAGTGTAAAGCTTCCGCTTTTATCTGTCAGTCCGTATATAAAGATAAGTGAGAGAGGTATTATTGTAAAACCTATCATCCACAGAATATATGGGAATGCCAACACTTTTCTGAAGTTTTTATTCATTTACTCCCACAGCCTCCTCATCCTCAGACTCAGGCTTGTTCATTATCTGTATATCAAAAGGGTCCACACTGATGCCGACTTCCTTGCCTACCGGGAACATATCTGTAGAATGTACCAGCCACTCATAGCCGTTCGGCGTGGTAACTTCCATCTCATAGTGTACTCCTTTGAATATCAAATGAGTTACTCTGCCTACCAAAGTACCTTTTTCAGGCTCTACAAGGTCGATATCCTCAGGTCTTATTACCACATCCACAGGCTTATTGGTACCGAAGCCCTCATCAACACAGGCAAACTTTGCACCGAAAATCTCTACCAGCCTGTCCTGAAGCATAGTTCCACCGATTATATTTGACTCACCTATAAAATCCGCTACAAACGCATTTCAGGCTCGTTATATATCTGCTCAGGTGTACCCATCTGCTGAATATAACCCTGATTCATAACCACGATGGTATCGGACATTGTAAGTGCTTCTTCCTGATCATGTGTGACATAGATAAATGTGATGCCAAGCTCATTTTTCAGTCTGATAAGCTCGTACTGCATATCCTGACGCAGCTTAAGATCCAAGGCCCCCAGCGGCTCATCCAGTAAGAGTACCTTCGGTTCATTTACTATAGCTCTTGCTATAGCTATTCTTTGTTGCTGTCCTCCTGAGAGTGAATTTATACTTCTTTTCTCAAAGCCGGCAAGGTTTACCAGTTTCAGTGCATACTTTATCTTGTCATCAATATATGCTTTCGGCTTATTCTTTATCTTCAGTCCGAATGCTATATTTTCTGCAATACTCATATGAGGAAATAATGCGTACTTCTGAAATACTGTATTTAAGTTTCTCTTATTGGGCGGAATATTCGATATATCTTTGCCGTCAAATATTACTCTGCCGCTGTCAGCCTGTTCAAATCCACCTATTATCCTAAGGGTGGTGGTTTTACCGCAGCCCGACGGCCCCAGTAAAGTTACAAATGAGTTTTCTTTAATTGATAAATTCAAATCATCTAAAACAATCTCTCCGTCAAAACTCTTTGAGATATGTTCCAAATCAATAAGGGATGTACCCATACTTCCTCCAAAAATATTCTAAAAATTAGGCGGTGTGCTGACCCATATAAGCTTTGCACCACGCTTTGAGCTGATATAATGCTTTTTATCCGATGTAAAATAAAAAGACTCTCCTTTTTTCGCCGAGTACACATCACTTCCCCTATGTATCTCCACACTGCCTGAAAGAATATATCCGAATTCCTCACCGTCATGAGGATTGTCAGGATATGTAAGCCCTCCCGGCTCTATGATTTGCAGTATAGGTTCCATCATATTCTTTTGTGCATTCGGTATTATCCATTTGACTGTATTGTTTAGTTCTTTATCCTCTTTGATAAAGTAATCTTCTTCTGTAAAAACCACCTGTGTTTCGGTCTCTTCCTCAAAAAAATCCTTTATCTGTACTCCGAGGCATTGCAAATATCAAGAAGAGTTGCTATGGACGGGGATGTGATATTATTCTCAAGCTGTGAAATAAATCCCTTTGACAATTCCGCCCTGTCGGCAAGCTCTTCTTGTGTAAGTCCTGCAAGCACTCTGAGTCTTTTCAGTTTTGAACCGATATCCATAAAAACCCTTCTTTGTGTTGCACACTATTTCTAATCAAAAAGTTTAGTGTTATTAAACAAAGAATATTATACATTATCTGAAACAGCTGTCAAGCACTTTATTTTTATTTATCTTTTCAACTTTTACTATTATACTAAATAAATTTTAAGGCACTATGCATAAATAAATCTGTAAAGTTATATTAAACTGAAAAAAATAAACTTTTATCATTTTCTTTATGTTTTTTTAAATTGTATTTTGGTACTTGTTATGATATATTGAAGTCAGTAAGGCATAATTTATTTTATATTATTGTAAAGGGGGATTTATATTATATGAATAAGACTGATAATTTTAACCTTAATTTAAGCCTGTCTGTAAAAGTTGTTATACTGATATTACTGATTATATGTATACTTAACGGAAGTAAAATCTCCGATTTTATTTATTCATAAATACCGAAGGTTTTAGTGAATTTGAGGGAATGAGAACATATATATCGGTACAAATCATCCTAAGTATTTTATCAATCCTTGATGCATTGTTGATAGCTGTGGATTATTACAAAAATTTCAAAAAAACTTCATAATCTCAACAATATGTTTTTTTATTAAGTGGGGCTCTAAAAAAACTAAAAATCAGAAGGGCCGTCGTGAAATACTGAATTTTATCCACACAGAATAAAAAAATAGAAATATTCCGACTTATAATTTAAAAAAAGATATTACAGGTTCAATGTATAACAATACAAATAAGATAGAGGAGATTAAACTGTTGCTAAAAATACTATAGTTTTGATATTGATGACTGGCAAGATAATGATTGGCTACTTGAAGTGTTGAAGCTGTTTTTAGATGAAGAAAGAGAGGTAGAACTGAATTGCTGGAATGATGAAATTGATTCTATAAATCTGGCAATTAATTTGGGCTTTAGAGTAATAGAGATAAAACAATTCTTAATCAGACTTAGCGGGACTACAGATATGCTCGATTTAAATAAAATTATGAGTCTAAAAAAATTTTTTTTCATTCTACAGGAGAAGACGAAGAAGAAAATTTGTTGCCGTTTTTCTCCCTATTTATTAAGGACGAAATATTCATTGAACACTATGCCAAAGAAAATTATGTTTATAATAAAGAAAAGTTTGATTTGACTGTAGATATCTTGAATCGTCATAATGTAGAATTTCACTAATTTGCTATCGTAAGAAAGATATGTGTATATATCCTGACAAGTAACAGCGCTAATGCCTTTTGCTTGTCAGGATATTTTTAATCTCAAAAATCTTTATTTAAAGTCTATATTATTCAAAAAATCACCGATTATACCCCTGTACTCCGCCTCGCCAAGTACTTCTCTTGACTGTGCATGTGCCGCATTCGGTACCAAATGAAGCTCTGAATACCCTGCTGTGGCAGCCTTGTTTACCTGCGAATTATCAGGCAAAATAAAGGTATCCGCCTCACCGTGTATAAAGCATATAGGTACTTCATTTCCCACAAGAGCATCCTTTGGCGAAGTCTTTTTCATATCATATCCGTATCTTAACTTCATAACCGCATTTACACTCGGCAAAACAAATGGAGTCTTAGCAAGATCATAAGCTTTATAAATCAAATCATAAAGATTTGAAAAACCGCAGTCCGCCACCACAAAATCCACCTTCGGCTTTTTGCAAGTACCGTCAGAGAAGTTGCGGAACCCATAGACTCACCGTGAAGCCCAAGCTTAATATTGCCGTATCTGTTATATGTATCTTCAATAAGCTTATATAAGTCCTCAGATTCAAACTGCCCGAGGCTTACTGTCGCCTTTTCATTCTCACCATGGTCTCTCATATCATAGATAATGCAGTTGAATCCAAGGTCAATATATGAATCCACATACTTCACCGCACCGTATCTGTTTGACTTAAAGCCGTGGCTGATTATCACATACTTATCACTCGGTATAGGATTTTTTACCAAGGTTACATGGAGGTCATAATCATTAAGGCCTTTTACTATATAATCTTCTTTCTCATAGTCGTCATAATCTCCCCAAAGCTTATGCTCCTTCTCCCAAGACATCTCCTTTTCCAACGTGGAGACCTTAGGGTTTGCCATCTGCGACGCAAGCCCCAAAATAAATCTGCAATACCATCCGATTGCAACAAGTACGATTATTATTGCAATTGCAATTATTATTTTCTTCATCTAATATATATCACCTTTCTATAAATACAAAACTCAAAATTAATCGCTAACAGTATAAACATTTCAATTGTATCTATCAAGTTTTTTATTATATTTTAAGTATAAAATATGTGTACTATTGAACTTTAACTTCAAATAATATATATTTATGTTAGTAATACCTACTTAACCGCGCACTACAGGAGGTTACTTATGAATAGAAACGATGATAACAGCATAACCTATATAGCTTACAAGGTTGCAATACTGCTTGTACTGTTGATATTGATATTTAATGCGGATACAATTGCACCACGTATATTCCTTTATAATTATGCAAATAACAACTACAGTGAATTATCATATATGCAGGCATATATTACAACACAGATAATACTTTCTCTTTTGTCTGTTTTGGATATAGGATTGATAGTGGTTGATTATCTTAAATTAAAGAAATAGGATAGGTTTTACCCTATCCATACCTGTCCGGAATTACCTGCAATATTTACATGCATATTTCCGTCAAAATCTCTTGTCTCCCCTGAGAACAATTCAGTGAACCTGCCGCCTATATTAAGATTGATGTCCGCACTATTGTCATCATTGTTTACTATGGCAACAAGTCTCTTATCTCCATATTCTCTTAAGAACGCATACTGTCTGTTTGTAATCAAAAGTTCTCTATAACCGGCTTCCCCTACCCACTGATTGTTAAGTCTCATATTGCCAAGAGCCACAATCCTTTTTGTATTCTCATTTGTATTAACGGCATCCTTATAATCTTCTATCTTAAGCTCAGGCCTGAGAATTTCATCCGCATAAGGTTTCTTCTCACCCTCAATAGCAAACTCCGAGCCGTAGTATATTGACGGCTTTCCCGGTAATGTATACAAAAGTACATGAACAGGGAAGAAATGTGCCTTGTTGTTGAGTTTTGTGATAATTCTTGCCACATCATGGTTGTCAACAAAGTTATAAAAAGCATTGGCGATATGCATTCCCATATCTGTGCAGCGTTTTACGGTATGTGCAATTTCAAAATAGTTGTGGTCATTGTGTCCTGAATAAAGAGCCTTGTGCAGCCAATAGTTGGTTACCGAATGAAGCATCTCATTATTTACCCATCTGGTATAGTCACCGTGAATAACTTCTCCCAGAAGCCAAAAATCCTGCTTACATGAATCAGTCACAGACCTTAACTCTCTCATAAATGTAAAGTCAAGTACATCAGCCGCATCAAGCCTTATACCGTCTATATCAAACTCACTTATCCAAAATCTTGCCACATCCAAAAAATACTCTCTTACCGCCGGATTTTGGTGATTCAGGTTTACAAGCGTACCGTGTCCGTCCCAGCTGTCATAGTATAGGCCGTCATTGTAGTCATTGTTCCAATCAAAATGTATATTTTTAAACCAGTCTCTGTAAGCACTGTTTTCTCTATGCTCTTTCAAATCCTTAAAGGCGAAGAACTCTCTGCCGACATGATTGAAAACTCCGTCCACTATAACCTTTATACCTCTTTCATGGCAAACCTTTACAAAGTTTTTTAAGTCATCATTGTCACCGAGCCTTGAATCAAGCTTCTTATAATCAATCGTCTCGTAACCATGTGCTACAGACTCAAAAAGCGGACCGATATATATTGCATCACAGCCGATTTCCTTTATATGCGGCAACCAGTCAAGCAGTTTATTAAGCCTGTGCTCACCCGCTTCAAAAGCATTTGTTCTTGGTGCTCCCGTCATTCCTATCGGGTAAATATGATAAAATACCGCACCGTCATACCATTTCATAAAACCTCCTCCAAATATTCGAGGCTTTTAAACAAAACCTTTGCACTGCATCCTGTCATACAAAGATTGTGATTAAAAGCCCCCTAAATATTCTTTATAAAAATTATTTTTTATATATCTTCAGTACATTATCCATTCTGGATTTCATATTTTCAAGTACCATATCAAAAAGTGTGATTGCAACCATGCTCTCCACTACTACCACCGCTCTGGGTACCACCACAGGGTCATGTCTGCCTTTTATCTCAAGCTTCACTTCTTCATTTATTGCATTTACAGTATCCTGTTCCTTGGCAATTGAAGGAGTAGGTTTCACCGCCGCATTGATAATAATAGGTGAACCGTCACTGATACCGCCTAAGATACCTCCCGACATATTGGTCCTTTTTCTGATATGCAGTCCTTCATCATCCTCGTCAATATAAAAAGGATCGTTGTTTTGTGAACCTGTCATAGTGCTTACGTGAAATCCTGCACCGAACTCCACACCCTTTACGGCACCGATACTCATAATAGCGGCTGAAAGTCTTGCATCAAGCTTATCAAATACCGGCTCACCAAGCCCCGGCATTACACCTGTAGCTATACATCCTATGATACCGCCAAGTGAATCCTTATCCGACTTGGCTTCTTTTATAAGCTCTATTGCTCTAACAGCTGCATCTTTGTCAGGCATATATACCGCATTTTCACTGCATTCATCCAAGTTCAGTGACTGTGCATATACATTTCCTATACTCTGTGTAAATGCCTGCACCTTAATACCAAGCATATCAAGTGCCTTTATAGCTATTGCACCGGCTATTACTCTTCCTATGGTCTCTCTGCCTGAGCTTCTTCCGCCGCCACGGTAGTCTCTGAATCCGTACTTGGAATCGTAGCCGAAATCGGCATGTCCGGGTCTGTATGTGATTGCCAGTTCATCATAGTCCTGTGATTTTTGTGAAGTGTTTTCTATCATCACCATAACAGGTGTACCTGTAGTCAATCCTCCGAATACACCTGAGTAAATCCTACATTTGTCGCTTTCATTTCTTGAAGTTGTCACAGTGCTTGTACCCGGTCTTCTTCTGTCCAAGTACTTTTGAATGTCCTCTTCACTTAAAGATATGCCCGCAGGTACTCCGTCCACAATCGCTCCCAATGCCGCTCCATGTGACTCCCCGAATGTCGTCACTCTGAAACTTTTTCCAAAACTTGAACCTGCCATTAAACCTCCACTATGACACAGCAATTCGGTTGATTTACTTTTACCGAGTTTGCACACATTACAATAAGCCCGGTCTTATAATCTATCTTAAAGAATGTGATGGTTCCGCTCTCATGATTTATAGATGCTATGTGCTTATTATCCGCAAAAACCGCTATATCCTTAGGATACTCACCGCTTATCGGTAAGCACATCTTCTCCTTCAAAAGACCTGTATCCGCATCTCTTTCATATAGGCAAACCGATTCATCTCCTGCATTTGATACAAATATGAACTTATCATCGGCGCTAAATGAAAGTGCGGTTGCGGCTGTCAGTTCTGATGACTTACTGCTGCCTGTTGTAGGTACTGTTTGAATCTTTTCAATACTCGGTACTCTACATCCCGGTTTGGCTTCATATGAGAACACATCTATAACATTTTTCATTTCATACATCAAATACAGATACTTTCCGTCCTTTGAAAACTCAAAAAATCTCGGTGCCGAATTGATTTTGCATGAAATCATATCTACAAGATTGAGTGTCTCATCCTTGTCATCAAAGTGATATATCTTTACCTGGTCTATGCCGAGGTCCGCCGCCATTACAAAATGTCCGTCAGGTGTTGTTCTGGTACAGCTTACATGAGGTCTGAAGTTTCTCTCCGCAATAGAGCCCAGTCCTTTGTGATATACCTCATCCACTATATCTCCCACACTTCCGTCTTCATGCAATCTGAGCACTGTAATCTTTCCGTCATGATAGCCCGATACGAAGATATATTTGTCGTCAACATCTGTAGAAAGATGACAACCTCTCATTCCGTTTATCTTCACACTGTTAAGTCTTTCAAGCCCTCCGTCAGGCAATATATTAAATGAGACTATGCCTTCATCCGCTATAGAGTACAATACCTTTGATTTCTTGACTTAATGACATACGAAGAGTTGTCGACATCCACTTCACCTTTTTTTACAAAACAACCCTTATCCGGATTCACATCATATATTGTGATTCCCTTTGCCTTACCGGTATATGAATAAGAACCTACATAAGCAACATATTTTCCGCTCATAGCCATACTCCTTTAAACTTAAAATATCCGTTGTCAGGCGGTATTATTCTACACTACAATCCGCCTGAAAGCTTAATCATATTTTATCATAAAATCAAACCACTTTGAACTTATTTATAAAATATATACTATATTACCCAATCAAAGTTGTTGCTCAGCTCGTAAGGAGTATTCTGATACACATAGAAGTTTAGCCAATTGGCATACAGTGTATTTGAAAAGTTCCTCCAACAAAGCACAGGCCTTGAAAACGGATTATTGTCTGTAAAATAATTTTTCGGCAGCGCAGGATTAAGTCCCTTTGCCACATCTCTGTGATATTCATTGCTAAGAGTCATCCTGTCATACTCGGGATGTCCCTGTACAAAGACCTGTGAACCGCTGCCGTATTCATTGAGTACCAAAAGCACTCCTGCCTCGTCAGACTTTGCAAGCACCTCAAGTTCGGGATGCTTTAATATATCCTCAAGCCTTACCTCGGTATTCCTTGAATGCGGACAGTTCACATAATCGTCCATACTTCTTACAAGCGGTACTTTTTTCTTTAAAATCTCATGTGTAAAGACACCTGTAAGCTTTCATCCCTATCATACTTCGGTACACCGAAATGATAGTAAAGCCCCGCCTGTGCAGCCCAACATATATGAAGAGTGGATGTGACATGAGTCTTTGACCACTCCATTATCTCACACAGTTCATCCCAGTAATTGACCTTGTCATAGTCCATACATTCCACAGGTGCACCTGTAATAATCATTCCGTCATATTTCTCAGTCTTTATATCGTCAAAGAATGTATAAAATTTATTCAAATGACTTTGGCTTGTATTCTTTGACTGATGACTCTTCATCATAAGGAATGAACAGTCCACCTGTAACGGAGTATTTGAGAGTGCTCTAAGTATCTGAGTCTCCGTATCCTCCTTTATAGGCATCAAATTAAGTATCAAAATCTGCAAAGGACGAATATCCTGTGATATGGCTCTGTCCTCGTCCATAACAAATATATTTTCAGACTCAAGTATCGCCTTTGCAGGCAATCCTTTCTGTATTTTTATCGGCATATTACCTCTTTTCCGGTAGACGACGTCTACAAAAAATCATTATTCCAAAAGCTTCAGAAAATCCTCTTCAGATATTATCTCCACTCCAAGCTCCTTGGCCTTTTTATTCTTTGAAGAATTGGAGGCGGTATCATTATTTATAAGGTAGTTCGTCTTACTTGACACGCTGCCTGACACCTTGCCGCCGTTTTTTTCTATAAGCTCCTTTAATTCATTCCTGTTTGAGAAATGTTGTAGCGAACCGGTGATTACACATACCTTTCCCGATAATTTATCACCGCCGACGCTTTCCTCTTTTTCAAATTTCAGAATCTTTCTAAGACTCTCTACATTTTCAATATTTTTCTCAGACTTAAAAAAATCCGCTATTGAATTTGCAAGCACCTCTCCGATTCCCTCTATCTCAAGCAAATCATCCTTACTTGCAGATATTATTCTGTCAATATCATTGTCAAAATACTTTGCAATCATCTTTGCATTGGCACTTCCGATTCCGGCTATGCCAAGTGAATAGAGAAATCTTGATACGGTAGTATTTTTAGCTTCATCAAGTGCGGCTATCAACTTTTCATAGCTTCTTTTTCCGAAACCGTCCATATTTATGATTTCGCCCTTGAACTTATCAAGATGAAACAGATCACTGTCACTCTTTATAAATCCCTTTGAAAGGAATTTTTCAAGTGTGGACTCTGAAAGTCCGTCTATATTGAGTGCATCTCTGGATGCCATCAGGGCATATTGCTTGATATGCTTTACCTGACAGTCAGGATTGGTACACAGAAGTACTTTTGACTCATTGTCCTTTTTTATTGTGGTATCCTTTCCGCAGGCAGGGCATATCTTCGGAACTTTTTCTGTGTTTGACTTTGTAAGATTCTCATATACCTGCGGGATTATCATATTTGCCTTATAGACTGATATCTCATCTCCCACACCGAGCATAAGCTCTTCAAAGATACTTACATTGTGAAGACTTGCTCTTGAGACTGTAGTTCCTTCAAGTTCTACAGGCTCAAATACCGCCACAGGATTTATAAGTCCGGTTCTTGACGGACTCCATTCGATATATTTTAGTTTTGTAGTCTGTCTTTCATCACTCCATTTGAATGCCATAGCATTTCTTGGGAACTTTGCGGTACTTCCAAGCCTCTCACCCAGTGCAATATCATCAAGTAAAAGTACAAGACCGTCAGACGGAATATCATTACCTGCTATCCTTGACTCAAAATCAGCTATATCATTTGCAAGTGACGCCCTGTTTGTAAACTTATACTCCACCACATCAAAGCCCTCATTTTTTGCCCACTCAAACTGCTTTGCCTTGGAGTTTTCAAAGTCTATATTATCAGCCTTTACAACATTGAAAACATTGAAGTATACCTTTCTTTCCCTTGTAACTGCCGGATTCAGCTGTCTTACAGAGCCTGAACAAAGATTTCTCGGGTTTTTATACTTGGCATCGGCATCGCTGATGCTCTCGTTTATTCTCTTAAAGTCCGAATATTTTATAACGGCCTCACCTCTAAGTATCAGCTCGCCCTTATATTCAATCTTTAGCGGAACATTCTGAAAGTTCTTTGCATTGTTTGTGATTACCTCACCTATGATACCGTTTCCTCTTGTAACCGCCTCTACAAGCTCACCGCCTCTATATGTGAGTACGATGGTCAGTCCGTCCATCTTCCAAGACAAAAGCGCCTCATTATCACCAAGCCAGTCCTCAAGTTCAGTCACACTTTTGGTCTTATCCAGTGAAAGCATAGGGCTTTCATGTGCCTTCTTCGGCAGTTCACTTGCCGTCTCATAGCCTACATTCTGAGTAGGAGAATTGGATAATACAACATTTGTTTCTTTTTCAAGTTTCACAAGTTCGTCATACAGCTTGTCATACTCGATATTCGGCATTATCTCAACAGCATCCACATAGTAGCTTTTTGCAGCCTTATTCAAGATTTCCACCAACTCTTTGATTCTAGCCTTTTTATCCATTATCTCTTATCCCCAGTTCTTTATACAATCTTTTTGTCTCTTCTTCACTTAAGTTGCGATAATCTCCTACCGCCAGACCTTCAAGCTTTATATTCACTATCCTGACTCTGTTAAGCTTTTGTACTTTTCTGCCACAGGCCGCACACATTCTTCTTATCTGTCTGTTAAGCCCCTGAGTAAGCACAATGCTGAAGGTGTTTTTATTTAATTTTTTAACCTTACACTTTCTTGTCTTTGTCTTAAGCTCATAAAGATAGATACCGTTTGACATCTTCTCTATAAACTCATCATCTATATCCTTGTTTACCTTTACTATATATTCTTTCTCGTGATAATTGGCCGCCCTCAGTAAGGTATTTGTGAGCGCACCCTGATTTGTGAGAAGCAAAAGTCCGCTTGAGTCCTTATCAAGTCTTCCTACAGGATAGATTCTCTCCTTCATTCCTATATAGTCCACCACATTCATTGCACCGTCATTGTCAGAGGTGGTACATACTACACCCTCAGGCTTATTAAAAGCGATGATTATAGGCTTTACCTTTCGACATCTTTACCTGTCGCAATATATTTTCCGTCAAGACTTACAAGGTCTTTTTCTCCTACCATGGCACCAAGACTTGCGATCTCGCCGTTTATCATGACTCTGTTCGCTTCTATAGCTCTGTCAGCCTCTCTCCTTGAGCAGACTCCGATGCTTGCCAAAAACTTATTCAGTCGCATTCTTTACTCTCTTCCTTCCCACTGTTATACATATGATTGACACTATAAAACATATACCTGCAAGTAACTGTGATACCGCTATATTTGTATGCGGCAACAAAAGGCTGTCTGTGCGAAGTCCCTCTATAATCATTCTTCCAAGTCCGTATCCTCCAAGATAGATAAAGAATACCTCTCCGTCAAACTTCTTTCTTTTCCTGTACCACAGCATAAAAGCCAAAACCAAAAGATTCCAGCAGCTCTCATAAAGGAATGTAGGGTGAACCTGAATATATTTCACTCCGTCTATATCCATAGCATGACTAAGTACATTATCGTTTAACATTCCCGATCCTACTATATCAAGCTTATACCTTAGTGCAAAAAGTGAGTTCGTATACCCTCCAAATGCTTCGGCATTGAAAAAGTTACCCCACCTTCCTATAATCTGACCTAAAACAAGTCCTAAAACTCCGCTGTCCGCCATAGAAAAGAAAGACTGCTTTTTTACCTTACAGTATACTATAAGTGTGATTACCGCAGCTATCACACCTCCGTATATTGCGAGTCCTCCTGCTCGTAAGTTGAATACCTGCAAAAGATCGTCTTTATACACATCCCACTCAAATATTACATAATAGGTTCTTGCACCTATTATTGAAAATATTATGGCATACATTGCAAAATCCAGATAAATTTCCGGATTTTGCCCTCTTCTTTTGGCATCCGCACAGGCCATATTGATGCCTGCAAGCATTCCAAGTGCTATGATTATCCCGTAAAAGGCAATCCTGAAGCCGAAAATATCAATGTGATTTACCAAATGTTTTATATAAATCCCCAAATGTGGAAACGAAACGTCCATCATAACCTCCTAAATATTTTTACATCTTCCTAGTATAGCATATCGGAAGGGATATGACAGCGAAAATCGGTATAAAATATATTAAAGAAATTAACATGAAAACTTTGTAAAAAAAACACCCTATGTTTTACATAGAGTGTTTGCTTTTATATGATGTGACTTTAATAGTTATTGTTCTTTCTTATTTTTTTCTTATTTTTTTACCATATTTTAATCTTATTATATGAACAAATATCCTGCATACCACATATGCCCTCCAAAATATTATAAAGGCATCACCGGATACAAGTTCTTTTAGAGTCCATCCATGTTTTATAAAATAGATAAAAACAAACATTTGCACAATTAATATCAAAAACAAGTACAATAACTCTTTTATAATTAACTTCATAGAACGTTTTCCCTACCTTTTCACAATCCTAATAACTCTTCTAAAGAAGTCATAGCCCCCGTTTATATACTCACCTGTCTCTTCATCCTTATTTTCAAAATATGGTGAAACCGGGAAATATCCCCATACAGGCCCCATTCCTCCACATATATTGCGTCCTCCGTCTCCGCCTTTATATGAAAACACTCCGTCATCATATACAATCTCTCTACAGTAGGGATCAAAAGCTATATGCAGCCCGAAGAAGTTTTCTTTTTCTAAAGTGTACTCGTAATCATTATCAGTCCACTCCATATGTCTAAGCTTCATGGAAAAATCCATATTGTTACCCCAAGGAAATATGCTTCTACATCCTTTGCCTGCTAAATACTCCCACTCTCTTTTTGTTGGAAGAGAATAGCCTTTATCTTTTATATCCTGAAGCAGGTTGTTAAATGTGGTTTCTTTATACAGTTTACCATGCCAACTTTCATTTCCTTTATATAAACAAATACTCTTATGAACTGTTATTTCGGATATACCATTCTTTTCGGCACTTTCAATCTTTGCTTGCCATTCTTTGTTTTCTTTAAGTTCATCATCCGAAACATCATCCCAGCAGGTTTCACTGTAGTCTTTTTGCACTAACATAGGATGTATTAAAATAGTCTCCTCATTACTGAAATTGTTATTAAGATAGTCTTCTATTGTTGATACAAATTCATTATCGTCAATCTTTTCTTTTATCTTAGTAATATAATCCTGGCCGTCATCTTCATACTCGTCTATAAATGAGTATGCGAGATCATATAGATTTTCTTCATTGAAAATTTCAGAAGGCTTTCTATCTTTAAAGTCAATTCCCAGCTTAACGCTCTCACCCGGAATAAATACAAACTCTATACCATCTTTTGATCTAAACTCTGCTGTATATGTAGATTTATTAAAAGCGGAAAATTCTTTAAAACAAAGTATTTCCAAATCATATGTATACGCAATCTTATTTAATAATTCCTTTTTGTCATCAGCGGAAAGTAGATCATACTCAGGGTTATATAATTTTTTTCTATTGATATATTATTCATTGATTTGGGTCTCCTTAGTATACAACGGCTCTTATAATTTTTTTCTATAAAAATATTATTTTTTTCAAATTATGCCAATCATTTAAGACAGCTTCTACCTGTGCAATTAATTATTCTTTATTTGGAATATAAGGTGATGCAATTGTATTTTTTTATAAAAAGCTATATTTATCTAAATCTAATATTGTAAACAGTTCGCAATAATGTGACCACGACAATTTTTCTTAACGTCATATTACTTTATACTATTCGATATTTTTAGACAAATAAAAACCACCTCTATCCCTACAAACTGGAATTTAAATTATCGTAAAAATAGCTGAGGTTTAATTCCATTCTTCTTGCACAGAAGCAATACTTTTTCTGCGATTTGATTTTTTTCTTTAGTGTTTAAACTTATATCTGAATCCATATGTTTTATACTGTCAACATATATAGCATAATCATATTCATCTCCCATACATAATTCCGAATCCACAAAAATATTTTTATTCCTTGTTCATCATGATATTCGAGACCAGCTCTACCTAAAAAGTACGATACAATCTCGCATAGTTCTCTCCCTATAAATTCTAATTTGTACTGTTCATATTAAAATAAGCTTTTACATACTCAAGTAGTATTTCATCCGAATAATCGCCCCGGTAGAATATACTATATTCATTATTTCTAATGTAGATTCATCTAAATTCTTGTCATTATTTGTAAATTCTGAAACTATTTTTTTATATTTTTCAAAAATCATCTTCATTTGATCCATACGGCAATTTCATCCGGTCATCCTTTCCACAAAAAGCTCCTTGCTTTACTCTTTTTAAATTATATACCTATATGTTAAAAATATAACAGGTTAACCCTGATATTTATTCAGGTTTTATTGCGAATATAATTATTCAAACAAAAATATTTTAAAGAAGGTTTTTATATGAAACTAGGAATCGTTGGCTTGCCAAATGTGGGCAAGAGTACATTATTTAACTCATTAACAAAGGCAGGTGCTACTGCCGCAAACTATCCTTTTGCTACCATTGATCCTAATGTAGGTGTTGTAGCGGTACCGGATGACAGATTAAAGGAACTTGGCAAATTATATAATACAAAGAAGGTTACACCTGCACTTATAGATTTCGTAGATATCGCAGGTCTTGTAAAAGGTGCCAGCAAGGGTGAAGGTCTTGGAAACCAGTTTTTATCAAATATTCGTGAATGTGATGCCATCATCCATGTGGTAAGATGTTTTGATGACTCAAATATCATCCATGTAGAAGGAAGTGTTGATCCTATCAGAGATATTGAAACTATCAACTTAGAGCTTATATTCTCCGATATTGAGATTTTGGAAAGAAGAATTGCAAAGACTAAAAAAGCTGCAATGAATGACAAAGCCTTAAAGCATGAGCTTGATATTCTTTTGGAACTCAAGGATATACTTGAAAATGACAATATGGCAAGCAGGTACACATCTTCTGATGAAGAGGACTTAGCATTCGTAAAGTCACTAGGACTTATCACATATATGCCTGTTATCTTTGCCGCAAATGTAGCTGAGGATGACCTTGCTGATGACGGTGCGTCAAATGAGTATGTGGCTAAGGTAAAAGAATATGCCGCAAAATCAAATGCAAAGGTATTTGTTGTATGTGCAGCCATTGAAGAAGAAATTTCACAGCTTGATGATGAGGAAAAAGCTGAATATCTTGATGCTCTTGGAATATCCGTATCGGGTCTTGATAAGCTTATTGCAGCCAGCTATGATCTGCTTGGACTTTTAAGCTATCTTACAGCCGGTGAGGATGAGTGTAGAGCCTGGACTATAAAGAAAGGCACAAAGGCTCCGGGAGCGGCAGGAAAGATCCACTCAGACTTTGAGCGAGGATTTATCAAAGCTGAGGTTATCAACTATCAGGATCTTCTTGACTGCGGTTCTACAGCTGCCGCCAAAGAAAAAGGACTTGTTCGTATAGAAGGTAAAGAATATGTAGTACAGGACGGAGATGTGATACTCTTTAGATTCAATGTATAAACAGTTTATATAAAGGGGGCTTATATGAAAAAGAATACATTACCTGTTTTTGGTGTCGGTCCTATTTATGCCGTCAGTTGTTTACTTCTAACTGTCCTTGGACTTTTCTTAAAAAAGAAAGGATTTCTAAATGGCGGAGAGCTTCCATACTTAAAGCCTGTAGCGATAATTATAGGCTTTCTGCTTATTTTTATCGGAGTAGCATTGTGGATATATGCTGTGATCATTCAAAGAATCAGTAGAGAGATAAGCAGCGGGAATCTGGTAACAACCGGAATATATTCCATTGTCAGAAACCCTATTTATCTCGCATTTTTATGTGTATGTACAGGTATTCTGGTAACCGGGCATAATGTGTACTTGCTTATATTTCCGGTATTTTTTTATATATTCTTAACTGTACTGATGAAGCAAACTGAAGAAAAGTGGTTGCTTGATAAATTCGGCTCGGAATATATAGAGTATTGTAAACATGTTAACAGGGTTATACCTTGGTTTAGACATTAATATATTTATGCCATCACCTGTGATGGCGGAATGGAGATTATTATGGCGTTAATGGATTTGTTTAAAAAGGCTTTTATGGGAGCAACTGACGAGGAAAATCGAAAAAACAAAGCCCGAATGAGAGAAATATTTAACAGCAGTGTTGCAAACGGTGATGATTACAAGCTGATTTATTGCCATATGGAAAACTGTACCAATGCTGTTATAGTTAAGGTTACAAGACATAGTAACTTTATCGTAGGGTACAAGGAAGGCGAAGTTGTAGTTATTCCTGTAAATGCAGAACTTACAGAATATGGGGATGCAATGGTATTTAATAAAGCAAATGAGAGTTTTACAAAGACATCTCTAGGCTTTTGTTTTGTAGGAAATTCTGAAGTTTCTCTGCAATTTGTTCCTATGACATATGAACCGGGTATAACTGCCGGTGCAAGACATTCAGTTTCAATCACTCAATCATCTGCAGAAGTGGCCGAGTTTAAAAATTTCTTTAAAAAGGGATTACAATAATTTGTAAATGTGAGAATTATGAATAAAGATGACATAATCACCGCACTAAAAGAAGCGGTGATACCTGATGAAGAGTATTATATTGATAATGAAATAATAGATGCGATGCTTGAGTATCCCGACCCGTTCGAATTTGTGAAGCCTATCTTGGAAATAATATCACAAAACCCGAGTGTCGACTTCGGATCTCCCGGAGAATTGGTCCACTTTGTAGAAAAGTTTTATAAAAAGGGATATGAAGAAGCACTTATTGAATCGGTAAAGAAAAATCCTACATTTCATAATATATGGATGATTCATCGTTGCTATAATGATGCAAGCTGTGCTTTTCATAATGACTTCTTATCACTGATAAATGAGATTAAAGAAAACCCTTCTACATCTGCTGATATTATAAAAGCAATTGAAATGTTTAATTGGTAATTATTTAATAAAAAAATCTTGGATCCGGCAAACGCCGATTCCAAGATTTTTTTATACTTTTTACATTATTATTTTTAAGAATGCGACAATATAATGTCGGTTTATATTATAAAAAAATGTCGCAAATATGTTATGATAGTTATAATTGAAGGAGGAATACAATGAACAAGTATATTGAATCAGAGACATTGGAATTAAAAAGAGAAATACTCAGATACAATTACAAAAGAAATAGTATCGTTCCTTAATAGTTCGGTGGAACCATTATTATTGGTGTAAAAGATAATGGTATTGTAGTAGGTGTGGAAAAAAATCGATGAAGTACTAAGAAAAAAATATCCGATATTATAACAAGTCAAATAGAACCGAATCCACAAGATGAGATTAGCTCAGAGCTTAAGTTTGATGATGGAAAAAAACAATTATTGTGATTAATATAAATAAGGGACAAAATCATATTTATTGTAGTAAAAAAATATGGATTTTTCTTCTTCCGACTGTACTATAAGAATAGGTACAACTTGCAAGGAAATGACTCCTGAACAAATTAAAATAAGATATGAGAAAAGGTTTATAGATACTGAATACATGCTTAAGAAAAAGAGCGAATTCATCTGCTTTTATCCTTTAAAGAGCTTAAAATATATTATTCTGAAAAAAAGGCTACCATTTAGATGATCAATCTTTTTGAGGCGAATTTGAACTTAAAAAAACGAGCATGGAGAATATAATCTACTGGCAGAATTATTATCCGATAATAATAATATACCTTTTATTTTTGTAAAATTTAAGGGAACAAATAAAACTTCAATATCTCAAAGAAGCGATTATGGATATGGCTGTCTTTTAACAACCTATGATAAAATTAAAAACAGACTTCAGGCAGAGAATGTATCCATATCAGATACTACAGTTAGGCCTAGAAAAGATATCTTTCTATTTAATTATGATTGTGTTAATGAAGCCGTTTTAAACGCTCTTGTCCATAATGATTGGACTATTACCGAACCTCAAATTTCCATGTTTGAAGATAGAATCGAAATATTATCTCATGGTGGATTGCCTAACGGAATGACAAAAAAGCAATTTTTTGATGGAATCAGTAAACCCAGAAATACTACATTGATGAGAATATTTTTAAATATGGGACTTACTGAACATACAGGACATGGCATTCCAACAATTGTCAACACATATGGAGAAGAAGCTTTTGAGATTGAAGATAATTACATAAGATGCACTATTCATTTTGACAAGCATGTACTTGATGAAATTGTCATAAAAAATGTCGGTTTGAATGTCGGTTTGAATGTCGGTTTGAATGTCGGTTTGACTAAAACTGAAAAGAAGGTCATACAATTCTTAATAGAAAGCTCAAATCTAACATCAGTTGAACTTGCGGAAAAAGTGGGTGTAACAAAGAGAACCATAGAAAGAGCATTAAAATCCTTACAGGAAAAAAATATAATAGAAAGAATCGGATCAAAGCGTGATGGAAGCTGGATCGTGATTAAATAATTCAAAGAGGCGTCGGGAATACCCGTGTACAGTAACTCCCGACAGCCCCTTTAACAAAAATATCACTGTAAACCTTATATCACTCTCAATTCCCTTTTTTAAAAAAATCTAATATCTTATCTTCATTTCCACGAATTATCATCTTCTTGTTCCCATTTTTTGAGAGTAAATATGCTGTATTACAAACTTTAAATATCAGCTCAATATCATGCGTTATAAGGATAACCGGGGTGTTCTTTATTTTTTCTCTAATAGCATCAGCAACCAGTTTCATTCTCCTGTAATCAAGCCCTGCTGTAGGTTCATCCAAAATAACGAGTTTGGAATTTTTAAGCAATGCTATAATAACTGCCAGCCTTTGTTTTTCTCCGCCTGATAAATCATGTGGATTTAGCATTCTTTTATTCCATAAATCCATTTCAACCAGGTATCTTTTAACCTCCTCCAAATATTTTCTGTCTTTTACTTTATCTTTAGGAATTAATTCTTTTTCAACAGTTTCACAAAAAAACATATTGTTGCAATTTTGCAAGCTGATTGCTACATCACATAGCCTCTCCTTTATGGAACGGCTGTATGAAGTCCTTCCTTTTTTTAAAGGTATAATACCTGAAAGCTGTTTGGCAAGTGTTGTCTTTCCTATCCCGTTATCACCTATTAAAGCCATACATTCCCCACTGTTTAGAGTAAAGTTAACCGGCTCCTTTAGACTATAGCCTTTATTACTTATATATACATCTTCAATTCTTATCATTTGATTATCATCAGGATATTCCATGACGGATTTTAAATTATTATTGTTAAAAAGACCTGAGTTCATTTTTTTGTTCCAAATCTGATGTTAAATCTTTTGACGAAAAAAATCCTCTATCTTTCCTTCTTTAAGAACTATCATTCTGTCTATTAACTGAAATAAATATGACAGTCTATGTTCCACTATAATTATAGTTTTACCGCAATCCTTCAAATGTTTTAAAATTCTTCCAAGCTCATTTGTAGATGTATAATCTAAATTTGCCGAAGGCTCATCCAATAAAATGATCTCGCTGTCAAATACCAATGTAGAAGCTATGGCTACTTTCTGCTTTTGTCCTCCGGAAAGTTCTCTTACTTTTCTTGTTATTAAATCAGAAATCCCTATTTCCTGTAGAGAATTTTTAACCTGACTGCGTAACAGATTTCGTTCCATTCCCATATTCTCACCGATAAGAGCCACTTCATTTTCAACATCCTTTGAAAAAAACTGATCATTCGGATTTTGAAATACATTCCCTACATACTTTGCGATTTCTCCAGCTTTGTAGTCTGAAATACTCTTATCCAAAATACTTATTTGTCCTATTATATTTCCATCATATAATGCCGGAATCAATCCGTTTAACAGTCTTAATAAACTAGTCTTACCGCATCCTGACAGCCCTGTAATAACAATAAATTCACCTTTATTCACAGAAAAAGTGATATCCTTTAGAATAGTTTCCCTACTATATGAAAACTTCTTTATATCAACATTTATAATTTTTGACATATCGTAATACCAAGTAATATAAGTCCGACTAAAATAACAGCATAATCTCTCCATGTGAAAGAAAGATCCTGATAAGAAGTCTTTTTACAATCATATTCAATTCCTTTTGTAATCAAAGCACATGATAAAGTTTCACCTGTTTCAAAGGCTTTGTAAATCATAGGAACAAGATAGACTTCCAAACTGTGAATCGGTCTGAAAACAGTTATTTCAATATTCCTGGCTTTTAATCCCTCCCTTATTTCTGATAAATATTCTCGATATTCCGGAATAAAGCGAAAAAAGATAGCCACTCCGATGCATAAAGAATTCGGCAAATGTATATTCCTTAAAGAATATATCATTGTGGATGTGCCAAAATCAGACATTATGCCTGCCAGTATCCATAAAGGAAACAGCTTAAGGATAATCAGTACCATTGTATAGATTGCCCCAAGCCATCCATACAAAAAGTATTCACTTGGAACTATATTTATTAAACCGAATAAAATAATATAAAGGGCAAACAGCTGAATTGATTTTCTTCTTTTTACCACAGCTGCCAAAAAGAAGCTGAAAATCAGCATCAGCCAATAAACAGGCATTGTACAAAAAAACACAATGCTTGTATAGATTATCATAAGTATACCCACAGATATCGGTTTGATTTGTATTTCCGTCTTCATAATATTAAGATAATATTCCCGCTCTGGTAATACTCTTATTAAAAAACTTATTATAGATATATTTACCAAGCAATGTACCTAAAATTGAAGCTAAAAGTTCTATAAACAATATGATTACCATGTTTTTAGGATTAAAGAAAACCCCTTTAACCATTTGAGCTTTTTCAACAGTAAACAGATTCGGGAAAGTTTTTACCAGTCCTTCCACACCTAAAAAAAGTATGAAAAAGAAACCATGCAGTGCATAAATTACTTGTGAAACTACATATGATATACCGATTCTGCCGTCATTTATATAATTATCTTTACCCCCTATACATACCTCTCCCAAAATACCGGCTAAAAGCATAATCGGAAGCATAGGAATAAATCCCATAACGGCATAAATAATACCTGATAATAGATAATAAATAAATATTGTGCCTCTTTTAGCAATTTTATGACACATAACAAAATAAATCGGAGCACATAATAAACTTCCTATTGAAACATGTATAAAAACTCCATAAGTCCCAAAGACCTGTGTTATCATTCCTGATAACAAGCTGACAACAAAACCTACCACTCCAAGCAGACTTACTACAATAATATCTTTTAATTTCATTTATTTCTCCCCCTTATTCTAAAAGATATACTTTACAATTCAATGTTAGCACTACCTAACTTTGCTGTCAAGAAATGATTTTACAATACAAAAAGAAGCCGTCATTTTCAGGCGGCTTCTTTTAATTTTATCCGACAACTATATTTATAATCTTCTTCGGAACATAAATTTCTTTTCTTATTGTTCCTTCAAGCTTTCCGGCTTCCGATAAAGCTTTCTTACCTGCCTCTATAGCATCTTCCTTACTTACATTGGCATCAAGCTCAATAACAAGCTTTGTCTTTCCGTTTATCTGAACAGGAACCTCTATTGTATCCACTTCCTTATGACTCTCATCAAATGTAGGCCACTGTGCATGGAATACCGAGCCGCTTTCTCCAAGCGCTTCCCAAAGTTCCTCACCTATATGAGGTGCAAACGGTGCAAGCAATATAGTAAATGCCTTTAAAGTTTCTTTATCCACACCGTTCTTTTTGCTAAGCTCGTTAAGCTTATTATTGTACTCCATAAAGCCTGCGATAACTGTATTTAAACTGAAAGAATTGAATCTTTGCTCAATATCCGAGATAAGATTTGCGCGAACTCTTAAAAGCTCTCTGTCAGCCTCTACATTCTTATCCTTATTGTCCATTACAAGCTTATAGAACTTATTTAAAAATCTTGATACACCCTCGATACCTCTGTCATCCCAGTCGGCATCAAGCTCAGGCGGTCCTACGAAAAGCTCATACATTCTAAGAGCATCACAGCCGTAGTCACGAACAAGATCATCAGGTGAAACTACATTTCCCTTACTCTTACTCATCTTCTGTCCGTCACTGCCGTTTATCATACCCTGATTGAAAAGCTTTGTGAAAGGCTCATCAAAGTCAACCACGCCGATATCATGTAAGAACTTTGTATAGAATCTTGAATAAGCAAATGAAGTACGGCATGCTCAACGCCTCCGATATACATATCTACAGGGAGGTATTTATCCGCCATCTCCTTGCTTACAAGTTCCTTATCATTGTGAGGATCCACATATCTTAAGAAATACCAGCTTGAACCTGCCCACTGAGGCATAGTGTTTGTCTCACGCTTTGCAGGTCCTCCACATACAGGACATGTCGTATTTACCCACTCGTCAATAGCCGCAAGCGGTGACTCACCTGTTCCGGTAGGCTGATAGCTCTCCACCTTAGGAAGCTCAAGAGGGAGCTGATCCTCAGGTACCGCTACATTTCCGCAACATGGACAATGTACTATCGGAATAGGCTCACCCCAGTAACGCTGTCTTGAAAATACCCAGTCACGAAGCTTGTAGTTGGTTGTCTTCTTACCATAGCCCTTCTCCTCTATCATCTGTGGAGCTTCAAGCTTTAACTTGGCGCTTTCCATACCGTTCCAGTCACCTGAATTTATCATTGTACCTACAGCATCTGTATAGGCTTCAGTCATATTTTCAATTTCTTTACCGTCTTTTGCGATAACCTGAACTATAGGAAGTCCGAACTTCTTTGCAAAATCAAAGTCTCTGTCATCATGTGCAGGTACACACATAATAGCACCTGTACCGTAGTCGGCCAAAACATAGTCTGAAAGCCAGATAGGTGTCTTCGCACCGTTTAAAGGATTAATTGCATATGAACCTGTAAATACACCTGTCTTTTCCTTTGACTGCATTCTGTCAACATTTGACTTCATAGAGCTGTCAAATATATACTTTTCAACAGCCTCTCTTTGATCATCGGTAGCCAGCTTCTTTGCAAGCTCATGCTCAGGTGAAAGTACCATAAAGGTAGCACCGTAGAGAGTATCGGGTCTTGTAGTATAAACAACTATATTGTCATCGCTTCCGTCCACCTTGAAGTTTACTTCTGCACCGTAGCTCTTTCCTATCCAGTCCGACTGCATCTTTTTAACTTTCTCCGGCCAGTCAAGCTTGTCAAGGTCATTAAGAAGTCTGTCCGCATACTTTGTAATTCTAAGCATCCACTGACGAAGGTTTTTCTTGGTAACAGGAGTTCCGCATCTCTCACATTTACCGTCTACCACCTCCTCGTTTGCAAGACCTGTCTTACATGAAGGACACCAGTTTATCGGGAATTCCTTCTCATATGCAAGACCTTTTTTGAACATCTGAACAAATATCCACTGTGTCCACTTATAAAACTTAGGATCTGTAGTATTTACCTCTCTGTCCCAGTCATATATTGCTGCAATCTCATTTATCTGTCTCTTGATATTAGCCACGTTCTCGGCTGTAGACTTTGCAGGATGAACTCCCATCTTTATAGCGTAGTTCTCCGCCGGAAGTCCGAATGCATCCCAACCCATAGGATGGATTACATAATGTCCCTTTAATACCTGATATCTGCTCCATACATCCGATATTACATATCCTCTCCAGTGTCCTACATGAAGTCCCGAACCTGAAGGGTATGGGAACATATCCAAGCAATAGTACTTAGGCTTTTTTCCGTCATCTACATTTATAGGATGCTCTTCCCATCTTTTCTTCCATTTTTTCTCTATTGCACTATGATTATACTGTGCCATAACCTGTTCCTTTCGCTACCTGTTTAAAGTTGATTAGAGCTTCCCTCCACAAAAGTGAAGTTAAAGCTCTACTCAAAATAAGTTAAATTTTAAAATCTGAATTTGTCCTCAAAGTAAGCCTTAAGCTCCGCTATCGGGATTCTTACCTGCTCCATGCTGTCTCTGTCTCTTACAGTTACAGCATTGTCATTTTCGGAGTCGAAGTCGTAAGTGATGCAGAACGGTGTACCGATCTCATCCTGTCTACGATATCTCTTACCGATATTTCCCCTGTCATCAAACTCTACATTGTAGTACTTTGACAACTCTTCAGAAATCTTAAGAGCTCCCTCATTAAGCTTCTTGAAAGCGGTAAAATACCGATCTTAACAGGAGCAAGTGCCGGATGGAAATGAAGAACGGTTCTGGTATCTCCACCCTCAAGTGTCTCCTCATCATATGCCGCACAAAGGAATGCAAGTGTAACTCTGTCCGCTCCAAGTGAAGGCTCTATAACATATGGGATATATCTTTCACTTGTCTCATCGTCAAAGTATGAAAGATCCTGTCCTGAAACTTCCTGATGACGGTTAAGGTCATAATCCGTTCTGTCCGCAATACCCCAAAGCTCACCCCAACCGAACGGGAATAAAAACTCTATATCGGTTGTAGCATTTGAATAGAAACTGAGCTCTTCCTTATCATGGTCTCTGAGTCTCATCTGCTCCTCTTTGATACCGAGAGCTATAAGCCAATCTCTGCAAAATCCTCTCCAGTAGTCAAACCACTCAAGGTCCGTTCCCGGCTTACAGAAGAACTCAAGCTCCATCTGCTCAAACTCTCTTGTTCTGAATGTGAAGTTACCCGGTGTAATCTCATTTCTGAATGACTTACCGATCTGTCCTATACCGAAAGGAACTTTCTTTCTTGAAGTTCTTTGTACATTCTTGAAGTTTACAAAGATACCCTGTGCAGTCTCAGGTCTTAAATAAACCACATTTTTAGCATCCTCAGTTACACCCTGAAAAGTCTTAAACATCAGGTTGAACTGACGGATATCTGTAAAGTTGTGCTTACCGCAGGTTGGACAAGCTATTTCATGCTCGTTAATGTACTTTTTCATCTCGTCATTTGACCATGCGTCCACACTTCCTTCTATAGTAATGCCGTTTTCCTGCATATAATCTTCTATTATCTTGTCTGCTCTAAATCTCTCATGACATTCCTTACAGTCCATCAAAGGATCCGAGAAGCTGCCCAAATGTCCTGAAGCAATCCATGTCTGCGGATTCATCAAGATAGCACAATCCACACCTACATTGTATGGTGATTCTTTTATAAACTTCTGCCACCAAGCCGCCTTAACATTATTCTTTAATTCAACACCTAAGTTACCATAGTCCCAAGTATTTGCAAGACCTCCGTATATCTCTGAACCCGGATATACAAATCCTCTTGACTTTGCCAGTGCTATGATTTTTTCCATGCTATAGTCCATGAATATCTCCTTTATTTAAAAATGATATAATTAAAGCCATCTACCTTGGCAGTATTATCGTTAAATTCTATGTTGTTTGATACATATGTGATTTTACCGTCTGTATACACATCAGCTTTGCCGTCTATTACAGCAATATAATCGCCTTTTATTCCGTCAGGTATTTTTATGGAATCCATTTTTGAAAGATCCACATCACTAAGCTTGTACACATCAAGCGACTTCAAATCAAAGCTGTTATCCTGAGTAAACTTTGCAAATTCCTGCATACACTCATATGAAGTATATGAGAATACCACCTTTGCAATATCATTCTTTATCCCGGCTTCTTCCAGTTTTACCTGATTTGCGGAATTAAGCTTGTTAAAATCCTCCACTTCCGCATTTGCAAAATCTTTAAGTTCTTCACTTTTTGCCTTAGTATCTATTTTCTGCACCAAAGCCGACTTTAATGTACCGTCTTTAGATATAAATATAGAACTTTCATCAGGATTATATGAATACGCTTTTTTACCACCACAGCCGGATAAAAATAATATCATCATTATAGCTATCAGATATCCCTTTTTCATGAGTACTCCTCTTCTATATAATTTCATATGCCCCAAATCGAAGCAATGTAACAAGTAAAACTACATCAAAAGATATAAACCTGTCCCGGGCTTTTACATTAAGACATCAAAAATAAGTATGCCACAAATGACTGCCATTTTCAAGGTAGGAGAGATTTTTTATTAACTATTTAAAGCTGCTTTATAAGATTTACCATCTCTATTGCAGACAATGCACAATCATATCCTTTGTTTCCGGCCTTGCTGCCTGCACGTGCAATCGCCTGCTCTATATTCTCAGTAGTGATAACTCCAAATAATACCGGAACTACTGTTGCAAGTTCAACCTGTGCGATTCCTTTAGCAGATTCATTGCATACCAAATCATAGTGAGAAGTATCCCCACGAATAACGGCGCCTACACAAATGATTGCATCATACTTTTTTGAAACAGCCATTTTTTGTGCCGTTATAGGAATCTCGAAAGCGCCCGGTACCCATGCCGCCGTGATATTTTCTTCTTTGACTCCATGCCTTATAAGACCGTCAACTGCACCTCCTAAAAGCTTATTAACAATAATCTCATTGAATCTTGCCGCTACAATACCTACTCTCATTCCCTCAGGTGCTACCAATTTTCCTTCTAATAAATTGATGTTCTTCATTTTTTTCTCCTTAATAATCAAAATTTTATAAATTTATTTCCTTAAAAATATGTCCCATTTTTTCCTGTTTTGTCTTCATATATTTTATATCGTACTTCTGAGGCTTGATCTCAAGCGGAACTCTTTCCTTGATTTTGATTCCGAATCCGCTAAGTCCGTATACTTTCTCAGGGTTGTTGGTCAAAAGTCTCAAAGACTTTACACCGAGCTCTGATAAGATTTGAGTCCCTACCCAATATTCTCTAAGATCCGGGGCAAATCCGAGCTTTACATTTGCCTCTACAGTATCATAACCCTGTTCTTGAAGCGCATATGCTTTTATTTTATTTATCAGGCCAATACCTCTGCCTTCCTGTCTCATATAAAGAATAATACCTCTACCCTCAGCTTCCACACGCTTCATAGCTGTCTGAAGCTGCAAACCGCAGTCACATCTTAGAGAACCGAATGCATCTCCTGTCAAACACTCGGAGTGTACCCTGCAAAGCACATCTTCTCCGTCTCCTATATCACCTTTTACCAATGCAATATGATGTTCTCCTGTAATGTCATTTATATATCCGTGCATTTTAAAATCGCCATACTGAGTCGGAAGGTCGGCAACCGCCTCTTCTTTTACATGCTTTTCATGTATTCTTATATAATCCTGTAAATCTTTGATTGTGATAAATGTAAGATTGTGCTTTTTTGCCATCTCCCAAAGTTCCGGTGTACGCATCATATTTCCGTCTTCCTTCATTACCTCACAACATACACCGCATTCTTTCAAACCTGCAAGCCTCATAAGATCCGTTGTGGCTTCAGTATGACCGTTTCGAACCAAAACTCCCCCTCTTCTTGCAATAAGCGGAAATACATGTCCCGGTCTTCTAAAATCTGTCGGTTTTGCATTCTCATCCACACATTTCATAATAGTAAATGCTCGCTCTGTGGCCGAAATACCTGTAGTTGTATCTACATGATCAATCGCAACCGTAAATGCCGTACTGTGATTGTCGGTATTTTCTGCAACCATTGGAGGAAAGTTGAGTCTTTCGGCAATTTCTTCACTCATGGGTGTACATATAAGTCCCTTCGCATAGGTTGCCATAAAGTTAATATTTTTTTGTGTGGCAAATTCCGCCGCGCAAATCATATCGCCCTCATTCTCTCTGTCGGGGTCATCCGTAACCAGAATGATTTTTCCTTCTCGCAAATCTTTAAGCGCCTCTTCAACCGTATTGTAGTTATTATTTTGTTCCATAGTATCCTCCTGTTCTAAAACCCGAATTTCTCCAAAAACTCCATTGTAATTTCAGATTCCTTTTTTTCTTTTTTATTTCCAAGTAATCTCTCTACATATTTTCCTATTACATCATTTTCCAGATTAACAATATCTCCCGGCTGTTTTGATAAAAGTGTTGTTTCTTCTCCTGTATGCGGTATTACAGATACTTTAAAACCTGTTTCATCAACTTTTGCCACCGTCAAACTTATTCCGTCAATGCAAACGGAACCTTTTTCCACAATCAGATGCAGTATTTCATGTGAGGTTTCAATTGACACCCAAACGGCATTTTCTTCACGAATCATGGAGCTGATTACTCCGATACCGTCAATATGTCCGCTCACTATATGTCCTCCGAATCTGGCATTTGCGGCCATTGCGCGCTCAAGATTGACCTTACTTCCTCTCTTGCAGTTTTTAAAACTGCTTCTTCTGACAGTCTCCGCCATCACATCAGCCTTAAATCCGTCAGGAAATAAAGATGTGACCGTCAAGCACACTCCGTTCACCGCGATGCTGTCACCGATTTTCGTGCCTTCAAGTACTTTCTTTGCTTTCACTTCCAAACTTCCCGATTCCCCTCTTATATTGATATAAGCGATTTCTCCCTGTTCTTCCACTATGCCTGTAAACATTATTCCTCCCCTTCTTTTTCATACAATTTACATGTAATTTTGATATCTTCACCGATTTGACAAATGTCGGTATATTTCAGTCTCACAGCCTCCGAAGGAAGATTTACACCGATACCTTCTATAGGAGTTTTGCTGTTTACACCTCCGAATAATTTCGGTGCTATAAAAGCCTGTACTTCTTTTACGATTCCCGCTCTTACGGCACTTTCATTTAATGTGCCCCCACCTTCCAAAAGAATACTGTCAATACCTTCATTTCCAAGATATATCATCAGTTTTTTAAGATCTATTTGATTTCTCTCATCCGGACAATATAATGTCTCCACCCCTAAGGAACGTAATCTTTCTAATTTTTCCTGAGTATTTTGTGACTCGGCATATACCACTATTGTTCTTTGATTAAAAGCGGTTTTTACAATTTGACTGTCTTCTTTGATCTTAAGCTTACTGTCACATATAATTCGTACAGGACTTTTCTTATCCTTTGCTCTGACATTTAACATCGGATCATCTGCAAGTACCGTTCCTATCCCGACCATAATACCCATATACCTGTGGCGCATATGCTGTACTTCCTCTCTCGCCTCTTTTCCGGTGACCCATTTTGATTCTCCTGTTTTTGTAGCTATCTTTCCGTCCAAGGTCATGGCATACTTCATCACTACATAGGGCGTTTTGGTCTTAATATAATGAAAGAATATGGGATTTAATTTATCACACTCTTCTCTCAAAAAGTCCTCCACTACACTGATCCCGGCCTCTTTTAAGATTTGTACACCTTTTCCTGACACTTTTGGATTCGGATCTTTAGAACCTATTACAACTTTTCCGATTTTGTGCTCAATGATTGCCTGTGTACATGGCGGAGTCTTACCATAATGACAGCATGGCTCCATTGTCACATACATTGTTGCCCCTTTTGCAAATTCTTTAAGCGATGCAAAAGCATTTCTTTCCGCATGAAGCTCACCGTATTTTTTGTGATAACCTTCTCCGATTATCTTTCCGTCTTTAACAATCACAGCACCTACCATAGGATTGGGATTTGTCCATCCCTCTCCTTTTTTTGCCAGACTGATTGCTCTGAGCATATATTCTTTATCAGTCAACTCTATCCCTTCTTTCTTTTTAGAGATTTGGGTATAAAAAATCCCCTGAAAATATTTCCAGGGGTAGTGACAACTGTTATTTATACAGTGTAAATATATTAAAAAGGCTCTGAAATGGTTCACCATCTCAGAGCCTTGATACTACATACATTTATCTGCAAATTAACCGTATCAAAATCTTCTTTCATCCAGACTGTACTGTCGGCTCCGGAATCTCACCGGATCATGCCATAGGCTCGCGGGCTTTACCGCCGGTAGGGACTTTCACCCTGCCCTGAAGATATCTTTTTCCTAATCATAATACTTAATTTGGGATTTGTAAAGTATCTGCACTATAATTTGTATGTTTTTTCGTAGATTTATATTTTATTTCAACAACTCATCCATTGTATGCCAGCCGAGTACTGCACATTTTACTCTTGCAGGCATATGTGAGATATCTTTTAAGGCTCCAGCCTCGTCAAGCTCATCTATCTCTTCGTCAGTCGCCTCTCCCTTTATCATACGCAAGAAAATATCGGAGAGTCTCATAGCCTCATCTTTTTTCAAACCTATTATCATATCAAGCATGATATCTGCTGAAGCCTGTGAAATGGCACATCCGTCACCTACAAATGCTCCGTCTTCTATAATGCCGTCGTCATTCACCTTCAGCTTTAAAGTGATATGGTCGCCGCAACTTGGATTCACACCGTCAAGTACAAGGTTTGCATCAGGCAAATCATGCTTGTGATAAGGTCTTAAATTGTGTTCTGTCAGAATTTCATTATAAAAGGCTCTGTTATCACTCATCGTATCCCATCTCCTTTCTTATATCTGATAGAGCTACTGCGAGTGCATCTATCTCTTCCTTTGTATTATAGAAAGAAAGGCTTGCTCTTGTGGTTGAATTTATCTTAAGATGCTGCAACAGCGGCTGTGCACAGTGATGCCCGGCTCTTACCGCAATACCTTTTGAATCAAGTATCGTTGATACATCATGCGGATGTACTCCCTCCAGTATAAAGTTTATTATACCGCTGTGCTTCTTCGGATCCTTGAACCAAGTATTCTGACATATTTATTCTTTGAAAGAGTCTCTATAGCATATGCACTTAATTCTTTCTCAATAGCTTCTATCTTATCGTATCCTACTCCTTCAATGTAGTCGATAGCCGCCGCAAGACCTACCGCACCTTCCGCGTTTACAGTACCGGCTTCAAACTTATGCGGAAGCTCGGCATATGTTGCCGAATCTCTTGTAACATACTCTATCATCTCTCCACCGCTGAGGAAAGGAGGCATAGCGTCAAGCAACTCTTTCTTACCGTATAGTACACCTATACCCATTGGTCCGCAAAGCTTGTGGCCTGAGAATGCGAAGAAGTCCGCATCCAAAGCTCTTACATCTATTTTCTTATGAGGTATGCTCTGTGCGCCGTCAACAACCGCTACGGCACCCACACTGTGAGCCTTCTCAATTATATACTCTATAGGTGTAGGAATACCCAGTACATTTGAAATCTGTGTACAAGCTACAATCTTTGTCTTTTCATTTATTTTTGAATCTATTTCAGCCTTTGTAATCTCACCGTCTTCCTCGCAATCAAGGAATACAAGCTTGGCTCCTGTAGCTTTTGCCACCATCTGCCACGGAAGCATATTTGAATGATGCTCAAGTATACTTACTACTATCTCATCGCCTGCTTTTATATTGTTAAGACCATAGCTGTATGCCACAAGGTTTAAACTCTCTGATGCATTTCTGGTAAAGATTATCTCTTCACTTCCTGCCGCACCTATAAACTTCGCCACTTTGCTTCTGGCATTCTCATAATCCTGCGTAGCTTCAACACTGAGCTTATATACTCCTCTTAAAGGATTGGCATTGTGATGCTTATAAAACTCGTTCATCACATCAAGTACTGCCTGTGGTCTTTGTGAAGTAGCCGCATTATCCATATATATTACATCACTTGATTCCAAAAGCGGAAAGTCGGCTCTATATACGCTCTTGCTCATCTTCGCTACCTCCCAGATAAACATTTATCTTCTCTTCAAGTGCCACATTCTCAAGTTTCTTGCCTATAGCATCTATTCTTGCTCTGGCTACCATCTTTGTAACACTTTCCTTGTCCATACCTCTTGAAGTAAGATAAAAAAGCATTTCCTCATCAAGGTTTCCTATGGAAGCACCATGTGTTCCGACTACATCTTCCTCGGCACAAAGTATTACAGGTATACTCTGATTGTGGATATTCTGACCTAAAAGAAGTACATCCTCACTCTCTTCACCTGTAGCGTCCTTTGCACCTCGCTTAAAGTCGATTGTACCTCTCAGGAGCTTGCCTGAATTGTCATTAAGTACTCCCGAAGCTATCATCTTTGAGTTTGTGGATTTTCCTATATGGTCGGCCACATAGTTAAGATCTATCTGATCCTCGGCCTTACCGTAATATCCGAGGTCTGATATGAACTCACTTCTTTTACCTACAAGGCTTGCTCTTGCTCCTGCAAATAACTTCTTACCTCCAAGTAAGAGCTGAACAAGTTCAAATGAAGCGTCCTTGTCAACATTTGCACCTATATCGTTAAGTGAGATATCACTGTCTGACTGAAGCCCTACCTGATAAAGCTTCACTTTTGCATTTTTTTCGGCATATACCAATGTCTGTACTGCAAGTGCACCCTCATTTTCATTATTTGATGAGTAATCCATCCATACACTTACATCACTGCCTTCCGCCGCATAGATATATACTCTTACCTTGGCAAGGTTTTCCTTGTCTCTGCATATATTTATATGAGTCTTTGAAACTTGTCCTGTAAGTGTATTTATAATAATATCCTCACTATTTTCACTCATAAGCTCTGACATAGTCTCGCCCATTCCTGTAGGCAGTGCATTCATCTTTTCGATATTTTCACTTGACAGTTCATTATTTGCATTCTCATTTAATACTTTTATATTTGCGCTGCCGGTTTCACTTGGTATTGAAATAGCAGTCTCATTCATCTTAAGCCATCTCCAGGTAAGGACCGGTATCTTATTTAAACAATATCTTTCATTAACCAATACTTCCTTTCATCTCTAATTGAATGAGATTGTTCATCTCCACCGCATACTCAAGCGGCAACTCTTTTGATACATTGTCGGCAAATCCGCTTACAATCATTGCTCTGGCATCTTCCTCGCTGATACCGCGGTTCATAAGATAGAATACGGCGTCATCACTGATTCTACCTATTCTTGCCTCATGTCCTACATCCGCATTCGCACATCTTATATCCATTGCAGGTAATGTATCGGAGCGTGATATATCATCAAGCATCAACGACTCACATGATACCGACGACTTTGAATTATTCGCCTTTTCAGATACCACTACCGCATTTCTGAATGTAGATATGCCGCCTGCCTTTGATATTGACTTTGTACTTATAACCGACGATGTATCAGGTGCCGCATGTACAACCTTTGAACCTGTATCAAGGTTTTGTCCTTCACCTGCAAATGTGATTCCGGTGAACTCCATTCTTGCACCTCTACCCTTTAAAATACTCATAGGATAAAGATATGATACATGTGAACCGAACGAACCTGAAACCCACTCGATTCTTCCGCCCTCTTCCACAACGGCTCTCTTTGTGTTGAGGTTGTACATATTCTTTGACCAGTTCTCAATAGTTGAATATCTGAGTCTGGCATTCTTTCCTACGTACAGCTCCACACATCCTGCGTGAAGATTGGCCACATTGTACTTCGGTGCAGAACATCCTTCAATAAAGTGAAGGTCCGCACCCTCATCCACGATAATAAGTGTATGCTCAAACTGTCCTGCTCCCTTTGCATTAAGTCTGAAGTATGACTGCAAAGGAATATCCAGATGAACGCCCTTCGGTACATATACAAATGAACCTCCTGACCACACCGCACCATGTAATGCCGCAAACTTATGGTCTTTCGGCTTTACAAGTTTCATAAAATGCTTCTGAATCATATCCGCAAATTCGCCATGCATTGCACTTTCAAGGTCGGTATATACAACTCCCATCTGTGAAACTTCATCTCTTACATTGTGATATACAAGTTCTGAATCATACTGTGCTCCTACACCTGCAAGTGACTTTCTCTCCGCCTGCGGAATACGAGCTTTTCAAATGTATCCTTTATCTCCTCCGGTACATCCGACCACTTGGTCTTCATATTTGTATTCGGTCTTACATAGGTAACTATATCGTCCATATCAAGACCCTCTATGGACGGACCCCATGGCGGAACTTCCATCTGATTATATATTTGTAATGCCTGTAATCTGAAATTCTGCATCCATGCAGGATCATTCTTTTCTTTTGAAATCTGAGATACAAGTTCAGGTGTAAGACCTGCGGCTATTTTGAAGTTGTCCTTATCTTCATTTCTAAAGTCATAAATACTCCTGTTGATGTCTTCTACATATGTCTTTTCCTTCATCATTTGCTCTCCTGAATATACTTTTCAAATCCATGCTCATTGATTTCATCTACCAAAGAAGCATCTCCTGTCTTTATGATTTTTCCGTCTACCATAATATGTGTATAGTCAACTTTTAATGACTCAAGTATTCTGGTACTGTGAGTGATTATAAGAAGAGCACCGTCTTTTCTCTTTTGATATTCCTTAACACCTTCCGAAACTGTTCTTACAGCATCCACATCAAGTCCCGAATCCGTCTCATCAAGTATTGCAAGCTTTGGTGAAAGCATAAGAAGCTGCAAAATCTCAGCCTTTTTCTTCTCACCGCCTGAAAATCCTACATTCAAGGCTCTGTTGGCATAATCCTTGTCCATATTTAAGACTTCCATGTTCTTTTCAAGTTCTTTTTTGAACTGCATCATCCTTACTCTCTTGCCCGAAACAGCCTCTACCGCATCTCTTATAAAGCTGCTTAGAGGAAGTCCCGGTACCTCAAGCGGATTTTGGAATGATAAGAACATTCCCGCCTTTGCACGCTTATCCGCAGACTCGTCAACTATATTCTTACCGTCAAATATGATCTCTCCGCCCTCTGTGATATATCTTGGGTTACCCATCAGAGCATAACCGAGTGTTGACTTACCGGCACCGTTAGGTCCCATAAGTACATGTGTTTCACCTTTTTTAATTTCTATATTTACTCCATGAAGAATTTCCTTTAAATTCTCATCATCTTCTATGGAAACTGTTAAATTATTTACATTTAATAATGACATTGTTCTTTCCTTTCACTTATCCCATGAGCATGGGTAATCTTGTAACAGATTATCTTTGTTACCTGCACAATGGGATTTTAAAGCTTAATTCCCAGTAAGTCAATAGGAATTAAAAAAAACCCTCATAAAAGGGCTTTTAAATGCTTATGTATTTAATTTTGTACAATATTTTTATACAATTCCCTGTGAAATCATTGCGTTTGCAACCTTCTCAAATCCGGCAATATTAGCACCTGCTACATAGTTGCCTTCCTGACCGTATCTCTTAGCCGCATCGTCAACCTTTGTAAAGATATCCTTCATAATGCCTTTAAGCTTCTCATCAACTTCCTCAAAGGTCCATGAAAGTCTCATAGCGTTCTGGCTCTGCTCAAGACCTGAAACAGATACACCTCCTGCATTTGAAGCCTTACCCGGCATAAAGAGTACACCGTTTTCCTGAAGATACTTTGTAGCCTCAAGAGTTGTAGGCATGTTTGCACCCTCTGCCACTGCAAAGCAACCGTTAGCTACAAGTGCCTTCGCTCCGTCAAGATCAAGCTCGTTTTGAGTAGCACATGGAAGGTAGATATCACATTTGATATTCCAGATTCCCTTACCTTCTGTATACTTGGCAGAAGATACTCTGTTTGCATACTCTGATATTCTCTGTCTCTTAACTTCCTTGATATCCTTAACAACATCTACCTGTATACCGTTCTCATCATATACATAACCGTTTGAATCACAGAGTGCAACAACCTTTGCTCCAAGCTGCTGTGCCTTTTGTATTGCATAAATTGCGACATTTCCTGAACCTGTAACTACAACTGTCTTTCCCTTAAGTTCCTTGTTGTTTGCCTTAAGCATCTCATCAAGAATGTATACAAGACCGTAACCTGTAGCCTCTGTTCTTGCTAAAGAACCTCCGAAAGGAATTCCTTTTCCTGTAAGAACACCTTCAAACAATGTTGTAAGTCTCTTGTACTGACCGAAAAGGTAACCGATTTCTCTACCGCCTACACCGATATCACCTGCCGGTACATCTGTGTCTTTTCCGATATGCTTATAAAGCTCGTTCATAAAGCTTTGGCAGAATGCCATTACTTCTCTGTCTGATTTTCCCTTAGGATCGAAGTTTGAACCGCCTTTTCCTCCGCCCATAGGAAGACCTGTAAGTGAGTTCTTAAGTACCTGCTCAAAGCCCAGGAATTTAAGTATAGACTGATTTACTGTAGGGTGGAAACGAAGTCCTCCCTTGTAAGCACCGATTGAGTTATTGAACTGTACACGATATCCCTTGTTTACCTGTACATTTCCCTTGTCATCCACCCACGGAACTCTGAATGAGATAATTCTTTCAGGCTCTACAAGTCTCTCCAAGATACCGTTCTTTCTGTAAAGCTCCTCGTTAGCGTCTACAACCACTTTAAGTGACTCCAAAACTTCCTTAACCGCCTGATGAAACTCCGGCTCATTAGGGTTGGCTGCTACAACTTTTTCTAAAATCTCTTCTACATATGACATAATCTTACCTCCTAGGCTTATATTTTCACAAAGTAAAATATAGCTGTTTACAAAAAATGGCAAAGACTCCCTATATAGGCGTCTTTGCCGAACACGAATTATTCTATCAGATATTTTTCAAATGTCAATACCGTTTATAAAATATCCTTCAAAATATCCAAAGAGTGAAAATGTCTGTCTATATACTTTTTCATCATAAAATCCAGAGTATTTTCTATCTCAAGCAGCGCCTCCTGTGTTATTACAAAGGTAAAAAGCTTCTCAGGTTTTGTGCAGATAATATATTCCCATGTGTATAATGCGGTCTTATCATTCATCTTCGGATTCGGATCATAGTCACTGTTTAGCGCCATGATTTTTAAGTTCAAATATCCTCCTGACCAGTCTGTTTGGGGATGGACTTTTTGGTAAGAGCAAGCAAAGTATAATATATAAAGCTTTTAAGCTCTCCATATCCGCAAGTGCTTCCTTTGTATAATAATCAAGCATCTCCAAAAAAATATGTGCCGTAACAGGTGCTCTCAATATCGTCACTTATCTCTTCAAAGTAGTTGGCTATCTCCGCACTGATGATGTTGTATGAATCTCTGCCCTCAAAAAAAGCTTAAACTTACCGTAGGCAAATATCCTTGCATATCCCATCATCTGATTGTTGATTCGTCTGGCGCCTCTTGCAAAGGCATAGATTTTACCTCTCTCCTTTGTAAATATGGTGACTCTTCTGTCAAAATCGCCGACAGGCATTGATTTTATCACAATGCCTGTCAATTCTATATTCTCTCTCTCACATTATAAATCCTTTGGATTGTAGCCGAAGTTTTTAATCTGCACATCGGAGTCTCTCCACTTCGGTCTGACCTTTACCCATACTTTCAAATTCACCTTGCAATCAAGCAGATTCTCTATGTCTTTTCTGGCGGCGCTGCCTATTCTCTTTAACATACTTCCGCCCTTACCTATAATGATACCCTTATGTGATTCCTTCTCACATACTATGGCGGCCTCAATATCTACAATATCACCCGAGTCTCTGTAGTTGAAAGTATCTATCTCCACGGCGATACCGTGAGGTATCTCATCCTGCAAAAACCTGAGTGCCTTTTCTCTGATAAGCTCTGCGGCTATCTGCTTTATAGGCTGGTCTGTGACAGTGTCCTCATCATAATACATAGGACCTTCATCAAGGTATTTGAATATAACCTTTAAAAGTTCATCCGTATTTGTACCCTTAAGTGCCGACACAGGTACTATTTCCGCAAACTTCATCTTTGACGAGTACTTTGCTATTACCTCAAGCATATCCTCTTTTCGTTTCAAAGAGTCCATCTTGTTGACGGCAAGTATTACAGGTACTTCCACATTTGAAAGTATCTCAAATATATGCTCGTCTCCCTCTCCTATAAATGTACTCGGCTCTATCAGCCAAAGCACGACATCCACATCACGCAAGGTTCTTGTAGAGACCTTCACCATATACTCTCCAAGCTTGTTCTTTGCTTTATGTATACCCGGAGTATCAAGGAACACTATCTGACCTCTCTCATCTGTAAATACTGTTTGTATTCTGTTTCTTGTAGTCTGCGGTTATTTGATGTAATAGCTATCTTTTGTCCTATAAGCGTATTCATCAATGTTGATTTTCCTACATTCGGTCTCCCTATAAGAGCGACAAAACCTGATTTCATATCTTCTCCTATCAATCCTTAAAAAGGTGCTTTACTTCTTTGAACATTTCACTGTCCTTTTCTATTAAGTCCGCATTTCCGACAGCACAGATAAGATTATCACTGAGTACAGCCTCTATAAGCGGCACCAAGCCTCTTATATCTGCTTCACTTGTATTTAAGACTTCTTCTCTTTCCTTTTGCATATCCTCATGTCTTACCTTTGAATAGTATGCGCTAAGTCCTTTCATACCCTCTCCGGCAGGTGTAAGCGGTGTGTCCATCTCGCTTATAGCACCTATTACGGACTTTGTCATCTCTCTGTCATTTGCGGTGAAGTTCTTTGCATAGTCAACTATGCCCTCATATATTTTATTTGTATTGGCCACATTCGGGTCACGGTATGATACAAAACCCGCATTTCCGCTTCTTGAAAATACCGCACTGCATCCGTATGCTCCGCCCTTTACTCTGATATTGTTCCAAAGATAATCATAGCTTAACAACACCTTGAACACTCTCAGTACTCCCGTATACTTAAAGCCGTGATTTACGAAGTTTCCGAATCTTGCAACATAGTTTACCATTGACGAGGTTTCAAATCCCTCATTCTTTATCTCAGGCAAAAGCTTTGCTCTCTCTCTTTTAATATCTTCTTTTTCAAGGCTGTCAATAAGTACTTTAGCTCCGTCAAAGCTGTGCTTATATCCCTTGTCGTCACATATGGTATGTATCAAAAGATTGTTTACATTAAATACCTTCTTGGACAACGAACTCAACTTCTCATAGAGCTTGTCAAAGTCTTTTTCAATATCAATCGACTCAAGGAATTTAAGATATGCAATACCCTTTGTCAAATCTTTAAAAAGCAGTTCTTTTGAAATATATGAACCTGCTCTTGTAAGTGCGGTCATATGACCTGATGAAACCAATCTGTCCTTGCCTGCCAGTACTTCCGCTATTATATCTTTGATTCTTTTCTTATCTTCAAGCTTTGATGTTGTAAGTACCTCTGCCACTGTAGAATACAGCCAAGGCTCCTTACCGTACAAAATCTTTGCGTTTACACAAAATCCGAATGTAAAATCAATAGGGTTTGCATTGGTAGCATAAGCCTCAAGCGAGTATGATACACCGCCTGAATTTAAGTTTATATTGGTGGCCAATGCGGCAAATGTTTCTTTCTTCGTATCAATATATCCGAGTATCTCCTTTAGCAGTTCCAGATACTTTATCTCTTCCTCATTTGCAAAATCAATGTTGAAGATAAATTTCATATAGTTGATACCTGCAGTGAATACTTTGGAATGTACCACCTTTATATCTTTGTCACAAACTTTCACACTGTCTTCTTCAAACTCAGGCATCTTCACATCCCTGCTTATATCATCCCTGCTAAGCAGCGGAATCTTAAGCAGCGCCTCTTCACTTGAAGGCTCCGACTGATACTTTTTCAGAGCTATTGTATCTTCGTATATCTTTTTTAACTCTTCTTTTGACAATGTATCTTTGAATTTGGCAAGCTTTTCTTTAAGTTCGTTATCCTTCTTTGTGGTAAGCCCCTTTTTCGGTGTCATTGTAACTATTGCCGTATTCTTATTGTCAAGCAGATGCTTCTTTATAAGGTTCTCAAAGTATTCGTTTTCCACTTCTTCTCTAAGTGTCTTAAAGATATTTTCAAATCTGAGATGCATTGTAGGATCGGCGTCATAAAGCCATGAATCAAAGCTTGAAAGTCCGTACATAAGTCCCTTAGGATATGAGCCGTAGTCGGCTTCTCTTGCCTTAAACTCAAATACATTGATGGCGGCCTTTATAGCCTCTTTGTCAAGTCCTTCATATGCAAGCTTTCTTAATGTACCCTCTATTACAGCCAAAAACTCAGGCTTTCTGTCAAGATTGCTGTTCTTTGCGGTCACACCGAAATAAGGAACATATATACCGTTTGCATATCCGCCGTATACATCTTCTCCGATACCCGCATCTATAAGAGCCTGCATAAGAGGTGCTCCCGGCGCATCTATCAAAACATACTCAAGTATCTGAAAGCCCATATATACTGTCGGGTCAAGCTCACCGCCTACAAGAGTATTCCATGAAAGATAGGTGGCATTTTCTTCAGTCTGATTTTCGGTAATAGGATATTCAAAGTTTCTCTCTCTTACACTCTCAAGCGGCTTTACCTCTTCTATCTTCGAGTCCACAAACTTGTACTCAAACTTATCAAGATACTCTTTATCTATCCTATCAAGCTTCTCTGCCACATCCATATCTCCATACAGATAAATGTATGAATTGGACGGATGGTAGTACTTTGAATGCATATCAAGGAAATTCTCATATGTCAAAGTAGGAATAACATCAGGGTCTCCTCCTGACTCCTCACCGTATGAGTGGCCTTCAAAAAGTGTCTTTGTAATGGACCTTTCAAGCACACTGTCTGCAGCCGAAAAAGCTCCCTTCATCTCATTGTATACTACACCGTTTAAGATAATATTTCCGTTCTCGTCAGGGTTTCCGTTCTCATCCACCACTTCATAGTGCCAACCCTCCTGCTTAAATATCTTAGGCTCAGTATACACATTCGGATAAAATACGGCGTCCAGATATACCTCCATAAGATTGTCAAAATCCTTGTCGTTGCAGGACGCTATCGGATAGACAGTCTTATCGGGATAAGTTATGGCGTTAAGGAAGGTATTTAGCGATCCCTTTACAAGCTCTACAAAAGGATCCTTTGCAGGGAACTTCTTTGAACCGCAAAGCACGGAATGTTCCAATATATGTGCCACTCCTGTGGAGTCCTTTGAAGGTGTCCTGAATCCTATAGTAAATACCTTGTTGTTGTCATCTGTAAGCAATGCAAAAATTCTTGCCTTTGTCTTCTTATGCTCAAGTATTGCCGCCTTCGCACTGAGTTCATCTATATCTGATATTTCAACTACATTATATGCAGATAATTTCTTAATATTATTTACTTGTTCTTCAATATCGTAAGTTTTCAATCTGTTCCTCCTTATATATATTCAAAAAAATTTGTATTTAAAAAAATTGCAAATGTCTCTCTTACCAACATATGTAAATATAAAACTTTGTTAGATCTTGCACTGATAGGAAAAACTTGTGTGTATCCGATTTTTTTTGCAATTTGCATTGACCTGAAAATATGAAAATCATTTGTCAAAATGCCTATAGTCTGCGGCTTGTCCTCTACCTCAAGCACCGGACCCATATCATTTATTATTGTAATATCTGTACTTCTCTTTATATCGGCACTGTATTTGTCAATAAGCGCCTTTGAATATATTAAATTTTCTCTTGTATTATGTGACTGTGTTTCAACCAAAATATTATTTCTGTCTATACCTTTTTGTATAAGATAATCCGCCATTACTACAGATTCCGTTTTACCGTCTCTTCCGATTCCGCCGCTTATAACTATTATGGTATCCGGGATTGTTATCAATGTATTCTATAGCTTTATCAAGCCTGTATTTACATTCGCTTCCCTTTTTTTCCAAATCCGGCTTTGTGCCCAAAACAATCAAAAAATCAAGTCCCGGTTCATCGTTATCCGGCAATGAAAGGCTTATGGCTATAGAAGTTATAACAAAAATGAGAACCCCAAGAGTCGCCAAAGTATAGACAGATACCACAGACCACAATGGAATTCTCTTATTTAGATAAAATTTGATTAGTTTGCCCAAAGCAAAAAATACAAATGCAAATCCATACCATATATAACTTTGTAATTCCACAAAGCCTGTCATAGAAATAACAATTGTTCCATATATCCCACATAATACCGCCAGTATAAATGCAAACATTATACCTCCACTACTGTCTTTCGGGATTATAAACTCTCAGTATATCTCCTTCTTCCACTACCTGCTTGTCAAATGTCACCTTCAAAAGCTGTAAAGGATGCGGAGCGCTCTCCATTTTCTCATCCTTGTCATTCTCTATAGATTCCACCTTCAGTGATATATTCTCACCGTTTTTCTTCATAACTTCGATATTGTCACCTACAAAGAATCTGTTCTTTTGATTAAAGATTGCTCTGCCCTCTTTATCTACTTCATTCACGGTACCTATATAAATATAGTTTTTCACATAGGTATTGCTGTCATATATCTGTGTATCGCTGTCAGGCTTACCGAAGAAAAATCCTGTGGTAAACTCTCTGTAGGTACACTTTCCTATCTCCGACTTATACCACTCAAGGTTTTCTTTGAAAGTTTCTTCCGACTTAAGGTAGTCGTCTATTGCCTTTCTGTATGTCCTTGCCACTGTAGCCACATAGAGTGCCGTTTTCATTCTGCCCTCTATCTTAAAGCTGTCAATGCCCGCTTTAATCAAATCCGGGATATACTCAATCATACAAAGGTCCTTGGAATTGAAAATATATGTACCTCTCTCATTCTCATATACAGGCATATATTCACCCGGTCTTTTCTCCTCCACCACGGAATACTTCCACCTGCATGAGTGAGTACACTCACCTCTGTTTGCATCCTTTCCGGTAAAGAAGTTGCTGAGTAAGCATCTGCCTGAATATGACATACACATAGCACCGTGCACAAATGTCTCTATCTCCATTTGCTCAGGTATATTTTCCCTTATCTTTCTTATCTCCTCAAGTGAAAGCTCTCTGGCTGTAACCACTCTGCTTGCTCCAAGCTTCCACCAAAAAAGATATGTGGCATAGTTTGTATTGTTGGCCTGTGTGGAAATATGTATCTCAACCTCAGGCCATACCTCCTTTGCTATGGTGAATATTCCGGGGTCGGATATGATAAGTGCATCCGGTCCTATATCTTTAAGCTCGTTAAAGTAAGACCTTGCCGCCTCCAAATCATCATTGTGTCCCAGGATATTTGCAGTTACATAGACCTTTTTGCCTCTACTGTGGGCATACTCTATACCCGCTTTCATATCCTCTTTTGTAAAATTCTTTGCCTTTGCTCTGAGGCTGAAAAATTCACCTCCTATATATACCGCATCGGCACCGTAATCTATTGCCACCTTCAGGTTTTCAAGATTGCCTGCCGGTATCAAAAGTTCCAAGTCTCTCAATTTACCTCCTGCTTCTACTCAGTAAAACTCCATCTCCTATTGAAAATATCCATGATTCCAAAGTCTCATCATGTAAAAGAAGATATATATATTCTCTCATTCTCTTATGTATTGTCTTATCCCTTTTTCTTATTGCAAAGGAAGACTCCGCCAAGTCTCCCTCCTGCAAACAATTATCCGAGAAAATCATTCCTGATTCTTTTAAAAGTTTCTTTACTATAGGTAGCCATGTGATATACTGCGCCTTGGCGGCATCCATAAAGATAAAATCAAACTTCTCACCCTTATCCGCCAGACTCTTAAGTATCTCACCGGCATCACCTTCCAATATACTTACTCTGCTTTCAAAATCAGCATATTTTATATTTCTTTTAGCTTCTTCCACCCTCTCAGGCATTTTTTCAACAGTCACTATATCCGCATCGGAGTTTTCAAGCATAACCGCAGCGGAATAACCGACAGCACAACCGATTTCCAAAATAGAACCGGGATTTTGCATCTTCAATACAAATTTTAAAAAATTCTCGGTATCTCTTTTTATAATCGGTATATAATTTCTTTTAGCCTCAGCCCTTATCTCTTCAATCGCTTTTGAATTCACCGGAGAAATGATATCCAGATATTCCAGTACTTTAGGATTTGTTATCATTTTTATTATTCTCCGAAACACCGTCGTCAATCATCTCAAGTATCTGTCTGGATGTCTGCGAGGTGTTGAATGTATACTCGCCTGCATGCATTCTGATATCAAAAAATTTGGCCTGTATCTCAAAGGAAAACTTATTTTCTATGACTCCCACGCTGTATAACTCATCCGCCAGTTTCCCAAAGCTCGTCCCCTCTTCGACAGTCACTTCAATATTTCTGCCGGGAGGTGAGTCCACGCTTGACGCATAAAATATACTGTGTCCGAACTGATAGGAAAAAGGTATGCCTACCAGCATTATCAGCACAAGAATATATGTAACAATTCTTCCCAAAAAAGAAGTCACTCTTTTTTTTGTCTTCCTCTTAGATGTAGTTTCTTTGCTCATTTAGTACCCTTTAATGTACCTCCATTATTATTGGCAATATAACCGGATTTCTCTTCATCCTCTTCCACAAAAACTCGCTCAAAGAATCTCTTACCACATTCTTTATCTTTGCCCAGTCCGTGATTCTGGCGTGAAGGCAATCCGCTACAGCTTCTCTTACCACTGCACTAGCCTCGTTCATCAAATCGGTAGACTCTCTCACATATACAAAGCCCCTTGAAACTATGTCGGGACCTGATAAAAGTCTGTTGGTTCCATGCTCAAGACTCATCGCCACTATTATTATACCATTTTGTGACAAGCTTTGCCTATCACGAAGTACAATATTTCCGACATCGCCTACTCCGAGTCCGTCTACAAAGACTCCGCCTGCCTCTACATGGCCTACTATCTTACATGAATCCTCTCCAAGTTCCACAACATCACCGCTTGACATTATAAGTACATTCTCGCTTGGGATTCCTACCGCCTCGGCAAGTCCTCTTCCCGCCATAAGATGTCTGTACTCTCCGTGAACAGGCAGTGCAAACTTCGGCTTTAAAAGTGAGTACATAAGCTTGATTTCTTCCTGACAGGCGTGTCCCGATACATGAGTATCCTGAAAGATTACCTCGGCACCCTTCATAGAAAGCTCATTTATAACCTTTGAAACAGCCTTTTCATTTCCGGGGATAGGTGTTGAACTCATGATTACAACATCCTCAGGCACTATCTCCACTTTTCTGTGTATGGAAGAAGCCATTCTTGAGAGTGCCGCCATTGACTCTCCCTGACTTCCGGTAGTGATAATAACCGTCTTTCCTGCGGATAATCTCTCAAATGATCTATATCAATAAGTGTTCCTTCAGGAATATCTATATATCCGAGGTCTGCGGCGGTTCCTATGACATTGACCATGCTTCTGCCTTCCACCACCACTTTTCTGTCATACTTATATGCCGTGTTGATTATCTGCTGCACTCTGTCCACATTTGAAGCAAAGGTCGCTACGATTATTCTGCTGTCCTTATGCTCTGCAAATATCATATCAAATGTCTTGCCCACAGTTCTCTCGGACATTGTAAATCCCGGTCTGGTGGCATTGGTGGAGTCACAAAGCATTGCAAGACAGCCCTGCTTTCCTATCTCAGCCATTCTTCCAAGGTCGGCCGGATCTCCGAATACAGGTGTGTAGTCCACCTTAAAGTCACCTGTATGGAAAATCGTACCTGCCGGAGAGTGTATTGCAAGTGCCGCAGCATCAGCTATTGAGTGATTTGTCTTTACAAACTCGACATTAAAATCTCCCAGCTTTACCGTATCTCCGTACTTTACCACATTCAGCTTTGCCGTATCGTCTATCTGATGTTCTTTAAGTTTCTTTTCAATAAGCGCACAGGTAAGCTTCGTACCGTAGACAGGCACATTAAGCTGCTTTAATATATACGGCAGCGCTCCGATATGGTCCTCGTGACCATGTGTTATACAAAATCCCTTTACCTTAAGATAGTTGTCCTTCAGATATGTTATATCAGGTATTACAAGGTCTATTCCGAGCATATCGTCGCTTGGGAAGGCCAGTCCGCAGTCAACCACCATGATGCTGTCCTCGTACTCAAATGCGGTGATGTTCATACCGATTTGCTCAAGTCCTCCAAGCGGTATTATCTTTATCTTCTTACTTGCTTTCTTTGCCCTGCCCCTTCTTTTTTTATTGGTATTCTCCATAAGTATATTTGATACCTGCTCCGCCAAAGAAGGTACATTTCTGTCAGGAGCCACATATCTTGCCCCTGTTTTTTTCATCTCTTCCGACACTTCACTTATACCTGCATCTCTCTTGCTTTCGGCAGTCTTTGATTTTCTTGTTCCGGTTCTTCTTACAGGCTTTTTTTCAAGCGACTTTTCTTCTGTAGTGTTTGCCTTAAGGACCTCTGCTGTATTCTCTTCATTTGAAGTCGCTCTTCTTTTGGTACCCTGTTCATGCTTTAATCTGGCGTTAACCGTTCTTTCTTTTTTTACTTTCTTTTCAGGTTTGTCTCCCAATTCATTTGTGCTTGCTTCACTCAGTTCCTTGCTTTCCTGCATTATTCTTTGCATATTAAGCAACGGATTCTTCTCATTCTCGTTCAAAACTTATTCCTTTCTAATTCTAATATATAAACAGATATAAATTATCTAACAATATCTATATCATCCATCATCTTTTCAAATATCTCAAATACCGAATCCAGCTCGTTTTCGTCTTCTACAAATATATAATTGGCGTCCTCACAATCACCGCTTGAAATATCCTTCATAATATAACATTCGCCGTCTTCGCCATCAAAGCTGTCTGTAACCAGTATATAGCTGATTCCGTTTATCTTGGTTTCTTCCAAAACACTAAGTTTTATATTTTCACCGTCTTCCGATAAAAAAGATACTGTATCGTTTTTCATTTCTTCTTCTCCATATATTCTCTCAAAATAATACCGGCCGCCACCATATCAATGAACTGCTTTCGATTTTCCTTCTTCACACCGGACTCATCCAGTATCTCGTCGGCTTCCACCGTAGTCAGTCTTTCATCCTGCATCACAATCGGAACATCCACTCTTTTTTTCAGCTTCTCTACAAACTCCATTGTAAGAGCCACTCTCTCGTTGCTCTTTCCGTTCATATTTATAGGCAGTCCTACCACTATTTCTTTTATATTATTTTCTTCCACTATCTCGGCAATCCTTGCCAAGGATCTTCTGAGCTTATTTTCTTTATCTCTCTCAATGGTCTCAAAAGGCTGCGCTGTAAGCCCCAATGAGTCGCTTATAGCTACTCCGATAGTCTTTGAGCCATAGTCAAGTCCCATGATTCTATCTTTCAAATCCACTTTTTTCTCCAAACTGTAAAAAGAAGCCTACCTTCAAAGCAAACTTCTTCATACATTTTACTCATATTTAAAATATGTTTTATTGTATGACCCAGCCTCAGAAGGTCCATCACGCGGCTTTATGATTCATCTTAAAAAGTTCAGCTAAGATTCTTCTCAATATAACTTTTTAACAACTCTTCCACTATCTCATCACGCTCAACCTTCATAATGAGACTTCTTGCACTCTTGTGACTCGTGATATAAGTCGGATCTCCTGACATCACATAGCCGACTATCTGATTTACAGGATTATATCCCTTCTCTGTCATAGCCTCATAAACCAGCTTCAACACTTCCTTGACATCCATCTTATTTTCTTGTACTGCCCTAAAATATTGTGTATTTTGAACATCCATCTTATCACGCTTCCTTTTCTAATAAGTTTTATTCTATCACGATTGCAGGTTATATTGCAATATTATTTTTAAAGTTCAGAAAATAAAACCTTTATACATTATTTTGTTCTTTTTCCATCAACAATATATCATCAGTCAAAAACTTGACCACTTTGCCCTTTATGATATCGTTTGTATTAAGTCCGTCCTTTAAAACGGCAATCTTTACATATTCCTTTGTATAACCTGTATAATACTCTTTCCCGTCCTTTGTAAAAGTCTCCTCGCAAAGTACCTCATCAACCTTTGTGATTCTTTGACTTCTGAACTCTCTTTGATTGGCCAAATTTATTTCATTCAATATATTTGCCCTTTTTGCCTTCTCATTGCCGTCCACCTGCGGCATATGTGCAGCTTTTGTACCTTCTCTTACGGAGTAGGGGAAGATATGAGTTTCATAGAACTTTACTTTCTCTACAAAGGCTTTACTCTCTTCAAAATCTTTTTTGCTTTCTCCCGGAAATCCCACAATAATATCCGTAGTGATTGCAGGAGAGTCAAAATACTTTCTGATAAGCTCCACTCCCTCATAAAACTCACTTGCAGTATACTTTCTGTTCATACTCTTTAAAGTCTTGTCACATCCGCTCTGCAAACTAAGATGAAAATGCGGGCAAAACTTATTTATTTCACTAAGCCTCTTTATAAATCCCTCTTTTATAATCCTCGGTTCAAGTGAGCCTATACGAATTCTTTCTATTCCGTCTACTCTTGATATGTTTTCAATCAGATTAAGCAGCTCGTTCTTTGTGACAAACTCCTCATCACTTTCCTCAGTCTGTGTGAGCAACTCCATTCTTTTTATTGTATGACTCATCCAAAAATCCACTCCGTATGATGAGAGATGTATACCTGTAAGCACCACTTCCTTATATCCTGAAGATGCAAGCTTTTTTTACCTCTTCTATGATATTTTCCATCTTCCTGCTTCTCACCCTACCTCTTGTAAACGGAATAATACAGTATGAGCAAAACTGGTTGCAGCCGTCCTGCACTTTTATAAAAAGCTCTGGTATGGTCATTTATCTTACTTATATTGAACTCTTCATACTCGGTATTTTTATTTATATCAATTATGAACCTGTTTTCATTCTTATCCTGTAAATACTCATTTATTATATTTACAATCTCGTTTTTGTTATTGTTTCCGACAATTATATCAATACTTAGGTCCTCATCAATTTTTTCCCTTTTGCGGACTCCACATAGCAACCTGCCGCTACAACTATGGCATCTTCATTCATCTTTCTCGCCCTGTGAAGCATCTGTCTTGACTTTCTGTCTGCAATATTTGTCACCGAGCAGGTATTTATAATATATACATCCGCTTTTTCACCGAAATCCACACATTTATAGCCTGCAGCCTCCATCAGCTGCTGCATAGCCTCGGTTTCATATGTATTTACCTTACAGCCCAGTGTGTGAAAAGCAACTGTTTTCATAAAAATCCTTTCTAACTTTTCAAATGTCATTGACTTTACTATAAAATTTATATAGGATATAGGCAGAAGCTAATGTGCAAATACTTTTATGTGTTTGTTGCATTCACACAATATTTTTTACAATGGAGGATTATATGAAAACAGTTCAAATTTCCCTTAATTCCATCGACAAAGTAAAGTCATTTGTTAACGAATTGGCTAAGTACGATGTAGACTTTGACTTAGTTTCAGGAAGATATGTTATAGATGCAAAATCAATAATGGGTATCTTCAGCTTAGACTTATCAAAGCCTATCGATCTTAACATTCACGCTGAGGATAATGTAGAGCAGATACTTGAGGCACTCTCTCCATATATCATCAAATAATATTTTTTTAATCCGGCAGATGTATCTGCCGGATTTTTTATTACTTCGCCTTTACCAAAATTCTTTCTTTAGTCTCAAGCGCCCTTTCCAAAAGCTCTTCTATCTTTCCTTCAAGGCTCTTTTCAGATCTTTCAATACCGTCAAGTGCAGGCTTTGTCACAGGGTGCTTTGCCACAAAGATTGTACAACAGTCCTCATATGGCTGTATAGAAGTCTCATATGTGCCTATCTTCTCCGAAATTTCCACAATCTCCTGCTTGTCAAAACCTATAAGCGGTCTGAATACCGGCAATGTGGCTGCCGCATCGGTAGTAAGCAGCGACTGTATTGTCTGAGATGCCACCTGTCCTATGCTCTCACCTGTTATAAGCGCCTGATCTCCGTTTTCCACAGCTATTCTCTCGGCAATCTTCATCATATATCTTCTCATGATGATTGTAAGTTCCTCATGCGGGCAGTTCTCATATATTGCAAGCTGAATATCCGTAAAATTGATTATATGTAAGTTTATAGGTCCGCTGTATCTTGCCACAATCTCTGCAAGCTCTATTACCTTTCTCTTTGCTCTCTCGGAAGTATAAGGCGGTGCGTGGAAATATACCGCTTCCACTCTCACACCTCTTTTTGCAATCATATATCCCGCTACAGGTGAGTCTATTCCGCCTGATAAGAGTAACATCGCCTTACCGTTTGTGCCTATAGGCATTCCTCCGGGTCCGGCTATCTCAAGTGAATATATATTGATAAATGTTCTTATCTCCACTTTGATAAGCACATCAGGCTTTCTTACATTTACTCTTATCTCGGGAAACGCGTTTAATATCACCTCTCCAAGGTCGGCATTGATACTCTCTGAAGTACCCGGAAAACTCTTGTCGGCTCTTCTGGTATCCACCTTAAATGTGAAATTCTTATCCGGATACACTTCATCCACATATTCAACCACACTTTTTTTGAGATTTTCGTAGTCCTTTGACTCTATTCTGACCATAGGACAGATGCCGACTATTCCGAATACCTTACTGAGTCTGTCTATGGTGTCCTCGTAGTCATAATCTCCGTCGGTATCCACATATATTCTTCCAAGTTCTTTTGATACAAAGAACTTGCCTTCCACTTCTTTTAATGCAATTCTGATTTGCTTCATCAGGGCATCTTCAAACATATATCTGTTCTTGCCCTTTACACCTATTTCACCGTATTTAATTAAAAATGATTTGTACTTCATTATTTCCTCACAAATTTTCTAAGAAGCGGCAAAAGCTCCTTCAGATTGTCTATAAGATACTTTGCCTCCTCCATATTGTTGAGCTCGGATAAGGAAATCCTTATGGTAGCATCCAATAAATCTTCTCTTATACCTACAGCCTTAAGCGTTCCCGATATACCCGGATGATTTGAAGAGCATGCCGAACCGCTTGAAACATATATACCTCTGTCTTCCAAGGCGTGTAACAAAACTTCCGCACGAATATCTTCAAAAGATACACTTATAATCTGCGGTGCGAAGTTATCGCCTCTTCCGGTATTTAATACGGCTCCGTCTATTTTCTCAAGTTCATCCATAATAAAGTTTTTAAGGCTCTTTATCTTTCAATTCTGTTATCAAACTCGTCATAGGCTTCATTTACGGCAACTCCCATTCCGGCAATTCCGGTAGTGTTTAATGTGCCGCTTCTCATACCTCTTTGATGTCCGCCTCCGAATATAATAGGATTTATCTTCACATTGCCGTCAATGTATAAAAATCCGACTCCCTTAGGGCCGTGGAACTTATGTCCTGAAGCCGAAAGCATATCAATTCCCTGTGTTTTAGGATTTATTCTGAATTTTGTATATGCCTGTATTGCGTCTACATGAAAAAGAGTGTTTGCATTCTTACTCTTTATTATCTTTGATATCTCATCAACAGGCTCTACAGCTCCGATTTCATTATTTACATACATAATTGAAACCAGTAAGGTATCTTCTCTGATACTTTCTTTTAATACCTCAAGGTCCACTCTTCCTGTTTTATCTACAGGAAGTACAGTCAGCTCAAACCCTTCTTCAGCCAAAAATGTCGCAGGCATATATACTGCAGGATGCTCTATTCCCGATATTATTATATGCTTTCCAAGCCTCTTTTTTGCCATGGCTGTGCCTAAAAGTGCCATATTATTGGATTCCGTCCCGCCTGATGTAAAGATTATCTCACTTTTTTTAACTTTGAGAGTCTTTGCTATTGTTTCAGCGGCATCCTTTACATATTTTTCGGCATCTACACCTTTTATATGCTTTGCACTGCTGTTTGCATAGTCCTCCCTCATAGTCTTTAACATTATATCTATGGCTTTTTCACTTACTTTTGTAGAAGCCGAGTTGTCAAAATATGCGTTCATCTATTCTTCTTCCAATCTGATCATTATATTACTGAGCAATGCAAGTCCGGCAGTCTCCGTCCTTAGGATTCTTTTACCGAGTGTAATCACTTCAAACCCCGAGTCTGTCGCCTTTTTCACTTCATCTTCCTCAAATCCGCCTTCAGGTCCGATAAAAACGGCTATATTATTTGGTGTCCAGACTCTCAAGTATACTCCTGGTCTTTTTGATACCTTGTGCATTCTCATAAGGTAATAATTTTACACCATAGTCCTTTACCGTTTCAAGTGCATTTTCGACAGTCTGCGGCTTTAATACTTTCGGAACAATACTTCTCTTTGACTGTTTGGCCGCACTCTCTGCAATAGCATTCCATCTGTTTATTTTAGCGTCGACTTTCTTTTCATCTATCTTTACTACAACTCTTTTTGTCTTTACAGGTATTATCTCACTTACACCCAGTTCTATAGCCTTTTGTATTATCATTTCAAGCTTGTCTGATTTTGGAATGCCCTGCAGCAATGTAATCTTTACAGGCAGTTCTCTTTGTTCCATGCTCTCAAGCACTTTCAAATCTACCCTGTCAGCTTCCGTCTTTTCTATCTTACAAAGATAATCCCAATCTCCTTTTACACTGATCAGAAGTTCTTCTCCGACCTTCATCCTGAGAACATTTACTATATGATTTACATCACTGCCTTTTATATACGCATTTTCACCGTTTACCTGCTCTTCTTCCACAAAAAAATGATACATTTATTACCTCTTTTTTGCCACGATGCTTACCCACTCTCCAAGGTGGTTTATCTCGATGATTTCAAAATCCTCACTCTTTTTAAAAGCAAGCACCACATCGGCTTCCTTTGTATCTATTATTCCGGATGTTATGAATATTCCGCCTTTTCTCATATGCTTTGCCACAGTCTTTATAAGCTCTATGATAACAGGAGCCAAATATTGGCTGTAACTATATCAAACTTTTCATAGCCTGCCATATCCATTATATTCTCATCGGTCAGGATATCTCCGCACACCGCTACAAACTCGGTCATACCTATTTCATTGCTTATCATATTTTCCATGACCGCATCTATCGCCATATCGTCAAGGTCCGTTCCGAATACACATTCCGCTCCAAGCTTTAATGCCGCGATTCCAAGTATTCCGCTTCCTGTGCCTACATCAAGTACTTTTGCTTCAGGCTTTGTCTTAAGATACTTCTCAAGTGCCAGTATACACAGCTTGGTAGTCTCATGTGAACCTGTACCGAATGCTGTACCCGGGTCTATCTGTATCAAAGTCTTATACTTTGCGTCCTCAGGTATTTCTTCCCAGGTAGGCTTTATAAGTATATCGCCTACATAAAAAGGCTTAAAATACTGCTTCCAGTTGTTTATCCAGTCTTTATCTTCAGTTTCGGACTTTGTAAGCACGCCGTCACCTATATCACAAGACTCTTTAAGTTCTTCCAATGTATTATGGATATCCTCCAAAAGCTTTGTATTGTCCGCTTCCGAATCCAGATAAAAGCTTACCTTTGCTACACCTTCATCCTTTGGAAGTTCAGGTAAAATATCTATGAACATTCCCTTTGTCTCTTCGGCTGTAAGAGGCACATTGTCTTCTATCTCGATACCTTCCACGCCTATATCTCCAAGCGATGCACTTATAATATCCACCGCATCGGTCTTTGTAATAAGAGTATACTTCTCCCACTTCATATACTTACTCCTACCTTATATTATTATGGTTGTATTATTATGGTTACAGCTTACCGTTTCACAATCCTTGTAGCGTTTAGCTGTGCGCAAAAAGCTAGACAGGATTCAGCAGCCGAGGACCTGTCTGAGTGCAGTTCGCTGCTTTCCAAGCGAACAAACGAGTTCCACAGGCTGCGTAAAATCCTGCGAAGCTTTTAAGCATAGCTGCGTTTAGGATTGTGAAACATAAGCTGTTAACTTTATATATAATAGAACAACAGGGCTGCCACCAAGTAGCAACCCTGTTAATCCAATCAGTAGAATATTAGTCTACTGTTACTATTTCACGCTTGTTATATGAACCACATGCCTTACAAACTCTATGAGGAAGCATTAACTCTCCACACTTAGGACATTTTACAAGACTTGTAGCTGACATCTTCCAGTTAGCTCTTCTCTTATCTCTTCTACCGCGAGATGTTTTATTCTTTGGACAAATTGACATTCTTTCACCTCCTTATCTCGAGTCACAAAACTTGTTTTATTATAATGGTAAAGGTTTCACTTGTCAATATTATTTTTTAGCCAATCTGTAAGCATCTCTTGCTATAGCCAATTCCTCATTTGTAGGCATAAGAATAAGCTTAACCTTAGAATCAGGGGTTGAAATCATAGTTCTCTTACCGCGAACATTGTTTGCATTATCATCAATCTTTGCACCTAAATATCCGAAAGCGTTTCCTACAATTCTTCTTGTTTCCTTATCGTTCTCGCCTACACCGGCTGTAAAGCAGATAGCATCCACTCCGCCCATTGCGGCTATATATGCACCTACATACTTGATAATTCTGTATCTGAACGCCTCAAGTGCAACTTCGGCAAGCTTATTTCCATCAGCTGCGGCATTCTCAATATCTCTGAAATCTGATGATATACCGCCGCTCATTCCGAGTACACCCGACTTCTTGTTGAGAATATTTAATACCTCGTCAACGCTTCTGTTCTCCTTGTCGCAGATATACTGTACTATTGCAGGATCGATATCTCCCGATCTTGTACCCATGATAAGACCCTCAAGAGGAGTAAGACCCATTGAAGAATCTATACATTTGCCGCCTATAGATGCGGATATTGACGCACCGTTTCCAAGGTGACATACCACTATCTTTGCATTGTCTTTATCAAGGTTTGCAAACTCAATAGCCTCATGTGATACATACATATGGCTTGTACCGTGGAAACCGTATCTTCTGATATGATACTTGTCATAGTACTCACTTGGAATAGCATACTTATATGCTTTCTCAGGCATTCCCATACCGAATGATGTATCAAAAGCGGCTACATTTGTAATTCCCGGCATTGCCTTTTCTACAGCTTCAATACCCATAAGGTTTGCAGGGTTGTGAAGCGGTGCAAGATCACAGTACTTCTTTATCTCAGCCTTTACCTCATCGTCAATAACTACGGAATCAGGATACTTAACGCCACCCTGTACAACTCTGTGTCCGACAGCTGCGATTTCACTTGCATCCTTTATTACACCGTGCTCTTTGTCTGTAAGTGCCTCAAATACTAAAGCAATAGCCTCTGTATGATCTTTTACGTCCTTCTCTATGATATACTTGTCTCTGCCGATAGGCTCATGTGTAAGCTTTGATCCCGGTATTGCTATTCTCTCAAACAATCCCTTTGCCAAAGGCTCTTCATTTTCCATGTTTATAAGCTGATATTTAAGTGATGAGCTACCACAGTTTATAACCAAAATATTTCATAAGAAACTCCATTCCTCGTGTTTAATTTATTTATCTTCTCCCGCCGCCTGAATTGCTGTGATTGCAACTACACCGACAATATCCTCAGCCGAACATCCTCTTGAAAGGTCGTTTACAGGCTTTGCAATACCCTGACACATAGGTCCGTAAGCATTTGCCTTTGCAAGTCTTTGAACAAGCTTATATCCGATATTTGCAGCATCAAGATCAGGGAATACAAGTACATTTGCATGTCCTGCCACATTTGAACCCGGCGCCTTAGCTTCTCCGACCTCAGGAACGATAGCCGCATCAAGCTGAAGCTCTCCGTCAAGGCAAAGATCAGGTGCAAGCTCTTTTGCAATTCTTGTAGCCTCTACAACCTTTGTTACATCGTCATGCTTTGCACTTCCCTTTGATGAGTGGCTGAGCATTGCAACCTTAGGCTCCTTTCCTACAAGGAACTTAAAGCTATCAGCTGATGAGAGTGCAATAGCTGCAAGCTTCTCAGGATCGGGATTTTGCTCAAGTGAGCAATCTGCAAATACAAATACACCGTCCTCTCCGAATTCACAGTTTGGAACTTCAATTACGAAGAATCCTGAAACAAGCTTTGTACCCGGCTTTGTCTTTATTATCTGTAATGCAGGTCTTAGTGTATTGGCTGTTGAATGACATGCACCGCTTACAAGACCGTCAGCATCTCCCGCCTTGAGCATCAGGCATCCGTAAGTTGTATAGTCACTCAACATCTGCTTTCTTGCATCTTCATGAGTAAGTCCCTTTGACTTTCTGAGTTCTACAAAGAGGTCCTCATATTCTTGTGTCTTCTCATAAGTATTTGGATCAATTATTGTCGCTCCTGTGATATCAAAACCTTTTGAATACTCCTCCACTTCCTGTGTTGTTCCGATAATTATCAGGTTTGCCAAACCGTCTTTTAAGATTGTTTCGGCAGCCTTGAAGGTTCTCTTATCCATTGACTCCGGCAATATTATAGTTTTCTTACTTTTCTTTGCTCTCTCTCTTAGTTGATCCATCATTGACATATGACATATCCCTTTCTGTTCTTACAGCATATAGCTTATATTTAACCTGTGCTTATTTGCACAACAAAAAGCTCATCCGAGCTTATATATCTATAGTATAGTAAAAAAAAAGCCACAATACAAGCTTTAAGATTAGTTAATAAAATAACAAAATGTCTAAAAATCAGTACAATATTTTTTTATTCATTATCCTCATTTATATATTTATCGAAGACCATGTTGAACTGACTTGCCTGAAACAAAGATATTCCGGAACCGAGTATCAGCACAAGCATGGACATAACTCCGGGCATTCTCATTATCAAATAATATACCGCTATCAGTATTATTAAACTTCCCGCCAATATGATTATTGTTCTGACAAGGTGCTTTATCGACATGAAAAGCGCCAGCTTGAAAGTCTGCTTTATCGGATTGATAAACTTTGCCTGTATAGGGAATATATACAGGAATATAAACAGCCACAAAAGTATCAAAAAGCAGGTAACAGTAAATATTATCATTCTGATTACAGTATTATGTATAGGTGAATAGAAACTGAAAAATCTTATATCAAAAAACAGTATTCCGCCTATCAAAGCCATTATTATCCAAATGATAGTGGACTGCCCTATATTGTCTTTGAAGCTGTGAAAGAACATCGTAAACATTCCTCCGCTGTCACGGTCCTTTGCTATCTTAAGTGTACAGTAATACATAGCAGTTGTAGACGCTCCGAAAGTTACTATCGGTATGGAGCATATCACCCAAAGCAGGTTCAGAATAAACAAGTCCCATATTCTGCCGACAAATCTCCACACAGGATTGTCATAATTAAAAAATCCGCCCATATATTTCTCCTTGTTGTTTTTATTTCTTGGATACAAGTTTATCTAAATCTTGGATACAAGTTTTTGATTGACTTATTAAAATATCCGTTATATTATGGTCTTATAAACCCGTTAATCATAGCATAAAACAATGCTTGCATACAAGGTTAATTTGTGTCTGAAAGGGGGTATGAGTATTTCTACCGTTCAAAATATTTATTCGGAAATTGAAAACGATATATTGATGCTTAAGCTTAAACCGGGACAGCTTATAAGTGAAAACAGCCTTTGCACAAGGTACAATGTTTCAAGAACTCCGATACGCTCCGCTCTCTCAAGACTTGCAGGCTCGGGACTTGTAGATATAGTTCCAAAGAGCGGTTCAAGAGTATCCATGATAAATATGGAAATTGTAAAGCAGATCATATATGAAAGATTTGCCCTTGAGAGCATGGTACTTAAAGACTTCATCGCCATTGCAACAGAGAACGACATTAAAAAGATTGAAAAGAGCGTTATCAAGCTTACAAAAAGCTATGAAAATACCAAAAGCTTTAAGCCTGATAAATTCAAGGAGACAGATTTATCCATGCATGAATTGTGGTATAAGAAGACCGGACATACCTATCTTTGGGAGCAAATAAGAAAATCCGACTCCAATTACACCAGATTTTGCATGTTGGATATGCTGGAATGTAAAAACTACGAGCAGGTAATACTTGAGCATAAGCAGATGTATAAAATGATTAAAAACAGAGAGACCTCAAAGATAGAGGAAATAGTTAAAAAGCATCTTTACGGCGGTATTGAGAGGGTCAATGCTGCCTTAAGCAACAAATTTGATGAAATGTTTATAGCATATTAAAGGAGGATATTATGGACATTCGTTATTCGGCAAATCAAAGAGACTTTAAATTTTACACCACAGACGAGATAAGAGATGAATTCCTTATTCAGGACCTGTATCAGCCTGATACTGTAGTTGCAGTATATTCACATGTGGACAGAATGGTAACTTTAGGATGTATGCCTGTAAATGAGACCGTATCTATAGATAAGGGAATTGATGTGTGGTCAAACTTCGGTACAAAGTATTTCCCTTGAAAGAAGAGAAATAGGTATTTTTAATATAGGCGGCAAGGGTGAAATCGTTGCGGATGATGAGACTTTTACACTTGACTATAAAGATTGCCTATATATCACAAAGGGCACAAAGAATGTTACATTCAGAAGCTTTGACAAAAGCAGCCCTGCAAAGTTTTATATGGTAAGCGCTCCGGCACATATTTCATATAGGACAAAATTTATATCAATAAAGGATGCCGCAAAAAAGCCTCTTGGAGATAATAAGACTTCCAATAAGAGAGTTATCAATCAGTTTATACATCCGGATGTGCTTCAAACTGCACAGCTTTCCATGGGTATGACTGTACTTGACGAGGGTAATGTATGGAATACTATGCCTGCACATACTCATGAAAGAAGAATGGAGATTTATATGTACTTTGAAGTTCCAAAGGACAATGTTATCTTCCATCTCATGGGTGAGCCTAACGAAACAAGACATATTGTAATGCACAATGAAGAAGCCGTTATCTCTCCGTCATGGAGTATACATTCTGCTGCCGGTACATCAAACTATACCTTTATCTGGGCAATGGGCGGCGAAATCAGGCATTTGACGATATGGATGTTATAAAGAACGAGGACTTAAGATAATGGAGAATGTTTTAAACAGTTTCAGACTTGACGGAAAAATCGCACTTGTTACCGGTGCATCTCACGGCATAGGTTTTGCAATGGCAAAGGCACTTTCCGACGCAGGTGCAAAGGTAATATTTAACAGCAGTTCAGAAGACGGACTAAAAAAAGGTCTTGAAGCATATAAAAAAGAAAATATCGATGCAAAAGGTTATGTATGTGATGTAACCGATGAAGAAGAAGTAAAGAAGATGGTAGCCGATATCAAAAAGAATATCGGTGAAATAGATATTCTTATAAACAATGCCGGCATCATAAAAAGAATTCCGATGACCGATATGAGCGTGGATGAGTTTAACTCTGTTATAGATGTGGACCTTATAGCACCTTTTATTATGGCAAAGGCTGTTTTACCGGGCATGGTAAAAAGAAGAAGCGGAAAAATAATAAATATCTGCTCCATGATGAGTGAGCTTGGAAGAGAAACCGTAAGCGCCTATGCCGCAGCAAAGGGCGGTCTTAAGATGCTTACAAAAAATATAGCTTCTGAATACGGTCAGTACAATATTCAGTGCAACGGAATCGGTCCTGGATATATTGCAACATCACAGACCGCACCTCTTCGTGAGATACAGCCTGACGGAAGCAAACATCCTTTTGATTCCTTTATACTTGCAAAGACTCCTGCCAACAGATGGGGAGACCCTGTTGACCTCGCAGGCCCTGTAGTCTTCCTTTCATCCTCTGCATCCGACTTTGTAAACGGACATATACTCTACGTGGACGGCGGAATACTTGCATATATAGGAAAACAACCTTAAAATAAAAACGGCGGCCTCAGTATCTGATGCCGCCATGTTTTATTTATTTAACAATTTCCGGTATATCCCCTCTTTTGAAGTGGTACTGTAATCCTCCTCCATAGGCATCACTTATATCACTTTTTAAATATATTAATACATTAAAGTTTACATCCTCATTCAAATCCTCTTTATAAGGGCTGTCACATATGACAACTTTATCAAGGATTTCTTCCATGTCCTTGGCATCCGTAAATACCTTGGTTCCGGTTTCATTATATGAATCATAGTACGTTTCTATTTGCTCAGGCTTAAACTCACTTACCTCTATTCTGTCTATATCCTCTACAGACATTTTTTCCTTTACATCCACTCCCATTGCTTTAAGCATGGCAACTGTCTCTTTAAACTCAGGGTAAACAGGGTAATATCCCACATCATCCAGCAGATCCGCATATTTGCTGTCTGATGAATAATCACTATAGTTTCCGCTGTCCTTATATGCCACATCCAAGATCTTTTGTTCATCGGCATCATTGAATCTTATTGATGCAAAAGGATATGATTTTACTTTTGTATCATATTTCAGGCTTAGAAGTTCCTTCTTATAAACTTCTGCAAGCTTAGCCAAATCTCCGTTTTCAGATGTCAGGTGCTTATCATTATCTCTTATACCGTTAAAGTCCACACTTACTATATTTTTTGAATCCTCAGAAAGTATGGGATACATTCCCGTTTTGTAGCCTTCGTCATCATATATGCTTGAAAGCTCTTTTATGGCTGCATCAAAATCAATATTGTAGACTCTTTGCACTTTTTTGCCCGATTTAAGCTTATATGATATAAGTACACGCTCTGATATACTGTCCGCACGCCATTCACTGCTTAAATTGGCTACTCCAAGCTTTGCAAGTGCCACAACCGCTTCCTTATCCTTTATATTCATCTCCCTCATAAGCATAGATTCTATATCACTGTCACTTGCATAATCAATATTTGTAATTGAATCATACCTTGTTTCATTGTGAAAGCCCATTTTATTAAAATACTGTGATGCATTGCTCTCCAAAAAATCCGATACTACTGCGGCACTGCTTATATCACTTACCTTCGGTATATATCTGTCGTAGCCGAATATATCAAACTGAAATATCGCCGCAATAAATAAAGAAATAACTATACATATAAGCATCTGCAGCTTCTTTGCAAAAATCTTTTTAAAGTCCTGATTATATATTATCTCCATTATACAATGTGTGATAATTCCTGCTGATACCGCCCCGAATACTCCCCATGCAATACTGTTACTCATCATCTCATAACCGAACAGGTACATAAGCATACTCATAAAGATTACAATCATAAACTTTATCGGCAGCTTTATTATATTAAAACTTATACTCTTGCCTGCACTCTCAGAGGCTCTATTCTTATATAGAAGTAAATTTATTACAAGCAAAATTATACTGCCGACTACGGCTATAATCATCTTTTCATGCAGACTGCCTGCAAACACTCCGAATATAACCATAATACCTGAAAGTTTAAGTAGACTTTTTCCGCTATAAACCCAACCTTATAGTATGTATCAAAGAATGTACTTTCATATCCGCTTATCAACAGTGAAAAAGCCGGTGCATAAAAGTTTAAAAATCCGCAGGCCAATATTCCGATAAGCATATTTCCGGTGAGCATTATTGCAAATATTACTATTGTATAATTGAATATAAAAAGCAATATCCACTCTGCTACAGAGAAAAATGTCTTTACAATAATACCTGCATCACCCATGTTTACAAGTACAAGCAAGCTTGCGATAAAAGAACATACAATGTAAGGCAAAATTACAATGATTATTCCGTTTAATGTTTTTACAAAGAACAGCACTTCTCTTCTTACAGGCAGACTGTGGTACATATCCACTTTCTTTTTTGAGTAAAGATATGAAAATCCCGACATCGCCACAACCAGCGCCAATACTACAAATACAAACGCAAAAAGCGGATTTTTTATACCTATATAACTGTAGAAAGTTTGTACAAACTCTAACTTATCGCTTAACAGATCGGTAGGCTCCGAAAATGCACTGTTATATTTGTACATACTTAACATCATTGCGGTTCCCACAATATGTGAAAAGAAGAATATCAGAATGCTGACGGCAAGTGTCCAAATCCTTACCTTAAAATCTTCCTTCAGCAGTTTAAAAAATAAGCTTTTTGATGTCATAACCGTAGACCTCCGTTTCACTTATAAATATTTCTTCAAGACTAAGATCCATCATCTCAAAAAATACCGGATGAAACTCTTCCATCTTAGCCCTTATCTCTTCTTCCTCTCCCTTGACTGTGATTGTATACACACGCCCGCTGTTTTTCATCTGCATAATATCAAGCGACTTTAACCTGTCCATATCGAAATCACTTTCAAACACACACTGTATTTTATGAATATTAAGTTTCATATCCGAAACATCTTTTGAAAGAAGTATTCCTCCTTTATGCAAAAGTCCTACATGGTCACAGATGTCCTCAAGCTCTCTTAAGTTGTGTGAAGCTATTATAGGGGTCAGACCTCTCTCATCCATCTCCTTTGCAAAAAGGCTCTTCACCGCCTGTCTCATAACAGGATCAAGTCCGTCAAATGTCTCATCACAGAGCAGATACTTGGTATTTGACGCCACCCCAAGTGCGATACAAAGCTGCTTTTTCATTCCCTTTGAAAATGTATTTATCTTTCTGTTTATACCAAGGTCAAGTGCGGCCAACAGCTTTTCGCACTTTGTGGTATCAAAGTTTTTATATACGGAAGAATAAAACTTCATCATTTCCTTTGCATTGGTGTTTGCAAAGAAATACTGCTCGTCAGAGATATAAAAAAACTTCTCTTTTGCATTTATATTTTCAAATACGCTCTCATCATCAATAAGTATCTCACCGCTCTCAGGCTTTAGTATTCCTGCAAGTATCTTTAAAAAAGTACTTTTTCCGGCACCGTTGGTTCCTATAAGTCCGAAGACATTTCCGTCTCTTATAGTTGCACTTATATTGTCAAGCGCCTTGATATCTTCAAAGCTCTTACTTAAATTCTTTGCTTCAATCATACTTCCTCCTTCTTTTTGTAGAATTCATCCGCTTTTTTACAAAATTCATCTCTGTCTATAAGTCTCTTTGACTTGTCCACCAGCTCCCGAAGTTCATTGAACAGGACATTTTTTTTATTTTCCTTTATTTTGTCCATATCCGATACAAAGCTTCCGATACCCTTTACACTGTATACATAGCCTTCTCGCTCAAGCTCGATGTAAGCCTTTTGTATGGTGTTAGGATTTATTGAAAGCTCCATTGCAAGGCTTCTCACAGACGGAAGCTTATCTCCCGGAGACAATACCCCTACAAGCATCAGATCGGACAACTTGTCTACCACCTGCTCATAGATAGGTCTCTTATCCCTTGAGTCAATCACAATCATAGGCTTCTCCTTTAACTGTATTATCTATCATAGTACAGTAAGTATAGCATTATCTTTAATTAATTTCAATATCCGGATAAAATTTTATATATGGAAAATCCCATAAAACAATGCTATAATAGGTATTTGTAAATTTTTATGAGGAAGTATATATGATAACAACAAGAGAAGATATAAGAAATATTGCCATTATCGCCCATGTAGACCATGGTAAAACTACACTCGTTGACCAGCTTTTAAAGCAGAGCGGTGTTTTCAGGGCGAATCAGGAAGTGGCTGAAAGAGTAATGGACTCAAATGATATAGAAAGAGAGAGAGGAATCACCATTCTCTCAAAGAACACCGCCGTACACTACGGTGATGTGAAAATCAATATTATAGATACACCGGGACATGCCGACTTCGGAGGAGAAGTGGAGCGTGTTCTAAAGATGGTAAACGGTGTCGTACTGGTGGTTGACGCTTATGAAGGTGCCATGCCGCAGACCAAATTCGTACTTAGAAAGGCTCTTGAGCTTGACCTTGAGGTGCTTTGCCTTATCAATAAATGTGACAGAGATGAAGCCAGACCTGAAGAGGTTGTAGACGAGATACTTGAGCTTTTACTTGACCTTGATGCCAATGAGCATCAGCTTGACTGTCCTTTCCTTTTTGCAAGTGCAAGAGGAGGTTGGGCAAGATACAATCTCAATGATACAAATATGGATATGAAACCTTTATTTGAGACCATTATCAAGCATATCCCGGCACCTACAGGTGATGAAGATGCGGATCCGCAGGTACTTATAAGCACTATCGACTACAATGAATATGTAGGTAGAATAGGTGTAGGTAAGGTGGACAACGGTATCATCAAAGTGAATCAGGAAGTGGCTTTGGTCAATCACCACGACCCTGATAAGATGAAAAAGGTTAAGATAGGTAAGCTCTATGAGTACGAAGGACTGAACAGAGTGGAAGTAAGCGAAGCAAGAATCGGTTCAATAGTGGCTATCTCAGGTATTCCGGATATACATATCGGAGATACACTGACTTCTATCGACAATCCACAGGCAATACCTTTCCAAAAGATTTCAGAACCTACCATATCAATGAACTTTATGGTAAACGACTCTCCTCTTGCAGGAAGAGAAGGAAAGTTCATTACATCAAGACATCTGCGCGAAAGACTCTTCAGAGAGCTGAATACGGACGTCAGCCTCAGAGTGGAAGAAACGGAATCTCCTGACTGCTTTAAAGTATCAGGCAGAGGCGAACTTCACTTATCCGTTCTTATAGAAAATATGAGAAGAGAAGGATTTGAGTTTGCAGTCAGCAAGGCCGAGGTTATCTACCACTATGATGAAAGAAATCAAAAGCAGGAACCTATGGAGCTTGCATTTGTAGATGTTCCTGACGAATTCTCAGGTGCGGTTATACAAAAGCTTACTTCAAGAAAGGGTGAGCTTCAGGGAATGAGCCCTACACATGGAGGATATACAAGACTTCAATTCCTCATCCCGTCTCGCGGTCTTATCGGCTACAGAGGTGAGTTCATGACCGACACCAAGGGAAACGGTATTCTCAATACCGAGTTTGAAGGATATGCACCGTACAAGGGTGATATGTTCTACAGGAAAACAGGTTCCATTATCGCATTTGAGAGCGGTGAGTCCATTACATACGGACTTTTCAATGCACAGGAGCGTGGTACTCTCTTCATCGGACCTGGTGAAAAAGTATATGCAGGTATGGTAATCGGAAAGAACGGAAAATCCGAGGACGTCGAGATCAATGTTTGCAAGACAAAGAAGCTTACAAACACAAGATCGTCAAGTGCCGACGAGGCACTAAGACTTGTTACACCTAAGGTTATGAGCCTTGAAGAGTCGCTTGAGTTTATTGATACCGACGAGCTTTTGGAGGTAACACCTGAGAATCTACGTATCAGAAAGAAAATACTTGATCCTACACTCAGAAAGCGTTCAATGATCAAGTCAAAACAATAATTATTTCTAAAGGTATCCGTAAGGGTACCTTTTTATAATTAAAAAACAGCATATAAAAGATAAAGATTATTTAAAGCTGATAGCCTATATTGAACTATTGTTGTATAATCTAGGGTGAGTGCTTTTAATTTAAATTTGTTTTGAAAAGGAAAAAGTAATGAATAAAGAGAATGAAAATAAGGCTCCTGAAAAAAGCTTAAAATCCTCCGGTTCAAAGAAAAGAAAATATATAAATAAAGCCATATTTAAGGCGGTTAAAACATTCTTTCTTTCACTGCTGGTTATAGGCGTTTTGGGAGGCGCAATGGGCATAGGTATGATAAAAGGTATCATAGACAATGCCCCAGAGGTGGACGTAGACAGTATTGTTCCGCTCGGATATGCCACTACCGTATACAATTCGGCAGGTCAGGTAACAGACACACTGGTAATGGCAGGCTCAAACCGTGAAGAAGCCACCTATGATGAACTTCCTAAGGTGCTTATAGATGCTTTCGTTTCCATAGAGGACTCAAGATTTTGGAAGCACAGAGGTATAGACACCAGAGCGATACTTAGAGCAGTCAGCGGTGTTATAACAGGTAACAGCTCTTCAGGCGGAGGCTCCACTATCACACAGCAGCTTATAAAAAACAATGTGTTTAACGGCGGTAGAGAAAGAAGCTTCGGCGAGAAGGTTGAGAGAAAGTTCCAGGAGATGTATCTGGCTGTAAAGCTTGAAAAACAGATGGATAAAAAGCTTATCCTTACAAACTATCTCAATACCATCAACCTCGGCAGCAACTCCCTCGGTGTAAAGGTTGCTGCAAGAAGATACTTCGGCAAGGACGTATCGGAGCTTACATTGTCTGAAGCAACCGTAATAGCGGGAATTACAAAGGGACCTACCAAGTACAATCCTATCACAGGTCAGGCCGCCAATGCCGAAAGACGAAAGATTATCTTACAGTATATGTATGAGCAGGGCTATATCACAAAGGAACAGCAGGAAGAGGCTCTTGCAGATGATGTATACTCAAGAATTCAAAATGTAAATACGATGGCAAAGGAAAAGAACAGCCCTTACAGCTATTTTACAGATGCACTGATCTCACAGGTTACACAGGCTCTTATCAATGAGATGGGATATACCGAGACGCAGGCACATAATCTTTTGTACAGCGGCGGTCTATCCATATACACCACACAAGACCCTAACTTGCAACAGATAGTGGACAGTGAAGTAAACAACCCTGAAAACTATCCGGACACAAAGTACTCACTTGAATACAGACTTACTGTCACAGACAGTGAGAAAAACACACATAATTATTCTGAAAAGGATATTAACAAGTACCACTCGGAAACATTACATGACGGCTTCAATGGATTATATCCGACCGAGGATGCCGCCAAGGCGGATGCCGAAAAATATAAGTCATCTATATTGAAAGACGGAGATACTATAGTAGGCGAAAGCGTAAAGACAGTGTTGGAGCCGCAGGTTTCTTTTGTACTTATGGATCAAAAGACCGGTTCTGTAAAGGCGATAAGCGGCGGTAGAGGTGAAAAGACCTCTTCACTCTCACTTAACAGAGCCACAGACACAACCAGACAGCCGGGTTCCACATTCAAGGTACTGTCTTCCTTTGCACCTGCACTTGATACAAGCGGAAACACTCTGGCAACCACTTACTACGATGCGGAGTACACCCTGGGAGATAAAACCTTCAAGAACTGGTATGATAAGCAGGGGTATCTCGGCTGGTCAAGTATTCGTGACGGTATAGTATATTCTATGAATATAGTTGCCCTAAAGACACTTATGGAGACTGTTACTCCGAGAGTCGGTGTACAATACGTTACAGACTTCGGTATAAGCACACTTACCGATCAGGATTATAATGCTTCACTTGCACTTGGAGGTCTTACAAAGGGTGTCAGCAATCTTGAACTTACAGGCGCCTTTGCCACTATTGCAAATCAAGGTGTGTATACAAAACCTATGTTCTTTACAAAGATTGTAGACCACAACGGTAAGACAATTCTTGACAATACTACTCCTACAACACATAGGGTTATAAAGGACTCCACAGCCTTCTTGCTTACAGATGCCATGGCGGCATCCACTCAGAACAACAGAAAGTTTGCAAGCAGCGGAATCAATGTAAACTCCACATCTACCAGAGCGCATCTTGACCATATGAGCGTTGCCGGTAAATCAGGTACTACATCCAACAATGTGGATGTGTGGTTTGTAGGCTTCACACCATACTATACCGCAGGTGTATGGGCAGGTTGTGATGAAAATCAGACGCTTTCAGATAACGGAGGAACAAGTTTCCACAAAGATATCTGGAGAAAGATAATGACCAAGGTATCTGAGGGGCAACAAGATATAGGCTTCCCTGTACCTGATTCCGTAGAGACTGCCGTAGTATGCAGAAAATCAGGAAAGTTGCCTATACCGGGAGTATGTGACCACGACCCGAGAGGAGATTCCACATATACAGAATACTTTGCAAAAGGTACCGTACCTACAGAAGTCTGTGACCATCACACTACAGTTACGGTTTGTAGAGACAGCGGACTTTTACCTACACCTAACTGCCCTACCACTACAAGAGTTGCCCTTATAATTCCAAGCGGACAATCACCAACAGACGACTCACAATATGCAGTACCGACCGCCACCTGTAATATACACGGCGGTGTCAACCCTATAATAGGTTCGGAAGCACCTACGGAAGGTGCCACTGACAATCAGGATGTCGGTGTGGCTCCGAACGCTAACCACCCTGTAGTCACGCCAAGGCAAAAAAGTAATGTTTCCGTCGGCGTAGCACCTGGTAGTGAAACTGCCGGAGCAACTCAGGCTCCAAGCCCTGTTATCACACCGAGCAAACCTGACAAAAAGAATAAGAAAAACAAGCCGTCAGAGGTAGTCACTCCTGAGACCACCGCTCCGGCACATATAAAATCAACTCCTCCTACAAAGAGCGATGATGATTCGGATGTATTGCACGGTCCCGGAGTATCCGCTCCGAAATGACGGACCTCATGCAAGCCCCGGACCTTCTTTCTCAACCGAAGGCCCCGGAGGTCAGGCGTCGCCTATACTTGTAGGACCGGGAGAATAAAATAAAGGACCGATGTTTCATACAGTAGTGTATGAGACATCAGTCCTTTTTATATATTAACCAAGTATCATCTTATCGCTCAGCACCGCATCGGTTCCAGAATACAACTTCATCACATCCGCAATTGTCATATTCTTTCTCATATCTCCCTCCAATACGGTCAGTATTTTACCGCTGTTCATAACTATAGTCTTATTACCGAAATCAAGTGCATCCCTGATATTATGTGTAATCATCAGCGTTGTAATATGATTTTCACTAACAATCCTATTTGTTATCTCCATTATCTTCTTACTGGTCTTCGGATCAAGTGCCGCAGTATGCTCATCAAGTAAAAGCAACTCCGGAGTTTCCATAGTCGCCATCAAAAGTGTCAGCGCCTGTCTTTGTCCTCCGCTTAAGCCTCCCACTTCATTCTTTAACCTGTGTTCAAGCCCTATGCCAAGCTTTGCACAGACAGATTTGAAATACTCTCTGTCACTTTTTCTTACACCGAATCCGAATCTTATCTTCTTACCTCTGCTGTATGCAAGTCCCATATTCTCCTCAATAGTCATATGTGGAGCTGTACCCTTTAGCGGATCCTGATATAATCTTCCTATAAATCTTGCTCTTTTATGCTCTTTCATATAGGTAATATCTTTTCCGTTATTATATATCCTGCCGCTCTCCACTTCTATATTACCTGCTACGGCATTTAACATAGTGGACTTTCCGGCTCCGTTGCTGCCGATAACGGTAGCAAAATCACCGTCATTTAATGTAAGACTCAGATCACACAGTGCTTTCTTTTCGTTTACAGTATCCTTATTGAATATAACATTGATATTTTTAATTTCCAGCATGTATCTTCCTCCATCTAAGCAATGTCGGCTTTATCAATGGTATACTGATTGCAAGTACTACTATTACAGCCGAGAAAAGCTTCAGATATATTGCAGGTAAGCCAAGGCCGAATGCAATTGCAAGCATTATACGATATATTATAGCGCCTATTACCACCGCAATAAGGTGTCTTAACATACCTCTTTGCCTATAACGGTTTCACCTATTATAATACTTGCAAGTCCGAGTACCAGCATTCCTGTTCCCACACCATGTGTAGCCGTCATATTGTACTGTGCGTATATTGCACCTGAAAGCCCTACCAGCATATTGCAAAGTGCAAATCCCAAGACTTTCATAGCATCGGTATTTATACTTGAACTTCTGACCATCGCCTCATTATCACCTGTAGCGCGAAGTGACAGACCTATCTGTGTCATCAAAAACAATTTGAGTACGGTTACTAAAACAGCCACTATTATCAAAAGCAATACCAGTTTTCCTATATCCACACCTGCAAGAAAGAACTTGCCCTCGAAAGGAGTAAATATCGTCTTCTCGCCATAGAAGAAAACACTCGGCTTATCACCCATTACAAACAGATTTATGGAATACAATCCTGTCATGGTCAATATTCCGGCAAGTATAGCATGTATTTTCAATTTTGTATTGAGTATACCTGTAACAATGCCTGCAAGCATTCCTCCAAGTACTCCCATTATAATTCCCATAAGCGGATTCTTAGCTACCGCCCATACCGCACTGTATGCAAGCCCTGTAACAAAACTTCCGTCTACAGTAAGATCCGGCAAATCCAAAATCCTAAAAGTTATGAACAGTCCCAATGATAATATTGCAAATATCAGTCCTAATTCAATACTGCCCAGTAATGTTGATAATGTCATTTTTTCTCCTACTTATTTGATTTGATTTCAACAAACTTCTTATCGTTCTTGATACTGTCAGGTATTTCTATACCGAGTGCCTTTGCCGTATCTGTATTTACATATATGAAAAGATCATCTTTAAAAACCTTTACAGGAATTTCATTTACAGGCTTACCCTTAAGTACTTCATCCACCATCTTTGCTGTTTCTTTTCCGAGATCCGTATAGTCGATACCTACCGTAGCAAGACCTCCGTCCATTACCATTGAATCGGCACCTACATATACAGGTTTTTTAGCCTTGATTGCCTCTGATGTAAGTATAGGCATTGCCTCGGCTACCGTATTGTCATTTGAAACAAAGATCATATCCACTTTCTCAAAAGTGATGCTGCCGCTGTCTGAAGGTCCGCACTTGTTGAGATACTTACCGTTTGAAGTTCAAGATTTTTCTCCTTTGTATACTTCTCAAGTAAGCCTAAGTTGGTTACAGAGTTATCCTCTCCCGGATTGTAGATAAATCCTACCTTCTTTACATCAGGAGTAATCTGCAGTGCAAGGTCCATTATCTTATCTATCTGTACGGCATCACTTGTACCTGTCATTCCCTTGTCAGGTGCATTCATATCTGTAAGCACACCTGCACCTACAGGGTCTGTTACCGCTGAGAATACTACAGGTGTTGTTTTTGTAAGGCTCATAGCTCCCTGTGCTACAGGTGTTGCAATAGTAACCACTACATCCTGCTTATCTCCTTCAAATCCCTGCACAATGCTTGTGATATTTGCCATATCTCCCTGTGCATTTTGGAAGGTAATCTTTGCGTTCTCACCGTCCACATAACCAAGTTCCTTTAATTCATCTTTGAATGAATTGTATATGATATCAAGCGACTTATGCTCTACAAGCTGTATTACACCTATTTTTTTCATATCTTTGTTTGTATCTGCGGCTGCGCCCTCTGTTTTAGATGATTCCGTAGCCGAACTCTCTGATACGGTGCTGCTGTCACTGCTCTGTGTCACTGCAGATTTCGGTGTACAACCTGCCATAAGTACTGCACCAATTGCGATAATTCCAAGTTTCTTTATTAAATTCATTTCTCCTCCTTAGGCATCCGATTCCGGAATAAATTTACTATATGCTGACGACAGTTATATTTGCATAAGTCACGCATCACTTCGTTGCTGCTGACAGTGACTTATGCACTAAAAAAGGCCTTGTCATCCCAAAGGACAAGCAAAGCCTGCGATACCACCTTCATTAGTAAAAATACTCTCTCTACAAAAATGCCGACACATTTTCTGCCCGGTAACGGGAGCACCCGTCTTAGCTACTTGTTTCCTTTCACCTCGCCCTCATGGGTCCATATTAAAATCGTCATCACTATCGGTTCTCAGCACCTCCGACTCTCTGTAAGTAACTAATTTCTTTTCTCCCAATCAACGGTTTTATTCTTTTATACTTTAAAATTTAAAAATTGTCAATATTATACAATGAAATTTATGCATTTATCTTTTTAAAGAACCTTACAATAAGAGGCATTACAATAACAAACGAAATCACATCCGCCACAGGCTGAGCAAGCTGTATTCCATATATTCCGAAGAACCTTGGAAGTACGGCAACCATCGGTATAAAGGTAATTCCGCTTCTTAAAAAAGATGCTATTGACGAAGCGAGGTTTTCACCTGCCCCCTGAAACATCATACTTGCGGCCAATGTAATAGGTGATATAAATAAAACTATACATTGTGCTCTAAGCGCAAAAGTTCCTACACTTATAACATCCGCATCATCTCTGAAAAGCCCTATTATATGACCTGAAAAAATAAGTGAAAGCACACTTAAAATTCCGAGTATTATCATACTGAGCCCACAGCAAAATATAAACGCCCTCTTTACACGCTTAAACTTCTTTGCACCGTAGTTGAAAGCCGATACCGGCTGGAAACCCTGTGATATGCCGAGCGCGATGGCAAATATAAAATTGCAAACCCTGCTTACAATACTCATGGCCGCAATTGCCGCGTCACCGTATGGCATCGACATATAGTTAAGCACCATTGTAGATACACTCATCATTCCCTGTCTGATAAGACTCGGTAAGCCTGTATACAATATATTAAGAATATCCTTTATATCCCACGAAATTGCTGAAAATCTAAGCCTTGATACCGTCCTGTCTCCTCCGAACATTGAAAGCAAAACAAAGAAACTTATAACCTGTGAAACCGCAGTGGATATGCCTGCTCCCAAAGTACCCATATTTAGTACAAATATAAATATCGGATCTCCTATAATATTCAACACACCGCCGAGAGTAAGCCCAACCATTGCAAGAGCGGCCTTTCCTTCATATCTGAGAACATTATTTAACACACAACTTCCTGTCATAAAAGGAGCTGACAAAAGTATACATATACCGTAAGATTTTGCGTAAGGCATTATAGTGTCCGTACTTCCCATTATCCTAAGCAGCGGCTCCATAAATATTATACCGATAATCATTATAAGCACACCAAGAAACAGTGACATAAAAAATCCCGTAGATGCGAACTTTATAGCTTCATCTCCCTGCTTATTTCCAAGCTTTCTTGATATATTTGAACCGCATCCGTGGCCACACATAAATCCAAGCGCCTGATTTATAGTCATAAGAGAAAAAACTATACCGATTGCTGCAGAAGCACTCGTTCCAAGCTTTCCCACAAAGAATGTATCCGCCATATTATAGATATTAGTGACAAGCATACTTATTATAGTAGGCACACTGAGTCGCAAGATGAGCTTCTCCACGGAAGTCTCAGTCATTTCCTTATATTGTCTGTCCAAAACGCTCATATTGTCCATAACTTACCTACCCTTTTGTTCACAAATAAAAAATATAACCGCCGTTACAATAAAATAAAACCAAGTGGCCGGATTGGAAAACCATGTGGTGAAAAACGACAGCGCCAAATATACAAACCACTGTGCGTATATCATATAAAAAACAGCATGTCTTGTACTTCTTATCCACTTTTCAAAGAAAAAGCTTACCGCTCCGAGTATGGCAGAAAACACTCCCACACCGATTATACCGAAATCATAAAAAGCGTCATAAAACAATGTCACCGTCGTAAGCTCGGTCTTATTTACAAAGATTGGAAAATCCACAAGCTTAGGGTATATGAACTTGAGTCCTGAAAGAGCCCAAAGCGGGAAAAGCCCCTTAAGTCCGAAGCTGTGCTTAGGCAACTCCTTAATCAAGGTATCAAAATTATCATAATTGTTTGCAATATATATATATGGCTGAGTAATAAAAATAGGCAGATTGTATTTCATCTCAAATATGCCGTTAAGATACTCCACATTGTGGCTTCTTGCAACTGTTAAAAGCAGATATACCGGTACAATTATCAGTACAACCGCTATAAAATAAAGAGGTTTTATCTTATCTCTTTTTAGAATAAGCAAGGTTACAAAGGCCATCAGTACCGCAAACATAAACTGAAATCTTGACACACAGAGTATAGGTATAAGCATAGCCACAATATTTGCAAATACAAGAAATACCCATTTTACAGCATTTAACTCCTTCTCCTCACTTAGATATATTATGCTGAGTGAAGGCACGAGAATACAGCTCACCGTAAAATAATGTACTCCCGAGACATGAAAGTATGAATACGCATGAGGTACTCCCCTTAAGAAAAAAGGTATAAATCCAAGTTTTATAGCCTCTACATTAAATGCAACTACTGAAATCATTGCAAGCATCACTATACATATATACAGTCTGTTTTCATTGCTCTTTTCAATGACTCTTGCTTCCTTATTTTTATAAGGATTTCCAAGATATCTCTCCAGCCATTCAAACATCATATAAAAGCATCCGAAAGCCAGACAAAGACAAATCCATGTCGTATTACTCCAAGGTTTCGCCAAGTGTGACAGCTTTATTGCTGAAAGTCCCTCTCCGCCTACAAATGCCAATGAAAATATTCCGCGAAGGTTGACTAAGGACTTTGAATATCTGCATTCTTTAATATAAAGATACAGCGCCACTATAATCTGAACAATCCCGGACAGGGCATATAGCCCCGTCCGGGAAGTAAATAAGCTGACAGACTGCCGACAAGATATATTAACATCCAAGCTCCTCTGATATTTTTTTCAAATACTCTTTTATTTCACTCTCACATCCCATCTCAAGCACCTTATCAACCTTGGCCCTTAAGTCCTTACTGTCACAAAGTGAAACAATCTGTCTTGACTTTAATATACTTGAAGCCGACATAGAGAATTCATCAAGCCCCCAAGCCAAAAGCACAGGTACAAGTAAAGGATCTGCTGCGGCTTCTCCGCACATACCTACCATAATTCCCGCCTTTTTGCCCTCTGTGATGACTCTGTTGATACTTCTTAGTACTGCAGGTGAGAATGCCGAATACAGATTGGCAACCTTTACATTACCTCTGTCTACAGACATTGTGTACTGAATCAAATCATTTGTACCGATACTGAAGAAATCCACCTCTTTTGCAAAGAGATCCGCAAGCAGTGAAGCCGCAGCGGTCTCCACCATTATACCCACTTCAATATCCTTATTGTATGCAATATTCTTCTCATCAAGTTCGGCCTTTATATTCTTTATAAGAGCTTTAGCCTCTCTTATTTCATCCATTGATGTGATAAGCGGCAACATTATCTTTATATTTCCGAAAGCACTTGCACGAAGCAATGCACGAAGCTGAGGTATATAGATATCATCCTTTCTGTCAAGACAAAGTCTTATAGCACGGTATCCGAGGAAAGGATTCTCATCCTTGGCAATACCCATATATGGAATTTCCTTGTCTCCGCCTATATCGAGAGTTCTGATGATTACAGGCTTTCCTTCCATAGCTACGGCCACCTGCTTATAGCTTTCAAACTGCTCCTCTTCAGTAGGCATACAGTCTCTGTCCATAAATAAAAACTCTGTTCTGAAAAGTCCTATGCCCTCTCCGCCGTTTTCTATTACCTTCTTAACATCCTCAGGGCTACCGATATTTCCCACTATCTCCACCTGTTTACCGTCTTTGGATACACTCGGAAGTGTCAAATATTTCTTCAGAAGCTTCTTAGCTTCATCATATTTTTCTTTTTATCTATGTACTCACTCTTCTCGGACTCGGTAGGAAGTACAATAACCTCACCGCTCTCACCGTCAAGTACAATTTCACTGCCGTCTTCAATATCCTCAGGCAAATCAGACAATCCTACTACGGCAGGTATCTCAAGCGCCCTTGCAAGTATTGCGGAATGTGATGTCTTTCCGCCAAACTCCGTCACGATACCAAGTACATTTTCAGGGTTAAGTCCGGCAGTCATAGACGGTGTAAGATCCTTTGCTACCAGAATACTTCCGTGCGGAAGTGTTGAAAGATCGCTGCTTTCAAGTCCCATAATCTTCTTAATAAGTCTGTCCTTTATATCTCTCATGTCTGCAGCTCTTTGTTGCATAAGCTCATCATCCATTGAAGCAAATACTGCCGCATACTGATTACATACCTCTTCCACGGCATACTCGGCACAGATCTTCTCATTCTTTATAAGATTTACCATCTCATCAATAAGCATAGGGTCAGACATAAGCATGATATGTCCAACCAAAATCTCAGCTTCCTTTGCTGAAGCGTTCTTCTCAAGTGACCTTGACATCTCCTCCGTCTCAGCCTTTGTGAGTTCCAAAATTTCCGTAAAATTAGTTACCTCAAACTCAATATCCGAAATATTTCTTTTTACAACCTCAACACTCTGCTCTTTGACTACTTTTGCAATACCGATACCTATGCCCTCGGCTGCTCCTACACCATAAATCTTCATCGTAAACCTCTACTTACTTTACTTCGCCAAAACCGGAATTTATCAAATTCCTTAATGCTTCCATTGCTTCCTTCTCATCTTTTCCCTCACATGTAATAGTGATTACATCACCACATTTTACACATGTGGCAAGCACACTAAGTACACTTTTAGCGTTTGCCGTAGCATCCTTGAATATAATATTTATTTTCGAATCATATTTCAAGGCCTCTTTACACAAACTGCCTGCCGGTCGCAAATGCAAACCGCTTGGATTTATCACCTTCAACTCTTCTGAAACCATGCAAAATCCTCCCTAATTTCAGCAGATGATGCAGTCTCCGTGCTGCTTTGTTCCGCTGCTGTTGTTGTTTCATTCTTTTCATTTTTTTCACTTGTATGATTTCCTATAATCACTTCAAAAGGAGTGTATGAATCCACACTTAGCCCTGTGGCAGGCTCAAACTTAAGACTTCCTACATTGCTTCCCGAATTCATCTCACTTACATCAAGTGTAGCCTTAAGATCGGCATTTGTTACAGACTCAAGGTTTGCACTGAGTCCGGATACCACCACTGTAATCTTTTCAGGAACAATATTTGTCGCCACACCGGGCTTGGCTCCAACTATATTCAAATCGTTTACAGTCAAAGTAAGCGACTTTTTATCAAGCGCCTCCACCTTTAATGTTACATTCACTTTGGTATCTCCTACAGCTGTAACATTGGCCGGCAGGAAGTTCTTTATATCAACAGTTACGTTCACATCTCCTGTCGCACCCTCAACGCTAAGTGCACTTGCCGGAACCGTTATGGAATCAAGCCCCTCAAGCACTTCAGGTTGACCTCTTACCTGTATAGACTTTGTAGCACTTTCGGCACCTGTGAACTTATAACCCTGTGCGGCAGTTCCGCCTACATCAAAATTCAGCGCAAGCGTCCTTCCGTTCAACATAACAAGACTGTATCCTACATTATCAAAACTCTTGCTGACTCTGCTGTCCGATATAACGAACGCATTGCCGTTTGCATCAAAATACTTAAGCTCGGCTCTTCCGCTCTCATCACTGTCAAGACCTGATACATCTATCTCAACACCTATTTGACTGATCTGACCTATTACAGATACCGGGCCTGTAACTACCACATTGGTCTTGTCAAGTTTTACCTCTCCTACAGAAAATCCGTCTGAAGGAGTACCTGTAATCTTCGTGGTAAGTGTGAACTCCTTCCTTTGAAGATCCTCGATACTTACCCTGACAATACTCGGCTTTGAGGCCACCGCTCCGATTATCAGATCCTTATTATTGACTACCTCTACCGCAATCGGTACTGCACCTGTTATATCATACATGTCTCCAAGGTCTATAGATACATTAAAGTCGGAAGCCGCTATCCTGCTTTGGTCTCTGCTTCTAACCTCATAGCTTACCGTTACCGAATTAGCTCCCATCAGTGAATATGTCTTACCGGCATCTGTGATAATATTTGCATTTACCACATTCAAAGGTACACTTATGTTCCTTGTCACTATCGGATTTGAAACATTTACCACAATAATCCATACCAAAAATGCTACAGCCAAAGAGCTAATTTTCAAAACAAGATTATTTGTCTTTATCATTACCTCTTCCTTTCAACAGCTTCGACAATAAAGAGACATTCTTAGCTTCCTTACCGTCTTCCAATAAAACGGAAAGTTCTTTTTTCAGCTCCTCTCCGTCATTTACCTTTATCAAGTTACCGCCAATCGCTACGGATACCCTTCCGGTCTCCTCGGACACAACTATTGTAACGGAATCAGAAACCTCGCTGATACCTATAGCCGCTCTATGTCTGGTTCCAAGGTCCTTGCTTATCCTCATATTCTCTGAAAGCGGAAGGTAGCAGGTGGCTGAAACTATAGTATTACCGCGTATCAGCACCGCACCGTCGTGTAGCGGAGTGTTGTGCTCAAATATATTTATAAGAAGCTGACTTGAGACTATACCGTTTATCAATATACCTGTCTTTCTATATAAGCCAGATTCTCATTTCTCTCAATCACTATCAATGCACCGGTCTTCGGTTTTGACATGGTAAAGGCCGCATTTATAAGTTCATCTACAGTGCGCTCACTCATACCGTCTTCACTTGACTTGCTGTCAAAGGCAAAGATATTCATTATATTCTTATTTCCAAGCTGCTCAAGAGCCTTTCTAAGCTCCGGAGCAAATATTATAATAAGTGCAGTAACCGCAATGGTCGCAATCCTTCCCATTATCCACAGTATAACATCAAAATGTAATAAATATGACGCTATGGTAAAGCCTACTATAATCAGCAAACCTTTAAGCAAAGTCCATGCCCTTGTCTTAGTAATCCATGCCATTATTTCATATACAATGTATGCAATAATAAGTATTTCAATTACATTTAAAAATTCAATATGTGGAAAATATGAGAGTCCATCACGCATCAAACTCGTGATAATGTTCATTCACTACCCCCATTATTCTTGTTCTTCTTCTTTGTACTGAATGACTGTACCTTTTTGTCCGCTGCCGTAATAGTAATCTTCGGTACAGCCTTAACAAAATAATAATAATCATCATCCTCAAACTGAGCATACTCGGTCCTTGTATAATCCACGGAAAATACAAAGAAGTTGTAAATATATGCAAAAATTACAGATACTACAAGTCCTATTATAAACTCCAAAAGAGGAAGCGATATATCAAAAATGAAATCTCCTGCAAAAATACTCACCAAAGAGTGATGGTACCTGCAGCAATCGCAATCTGCCACGCATAATCTATATTTTGCTTATGCACCATATATACTATAAATGTAGCAAGTGCAAATGCAATCAAAAATAAAAGTAAAGTCTTATTTGAAAAAATACCGTTGATTGCCTGTGTATATCTCTGTGCGATGTCCACAGATTGAGTATTTGTAAGCAGTCCGATGTTTTGCTTTGCAAACAGGCAGGTAAAATAAATAAGCACTCCCGCCAAAATAGGTATAATACTCACCGCACTTCCCATAAGTCCCACTACAAGTGGAATAACATACGGTATCTTGATTGCAAAAAATATGGGAACAAGAATCAAAAGTACACTGTCCTTCTTGCCGAAACTATAGTATAGGAAGATTGTCAGTATAAATATGATTCCCACAATCAGCGCCAATTCAAACGATGCCGTGAACAAGTGTATCAAGAGAAACACCGCAACTATAACCACACCTGCCATATACGGCAAAAAAGCACCTATTACCGACAACACTATCGGTATATGTATTACAGCAAGCTTAGTCTGATACCCCAGATTCATATTGATAAGCATCATAGCTGTAAACAATATTATATATTTAATTCCTTTATCTATTATCGAATAATATTTCGCATAAAAACTCTTTAAGATGTTTCTGAACACATATAGCTGTAGCATTCTAACCTCCGTTATTTGGCAACTTCTCTTTATTGTCAAACTTTTTTTCAAAATAATTCAATCTGTCATTATATATCTTCAAATCTTTCTGTGCCTCGTCATATTTTTTTGAAAAAAATCTATATGTAATCATCTCAAATGTAAGCAGCCCCAATATATATATCAAAATATATATAACCGAAAGCAATCCTATAGGATTAACGCTTGACATCAGACCCTCTAAATTATAAAGTACGGCCAAAACAACTATAAGAGCAAACAGATAGTATAAACAAAAAAAGACCTAAGCATATGTTTACCCACATAGTCTTCTCTGAAATAATTATCAATCTCAAACATCTGCTCGCCCTTTCGTTTTTTCAATAATGCTAATTCCGTCATCTGTCTTATCTTCTCTTCGTTTAGCATACCTTCTCCCACTAAAAACTAATTAAAATATTTCTATCATTATATCATATCTATGTTTGCATAGCAAATATAGTAAAAAACCGTGCACAAATGTACACGGCTTTTAAAAATACTATTCTCTTACACCTTCAATAATCGTCTTCGCCATGAAATCAAGCATCTCATTGCTCATTCCCGGATAAAGTCCGACCCAGAAAGTATCATTCATTATTCTGTCTGTATTGGTAAGTTCACCTACCACTCTGTATCCTTTTCCCTCAGCTCTCATCTGATCAAAGCAAGGATGCTTTATAAGATTTCCGGCAAAAAGCATTCTGGTCTGAATACCGTTTGACTCCAGCTTGCTTACAAGCTTGGCTCTGTCCACTCCCTCTCTACAGGTAATTAAAAATCCGAACCAACTTGGGTCTGCATTCTTTGCGGGAACAGGTAAAATAATCTTATCTTCCACACATTTTAAGGCATCATAAAGTCTTTTATAGTTTTCTCTTCTTCTTTGCGCAAAGCCCGGCAATTTCTTCAGCTGCGCAACTCCCACAGCCGCCTGAAGATCTGTAGGCTTTAAGTTGTATCCGAAATGTGAGTACACATACTTATGATCATATCCTAAAGGAAGCTCACCGTATTGACGATCAAATCTGTGTCCGCACATATTATCCTGTCCCGAATGACATACGCAGTCTCTTCCCCAATCTCTCATAGACTTTATTATCTTATTTAAAAGCGGATTTGATGTATACACTGCACCGCCCTCTCCCATCGTCATATGATGTGGAGGATAAAAACTTGATGTTCCTATATCTCCTACAGTTCCGGTAAATTTCTTCTCACCGTCTATAACATAAGTGCTTCCAAGCGCATCACAGTTGTCCTCTATAAGCCAAAGATTGTGCTTTTTACAAAACCTTAATACCGCCTCAAGGTCAAAAGGATTTCCGAGAGTATGTGCTACCATCACAGCCTTGGTCTTTGGTGAAAGTGCTTCCTCAAGCTTAGTTACATCAATATTATACTGCGGTATTGTAACATCCACAAATACAGGTATAGCACCATACTGTATGATAGGAGTTACAGTAGTAGGGAAACCGCAAGCTACAGTAATTACTTCATCGCCTCTTTTTACCTGCCTTTCACCTAAAAGCGGTGATGTCAAAGTCATAAATGCAAGCAAATTTGCGCTTGAACCCGAGTTTACAAGCGACACATACTTCACACCGAATTGCTTTGCAAAGTCACTCTCAAACTCATAAAAATATCTTCCTGCCGTAAGCCAAAACTCCAAAGAGGCATCTACAAGATTTACCATCTCCTCAGAGTCATAAACTCTGGAAGCGTAGGTTATCCTGTCGCCCTCCTTAAACTCCTTCTTTCTATTGTGAAAAGCATCGTGATACTCCTTTACCAGTTCAAGTATCTCTCTTCGAGCCTCTTCCTGTGTTTTATTTTTTAACATCTCTCCTCCACTTTTATCTGTTCAAATACTCTATTATCTGCTTTTGTGTAACGGCATCCATATCTTCACCGTTACTCCACGCCTTATACCATTCCACACTCAGATCAATCGCATCATGCACATTAAGTACAGGTTTCCATCCGTAAACCTTCTTTAACTTATCACAGTTTAGCTTAAGGAATCCCGCCTCATGAGGTCCGCCGTCAGACTGAATCTTAAAGTCAAAACCATCTCCCCAGGCTCTTTTAAAGCTCTCTACCAAAGTCTTTGCATTTACGCAGTCACTGTCGTCAGGTCCCACATTATAGTAACCTTCATACTTTTCTCTGTCTTTTGCCTGTCTCATAACTATATCAAGGTATATAAATAAAGGCTCCAAAACATGCTGGAAAGGCCTTATCGAATTAGGATTTCTGATTATCACAGGCTTACCCGATACTGCAGCTCTTACACAGTCAGGTATTATTCTGTCCTTTGCAAAATCACCGCCTCCTATTACATTACCGGCTCTTGCTGTAGATACCGGCGAATCGTCTAAAAAGCTTTTCTTATAGCTGTGCGTAACAAGTTCCGAACATGACTTTGAATTTGAATACGGATCATATCCGTCAAGAAAGTCAGTCTCTACATATCCCTTATCCTGTTCTTTATTCTCATACACCTTATCTGTGGTGACATTAAGGAAACTCATTACACTCTTTGACAGCCTTACACATTCCATTATATTTACGGTACCCATAACATTGGTCTCATAAGTGTATACAGGTCTTTCATAAGAGTCCCTGACTATAGGCTGTGCCGCCATATGAATAACATACTCAGGCTTCACCTCATCAAATACCTTCTTTAAATGTTCAAGGTCTCTTATATCTCCAATGACTGAATTCATCTCTGCTTCCAAACCTAAAATATCGAAGATATTGGTATCTGTAGGCGGATTAAGTGCGTACCCTGTTAACTTTACACCACACATAATCAGTATCTTTGAAAGCCATGAACCCTTAAATCCTGTATGACCGGTAAGAAGTACTCTTTTTACCAGTATAAAAATTTTTTTCAACTCTTCAAAAATTCATTATTCACTCCACCTCTTCCAAGGAGCCTTACCGCTTGCCCAAAGGCTCTCAAGCTTCTCCTCTCTCTTTGAGTGTCCATACACTGCCAAAATCCGTCATGTTCAAATCCCATAAGCTCACCGTCCTTTGCAAGTTTTAGCATAGGACCCTGTTCAAATACTGTAGCATCTCCTTCTGTAATATAATCAAATATATTAGGATTAAGTACCATAAATCCGCCGTTTATAATAGCGGAATCATCATCACTCTTTTCTCTGAATGATGTAATAAGACCGGAATCGTCCTTTTGCAGTACACCCTTTTGCTGCGCCAAACTTACTGTAGTTATGGTCGCAGTCTTTCCGTGGCTCTTATGGAACTTAAGCAGCGCATCTATATCCACATCCGATACCCCGTCACCATATGTCAGCATAAAAGGCTCATCCTTTAAATGTTCCTTAGCTCTAAGTATTCTTCCGCCTGTCATGGTATTAAGCCCTGTATCAAGTACCGTAACCTTCCAATCTTCAGCATTTCTTTGATGTACTTCCATCTTATTGTTTTTCATATCAAAAGTCACATCTGAATTATATACAAAATAGTTGGCAAAATATTCTTTTATCTTATTTTGTTTATATCCTGCCAATATAACGAACTCATTAATACCGAATGTTGAATAGTACTTCATAATGTGCCATAAAATAGGCTGACCGCCCAGTTCAATCATCGGTTTAGGTTTTAAATGGCTTTCCTCGGAAATTCTGGTTCCGAGTCCACCGGCTAATATTACTGTTTTCATTTTATTCTCCATAATGTAATCAATATTGTTTTAATACAGCCAAGCTCTCTTATATAATCTTTTATCATACTCTAACGTCCCCGGCCACAAAACAAATCTCTTCTAATACTAAGGCATATCTTATACTATGTCAATAATAGCAAATATTGATAAAATTCGCTCTAGGGTGAAAAGTTTATTTCCACAACCCCTATGCTAAAGTTGCGTTTAGTCTTACACATATTTCAACTTTTACAATAGTTGCATTTAGTAGTACAATTCGGATAAGACAGCTACCGGAAAGGTAGGTACCACTATAACATCTTTAAACTCATTTTCACATTTAACACTTGAAGATAGACGAATTATTCTAACAGGTATTACTAACGGTTCCACTAAGACTGCCATTGCTAAAACTATTGGTAAAGATAAATCAACTGTTTGTAAAGAAATCAAATCACATCGTAAGCTGACATACAGATGCAGCATGCCGCTTGAATGTAGTAACTACAAGAAGTGACCTTTTGGACGTGAATGCAAAACTCATTGTATACTTTACTCTCCATTCCACTGCAAAAGACGTGACCTCTCTCCCGGTGCCTGTAACGGCTGCACAAACTGGCGCCATTGTCGTTTTAACAAATATAAATATTCTCCGGAAGACGCATGGAATGATTATCGTTATACACTGGTAGACTCCAGACAAGGAGTAAATCTTACGGTTAAACAGGCTAAGGACATTGCCGATGTAATAGCACCTCTTCTTAAACAAGGTTTATCTCCATATCAAATACTTGCTTCAAACCCTGAACTTGGTATTTCTGAAAAGACTTTATACAACTACATAGAAGGTGATGTATTTCATGAAATAGCCGGTCTTACTGCTCTTGACCTCAGAAGGCAAGTCTCTCGTAAAATTTCAAAAAAGAAGTCTAAGGGTTTTAAGAAAAGGGCTGACAACAAACATCTGATTGGGCGTAACTACAATGACTATAAACAATATATTGACGACAATCCTAATACTCTTATAACGCAGATGGATACAGTCTATAACAACGAAACTACAGGTCCATTTATCCAAACTTTTAAGTTTATTCCATCAGGTATCCTATTTGCACTCTACCAAACCGAAAAGACTTCCACTGCTATGAAGAATGGAGTCGATACTTTAGAAACATCCTTGGAAATGATGTATTTAGAAAATATGTGAATGTCTTACTAACTGATAGAGGTTCTGAATTTTATGCAGCAAAGGATATGGAAACAGGTGTAGATGGTACCACACGTACCAGAGTATTTTATTGCGACCCAATGCAATCCGGACAAAAAGGTTCTATAGAAAACAACCACATACAGCTACGGTATATACTTCCAAAGCAGACTGATTTAGTTTCTCTTGGATTAACTGATCAAGATGCACTTAACCTAGTACTAAGTCATCTAAACTCAGCACCGGTTGAAAAATTTGGTGGTAAGAGTCCCTTAGAGGTAGCATCTTTTATGTATCATGATCTGTATGAAAGACTTATTTCGTATGGCATCAAGGAAATAGAAAAAGATAGGATTGTTTTAAAACCCTATCTTCTAAAAAATAGATAACTCTTATTATAGGTAGCTGTCAAGAGCGTCTCAAACAGGTATTTTACAAGTGGAATTTAGTCCTACACTCAAAAAAATTCGATTAAAATCCACTTATTTGCCATGCCAAAAAATGACACCTATACGCCCAAATAGCCCCTATAACATTTATATTGTAACAGTTATTGCACCTTTTTAGTAGTATAAATGTTATATTTCTTTGATTCTGTAAGACTAAATGCAACTTAAATATTTTCACTTTTTAAGTTGAACTAACATTTACACTTCAGCTGATAAAATCCGCTCAAAAAAAGAGTTGAATAATCAATCCTGTCAAAGTTCTATATGGAATACTGAATATACAGCCAAGTAGCCGTAACTACTTGACTGCATATTATGAAGGAAAAGCGCTACCCATGCACGGGCCTCTAAAATGGTTTTTAGAAACTTATAGAAATTCAGATTAACAAGAGCGGAAAGTGCATTTTCCATAGATTACCTTAGATATCAAACCAAAAGCCACGAAAAAGATTTGATAGTTTTATTATACTATTTATACTGTTTATAACAATAGGATGTACTAACACTTAAGATTTCAAAACCACTTTCATCGTATTATACAAAGATTAAGGCTATATTCTATAATATAAAGGGTATCGATTATGCAATATGCATTAAAATATATTACTTTTTCTTTAATATTAACTTAAGCACCTACGGATGACCAAGCTTATTAAAATCAATCTACTCCATCGCCTATCCTGGAACTAAAAAAGCGAGTTGAATAATCAACCCACAAAACTGTCTACACCTTACTTTAACAATCTATATTTCTTTAAAAGCTCGTTCCTATATACCTTATCCGTATTAGCCTTTATTATTTTCTCTAAGTTACCTTCTCTCGCCAATATAGTATTCAATTCACTTACCATATCAGCTCCTTCTTCTCTTCCTTCCGTCCTTACCAGCTCAAGTCCCTTTTCAATACCTTCTGTTCTCCCCAGTTCAATACCTTCGGTCCTTCCCAGTTTAATACCCTCTTCAAGACCCTTTTCTTCCGCCAATTCAAAAAATCCCTTCATATTGCTTACCTTCCTTTCATGTGCCACCTTTATTATATTCTCAACATTTTTAAAACCCGACATCGCAGATATCAACATCAAGATCTCATCTACATGCTTTACATTACTTTAACCACATTTGACAATCAGTTTATTTCATCACATTGCCTCTTCCTTCATATAAACATTCTATATTACAAAAGCGAGTTGAACACTCAACCCGCAAAACTGTCTACATATCACCTTAACAACCTGTATTTCTTTAAAAGCTCGTTCCTATATACCTTATCCGTATTAGCCTTTATTATTTTCTCTAAGTTACCTTCTCTCGCCAATATAGTATTCAGCTCACTTACCATATCAGCTCCTTCTTCTCTTCCCAGCTCAAGTCCTTCTGTCCTTCCCAGCTCAAGTCCCTTTTCAATACCTTCTGTTCTCCCCAGTTCAATACCTTCCGTCCTCCCCAGTTCAATTCCCTTTTCAAGGCCCTTTTCTTCCGCCAATTCAAAAAATCCCTTCATATTGCTTATCTTCCTTTCATGTGCCACTTTTATTATATTATCAACATTTTTAAAACCCGACATTGCAGACATCAACATCAAGATCTCATCTACATGCTTTATATCACTTTCATCACCTTCATAACTGTCAGTTGTTCTCATCTGATACAAGTAGTCTGCCAACATTCGAAAATCACTTTTAAACAGATCTATTTTTTCTCTATCCAAAAATGCTATCTCAAATACATTTATCTTGTAGTCACTTACATACGGTTTTAAATTTTCATCTACTTCAAGCAAATCCAATAAGGAGTTTGAGTATTTCCAATTCCTGTCATATCCCATATATAACACCAATGTTATCACAGGATACTTCTTTTTATATCTGTTCTCTTCCAATACCTGCTTCTTATATTCAGCTCCGTCATAACCTATAACCCTCATCGGCATAAGCTTATCAGGCACAGTCTGATTCTCAAGCACGAATAACGCTATATTGATTTGGCTGTTCTTCCAATACTTTGCAACATCTCTGTACTGTAAATGTATCTCACCGTCAAGCTTTAATGCACTGTCAACCGGAGTATCTATAAGTGCATCCTCATCTACTATCCTCTTTCCGTTAAATAATAACACATTTACTATATCTGCAAATACATCATTATATCTCTCAAGCATCTTTTGTGTTATATCTTTACCATTCATACTCTCTCCTCCTTATTATACCAAAGAAATTTAATTGACTCTATAAAAATATCCACACATGACCACACAGCCAAGTAGGGCAGGCTACTTGACTGCGTGGTCACGTTCATATCAGTCGATGCACCGACTCTGTCATGGTTTTTAGAAACTTATAGAAATTAAGATTAACAAGAGTGGAAAGTGCATTTTCCATAGATTACCTTAGATATCAAACCAAAAGCCACGAAAAAGATTTGATAGTTTTATTATACTATTTATACCGTTTTTGACAATAGAATGTGCTAACACTTAAGATTTTAAAATAACTTTCATCGTATTGTACAAAGATTAAGTCTATATTCTATAATATAAAGGGTATCGATTATGCAATATACATTAAAATATATTACTTTTCCTTTAACATTGCCTTAAGTGCCTCCGGATGACCAAGCTTATCACTAAAATCAACCCACCCCAATGCTTATCCCGAAACCAAAAAAGCGGGCTGAATAATCAACCCGCAAAACTTACAACATCTTACTTTAACAATCTATATTTCTTTAAAAGCTCGTTTCTATATACCTTATCTGTATTGGCCCTTATTATTTTCTCCAAGTTACCTTCTCTTGCCAATATAGTGTTCAACTCACTTACCATATCAGCTCCTTCTGTTCTTCCCAGTTGAAGTCCTTCTTCTCTTCCTTCCGTCCTTCCCAGTTCAAGTCCCTTTTCAAGGCCCTTTTCTTCCGCCAGTTCAAAAAATCCCTTCATATTGCTTACCTTCCTTTCATGTGCCACTTTTATTATATTCTCAACATTTTTAAAACCTGACATCGCAGACATCAGCATCAAGATCTCATCTACATGCTTTATATCACTTTCATCGCCTTCATAACTGTCAGTTGTTCTCATCTGATACAAGTAGTCTGCCAACATTCGAAAATCACTTTTAAACAGATCTATTTTTTCTCTATCCAAAAATGCTATCTCAAATACATTTATCTTGTAGTCACTTACATACGGTTTTAAATTTTCATCTACTTCAAGCAAATCCAATAAGGAGTTTGAGTATTTCCAATTCCTGTCATATCCCATATATAACACCAATGTTATCACAGGATACTTCTTTTTATATCTGTTCTCTTCCAATACCTGCTTCTTATATTCAGCTCCGTCATAACCTATAACCCTCATCGGCATAAGCTTATCCGGTACAGTCTGATTCTCAAGTCCGAATAACGCTATATTGATTTGGCTGTTCTTCCAATACTTTGCAACATCTCTGTACTGTGAATGTATTTCACCGTCAATCTTTAATGCACTGTCAACCGGAGTATCTATAAGTGCATCCTCATCTACTATCCTTTTCCCGTTAAATAATAACACATTTACTATATCTGCAAATACATCATTATATCTCTCAAGCATCTTTTGTGTTATATCTTTACCATTCATACTCTATCCTCCTTATTATACCAAAGAAATTTAATTGACTCTATAAAAATATCCACACATGACCACACAGCCAAGTAGAGCTGACTACTTGACTGCGTGTTCACGTTCATATCAGTCGATGCACCGACTCTGTCATGGTTTTTAGAACCTTATAGAATTTCAGATTAACAAGAGCGGAAAGTGCATTTTCCATAGATTACCTTAGATATCAAATCGAAAGCCACGAAAAAGATTTGATAGTTTTATTATACTATTTATACGGTTTTTGACAATAGGATATATTAACACTTAAGATTTCAAAACCACTTTCATCGTATTGTACAAAGATTAAGTCTATATTCTATAATATAAAGGGTATTGATTATGCAATATGCATTAAAATATATTACCTTTTCTTTAATATAAACTTAAGCGACTCAGGATAAACAAGTTTATCTGTAAACTAAGACTCTAATATTAGTTTATTACAAAAAAGCGGGTTGAATAATCAACCCAACACTTGACATAGAACCCAATAGCATTACATAACGGCATTGTCATTTCACCAGCAGGTTGAATAATCAACCCAACACTTGACATAGAACCTATTTTAAAAGTGGGCTGAAAAATCAACCCACCCTAACACTTGGCATAGAATCTTTATTAAAACGTATGTACTTCTATTAATATTCACTTACTTATGTTATTGGTGATACCTTCACTACTACCGTATCACCATCTATAAAAATACTGCCTTCTTCAGGATAACATGGTGCATCAATAAACTGCTGACTATGCCCAATCTCTCCTGCCCTATCTCTGCCATCAGCTTCAATCACAATACCTAATTCTTCCGATATAAGCCTGTTCCACGTTTCTACACTAGATTTGTCACTCCACATTGCACCTACCTTCATAAGATAATTTGCATTCTTCAAAAGGTACTCCGGAACCTTATAATTTCCAAGTGTAGGTACACCTAAAATGTCCAATTTATAGTCCTTTGGAAAATTTCCTGCTTCATAATCTTTAATGATTCTTCTTCCAACTTCTATAGCTTGTTTATTTTGATACTGCATTGCAAAAGCATCTGCATTAGTTATTAATGTATTCTTAAAAGAAATAATAAACAAAATTGCAATAGATATACCCCAGCAAAACCTAAATATTCTTTGTCTATTACCCTCCAATCTGATTACTGTAAATTCAATAACTTTTTGCAAATAGCGGTAAAATTAACATTAATCCATCTGATTGGAGTATTTCTACCGTGTATTAACTATTAACTCCATAGAGGTAGCTGCAACCGGTAATAGCAGTATTGCCACTATTACAATGACTTTTCTCCAAGTCTCCTTCATTAAGCGCATTAATAAAATTAAACTCAATATTGTAATAATAGTAATACATACATTCCACTTAATAATACCAAAACTATTAGAATAAACATTATGTCCAAAGAAAAAGTTTAATCCATAGTTTCATAACAATTTACCACACTATGTGGTAAATTATAAATTATGTTTATAATACTGAAATTTTCAATTCCTTTATAATTACCAAGCGGTATATTAAAAAAATCTTTAATACAGACTTCATCATAATATAATAAAGAATTACCGCTAGTATATCCATCGTAATTATATTAGCAAACTTTTTTTATCCATGTTATATCATTATTTATGCAATAAACTATTAACATTAATAGCGTTAATGCTGCCATTTCATTAATTCCTGATTGATATATTCCTAAAGATAGTGCTATTACAAATGCACAACACAGTGTTTTTATTAATTGATTTCTTCGATTATCACAAGCTTTTCTCATAAAATAAAACATCAGCACAATAGCAAAAAAAGCTATTGAATACACATCTGAACAACTATAACATATTATAGTAGACATGACCTTAGGTGCTGCAACAGTCATTAAAATAATAGCAAAAGCAGTAACACTTCTCTCTATTTCTAATATCTCACATAATACCATACCGCTTAACGCAAATACAAAAATAGCTACCATACTCAAAAATATAGGCATATTCATCCCATATCGCATTTTCTGAGTAATCGGCAGGAAAAATCTTCCAAGAGATAATTCCCATCCGCCTCCAATTACATACTCACCAAAAAAATATTTATCAGGGTTACCTATCTTATTTATAAATACATATCCATAAATACATGCTCCCAACATGGTTGCTACAATAAGCATAACCTTGTATTTATTATACAATTCTTTAAATTTCGTAGTCATAATACACTATTCCCTCCACTTATTATAACTAAATATTAAAGTAAAATTAAAATTATAGTTAAATAACAAGTTTTAAGCAAAAAATCTCTCTTCAAGCATCAAACACAAGCATGATATACAGGTAAATGTAACTCCTGAATCTTAAAAGTCTCAACCTCCGGAACAATGATAATCTCATCACAAAATTCCTTCATCTTGCCGCCGTCTCTTCCGGAAAGCCCTATCGTCTTCATGCCCTTTGCCTTAGCAGTTACCAAAGCATATAAAATATTCTCGGAATTTCCTGAAGTGGATATTCCAAGAAATACATCTCCTGTATTACCGAAGCCGTTCACCTGCTGTGCAAATGACAGTAGAGGATTACAGTCATTTAGATATGCGGTTGAAAGCCCGACATGACCTGTAACTGCTATTGCCGGTAGGGCACCTTGCAAATTCCGGGCAAGTACATCTCCAAGATTCTCATCTACAGACTTTAACTTATCCTGTAGTGTAGTATCCAACTTTCTAGGCTTTATAAAAGCCTTCATAAGTTCACCGACAATGTGCTCGGAATCAGCTGCACTTCCACCGTTACCTGCCACCAATAACTTACCACCACCGGAATAAGACTCCTCTAAAATCTTATATACTCCAATGATATTCTCTCTTTGTCCTACCAGACTCGGATACCTTTCCAGTAGTTCGTCTAATATCTTTAAAATATTACCTTCCATATATTATTCTCCTATATCTAATACTTTATGATTATACTATGAAGTATAGCTATCCATACCCCCATCGGCCAATTCTACACCTTTATCATACATTGCAACAAGAGTAGTATCCTCCAAATAGTCAAAACTATGCATAACGAACGGAAGTACTTCAAACATATCTCCATCTTTAAAATCATACTCTTCTACTATTCCATCTTTTTCAGCAGTAAACTTAAAATGTCCTGAGATAATATAAAAGACTTCTCTATTTATTTTATGATAATGTCCACCACGGAACACACCTTTTTTTGATGTCACTACATTCATCTGACTGTACCCATCATGTACCAACTGTACAAGAGTACCTCTGTCATCGTTAAATGTAAAATCAGGCTTTAAAATATTAATTAACATATTTACACTTTCCATATAATAAAAGGTGTTTTCTTTATCAGAATACACCTTTTATCTTATTCTTTTTAAAGATAAAAAAACTTACTTGCAATATAATTTATAATGATAACCAGTATATTGATGATTATCTTTGATAATGTATCGTCCAAACTTATTATACTTACAAAAAAAGCCACATCAAAACTGTATCTAAAATACCTGTTGCAAGCCTTGCCGATAAGAAGCCGACAAATTCTTTCATTGCTATCTGAGCTTCCCAACTCTTGCTTTCAAATACGAAAAGTTTATTCGTAATAAAAGCAAAAAAATAAAAAGCCAAAAATCCATGCAATAATATTGGCTATAAGAAAATATTTCTTTCCAAATGTATTTGCTAAAACACGGTAAGATACTATATTGATAGCTGTAGCTCCTACACCAAATACACCATAAAAAAATAACTCTTTATACTTAAACCACAAATTTTTAATCATTAATAAGCTCACTTCTCTTTTCAAATTTCACTTTGAAAGCAATCTTTAAATATTTAAAAGTTTGAAGAAGTGAATTTTGTGATTCACCTTCTTGTCTTGCTGCCCAATTGGAAGGAATCTCATGTATCTTAACCTTTAATCGTATGGGCTTTAATGCTGTCTCCAGAAAGAAAGGATGCTTTAACTCCTCCCATTTTATTCTCTGCATAAGTTTAGTCGGAGCAAGCCTGTAACCAAATGTAATATCTGTAAGTTTTACACCATAGAAAACGGCAAACATCTTTTGAAAGAAAAAATTTAAAACAAGCTTTACTTTACTATACCCTGCAAAGCTGCCCTTATGTAACCACCTTGATGCCGTAACCATATCATTTGGATATCTTTTACCCATTAAAATAAAATCTTTTACATTATGAGGATCCGTTTCCAAATCAGGAGCCATCATAAGTATATGGCTTCCCGTGGCTTTCATAAATCCATCGGCAACTGCACCTCCTGCAAACGGCCTCTTCTGATATAGAATATGAAGTGGTACTCCAACTTCTTCGCACACCTTTTGAGTTTTCTTTATAGCCTCTATACTCTCAGGTAGCGTACGATCACAAACTACTGCAATAAACTCTTTAATATCTTTATGTTCACATTCTTCCAATATAATATCAACTGTTTGATTGAATGAAAAAGATTCATTCAACGTCGGAAGAATGATTGAGACATTTTTAAATTCTTTTGTTTCCACAATTCCTCCTAAATTTCCAAGCTTATTTCATTCAATTTAAATATAGATTTCAACAACTTATTATCCATTATTGTCGAACTTGCTCTCTTTGCCACAAAAATTCCTTCCGAGTCCTCTACCTTTATGGCTCTAACCAAGTTCTTATCTACACCAAGTTTACCGGCAATTATTATACCAACATCATACTTTGACAAGGCCTTATCAGATGAAATATTAACTACCGGATGTTTATCTCCCATTTCAATCAAATCCACAAGATAATCTGCAGCCTGTCTAAATGAAATAGTGGAGCGATATGAATCACTGAACATATCCATTCCGTCTCCTGATCTCAAGTTCTCCACAATATAATCGTAAAAATGTTTTTTAGATGACAAAAGGCTTGTTCCTATTAAAAAAGGATAACGTAATACTTGGTATCCATATGTATTTACTATTTTTTCTGCCAAAGCTTTTTGTTTTCCATAGGTATTTACAGGGTTTGTTTTATCATCTTCTTTAAATATTTTTCCATCTATACTGTTCCCGTAAACACTGTCAGATGACGGATAATAAAATGCACTGACATTTTCTATTGCATTAAGAAAGAAAGATAATGCGGTGATATTTGTATTCCAAGCTATTCTCGGATTTTTTTCAACTAAATCCGGATTATGATATGCTGCAAGATATACAATCTTTTTATCTTCATCTTTATACTCATTACAAAAACTGTTCACAGCATCAAAATCACAAATATCTAAATTCTTCCATGTGATTCTTTCATCCTTTAGTGTATCTCCTACTAAAGAAATATCTCGGCAACAAGCTACGACTCTTTCCTGTGTTTTATTCAAAATGGATTTTAGGATATATGATCCTAAAAATCCATTTGCACCAATTATACAATACATAACAACCTCTACAGATCCTTAGTAAGTTCCATTGCATCCAGCATACATAAATCCATATTTTTATAATTCCATGTTGCCCATCTTCCAAGGAGATTAAATGTAGAATCTTCTTTAAAATACTCTTTGATTCCGTTTACATTTGTATCGTATGCTTTATCATGAATAACATACGCATACTCGGAAAACTGATGGTCGAGAATCTTTTCAAATCCAAGTTCCTTTGGGAGTGTGTTGTCATTTACTATATCATCAGTCACTTTAAAACTTGTACCTATAACTTCAAGCGCACCACAACCTCTGGTTGTGTCAGGATTGGCGTATGGAGTTAATGCACTTTGATATCCTACACGATGGCACTTATAATCATGTGAAGGTATATATAGCCAAGTAATATCTGTCTTCGGGCAATCAAACAACACGGTTGTCAAGCTGTTATACTTTAATCCCTTTATCAATTCTACAATCTTATCAGGAAGCTGCATGATTTGTGGGAGCTCCGGTAGAGGAATAGTGCTGATGATTTTATCATACTCACCTTCACCGTTTATATTCCACTTTTCATTCACCTTTTCTAACGACTTGATTGTAAAATCGGTATGTATATTTAATCCCTCACCTATAGCATTTACCATAGACTGAATACCACCGTGAAGCGGATAGTAGAATGATGAATGCGGCATCTTTCTTTCCTTAGGGTCTTTCAAAATTACTGAACGAATAATTTCTTTTTTAGTTGGAAGAGGCATCTTTCCTCTCATCCATCCTGTTCCCATATCTTCAAGCGGATAAGCCCAAATTTTTTCGTTGTATGGAATCATATAAAAATCTGCAATACTTTTACCAAAATTCCATGTTAACCAATCCTTGAAGTTATCAGGTTCCGGCCCCATCTGTGACAGTACAAAATCATGAACGCAATCTACTGCATCATCTGCATCCAACTCACAAAGTGAAAGTTCAAAAGGATATGATACATATTTGCCTGAAAAGAAAATCTTAGCATTACGATCGGTATATTTCCAATTTTCCTTTGGATAAATAGAAAATACCCAATCCATTACTTCCTTATGCTTTGAATTTAATATATGACCTCCATGTGGATCATACAACATCCCGTTCACATAGCGACTTCTTGCAAGTCCACCAATTGTCGGATTTTTCTCATAAACGACAACTTCATGACCCTTGTCGTGTAACATTCTGGCAGCACTTAAACCGGATACACCCGGCACCTAAAACAGCTATTTTCATTATTACTCCTTTATATAACTACGATACTCACAGCATCTCTTTCTACCATATTTCTTTTATGTAAACAAAGGAAATGTATCAGCTGTGAACCAATACATTTCCATATGATTTATCTTGTTAAGAATTCATGTCCGCCTTTTACTCGATCTCTCCAATAGTTCAAAAGATCTTCCATAGTCTGCTCAAATGGAATTACCGGCTCCCAACCTGTATGAGCAGTAAACTTTCTACAATCCGGAACCTGAAGATCCGCATCAATAGGACGTAATCTTTCCGGATCCACCTCAACTTTAATCTTATCCTTCATTGGTGACATGTTAATCAAAGCATTTAAAGTATCTCCAACTTCACAAGTATATCTACCACCGATATTGTAATATTCTCCGGCAACCGGATTCTTTGTTACCAAAATGTAATATGCACGAACCGCATCTCTTACATCAGCATATGTACGAAGAGACTTAAGGTTTCCGACCTTAACAACAGGTGGAAGCATACCCGCCTCAATCATAGCAATCTGCTTTGCAAATGTAGACTCATGGAAGACATCTCCTCTTCTAGGCCCTGTATGAGTAAACATTCTTGTAGTCATTACTGTCATTCCAAATGCTTCCGCATAATATCTTCCAACAAGGTCTGTACCAACCTTTGAAATAGCGTATGGTGAAGCCGGATGGAAAGGACAATCCTCATTTATACCTTCTTCAGGTTTCTTGTCTGCAGGTATCTTTCCAAATACCTCGGAAGAAGCACAGACATGAATTACAGGCTTATAACTCTCATCTGCAACCATTGCCGCATGAACAGCTTCAAGTAATCTACATGTTCCAAGTATATTTGTATTCAATGTATCTATAGGGGCAGTAAAGCTTGTTTGCGGATAGCTTTGTGCAGCCAAGTGAAATATATAATTTGGCTTTATTTCTGTAACGACACGATATAGTGACATCTGGTCATTTAAGTCTGCATACTCAAAGAATACTCTATCCTTCTTATTTACCCTATCCAACAGATGATCTACATTGTCAAGCGGACTTCTCCATCTACATACACCATAAACATCCCAATCTGTCTCTTCCAAAAGGAAATCAGCAAGATGAGATCCAACCATTCCTGTAATTCCTGTAATTAACGCCTTTGTAGCCATACTACTCCTTTCTTATGAACCTTCCTTAACAGATTCCAAATCAAAATACTCAGGTCTAAAATACATAATTCTTGTTCCCTCATTTTCAAATTCAAAAGGAACATAGACCAAGTCCTCAAGTGCTTTTTTTACATTTTCCTGATACTCCGGTTCTACATAGAATAACAAGAAACCGCCGCCGCCTGCACCAAGCAACTTACCACCTGTTGCACCGGCATCTATTGCCTTTTTGTATAAAATATCAATATCATTATTGCTGATATCTGATGTGATTCCTCTTTTAAGTTTCCAAGTATAATCCAATAGTTTACCGAACTCCTTCAAGTCAGCCTTAGAGACAAGCAGCTTTTGAACATCATCAACCAATGCCTTCATCTCTAAAAGCTCTGCAGTCTTGTCTTTTGTAGCCTTCACTTGATTCTTGGCAATATCACTTGAGAATCTTGAAAAACCTGTAAAGAATAACATCAATCTGTCATTCAAATCTTTCTTTCTGTCTGTGGAAAAGACCAGTGGTGTAACAGTATATCCATCATCTCTAAAATCTATTCTGTTAAATCCGCCAAACGATGCCGCTATCTGATCTTGAATACCGCCTGCTTCATTACACAGAACTCTTTCTATATAAATTGCGTCATCTGCGAGCTTTCTTTTATCAGCATATTTTCCTTTCAATGCATAGCAAGCATTCAACATACCGACAGCAAATGAAGAACTTGTTCCAAGTCCGGATCTTGCCGGAAGATCAGCCTCATACACTACTCTGAGTTCATGCATATCTAAATATTTCATGATATTCCTAACAGCCGGATGCTGAATCTCATCAATTGTCTTAGTTCTTTCAATTATTCCATATGTTATTTGATTCGAATAATCAAAAAATCTTGGTAAGTGACGAACAGTAGTATAACAGTACTTATCAAAAGTAGTTGAAATAACTGCTCCACCATGCTCCCTATAAAAGCCTTCATAATCTGTTCCTCCACCGAAGAAGGACATTCTAAATGGTGTCTGTGCAATAATCATAATCTCTCCTGCATAACAATATGCACTCCTTTTCTTTTTTTAAACTCTAAATTCCTAATTTAACCTTATGCCAACAATAAAGTATCATAAAAAACGGAAATAATCAAGAAAATACTTGACAGTTAGAGAATTGTAAGTTCCTTAACAATATAGCATGATATCATAATCCCCTGCTAAACTTAGTGTATCCTATCATATTTATAAGTATATATGTATATTTTAAATATAATAAAATATAGTTATTATACCTCATCAGCCTTGTACTTTCTTAACAACAATGTAAAAATCCTTTTCAGGATCATAACTTTCAGCTGGGAACTCATAACAGTGTGGCGGATTATATGTTCCCCTGGCCATATCATATGGTGAAAATTTTTCAGTAATAATTTCAAATCCAAATATCTTGAACTTTTCCGACCACCACTCATATGGATGTAGATTTACATGCCAGTTTACACCTGTCTTTTCATCTATATCATCCCAATTTGCAATTGATCCGACAAAAATCCCACCTAATTTTAAATGATCCTTTATATTTTTCAAAAGAATATCTAAGTCGCTTTCTCTAATATGTTCCAGCATCTCCCATGCAGAAATGACGTCAAATTCTTTCCTTATGCCATCCTTTTTCAAAGTGAAAGGTTTAGTAACATCACATGTAAATAAGTTCTTTGGTATAACTCTCCAATGTGCTCTTTGTTGCTTAAAAGACTCGTCACTACCCTCCAGTCCTACTGCCTCATGCCCACGTAAAAGTGCGTCCAATACAATACCTCCACTTGAACATCCCAAATCGGCAAATGCCAATTTATCCATATCTTTAAAATACATCTCACACGCATGAATAAATCTTGGATATCGTGTATCATCTCTAATAGTACCATGTGGACAATATGGTCATTACTTTCATAGGCTACAGGATATTCAGTTTCCAGCTTAATTGCTCCTGAAGTATTTTCTATATTTTTATCTAACAATACAAATATGTCTGAATAGCAGAAATCTATATGCTTATGTACCATAGTAAATCCATCAACCACTTTATCTCTTATATTGCTTTCTGCTTTCCATATCCTACTGTCAAATGTTTGGCTTAGATTCTTCTCAGCTTCATATATCCTGCTGTCAACTGCTTGATTTATTATTTTTTCAGCCTTATAAACCCTACTGTCAAATGTTTGGACTAGATTCTTTTCTGATTCATATATCCTACTGTCAACCTTTTGATTTATTATTTGCTCAGCTTTATAAACTCTACTGTCAAATGTTTGGCTTAGATTCTTCTCAGCTTCATATATCCTGCTGTCAACCTTTTGATTTATTATTTTTTCAGCCTTATAAATCCTACTGTCAAATGTTTGACTTAGATTCCTTTCTGCCTCATATACTCTACTGTCAATCATAGATTCCATTGCTGTACTCTGAGAACTCACCATATCCTTCAAATTATTAATCTGTTCTTCTAATCTTTTGAAAGAATATTCAGCTTCAGTCAATAGAGCAACATTACTATTTTCTTGAATCTGATACAAATATTGTTTTAGTCTAACTTCTGAGTCTTTTATATGATTCAAGATATCATTTTTACTGTCATTCAAATGACCGTCTAAATCCCAAATCTGTTTTCTAATTCTATATTTCATCCCATGTTTAAATGGAGAATAGAGCAGCTTTAAAATTTTCTTAATACCCTCTTTCAAAGAAAATGTACTTACATTTTGGACTTCTTCTATCGGATACCTTTTAAATAGTTCATCAACAGCCAAAACTTCTTCTAAATCATGACCATATGAGTACTTCCCCCTCACCCATCTCCATCTTCTATTGATAGCCATTAATAAACTAGAATCTTTATACTCTTTGTACTCTAAATTATTTTTTGCCATCTCTCTTAAAACGGACTCTTCTTCTTTTAATGCCGATATCCTTTTATCACTATCTACCTCTTCAAACCTATTTTCCCATCCTGTTAAAAATGGTATATGTGTATTAGGTACTTCAACATGTAGATACTTTGATAAATTGTTTGCTGCAATCTCTGCAGACTCAGCTGAAAGAGCATTAAACTTATTTTTTGTAATATTGTCGGCACCAATTCTATACTCACCAAGCACTTCTTTCAAATTGTGAAATTTAAATTTATGTATGGCCCTTGTCCATAACTCATAATCCTCCGCCTTTTTTGTATTGTCATAGAAAAGATTGTTACTCAAAAACAAATCTTTTCTAATCATAATAGTTGAATGACAAACTTCACATCCGTATATCAACGCAGCTTTGATATCGTCATGTTCTATTGCAACCTCGTGTACAAAATCATTGTCTACCCCAAAATGATGTTGTCTGCTTCCACATAATCCATACTCACCATGTTTTTCCAAAAAATCAGCTTGTAGCTCAAAGCGATCTTCTCTAGCCAAATCATCTGCATCTATTCTTGCAATATACTTTCCTCTTGCAATTCTTATACCTTCATTTAATGATTCTGCCAACCCTAACCTTGTCTCATTTCTAACCAGTCTTATTCGATCATCCTCAAACATACTGATTACTTCCGCCGTTTCAGGGCTGCTGCCTGCTTCATCCATGATAAGAACTTCAAAGTCGGAACAAGTCTGCTCAAATACCGACCATAATGTCTCAGCTATATAATTTTCACTGTTAAATGTAGGCATCAATACTGTTATAAGAGGATTTTCTGAAGCAAATTTGCTTTGTGTATAAAACTCTTCATGATAAAAAAGAGAATTTTTATATAGCACATTTAATTTGTTTCTTTCATAATCATTGCTACACGCCGGCGACAAAAATTCATATTTTTTCTTCATCCTTCGATGACAATTTTTAAAAAACTCTCTTCCTTCGTCCTTTGACTTTTTCACTATTAAAAAGAAAAAGTGTTTTCAGTATCAAGTCTAAATCCACTATTGTCTGTAGGATATCTTTGTCGGATTTTCCAACATAAGATGTTGAAAAAGACATGATCTCCAACTCTTCCGGTTTCACTTCTAAACCGCTGTCTTTAATTTTTCTAATTAACTTATCATCACTATTGTACATATCTCACTCCTAATGCATTTTACGTACCGATCTTCTCGTACTTCTAATAATATTTAAAACATATGCCGCTGGTACTATGCCCATTTTCAAAAAAATATTTTTTTTATAATTCCCATATGTTTCATTGATAAATACATTTTCTTGTTTTTTTATCAATATACTCTTTTGATTTATTTTTATCTTCTAAATCAACGTCATAAATCATAACAAATGATAAAAATATATTGTAAACTCAATTTGTTTATCAAAATATCCTTATACAAGAAGTCTGCTTTTAATATACTTTGTATGCTAATACTTAGCATATCCATCAAATCAACTACATGTTTTAATGTAACTTTATTGGCCAGCGAACCCTCTCTGCCAATCCTATAGTAATAATATGGTTTACCATAGAATGCAAACTTTTTAGCTGTCAAAATAATTCCGGTAGCAAACTCAATGTCTTCACTGTAAACTCCTTCCAAAAACAACAACTTATTTTCAAGAAGAAAATTTCTTCTTAAGACATACTGCCACGCATTCCAATAGTTTCTCCTCTTTTTAAGGAACAACTCCAGATATCCGTTATCACATATAAGCTCTTCACCCTCAATAGTATCAACCTGTGAGATATTATCGGAGTTTCCAACTATATAATAATCCGAGATGACCGCATCTACAGGCATCCTGCTCTCCAAACTTTGCATTAGACCTGAAAACGCTGCAGCATCTATATAGTCATCACTGTCAAAAAATACTACATACTCACCCTTAACATATCTCAGTCCGACATTTCTCGCATTCGAAAGTCCGTCTCCGTCTTGAATCACTACCCTTACCCTATCACTATACTCTTTTTGTATATCATTTGCAATGTACTCACTTTTATCGCATGAAGGCTTTACTACAAGTATTATCTCATAAGAAAAGCCATGGCAATCAAGCATTGACTTGATGCAAGTTTTCAGATATTTCTCTACCTGATATACCGGCACAATAATACTTAACAGCATGGCTTTCTCCCTTCTAGAATAGTTCTTTTATTTTCTTCAAAATTTTTTTTATCTTTGCTTTTATACCCTTATTCTCTTTCCAAAAATAATAAAAGCGATTTACATATGGGTTAGGGTATCTTGTCCTAAAGATTGAATCTATACCACCAACGACGTCAACCATCCTATTGAACGGCTCACCGCCTCTTGCCCATGCCCATTTCGCACGGATTGACCTAAGCAGTGCATAATCGTCAAAAAACTTTACGTCTCTATTTCTCTCGTAAATCTTTATAAGTACATTTTTCAACGATCTGTAGGCTTCCTTTTTCTTCTTTCTATCTTTTATCTCAAAATAGTCATTCTTCCAGTTATCAAAGAGTACACTCTCTTTGTCTGAAATATCAAGGCCTATAGTTCTTTTCAGTGTTTGCCACTATTCTGCCGCTTTCAAGATGGAGTTTTGACTTCTTCTCTAATGTGATATTATCTTCACCTACACGATACTCCCCAAGTACTTCAGGAATATTTGCAATATCACCAAAATCAATCACCCTACTCCAAAGTTCAAAATCTTCCGCTAAGTAAGTATTATCATAGTATAAATTATTTTCTACAAAAATACTTTTCCTTAACATCAAAGTAGAATGACACAGGTCACAGAAAAAAACAGCATTGCACTTGCACTGTGCCGGTTCAGTTGCCGGCTTATGTATCCAGTCGATATCTACTCCGAAGTGATGCTGATATGAACCTACTACAGCCACATTTGGATGACAATCCAGAAAACCCACCTCTTTTTGAAATCTGTCTTTTCGCGATATATCATCTGCATCCATTCTTGCTATGTACTCGCCGGTTGCCTCTCTCATGCCTAGATTGAGTGACTCTGCAAGCCCTAAGCGCTTAGCATTTTGAATAACTCTTATTCTTGCATCCTTCTTTTCATATTCCCTTACTATATCGGTACATTTCTCACTTGAACCATACTCATTCAATATAAGCATATCCCAATCTGTAAAGCTTTGTGCTATGATACTGTCTATACTTTTCTTAATATACTTTTCACTGTTATATACCGGCAAAAGTACCGTAACCTTAGGCATGCTCACCTCTCATATATGCTTCATATTTATCACACATCTCTTGTGTGTCGCCATAGCCTCTCATATGACCCTTTTCAAGCCAAAGGACTTTTGTACACATCTCTCTGATTTGCTCTATTGCATGTGAAACCAATATGGTAGTAACACCGCTGTCAAAGAGTTCCTTCATCCTCTGTTCAGACTTTGCTTTAAAGGAGATATCACCTACAGACAATACCTCATCTAATATAAGTATATCCGGTTTTACAAATGATGCAAGTGAAAATGCTATCTTAGACTTCATACCTGAACTGAGCTTTCGGAATGCTACATCCTCAAAATCCCTTATCTCTGCAAAGTCTATTATCTCGTCATACTTATCCTCGATAAATTTCTTTGTATATCCAAGTAACGCTCCTCGCAAATAAACATTTTCCTTTACAGTCATCTCATCATCAAATCCGGCTGTCAACTCCAGCAGTGGAGCTACCACCCCGTTTACTTTAACAGTTCCTGCTGAAGCCGGCATAATATTTGATAAAACCTTCAATATAGTAGACTTACCTGAACCGTTAGAACCTATAATTCCTAAAAGCTCTCCTTTCTCCACATGAAAGGTAATATCATCCAATGCTTTAAATTCTTTTGTAATCACCTCTCCATGCATCTTTCTGATAAAGAACTCTTTTAATGAAAGCTCTTTTATATCGCCAAGAATATATGTTACAGAGACATGATCCACTTCTATCATATTCATAAGTATACCTTCCTAAATATAATACAAGAACATATAATTATACTTTTTATACATCCACATACCTATACGAAGTATAAATAATGCATAAAATATACAGTATAAATGATATGTAAATGACGGTATCGTATTATGTAGTACTATCTCTCTGAGATAATTTATATATACAAAAACCGGATTTAAATAAATAAGCTTTGCCACTATACTTCCTTCAAATATCTTTACATCGTAAAATATAGCTGTAAAGTACATCAATGCAAGTGTAAATATATCATAAAGATACTGTACATCTTTAAAGAATACAAACATTGCCGACAATATCAAGCCTGTGCCGACTATAAGTACAAACAAGCACACAATCGGAAATATAATAAATATAAACTTCCAGGTAATTGTAATCCTATATGCTATTACAAATATAAAAAATATCACCAGTGTAAGCAGGAAGTTAATTGATGCAGCCATTATCTTTGATATAAGAAACAAATACTTCGGTGCATTTACCTTTGTTATAATACCTGCATTTGATGTGATAGACTGCATACCATTATCTGTAGCCTCTCTGAAGTAGTTGAACATAAGCTGTCCTGCAAACATATATATGGTATAGTGCTCCATAGTGTCTCCGAAGACTCTGTCAAACACAAAGCTCATAACAAGAAGCTGAAAGAGCGGTGCAATCATACTCCAAAGTATACCAAGGACGGATCTTTTATATCTTTTATTGAAATCTCGCTTTACCAGTTCACTAAACATAAACTGGTATTGTTTTATTTTATTTATAAATATATTCATCAATTGCCACCCACAATACCTATGAGTATATTAAGAAATGGATACTTTTTTAAAAGTCCACTCTTATCACTAACATCAACCTCAAGATTCATCCAGCTGTCAGACTCGGAATCCACATACCCATCGAACTCTTGTTTATCCTTTTTAGCTTGTTCATCTTGTTCAGATGTAACTTCGGCTTTACCTTGCCATTTATTCTGTTTTAGAACAAGTACAACCTTGTCATTACAATCAAAATTTGCTTTAATACTGTCCTTCAAGTCATCAGGTTTATCATAATCTCTCCAAAGCAATCCGTCATCCTTTTCAATCCATCCCTTTGAAAAAATTTCTTTTGGTTTTTTACTCTTTCCGTTTATAATAACTTCCTTCAGAAAAATTTCCTTACCCTCAGCTTTTTCATTTTTCTCTCCGGTTGCAATTATACTAACATCATTCTTTAATCTTATATTTATGAGAAAAGCTGTACTAAATATTACGGCTAAAACCAACAGTACAGGCAACGCCTTCCTTACTGTCTTAGAAACAGATTGTGGAATTGCCAATATGACAATTCCAACAATCAATAATACTGTAAAAAAAAGATTATCCATCTTCTATTTCCTATGCTTTTAAATGATCTTTTCCTGCCAATGTCTTATAAAAAATACTCATAATAAGATGATCATATATCATATGTATATCTTCTGTCACCTGCATACTCATAACATCCGCACATAGTGAAACATCAGACATCTGCTTAAGCTTACCGCCGTCATAGCCTGTGATTCCTATTATCTTGTTACCGCAAGACTTGGCATATTCTACCGCATTCAACACATTTTTAGAGTTACCGCTTCCTGATATCGCCATAACTATATCACCTTCTTTGATGACTCCCTCAAGCTGGAAACGGAACACCTCCTCAAATCCGATATCATTTGAAATAGCCATCATTGTGGCTACATTGTCATTAAGACAAAGGAGCTTAAACTTCGGCTCTCCCTTCTTATAAAGATACTCACTTACACCTTTATTGAAGTCATTTTGATAATGTGATGCAGTTGCGGAACTTCCACCGTTACCGAATACAAAGATGGTTCCTCCCGCCTTTCTGGTATCGTCCATCAAATTCATAGCCTTGTTAATATCTTCTACATTCAACTTCTTCAATGTCTCTATCTCAAGAGCAATATAATCTTTAATACTGTTTGTATAATCCATTTTCACCTCTAATTCATCTTTAATACATTTTCTACAGTAAGCGCTACCGACTCATCAGACTCATGCTTTGCTTTCCAACCTGCTGCATGAATTTTTGACAGGTCATACTGGAACTTAGGTACATCACCTTTCCATCCGCCCTTTCCACCTGTATATTCATAAGGTATTCCGGCCAGTCCCATCTTATCAACAACAATATCCGCAATTGTCTTTACACTGCTTTGTGTACTTACTCCCAAGTTATAAAGTGTGATTCCTGTATCCTTCACATCCTTAAACTGCATTATTGCCTCTACCAGGTCAAGTACATAAATATAAGGCTTACACTGTGTTCCGTCACCAAGTATTCTTAAGTGACTTGGATCAGCCTTAAGTCTCTTTACAAAGTCAAAGATAACGCCATGTGTAAGTCTAGGTCCTATAACATTCGGGAATCTGAATATAAGAGCCTTAATATCATTCATATAGCTGTAAGCTGATATAAGTGCTTCCGAGCCAAGCTTTGCAGCCCCGTAATATGATATCGGGCGAAGGTTCGGCTCATCCTCAGATACGTTTTTCCCTTCCTTTTCACCGTACACGGCTGATGTAGACGCAAAAAAGAACTTCTTAACATCGTACTTTCTCATTGCCTGAAGCAATTCAAATGTTGTTGAGTATGTATTCTCATACTCTATTGAAGGGTCATTTGCACTTGCCTGAATATCGGAGTTCGCCGCCAAATGAAATACATACTCAAACTTTTCCCTTTCAAATACTTCCTCCAATTTTTCTCTATCACAAATATTCTGCTCATAGAATTTAAAATGCGGATTGCCTATCAAATGTTCAATATTCTTCTTCGTACCTATAAAAAAGTTATCTATACATACTACATCATTACCCTCTGCAAGCAGACTGTCTATCAAATGGCTGCCGATAAATCCTGCGCCACCTGCAACTAATACCTTCATACTTTCTCCTTTAATTCCAATATTTGTCGCCAATATATATCACACTGGTACCGTCTCTCTCAAATGAGAAATCAAGTTCTCTTAGACCGATAGCTTTTTTCAGCTGATCTTGCTTTTCTTCCTCACAATAGAACAGAAGGAATCCGCCACCGCCGGCTCCCAGAAGCTTTCCTCCTAACGCACCGTTTTTCATAGCAATCTCATAAGCCTCATCTATTGCCGGGTTTGCGATACCTGATGCAAGTTCTTTCTTTAACTGCCATCCTTCATCAAGTATCCTTCCAAAGGAAGAAATATCATTATTTTCCAGTGCAACCTTCATATCCTTTGCAAGCCCACACATCTTAAGAAGATTTTTTGCTTTATCCTCTGAAGTTATGTTCTTTGTCTGCTCAGCCAATATAGTATTTGCAGAGCGAGTTGTCCCTGTATAGAACATAAGCAAGTTTTTCTGGAGCTCTTTATATGTCTTGCCTTCCATCAGTATCGGCTCATGTGAAACAGAACCGTCCTGATTAAATTTGATGAAATTAAGTCCACCAAGTGCAGCACCATACTGATCCTGTTTTCCTATAGGATTTCCCAGTTTTTCTATCTCAACTTCACATGCAAGCTTAGCTAATTTGTCTTTTGATACGAACTTTCCGTTATAGCAATTTAATGTATTTAAAAGACCTACTGTAAATGTGCTTGAAGAGCCAAGTCCTGTTCCTCCCGGAATATCTGCCGTTGATGAGATTTCCACACCGTGAACGCCCATGTCCGTCAGCACCTGCCTGAAGATTCGATGCTTAATCTGATCCGGACTGTCTACCAACTCATTTTCAGAGTATTTTAACAATGTCTGATTTTCATTAAAATACGGATGAATGGAAATATAGCAATACTTATTGATAGATGTACTAAGCACACATCCACCATATTTTTCATAGAAATTTGCCATATCGCTTCCACCCCCACAAAAGCTCACACGAAAGGGGGTTTTTGTAATAATCATATTTCTCTCCTTATATCAATCTCTTTGATTTAATATATAATCGCTTGACATTATAACATAGTTTCATTTTATGTAAAAGGATTTTTACTTAAAAGCCTATATATACAGCACTTTCTAACCTTATCTTCCGCTTTTCCTAAGAACTTTATATAACCCTCCCCTAAGATTCTTCGGTGAAAGTGTAATTAAAGCTGTCAATATTGTAGCAACTATAAATTCTGCCAGGTTGGCATATTTAAGCCTTTTTTGTAAAATTCTAAGTTTTATATATGTTTTGAAATACTCAAATCCGCCTCTTCTGTTTTCAAAGTTTCCAAGTCTTGCATGTACCAGTACTTTGTCGATATTTGCAATTTTATATCCGCTGGAAAGCATTCTGCACCACAGATAATAGTCCTCAAGTCCTTTTAAAGGTTTATATCCTCCTACATACAACACATCTTTTTTCCTAAAAAATACCGTCATATGATTTAGAGGATTTCTGTATTTACCGTATTTGTATAGATCTTTATATGTAAGAGGCATCATCTTGGTTCTAATTATTTCACCTTCCACACTGAATTCATCTATATATCCGCCAAGTACCGATACATCTTTATGCTCATTCATATATTTCAGTTGATATTCAAATCTGGTATCTGCAGCTATATCATCCGCGTCCATTCTGGCAACATAATCATACTTACACTTTTCAAGACCCTTTTGTAAGGCAATACCAAGTCCCATATTTTTTTCAAGTTGCACACATACGAAATCTATGTTATTTTTATTGAATTTATTTTTTTCTGCAGATATTATCTCTTCAAGCTCTTTTGTAAGTATTCCGTCTTTTACCAGAACCACCTCATCAGGCTTTAGTGTCTGATTAAAAATACTATCCAGTGCTTTCTCTAAAAATCCGGGTGTTTCCTTAAAGTATACCGATATCAAAACCGAAAACTTCTCTCTACCTTCACACTCCCTCACATTTTTTCCTCTCCCTTATCAACTTTACCGAGCACACCGCTATAAAAAGTCCTACTATTGTTATAAAAATATTTAATGTCAGCATTGCCCTCATTCCCATATGGTCAATGATTGCTCCACCAAAGAGTGAGCCCAAGACTGTGCCTGCCGATACCATACCCGACATAAAGGCTTGACCTGTGGTTTGATCTTTGTGGTCTACCACCATTCCTGTGAAGTACACCGATGCCGCCGCCAATATGGCAAAGCTGCAAATCTGTGACAGCTGTGTAATGTAAATCATTGCTATATTTACAGAAGAAAAGTACATAACCGCCTTTAATACATAGCCTAATGCGGCTATAATCATAAGGCTTCCGACCTTTACCTTCTTCATTATATATGAAAAGGTAAACAAAACAGGTATCTCCACAACAGCCTGTATAAACATTGCATTTCCCAGATTGGAGCTGTTACCTCCAAGTGACTGTACGATTTGCAAAAGATATGTAGCCACAATATTGTGTGAGAAGAACATGAAAAGTACTGCCAAAACCATCAAAGAAAAATATGGATACTTCTCTATAAATTGTATGACATTTGTTCTCTCATTCTCTCTTTCAGTTATCACTTTTTTCGTTGCAGGCATCATGATTACAATAAGTAAAAATAAAACTATCATAATCAATCCTCCGACAGGGATTATATTTGTTCCGTGATTTAGTGCCAAATTTCCTATAACCAGGGCAAGAATTGCATATGTTGCGGAACCGCACCCCCTTGCCAATCCGAAGTTTATACTTACTCCCTCCTTTTCATATGCAAACAATGCACTGTTTATGAGCGGTAAGTATATACTTGTTATTATATACATAAGACCGAACATTATCGCCACAGTCCAATGGTTCTTTATCAAAAGCATCATTATACATACGATTATATAAGGTATACTAAGAATTATTATAAGTCTCTTCCATGTCAATACTTCTATCCTGTCACATATATTCCCTGCAATCGGCTGTAATATAACCGCAATAAGACAAAATATTGCAGTTATTATGCCTATCAAACTGTTGTTAAAACCGTTTCCCTGTAGGTAAAATGATATAAAACCCGCACCTACACAATAAAACATCCAATACAGTCCCTGTAAAACTATATATTTGAGATTTATTTCCCTGTCTCTCATTTGTTTTCCTTACTTATCCACTCTATTACCGCATCCAAGTCAGGCTCTATTGTATCAACCTTTTTTCTTATCTCATCTGTAGGCTCTATAGTATCAGGCACCATTATCACTCTTGCCCCTGCCGACAATCCGCCTTTTATTCCGTTTATCGAATCCTCCAATACAAGGCATTCTTTTATATCTGTGCCGAGCTTTTCTGCCGCCTTTAAAAATATATCCGGTGCGGGCTTGCCGTTTTCTATTTCATCTCCACAGGTAAAGTCGTCAAAGTACTTATATACATCCGCCATTTTCAGATATCTTAGTGCAACCTCTCTCTTTGTGGAGCTTGCAAGACAGGTCTTTATATTGTTTTCTTTAAGGAAAATGAGCAACTCATCAATACCCTTTTTCTTGGTTATACCGTGCTTCTTTATATGATTTGTTATATATTCTTCTCTTGCCTCCCTACCTTTGTCAATATCAAAGCCTTCTCCTGCATCTTCTTTCAATATCTTATATACCAAAGCTTTTATTTGCGCCTTTTATCTGTAATATTGCCTCATCACTTATCTTAAAGCCTTGTAACTTGGCTGCATTTTGCCACGCATTCCCATACAACCTCTCAGTATCAAACATCAGACCGTCCATATCAAACAGCACCGCTCTTATCATAAAGCCACCACCTTTCTACTTTTAATAACATAGCATTTTTTTATGATAAAATCCATATAAAAAAGAGGAAGGCGATGTTCCTTCCTCTCAAACATTATTACTACAGCCGGCTGTCAATCCTACTAAGCAACATATTATAATATCTACTTCCTATATGTCTACCTGATTTCTTCAGTTGTTCTATACATTCTTTGACATCTTCGGATGTCAGCAAATTTTCCTCATACGCGACCATAATTATACCTATAGTTCCCATTACCTTATGTCCCAGATCTTTTGATACATTCCTCCCCTTAGCTTCATCCATCAATAATACATCTGCACTTAACTCATCTGCTAAAACTATAGCTTCACTCTCGCCTATATCAAGTCCTGTGGCTCTCCTAAGAATATCTACCGCTTCTAAGCTACCTACCTCTTTAACTTCAATCTGACTATTATTTCTGATTATATCCGCTTCTTCAATAAAACGTTTATCTATCACCAACTCATTGAATACTGCCTGTGGAATAAATATCCTTCCAAACAATTTCTCCAATAAATATACCTTATCTATTTTTAATAGTGAAATCAGAGGCGTTGTGTCGGAAACCACAATCATAACTTCTACCTCATTCTCTTTAACTTCTTAAAGGTATTTATATCTTCTTCCAAATCATCTTGTATCAAATCATAATACGAATACCCGAGTTTATCATAAATTGTAATCAAGTCAGACTTGCTTACTCCTAAAAATTTCTGCCGCTCTTCCATGTGATATTGTTTGATTATATATATATGGATATAAAAAGCAAAAGCATTTCTCCTAAGTTCAGACTCGGGATCCGCTGCGACGAGATACCTTGACATACCCTATAGGTACATTGATGGTGATTGTCTCTGTAGCTACCATATTACTCCTCCATATGTTCTTTATTTAATACAATTATATATTTTATATATATGCTATGCAACATCTTTACAAAAAAACTTCTCCCAATCTCTCACTCTCTTTTTCATCCCCTCAATATCAAGTACTCCGTATGCAAATCCCTTTCTTTACAAGTTCATCCGTTACGAACTCGTCATACTTTTTCAAAATACAGCACTTCCTTTTCATATACAAGTGAGAGCGGATCTATATCTTCACAGGCTTTCTTACATACGATTTTATAAAAATTCCTTTTTCACTCACATTCATACTGAACTGTATAAAATACGGTCTTACAGGGCTTAAACCCTTAAGTCCAATCTCCTTTGCACAGTGTATTTTCAAAAATCTCTCAAAAGCCAAAAATGCATAGCTGCCAAGCCACGGAAAAATCGCCCACATATTTCCTCCAAGATGTATAAGCACTCTGTCTTTTTAACTTTGCCATATCAAAAGCAAGCTCTTGCCTGTAATCAAGTCTTGCCTTTGCATTGTTCATCAGATACATATATGTAGCTTTTGTAGAGAGTACTTCCTTCATCTTCTCAAGCACATGAGTATGTATATCTCCCGGCACGTCGCCGAAGTATGCCGGAATATTTCCCTTTATAAGGCTGACATAGATTGCCTTTTTCTTGTGGTCCACTTCTTCGACTACCCAAACTCTGCCGGCAATGGCTACCTTACCGCCTATTGCAGGAGGTTTTACAATGGTTCCAAGTTCCTGTGATTCACTGCGAACCGAGTATTCCACATTTTCCATAAATACGGCATAGAACTTATAGCTGTTTACAACTCTCTCACCTGTTATTCCCACTATAAGTCCTCCGCCTTCGGTCCTGTTTATGTGGTCCGTCTCAATTAAATGTAATAAAAGCTTCCTAAAATCGTCCTGACTTATTTTCCTGAAAGCCGAAAGTGTAAGTACCTTTGATGCAAGCTCTCCTGCACTCATCTCTCCGTTTGATGCCAGTGTGGACATAGTCTGATGATAGAGCAGGCTGAAAGGTAACCGTTCAAGTCTTGGCGGTTCCACAAATCTTTCTTCTATATATAATTGCACCAACGCAATCCCCTGTATCAGATACCAAGGTATCATCTCAGGCATAATTGCCCTTGGCTCCGGATGGTCTTCTCTCATCACAAACCACATCTGTGCCGGCTCTCCCCTTCTTCCCGTCCTTCCAAGTCTTTGAAGAAATCCCGATACGGTAAAAGGAGCATCTATCTGAAATGCTCTTTCAAGTCTGCCTATATCTATACCAAGTTCAAGTGTCGCGGTTGCACATATCGAAACAAGCGACTCGTCATCCCTCATTTCATCTTCCGCACTCTCACGATAAGACGCGGACAGATTGCCGTGGTGAATAAGGAATCTGTCAGGTTCACGGTTTACCTCACAGTATTGCAAAAGATTCTGACACACCGCCTCACATTCCTCACGTGAGTTTGTAAATATCAGACATTTTCTCCCCTTTGTATGCTCAAAGATATAAGCAAGTCCCGGATTTGCTCCTTTCGGCGCCTTATCACTCTCAGGTTCGCTTATATACTCCTCTTTATCTTCTCCCGCCTGTGGAGCCGTATTGAAAAAATGCTCCATAGACAGTCTCCACTTTTCCTTACCTCTGTCAAACTCAGGAATCAGAGTCTTTCTTTTACTTCCACAAGCCAGAAAATCTCCTGCCGCTTTCGGATTTCCGATAGTCGCCGAAAGCCCTACTCTTCTCGGATCACAGCCTGCCGCCCTACATAATCTCTCTATCAGGCAAAAGGTCTGTAGTCCTCTGTCTCCTCGCAGCAGAGAGTGAATCTCATCAATCACTATAAACCTGAGGTCATGAAATAAAGATACAATTTCCATATGCTTGTTTATCATCAAAGATTCAAGCGACTCCGGTGTAATCTGTAAAATTCCTGAGGGCTTTCTTAAAAGCTTTCTCTTCCCTGTCTGCGTGGTATCTCCATGCCATCTTGTCACATTGATGTCGGCTTCCTCACATATATGGCTCAACCTCTCAAACTGATCATTGATAAGTGCCTTAAGCGGTGCAATATATAGTACCCCCACGCTATTTGAAGGATTCTCCTCAAGCAATGTAAGTATAGGGAAAAATGCCGCCTCAGTTTTACCTGAAGCGGTCGAAGCCGTAAGCAGCAAGTTCTCATCAGTATTAAATATCACATCGCCTGCCGCATTTTGTACTCCCCTTAACATCTGCCAGCCTGATTCATAGATATAATTCCTGATAAAAGGAGCATATCTCTCAAACACATTCATAGTGTAAACTCCACAAAGTTCTCATCTACATTATCAGACACGTTATCAGGCTTTGCAAAATCAAAACCTTCCGAATTTAAAAGCTCGTTTATACTTAGATTAGGATTTTGATAAAGTAAATCAAGCAACTCTATAAAATCTCTTATAACCTCTCTCGGAGTGATATTTTCAGTTGCTCCTATCCTTGAATACTCAAGCTTTATAAAATCAGCCAAGTCTTTATCCTCCAAGCTCTTTGTATAATCATAAAGTCCTGCATGAATATCCGCCAGTTTTCCGCAAAGTACAAGCATCTCCTCAGGTGTGAGCGTATCCAATCTGATAACCGGTGAAAGCAAATCCCTCATGCCCGGTCTTGAAAACTTACCCTCTGCAAGTCTTGAGCGAAGGGCTTCATAGCTGTATATTCCCCTTCTCTTATCTTCAAGCGTCTGCGGTGTGGCTCCCATTATAATGCCCAAGTATTTCGCCTTTCCCTGCAATGTATCATTGTACATTGTAAGCATCTTCTCGTAGTTATACTGTCTGGTAATCGCATTCGGTATCTTATAGATATTGACAAGCTCATCCACCATAATCATCATCCCTGAGTAACCTGCCAGTCTGAAGAACATGGCAAACAGCTTGATATACTCATACCAGTCATCGTCGGTGATTATTATATTGACTCCAAGCGCCTCTTTGGCATCCGTCTTTCTTGTATATTCACCTCGAAACCAACGCACTATCTTCATCTTCATATCGTCATCACCATCTATATAGGCATGGTAATACTTTGACAAAATATTTCCGAACTCAAATCCATGCACCAGTTCTGAAAGGCTTGATAATGTAAAATAAATCTTTTTATCCACCTCCAAAGAAAACTCTCCGCTTCCCGGAAGAAACTTACTCTCCTCCATGCATTCCGCTTGAATTTTGTTAATCCATTTATCAAGAAGTAGGGTAACGGCTCCTCCCTCAGGCTTCGTCTTTGTGGACAGATTGCTGATAAGTTCTCTGTAGGTTGCAAGTCCCTGTCCCTTGGTACCCTGCAGCCTGCGCTCAGGTGAGAGGTCGGCGTCCGCCACTATAAAGCCCTTATCCATCACATAGTTTCTTATAGTCTGCAACAAAAAGCTCTTTCCGCTTCCATACTTGCCCACAATAAACCTGAATGAAGCACCTCCCTCAGATACGATATTCACATCGTGAAGTAGTGCCTCAATCTCATTCTTTCTTCCTACTGTAATATACGGCAGTCCCGTTCTCGGTACCACTCCGCCTTTTAGCGAATTGATAAGTGTATGTGCAATTCGCTTCGGTACCCTTTTCTCGTCATTCATAATCTCTCCATTATATCTAAAACATCTTCTTTATAATCTTCAATCAGATAAATATTCTCTCCGTCACATTCAAGTATATTGTCGCCGATATCATCAAAGAATCTTTCATTGATTGTATCCGTTACAATGGAAGCAAAGAGGTTATTCTCTTTTATATATTGTTTATAGTCTTCCCCTGCCAGTATACATTCTAAAATCCTTGTATTTATATCAATATCTGTCGTCATATCCGGTTTAATAATCTCTTCTTCCTGTGTCTTTCATTATCCGATATATCAAAGATTGTATCTTCGTCTTCTTCCACAATAAGGCTCTCCCTTGTGATATCCGCATCACTTCTGATTTTGTTTAGAGCAAAAAAGTCAATATCTATCTGTTTTTTTTCATTTCCCTTTAATTCAAAAACGGCTTTATCAAACGCCTCTTTGACATAATCTCTTATCCACTTATCCTCTTCTCTTTCCTTCAGACAATACCCCAATTTATACTCCACCCTCATATATCTGTCAATCTCACGAAATACCGAGGTAAGCTTTTTCTTGTCAAAACATTCTTTACTGTATGATTTTTCCTTCCATACCTGCTTACTGTAGTGATAAGACCTGACACCGTTCAAAACATAATCAGTTCCTTCAGATGTTTCTTTACGATATGGAGTGTTACCAAGAGGATACCACCTTTTACTCTGCAATCTGCCGAAACAATGTGTGAAAACAGTTTGACCGTCAATACCGCCTGCTTTTAATATAGCTTTCCAAACATAGGCAAAGATATACATCATATTTTCTTTTTGTTTTTTCACACTCAGAGAGTCTGTCACTCTGCTTCCCAATAAAAACACCAATGTGTCAAATATATCATTATCGGAGTGATTTTCGGGCTTTTTAAATATTTCTATCGCTTCATCCCGTTTGAAAACATCTTCTCCTATATATTCTTTGATCTCATCTGCGCTAAAGCCGTTTATAACGGCATATTCAAAATACCATCTGTTTAAGTTGCTCTTTATTTGAGCGACGTTTTCTATGCCTTCAAGGTTTAAGATATTTTCTTCCAACTCTTTTAACTTATTTATAGTGTCATACTTTGATACGGTACCTATTCCGCAAAGCAACTCATATATATACAAATATATAAATGATGTATATGTACTCCTGTAATTACCCTTTCTTATATCGGTTCTCCATGTAAAGTAAGACCTTAGCTGATTGGCATTAAGCTCATGGTATGTGACAAAGTAACCGCAATAATCTCTCACCTTCTCATAGTAATTATCCTCATAGTCTTCCATAAACTTCCCCTGCTTATAGAAATTCTTACTTTTCTGATACCACGGATAATCATTATAGCTGTACATATTTATCATCTCATAGATTTTCTTAGGAGTTTCTTCCCTTTTCTTAAAGAAATCGCTCCCCTTGGTAAAAGGTATCGCTGTATCACTATACTTTGTACCCTCACTTGCTGAATCAAGCACAATCAAATCACTTTTTACATTTCTTTTATATCTTTCATTTATACAATCAAGAAACTTTTTAGCATCCATCTTTTATCCTTAAACTATGCCACTGCAAAACCTGACAGATCGAACATACTTCCAAGTGATGTCCCAAAATCTGTAGGTTTCATTGCCTCCGCAATCTTTTTCAGTGTGCAATCAAACATCTCTCTGTCATTGAATATATTAAAAAGCTTGGCGGTATTCCTTGCATCATCAAGTGCGCTGTGCTCTCTTCCAAGGAAGTCGACACCTGCCATATCAAGCGCCATCTTTAATGAAAGCTGCTTCTCAAATCCAAGTTCTTTGTCAAACTCCGCCTGAAAGTCATGCCATTCTGTCAAATAAACTCTTTCTTCATCCAAACTTATTTCATATTTCTTTAAGCTTATCTCTTTTGAGATCTGCTTATAATCATTTTCACTCCAAGCATATATTTTGATATCGTCATTCACACCCAAGCACCAATTTGAAAACATCTTCATTGCTTCATCAAACTTAGGAGCATTTATCACCATATCATAGGTAATGCCTGTCAATCTGCTTATCAAAGGTCTGATTCTGTTATTGTATTCAGGCTTTACATAGGTTCTGAATGATGAAATCTCCTGATAGTTTTCATCCAACATTATAGCACCTACTTCAATAGTCTCCATAGTACAATCAAAGTCCTTATATTTATTGCTTATACTGTTCATTTCCAAATCTACAACTATATGCTTCATATCCGCCTCCGGGTTATTTTTTTATTATACTCGTATTCTACAATATATGCTGTACGATAAAAATGCCTTCAAAACTTTTATATTTATATTTTAATGAAGTTAGTCTTTTTTACTCTGTAACAGCTACTCGATAATCAGCCTTTAGGTATCAAAAAGAGCCGCTGCACTGTATGCAACAGCCCTAAATCTACTCCTGTCCGCCTTTCTCATCTCCTACAATATCTTTTAAACTGCTATTAACCCCGTCTATCCATTCTTTCTTTTTGTCCGGATTTTCCTCCCCGTATGAGAATGAATAGTATTCGGAACCTATAATAGACTCCAAACCCCTGTTATTTGTTACATTCATATCATAACTTTTTGAAGGTAATACAGTATTATAATATACCTCAGGCTTTGTGTCTTCCACCTTTTTCTCCCCCTCTTTCATCCAAACAAAGGCTAACATACCGATAATAAATGCTATAAAACTTATCCAAAATGCTGTAGCCTCAGTCGGCATATATCTTTCTTTTTTGCTTTTATCAAGCTTTTCCTTTATAAATGTCATTCCGTTGTTACTAAATAACATAGCTCCGATAATAAATAAAGCCCAACAAACCGTCGTTTTATTAAAATATGCAAATACACCGACCGCCAATAATATTATGGATATTATGAATAATTTCTTTTTGTTCCTTTTCTTCTTGAACTCCATAATGCTCCCCCTAAGTAAAAATATGTATAAGTTAAAGCGATTTTAGAATTATTTATTTTTTATATCTATTGTTTTTTTCTGCCCCCGACAATATCATCCAAGCACTTGTTAACATCGTCTACCCACTCTTTCTTTTTATCCGTAATATGAGCCGAACGTAATTCTGAGTAATAAAGTTCTTCATCTAAATATTCTTCCATCTCTTTTCTGTTAATTGTACTTGTACCATGTGACGGTGCCAGTATATTGTAATATGGCTTGGTATCTTCCACCTTATTCTTCTCATTTTCCTCAAATACCCAAATAAGGGCGACAGCACCGATAAGATATATCATAAGGCATATCACAACTGCTGCGGCTTTAGTCGACTCATATCTTTCCTTATAGTTTTCATCCAGCTTTTTCTTTACATAGCTGATACCACCTCCACCATATGCTATACAACCGATAATGAATAAAGCCCAACAAAACTTTTCCCTGTCAAAGTATGCGAACAGACCGACCGCCAATAATATTATAGATACTATGAATAATTTCTTTTTGCTCTTTTTCTTCTCCTCAAATTCCATAATGCTCCCCCTAAGTAAAAAAATATGTAAAAAGCTTAAAAGTGATTTTAGAATTATTTCTTTTTTTATATCTATTGTTTTTTTCTGTCTCCGACAATATCATTTAAGCATTTATTAACCCCGTCTGCCCATTCTTTATTTTTACCCGGATGTTGCATTAAATAGAATTCTGAATAACGTTTTTCCCCTAAAGCTTCTTCCATTCCTTCTCCTTCAATTATACTTATGCCATATGTCGGTAATGCCATATCATAATGTTGCTTGATATCTTCAATCTCTCTCTTCCCTTTTTCCTCATACATACGATGAAAGGCGGCAACACCGATAATATACAATACAAGACATATAACAACTGCCATAGCTTCGTTCAACATATATCCTTCTTTATAGATTTTATCCAGCTTTTTCTTTACAAATTTAACACCCCACTCACTACATGCCATACAACCGATAATGAGTAATGCCCAGCAAAACTTTTCTCTGTCAAAGTATGCTAACAAACCTACCGCCAACAATATTATTATGGACACTGTGAATAATTTCTTCTTGCTCTTTTTCTTCTCCTTAAATTCCATAATGCTCCCCCTAAGTAAAACAGAACAACTAAAAAATAAAACAAAAAGGTATATAAGTATTTTAACTCATATACCTTGTGTTGGCTAGAGGAGGAGATGTATTATCTAGCACAAAATTTTAAATTATAACTAATGAATGTTATTATTCTATTACTTTTTCTATTTCAAGCCTTTCAATGGCTTCCTCACTTTCACCAAAGTGTTTTTGCATAAAAGCGGACCGTTAAAAAAGTATCGCCTGATGATAATTTCTATATATATAGTTTTCTTTATTATTCTTTATACACAACTCAATAAACCTTTTTGTGCCTCTGCATATAAAGATTCTAATTTATCAAATTCCATATCTATTGTTTGCTGAAACAGTTCAGTAATAATTCTCTCCTCAAATTTTTTTTATATCTATCAGGCACTTTTTCTTGTTTCAAATAAGAGTTTTTTTCCAATAATCTCAAGTTAAAAAAACGGAACTAACGAGGCAAATAGCGCAATATCTTCAACGACAGCTTCAATACCTCCGTTTTTTTCCAAAAGTCTAATAGAACAATAATCTTAGCAGTTGCTTTTACAATAAGCCTTATTACATTCTGTGGCAATGTTTCAGGTTCACATTGGTAATAGAATATCAAATTATCATCAAATTCTTCTTTCAATAATTTTTTTCCCTAAATCAAGTGTCATTATATTATCTCGTTGTTTTGAATATTCCTGATTTCTAAAACTAGTTCCATAATCAATTATCTTTACTGAGTTATCATCCTTTTTCACCAAAAATATTTTTCCGTATGTAAGTCACCATGAAAAAAATTTTATTCTCCTGTGAATGTCGTAACCCACTTATTATTTCCATTAATATTTGATACCTTTCTTGTAATAACATTTTATTTTTCAATTTTTTTCCTTAAGAGTGATATATTTTTCTGTATCAAGATATTCCATTACGCAATAGTAATATCCATTAATCATACCACTTCCATAATATTTGATTATATTTGGTGTATAACTTATATAATTTAATTGTGAAAATTTTTTTGATTTCGTTTTTGACTCTGTATTTTCCTGTCAGGCTTATCATCTGGAACCCAAATTTTTTTATTGCCACCAACTCATCTTCAGATATATTTCCTCTAGCCTTTAATATAATTGCATTTGCACCATTACTTATAATTTTTCATCATTGAGTAATTATCAAACTTAATTTCATTGCCCTCAATCGTCAAATTGCCATCTTTAAATTCTATATTATGCTTCGTTATCAATTCCTGCTTTTTTTCCCCATGATATACATTCCTATCTTTATTATTTCATTACAACTTATCACTAATTTACTTGATTAGCAAATTATTTCTACCTTCTTTTTACATATTGTATTGTGATATTCTTTTAACCATAAATATTTATCCTGAATTATTCATAGCATAGTTACTCCCATAACTGAAAGCCGCATAATTACTGCATTTACAAAACTTTCTTACCTTCACCTAAAACGTGAATGGAAAAAAGGACTTCTTTCTTGGTAAAATTAATGTGTTTTAAAAAACAATGCCAATGAAATGAAGTCCTTATATGTCAATTTTAAACACTATTCCACTTGAAAACAATGAGACAATAAATTTTAATGGCGAAAATCTCTCTTCTGATGGAGGGCTACTCCTTATCAGAGAATTTGTTGCAAAGGTAGATCTTATAAAGCTTGTGAAAAAGCTTTTCAAACCCAATGATCATACAAACAGCCGTATTCATATATATTCTGATAACCTTATGCAGACACTATACCAAATTATAGCAGCCTACTTTGAGGATAATTGTGCAGATGAACTGACCAATAATCTGGTATTAACCTCTATTTTGGAAAAAGAGGCCTCGGCTTCTCAACCTACACTATCTCGTTTGTAGAAAAACCCTATAATTAGTTTATTTACCTATATACTTTTGTTGTCACTACAATGGAATCAGAGACACATAAAGTAATTCAGTTTTATTGTAGTAGAAGCAAGCTGGAAAACTTTATACAGGAAAGGAAATCAGAATTTGATTTTTCCGCAGTAAGCAGCCGCTCCAAGGTAGTAAATGCAAATCTTCTACAGGTACATATTCTTGCCTATAACCTGTTTAATTGGTTTAGACGACTTGTACTTTATATTTTCCTTTTCATATTCATTAAATGTAGAACTTTCCATTTGACTGAACTCATCCGGAGTGTACAAAGGAGAATACCACGCCTTTGAATCAAAGTACTCCTGTAACATATCTTTATGCTATATATTTATCCGTATGTTCTATCATACTCTTTATTTCACTCTTATTTACAACATTTAATCCTCTCTGCGTCCTTTTAGTCAGTTGTACTTTACACATGTTATAAAGAATCGTTACATATAGCACCGTGATCTCTACAATCCTCTTTTCTTCTTCTGTAAAGCTTGACCAGCTGTAGTCACTTCTTCGTTTAATCAAATCAACAAGCCTTACCAGCTGTTTCTTATACTTATTTGCTATTTTAGCCATATTATATCCGTACTTGTCAATTACCTCATTAAGCTCATCAAAAAAACTAATAAACTCTCGTGTCTGTGCTTCTGTTTTTTTTGCCTCCTGCATCGCAATATCAGCTGAATCACTTAATTTGGGCATTAAACTCCATCAACAATCCACCTGCCAAAAGTCCTATTCCTGCAGAGGAAGCACTAAGTACAGTACTTCCCAGAGCCATTCCACCTCCACCTGATGCAAGGCTTCCTCCACCCAGTGCAGACAGTGTTGCATTTGTCGCTGCGATACCTGATAGGTCTGAAATAGCAGTTCCGGTTGATGCTGTACACAGTACAGATACTGCTGATGTTGTAGCACCTGCCGCAGCGAAACCGCCTGCTACACCTGTAGCCATACTGCCTGCAATCCCCACCAGTAATGAAACATCTCCGGATGTTTTCTTTAGTTCTTTCAGCCCTTTATTATCTAAGTTAAATGAAAACGATTCTATCTTTCTAAACTCAGGTCTCTCCTGTATTCTCTCAATACAATCACTGAATGTATTAAAAGAATCTAATATTCTCATTTCCATTTTTCCAAGTTCATCCGCTGTGGCAACGGCTTTCTTACTATGTACTGCCAGCCTACATAAAGCATTGTTTTGGATCTTTTCCGCCTCTGAAATATAACCCTTTGAATCTTTTATCTTAACAGCACTATGCACTCCCAGTGTTGCTCCGGTAGCACCCGAAGCAACACCTAAAGCAAGTAATATAAATGGAATTGCCATTCTTTATTCTCCTTAACCACAGCCTACAATTTTATTAGTTTCATTTTTTATGTCATCTGCCTCCAAAATAATACTATCATGAACACTACTATCAAAACCCCACTTATTAACCATTGTTCTTCTAGTATCCTCTTTAATATCATCATTCATATTAAGCTGTGATATTGCTGTTGCACCAGCTTGTAATGCTATCATAGGTTCATCAAAAAATAAATCTGCAATATTCTTAGGGTGATTGATTGACGGTTTTAAAACCATTTTTTTTCTTATTCTATATGGGTCATTTTTAGCCATCTCGTCTATTCTAATTCTCAATTGATTTACATCTATCTGTGGCATACTTGGTTCCAAATTTTTCAACATAGCACGTGATAACATCAAGTACTTAAGCTGTTCATCAATAACAGTATCATATATCTCTTTATTTTCTCTAAGTATCTCTCTCCTTCAATATTCCCATATCCCAATAAATTATAATATTGTAACAACCTATCTTCATTTTCAACTGTATCCCCATATTTAGATGCATATAATACATATAAAAAAAGTACGCGAGATTTTCTTTTTATTGTCCCACTTTCATTGAGATTAAATATTGTAAACTCACTTTCAAATATATCTAAGTTCTCTACAGAAATATCTAGTAATCTCATGCGTCCATCATTTGATAAAGGAAATGAATTTCTTATTTTATTAAGCTCTTTAACTTCCAATTGAATATTCTTTGCTGAAAGATTATTCCTATCCTCATTAGCATAAGCAAGTAATATAAGATACATTTGTTCAAAGCAATTATACTTTTCTCTTTCTGAAGTCCATTTCTGAATTCCTCTGGAAAGTAATTTTATTCCGCCTTCTACAACAAACCCTTTAATAAAGCCGTGATTTCTTCTTTCAACCTGTTTTTCCCATGCTTTTATCAGATGTTGTCAATGTCCGTTTAATACCACCAAATATTTTATTTTTACCATATTGTTCAGTGTACATCCTATTAACATCATTTTGAGCATATATTGTTCCTAAATACTCAGCTATTCTATCTATTCGCTCTGTATTAGAACTAATTAAGCTAGCTATTTTGCCATAAACAGTAACTCCATTAGCTGCAGCAAAGTTTTCCTGAAATGTTCTAGACACACCAATACTGTTACTCACATATCTACTATCTCCATAAATACCTTCCATAAATACCTCTGCAATCTATGATCTAAGTTGCTTCTCCCAATTGCTACGCTCTGCCTCCAGTCTTTCTATTTCTTCGGAATTCGTGAAGCTACCCAAAAACTCTCCCTTTAATTTATTTATTCTATTATTTATTCTAATAATCTCATTGCGTGCTTTTTCATTGTTTCTACTTTTTTCTATTGATGATTTTGCAAACAAACCTAATGCCCCTAATGCCCCTGCTATAAGTAAATCTCCAGTTGTCTTATCCTTATTAATGTCATCTCTTGAATGATTTGCCATATTACCTACCTCTACCTTTCAAATATAATGTCTTCATAACCTTCGAGCACATCAACATATTCTTCAATGTATTGATTGTGATCATTATTAATATATTCAATATTATGTACCTTATCAGATAATCTCAAAAAGTATCTCTGATTTCTTAAATTCTTAAACTCATAATTATCTAACAAAATGCATGTATCTCCCTTTAATAGAACTTCATTATAAAAATTCTAAATAAGCACGCATAATTGAACCCACATCTATCTCTAATTCTTTTTCTATAAATAACTGAGTTTTAACTGCATTTTCTATTGCCTCAATACATAATCTAATCCCCCTCATATTAGTGTCAATTACTTTCTCATTTAATCTCGCTTTTGCCAAAAATACAAGTCTTGGCTGGTTATCTATACTTCGTATTTCCTCTATCATCTGTTCCGTATATGATTCCAATGTGCCAATTACATCATCCAATTTACATCTTGCTATCTTGTAATCTTCAAGCTTCAATTTAGGATTATCCTGTGCCGATTGAATTAGCCTCTTTATCCCTTTTAGTACACCAAGTTCCTTGCTAATTTGAAGTCCCTTTATTGACTGGATTTGTGTACTAATACTATCAAATGCTTCAAAAAGATTTTATAAGAAAAATCTGCCATCTTATCAGGTTTATAAAGTTCATATTCCTTTACTAAAAGATAAGACTGCTTCATCATCTGCATATCTTTCAAAAGGGATCTCAAATATTTCTTTCATTCCAATTGGTAAAACATCTTTATCTAAAGACTCCATTTGTTTACACGCAATTTCTAACAGCTTCTTTGCAGAATTACTTTTCTTCATTTTTCTTAATATTGGCTATATAGCCATATCTCTCCTTTATTATTATCAACCATAACCATCTTATATAAAAATAAATACTACATATACTCCTCCTCTCTATCTAAACACCAACCTGTTTCCTCTATCACTCATAAACTCATCAAAGTCTCCTTTCCAAGGCAATTCATAGCCTTCTTTACTACAAAAAGCAGCCAAGATATTTCTCAGTTCCTTTTCATCTGTAGCATTATTTATCTTTACATCTAACGATGAAAAGCTTTTTATATTACTTAACATAGCATCCATATCATACTGTTTTGCTTCTGTTAAATATTGTAATAAGGCAATGTTTATTCGCCTCATTGAATCCAGTTCTCGCTCCAATACACCTGTCAACCCAAACCTGATACCAAGTTCTCTAATTACAAGTTGAATCAATCTAAACCATGCAATAATATTAAGCTGAGTAAAGAATACAACCCAGTTTCCACCGGATTTTACTCCTGCAGATATTCCGTCCAAACAACATAATGTTCCCGAGCCTACTAATAACATTATTCTCAGCTTCTCACTTCTAATATTTGGTATACACTCTGCAACTGGTCTTTTATCTACATAGTGATGTCTCACTGCCCAACAAAATTTTATTGCCAAATCTGTGAGTACTACCGGAATTGACATTGCAAGTCCATACCTAAAATCATATCCTTCTTGAAATGTTCGGATTGCTATTGTAGCCAGATCCTGCCTATCTTTACCGACATCAATTTTTCCGATTTTACATAACTGAAACAATTCAAAAAACGGTATTACGATGCCAGCACCCCTACCGCCTTGTCCTCTGCTTCCGGAGCTACCTGCAATATCTGACATCATATGACCTATCCAATTTACAATACCGCAAAATAACTTTGATACAAAATTATCTCCTCGCAATTCAAGCTTTTTGTATTTATTGAGATGACTTTTCCGTCAGCAATAAATGTTGACGTAGCTGTAAACTGATTCAAAATTGAAAAGAATAAACCAACAATGTCGGGAGAATGCCCCAAACTCATCATATGATGATTTTTAGTAGTCATATTGAATATTCCGTCTACATCCACAGTATGTCTTTGGTCATAATTCACTCGAAATTTTTTCTCTAAAAAGCCTATAGCACTTGCTATATTGTTTTCTTTTCCCTCAGCCGGTTTCCAACCAACTAACTTTGCAAAACTCTTTACCGCATTATCAACCTGACTATCCGTCCAACTTACTAAAGCGCTATCTTTAGGTGAACCAACCATAAAATTATCTATCATTCCGCCTATGACACCACATCCGACAGCTACAAGATAATCGTATTTATCGCATTTATCTTTTAATAAAAGCAGTTCTTTATTACTGTCAAAGTTTGCTTTGTTAAAATATTTATTATCATCAACCATTTTTCTCCTCTATCACCCTCACATTCTCTCCCTGGCTCCTCAACCACATATCTATTCCGTTGCCGAATGCCTCAGCTCTTATTATGTACTTGCCCTCTTTTTCACTTTCTACCTTTGCTGTGGGTAGGCGATCAAGTATGGCATCGACATCGTAGCCGCTGTATTCAAAGCGTATTCGTTCAAGCTTGCCTCCATACATGAATTGGATTCGTTTTCTGAACTCACCCTCTTCAAACCTGTCCTTGTACGGTATCTTAAAGCACTCATCCAAGACTTTATAGTCTTTTATCCTATCCACTCTGTAGATTGTGGGATAAGTATTGTTAAGGAAATCATGGCTTTCTCTGAAGGCTTTATCATCTATAAAAGCCGTTATATAAAAATAATATTCCGAAAATATTATTCCTACAGGCTGCACCTTTCTTTTCACCACCATCTTATCCTTCGTACGTTTATAGGATAACTCTAAAAGCTTACTGCTTTGATTGCCTGCCCGATATCCCACAGTGTATCTAAGAAATGCTTTCCATGTTTCAGCTCTATATAATGGAAAAGTTCATTTCCTATCAGCTCATTTACAAGGTTCTTATTCTCCTTTGGTACACAGCAAGCTATCAGCTTTTCCAATATTCCCTGCATCTCATCCTTTGGAAATGCTCTACTGTCTAACAGAATCTTACACACCGCCAAGGTTTCACTGTTTGTAAGGCAAACATTTTGCTTTGTTTCTATCTTATATCCGCCCTTTTTTCTGTCATATACTACACAACTTGTCGTGCCGTATGTTGCTACATCTGAGTGGAAGAAATTCCTTATATCTTCAATATCTCTTTGAATCGTCCTTTCATCCACTCCATAGTTTATAGCCTCCTCATTTTTTCTGAGCGTCTCGCCGCTTGTCAGTTTTGAATACATCTCAAGTACCCTTGAAATCTTATCAAACTTACCGTCTTTCATATTTTTTCTCCTTATGCCCTTACTATACACTCTTACACTGACATATTTTGTCATTGTATTAAAAAATATTATTTTTCTCAAAAAAAGCAGAGAGAACTAATATCCCTCTGCTTTTACCACTTCTCTGTTTCTTATATCCATAAGCCCGACAAAAAGGTATTTTTTTAATACAATTTCTATATTGGTTCGGTACCATAAAAGCTTATACCGCAACCTATATATTTCTTAAATATATATTAACTTCATGACATTTTTTTCTTTATTTTACATTATTTTTTTATTTTCTTTCAACTTGTAAATTCTCTTAAATTTATTGACTGATTATGTTTTTACTTTCAGACTTTTATAAATTTATGCAACAAAAAAAGTCCCGGTTTCCCGAGACTTTGATTTTATTCTTTTGCACTTTCAAGTGCTTTTGCCACTGCATTTATGATACCTTTGGAGCTGTGTGTCGCTCCGCTTACAGCATCCACTTCTGTGGATTGTTTTTCTATAATCTGCGGGATGACATCCTTGGCATCTATCAGATACTCCTCATCATCTCCCGTATCAACTATATTTATTTCAGTTATCTTACCGCCTGAGACTGTAACCGAAACAGTCATCTGACCGCTGTATCCTGTAGCGCTGCCTTCATAAGTTCCGTCCTTATAGGCCGCATCCGAGCTTGCTTTTGTACTTACATTCTCTTCTGTAGCCACATTCTCTTTTTGAGTTTTTGAACCTTTGAAGCCCATTACGGCAATCGGTATATACAGTGCACAAATTACAACCATGAAAATGATACACAGTATTCTTTGTTTCTCATACTTCTTTGCTCTGCATATAAGATAGGCAATATATATAATCGCATATACGGTAAGGTCAAATAAAGTGCTTAGATGTCCCTTTGCTATGGATATGCTGAATATCATTGATATATGTATAAACAGCAGTCCGTAAAATATATATGAAAGTCTTTGTAATGACTTCCACTTCTTAGGGTTCATCTTCTTCCTGATAACCATAAATGATGTTACGGTAAGAGGAATCAAAAGTACAATCATAACAAGTGACAATACTGCCGCAAATATTCTCGGTGCATCCAAATCCGAAATCTTTGTAAACAAAGCTACAAAGTAGTGCTTACCATATGATATATTGTGGATAAGTGTAAGAAGTGCCGCTATAATCGCCGTCTCGCCTCTGGTACGGAGAAGCAGTCCTCTAAGCTTTGCCGCCGGACATACCGAAGCCACCATAACCAGGATAAAGAGGGCACCCGCCAAGGTGCCTCTCGCCAATATATTTTTTACAAGATAATCAATTACAAACGGTAATCCCTTCTTCGGTGCCAATACAGACAGGACACTTATTATAACCGTTGCTATGTAAAATAATGTTGCATGTTTTTTTATAGGCTTTTCTAAAAGGTAGAAAAATACCAATGATATTATCAGACATGAGATAAGTCTCATTACTTTGTTACCTCAAATGTCAAGTCAGGATAGCCGTCAGCACTGAGCTCAATCTTATATGTTCCCGCATCCTTGAAAACAGGCTCATCCTTACCGTCATTGCTGTACTTTGCATCCAAATTTATGCTTCCGTCCTCATTGAATGCCACTTTTCCGAACTTTCTTCCCTTGCCTCCCTTATACTCTGTATCATTTACCTTTGCAGATGTGGTAGCATTCAAGTATTCTTTTAATGTAAGTCCTGCTTCATTTTCATCAAGCTTAAGTGCGTTGTTCTCAAAGTGGAACTTATCTGCTGTAAGACCTGAGTTGATTGTAGCTGTAAAGCTCAAATCCGCATACTTGTCATTTGTAAAGATGAACTGATACTTACCCGGTACAACTTCCTTAGGCAGATTAAGTGTTCCGTTCTCATCCTTTACATTTGCTATATCAACATCTTTATTTCTTGATACAATTCTTCCTAAAGCATACTTACTGTCGTCCGATGTTACTGTATAGTGAATCTGTGTACCGTCTTTGCTGTAGTTTGCACTCTCATCGCCCTGTATACTGTAGTTTTCAGGTGCCAAAAGCTTACAGAAAAGATCTGTATCTATCTCTATATCGTCTGCGTCCTTTAACAGATATGTAATCTTTGAGATTGTCTGTCCCGGAATATCCTGATAACGAAGGTATGACTGAACATTTCCATGGTTCTCTGTAAACGGTGCAGCTGCAAATGCAAGCTCTGACGGTGTAAGCCAAATATTCTGAAGGTGCTCAAGACCATACCTCTTACCTTCCTTGGTCTCCATTACAACACCCTGTACATTGCCTACTTCAAGTTCCAAATCCTTTATATCTATCTCATAGTTTCCGTACTTTGATGTGGTGGTTATTTCAGCCTTTGAATCATTCTTTACAGTGTTTCCGACTGTCTTTGAGAATGTTCCGTCCGAATTAAGCACTTTGTACTCTGCAGGTGTAGTATCTGTTGTCTCTGTCATCTCACCTACAAATGTAAGTAAAGGATTTGTAGACTCTTTCTTTTCCTCTATTGCCTTCTTAGCCGCCTCATAAAGAGATTTTGAAATAGCTACGTTCACCTCTGTTACTCCGGTAATTTTTGAACCTTCGCCTTCAACCTCTGAGACTACACTTGTATACTTTGCCACTTTCTTATTTGTAGCTGAACTTACAGCATCGTAATTGCCTTCATTTCTTATACTTGCAGCCGCATCCGGTGCATCAAGCTTTGGAGCAAGGCTTGCAGGGTCCGCCTCAGGTGCTATATCGTTAATCTCACCATAGTAATAGTCTGCATATGGAATATTTATCTTTGCATATACATAATCCTTATTGCTGATGTCAGTCTTGCTCTCAGCGCTTGCCTCAGACTTACTCTCAGTCTGTGCCGAAGTACTTTCTGCTGATGAGGATATATCTGCCGCTTTTCCACATCCTGTTATCATAAGTGTCAATGCTGCCGGTGCCAATATAGTTAGATATCTCTTTCTCATAAATCCTCCAAAAAATAATATATGTTAGCAATTCATAACCTTGCCGATACAGTATTACATATAATAACTGTATTGTCAATTATTTTTTATAAGTATAACCTAACCGATAGCTATAATCACATCAGCTCACCTTTGTACTTGCCGTCCTTTATTGTATACATTTTCGGATTATATTTTCCATACTGTTGTATCTACACAAAAAAGATTCTTTGCTTGCCGATACCATCTCTTCCGCTGTTATCCTACTGTAGTGTATTCTATATCCGTTTTTGAGAGCAAGCATACGAATAAACTCTCTCTGACTCCTACCGTTTCCCTCTCTAAAAGGATGTAGAGCGTTAATTTCACTAAAATAATATGCTAATTTCCTTATAAAATCTTCACGGCATAAGCCCTCTAAATATTTGTCATTCCTCAAATTTGAAAAAATATTATTTGCTTGACTCTCAATAAATTTAACATTACAAAACATATTTCCCTTCGCAATATCAACCGTTCTTATCTTACCGCTCCACTCATAAACATCCTGAAAAATATAACCATGTATACTTTGTAAATGTCTCAAATCAAATTTACCATATATCGGTTTTTCGAACAACTCCAACAATCTAAGCATTGTAAGCTTTCTCTCAATAACACTTAATTTGTCTTTATCTTTTTATGCCGAGCTTATTGATTAAAACATTTGAATTTGGATAGCAGTATATTGTATCCGACATACTATACCTCATTTAATATTTTTTCTCGTGCTTTTGCAAAACTCAAATTTCCTTTTTTTATATCTCTTAACATCTCTATGTCTTTTTCGTTAAGCTCCATGCCTTCAATGCGAAGTGTTGCCGCTACCTCATCTATTTTTTCACTATCTGTATAAGGATTGTTTGACAATTTTACCTGAAAAGGAATACCTTCTTGTATTACCAGTTGATTTAATGCCATATTTATATATGTTGACATATTTAAACCAAGCTTCTCTAATATATGATTTGCATTCTCCTTCAAAGCTTCAGGAGTTCTCGCTTGTACTATTCCCATATTTTCCATAATTCACCTCTTTGTATGTGTATCATAATATAATGTATGTACATTATATTATAATGATAATAAAAATATCGGTCAAGTATAACCTAACCGATATCTATCATCACAGCAGCTCACCCTTGTACTTGCCGTTCTTTATTTTAAAGAAGAATTCACTGTATAAATCCGTATCAAATATTTCCAACAATTCTTTCATATTCCAAATGAGATTGACACTGTCAATGTCGGCTCTGTCTATCCAAAATACCCTGCCCTCATCGGAGGATTTCAACTCTCCTGTGAACTTATCCGTTTTATACAGCAGTACAATATACCTTGTTCCGTCTTCCTGTATCCAATCCTTAAAGCCGCAGACCTTGGGATTTTCTATAGTAAGACCTGTCTCCTCCTTCATCTCTCTGACTACCGATTCAAATAGCGACTCCCCTTCTTCCACATGACCTCCGGGAAATACAAGACCCTTTGTTCCCACCTTTTCCTGCACAAGTACCTTATTACCGTCACATATAAGGCACATATTTGTCAGCTCTATCTCAGATTTTCTGCTCATTTTAATACTTCCTTTCACAGTTCTATATCAGTATAAACTATATTTTCTTATACTCAAATACCTCAGGTTCTATTGCCATATTTTCTCTTATCCACTCTACAGATTTTTCCACATCGTATGCACAATTATAGCCTGATATTTTCGGTACTCTTATATGTATTTTCTCTGTTGAAATCTTATTTCCAAGCCTAAGCAGATTCTTTAGCATATTTTGATTGCTTATACCCGTATACTTTTTATATATATCATCATTGATATCCTTTATGTCTATAATCCACTCGTCCATATCATAAAGTACAGGTTTTATATAATCCCAAGGCACATTGAGTGAAGTTTCTATTCTCCTTGCCCACCTGCTGTCTGCCTGAGTACATATTTTATGTATAAATTTTGAATGCAGCAGCGGTTCACCTCCGCCAAAGACCATTCCGCCTCCGCTCATAAGATAATATATTTCATCTTTCTTCAGTATGTCTATTACTTCATTAGGAGCAAACTGCGGATACTTTACAACCTCAAGTTGTTGCTTTGTCCTGTGACAGCCTTCATTTATACAGTATTTACACTTTAACGGGCAGTCAAAAAATGCTACCAAGGTTGATACTCCTTTTCCGTCCGTACCCATTCTCAGTCTTGAAATCGACATAATCTCATCAAGCATAATCCCTCCTACAACTCAAATCTCGGTATTTTTTGTTTTTCTTTAGGTATCTTTGAGAGCTCATCGCGTAAATACTCCGCTTCCTCATCACATTTATCACAGGTACCTGCACACGGTCCTACATGACTGCATTCCTCACTGATAAATTCTATATTGTTCATAGCGGCAAGCTGCTTTCTGTAATCACGTAACATATCACATATTTCCTTTCCGTCTATCCTTGCCACCAATCTGTCTATTTTATCATCAAAAAACAATCTGACAGGTGCCTCACCCTCCATTACATATTTATCTTTCGACTCTATACTATTATCTCTGATTTTCTGAAGAATATTCCGTACACCAACTCCCTTATCCAAAGGTATATATTTTCTTGAAGATAAATCAAAGTAAGATGCATCTTCTATCTTCGGTATTTCCTCTATCAATATAGGTAACAACTCATCGTAGTATGCTCTTATTTGCGTAAGTGTATCTTCCATACTCTTAAATCCGTTATTTAAGTATTTTGTGGTATCCACATAGCAGACAGATTTCAGTTTTGATAAATCCGACAGCAACTCTTTATGCACCTGAACTCTTTTTTCACCCTCAAAGTACCATGCCGGACTTGCCAAAAGGTGCAAATTCACACGACAACTGTTATTTTTTATTACCAAATACGGGTATAAACTTTCTATGCTGTTATCTGTCAAAAATAATACATCTTCACAAACTCCAATCATCTGAAGCAGCCTGTCAAGTTCCGACTCGAGGTTTTTATATACAATGCTGCCCACTCCCATACTCATACCAAGTCCAAAGTATTTTTGCGGACAGATAAAGCTTTTATACTCATCAGTACTCTTCGCCCCTCTAAGCCATACCACCGTAACCAAGTCTTTATACTTTTTCAAAACAGGATTCCAAGGATTCCAAAATAATCCTGAATCGGTAATTATTATTTTCATTATTACTCTTCCTTATTTAAAAGTGATACTCATCTTTTACACCCGTTAACTGACTCCACCTTGCTGAAATCAGCTTGGCATAATATATACCCGCCAACCCGTAGCAACCAAGTGAATATGCATCATTAAGCTCTACCAACAATGTCTTATTGTCTTTTGTAACACATATGTCCATACTGCAAGCTGCCGGTCTTTCCTCCCATTTGTTGAATGATTCCAACATAGCCTCCAATACTTTCGCATCATAATGACACATATAGCTTTTTCTTTTAGTATCAAGCAGTACCCCATACGGTCTGACATCTACAATCTTATCGTATGTAATAAAGCATCTCCACTCTGCACATATATCAAGCGGCTCACTTACAAGCACCTCATAATTTTCGTAACAGTTTCCACAGCCTACCAAATCATATATACTGCTTATTATCTTTCCTACAAAGGCCTTTCCCCTTATAGGTTTAACAAAATATCCTGCCGACCACTTTTCTTCATTAGATGAGATACTGTCTATAGTATCTTTCCAAATATTTCTACCAAGAAAAGGCCTTAGGATATCCGGATAGTCGGGAACATCAGGCACAATACCGAATTTTAAAAATATACTTTTACATTGGTCAATATAATCTAAAACAATATCTTCTCTTTTAACATTGTCATATATCTCATCTATCTTTTGATACGGAACTATCTCTGCTCCAAGTTCCCTAAACCCGTACATAGCGTTTGCAATATTGTAGCTGTGTGGAATGAGCATATTCATCCCGCTGTCGTATCTTGTTTTCAGATAAACTTTTCCCATAATCCCTCCTACAAATCAAATCTCGGTATCCTTTGTTTTTCCTCAGGTATCTTTGAAAGCTCATCACTTAAATACTTCGCTTCCTCATCACATTTATCACAGGTACCTGCACATGGTCCCACATGGCTGCATTCCTCACTGATAAATTTTATATTGTTCATAGCGGCAAGCTGCTTTCTGTAATCACGAAGTTTTTTGCAAACATCCTTTCCGTCTTCTCTTACCACCGGTTTATCCACTTTTCTCTCTTTATCAAAATGATCGGGAATATATACTATACCCGACAATATAATTTGATCCTTCGGTATCACTTCTTTTGTTTCATTGTATTTTTGCTCTTTCCACATACTCTACCTCACATTTTTTTATATATTCTTATACAGACATTATATAAAAGAAGCTGTACGTTAAAAATACCTTCTGCTTGCAAAATAAAAAGACACCGCTTCGGATGCCCTTTTATTATCTATGTATTACCCTAAATATATGCATTGCTGTAGTTTGCACAGGTCTTGATGTAAGTATAAGCAAAAAAACTGCAATATTTGATATATGAAACAAGAGCTTATTTACAAGTCCGTCCGCCTTACACATACGCAGTGCAAAGCCTTTACCTAAAGGCCAAAATATCTTTTCTCTCTTCCCATTGAACACATCAATCACCATATGTGATATGAAACCTACAAAGAAGTACGGTGTAATATCGGGAAAGATAATATAAGTAAAAAGCCAAGACCAAGCAGCGTCAAAAATGAATGCATGAATGACCTGTGCGGTTGCCTCATTCCGAATGCACATATACCCAAGAACGCCAACACTCCCACGATAATACGTGCAATATTGCTGTCTGCCATCAATCTGTTATAAATACCTACATGAAATAAGGCATCTGCCACCACTACCCCAAAGACACTAAGTCCTGCCAATCCGATAATGTGTTCAACCTTATTATGTGCATCCGACGTTCCGACATCTATATCACTGATAATTCCTCCAAATCCCGCTATTGCAGTACCTGCAACAAGCATTGACAGACTTTGCGGTCTGCAGACAACAAGACCTGCCGCCATACCGACTGAAAAATGTGTTTTACCTAACATAAGTACCTTTCCATTTTATAAGCTGTAAATATAATTTTTTAATTTATCTTCATTAACCTTAATCTTATCTACAAAATCTGAGTAACTGTCGGCATATTGTGGGACTTTAAGTCCATACTTTAATACATATGTGTTATCTCTTTGTTTAACATTATCTTCATATGTCAAACCTCTGTTTACAGCCAAAGTCTTAATATTATTATCTAAAGTTTCAGGATATAAAAAAAATCCCTTTTTAGAATCAAACCTTAACATATATGCAAGCATCTGCAAATAATCTTTATTCCCTATATTATCTATAGGCTTATACTTTGCATCTGCTATTACCCTATTCTCAATATCTTTTCCTATAAAATCCGGATAAACCATACCAATATTACCTGAAAACAGATACTGCTTGCCTATGCCCTCCTTGTTCATCGGATGATAGAAACTATCTCCTATAATCAGATTAATATACTCTTCAAAAAGCCAAGCTCCATCAAATAAAATCCCATACATCTTTCTACCTGAACCCTCAAAACTGTACTTTTCCTTTTTTAAAATAAGTATACATAACTTTTGAAGCTCCCTGTACTCACTATAGTATGCATGTCTCACTGTTTTTTGTCGGTTTTTTTCAATAACAGATGCCTTATCCAAATACCCGTGGCTTGACTTCAGTATTATATTTACCTCTTCTCTTACTTTTCTTAACAGCCTGTTTCCATATGACTTTGACTTTATATATTCTATTGTATAACGAATAAGTCCGGTCAAATAATTATCAAATGAATATTCTCTCTTTGTATATGCAATATTCCCAATAAATAGGCTGTTCTCCTTTATATGCCTGTCTCATCAACCTTTCCCTGATATTTTTTTATCATTGTACTCATTACAAATATAACTCTTGAATATACCTTTTCTCATAGCTTTCTTTTAAATAATAGGGGAATAAAAAAATAACAGCATAAAAAGTTTTTCATCTTTACTTATCTCGGTTGACAAACTTACAAAAATTCGGAATATCTAATACTCTCTCAAGTAAATATTGCAGAAAAATAATCCTTATCACCGATGCTGAATCTTGACTCTATCTCCAAGTATTCATTTTCTATACCCAGATAGCCCATCACATTGCCTGTAGCAAAGCTGTCTTTATACTCCTTCAGTATTATCTGATCTTTATCTAAATCTCTTGTATATTTTAGAGATTCAGGAAAAAAACAAATATGCTTTCTTCTAACTGACTTAATGTTTTATTTGCAATTCCGGCTACAATACCTTGTACTCCGATAAACTTTTCTTTTGATAAACATTGATTGTCCTTTATATTCAGCCTGTTCATAAGCTTTACTCTGTCCTAACTATACATAATATGCCGCTTTAAATCTTTGCATAATATCTTCTTCGTTATATAATCCGTGTACATACTCATGCAGCAAAGGTCTGATATAATCTTCCCAAAGCTCATCAAAACTCAATTCCTTAAGTTTTAAAAAATATGATGCACCAATCTGATAATTTTCATTCAAGTCTTCTACCTTTAATATCTCTTCATTTAAACTGTCCATCTTTTTAACGGCTTCACTCTTTAAGTCATTATCTCCTAAACAGTCAAGCATATATTGAGTTTCTTTTACTTTAATCTCTATAAATCTGAACCTTCTACGCATTGCAAAGTCTATAGGCTCTACAGACCTGTCTATATCATTCATTGTCCCTATTATATATACATTCTCAGGTATATAAAACTTTTCTGCTTGATTTACATGCATATTTGAGTACTGTGTAGCTACAGAACCTGCAGGCCCTCTATATCCCGGATCTATTGTAAAAAAATAACTCTCCAAGTATTTTTGATATCTCACCACGATTGATTTCATCTATTATAAAAAAATATAGTTTTTTTAACTTCTCACTATTCATATCTGCATCACTTAATTTGATTTGTTTTGACTTGATTTCTTTTAAACAATGCGAAATCATATGAATATCCCTGTGTAGCAAACTGTTTTTCGAAAAAAATTTATAATATCACTTATTTTATTAAACTCAAGTCCTGATTCAAGCATAGCTCTAATCTCACCAATATTTAAAAACAAAGCTTATTTGCTGTTTTATTTCCCGGAATTTCAATATAAATACGATTTTTTTCTTCATCAATATCAGCTATAGTGAACTTATTTCCTGTTACTGTCTTAAATGAAGTTTCACCATATTCTATACTGTCAAAGAAAGCTTTCATCTGTGTTTGTACAGATGCCTCCTGTTCAATAGCTTTTCTTGACTTTTTAGAAGATTCAAAATTTCTCCTCGACTTATCTGTAAAGCTTTTAAATATTCCGTCATACAGTTCAAAACCCATAGTCCCGTCTTCATTCATCTTAGGTCTTAGTCCTTCAACAAAATACGAATAGTCATAACTTGGATGAAACTGAACAAACTCAATCTGTTTCTTCTGTTCATCTGTCAACTCTGTATAGTTATCTGTAGCTCCTTTGCTTACAATATCTGCTGCAATCTGCTTTGCCAGATATGACTTTCCTGTGCCCGGAGCACCCCTAAATATAATATTCTTTGATGTAAGCAATGTCTTTTAGTATGGATTCTTGATTTCATTTACTACACTCTCACTGTAAATTTGATTCTTTTTCTGCTCTGCTTTTTCCATATATTCCAATACAAATTTATCTCCCGTTTTCCCAAAACGCTGCAAACATTCCTTTGCAAATATTATTGTTGAAAATATAAAATATGAATAGAAGAAAAAAACCGCTCCGCTATTACTTTCATATACTCCACAATGTTCAATTTTTGTATCTTTTTTTAAATCCTCTTCGGCGCTGTAAATTCCTTTTAACCATTCTCCATTATTTTGACGATATATCGGAAAATTCTTTTTCTCAGACTCCGACAGCTTCTCTATATTTTTCTTCAAATATTTGAAACACTAATCTTGGCAAAGTCAAATTAGATATATTATTCTCATTGGCATTTGGTTTTCTTCTTATCTTCTCACCGTTTTCAGACTCAAAATATACATCTGCCGGTCTATAATTACAGCCTGAATCTAAGTTAGACATCGTGAATCTCTTATCTGTTGATACAATTTCATCTTTTGTTATTGTTAGTATAAATCTATCCTGACCCATATCTACCTCCAACAATTATTTTTCCATCTCCGCCTTAAAAACTAAAATAACATCCGCATCGGAGCAGCAAAATTCGGCACAGCCCTCAGGTTGTCCCGGGAGGCTTCCGCCATATCTTAAAATATCTATATACGGGAAAGCGCAGTGCATCGCCATAGGGCAAATCTTCCCTCTGTCCTCGTCATAATCAAACACTTCTCCGACATGGTGTCCTCTATGGCAACCCATCTTTCCTCTTCTGTCTGTAATAGTAATTTTTATCTTAGGTCTTTTTCCTCTGTTCATATATACCTTCCTTATCTTTTCTATATCATCATACTGTGTTCTATTATATACCATATCTCTAAAAAAGTTAGCAGTAATCATATCGGTAAGCACTTATATTTTTTTGTTTATCTTGTTTTTATTTTTTTGATTATTAAATAATGAACAGCATTTTTTTGATACATTTAGTATCTATCTCTTGGCTTAATTGACTTTTTTTGGCTGCTGTGATATACTTATTATATAAGAAGAAAATACACATAACAGGAGGCATTCTATGATGGAATCCATAGTTAGGATGGTAGATTTTTAAAAATAACAAATTTTTAAAAAAATGTTAATAACGGATCTCTAAATTTAATAAATAAGAGAAAAAAACTTCAGCTCAAGTATTCTTGGACTTTACGGTCAGAACGGATCCGGAAAGACAGCTTTAATTGACGCCTTTCAGATCTTGAAATTATTACTTTGTGGCAGGCAGGTCCCTGACAAACATGCCGACTATATCAATGTTAATTCAGATTGTTCCAAATTTCATTTTCATTTTCAGATTGATGCAGGTAATAACGGAACATATGAAGTTTATTATGACTTCTCTTTAAAAGCTGCCAAAAGTATTGTAGAACCGAATATGCCTATAGGTGATACTGCCACAACAATAAAAGCTCAAATATATGATGAAGTCTTAAGCTACTCATTTACAAGTGATACTCTAAAAATGCGAAAAAATATCTTCATCGACACATCTTCAGAGGGTATATTCTCACCTGCCGGCAAATATGAGCTTCTCTTTGGTAAAGATAAAGAATTAAAGAAAAACTTATTACTTTTGAAGGCTTTAACCTCCAACTCATCACAATCATTTATTTTCTCAAGAGAATTTTTACAAAATCTACGTAATAAGATAAGTCATGAAAAAGAAAACGACAGTATATATTCTCTTCATAAATATATTTTGGACCGATTGGTTTACTATGGCAACTGTGAACTGTTTATCATTGAAACATCCAATAGCGGAGTATTAAGTCTGAATGTTTTACCTATTGCGTTTAGATACAAAAACGAAAATCATGGCGCGGTAGGTAGCCTTGCATTACAGTTAAACGGACCAAGTGAAGTTCCTGAGGATACTTTCATTATGATAAATGATATTATAAAAAATATGAATACGGTACTTACACAAATTGTACCGGGACTTACCATAGGCATAATGGACATGGGGCTGACTGTGTCTGCCGACGGTGTTAAAAGTCATTCTTTTCAACTTATGTCAAATAAAAATAATAAACAAATTCCTTTATGCTATGAATCGGAGGGAATCAAAAAGATAATATCCATACTCCAGCTTTTTTTATAGTTATGTATAATGTATCTTCTATTACTATAGCTATTGATGAACTGGACTCAGGGTATTTTTGAATACTTACTTGGAGAACTGCTGCGAATATTATCGGAAAAAAAGGTAAGGGACAGCTTATTTTTACATCGCACAATCTAAGACCTTTGAAACTATTGACCGCGGATTTATTGCCTTTACAACAACAAATCCCGACAACAGATATATAAGATTATCTAATATAAAAGAAAATAACAACTTAAGAGATTTCTACTTCCGTGATATTGTACTTGGTGAACAGAATGAAGAAATTTATGATACAACCAATAACTCGGAAATAGCACTTGCATTCAGAGAGGTCGGTGATATCATTGGCTCGTAAGAAAATCGTTTTTATTATTGTAGAAGGTCCGTCTGATGACGAAGCATTAGGTGTTATTTTTAGCAGACTTTATGATAAACAATCAGTATATGTCGAAATAACACATGGCGATATAACGTCTGATGATAAAAGCAATCCTAAAAATATAGTTATTAAGGTTTGCGAAATTGTAAAACAATATTGCGAAAACAACCATTTTAACAAGAAAGACTTTCTGGAAGTCATTCATATAATGGACACCGACGGAGCATATATAAGCGATGATTATATTATTGAAAATGAATCTGTAACTGACAGACCTCTATACTCGCTAACAGGCATAGAGACAAAGCACCCTTCAGATATTAAAAATAGAAATCATAACAAAAGTGCTAATATGGATCGTCTACAAGCACAAAAAACGGTTTGGTCAAACATTCCGTATCACGCATACTATATGTCATGTAATCTTGACCATGTACTGTATAATAAACTAAACAGTACGAATAGAGATAAAGAAAAAGACGCCTTAACTTTTGCCTGTAAGTATAAGGATAACTTAGATGAATTTTTAAGTTTCATATCTGACTCCGACTTTTCAGTATGCGGCGACTACAAAGAATCGTGGAGTTTTATAAGACAAGATTTAAACTCACTCAATCGATATTCAAATCTTTGCATATGCTTTAAAGATATAAGAGAATCAAGAAATGCAACATAATAATAAAGGAGGAATCAGATTCCTCCTATTTCTCCCACTCAAAAAGCTTCTCTATCACATTAACGATGCCGTCTTCGTCATTTGACTTTGTGATGTAGTCTGCGGCTTCTCTTACCTTGTCCTGTGCGTTTGACATAGCCACTCCTATGCCTGCCGCCTTTATCATTGAAAGGTCGTTAAATCCGTCTCCGCAACAAATCAGATTGTCGACACTCTTTCCAAGCCTTTTTACCATACCGGTAAGGGTACTTGCCTTATCTATACCCACTTCAGTTACCTCAAGGAAATAAGGCTCGGAACGAACAATATTTAACTTGCCTTCCCAGTATTTTTTCATTTCCTTTTCAACCTTTGCAAGATAATCACCGTCCGCAGTCATCAGACATTTGATTATCGGGAAGGTAATCTGCGGAGTCAAAGGGTTTGCCTTCACTCTGATAAAGTGATTGATGGTAATCTCCAACATATAATACTGCTCGTCTATATCAAGCGCATATGCCTTGTCACCGTTGTACGTCATAAGGTTGATGCCGAACTCGTTTGCCTGTTTTTCAAGTATCGGCAGGTACTCATGTGTCAATTCCTTCATAAAAAGTTGCTCATTATTCTTACAATCCAAGAAACAACCGCCGTTATATGAAAGTATATAACCGCCCTTTTTATCAAGTTCCAATATCTTTGCTACAGGCATTACACCGAATGTAGGTCTGCCTGAGGCGAGTACTACAGTTCCGCCCGCATCTATAAATCTGTCTATGGCCGCCTTTGTATTTTCAGTTACCTGCTTTTTTGAATTGGTCAATGTTCCGTCAAGGTCAAGCGCCAATACGGCGTCCTCCACTTTTATCTTCTTTTCTTCAAAAATATTCATATCTCACCTTATAAATGTCTGAATCCTTCTCCTGCAACCTCATTTGAATCCATTATTATAACAAATGATCTCGGGTCCAATTTCTTTGCCGCCTGACGTACTGTATGTACTTCCTTTACTCTGCAGGCACACATAACCACATCTCTCTCCTCATCTGTATAACTTCCCACCGCCTTAAGATATGTGGAACCGCGGTCTATAAGACTTGCTATTTCCTTTGCCATATCCTTCGGCTTGTCACATATAATCATAATAGCTTACCTGCCGTAAGTCCGTCCATCGCCTTATCAAGCACCGTAGCAACAAGATATGCAATAATAAGTCCGTATATAAGACTGTTTACATTCTTTGATACAAGTGCAACTCCAAACACAATTATACAGGAGTCTATTACAAGCGCTATCTTTCCAAGTGAAAAATGTGGGAAGAAGTGGTGGATAAGCACCATTATAAAATCCGCTCCGCCTGTCGATGAATCTCTCATAAATATCAGTGCGTAGCCTGTGGCGGAAATAACTCCCGTACATATGGCTGCAAGTATATACTCTCCCTGATATGCCGGCACAAACTTTGCAACAATATCAATCATGATTGATGTTATAACAATTGACTTGATTGATTTTAATAAAAACTTTCTTCCGATCTCCCTATATGAGATTATGGCAAATGGTATATTAAGGACTATAGTGCCTATACCTACCGGTAATCCGAAAGCTGATACAGTATCAGCGCAAGTCCTGTAAATCCCACCATAGGAAACTTGAACGCTGCTGCAAAGCAGTAAGTTCCTATTCCCATAAATATACCTGCAATAATGTCCACCAGGATATCTATTGACCACTCTTTTAATATTTCTTTGTTCATCTTATTTCCTATCTGTCAAAATAATTCTTTTTTATATTTTATCGAGTCTTTTTCATTTATCTCTCTTATAACTTTACAAGGATTTCCTGCCGCCAGACTGTTTGCAGGTATATCCTTGGTGACCACACTTCCTGCTCCTATCACACAGCCCTCTCCAATTGTCACTCCGCCTGTTATCACTACATTTGCGGCAATCCAGCAGTTATCACCTATATTTATAGGCTTTGCATACTCATCGTCATAGGCGGTTTTATCGTCCTTAAACTTGATATTCCTCTCCTGCCACCTTAACGGATGCATCGGTGTCATAAGACTGCAGTTCGGACCGAAAAATACATTACTTCCTATATTCACAGGGCATACGTCAAGCACTGTAAAGTTGAAGTTTGCATAACAGTTTTTGCCGAAGCTTGTAAAGATACCGTAGTCAAAATAAATAGGACCTTGTAAATAAAGTCCCTCACCTTTACTTGGTATCAGCTCATCTATAATAGTATTCCTTAAATCATCATCTTCAAATAATGTGTTGTAATGCTGTGAAAGTCTATTTGCCTTTGTCCTCAATATTGTAAGCTCTTCATCTGTAGGGCCATATATCTTTCCTGCAAGCATCTTTTCTTTTTCGCTCATTTTCTCCTCTTTATAACAGTATTTGGTTATCGGTCTCATATAAATATTTAAATTTTGACCACATATCATTATATACTAAATCATAAAAAAAAGGCAGTCCAAAAATGAACTACCTGCTTATTATATATAACCTTTCCACCTAAGCAGAAGTGAAGAATTTATTATAACCGCTATAGAACCTGCATTGTGTACCAACGCTCCCACTATAGGGTTTAGGATACCTGTAATTGCAAGCACTATTGCAATAAAGTTTAATCCCATTGAAAATGACATATTTAACTTAATTGTATTCATCATCCTCTTTGACAGTGACAACAAATGTGGAAGTTCTTTCACCTCATCATCCACAAGCGCTATATCCGCAGCTTCTATAGCTATGTCGCTTCCTATACCGCCCATAGCAATACCTACCGTAGCTCTTTTAAGTGCAGGAGCATCATTGACTCCGTCACCGATCATACAAACCGAACCTTTTAATTTCTCCCTGTTATCAATAAAGTTTAACTTATCCTCAGGCATACACTCCGCACAATGCTCGGCTATATTAAGTGCATTTGCTATGGATGTGGCCGCATTTACATTATCCCCTGTAAGTAAAACAGGACTTACCCCTATTTCATTCAGGCTGTCAATCATATTTTTGCTTTCACTTCTCAATGTGTCTGAAAGCACCACATAACCTGCAAACTTTCCGTCTATTCCGATATAGATTACAGTACAGCCTTGATTGTCATACTTTTTTGTATCCGCACAGTCCACAGATATCTTATTGTCAGTCATAAGCTTTTTGTTTCCGGCAATCACTCTCTTGCCGTTTATGACAGAAGAAACTCCTCTGCCTACAGTCATATTAAAATCTTCGCATTTGTATATACTGTTTGAAAACTTTTCCTTATATGAGTTTACAATTGCCTTTCCTATAGGATGCTCTGAAAAGGCTTCAGCTGCACAGGCATATAAAAAAATATCTTCATCCGAAAACTCATTGTCCACGCTCTTATACTCGGTTACACTAAGCTTTCCCTTTGTAAGCGTTCCGGTCTTATCAAAAGCAACAGTATCAACTTTTGATAATCTCTCAAGTGCGTCACCCTCTCTTACCAAAAATCCGTGCTTAGTCGCATTACCTATGGCCGCCATAATGGCTGTAGGTGTAGCCAGTACCAATGCACATGGACAAAATACTACAAGTATTGTGACCGCTCTTATTATCTGTCCTGTAAAAAGCCATGTAAGTGCCGCTGCCGACAGTGCCACAACTACAATCCATGTCGCCCATTTGTCTGCAGTACCTACAATCTTTGCCTTACCTGCATCTGCAGACTGTACCAGCTTTATCATTCTCTGTATGGAGCTGTCTTCTCCCACCTTTGTGGCTCTCATTTCAAATACGCCGAACTGATTTATTGTACCGCTTGCCACCTCATCACCGACACTCTTATCCACCGGTACAGATTCACCTGTCATTACAGACTGATCTATTGATGTTGTACCTGATACTATAACACCGTCAACAGGTATACTCTCACCCGGCAACACTCTTATAATCTCACCTTTTTTCACATCGTCCGCATCTGTTATTCTTTCAATACCGCTTTCAATAATTCTGGCGGTCTTAGGTGTAAGCTTCACAAGCTTTTCTATACCTGCTCTTGCCTTGGCAACCGTTATATCTTCAAGTAATGCTCCAAGTTGCATGATGAAGGCTACCTCTCCCGCTGCAAAATCCTCTCTTATACAGATAGCCGCGATAAGAGCAAGAGACACCAATACATCCGCTTTTATATCAAACTCCGTTGTAAGTCCGATTATCGCTTCAAGTATTATAGGAACTCCGCAAAGTATAACGGCAATCCACGCCAAATTAAAGGGCGCTTTTATCCATCCTGTAATACTGAAAAAAAGTGCCGCTCCTGATATGCAAAGGAATATAATGTCTTTCTTTACTCCTCCAAAATCCATAAGGTCTTCTATTTTGCCCATAAACTCTTTCATATAAGCCTTCTTTCAAACAATTATTTTATACCTATAGGGGTATATGTTTTTATGTTTGTATTATACCTATAGGGGTATATGTTTGTTAAGAGTTTAAAATAAAAAGCCGATATCTAATCTTAACAACTAAATATCGGCTTTATATGCTTATTATGAAGTTTTATTGCTTAGTGCATAGCTGTTTTTATCCCATATTTGCAAATCGCTCTACAGCTTTTGTAAAATTATCTATGGTCTTATCCACATCTCCGTGGTCTATACCGTCACGTACACAATGTTTAATATGCCCTTCAAGTATAACCTTACCGCATCCGTGCAGAGCTGATTTTGCCGCATTTATCTGCGAAAGTATATCCTCACAAGGCACATCTTCGTCTACCATTTTATCTATTGCCTGTACCTGACCTATTATCTTTTTCAGTCTGCGATGTAGATTGCTTGAATCCATACATTGTCTCATACTACCACCATCCTGTCAAAACTATATCGGTTTATATTTCTTATACCTGTATCAACTTAAGTCAAAACTTAACACTTTAGCGTATCAGGTTTTCCCGTTTCCAAGTATCTCCATATTATAATCCTACCGCTTTCCCGTGTCAATGTATCGGGCAATAATTAGAGGTTTACTATAAGCCGTATATGATAAAGTCCTAATATACCCCAAACTAAAATGTCCTGTTTATGATAGAATAATACTTTATACATTTTATTAAACAGGAGGAACAGACTTATCAGAAAGGTAGTTTTATCAATGAATGAGCAAAAGAAATACGAAGTTATCAAAGGGTTGGCTGACCACCCTGATACCGCTAACAAGAACAGAGCCGCTATGGTACTGGGATGCACCAGGAGGCATATAAATCGTATGTTACAGGGATATATAAAAAGTGGCAAGAAGTTCTTTCTACACGGTAACAAAGGCAAAAAGCCGGCCACTACAATCTCCCATGATATTCGTAGACAAGTCATAGACCTTTACAGAACTAAATACTATGATGCAAACTTTGAGCACTATACAGAGCTTCTGAAAAAGAATGAGGGTATATGTATCTCACATTCATCTGTAATGAATATCTTGGAGTCTGAATATATTCTCTCCAAAAGGCCACCAAAGCTAAACGTAGACGTATTAAGCAAAAAGCTGAAAGCTAAAAAAAGAAACCGCAAAGACAAAGAAGGAGCTGGCATCTATACAGGCCAACCTGGTAGCAATCGATGATGCCCACAGCCGTCGTCCAAGATGTGCTTATTTCGGTGAACTACAACAAATGGATGCAACTCCTTATGAATGGGTACCGGGACAAATATGGCACCTACATTTGGCTATTGATGATGCCTCAGGCGTTGTTACAGGTGCCTGGTTTGACACTCAGGAAACTCTTAACGGCTACTACCATATGTTCGATCAGATACTTACTGATTACGGTATTCCTTATAAGTTTCTTACCGATAGAAGAACTGTATTTACGTACAAGAAAAAAGGCGCCTTATCTGATGATAAAGACACCTATACACAGTTCGCTTATGCCTGCAAGCAGCTTGGTGTAGAACTTGAATCAAGTAGTGTACCTCAAGCTAAAGGACGCATAGAACGTTTGAATCAAACCTTACAGTCACGCCTGCGGTTGAATTCAGAATCGCAGGCGTAACCGATATCAATAAAGCCAATGAATTCCTTCACTCCTACATAAAAGAATTCAATGAGAAGTTCGCACTTCCACTTTATGGTATCAAATCTGTATTTGAAACGCAACCGTCTAAGGAAAAAATAAATCTTACTTTAGCGGTTCTGACAGAAAGAACTGTTGATGCGGACATACGATTCAATTTGAGAAAAAGTTTTATAAGATGATAGATCATAAGGGAGTGCAGATCCATTATCAAAAAGGAACAAAAAGTTATGCTTATCAAGGCATTTGATAGGTCTTTGTTTGCGTGCGTTAATGACAAAGATATTTATGTGCTGGAGGAAATACCAACACATGAGCGTAAGTCTAAAGACCTGGACGCTGATTACAAAAAGCCAAAGCCTAGAAAACCTTATATTCCACCAATGAATCATCCTTGGAGAAGAAGTGCCTTTAAAAAATTTGTCCACTCACAACCACACAGAATTGAACAAGACTTAAAAAGTGCATGATAAAAAGCCCCTTTTGTGGGGCTTATAAAATAATTATTTTAGGACATAATCATTTATGCTTGACATGTATCGGGCAATAATTAGAGGTTTACCATATCGGGCAATAATTAGAGGTTTACCATATTGACATGCTCTACCGTTTTTATTACAATATAGCGATATTTTCAAGGAGGTTATTTATTGGACACTAAAAAATTTAATTGGCAATTTTTGAATGCTACTACACTTAAGCTTATTGCCGCCGCACTGATGTTCATTGACCACATTCATGAAAATGTTTTTCACATAAAGAATTTCTTCTATATTTATTATCCTCTTCATATCGGAATATTGTATGTGATTTCAACACTTGTTTTTAAGTAAAATAAGAGCATCCCCTGTCAGAGGATGCCTTTTTATTTGCGAATCAAGCTGCCGTTGTCAATAATTGACGCTTTGCGAATACGTGATAAGCTGTCACTTTCAAGCAGATAAGGACATAAAACAGGCTCCAAGAAAAAACTCATAGGACGAACTTGTGTGGCCGACGCCACTACCCAAAGTCTTGATGTTGCAAGCTCTTCCACTATCTTCATTGCCTCATCATATTTTTCAAAGAGCCTATAAAGCTTAATCGCCTCAATATAGTCAAGTTCGCTCATTTCATCTTTACATTTCATTCTGTCTTCAAATATTTCAAGAGCGTCTTGAGGATATCCTTGAAGGCGACAAATTGTAAAAAGCTTTGTCCTCCACGCTACGCTGCCTTCTTCAATCTTTTTATTTTTTAACTTTACCTCTTTTATAAGCTCTTCCTTTGATTTGGGGTCGACTGCCTCTTTAAACTTTGCATCACCGCGTATACGGTTACAAGGCATAACTCCGGTATTTAAACACTCTATCATTGCATCAAGGAAGAAAATTTTGGGCCCGTTACCGTTCTCACCCTGTAATCTTATTTTTTCTTCTTCAAATATATCAATCAACTCACTTTGCCTGTTAAGCACTATAGCGGCTGTAGTCATGGCTGCCATATGCTCATCTTTTACATTTGAATAATGCCACTCATCAAACCAAGGCAGTACCGTAATATCTCTATCCAAAGCATCGGAAAAATTCCCGTCAAAATAATCCGCTTCAGCCAAAACTGCAGCAACTTGATGTGGAAACTTCCCCGAAAATTTTTCAATTGCTTCTAATGAACCTTCCTTGTCATCCATCACATCATAACAAGCCGTCCTGAAGTTCTTCGGTAATTTCACAACATTCATACTATGTTCTCCTTAAAAACTTATCAACTTCTTCAGTGCCTCAAGTTCTTCTTTTGTAAGTGTCACTCCCTTTCCCATCTTCTCATGCTCAGGTGCCCATTCTCTTATATCATACTTCGGTGTAGCACCGTTCCATGAAATAAGGTTCAGCTCCTTCCTCCAACCCTTTGCATTCTCTGATAAAACTCCAATCTCCTCTACTATGTCGTATCTGAAATCTCCTGCCATAATCTTTCCTTTCGCTGTTTAAATTTCAATACTTTAAAAGTATCTGTCACATGCTTATTATATCACTATTTTCTTCCAAACTTATATTTTTTAACACAGAATAAAAAATAATGGGCAGAGCAGGATTTGAACCTGCGGTGTTTCTTTTGTAACGGATTTACAGTCCGCCCCCTTCGCCACTCGGGACACCTGCCCAGATATCAATATCTTATATTCACAAAATAAGATATTGATTCTCCTATCCGGATTCGAACCGGAATCAACCGGTTCGTAGCCGATCATTCTGTCCATTGAACTATAGGAGACATACTTTGCTTTGATGAGCTAAGTATATTATATAGTAACCAACCTGTCATTAAACCTGTGGTATACAGGGCAGGTTAGACTTACTTCACCTTCCCCTCTTCAAGTTTTGCAAATAAGTTCCAAACTCTTTTTATGCTGTTTCTTTTTTCCCTATTTTCAGCTTGACGATAATACTTTTTTTGTTGCTTTGTTACTTTCGGTAATTTCTTATAACTGATCTGCATTAACTTTTTTGCTTCATCATGTCTTACAATATATTCGAGATGATTGTATGGTGATTGATTCTTTACCACATCCCTTTGTACATGGTAATGTGCAGTCTTTGCTTCTTCCATAGTGAGAGGCTTTCCGTCAAACGGACAATGCAATAACTTATACCTGTCAAAGTATTGCACATACGATATTTTCCAAGCCGCCATATCGGTAAGAATATAAAGATCGGTATCGTCAAACTCTATTTGCACTCCCCTTTTCTTAGCTAAGCACTCTATTCCAAGTGCATACTTTCTATACTTACAAGGATAAAAGGCTACCCTCTCTTCCTTTGCAATATATCTCATAGCTGTTTTCAGGTTCTTACTTTTTCCAACTTGGTCCACTCTGATTAATAAATATTTTTGAAATTCTTCATTCCACTCTTAAAGATAAAGTCTTATTTCCTGACTCGATTCACTTAGACCTATTCTCCAATTGTACCAATCAGTATGTACTTCTATATAATCATCCTTAAGCTCTGTCCAAATAGGTAAATCTCTGAATACGTCATTTAAATTTTCTCTATACTCATTATATAAAGACTTGATATTGCAACAGCACTTACATGGCTTTAAATATTTAATCCTTCCGTCATCCATGTCAAAGCTTATCAATGACTTTTCTTCTATTCTATTTATAAATCTGCATCCCGGTCTGTGATAAATCTTTGATTTACTACTCATCTGTGCTATCATCTTCTTCCTCCAATCCACAAAGTACTTTTTTGTTATGATTGGAGTTTATCAGAGTATCTGTCCGTTAAAAATGACAGCTAATAAACCTTCTTATGCCTTACTTAAACTCCCCTTATCTATCCGAGTATTTCTTTGACATACCGGCAATACTTTCTTTAATTTGCTTTCTAAGACTTTCCGGTTCCAAAACCTCTACATAAGGTCCATATTGCAGTGCCCAAAATTTCATTGCCTTTTCATTGCAGTTGACTCTTACTATAATCTCTTCTTCATCTTTTTTAATAATACTAAAGTCTGTCCCAAACCAATCTACCAGTTCAGACATCATATCTTTGGTTGTTAGGAGCTTAACAGCAGTGCTTTTTCCGCTAAACATATAAATATGTTCAGCCATATGCTTTGGAAGATTTATCCCGGCCTTAAGCTCAGGCACATCTTTCATAGGCTTAACTCTATCTTCAAGTTCATGTACCTCAGTCATTTTGTCTATACGAAAATGTACTACATTATCATACTTGTCATAATTTCCTATCAGATAAAATTTCCCGTTATTTGCAACTATCCTGTACGGATTTACAATATAACGCTCTTCTCTCCTTGGATGAAGCTTAAAATCGGTTCCGATATCATTATATATAAAACAGATCTTATGTCCCTCTGAGATAGCATCATTTATCTTATCTATAGAGTAGATGTTTTGTCGGTTTATGTTCTTGTTAAGCTCAGGTATATTACATATATTTGACACTTTTGCATTAAAGTATTTACTTGAAAGTCCTTTTTATCTTTTTAATAAGTTCCTTAGCCTGATTTGAAGAAAATGCTTTTGAAAATAAAATACTGTCAATAAGTATCCTAAGTTCTGCATCATCAAATTCTCTAAAAACCATTCTATATCCGTCTTCCATTGATATTTCAAATCCATGGCTCTCTCCGAATTCTTTTCAACAGCAAGACATTATTCTTTACAGAGCGTCTGTCACATACCGTTCCATAATCTTTTTCCAAAAGCTTTATAATCTCTTGCTGTGTCAAATAATGATCTTCATCGGTATAATTGCGAAGTATCTCAAGTATAAACATATTCAACATCTTTTTATTACCTATACCGTACAACTATGTACCCCCATTCCAAGGTCAAATATACTGCTGTAACAGATATTGATATTTTATTCTTATATTCTAAAGTTTCAATATATTTGCCTGTATTATAATACATATATTGTTCTTAAGTTTCATTCATAAAAACTCTCTATCTTTTTAATTTCCTTTTCCGCTCTTTTCTCTTACAGCTTCTATATCCCAACCTCTCAAACTTTCGTATTCTTTCATAAATTCTATTCTAACTGCTGCATATTGTGAATTCTCATAATGTTCAAGCTTTTTCACTTACATCCTTGTCTTTGATAGCTCGATTGATTCTACTATCAAGTACAACCAAATTTCCTATTCCGTTAAACTCATCAATATTGTCTTTATCATCCTTGAAATTTTCTTTTGCCTTAATATGCTCTATATCATAAGGGTTTTTATTCTTTTCATAGATTGCATAGTGGAAAAATTTTTCATAAGTTTCTCGCTCACTTATTAGTACTTCATTTTCCTTGGTAAATAAATGATTTCCCCAAATTAACTATTTCATCAAGTAATCCAGACAGTGTGCAAACAAGACTAACCCTACTTGCATTGTAAAATAATCCTGATTTGATAGTTTTATAAAAATCTTCTTTAGGTTCATAATCCTTACTGCGTACCGGTGACCATAAGATATCTCTCAGATTTTTTTATAATCTCATCAGTACTGCATTCCTTAAACCATTTAAAGCAGTCATCACAAACCTTATTTTTGAACAGGATTTATAACTCTGTCATTGACAACGGTATAGATTAAAAAAGAATCTAAACATATACATATTTACTCTCAATGAATCTATATAGTAATTGCTCCAGCTTTTTTTCCTTTAGCCTTAAAATATGCAACAACAAAAGGTATGGTCCAATACCTTTTATATCTGGTTTTTTCAACCATATAAATCGAAAAGATTTCTTTTGCAATTTCAGGATGTTCACAATTATACCTTACATCTTCGATCCAACGCCAATACTTAATAAATTCTTCAACTATATGCTTGAATGTTGAAAACTCAAGAACACTGAGGTCACTTTGCTCCTCAAGCTTTTGTTCCTTTGAAAAGTTCATCAAAGAACTTTTTCATTGCTTTTGGATACCTCAGAAAATCCCCGGCCAAATTCCGCACAAATTATATGTTTATAGATATCTAAAACCCACGACATATTAAATTCTGTCTGGTCTTTTCTTCCGCCTAAGCCCAGAGCATTATTGCTATCATCTATCAATTTATAACAATTGGCAATTTCTTTCATCCAGTTGTCTGTATCATCGATTTTTCTAAGGTAATTATAATATCTTAATTTAAAAAAATATCTGTTGCATTCAAATCAAGACCTGTAGTATTTATAGTATTAAAGACTGACACCACTTCCGGTAGATCCATTTCTTCGGTAGTCAGTATTACAAAGTATATATTATCCAATACAAAAATCTTTAAGTTCTGAATAAAAAAATTCGTTTTTATCTTTAAACTCTTGTTCGTAATACTCAGAAGTAGCCTTCCTTAACTGTTCCTTATTTTTTTAGAATATTTAGAGGAAACTTTTTTTATTTGAGTCTCACTCAGTACTTTTTTTGAATTCTTCAGAATCTATAGTATTGCTATAATCATTGTTATTTTCTCCCGGATGATTTTTTTGATTATCTCTTTTTGAAGTACATCCAACAAAAAGTAAAAAAATGTTGTAAGTCTTTGTTGACCATCAACAATATCAAGTATATTGGCATCTTTAGTTTCTTTGTTAAACTGTATTGTACCAAAAAAACACGGACTTTTCATATCTTCCGGCATCCACTTCACTTTTTCGCACTGAATGCTTCAAAAAATAGTATTCAAAAAAATCATTTATATTTTTTTCTGCCCATTCATATGGACGCTGATAAATAGGTATTCTATACCTTTCCTTTATTATATCTCTAAGTCCCAGCACTTTAGAATCAATCGAAATCCCATAAATCCTCCTCATAATAACTTATTCAATTAAGTTTATAATGTATAATTACTTTTATTCTACATAATTACAACCTTTTTTCAAGCTCTAATCACTACACTATCTCGTATACTCCTAATTTGCTTTTTAGTCAGTGTTTTCTCTTTCAAAAGTTCTTGAACCATGGCATCAAAAAATCCTCTATTTTCAGCTAGGATCTGTTTTGACTTTCTATAATATCTATCCAACTCTTCCGCAACTTTTCTGTCCTTGCTTTCCAATAAATATTGGGATGAATCACCTCTTTCAAAAGCATTAAATCCATATGCACCATAATCGTCAACAAATGTTGTAACCAAATCCAAGGCTTTATGTAAATCACCGTCACAGCCAAGATCAAATGTTCCATAAATCATTTCAGTCGCAGCCTTACCTCCAAGGCTTCTGATGATTTCATTCTCTTGTGCAGGCACACTGAAATTATAATCGTCAGGTTTTCTTACTGATGTTATCCCCCCTGAAGTATTTGAGTAACCGCAGATTGAAATAAGATTTACAGATCCCGGCTCCAATATTTCAGAAATAACAGCATGTCCTGACTCATGTACTGCAACCTTTTTTAAAATATTACTGTCAATATATTCTACCGACTCCGGTGCATCAAATATCAAACGCATACATGCCTTTATAATATCTCTTTGCTCAATCTTTGATCTTTTGTCAAATACCGCATAAATTCCTGCTTCGTTTATAACCATTTCCAATTCTGCACAGGAATGTCCTGCCAGAAAACTTGATATATCATCTATATCTATATCTCCAAATACTTGTTTCTTACTTAAAAAATGCTTTATTATCTTCTTGGCATCATCTCCAACGGGGCATGTCATCTGAATAACCTTATCAAAACGTCCTGCTCTCATAAGTGAATTCGGCAAAAAATATATACTGTTTGCTGTAGCCAAAACAAAGACATTTGAGCCCTTACAATCATCTATACAGGACTGTACAACTACATACTCCTCAGCATCTTTATGGTATTCATCCTCATTTGCAAATTTATCAATATCATCAAGAAATACTATGGCAAATTCTTCTTTTTTTGCTTCATCAAATATATCTCTGATATGATTAATAAACTCTCTGCTGTGTTTATCTTTCCTTATTGTAAATGATTTTGATTTTGCTTTCTTCAATAAAGCTCTTAGCTAACATAGTCTTTCCTATACCCGGCTCTCCATACAAAAGTATTCCCCTCGGTATTTCTACACCCAGCCTCTTATAATCTTTAAAGTTTTTCAGTACATCACAAAAAAACGTATTAATTCATCCTTTATATCAGCATATCCTATAATTTTATCAAATTCACTCATTTTTTTATTTTCCTCTATTCTAACCTGATTTTTTTCTATTACCTTTGTTTTTCCGCCTTCAATCCGTCAAAAAAATAATTTCAATTCAGATATCAAAGATTCTTTTGAAAAACTCATGTCCTTCACCTTTAATTATTTTTATATTTACAGGCGGTATTTTTTTATAACATTCTAAAATTTCAATATAGCGAAATGAAGGATCCTCTTCACCATACAGAAAAGAACATATTATCTCCTCTAAACTTTTTCTACACCTTCTTTTATTTTATGAAAAGTTGATCATCAGTGGAGCATTAATCAAAAACAGCATTCTTTATTTTTTTCAATTTTTTTCTACACTGAGCTGCACCTATAAAAGCTCCGTTTGAAATTCCGACAAAAATTATTTCTTTATAATCCCCAACATACTTACTTATACATTTTATTTCTTCCTCCAAATCACATACCGAATCTTTTAGGATTGGCGGAAACAACAAATGTATAACCATATTTTTTTCAAATAAAAAAAGCTGCATATACTCAAATATTTATTTTCAAAACCTTCTATACTTCCACCTCTACCGGTTTTAATAAAAAAACAAGATATTTTTTTCACCTTGTATAATTCCAAACTGTTTCCCGATTACTTTGTCATATTTATTCAAAATCAACCTCCCTCTTTAGTTATACCAAAATTTCTTCATCCGATTTATTTTCTATATTAAAATATCATAAAGAATGTACAATATTTTGCACATTAAAAAAGCAGGCTCCTAAAAACCTGCTCTTTAACTCATCCTATCCCCAGTATTTTTGCCAAACTCTTTGCCTTCTTCACTGCAGTGGACTTGGCAGTACAGTTTGCAATTTCTAAAAGTCCGGACCATTTGGCATCTTCTTTTGAAATAAATCCTCTCTTCATTGCTTCCCTTAAATAGTCGGCATAATAAGTACAGATATCCAAAACTCTGTTTATCCATACAGGCGGCTTATTATTTTTTACAACAAACTCTCCGGCGTATTTGATACACTCAACAAGCATTACATAGCATATACTTAAAAGCTTATTTTCTTTTTCAACTATTCTTACAAGTTTTGCCGGGCTTATCTCCTCATGTAATAAAAGTTCTCTCATGATTTCTCTTAAATTCTCTACGGATAAATCTCCCGAGTCCACCAGTTGTCTGAAAAGACTTTTTGCGCCATAAATACTCTCTCCATCCTGTGCCAGAGTACTTACTGCAACACTTAAAAATATCTTTGAGTAAGGTGTTGAGTCACCCTCAAGAGGTCCTTCTTTTTCACCTCTCCAGTTTCTATATTTACTTACTACAACCTTTTTCTTTTCAGGGTCATAATGAAGCCATACGCTCTTTTCTTTCTCATCTATGATTTTTCCGTTGTTGTCGGCCACAGCTCCCGACATTTGAGCCTCTTTTTGAATTCCGTAAAACCATCCGTAAATATATACTTGAAACAGCCTGTCTGAGATATCCGGTAATTGTAAATTAAAGCTGAAAGCTTTATCACCTTTTCTTACTTCAAATACATTTATTTTAAACTCAACATTATCATAGATAAGCTTTTTAGCCTTTGGTAATGCCACCCATACTTCATCAAAATCATTCGGCGTATTTTTGATTCTGTACTTTATCAATTTTTTTCTTCTTTTTATGTCCATACCAAGGGAATTTAGCTTATTCACTATTTCCTTGGCATATTCTACAGCCTTTGAAGATCCGGATTTTTTGGCGAGACTTTTTACAGCATTCATTTCCAATGCACTTTGTGGTGCAAGCTTATTTTCTACTGCAAAAATAACTTCATCAATATAATCTCTTATAAACTTTACCATCTCCGCAGTACCTGAGAGTATTCTTGGCGACGTTAAAGATACTTCCACAATATCAGATACGGCTTTTCCAAACAAGACTTAGCATACCATCTTTAGCCATATTGTCCATTGCAAAAAGCCAGACTTGCTAAGTTTGACGGTGTACCACCGCTCCAATCCAAATATGAAATATCTGCAACTCCCGGTAAGAGAAGTCCTCTTTCCCATGTTTTCATGAGTTGCCGCAATAACATCCGCAGCTCTCTCATCACTTAGTTACTCCACGCTGCAATCCAGTTCATTATTGCACCTTTTGTAAGAGGCTTTCTCCTTTTTGCTATCTGCCTTAAATTTATACCCTGACTATGATAGACTTCAGTATCTCTTCGTATTGCAGTAAGTGAATAATCTCCCCAGGTCGGAAATATAGAATACATATCTTCATAGCACCATGAAAGTCTAAAAGGAAATGCCTTTAAGCTTTTCGGCACATCAACGTCCTCTCTCCAATATGCGCTTTTTCCGAGTGAAAATTTAGGTTCAACATATGGGTCATCCAAGTAATCTTTTATGATTTCCTCAGCAAAGATATCTTCTCCCTTTTCATCCTTTAAAAAATCTCCCAAGGGAAGTAAAATTTTTTTAATTTTAAGCCATCTGTTTTTTTCCAAAAACCTTTTTATCTTCTTTTGTAATACGTTCAATATCAAGCCTTGTAATTGCAAACTGTAAATCCGGTTCAGCGACATATAAAAAATTCTCATTCTTATACCTGATAAGTCTATCTGTTAAATCAGGTAAAGATATGCTTAGGTCCTCATAACTTGGTGTACTTAATATACATGGCCATTTATCTATCGACTCAAATAATACTACTCTTCTTGTATAAACTAATCCGCTATACCTGATTTTTAAGACTTCCTTCTCACCGTTCCATTCATTCGTCTTACTGTCCGGACATACATTATTCTCAATATTTTTTGCCCATCTTCCAAGTGCCGACATACCGCTTGAATCATTTATTGTAATTCCTGACAGACTTATTTTTGCTTCATCAGGATTTTTATGTGCAATATTATTTGCCATTGCAATAAATCTCTCGAAAGCCACATCGTCAATATACTCTTTTCTGTCGGAAATCACTGCCAACAGATCAGTCAGATTTTCCGGCGAAACTTCTCCTATTTCAAACCTTGGCACCTCCCAAAGTTTAGGTGTTTCTCTCCAAAGTCCTTGCAATTCTTCTTTTACATCTTCATCTTCTATCTCCAGTCCCCAAGCCTTTTCAATACTTCCCGCAAGCTTTTGCTATACTTTTTATCCTCATCCTGCTTATAAAGTAGAAGCCATTCTTCATACTCTTTTTACCGACTTAGGCTTTTCCCTTTTTAAAACAGTGTTTAAAATCAGTTTTTTTATTTTTTTCACCTTTGCAGAACTGCAGGAAATCAGTATAGGATATAGCCAGTCGTCTGTATCACTCTCTATAAGTACAGGAGCAAATCTCTCCATCAAAGCCGTTTCTCCGAGTCCAAGCAGTGGAATAATTGTTTCTACTCTTGATTTTATCTCTTCATCTGTAATTCCGATTTGTTCCAATACATTCACATATTCTTTTCTGTCTCCCGGCCTTTGTGCAATGCTAAGTCCGTAAAACACCTGTTCCATAGCAGTATCCTTTGTAATGAGATTATTTTGTACACCCCATATAAGTATCTTTGAAAAAGGTCCGGTTGCAGGCACATTCAAGGCAACGCCTACTTCTATATGCTCATTAAATCTTCTTAAAATTTCACTCTTTTCAATTACAAACTTCTCATCAAAATTGTAGTCTTTTCTTTTTGATGTCAAAAGAATTGCCGCTACAGCTGCCCAGTCCTTCATATACTCCACAGACTCGGGAATTTCAAGATTCATTTCATGCACAAGTTTTAATGCCAACATACCAAGCACTGACAGGGAATGCTCCCATATTCTCCTGTTTGAAGCGCAGGCGGCTTGTATAAAGTTCATTGCAAAAGTCTCACCTCTATCCTCAATAGCCTTTAGGGCAACTTCACTGCTTCTTCTAAGAATCTTTGCAGCTCGCTTGGCATCCACACCCACTCTTATAGCAAAGATTGCAAGCTTTTCAAGATTTACATCCACCACAGAAACAAATCCATATGTATTATCTGATAATTGTTTTATCTCTGTCCAGTCTCCGGATTTTAATCCTTCTCTTGCCTCTTTTTGTTCTTCTTTGCTTCCTATTCCGAGATTTAAAATATCGTCAAAATCTGTCTCTTCATAGCCGAGAGAACGATATATTTCTGCAGCTTTTTCTAATTTACTTGCCATACTATACTCCTTTTTTCAGTTTTACCGCCAAAATATGCTTGCATGGTCCTCTACTGTTTTGATGTTTCAGATACCATGTACAGGTACATTTTGCATTCTCCAAATTTTCATCTGTAGGATAAATAACTCTATACTTAGTTTCTCCCGATCTTACATGCCATATATTATCTTCAATATACTCAGTATCTTCCAGCAGTTTTTTTGCTCCTACAAGCCTGGGATTATCCTTTAAAACTCTATCCGGATCATCAGGCAATTCCCTATGGAAAAATGCTCTCTCTCGAACATCAAAACCGAGCTTCCCTGAAACGGCAAGCAGCTCCATTGCATCATTCATATCATTTTTTACTATTCCGATTGATTTTGATATTTTATCAATATCAAGTCTTGATTCAAAAATTTAATATATTATCAATTTTGTCTGCACATTCAAGTATTTTAGTGGTTGAGAGTGAATCAAGTAATGCCCCCTCACCTGAATAACCTTCATAGCTCTTTGCCGTCAAACCAAGCGTAATATTTGCGCCTGTCATACATACTTCAATCATCATCTGCCCCGGTTCATCATTCTCAGGTGCGTAAAAAAATATTGAGTTTACATTGCTCATCACTTTTTTTAGTGCACTAAGCCTGTGAAGTCCGCTGATATATACACTGTTTTTTTCTTCTCTTGATTTTAACATCACGCCTGTCTTTGTGGGTGTAAGCCATCCGGATTTTTCCTTTCCTGTAACAGAGGGTAACATTGCAATAAATGACTTTGCCTGCATTCCCTCGACATGGAACTTGTATTTCATATTTTGATGCAGCATAGCACAATTTCCAAGTGCTCTTATCCATCTGTCAGGCATCTTTACAGGCCTTTGAGTAACTATGTCTGTAAGCAAACTTCCATTATCAAGATTTTTACTGTGCAAGGTCTTAAATCCTTCATCTCCTATTCTAAACTTTAATCTGTCTCCTTGTCTTATATTAAGAAGAGACTTTCGTAAATTATTGCCTATATCCACATTTGTAGTACCATAAAGTATGTCACCGTCCAAAGCACTTTGGAATACATCCATTCTTGCATAAACACCGTTGCAAGCTGAGAAGCATTCTGCCCTCAGTCTGTCACCCTGAGCGGAAAGGATAGGGTCTCTTTGGTCCACCGGTACGTATTTAAAGTATCTTGTACTGACTATATCTGCAAGTACCAAAAGTCCACCTGAAACTATTGTCGGGTATATAATCTCCCATTGAAAAAAATAAAGGGTCATTCTCTACACCGTTTGGTGTTAGTGCAGGTGCTATAGATAATGCCAGATTGCCATTAATAAGGGTTGATTCGGTTTTAAATTCTCTCATTATATCCCCCTGAAATTTAGTATACTAAAAAGGGCAGTCCTATGTAGGATTGCCCTTTTATTTTAGCATAAAAATTTAGTTTTTTTACTTCATTTAGTGACTACATAATCATATAGTAATATTAATTCTTCCACCTATAATTAAATCAAATCTCTGAATTTTTCCGACACTTTATATTTTTTTTGATAACAGATTTAAATAACTATTTCATATTTCTCTTTCAACTTATTTAACATACTATACTTAATCATCCCTTCCAACTGCATTCTTCCGACTATTATCCCCGGAGCGATTCCCTGTGCCTTTGCAAATTGAAGTACTTGGCTTTCTGAATAATCTCCATTTCTTCTAAAATCTTCAAAGTCTTTAGAGTCAATCAGTGTATCACCTGACCATCTGTCAGCCTCTTTCTCATCATCTTCAGATGTACCGTTTGTCTGCCCCACATGGCCAAGAACAATGTGTGCAAGTTCGTGGAATAAGCTAAACCAAAACTTGTCTGCATCCTTTCCTCTTGCAGTAAGTCCAAGAACAATCTTATTCCCATCTATAAAAGAAGCTCCCTGTAGAAAAGATCCCTCAAGATGTGGCAAAAATACTAAAGCAATACCACAGTCTGCAAGATATTTTTTTATCTTAGGACAGAACTCTTTTGGGCTAAGAACCGTCATATTTCTTATATCATTCAAAACTGAAGTTAACCCTTTGATATTTATGGAAGCTGTTTGAATATTACGCGCCTTAATCCTTGCTTCTTGAGCCCACGCCATTAAAGCCAAATCACTTTTTTCCGTAATTGCCAAACGTCTACATGCAATTCTTGTAATCTGCTCCTTTCCGATAAGAGAAAGTTCAACAACCTCAAAAAATTTCCTAAGATTAACAACCTTTTCATTAGATTCTACGGCATCCGGAATCCAACCGAATTTTACCATCTCCCTATAAGGAATTTTTTTTACCATCTCTTTATCGTCTTCCATTGCATTTTCTGCTTCTGCCTTAATAATCTTCTCTCTATAGATTGACTCCAAATTATTCCAAAACTTAGCAGGAACACCTAAAACCATCTCTAATCTGACTGCTGTTTCAGGTGTAAGCTGTACATCGCCATTAATGAGCTTACTGATATGTTTTTCAGACATATCCATTCTGGCAGCAAACTCCTTCTGGCTCATTCCCCTGTCGTTTAACTGCTCTTTAATTGTCGCTCCGGGTGGCGTTGCAATATAACTGCGACTTCTAACCATTGTGCTACCTCCCCGACTTGAAATATTAACCATCAATGATAGTCAACAATTTCCAAATATTTGCTATTTGAATTTCATTACCAATTTTCTCAAATACCAATCTGTATGTATGAACCAAGTCCACTGCATATTGTCCTTTCCTATTCTGCTTAAGTGCATGACATCGCCCGATATGAAACTGTATCATTATCTCAACCGTGTCTACAGCACAAATTTCATCTATACGCTGATGTATTTTATCTGCCATTTCTCGACCATAGGTTCTCTCCGCTGTTTTGGCATCCGTACAAATCCTTTCAATTTTCTTATTCTTGTAAGTAATATCCAAAGCATTGCCTCTCATATATATTTACCTTTTGAGGTAAATTTATATTATATGAATATAAATTTTTGTCAAATTTTAAATTAACCTCTGAGGTTCATTTTATATATCTTTATTTTTTTAATTTTTCTTTTTGCAACTTTCCATACATGTCAACTACACCAATTTATCTTTACTGCAAATATTAGCTTTTCAACATCCGACTTATAATAAATTTTATTTGTTTATACCATTGACATTATCTACAAATATTCAAAAACAACGAATTGATACTGTTAGTTTGAAACTGATAATTTCCAAACGATAATTCCAACAGCTCCTCTGCTACAACAACAGATTTTATCCTTATCAAATTATCCCACACATCTTCCTTTCCTAAAAGACTCATACCACCATGCCATACCAGTTCTTCATCTATGACTGCAAAGTGTTCATCCACCTCATCTTTAATAACAACCTGTATTCCTGATATTTTCATCTGATTAATCATTTCATGATAATCATTAATACTTCCAAAGCTCATTTTTTCAGGATCAATTGTTATCACGACTATCTTACATCCTGCTTCCACCTGCTGTTTTGTAATATAAATTATTCTATCAACCCTCTCCTGTACAATATGTGGGCTTGAAATAATTATTCTCTTTTCTGCCTCTATAATATCTCGTTCAAATATATCAATATAGTTCCCTGAATCATAAATTGCATTTGCAACTTGTTTATCTAATATCACATTCGAAATTATAGAATATCCTAAACGCTTATAAGTTCTTAGACGTTTTGAATACATTTTCTCAAAAAAACTTTTAAATGAGCATCTATATAATCATAAACAACTACATACTTCTTACCTTCATAATCTCTATGTAATCTCCCAACATACTGCTCCAATCTTCCACCAAATGAAACCGGTGATGCCAACATCAATGTATCTAATCTTGGAAAATCAAATCCCTCACCAATCTTCTGTCCGGTAGCTATTAAAATAATTGATTTTTCATTTGGAACTTTCTTTAAATTTTTTCTTATTTCAAAGTTCTCACTATCACTATTATCACCATAAAGCAAGAACACATAATCTGCTGCGCCTGACAGACTATCAAGTAAATTCTTTGCATGTTCCTTATATCTTGTAAGGATAAGAGGCGTTCTCCCATCGGCAATTGCCTGTCTTGTATCATTAACAATCATTTCATTTCTTATTTTATTGTTACTTATCAAATTATAAGCAGCATTAATATCGTTCATAGTTTCATTTGTATCAATAACCTTTGTAAATCTTGGATATACATAATGTCCAATCCCTTGTTCTTTAGCACGTTCTTTTGCAGTATAACTATGTCTTACCGGACCTAGTAACATATATATTATTTTTTCAAGACTATCCCCACGCTTTGGTGTTGCTGAAACTCCATAAACGTATCTAGAATTTACTCTCTGCATTACTTCTATCGAGGTATTAGATCCACAATGGTGACATTCATCCATAATGACCAGCCCATAGGAATTAATAAAATCGTTGAAATTTCCCTTACTATACATTGACCCAATCATAGCTACATCAATAATCCCTGTAAGTGTATTCTTATTACCCGTTAATACTCCTATGACACTATCTCTTCGTTTTTCTCTACCTGTCTTTGTTTTTATAAATTGGTAGTTTCTCTTTTATAATTAAAAAACCTATTTAATTCTTCTACCCACTGTTCAATCAAATCTTTGCTATGAAGAAGAATCAATGTACTGACTTTTCTTTGTGATATCAAATAACTACAGACCACCGTTTTTCCAAATGCAGTAGTTGCACTAAGCACTCCATGATCATGCTGTAACATTCTGTCCGCCGCCAAATCCTGCTCTGTACGCAAATCTCCATTAAAAAAAACTTTTATAGGTCTTCCCATTTCTCTTTGATCACTAATATCGTACTCAATGCCGGCTTCTTTACAATTATTTATAAGTTGTTCTCTAAGTCCTCTTGGAATACGAATATATCCGTCAATATCCTTTCCCATATAAACAGCACTAAAATTATAATAATTTGAATATCCTAAGCGCCTATTCTTATAAAAGATAGGGTTGTCAAATGCAGCCAAGCTTCTTATTTGATTCTGTATCCTTGGCATAAGATTCAATGCATCTACATATACCCCATCGCCAAGAACAATATGCATTTTACCTACAACATCAGATTTATTAAATACTTGTTTCTTTTTCCATGGTTTAGGTCTACATTCCATAACATCAGGCACAGCACCTGTCGTTTCAGCGATTTCAGCATTCCATTTTTTCATAAAAACATCTATTTCTTCTATAGACAACTTCATTGTATGATTTAATAAGATATCCCACTGATCGGGATAGGCATTCCAATTACTATCAATAAAGGCACTATTTCCATTTTTTAGTGCCTGTCCCTGCAATGGAAGAGCAATAAGATTTCCTATACTGTTTGCATTATCCTGACATGGATACATTCTGTCATAATATTGGAATGACTTCATATTAATTAAAGATTGACCTCTATCCAACAAAAGGTAACCGAAGTTGCGTGCTAAGGAAGCAGGAATAGGCTTTTTGAAAAATATCCACACATGTGCTCCTTGTCCTGATCTTGAACGTTCTACCAGCGGAGTGATTCCATTTTTTTCACAAATAAGACGCAAAGCTTCCACCTCTTTATGCCAGTCTTTAGTCGAATTTGCAAAATCTGTTTCTTCTGCACCCTTTTCATGATTATCAAAGTCAAATACTATAAACCTGCATGTACCATCCGGTAATAATGGATAGACGCCTATAACATCCGAACCGTCATCTTTATATCCTAATAAATGCTCCACTATTTTTTTAGCAGTAAGTTTTGTCCAGCTTGTGTTCTTACAATCTTCACAATGTATTTTCTCACCTTGCTGTTTGGGACAAAGTCTATCATTCCAGCGGTTATTACATTGAGGAAAATATCCACCGTTTTTCCCTCTCTTTGCATACACATCTGTTCTCCCCAGAACATTGCAAAGTACCTATTTGCCATTTCTTCAGTAATATACTTTCTGATAATTCTTTCGCCTTGATCCGGATCAAACTCAGACGTATTTTCTATCTTTTCTTCAAATATACAACTTTCCGGATATGTTATATTAGCTTTCTTTAATTTTTTCTTTAACAAAGTATTTTTCTGCTTGCAACTCTCTTACCAGTTTACGAAGTGAGTCAAGGTTTTCCGCTTCAATACTCATCTCTTACCAAATTCCCGTTTGATTTCCGCTTCAACCTCATCCGCCGAATATATTCTGCCGGCCTTGATATCTTCCATGCCTTTCTCTATTTCCGCATTAAACTGTTCCTTTGTCAGAGATCCATATACAACGGGCTCTTCACAGTCGGAAGTTTCATTTCAAAGGGAATCCTCTCTGTAGTACAATCTGCCTCAGAAACATTCCTACTGCATTGGACATCGGGATACCAAAGCCTATCAAGCACCTGCTCCGCCTGTTCTTTTTACTTCAGGTTCGACACGCGCAAATACATTTGCTGTTCTTGCCATAGATATCACCTCCTATTTTTCTTCATTATATCTTGTTTGATTACTAAACGCAATCTATTCGCAAGCTGTTTTCATAATATAACCGCCGGATATATTTTTTAGTACAAAAAGAGCACCTCTCAGATTATCTCTAAGAAGTGCTCTTGTTATCATGCATATCAGCTATTTATTCTAACGTCAAACCTGTGTTTTGATATCATGGCTTTAGAAATTTTATATTTATTTTAGTACAGCTTAGCTCCTGCCGGTATATGATTATCTACCATTATAAGGTGGAGTTCTTCGCCCTCGCCCTCTTTAAGCTCATTTACAGCGCTTAAGAGCATACCACATGATTCAATTCCCATCATTGCTCTTGGCGGAAGGTTTGTTATAGCTATAAGTGTCTTTCCGACAAGCTCCTCAGGCTCATAGAACTCATGGATGCCTGAAAGAATTGTTCTGTCCTTGCCTGTTCCGTCATCAAGAGTGAACTGTAAAAGCTTCTTACTCTTTGGAACTGCAACACAGTTCTTTACCTTTACCGCTCTGAAGTCTGATTTTGAGAATGTCTCAAAGTCTACACTCTCTTCAAATAACGGCTCAATCTTTACATTTGAGAAATCTATCTTCTCATTAGGTGTAAAGAAGCCTGTATTTGAATCTGAAGACTCTTCATTTCCTGCATTAGCCGGCTTATCAAGACTCTTCATTGTAGGGAAGAGCAATACATCTCTGATTGCAGGTGAGTTTGTAAGCAACATTACAAGTCTGTCGATACCGTATCCGATACCTCCTGTAGGCGGCATACCTATCTCAAGTGCATTTAAGAAGTCTTCATCTGTATGATTTGCTTCCTCATCTCCTGCTGCAAATGCTTCTTCCTGTGCCTGGAATCTCTCTCTCTTTGGTCGATCGGATCGTTAAGCTCGGAGTACGCATTTGCCATCTCTCTACCGTAGATAAAGAGCTCAAATCTTTCTACATATCTCGGATCGCTCGGCTTCTTCTTTGTAAGTGGTGACACCTCTATAGGATGATCCATTACAAATGTAGGCTGTATAAGTTTCTCCTCTACAAACTCCTCAAAGAAGAGATTGATGATATCGCCTCTTGAGTGACGCTCTTCAAACTCAATGCCTTTTTCCTTTGCAAGTGCCTTTGCTTCCTCTGTTGTCTCTATCTTGTCAAAATCAATGCCTGAGTACTTCTTTATAGCCTCAACCATTGTGATTCTCTCAAAAGGCTTTCCAAGGTCAATCATTGCCTCGGCATAAGGTATTGTAGTAGTACCGCAAACCTGCTCTGCAAGGTATCTGAACATATTTTCAGTAAGATCCATCATACCGTGGTAATCTGTATATGCCTGATAAAGCTCCATAAGTGTAAACTCAGGGTTATGTCTTGTATCAACGCCCTCATTTCTGAACACTCTGCCTATCTCATATACTCTCTCAAGTCCGCCTACAATAAGTCTCTTAAGGTAAAGCTCAAGTGAAATACGAAGCTTTACATCTTCATTCAACGCATTGAAATGTGTGTTGAAAGGTCTTGCTGCCGCACCGCCCGCATTGCTTACAAGCATCGGTGTTTCAACTTCCATGAATCCCTGACCGTCAAGGAACTTTCTTATTGCTGTTATAATCTTTGATCTCTTTACGAATGTATCCTTTACATCCTCATTCATAATAAGATCGACATATCTCTGACGATATCTTGTATCTGTATCTGTAAGTCCGTGGAATTTCTCAGGGAGCGGCTTTAAGCTCTTTGAAAGCAGTATCACATCTGTAGCATGAAGGCTTATCTCACCTGTCTGTGTCTTGAATACCGTACCTGTAACACCTACGATATCACCGATATCAAGCTTTTTGAAAGCTTTGTATTCGTCCTCTCCTACAGAATCTCTTGCTACATATGCCTGTATCCTTCCTGTTAAGTCCTGTACATGGCAAAAAGATGCTTTACCCATGACACGCTTTGACATAAGTCTGCCGGCAATCTTGACACTTTTTCCGTCCAATTCATCAAAGTTGTCCTTTATATCTGCACTGTGCTTGTCCACATCGTACTTTGTGATAAAGAACGGATCGTTATTCGCCGCCTGTAACTCGGAAAGTTTGTCTCTTCTTGCTTTTAAAATGTGATTCAAATCCTCACTTGCCATTGGTTCATTGCTCTTTGCCATATTTCCTCCTTAAGATACCCTTTGTATTTCTAATACTATATATTCTGAAACACCTGCCTGTGTTTCTACTACCGCTGTTTCACCGACCTTTTTACCCAGTAGTGCCTTACCGAGCGGTGACTCGTTGCTTATCTTTCCTGCAAGTGAGTCCGCCTCTGTAGAACCTACTATTTTGAACTCAAGTTCCTCGTCAAAGTCCTTATCAAGTACCTTAACCATACAGCCGATACCTATTGTATCCAAATCAACTTCATCTTCTACAACTACTTCAGCGTTTTTAAGTAGTGCCTCAAGCTGTTCTATTCTTGCCTCTATATCTCTTTGTTCATCCTTGGCAGCATCATATTCTGCATTCTCTGAGAGATCGCCCTGTTCTCTGGCCTCTTTAATCTTTCCGGCTATTTCTTTTCTCTTATTTACCTTCAGATCCTGTAGCTCTTCCTCTAAGTTTCTAAGTCCCTCATAAGTTAATATATGCTTTTTCTCTGCCATATTTCCTCCATTTTGACTTCTATTTCACTCCTGCTTAAGTAAAACTGTCCTTATATTTATTTTGAAGTCAAAACTTTAACTTCAATCTGTCAACTCGTTTAAGATTAGAAAAAAACCACTATACCGGCGTATGTGGCGAATTTAATACATAATCTAACTAGTTCCGATGCATTATACAATGGACTTTGTAAACTGTCAAGTGGTAAAATCTCATATTTTAAGCCGATTTTTAAGTGTTTTGCACTGTATCGGGTCTTCAACACTTAGTCATGTATAAAAGTCCTCTAAAGCCTTGTAAATAAAGGATTCTTGATGTCAAATTTTCTTTATTTTATTGTTGTATTTTGTTGTATTATATGATATAATAAAGTATGAAGCTTTGGTATGACAAAAAATCAAAGGATCCCACTTATTTTATTCAAAGAGGAATCCGTAATGGAAAAAAGACCACTACTAAAAATGTAGTTCGTATAGGAAAAACATTCCGAACTTTTAAAGACTACCACCGACCCTCTGGAGTATGCTAAAAAGGAGGTCCAAAGATATAACGAGGAGCTGAAAAATAATCAAACGGTAGCTTTAGATTTTAAGTTTGACTTTAATGAGAAAATAACATATCAAGATGATATAGTATCAAAGTCAAAACTTTTAAATATCGGATATTTTTTTCTTCAACAGATTTATCATGACCTTAAGATCGGATCATTCTTTAAAAGTATCACAAAAGATGCCAAGATACAGTTTGATCCTAATCAGGTAAATAGATTCCTTACCTATTCGCGAATCCTTAGCCCTGACTCTAAGCTTGGTACTCATCAAAGTATTTCCGACTATTATGAACAGCCTGACTTTGGTTATGAACATATACTTCGTACGCTTGATATAATGTACAATCATTACGATGAATATATCTCTCATCTATATGATGCCAGTAATAAGATAGTAAAAAGAGATACCTCTGTATGCTTTTATGACTGTTCAAACTATTACTTTGAAATAGAATCAAATGATGACGACTATGTAGACGCAGTAACCGTGAGGTAACTAAAGGTTTAAGAAAATATGGTGTGAGTAAAGAACATAGACCAAATCCTATTGCACAAATGGGATTATTTATGGATAAAGACGGAATACCGCTGTCTATGTGTATTACATCAGGTTCTGATAATGAGCAAACCACTGCTATTCCTTTAGAGCAAAAGCTTATAACTATGTTTAAAGGGAAAAAGTTTATTTATTGTGCTGATGCAGGCTTAGGATCTTTTAACATAAGGAACTTTAATTCAATGGGCGGTAGAGCTTTTATTGTCACACAATCTATAAAGATGCTTTCCAACACATTAAAAGAAGCTGTGTTTAGTGATATTGATTATCGCTTATTATCTAATGATAAACCGGCAACTATAAAGCAAATGAAAGATTTTGACAGATTTGACAAGTCTAACGCATCACTTTATGAAGATAGAATATATAAGATTATACCGGCTGATAAAGCTTTCGACCTAGGACTATATGAAGAGAAGATGTGCAAGAACGGCACTGTTAGGAAGATTAAATCAAAGGCTATAATTCCTCAAAAGATTATTGTCTCATTCTCAAGAAAGATGATGGAATACCAAAGATTCGTACGTAATCGTCAGATTGAAAGAGCAAAAAAGCTCCTTACAAACATAGACCCTGAAGCCTACAAAAAAGGAGCAAATGACATAACACGTTTTATAAAGCGAACTACAACTACACGTTCAGGCGAAGAAACTGTAGATACCTATGAGCTTAATCTTGATGTTATCAATGAGGAAGAGAAGTATGACGGATTCTATGCAGTGGCAACGAACCTTAACGATTCGGCTAAGTATATCTTAGAGATCAGCTCAAACAGATATAAAATAGAAGACTGCTTCAGAGTAATGAAAACCAATTTCTCAGCCAGACCTGTATTTCATCAAAAAAGAGAACGTATAGTCGCACACTTTATGATCTGTTACACAGCACTCCTTATATATAGACTTCTGGAAAAGAAACTTGACATGTATGGGACACACTTCACTGTATACAGTGTTATAAAAACTTTAAACAACATACAGGTAGCTAACTTGGAGGATGTATGCTATATGTCGACATATAATAATTCCCAAGTTCTAACGGCATTAAATGCTATAATGGACCTTGGGTTAGACAAAAAATACTACAAGCCAAAAGATTTAAATAAAAAGATAAAAAAAATTTCAACCTAGATGTTCCATACAACATTTTTTGCAAAGAAGAAAAAAGTGGCTAAAGCCTTGTAAATACAGGGTTTTGAGCCACTTTTCTACTATCCAACTGTTGAAGATGGGATTATACAATGGACTTTGTAAACTGTCAAGTGGTAAAATCTCATATTTTAAGCCGATTTTTAAGTGTTTTGCACTGTATATCTTATGTATAAATATTTATTACAAATAAAAAGACAGGCTTGCTCAAGGCCTGTCTTTTAAGTAAGAGGAAATTTCAATATGTGTAACACTGTATATTATCAAATAAGGTTGCTCAAGTCTTACTTGATATATATGATAGCCGCCCATATTAAATAACAGCTACCATATCTTAAATTAGGAAAACCTAATGTTAAGACCTAAAAATTAAAATGCAGCTAACTGCTTTCCTGCCGCCTCAAGTGCAGCTTTTGCGTCTTCATCCGGCTCAAGGTTTGCTATAATGCCTTCTCCACCTATGATATTGGCACCTGCATTCTGCATACGCTCAACCCATAGTCTCATCCACTCTCCGTCGCCCCAATCATATGAACCGAACAGAAGGATATTCTTGCCTGATACCTTGCCTTCAATCTCTGTTACAAAGCTATCTACCGATTCGTCTAACTCCTCGGCACCCATTGCAGGGCATCCGATAGCAAATGCAGGCTGTGCCAGTAACTCGTCAACATTTACACTGTCAACAAATACAAGCTCAGGTGTTCCGCCTGCAGCCTTTACTCCGTCAGCTATCGCATTTGCCATAGCCTCTGTGTTTCCTGTTGAACTCCAATAAACAATAATTGCTTTATCCATCTTTTTCTCCTTATTTCTAGGCTGAAACTATTATCAACAAGCTATACTCTCCAGCTCTCTACCGGATAAAAACTCATCAATAGCAATCTCTCTCGCCTCATCATAGCTTAGAAACTTTTTTCTGGTCTCCTCCAAGTTGCCGTATATTTTCCAATAACCGCTATGTAAATATCTCTCTCCCTTGTTCTCAAGAAAACCCTTTATATCACATATCGGATACCCCAGGAATACGCCGACCTCATGTGGAAACTCTTTCATCTTATTATAAAAGCCGTTCATCCTTTGATGCAGTCTAATAAGATTTGATATAAAATCATCTCTCCTATAACCAAACTCTCTCAGGTAGTCACTAACCTCTTTACTCCTCAGATGTTCTTCCAACTCTTTGCTCTGTATACCATCACCAAATGTCGTTTCTTACAGGTACAAAGGATAATCAAGCTGATATTCGTATTATGCAGTTTCATACTTATTCTGGCCAACTCTTTGTCATTTAAAAAGAGCATACCGGAAATCCTTTTCCCCTTCAGCACTGCGGCATTTTGAATGATAAGTCTGAGTTCTACACTGTTCTCACCATCAGTTGCCAGCTTATTTACTATCTCAACCGGCATACCTACCTCCGTTTTATTTTTAAAGGAAATTTATTCCTCTTGGTTAGTACTTCCTAACTTTATCATTTTAATTGCACTTTGTCAATAGTTTTTTTTGATTTTTTTAAAAATCCGCATCTATTTTAAAATTCATATTTTCACCTGTCTTTGGATGATTAAAACTTAGCTCTACAGCCGCCAAAGTCAGTACTTTATCATATTCCGATTTTTCTTTTGCCAATCTTTTGTTGTATTTATAATCACCGAAAAGCGGAAAACCGTGAGCGGCACACTGAAGCCTTATCTGGTGGTGCCTTCCTGTAAGCAGGTTTATTCTAAGCCTTGTAATATCCGTACCTTCACTGTGCTTTGTATCCACAACCTTATATTCAAGTATTGCTTCCTTGGCATCCTTAGTGTTTTTATCCGCTATTCTGCTGATATTATTGTTTTCTTTCTTTACAAAGTCTGTCAGCCTGCCTGTATCTTCACTTGGCAGTCCTTCCACCAAAGCTTCGTATATCTTTCCTATATTCTTTTTCCTCAGATCACTGCAAAGTATATCTGTAGCCTTTTTATTCTTTCCATAGACCATTACACCGTATACAGGCTTGTCAAGTCTGTGTATTACTCCTATATAACCGTCCCTTCCCAAATGTTTCTTTAAAAGGCTTACCATATCCTCTTCAAAGCTTGAACTTGACTGGCTCAAAACGCCTCTTGGCTTTACTACCACTACAATATCCTTATCCTCATACAATATCTTCAATGCCATTTATCAATCTTTCCTTTTGCAATTTTGTCAACTGTTTTATCTCATACTCTCTTTTCATCGCAATTATCTTATCCTCATATACCTCAAAGTAGACAAGTTTAACCGGAAGCCTCGCCTTGGTATATTTTGCACCTTTTCCGGTATTATGTACCTTAACTCTCTTTGATAAATCGGAGCTCCATCCGCAGTAAAGGCTGTTGTCATTGCAACGAAGCAGGTATACAAATGCTTTTTCTTCTAAAAAAGCAGACAAGTCGGAAATCGAATGCCCGACTCCCAATTGTCTGCTGTATATGTCCAATTCCATTAAATTACCCAATCAGTAAATTCCGTAGTATCTCTGTTACTTTCCAAGCTGCTTGTATCAATGCCGTTTTTCTTAAGCAATTCTTCCATCTGACTCAGTCTTTCATTGAGGATATCAATAGTCTCTGCAAGCTTTGATATATCGGCATTTACCTGCGCAAGCTTATGCTTCTTCTCAACCGCCTGACCGTTCAGCTTAACCGGTCTTGCAGGTATTCCGACAGCTGTCGAATCGCTCTCCAAAGGCTTTAAAAGTACGGAATTTGCTCCTATGGATGCATTATCACCTACTTCAAATGAGCCCAGAATCTTTGCACCTGCGCCTACCATAACATTTTTACCGAGAGTAGGATGTCTCTTACCTTTGGCGGTACCTACACCTCCCAAAGTTACACCCTGATAGAGTGTACAATTGTCACCGACTACCGCAGTCTCTCCTATTACGGTACCGCAACCATGGTCTATAAGCACTCCTGTACCGATCTCGGCTCCCGGGTGAATTTCTATCAGTGTAAAAAATCTTGAAACCTGTGATATCCATCTTGCTATAAAGAACATATGCTTTTTATAAAACCAATGTGCAATTCTATGCATAATCAGGGCATGGATACCTTGATATAAAAACAATACTTCAAATGCATTTCTGGCAGCCCGGATCCCTCTCCTTTACAGCCTTTACATCCTTCCAAACATCCTTAAAAAACATAACCTCTCCAAAATTATGAAACTATATAAGACCCAGTTCCTTCATTGACGAATATATTCCGTCCTCCGATACTTTTTTTGCAAAAAATGTCGCATATTCCTCCAATGCGGTATCATGCTCACCAAGTACAATTCTGTTCTTTGCACCACAGGTAAACATAGGCAAATCATTCATACTGTCACCGAACACATAGGCATCTTCCAATGCTATATTATAATAATCAAGAACTTTTAAAACGCCTTCACCCTTTGAGCAAGGATACGGTACACATTCATAAAATCCTGCACCGCGATCTATAATATCAAAATCGCCGCACTCGGCAAAGAACGATTTTAAATCACTTTTTGAAAATCTGAGATCGTCAAATATGCAAACTTGTCAAAGTCATAATCATCCTTGTCAAATTCACCTACAGACGGCTCTATAACTGTACTTATTGCATCCAGACCTCTCTCAGTTATCTCCGGATATATAAAAGGTTTGGCAGGAAAATAAATTCCCTGCCTTGCCTCTAACATACCTTCAACATTGAATTTCTTCAATAGTTTCTTTATTTCAATGCCTCTTTTATGATCTACCCTCTTCTCAAAGATGGTCTTATCTCCTACGACTATCTGTGTGCCGCATCCGCATATATAGCCGTCCATTTGGAAACGACTCTTTATATTGCCGATGATACACTCTACACGGCCGGTATTGATAAATGTCAAATGTCCCGCTTGCCTTGCCTCTTTTATTGCTTTAAGTGCTGACTTAGGCACTTGTTTGGTCTCATTGTCAATCAAAGTTCCATCTATATCAAAGAAAAGTGCTTTCATTAATGTGCAGCCTCACTGCTCTGTGCAGATTCGCTCTCTGCTGCAGCGCTCTCTCCGGCCTGACTCTCTGCTGCACTGCTGCTCTCTGTGCTTTCGCCTGCACTTGTCTGTCCTTCTTCGCTGCCTACAGTCTCACCGTTTAAGTTTACGGTAGATGCGCTTCTCTTTGCCTTTTCTACAAGGAAGTTTACAACCTTGTATGACTTTACAGCCTGCTCCACCTTATCCTTGCCGTACTGCTTTATAAGCTCGTCCTTTGTTGTGGTAAGTCCGCTTGCCTCTATAATCTTTTGATAATCTTCATCCTTTAAAGACATCTTCTCTTTCTTATAGATTGCATCTATTGTAACTCTTTCCTTTGCAACGCTCTCAGCCTGCTCTCTGACCTTAGCCTTAAGACCTTCTTCATCTGTACCGTATGCCTGTGCGTACTGCTCAATTGTCATACCGTACTGCTTGATCATATTGTTGATAGGCTCCATAGCTGAATCGTACTCATAATCTACAGCCTTGTCATTAAGCTTATAAGTAGAATTCTTCATTACAGCTGTCAAGGCATTGTACTGATCCTGTTGCTCCGCGCTCTTCTTTCTCTGATCCTCGATTTGCTTTTTTTAACCTCAGCCTTATATGCATCAACTGTTGTCTGAGCACCGCCTGTATGCTTGCTTACCCACTCGTCTGTCAGTGTAGCCGGCTTTGAAACTGATATAGAATTGATCTTTACATCAAATACTACTGCTGCACCTGCCAAATCTTTGTTGTTATAATCTGAAGGGAATGTAAGATTAAGCTGTACATCTTCACCTACATTGTGACCTATAAGTCCGCTCTCAAAACCTTCAATAAAGTTGTTGCTGCCGATAACCAAATCATAACCCTTTGCACTACCGCCGTCAAAGGCAACTCCGTCCTTTGTTCCTGTGTAGTCAATATTTACAGTATCACCCTCCTGAACGGGTCTGTCTGTAATCTGCTCTTTGTCAGGGTCCTGCTGTAACTCTGTATTTATCTGTACATCTACATCCTGATCACTTACAGATGTATCTATATTAGGTATTTCTACTCCGATATAATTTCCAAGCTCTACACTTCCGTAATCACTTGGTGCTTTTTCATCTGTCTTTGCCTCTGTGGCTGTCTTTGCGTCGGTACTGTCTGTGCCGCCTTTTTTGCTGACACCGCAGGCACTCATTGTAGCCAAGACTACCATACTCATCAAAGCTAACTTCTTTAATCTCATAAAATAAAAACCTTTCAATTATAAATAAAAATGCCTTAAAAAGCAAGATATGTATTGTATAAATCCAGTTTGGATATTACTTCATAAGGTGAATGCATAGATATAACAGGTACACCGAGGTCCACTACATCTATATTCATCATTGCTACAAACTTTGCGATAGTTCCGCCGCCGCCGACATCTACGGCTCCAAGCTCACCTATCTGCCAATGCACTTTATTCTCATCCATAATAGAGATGACCTTATTCATAAACTCGGCACTTGCATCTGATGAACTGCTCTTTCCTCTGGCTCCCGTATACTTTGTAAGTACACATCCCTTATTAAGATATGCTGAGTTGTTAGGCTCATACACATCAGGGAATGTAGGATCGAATGCGGCATTTACATCTGATGAAAGACAAGCTGATTTTTCACATACTTCCTTCACATCCGCATTAAAGCACTGTGAAAGATACTCTATATAATCGTATACATAGTGAGAATCCAAACCTGTATTACCTTCCGAACCTATCTCTTCCTTATCTGCAAGAATTGTAAGTGTAGTGTGCTTAGGTGCTTTTGCTTCAATCTCGGCAATTATAGCGGGATATGCACAAACTCTGTCGTCATGACCGTATCCGGCTACAAGTGAGCGGTCAAATCCTACATCTCTTGCCTTTAATGCAGGTACAAACTCTATCTCCGCTCTTGCAAAATCTCTCTCTGTGATACCGAACATTTTATTCAAGATTTCAAGAGTCTTTAACTTTACACTTTCCTTGACATCATCGCTGTCATCAAAAGGCAATGTACCTAAGAAAATATTAAGTTCTTCTCCCTTGATTCCTTCATCAAGAGTTCTCTTATCCTGCTTCTTTGACAGATGAGGAAGTAAATCACTTATATAAAATACCGGATCTTCTTCATCTTCACCTATGTTTATCTCTACAAAACTTCCGTCTTTTTTGAATATAACTCCATGCATTGAAAGAGGTATGGTTGCCCACTGATACTTCTTTACTCCGCCATAATAATGTGTCTTAAAGTAAGATATCTCACTCTTTTCATAGAGCGGATTCGGCCTTAAGTCAAGTCTCGGCGAGTCTATATGTGCCCCGTTGATTCTTATACCTTCAGTAATAGGCTCTGTACCTATTGTAGAAGCGAGTATCGCCTTTTTTCTGTTTACCTTATAAATCTTATCTCCCGGCTTATAGCTCTTTTTCGGATCAAAGACTGTATATCCGTTTGCCTCAAGTAAACTTGTAACCTCTTTTACAACTTCTCTTTCAGTCTTTGACTTATTCAAGAAATTCTTATAGCCCTTTGCAAACTCTGCAGCCTTTTCTATATGCTCAGGAGTCACCTTGGCTATATGCGGATATTCATATGAAAGTTCTTTTTGCAGAGCTTTTGCTTTACTTTCTGCCATTTAAACCTCCTTAGTCTAACTTAATGTCCTTTAAAAGTCCTGCCAATGATGTAGATGCAACTCCTTTTTCTACATACTTAAATCCTTTTGAAGGATCCTTTTGCTCTACATTCTCCTCAAGTGCCTTCTTTGAAAGTGAGATCTTTCCGTCTTTGATTCCTGTTACTTTTACCTTTATGCTCTCACCCTCTTTGAGTACAGCTGCAGGATTCTTTACTCTCTGGTTTGAAATCTGTGATACATGTAACAGACCTGAGATACCGTCACCAAGGTCGATGAATGCACCGTAATCCTTGATTGAATCTACTTTACCTTCAAGTACGTCGCCAACCTTGACACTGTCAAGCTTAGCCTGTCTTTCTTTCTTTGCCTCTTCCTTTTCAAGAGCTCTGTGGCTTAGAACGAGCTTTTTCTTAGCCGGCTCCGCTGTAATAACTACAACCTCAAGGCTCTTACCAAGGTAATCGTCAAGGTTCTCAACATACTGACTTGACAGCTGGCTTGCAGGGATAAATCCTCTTACTTCCTCTAAGAAAGCGATACATCCGCCCTTAACCACTTCTGTGATTTTAACCTTTGAAACTGTCTTATCAGCTAACATCTGCTCAAAAACTTCCCACTTATTTGCCTGTGGATCCTCTTTTGTGTCCATATTTTTATATGACTCTTCAAGCTCCTTTTCAAAGTCCTTCATTGTCTCTTCTGCCATATTGACCTCCAAATATTTTTTTCGTTTTAACCGCGACAAGTTTCCATGCCGCCTATGTATCATAAAACAATAGATAGTATTATAACACACCTTTACTGCATTTGACTATAGTTCTGTTAAATATTAAAGGCCCCTCAATTGCTTGAGGAGCCTAATTTATATAAGATTTTATACTATTTACAGTTTATTTTAGTAGTTTACAGTCATTCTCTCAAAATATGCCTGTGGGTGAGCACAACATGGACATACTGTAGGAGCCTCATTACCCTCATGGATATATCCACAGTTACGGCACTTCCAACCAAGAGGAGCATCTCCCTTGAATGTACCGTCGTTCTTTAAATGCTCAAGAAGCTGAAGATATCTCTTCTCATGACTTGCCTCTACCTTAGCTACAAGCTCAAATTTCTTTGCAAGAGCCTCGAAGCCTTCTTCTCTTGCTTCTCTTGCCATACGAGCATACATATCTGTCCACTCAAAGTTCTCTCCTGCAGCTGCATCTACAAGGTTCTCCTCAGGTGTTCCAATACCGTGGAACTCCTTAAACCACATCTTTGCATGCTCCTTCTCCTGCTCTGCTGTCTCAAGATAAAGAGCTGCCATCTGCTCATAACCTGCCTTCTTAGCTACTGAAGCGTAATATGTATATTTGTTTCTAGCCTGTGACTCACCTGCAAATGCATCCATTAAGTTCTTCTCTGTTTTTGTTCCTGCGTACTTTGACATAAAAATTTCCTCCTAAACTAATTCAATATCAAATGGTAACTATATTTGTATGAAATATTATCTTAATTCAAAAGCTATACCGCTTTTTTTGAATCAATATAGAGCATCTTTTGATAACATTCCTTACAATATCCATATAAGATGAGCGAATGACTCTCCACGATTCCGATATCATTATGCTTGAACATATTATCTAAACCGACTATTGTATCAGCCGGTAAATCAATAAGCTTTGAGCAAGCCTTGCAAGCAAAGTGATAATGATCTGTGGTATTGTAATCATATCTCTCAATTCCGTTTATATCAGATATTTTTTTTATCTTACCGATCTCAGTGAGCAACCGAGATTCCTATAAACGGTACCTAAGCTAATCTTAGGATCATCTTTGCGTAGTGACTGAAAGAGCATATCAGCTGTAGGATGATCGACTCTAGACTTCAAGTTGTCTAAAATAGCCTCCCTTTGTCTACTGTATTTTAGATCCTTCATGTATATCCCTTTCTAAAAATAAGAATCATTACTGTTTTAGTATATCATCAATTTTTAGAATGTCAAGATAAAAATCACAAACTTATTTGTACTTATTTATAGACAACCTGCTATTTTAAAATCATTTTCAAGTCTGTTTTTAGAGTTCTTTGCAAAACAAAAAGCCTTGTAAATACAAGACTTCTAAAATAAAAAAAGAGCGCGAGACGGGACTCGAACCCGCGACCCCGACCTTGGCAAGGTCGTACTCCACCAACTGAGCCACTCGCGCATACAACCATTATATCAATATAACAATCATTTGTAAAGGAAATACTATGAACTTACTACGTAAGTTCAAGTACGCTATTTTTCTAAGTTCGTACTTCACTACGCTCGTACTCACTAAGAAAAATATGTGTCTTCAAAACTGCCTACCAAACTGCATTTCTCACTTGGCGAAGAGCTTGTCTCGAGCCTTAGTGAGAAAGTACACCTCAAATTCGCTTGCGGATTTGATGGTGTTTCCGATTATATACATAAATTTTTTCCTATCTTTTGGTTAAACCCTCGACCTATTAGTAACCATCAACTCAGTACATTACTGTACTTACATCTTGGCCCTATCTACCTCGTAGTCTTCAAGGGGTCTTACTGTTTTCACATGAGATATCCCATCTTGAGGGGGGCTTCACGCTTAGATGCCTTCAGCGTTTATCCCTTCCCGACATAGCTACCCTGCCATGGAGTCACTCTCCAACAGGTACACCAGCGGTCAGTCCGTCCCGGTCCTCTCGTACTAAGGACGGCTCCTCTCAAATATCTTACGCCCACGCCGGATAGGGACCGAACTGTCTCACGACGTTCTGAACCCAGCTCGCGTACCGCTTTAATGGGCGAACAGCCCAACCCTTGGGACCTGCTACAGCCCCAGGATGCGATGAGCCGACATCGAGGTGCCAAACCACTCCGTCGATGTGAACTCTTGGGAGTGATAAGCCTGTTATCCCCAGGGTAGCTTTTATCCGTTGAGCGATGGCAATCCCACTTTATGCCACCGGATCACTAAGTCCTACTTTCGTACCTGCTCCACCCGTCGGTGTCGCAGTCAAGCTCCCTTCTGCCTTTGCACTCTTTGAATGGTTTCCGACCATTCTGAGGGAACCTTCGAGCGCCTCCGATACTCTTTCGGAGGCGACCGCCCCAGTCAAACTCCCCGTCTGGCATTGTCCCCCATCCGGATTACGGATGCAGGTTAGAAATCCAGCAATACAGGGGTGGTATCCCAACGGCGACTCTGCATAAACTGGCGTCTATACTTCTACGTCTCCCACCTATCCTGTACGAGTATTACCGAATCCCAGTACCAAACTGGAGTAAAGCTCCATGGGGTCTTTCCGTCCTGGCGCAGGTAACCAGCATCTTCACTGGTACTTCAATTTCACCGGGTGCATTGTTGAGACAGCGCTCAAATCATTACGCCTTTCGTGCGGGTCGGAACTTACCCGACAAGGAATTTCGCTACCTTAGGACCGTTATAGTTACGGCCGCCGTTTACCGGGGCTTCAATTCAAAGCTTCGTTTCCTGACTTCTCCTCTTAACCTTCCGGCACCGGGCAGGCGTCAGCCCATATACTTCACCTTGCGGTTTCGCATAGACCTGTGTTTTTGCTAAACAGTTGCTTGAGCCTTTTTTCTGCGACCACTCTATTAAAGTGGCACCCCTTCTCCCGAAGTTACGGGGTCATTTTGCCGAGTTCCTTAACAATGCTTCTCCCGCCGGCCTTAGGATTCTCTCCTCATCTACCTGTGTCGGTTTGCGGTACGGGTACATATAACACAATAGCGGCTTTTTCTTGACGGCTCCCCTAACCGACTTCCCTACTAATTTTTCGGTACGCTTAACGATTTCCCCTTGTATGGTGGGTTTTCCTCCCATACAGGTACTTCGCTTGCCCCGGTTTTTGTCCTCCCGGGTTCGGTTTCAGTCTCCGTGTCCCCACAGTTCTGATTATATGTAGTACAGGAATCTGTACCTGTTATCCATCGACTACGTCTTTCGACCTTGCCTTAGGCCCCGACTTACCCTGAGCAGATCAGCTTTACTCAGGAAACCTTAGATATTCGGCCAAGAGGATTCTCACCTCTTTCTCGCTACTCATTCCGGCATTCTCTCTTCTTATTACTCCACCATTCCTTACGGTATGGCTTCTACGCTTCTAAGAATGCTCCTCTACCAATGTATTACTACATTCCCAGGCTTCGGTGTTGTGTTTAGCCCCGGACATTTTTCGGCGCAGGACCTCTCGACTAGTGAGCTGTTACGCACTCTTTTTAATGTATGGCTGCTTCTAAGCCAACATCCTAGCTGTCTTCGAAAATCCCACATCCTTTTCCACTTAACACACACTTTTGGGACCTTAGCCGTAGGTCTGGGCTCTTTCCCTTTTGACTACCCAACTTATCTCGTGTAGTCTGACTCCCGTCAATCATCTAGCCGGCATTCGGAGTTTGATATCTCTTGGTAGGCTTTGACGCCCCCGCAAAAATTCAGTGCTCTACCTCCGGTAGACTAATAACGAGGCTAGTCCTAAAAACTATTTCGAGGAGAACCAGCTATCTCCGGGTTCGATTGAATTTCTCCCCTATCCACACCTCATCGCCACCCTTTTTCAACGGATGTGCGTTCGGTCCTCCATTCACTTTTTACGCGAACTTCAACCTGGACATGGATAGATCACCCGGTTTCGGGTCTACACATACAGACTTAATCGCCCTATTAAGACTTGGTTTCCCTTCGGCTCCGTATCTTTAATACTTAACCTCGCCTGTACATGTAACTCGCCGGACCGTTCTACAAAAAGTACGCAGTTCACCTTTCGGTGTTCCACAGTTTGTAAACATAGGGTTTCAGGTTCTTTTTCACTCCCCTCCCGGGGTTCTTTTCACCTTTCCTTCACAGTACTATACGCTATCGGTCACTGACTAGTATTTAGCCTTGGGGGGTGGTCCCCCCTGCTTCCCACAAGGTTTCTCGTGTCTCGTGGTACTCCGGATACTGCTGGATTCAATATATTTTCCCTTACACGGCTCTCACGCTCTTTGGCCCGCTTTTCCAAAACGGTTCAGGTAATATATCTTACTCGTATTGCAGTCCTCTACCCCGCAGTGCACGCACCACGGTTTGGGCTCTTACGATTTCGCTCGCCGCTACTTTCGCAATCACTGTTGTTTTCTTTTCCTCCGCTACTTAGATGTTTCAGTTCACGGGTTCCCCTCTGTACGTTATGTATTGGCGTACAGATACTTGGAGTTTATCCAAGTGGGTTTCCCCATTCAGACATCTGCGGATCACTGAATATGTGCTTCTCCCCGCAGCTTTTCGCAGCTTGTCACGTCTTTCTTCGGCTGTCAGTGCCTAGGCATCCACCCTACGCTCTTTATGTTTAACCTCTTAAATCATTTAGATTTAGTGTTTTTGTATGACACTAGCGTGTATCATACACTATGTTTAAAATTTATTTTTGTTATTAAATACTAATCACTAATTATACTTAGTAATTAGTACCTCGGATGTCTAATTATAAAATATTTATATAATTTCTCGTTTGGTATGCAGTTTTCAAGGTACATCATGCAGAGAACTTCTCTGCAAATGAGACTTAAAGATTCGAACTTCAACATCTTTCATCCTTTCCAAAGGAATATCTGATGTAGTCTCTCTCTATTAAATTAAAAAATGCAGCGGCATCCACCTACTCTCCCATACCGTCTCCAGTATAGTACCATCGGCCGACCGGGTCTTAACCATCGTGTTCGGAATGAGAACGGGTGTGTCCCCCGGGCGCATCGACACCGCTAAGTTTTAACAGTACCAATCTAATTTAGTACTAAACAGTACTCACAACCCTTACTAAAGCCTTTAATGATGTTCTATCATACTCACTTCGTTCGTATGAAGAACTGCTTTTTCACTAGAATTCAAACTTCGCCTTCGGCTCGTTTTCATTAAGTGAAAAATGTATAGAAAGGAGGTGATCCAGCCGCACCTTCCGATACGGCTACCTTGTTACGACTTCACCCCAGTTATCCTCCCTGCCTTCGGCAGCTCCTTCCTTACAGTTAGGTCACTGACTTCGGGCATTGATGACTCCCATGGTGTGACGGGCGGTGTGTACAAGACCCGGGAACGTATTCACCGCAGCATTCTGATCTGCGATTACTAGCGATTCCAGCTTCATATAGTCGAGTTGCAGACTACAATCCGAACTGAGACGTTATTTTTGTGATTTGCTTGACCTCGCGGCTTCGCTTCACTTTGTTTACGCCATTGTAGCACGTGTGTAGCCCAAATCATAAGGGGCATGATGATTTGACGTCATCCCCACCTTCCTCCGGATTATCTCCGGCTGTCTCGTCAGAGTGCCCATCTTACTGCTGGCTACTGACGACAAGGGTTGCGCTCGTTGCGGGACTTAACCCAACATCTCACGACACGAGCTGACGACAACCATGCACCACCTGTATCCCTTTGTCCCGAAGGACTAGCCTCATTACAAAGCTATTCAAGAGTATGTCAAGATTTGGTAAGGTTCTTCGCGTTGCTTCGAATTAAACCACATGCTCCACCGCTTGTGCGGGTCCCCGTCAATTCCTTTGAGTTTCATTCTTGCGAACGTACTCCCCAGGTGGAATACTTAATGCGTTTGCTTGCGGCACCGAAAAGTTTACCTCCCCGACACCAAGTATTCATCGTTTACTGCGTGGACTACCAGGGTATCTAATCCTGTTTGCTCCCCACGCCTTCGAGCCTCAACGTCAGTTGTCGTCCAGTAAGCCGCCTTCGCCTCCGGTGTTCCTCCCTAATATCTACGCATTTCACCGCTACACTAGGAATTCCGCTTACCCTCCGACACTCAAGCCAAACAGTTTCCAAAAGCAATTCATGGGTTGAGCCCATGCATTTCACTTCAGACTTGCTTCGCCGTCTGCGCTCCCTTTACACCCAGTAAATCCGGATAACGCTTGCCCCCTACGTATTACCGCGGCTGCTGGCACGTAGTTAGCCGGGGCTTCTTAGTCAGGTACCGTCATTTTCTTCCCTGCTGATAGAGCTTTACATACCGAAAATACTTCTTCACTCACGCGGCGTCGCTGGATCAGGGTTTCCCCATTGTCCAATATTCCCCACTGCTGCCTCCCGTAGGAGTTTGGGCCGTGTCTCAGTCCCAATGTGGCCGTTCACCCTCTCAGGCCGGCTACCGATCGTCGCCTTGGTGAGCCTCTACCTCACCAACCAGCTAATCGGACGCGGATCCATCTTATACCTATAAATATTTTACCCCTGCACCATGCGGTGCTGTGGTCTTATGCGGTCTTAGCGGAAATTTCTCTCCGTTATCCCCCTGTATAAGGCAGGTTATCCACGCGTTACTCACCC